>Ga0182015_10000146_pt1 | contig 97673 bp, 87 predicted proteins | sample 712P3MmetaG_FD_120478 | JGI IMG/M metagenome (GOLD analysis project Ga0182015, IMG submission 120478) | Permafrost microbial communities from Stordalen Mire, Sweden - 712P3M metaG | ecosystem: Environmental > Terrestrial > Soil > Wetlands > Permafrost | place: Sweden: Stordalen | collected...
CTGCAGGGCCTCGCCGGCGGCGAACGGCTCGTCTTCGCGCCTTTCGACGGCGCGATCGGCGTGAGCGGAGCGGAGGGGCACGGCCTTTCCTTTTCCGCAGCAGCGCTCGGGCTGGCGCCGGTGCGCGACGCACTCCACGATCTCTTTGCGCAAACCGAACGAATCGGCGGTTACGACGTCAAACGATTGCTGCACCTCTTTGCGGACGCCGGCGTCGAAAACGCACGCTTTTCGGACGACGCGATGATTGCCGCGCACCTGCTCGATCCGTCCCGCGGCTTCGCCGACGCCGAAGATGCGGCGAAGGCTTTCCTCGGCAGCGAGCTCCCCTCGGAAGCGGCCGCTCATGCCGACGCTGCAGGGCGGCTGGTCGCCAGCGCGCGCTCCGAGCTCGAGCGACGCGGACAGCTCGCGCTCTATGAAGATGTGGAGTTGCCGCTCGCGCCGGTGCTGGCGAGAATGGAGAAGGCCGGCGTGGCGGTCGATCTCGCCGAGCTTGCGGCGATCGACGAGCGCGTTGCGGTTGCGGCCGCTGCGCTGAGCCGGCGCATTTACGATTTCGCCGGCGAAGAGTTCAACATCGGCTCGCCGCAGCAGTTGGGGAAAGTGCTCTTCGGAAAGCTCGAAATTCCCGGTGGAAAGAAGACGAAAACCGGCTGGGCTACCGGCGTGGAAGTGCTGCAGGCTTTGGCGCGGGAGTATCCGATCTGCGCGCTCGTTCTGGATTGGCGTGAAGTGACGAAGCTCAAGAACACATACGTCGACGTCATCCCCGCTCTGGTGGATCCCCGCGACGGCCGCCTGCGCACCGCGTTCAATCAAACGGCAACGGCGACCGGGCGCCTTTCCTCTACCAATCCCAACCTGCAAAACATTCCGGTGAGAGGGGAGCTGGGGCGCCGGATTCGCCGCGCGTTCGTCGCCAAGAACGACGACTACGTGCTGTTGGCCGCCGATTACAGCCAAATCGAGCTGCGCTTGATGGCGCACCTTTCCCAAGACGCCGCGATGCGCCAGGCGTTCGAGGATTCGCAAGACATCCACGATTTCACCGCGCGGCAAATCTTCAACGTGCCGGCGGATCTCAGCGTCGATCCGAATCAGCGGCGGATGGCCAAGAGCATAAACTTCGGCTTGCTCTACGGCATGTCCGATTTCGGGCTGGCGCAGCGTCTGGAGATCGGGCGCGCCGAGGCCAAGGAGATCACCGCAGCCTATTTTGCGCGCTTTCCGTCGGTACGCAGTTACATCGAGCGCACGATCGAGGAGGCTCGACGAACCGGCTACGTTTCGACGCTGCTTGGGAGACGGCGGTATATGCCGGGCCTGACGTCGGGGAACTACATGCTCCGAGCAGCGGCCGAGCGCGAGGCGACCAACGCGCCGCTGCAAGGCAGCGCTGCCGACCTCATGAAGTTGGCCATGGTGCGCATCGACCGCGCCCTGGCATCGCGCAGTCTCGACGCCGTGATGCTCCTGCAGATCCATGACGAGCTCATCTTCGAGGTGCGAGCGTCGCAGGTGCGGGAAACCGCCGATCTGGTGCGCTCGCACATGGAGAGCGCCGTCGCGCTCTCGGTGCCGTTGGAAGTGACGCTCAAGACGGGAAGAAATTGGTACGACGTCGAGCCGATCGCGGAGGATACGTTCGAGCATGTTTAATCTTGCGGCCGTCCTAGTGGCGGCTTTAACGACCATCGTCGTGCACGCACCACGAAACGATCTCACCTTGGAGGTAGCGAGAACGGAGGCGCAGCGCGAGCACGGTCTGATGGATCGGAAATCCTTGCCGGCGCACACGGGAATGATCTTCGTCTTCGACGCCGACGAGACGGTAGCGTTTTGGATGAAAGATACGCTCGTGCCGCTCGACATGATCTTCGTCGCGGCAAACGGAACGGTGCGCCGCGTCTTTTCAAACGTTCCGGTGGCGCCAGCTGCGCTTCCCGACGACCGCATACCGCGTGAAACGGCAACGGCGCGCTACGTCATCGAACTGCCCGCCGGGGAGGCGGCCGGTGATGGAATCGCAGCCGGGACCCGGTTGAACCTGGAGAGCGTACCGCCGCCGCAGTGACCGGTCGCTAGTGCCCGAGCTTCCCGAGGTCGAGACGATCGTGCGCGGTCTACGGCGCGCCGTCGTTGGTAAGACCATCGCCGCGGCCGAGGTGCGGTTGGCGCGCATCGCCGTCGCGCCTGCCGAAGTGAGCTTCGCGCGGGCGCTGGCCGGCGAACGCATCGTTGCGGTGACGCGGCGCGGCAAATATGCCGTCATGGAGCTGCAGTCCGGTCGACTGCTGGTGACCGGGCTGCGGATGACGGGCCGCCTCGTCGTAACGCCGGCTGGAAGGGAGTACCCGCGCGCCCACGTCGTCATCGACTTTACGGATTCGACGCGGCTGCACTTTGCCGATGTGCGGACCTTTGGACGAATGCGTCTCGTGCAGGCGGGGGATGCGTGGGACCGCGGGCTCGGGGTCGAGCCGCTCTCCGACCGCTTTACACCGGAGGCCTTTATCGGTATGCTGGCGGGGCGGACGAGCCCGATTAAGGCGTTTCTGCTCGATCAACGGCGCATTGCAGGCATCGGCAACATCTACGCTTGCGAAGCGCTCTGGGAGGCTCGAGTTCGTCCAACGCGGCCCGCACGGGCACTGACGAAAGCGGAGGCCAGCCGCTTACGTCACGCCATCGTTGACATTTTGCAGCGCGCCATCGCTGGGCGCGGAACGAGCGTCGACGACTACGTGGATGCCGACGGGCTACGAGGTGGTTTTCAAAACGACCTTGCGGTTTACGGAAAGCATGGGCAGCGCTGCGCGCGCTGTAGAACGAGCACCATCGTTCGAACCGTGCTCGCCGGACGCGGTACCTGGTGGTGCCGCCGGTGCCAGCGATAACGAAAAATAATTATTAAGGTAGGAAAACACTCATCTCTACAATCGAAGCCGCTCCCACGCACTACGAAGAAGATCAGCTGGCGCTCGAACAGCGCCTGTACGAAGAATCGCTCAAAGTCCTTGACGAGGGACAAGTCCTCACCGGAACGATCGTCCAAAAAGACAAGGACGAGGTGCTCGTCGACGTCGGCGGCAAGTCCGAAGGCGTTCTCCCCTTCCGCGAGCTATCGCTCGCCATCGATCCCAAGCTGCTGCGCGTCGGCGACACCGTTGAAGTAATGGTGCACCGTATCGACGAGATGGACGGCACGCTCTTTCTTTCCGAACGCCGCGCGCGCGCCCTCAAGACTTGGGAAAAGGTCATCGAGGCGCACGAGCACGACGAAGTGATCGAGGCTACCGTCACTCAGGTCGTCAAAGGCGGCGTTCTCGTCGATCTCGGAATGCGCGGGTTCGTTCCTGCGTCGCAGATTCGCCGTCAACCCGTCGGCAATCTCGACGAGCTCGTCGGACAGCACCTGCGCCTGAAGGTGATCGATCTCGACCATAAGCGCCATCGCGTCGTGCTCTCGCAGCGTTTGGTCTTGGAGGAAGAGCTCCAGGCAAAGAAACAGGAGTTGCTCGACACGCTCGAAGTCGGTCAGATTCGCGAAGGCGTGGTGGTCCGGCTTGCCGATTTCGGGGCCTTCGTCGACCTCGGCGGGATCGACGGTTTGATCCACAACAGCGAGCTGTCGTACGCGCGGATCAAACATCCGTCGGAGGTGGTGAAGATCGGCGACGTGGTTCAGGTCGAGATCATGAAGTTCGATCCTGACGCGAAGAAGGTCAGCCTTTCGCTCAAGCACGCTCTTCCGGATCCTTGGGATCAGTACGCAGACCGTCTCTACGAAACGAACAAGCTCGCCGCGCAGATCGTCAAGGTTACACCGAACTACCTGCTCGTCGAGGTCATTCCTGGCATTCTTGCGATGCTGCCGAAAGGCGAGTTCGATGCGGCCGCCCAGTTCGCTGCGGGACAAGAGGTTGAGGTCACGCTGCTGACGATCAATCACGCGACACGCCGAATTACGGCCTCGATCCAGCATGTCGCCGACGTTCCGCTCGAGGAAATCGAGAAGTACGTCGAGGAGGACCTTGGCGTCGTCAGCGCGCCGCCCGAAGCGCTTTCGGAGCTGCCGCCGGCAGAATAAGCTGCCGCCGTGCGCGTTGGCCTTACCGGCGGAATAGGATCCGGCAAAAGCCTGGTCGCGGGAATATTCCGGGATCTCGGTGCGTACGTGGTCGACACCGACGCGATTGCGCGTGAGGTCGTGGCGCCGCAGAGCGACGGTCTGCTGGAGATTGCCCGCGTCTGGCCGGCGGTGGTACGTAACGGCGCACTGGACCGCACGGCTCTCGCGGAGATCATTTTCAACGACGCCGCAGCCCGGGAGCGGCTCAACGCGCTGCTACATCCGCACATCCGACGGGTTGCGCTGGAGCGCGAGTCGCGGGCAGCCCCAGGCCAAATCGTCGTCCACGTCGTGCCGCTGCTCTTCGAGACCGGGTACGACGCGCTGGTGGACAAATCGGTTATGGTCGCGGCCCCGCTGGAGCGCCGCATCGCGCGCGTCGTCGAGCGAGATCGGACGGACGAGGCACGGGTCAGGGCCCGAATGGCCGCACAGATCGATCCACAGGCGGCACGCGAGCGCGCCGACTTCGTGATCGACAATGACGACGACCTCGACCGCCTTCGCGCACGAGTGGTCGCGGTTTATGAAGACTTGGGTGGGATTCTCAGCAAATCCTGAGTTTGCCGAGCGCTTGTATGGGAAAGACTTAATTCCCCATAGCTGAGAGGAGACCACATGGCACAAGATTCGGGACAGTCCGGCGGGATGAGCGTACGTGAGGCCGGACGCCGCGGTGGCGAACGCGTTAAAGCGAAGTACGGCTCGGAGTTCTACGAGGAGATCGGCCGCAAAGGCGGCGAGGCAACGAAAAGCAAGTACGGTCCGTCATTCTACGAGGTGATCGGGCAAAAAGGCGGTCAGCGGCCCAAACGGAAGGCCACGGCATCGTAGTTTTCGCGGTAAGAACGACCGATGGCTGAAAAGGGCGAGCACCCCCCAAAACGCGAGATGTCCGTGCGCGAAGCCGGTAAAAAAGGCGGCGACACGGTACGCGATCGTTATGGGTCGACCTTCTATGAGGACATCGGGCGCAAGGGCGGCAAGGCGACCCGAGACCGCCACGGCGTGGAATTCTACGAGTCCATCGGTCAAAAAGGCGGCAAAGTCGTCAAAGAAAAGTACGGGTCCGATTTCTACGAAGAGATTGGGCACAAAGGCGGACAAAAGGTCAAGAAGCTCATCGCCGAGGCAAAGAAGAAACTCGGCGACGAATGAAGGCGCCGGCGTTCAGCGATGAACGTCGACGCTGCCGTTGATGGACCCGAGGTGGACCGTATTCGCGTCGAAGTCGACGGAGATATTGCGCAGGCTCAGCGTTTGGCCACCTGAGTGGATGTAGCTCGGGTGCGGCATCTTGAGGACCTTGGCGTCGTTCGTCCAGGTGACGAGATCGGTGTCGAAGGAGCGACGTTCCGGATCATCGATCCGCTCGATGTGGACTTTTCCCACTGCGGTAAAATCCAGCGTCGAGATATTCAGCTGCACGTGCCGAGCCGAGATGCGAAGATACGGCTTTCCCTTCCTGAAGACGATGCCGTCGTGCACGCCGTCGACGCTGCCGCTCAATCCGTCGGGCGAGAGTCTGGCGTGCTCGTAGTCGAAGCTCCACGATTTCGTGGAGATGTGATTGTTGAGTACGTGACCGCCGCGCAAGTCGATAGGGACTTGGCCCGGCGGTAGCGGCGGCGTCCCGCGTCCGGCGAGGACGATTTCGACGACGACCCAGGCGACGAGGAGCAGGCCCGCCACGATGGCGAGGCGCCTAGACACGCGCCTCCAACTAGTCATTGCTGCCGGCCGCGCCGTCGCGGCGCTTCGGGACCAGGAAGAGCAGAAGGTACGCTAACACGAGCGCTAGCGCGACACGCGTCGGTCCAATAAGAGAGAACGGCGTGCGGACGCGCGGACCGACCCACCCGGTCACGACCGTCCGGCGGTCGAGCGTGCTGCGGGCTTGCCAGTCGCCATTGGGAGCGATGATGCCGCTGATTCCGGTCGCCGCCGCACGAACGACGTAGGCGCCGCTTTCGATCGCGCGAAGCTGCGCGATCTGTGCGTGCATATACGGTCCAGAGGTCGTACCGAACCAGGCGTCGTCCGTGCTCACCACGAGAATCTGCGCGTTTCGCTGCAGCTGCCGGTACGCCAAATCAGCAAAAGCCGATTCCCAGCAGATCAACGGCGCTATCGGCAACGCTTCGGTCGAATAAACACCGTCGGTGTGCCCGGGTGTCAATCCGCCGTTGAGCGCGCCAACGTACGGCAGCCACGACAAGAAGCGGCGGCCCGGAAACCACTCGGCAAACGGCACGAGCTGTCGTTTGTGGTAAATCTGCAATAAGCCGTTCGGCGAAAAAATGTAGAGCGCGTTGTACAGGCCGCCGATGTTCGCGTCGAGGCTGCCTGCCACGATCGTGGCTCCGAGCCGTCGCGCGAGTTGCGAGAACTCGTGCGAGAGCGCGGGGTCGAGGTCGAGTTCGGTAGTGATGGCCGTTTCCGGCCATACGATGAGACGCGGATGGAACGGAGCCGTCGCGCGCGTCATGGCCGTATAGCGGTGCACCGCCAATTGCAGCGCGTTCCATTTAAATGACTGAGGGATATTGCCTTGCACGGCCGCAACCGCAATGCGCGGTGACGGCAGGTGGCGCGCCGGCCAAAAGCTCCAGGCGGCAACGGTTACCAAGGCAATAGAAGCGCCGGCGATAACGAGCGGCCGCCACGTTTTTCGGTGCAGCGCATCGGCTGCATATGCGCCCAAAATGCATAACACCAGGGTGATGCCGTACGTGCCGGCGTACGCCGCGATCGCGCGCAGCGGCGTGCCGGCTTGCGTGTAGCCGAGCTGGTCGAACGGTCCGGCAAGCACGCCGATCGAGCGCAGCCATTCGCAGACCGTAAACGCTACAGCCGCGCCGAGCGGCGCGAGTGCCGGGCGCATCCGCGCGTAGGCAAATGATGACAGGGCGCCCGCGAGCGCGAAGAACGGTGCTTCGATGAGCGCCGGTCCGAATGCGAGAAACGGTCCGAAGACTCCGATGTAGCGGCCAACCGTGTGACCGACCCACGCAAAGTCGATTACGAAAAAAACCAAGCCGGCAACGCAACCGAGAAGCGCCGCGCGTTTCCAGGAAGCACCTTGCCACAACCAGAACAGCAAAGCGGTCCCGAATGGGACCAACCATGCTGCGCCGATTTTGGGGAACGCTGCCGCTAACACGATCGCCGCGAGCGCGGCGAGTGCGGCATCACGCAGCGCCAGCGAGGAGATCATGATTCGCAGACTGAGTTTAGGTTTCGTAGTTGTAGTCGTAACGGCGTTCATCGTTGCGGCGTGCGGTCGTCAGGTCACGCCAAATCCTCCGGGGTTGGGACCCGGCGGCGCGCCTCCGGGGTATATGGCGATACACTTTGACGTCCAGTCCCAGTTCAACTTCTCGAACTATCAGTACATGATCGTCTTCGACACCACGGGAGACGGCAAGACGCCTTCGACCGATACCGTGCAGACCAACTGGGCGGGCTATTCCTTTGCCTTGATCGCCTTGGGCAACGGAATCACCGCATATGCCGAGCCGGTCCAGCTCGTTCACAACTCGAATCCGCACATCGCTCCGGCCTGGCTGAAGCTCGGTACAACGCCGGCGCAGTTCTCGTTCAATCCCGATAGCAACGGCCAGGGCACGGAGTTCTCGATCCTGGCCCAGCGGGCGATCTTCAAGGGCATTGCCTCGCCCTCGCCGTCGCCGAGCGCATCGCCTTCGACCCTCTGGACCTTCAACGCGTTTACGACGCAGGCGCAAAACGGCGGACAGTGGTACTTTCTCGACTCGCTCGGCCCCGGGGGACCGGTCGATCCGCAGTTCGTTTCGCCGAAGCTCTGCATGACGGAAGTCTTCGACCAGACGTTCTACGCGTATTACACGCCTTCCGATCCGGCCGCGCAGATCGTCAGCGTCGAGATATCGAATAATCCGCCCTCACCGTCACCCTGCCCGTAACATGCGCGAACTAACGATCGAATGCAGCTACGAGCCCTGCAACTGCACGGTGGCTGCACCGCTTAGCAATACCGAAGCCTATTGCAGCGACTCCTGCAGCACTGCCGAGGAGCAAAGTTTAGAATCCGACTTCTGCTCCTGCGGCCACCCCCCGTGCGACGAGCCTTGATGTGTATTCTCGGCCGAGCGCTAAGGATTAAAAGTTAAAGGTAGACGGGATTACCGGCTGGGGTTCGCCGATGTTGAATACCGCGGTCTGGCTCGGGAATGCGAGCAGGTTGAGCCCGACGTTGATGGCTTCTTGGGACTCATTGTACAGAACCAAAAGCTGATAACAGTTTCCGATCGTCCGCGTGTAGTAGATGATTTTGTCGGCGATCATCTCACCGGGCCCCTTCCAGTTCAAATCCGTGACGAACTGCAGCGACGCGTCGCGCCCGAAGGGGGTGGAGAGCTGCAGGTTCGTCGTTTCGAAGCCCTGGCCGGGCCCGGGAATGAACGATCCGCTCAGCAGCACCACCGAACGCGGCGACGGCTTGGCGCTTAACTGATAGCTCAGCGGCTGCGCCATCCCGTCAAAGTTCGTCGCCCAGCCCAGCGATAGCGCATACACGTCGTCGTTGAACAAGCGCACGAGATCTTGCGCGTTCTTGGTGTTCATCGTCGGCTGTTGATCCAAATACTGGAACGGAACCAGCGCGGGACCGTTATAGTTCGCTTCGTTATACGTCAGCGTGTTGACGATGTGGGAGCTGATCGGCGTCGTGAGGCTCAGGTCTTGCTCCACCGCCGCCTTGAGGTCTCCCGTGCCGTAGGCGTATTGGTCGATGGTCACCGTTCCCTGAAAATCGCTGCCGAACACCTTCGCCTCGGCGGGGCCGACGACGAGATTGGCATCGCCGCGCCAGGTCGCCAAACTCTCCGGCTCCCCTTCGCCCGAGGGCTCGCTATACTCACCCACCGTGAGCTCTGCCGAGAGCGGTATGAAGAAGTGCTGAAAAAAGTCGCTCGGGCGAATTTCGAACTCCGGAATCTTGTCGATCCCCGTGGCCTCCTGCGAGTAGATCTTGTCCCACTCCATCTGATAATCTGCGCCGGACGTCGTGTACTGCAGCAGGTAGTCGAACTCCGATTGATTGCTGAACGACGTCACGCCGCCGAAGCTGGCATTGCTGTCGCTGGTGTCGAACGTCGTGGTTTGGTTCAAGTTTTCGTTGAACTGCCGCGTGTCGGTAAAGGTGAAGGTGTCGCTGCTCGACTGCCCTCCAACCGACGAATGGCTGAAGCTGTAGTTTTGCGACGTTTGAGTCGTTTGGTGGACGATGGATTCGCTGATCGTCTCGTTGGGCGGGATGCTCACGAGCGGGCCGTAGTTCGACTGGTACGAGAACTGAAAATTGCCTTTCAAGTGCTGCGAAAAGTTCTCTTGTTCTTCGAGCGTGAGGTTCGTCTGCTGACCTCCCTCGAGGCGGTTGTTGATGGTGTAGACATTTACGCTGACGCTGCGGCGCCCGCGCTTGCTGGAGTAGAAGCCGACGTACCCCAGCCCCAAGCCTTCTTTGGTGAAATAGTTGACGACGTAGTACCCGTAATAGTATTGGTCTTTGCCGAACGGGATTTCGACTTTGATCCAAGCGCCTTCGTACGAATCGTATCCGACCTCCGGGAACCAATGCGAGCGGCCGCGCTGGTTGTCCACGTTGCGCAGCGGAATGATGAGCAGCGGCAAGTAGAAGACCGCCGCCGCGCCCAGCCAGAGCACGGCGTTGTGCACGACGATCTTATCGCCAGGAATGACGTCCATCGTCTTGCCGGTAATGTGGTAGCCGCCGCGCGGGTTCTCGCACGTCGTGATGTACGGTTTGAGCCCGTGCGCGGTTCCGTCCGGATCGGTATGCAGGTCGTTTGCCGCAAAGTGGACGAGGCCGCGCTGCACCCCTTCGTCGCTGGCGCCTTTGCCGTTGAGCAGCTTCGCCGTCTGCAAGATCGTGTCGAAGTCGATCACATCGGCAGTGAGCACCGAGTTGTGTTCGTGATTGACCAGGAACGGATGCCCGCTGATCGTCATCGTGCGCACGCCGTCGAAATGCGCCCGGTCGCCGACGATCTCTTCGTCCCCGTAGTAAATGTGGACGTTGCCGATTGCGTCGCTCGGCTTGCCGCGCTCGCGATTCCCGCTCCATTTGTCGGAGATTACAGCGATGTATCCCGGCGCAAGCGTCGGCACGCCGGTCGGTTCTGCCGTCGGTTGCGGTGTCGCCTGACCGGCGGGGGGAATCGGCGGCGGCGTCTCGCCGCCCCGCACGAGAAAGATCGGCGCCATCGAGCCGCTCGGGTTGGGCGTTCCGCTCGGGATGGGCGGGGGCGTCACGGACGGCGTGCGCCCCGGGAACGGATGCGGCGTCGGATTGACAGTGTAGGTGCCGTTGCTCACGCCGGGCGGCACGTTGGGCGGTCCGGGAGTGGCCGGAGGAGCCGGCGTCGGCGAGGCTGCTTGGGCTACCATCTGCGTGTCGTCGGCATAGTGCTGGGCGCAGCTTTGCGAGTTGAAGAGCAGGAGCGCCATCTGCGCATCGTTAGCGTCGGCAGCGTGCGCCCACAGCGGCAGCACGCCGCCCAGGTAGGCGGCGAGCGCGACGAGCGCGCCTATGCCGCGGTAGAGACCCGGGCGCGGCACGACGTCAGCGTTCTTCCAGCCAGAGCAGAATCGTGCCGGCTAACCCCATCACGACGTTCGGGAGCCACGCGGCGACGAAAGGGTTGATCGCGCCGTTGCGCCCGAACGCCGAGCATGCCGACGTCATCAAGTAGTACGCGAAGAACGCGATGATCGCCAGCGCGATGCCGAGCGTCCGTCCGCGTTTGCCGAACCGCAGCGCGAGCGGCAACGCGATAACCACGCCGACGAAGCACGCAAAAGGCCACGCGAGCTTATCGGCGAGATTGATTTGCAGATTTCCGACGGCGGTGCCGCCGATGCCCTGAGACTGCAGGGCGTTGACTTGCGTCCGCAGCGATTTGCTGCTCATCGTCCAGGGGTCGTTATTCACTTGGCTGACGAACTGCGAGGCGGTTTCGCCGAGCGGCAGTCCGATCGAGATGCTTTTGACTCGCTGCTGATTGGTCAGGAATCCGTCGTTGTTATACCGCGTATCGATGACGTCGTGCAGCACCAGCGTGCTTCCTTGCACGGCAGCGGTTCTCGCCTGCAGGGTTTCGTTCCACGGTCCGTACTTCGCCGGCTTGAATATCTGGACGTCCATCATCGTGCGGTTGTCCGGGGCGACCTGTCCCACGTAGAACGTGTTGCCGGTATCGGGATCCTTTCGGAAGAACTGAGGCTCGACCGGAAGAGCGTCGGTGTGATAGATGATTTGATAGAAGGTCCGCGTCGATAAGTCGACGGAGGCCGGGGCCACGTACTCGTTCATAACGTACGCGATCAGAAACATGACGATGCCGAAGAGCAGCGGCGACAACGCGATGCGCATCACCGGTACCCCGGCCGTTCGCAGAGCGGTCACCTCGTTGTCGCCCATAAGGCGTCCCATCGCGAGCAACGCGGCAAAAAGACAGGCGAACGGAAAGGCCATCGGAATCGCCTGCGGCACGCGAAACACGACGAACCTCAGCACGAGAAAGAACGGTGCGTGCTGGTTGATGATGTAGTCTGCGGCGAGAAAGAAGATGTTCAGCGCCCAAAAGAGCAGAAAGGCTCCGAAGGCAAACATGAACGGACCGACCATCTCGCGCAGCATGTAGTTGTCGAGAATCGGCAGTCGGAACGACCGCAAGCCGACGCGGGGGAGCGGTTCTCGCTGGGTAAGGGTCGTCATCGTGAGCGGCCGGAAGCGTGCGTCACGCCGCTGCGCGGGCGATTAGTAGTTCCGGTACGCGTTGAGCACGCGTACGACGTACGCTCGCGTCTCGGCATACGGCGGAACGCCATGATACCGGTCGACCGCGCCAGGTCCCGCGTTATAGGCGGCGACGGCCAGCGTCACGTTGTTGTGGTAACGGTTCAGCAGCGAGCGGAGATAGCTCGTACCGCACTCGACGTTCTGCGTCGGGTCGAACGGATTGCCGATGCCGCAGCCTGCCGACGTGCCGGGCATCAACTGCATGAGCCCCTGGGCTCCGGCGACGCTGACCGCAGAGGGGTCGCCCGCCGATTCCGCCATGACGACCGCATGCACCAGGCCGACGGGAACCCCGTCCGAGGCGGCAGCCCCGGAAACGAGCGAATCGAGCACGGCCGAGTTCAGCGCGTGCGGGGCGTACGGCAAATACGCTCCTCCGCTGCACCCGCAGAGCAAGCCTATAAGGCCGCAGATGCCGGCGATCCGTTTCATCGTACCATCGTTTTCTTCTCTCCTCGCAGCCAAGCCTTGCAGGCAGGCCGTGCGTGAGGGCACGAGCAAGCCACCGCAATCCATTCCATGAGGATTCGAATTGCGTATGCAGGCGATGGTATCGGCGCCGCCTGGAGCTTAGCTGAGCTTTGGATTAGAACGTGAGCCAATTCGACGTCGTGGTCGTCGGCACGGGAAGCGCCGGAACGGCTGCCGCCTTGCGTTGCGCGCAGGCTGGCCGCCGAGTAGGAATCGTCGACGAGCGTCCGTACGGCGGTACCTGCGCCCTGCGCGGTTGCGATCCAAAGAAGGTCCTCGTGGGGGTGGCGGAGTTGATCGATTGGTCGCAGCGGATGCGCGGTAGCGGCATCGCCGGCGACTCGCGCATCGACTGGCCCGAGCTCATGCGCTTCAAACGCACGTTCACCGATCCGGCTCCCCGAGAGCGTGAGAAACAACTGAAGGAAGCCGGCGTAACCACACTTCATGGGGCGGCGCGCTTTAGCGATCGCACGACGATGACGATCGGCGCAGAAACGGTGACGTTTTGCTATGCTATCCTCGCCGCCGGGGCGCGTCCGGCAACGCTGGGCCTGCGCGGCGAAGAACATCTCGCGACGAGCACCGATTTTTTGAGTTTGGAGCGGTTGCCGCCACGCGTGTGTTTCGTGGGCGGCGGTTACATCGCGTTCGAGTTCGCACACATCGCCGCGCGCGCCAGTGCGGTTCCGACGATCCTGCAGCGCGGCCCGCGCGTCCTCACCGGATTCGAACCGAGTCTTGTCGATCGGCTCGTCGCAGTGAGCGCGCAAATCGGCATCGACATACGCGTCAACGTTCGGATCGACGGTGTCGAAGCGACGGCAAACGGCATGCGCGTGTTCGGGCGCGAAGACTCCAAGACGTTCGCGTTGGAGTGCGATCTTGCCGTGCATGCGGCGGGACGCGTCGCAGATCTCGAAGCGCTCGATCTCGCGGCCGGCGGCGTCGAACGCGATGCCAAAGGCGTACGGGTCAACGAGTTCTTTCAGAGCTCGAGCAATCCGGCGGTGTGTACGCCGCCGGCGACTGCGCCGATGGCGGTGGACTGCCGCTCACGCCGACAGCCGCGCTCGAAGGCGAACTCGCGGCGAAGAACATTCTGGAGGGAAATCGTTACACCGCCGATTTCACGGCCTTGGCGAGCATCGTGTACACGATTCCGTCGCTCGGATCGGTGGGATTGACGACCGCGGCTGCGCGCGAGCGCGGCGCCGAGTTCGAGCTGCATGAAGGCGACTCAACGCAGTGGTATTCGTCGCGGCGCGTACGAGCGCGCGCGTCGGCCTATCGCGTGCTCGTAGAAAAGAGCAGCGAGCTCATCCTCGGGGCGCATCTTTTGGGTCCGTATACCGAGGAGCTCATCAATGTCTTTTCGCTGGCGATTCGCGCGAAAATTCCCGCGCCGATCTTGCGAGGGGCGCTCTTCGGATATCCGACCGCGTCCTCCGAGATGGAGTACCTGCTGTCGTAGCGCGCCTCGATCTTTTCGGGGTCTAGCCCGCACTCGGGACCTCGGCCTCATCGCCGCTTAGCCCCTAGCCCAAGCAGAGCGTCGGGCCTTCTCCACGAACGCGTGTTCGGGGTTTACGACCTCACCAGGTGCAACGCCGTCGTTACGGCGCTTCGGGGCGCGCGATGAGCGCTGCTTCGCAAACGTTGCAAATCACAATATTCATCGATAAGAAACCTTGCCTCGTTGCGAAGTGGGGGGTATAGTGGTGGGAAGTAGTGCTAAGTGGTGCATGGCGGAGGATAAGTGCACGCTGGATTGCCTCGGTTCGCAGGCTCCGAACAACACGCCCTTGATCATAAAGGCCGTTTAATCGTACCGGCGCGCTTTCGCGAGCGCCTCGGCTCGGAGTTTGTGCTGACGATTGCCCCGCCCGACTCGTGCCTCGCGCTCTACCCCAGCGCCACCTGGGTGGAGTTCTGCGAGCGGCTGGAAGCCGTGCCGCGCAAAGACGAGCGCTATCGCAGTTTCGTCCGCTACCTCTTCGCCCACAGCGAGGAGGTCGGATGCGACGCTCAAGGGCGCGTCGTCGTTCCGGCCCTGCTTCGCTCCTATGCGGGCATCGAACGGCAGGTGGTTTCGGTCGGACTCCTCACGCGCATCGAGATCTGGGCCAAAGAGCGATACGACTTTCAGAAACCGCCGCCGGGCGAGATGCCCGATTTCATGGGCGAGCTCGGGCTCTAGGACGCCGGAGATGTGGAGCGCGCATGATCGAGCACATTCCGGTGTTGCAAGCGCCGGCGGTCGAATTTCTGGCGATCCGCACCGGCGGCGTCTACGTCGATGCGACCTTCGGAGCCGGCGGCCATTCGCGCGCGATCTTGGACCGGCTCGGCGCCGGCCGTCTCATCGCGCTGGATACCGATCCCAGCGCCGCATCACTGGCTGCGCGGATATCCGACGAGCGCTTCACCTTCATCCACGCCAACTTCCGCGAACTCGACGGCGTCTTGGAGCGCGTTGGGTTGCGCGAAATCGACGGCGTCCTCTTCGATTTGGGAGTCTCTTCGATGCAACTTGACGACCCGCAACGCGGCTTCTCACTGACCAAACCGGCCCCGCTGGACATGCGTATGGACGCAGGATCCGGGCACAGCGCCTACGACGTGCTCGCGACCGCCAGCGAACGGGAACTCGCGCACATCTTCTTCCATTACGGCGAGGAGCGCGCCGCTCGGCGCATCGCGCGCGCCATCGTCAACCGGCGCGCGAGCGGCGCGCTGCCGCAGACCACGGCGGAGTTTGCCGCGCTGGTTTCGGGGATCGTGCAGCGCTCCGGCAAGCGCGAGCGCATCCATCCCGCGACGCGGGCCTTTCAGGCCTTGCGCATCGCCGTCAACGACGAGCTCGGCGCTTTGCGCGACGGCCTGGACCAGGCCATCGGACGGCTGAGGTCCGGCGGACGCGTCGTCGCGATTAGTTTTCATTCGCTGGAAGATCGCATCGTCAAGCGGACGCTGCGCGACGACGAGCGATTGGAGGTCGTCATCCGTCGGCCATTGCGTCCTGAAGAACACGAAATCAGCGAGAATCCGCGGGCGCGCAGCGCGAAGCTCCGCGTCGCGCAACGCCGGGTCACCGAATGATCGCCTCGCGCCCCCTCGACGAGCGATCGGCGCGCATTCCCAATCCGCGCACCGTACGGGCGGCGACGCAGCGGCGGATCGGGCGCACCGCCCGCGCCCGCAGTGCCCTTCTCGCGCGCGTTTGCGTCGTGCTGGCCGGCATTTTGGCGTTACTCATGGGCTACGTTCTTCTCACCTCGAGCTTAACGGGATTGAGTTACGCGGTCGCGCGCAGCGTCGCGACCAGAGAAGCGCTGCAAGAAGAAACGATACGCCTCGACGACCGGATTGCGGCATTGCGTTCCGATACGCGTCTTGCCGATATCGCGGCCCGTTTGGGAATGCGCGAGCCGCAACGCTTTGCCGTCGTGCGCATCGAGACGCCGCATCTGGCGCGAGTCCCGTCGCACATACCGATTCTCTCTTCGCTCGCCGGGTTTTTCGTACCGGCCGTCGCCGCGCGCCCCTAGCGCGGCGTCGCAATGCACCGCCGCACCTTCACGCGTGTCGCCCCGATGCGCGCCAGAGTCTGCTTTTACGGATGCATGATCGTCGCGGCGTTCTTGGCCTGGCGCCTCTACGACGTGCAGGCTCTCAAGGGGCCGCTCTACGCAAAAGAAGCGTTGGCGCAGCGATCCGATACGATCGACGTCTTCGCGCGGCGCGGCAGCATCTTGGATCGCTACGGCAACGTGCTCGTGCGGTCGCTGCCCTCGGAGAGCGTCTACGCCGTGCCGCGCGAGCTCGCCGATCCCGACGTAACCGCGGCGAAGCTCGAGCGAATCGTCGGCCCTCTCGACGCATCGGTCGTCGCGGCGCTGCACGACCGTCATCTTTGGTTCGTCTGGATCGCGCGTAAGGTTTCGCATGAAACCGCGGCGCGCATCCGCGCACTCAGCCTGCTCGGCATTGACGTCAAGGAAGAGGAAACCGGCCTGCGGGTCGATACTGCGGGACGTCTTGCCTCGACGGTGCTGGGCTTTGTCGGCACCGACGAAAACGGGCTCGACGGCGTCGAGTATGCATTCGACGACCTGCTGCGCGGACGGTCCGGCCGCGTAACGCTCGAGGCCGACGAGTTTGGAAGACCGATTCCCTTCGGGCGCGAGCGCGTCGTAACGCCGCCGGAGCCCGGTTCCAACATCGAGCTGACCGTCGATCCGTACGTGCAGTTCGTCGCGGAACGAGCCCTCGACGCACAGATGCGCCAGTATCACGCGCTCGACGGTTCGGTAATCGTCATGGATCCCTGGACCGGCGAAGTTCTGGCGATGGCCAACGCACCGGATTTCGATCCCGATCGTTTTTGGGCGTACGGCGCCGACCAGCGGCGCAACCGCTCCGTGATGGATGCGTACGAACCCGGCTCGACGTACAAGCTCGTGACCGCGGCTGCGGCGCTCGATTCGCATAAAGTCGGGCTTTCCACGCGCTTCGCGTCGCGCGACGCGATCGAAGTCGGCGGGCAGACGATTCATAACGCGGACGACGGCTTTACGGCCGGCAGCTCGGGCAGCGAAACGTTGGGAGACATCATCACCTACTCCCACAACGTCGGGGCTGCAGAAGTCGCTTTAGCGATCGGCGCGAAGACCTTCTACGATATGGAACGCCGCGCCGGATTCGGATCCACGACGGGCATCGGCCTGCCCGGCGAAAATCCAGGCATCGTACCGCCCCCCGCTCAGTGGAGCGGTTCCTCGCTGGCAACGATGGCCTTCGGTCAAGGCGTATCGGTGACGCCGCTGGCAATGGCCCGGTACTACTGCGCGATCGCAAATGGCGGTCTGTTGATGCAGCCGCGCATCGTCCGCGCCGTTTACGACCAGCAAGGCAAGCTCATCGCGCGTTTCGGGCCGCACGTCGTTCGCCGCGTCTTCTCCCGGCGGACGGCCGGTGAACTGCGCGCGTTCTTGCGCTCGGTCGTCGTGCGCGGCACGGGACACGTTACCGCGGGGCTGCGCGGTTACGCGACTGCGGGTAAGACGGGAACGGCGTCGATGGTCGTCGACGGCGCATACCGCGCCGGATACTACGCCGCGTCCTTTATCGGCATGGTTCCGTATTCGCGGCCTCGTTACGTCATCTTCGTCAAACTCGAACGGCCCATCGGTGCGTATTACGGCAGCGTGGTTGCCGGCCCGGCCTTCGCCGAAATCGCGCGCGCGGCAATGCTGCACGCCGGAGTCCTTCCCGGCGGCGCCGTTGCGAGCGATGGAGAGTAATCGCCGAATTTCGCTCGCCGAGCTACTCGACCGGCTGCCGCAAGGCGCGTTGGAAGGCGATGCCGCACGGAGCGTGAGTGCGATCACCGCCGACTCGCGCGACGCAGTGCCCGGCGCACTCTTCGTCGCGCTTGCCGGCGAGCACACCGACGGTCATCGGTACGTCCGCGACGCCATCGCGCGCGGCGCGGCGGCCGTCGTGGTCCAAGATGCAGGAGAGATTGGTGATACCGGATCTGCCGCCGTCGTACGGGTCGGCGATTCGAAGCGCGCCCTCTCAGCGCTGGCCGCAGCCTTCTACGGCGACCCGTCGCACGCGCTCGATACGGTCGGCGTCACCGGCACCAACGGAAAGACCACCACAACGCGGATGATTGCCGCGATCCTCGACCACGCCGGAATCGGTTGCGGCGTTATCGGCACGGTGGGGGCGCAGTATGCAAACCGCCAATGGCCGCTGCGAAATACCACGCCGCTGCCGCCGGAGCTTCACGCCGTGCTGGCCGAGATGCAGGCGGCGGGTGCGAAGGCGGCTGCGATGGAGGTCAGCTCACATGCGCTGGCGCTCGAACGCGTCGAGGACGTGCGATTCTTCGCAGCAGTCCTGACCAACGTCACACGAGACCACCTCGATTTTCACCAAAGTCCCCAGGCGTATCGTGCGGCAAAACGACGACTCTTCACGCTCTCCAGGCGCTGCATCCTCAACGCCGACGACACCTGCGGCGCACAATGGGCCGCGGAGCTGCTCTCCGAAGGCCGCACCGTCCGGACGTACGGACTGCATGAGGGCGCGACGCTGCGAGCGCATGGCCTTGCGGTCGCCGCCGACGGCATCGCCTTCAACCTCGACGGACGGCGCTTCGAGCTGCAGCTTTCCGGACGCTTCAACGTCTACAATGCGCTCGCTGCGATCGCTGTCGCGCGTCTCATGGGCGTTGCCGACGAGCTCAGTGCTGAGGGACTCGCCTCGTTGGATCGCGTTCCCGGGAGAATGGAACGGCTGCGCGGCGGCGGGCTCGACGTGGTCGTGGATTACGCGCATACGCCCGATGCGCTGGAGAACGCGCTGCGCTCTTTGCGTGAGACGACGGCCGGCGCGCTGGCGGTGGTCTTCGGCTGCGGAGGAGATCGCGATCGCGGCAAGCGGCCGGAGATGGGAGCAGTCGCGGCACACCTCGCCGATCGCATCTATTTGACGAGCGATAATCCGCGTGGAGAAACGCCGCGCGCCATCGTTGACGAAATCCGCGCCGGCATCGGTACGAGCGGCGACAACGTCGTGGAGGAGCTCGACCGCCGCCGCGCGATCGAGCTGGCGATCGCGCAGGCGCGTCCCGGCGACGTCGTGCTCGTCGCCGGCAAGGGTCACGAAACCTATCAGATCGTGGGCGATCGGGTTCTGCCCTTCGACGATGCGTCGGTCGCGCGCGACGCGCTCGCGCGATTGCCGGCCCGATGAAGCTTCCACTCGATCGCGCCGTCGGCGCGACGCGCGCAACGCTGCTCGAGGCGCAGCGTGCGCCTGCGCTACTGCAGCTTTCCACCGATACGCGCAGCTTGCAACGCGGCGATACCTTTCTCGCACTGCGCGGCGAGCGATTCGACGGCCACGCCTTCACGGCGGAGGCCGTACGGTGCGGCGCCGCTGCGCTCGTCGTCGACGACGTGTCGGCCGCCGTGGCCGGCGTCGCAACGCTCGTCGTAAAGAATGCGCAGAGCGCGTATTTGGAACTGGCCGGACTTGCGCGCCGGCTCTTCGGGGGAATGGTCGTCGGCATTACCGGCAGCACCGGAAAGACGACCACTCGGACGCTGCTCGAACAGCTGGCGAGGGTGGGATACGGCGATCGCGTTCTCGCCGCTCCCGGAAACGAAAACAACGAGATCGGCGTGAGTAAGCTGCTGCTCGAAGCGAACGCCGAGCGACACGATCTCGTCATCGTCGAGATGGGCGCTCGCAGCTACGGCGACGTGGCGACCTTAGCCGATATCGCTCGCCCGCAGATCGGAGTTCTGACGAATGTCGGTGAAGCGCATCTCGAGATCATGGGGTCGCGCGCGCGCCTCGCCGACACGAAGTGGGCGATATTTTCGCGCGGCGCTCGCGCCGTGCTCAACGCCGCCGACGCGGTCTCGCGCGAACGCGCCGGCACGCTCGGCGAACCGGCCCATTGGTTTGCGGCGGTCGACGACGAGGTACACGGATTGCCCGACGACCTCGAACGCCTCACCGCGATCGTCGGCGAAGGCCGAATTGTCGACCGCAGCCCAGGCGGCACCACCGCGTGCGACGCGCTCGTCCGCCTTCCCGGCCGGCATAACCGGTGCAACTTGGCAGCGGCGATTGCCGCCGCGCTGGAGCTCGACATTCCGTTACGTCGATTGGCGCCGGCCATCGAGACGCTCGAGCTTCCGGCTGGGCGCTACGCGCAGTTGGTGCTGTCGCGGGGCCCGAAGCTCATCTACGATGCGTACAACGCCAACGCCAGCGGGATGATTGCAGCACTCGACGCGTTCGGCGGGGAGCATGCCGCTCGCCGGATCGCGGTGCTCGCGAGCATGGCGGAGCTGGGCGAAGAATCACAGGCTCTCCACGAACGGGTCGGGGCGCATGCGGCCCGCAACGTGGACGTTCTCTTGGTGAGCGGCGACTTCGCCGCCGAGCTGGCGCGAGGCGCACGCGAAGGCGGACTCGATCCATCTCAGATCGTTCTGGTGGATGGCAATGCCGATGCCGCGGCCTGGCTGCGCGATCACGCGACCGCCGACGATGTCGTCCTCTTAAAGGGTTCGCGCAAGTACCGTCTCGAGGAGATCGTCGAGGCATTGCAGGCGTGAGCGCGCGCGCGAGCCTCGTCGTAGATCGGCCGGAGTTGCCGCCGGGTCTGCGCACCGTACCCGTGCGCACGCGCTTGGTGCGGCCTGGCGACGACCTCGAGGGATTGCTGGCGGCCGCGGTGCGCGGGATCGCGCGGCCGGGCGACGTCGTAACGCTCTCGGAAACGGCGCTGGCCATTGCGCAGGGCGAGTACGTCGCGGCGGAACGCGTACGCCCGTCGAAGCTCGCGTACGTACTCTGCCGTTATGCGGGCCCGCTCGCAACGCTCAGCCAGCCGGAATCGATGCAGCTAGTGATCGAGCGCGTCGGCCCTGCGAAGGTGGTTGCGGCAACGCTGCTCCACCTACTGGCGCGCCTGGCCGGTCGGCGCGGCGTCTTTTACTCGCTGCTCGGTGATGCGATTGCCGCTTTCGATGGCTACACCGGAACGATGCCGCCGTACGAGCGCGCGATCGTCTTCGCGCCGCGCGATCCGGACGCGTTCGCGCAGTCCTTTGCGCAGCGGACCGCGATCGCATGCGCGGTGGTCGACGCCAACGATCTCGCGACCGCCAAAGTGCTGGGCCGATCGTCCGAAGTCCGAACCGCCAACGTGGAGAAGGCGCTCCTGGCCAATCCTCACGGCAATAGCGACGAACAGACGCCGGTCGTGGTGCTGAAATGGCGCGGTGCAGGAGAGAACCCGCTCCTGCAATGATGCCGCTCTGGATACTCGCCGGTTTTGCCATCGCCGCGATCGTCGGCGGCGCGCTCGTCGCAGGCGCTGCGCGGACGAACCTGCGCCAGCGCGCGTACGAGCTTGCGCCGGCAACGCACCGCGAGAAGAGCGGCACGCCGACGATGGGCGGGCTCGTCTTCGCGGCGGCAATCCTCGCGATGGCGGCGGCATGTCGGACGCCGCTCTGCGAGGCCTTGGCCATGCTCGTGATCGCCTGCGCCGCCGTCGGCGTCATCGATGACGCGCTTTCGATCCGCGGAACACCGGGACGCGGCCTGCGAGCGCGGACGAAGTTCCTTCTCACCGCGTTGATCGCGACGATCTTTGTGCGATGGCTCGACGCGTCGCCCTCGTTTGCGGCGCGCGATTCGCTCGTTCACGCAGGATCGTTTTGGTTGCTCGCGCCGCATTGGCTGTGGTTCCTGCTCGGCATTTGCGCCGTGACCGCGACGATTCACGCCGTCAATCTCACCGATGGGCTCGATGGTCTCGCCGCCGGGACGATGATTCCGCCACTCATCGTCTTCGGGGTCATTGCGGTTCAGTCGGCAACGCCGCCGGCGGCGATCGCGTCCTCCCTCGGCGTCGGGGCGTGCGCCGGGTTTTTGCTCTTCAATCGGCATCCGGCGCGCCTTTTCATGGGCGATACCGGCTCGCTGTCGCTCGGCGCGCTGCTCTCGGGGGTTGCAATTCTGACCGGTGAGATGCTGCTGCTGCTGCTCGTCGGCGGCGTCTTCGTCGCCGAGGCGCTTTCGGTGATCGTTCAGGTTTCGTATTTCAAGACGACCGGCGGCAAGCGCGTCTTGCGCATGAGTCCCTTGCATCACCATTTCGAGTTGGGAGGCTTGCCCGAGACCAAAGTGACGGCACGGTTTTGGCTTGCGTCGTTGCTCTGTTCGTTGCTAGGATGGAGCATCGTGCGATGAGCGACGTGTTGCAATTTTCCTCAAGCGAAGCGTGGCTGATCGTCGGCCTGGGCCGCAGCGGATTGGCAACTGTAGAAGTGCTCGCACAGCGCGGCGTGCGGCTCTACGCAACCGACGAAGGGCCGCGCGACGTTATCGCTCCCGCCGTTGCCGCCGCTGAGTCGCTCGGAGCCCGGTTCGTGGAGCCGGGCGAGCTCGACGCTGTTCTCGGAACGATTGCCTGGGCGGTGCTCTCTCCAGGCGTTGCGCCGATCTCGCCGCTGACGCGCGCGATCAACCGCCGTGACGTTCCGGTGATGGGAGAGATCGAGCTCGCCTATCGCCTCTGCGACGCCCCCATCATCGCCGTGACCGGAACCAAGGGAAAATCGACGACGACCGCGCTGATCGGCCACATCCTGCGAGCCAGCGGCCGCGGTGTCCGCGTCGGCGGAAATATCGGCAATCCGCTGATCGCCGAGGTAACTGGCGCCGGCCCGGACGATTGGGTCGTGGCCGAGGTTTCGTCGTTCCAACTGGAAACGATCCACTCGTTCAAACCGCGCGTAGCCGTGCTGCTCAACATCGAGCCCGACCATCTCGACCGCTATCCATCGATGGACGAGTACGCTGAGGCAAAGTACCGCATCTTCGCAAATCAATCGCTCGACGATTGGTTTGTCGGAAACTTCGACGATCCACGAATTGAAGCGCTCTCGTGGCATTACGGCGGCGCCCGCGTCGCGGCCCGCCAACTCTGGTTCGCGTTGCGCGGCGGCGAGCGGGCCACGATGTACGTGCGCGACGGCACGATCATGTACGCGCCCGTTACCGGCGATCCGCGTCCCGTTCCGATCCTAGCGTGCCGGGATATCGCGCTTCCCGGAGAGCACAACGCAGCCAACGTCATGGCGGCCATGCTGGCCGCGATCGCCGCCGGTTGCCCGCCGGCCATGCTGGGCGATGCGGTGAAATCGTTTCGCCCGCTGCATCATCGCTTGGAACGCGTCGCCGAAATCGATGGCGTTCTCTACGTTGATGACTCCAAAGCGACGAATCCGGCCTCGGCGATCGCCGCGTTGCGGAGCTATCGGCGGCCGATCGTGCTCATTGCGGGTGGACGAGCGAAAGGCAGCGAGTTCGATGCGATGGGACGCGAGATCCGCGAACGCGCCAAAGCGCTGGTCGCCATCGGCGAAGCTGCCGCTCAGATCGCCGCTGCGGCGACGGGGGTTCCGACGGTCGGTGCAGATTCGATGGAAGATGCCGTCGCCCACGCGCGGCGGCTGGCATCTGCCGGCGACGTCGTGCTGCTCTCGCCCGGTTGCGCGTCGTTCGACATGTTCGCTTCGGCTGAAGACCGAGGCGAACGCTTCAGCGCTGCCGTCATCCGGCAGGCGGAGCCCGCGAGTGCATAGCGCGGCCGCGCTGCGGGCCGCGCGCAAACCAACGGAGGAACGCGCGTCACGCGCTTACGTCGCCGTACCGATCGACATTTGGCTCTTCACCGCCGTAGCGGCCCTGGTTGCGATCGGCCTCGTCATGGTCTTTTCGGCATCGAGCGCGACCGCGTACGCCGACCACGGCGACATTGCCTACTATTTGAAACGGCAGCTGGTGTGGCTGGGTGTCGGACTCGCGGGGGCCGTCGTACTCTACCGGCTGGACTACACGCGTTTGCGCGCGCTCGCACCGTATTTGCTTCTCGTCGGCATCGTGGGACTGGCGCTGGTCTTCGTGCCTCACGTCGGGTTCGGCGTCAACGGCGGCCGCCGGTGGATTGGAGCGGGAGGCTTGAGCGTCCAGCCCTCCGAGTTTGCCAAACTCGCGCTCGTGATCTACCTCTCGGCCGTGTTGTCTGCACGCGGAGAACGCATCACCTCATTGGGCAGCGGGCTCTTTCCGCTCTGCGTTCCGGTGGCGATCATGGGGGTGCTCGTCCTCAAAGAACCGGACATGGGCACCGCGAGCCTGATCTTTTTCATTGCCTTCGCCTTATTCTTCGCCGCCGGAGCGCGCCTCGTTCATCTCGCGGCAATCATGCTCGCGACGGTCCCGTTTGCAGCACTGACGGTGATAACGAGTCCCTACCGGCGCGCGCGCGTCTTTGCCTTCGTCGATCCGTGGCGCGACCCGCTCAATACGGGCTTTCACATCGTGCAGTCGCTCCTGGCGTTGGGGAGCGGCGGCCTCTTCGGCGTCGGACTGGGCGCTTCGCGCGCGAAGTTTTTCTATTTGCCCGAACAGTACACCGACTTTATCTTTTCGGTGCTGGGGGAGGAGCTCGGCTTGATCGGCACGCTCCTCGTCGTCGCGCTCTTCGTCACGGTCGCGTACCGCGCGATCAGGATTGCGCTGGCGGCGCCCGACCGCTTTGGACTCTTCTTGGCCATCGGGTGCGGCGCCATGATCGCCATTCAAGCCTTCGTCAATATCGGCGTCGTCTCGTCATCGTGGCCGGTGACCGGCGTACCGTTGCCGTTCATTTCTTTCGGCGGCAGTTCGCTCGTCGTCAATCTGCTCGCCGTTGCACTCATCGCCAACGTGGGTCGTCATCGCAGAGTCTCCGCCGTCACGTGACCGTCGTCTTTGCCGGCGGGGGCACCGGCGGCCATCTCTACCCGGCGATTGCCGTCGCTGACGCGCTGCGGCGCCGAGGAGCTCGCATCGCGTTCGTCGGCAGTGCCGATCGGTTGGAGAAGCACATCGTTCCCGCAGCCGATTACGTTCTCCACACCATCGCCAGCCACGCGCTGCCCCGCCGGCCGTCGCTGCGAACGATCCGGGCGGCGACAAGCAATCTCATCGGCATCGTGCAGAGCCTGCGCATTTTGGCTCGCGTTAGGCCGGATCTCGTCATCGCCACCGGCGGCTACGTCTGCTTCCCGGTCGCCCTGGCCGCCCGCATTCGGCGTAGCGCGGGATTGTCGCGAGCGCGCATCGTGTTGCTCGAGGCGAACGTCTCGCCGGGTTTGACGACGCGCCTGCTCTCGGGGATTGTTGACGAGATTTGGGGCGAATGCGGCGGCTTCTCGCGCGCCGCGCGCGCGAAATGCCGGCCTACCGGAGTTCCGGTGCGCTATCGAGCGGAGAGCTTGCCGCCGCGCTCGGAGGCCGCAACGCGTCTGGGATTGGATCCGCTGCTGCAAACGGTCCTCGGTCTCGGCGGGAGCCAGGGCGCGCACTCGATCAACGAAGCGTTTCTGCGCGTGGTGCGCGCTCGTGAACTTCCGTCTGGGTGGCAGATCCTGCTGGTAACCGGCAGCGCCGATTACGATCGCGTCCGCGAGCATGCCGCGGGAACGAAGGGGTTTGTCGTCGTCCCCTATCTCGACACGATGGCCGACGCGTATGCCGCTGCGGACGTCGTGGTCGCGCGCGCCGGTGCCTCGACGCTGGCCGAACTCAACGCGCTGCGCAAGCCGGCAATTCTCATCCCCTACCCGCACGCGACGGAAAACCATCAAGCAGAAAATGCGCAGCGGGTGGTGGCAACCGGGCGTGCCGTCACGATACGCGATAGCGAGCTTCCAGACGGCCGGCTGGGGGTGGTTCTCGCCGACGTCCTCGTCCCCAGCCGGCTGGCGGAACTCGCCGGCGGCGCGTCGGAGACCGTCGCAGACGATTCGCTCGACCGGATACTCGCACGGGTCGATACGCTCGTGCGCGGAAAGAGCGAACCGTGACGTACCACCTGGTCGGCGTCGGCGGCATCGGGATGAGCGCTATTGCGCGAATCTTGCTGGCGCGCAACTGCCGGGTCACCGGATCGGACGTCGGCGTCACGCCACTGGTCGAGCGTTTGCGCAGCGAGGGCATCGAGATTGCGATCGGACACGCGGCCGGCAACGTCGACGGTGCAGACGTCGTCGTTGTCAGCTCGGCGATCGAACGCAGCAATCCGGAGTACGCCGCGGCCGTGAGAGCCGGGTTGCCGGTGCTCCACCGCGGCGAGATGCTGGCCCAGCTCATGCGTGGCCGCCGGGGCATCGCCATCTGCGGAACGCACGGCAAGACGACGACGACTGCGATGACCTATGCGGTGCTGCGCGGCGGCGGCATCGACGCCGGTTTGGTGCTGGGCGGCATCGACGGAACGCTCGAGACCAATGCGAGCTTGGGAACGTCGGAATGGTTCGTTACCGAGGCCGACGAGTCCGACGGCTCCTTCGCGCTACTCGAGCCGCGGGTCGCCGTCGTGACGAACCTGGAGAACGATCATCTCACCAGCGACGACGAGCTTCCCGGCCTCGTACGTGCCTTTGGCGAGTTTCTCACGAAGCTTCCCGACGACGGCTGCGCCGTCATCGGCACCGACAATCCGCTTTCCGCCTCGCTGACCGAACACGATCTACGCACTGCCGTCGTGACGTACGGCCTCAGCGCATCGGCGCGCATTCGCGCCGAGAACCTGCGCTACCAAGGTTTCGGCTCGCGTTTCATGGTTATCGACGGGCCGCAGGAGATTGGTGAGGTTGAGCTCGGCGTGCCCGGTGCGATGAACGTGCAAAACGCCCTGGCGGCGTTGGCGGTTGGCCGCGTGCTCGGCATCCCGTTTGATCGGATCGCCGCCGCGTTGCGCACGTTTCGCGGCGTGCGCCGTCGCTTCGACATCCTGCTCATCAACGATCGCGTGACGATCGTCGACGACTATGCCCATCATCCCACGGCAGTGCGCGCGACCATCGCCGCCGCCCGCCACTATCACAGCGGTACGCTGGTTGTTGCGTTTCAGCCGCATCGCTACACGCGGACGGCCTTCCTCGCGCACGAGTTCGCCGAGGCCCTGCAGGGTGCCGATCGCGTCTATCTCACGCCGGTGTACGCCGCATCGGAGCCGGCGATTCCCGGCGTCAGCGAGCGTTCGATCGGGGACTCGATCTCTCCCGAGGGCGCGCGCGTCAGCTATGTGACGTCCGTCGACGAGCTCGAGCGCCGCATTCTCGACGAAGCGCCGGCGGGGGCGATGGTGCTCATGCTCGGCGCCGGCAACATCACCGACGTTGCCGGTCGGTTGGCGGCCGCGGCGCGAGGGTGAGCCTGACGAACGCGGCGGCCGCCCAAACGTTGCTGCGCGACGATGATCGGGAAGCGCTGCTCGCCATCTTTGGCGAACGGGCGCGCTTCGACGAGCCCCTCGCGCCGTACACCTCGTGGAAGATCGGCGGCCCGGCGGATGCGTTGGTTACCGCGGACGACGAAGCGGAGCTCGCGGCGCTGATGCGCTTTTGTTTGCGGCGCAAGACGCCGTGGTGGATCATCGGCGGCGGCAGCAACGTGCTCGTCGGCGACGGTGGCGTTCGCGGGGTGGTCCTCCAGCTCGGCCGCGATTTTGCCGCCATCGCGGTTCGGTCCGAAGATGACGCCGTCATCGTGGAAGCCGGCGCCGCGGCGGGCATGGCGCTGATTACCGCCAAGGCCGCGTCGGCCGGCGCTGCCGGCGTCGGCTCGCTCGCCGGAATTCCAGGGACGGTTGGTGGATCGCTGCGGATGAATGCCGGAACCGACCGGGAGATCGGCGAGTTCGTACGGTGCGTGTGGGTGCAATCGCCCAGCCGTCCCGAGCCTCACGCGATCGACGTTCGCTATTTCTACCGGCGTTCGAGCTTGGAACGCGACGTCGTCGTGTCGCGCGTCACGCTGGCATTCCCGCGCGCCGAATCGCGAGGCGTTCGCGACGAGATGCAGACGCGGCTCGTGCGGCGGAAACGGACCCAGCCGATCGCACTGCCGAATGCGGGTTCCTGCTTTCGCAACCCCGAGGGCGCGAAAGCCGCGCGTCTCATCGAATCCGTCGGAGCTAAGGGATGGCGCGAGGGTGGCGCTGAAGTCTCGCCGCAGCACGCGAACTTCATCAATAACGTCGGCGGCGCGACGGCGCGTGACGTGGCGACGCTGCTCGCGCGGGTGCGCCGGGCGGTACTGGATCGCTGCGGCATCGAACTACAGTTAGAGGTGCATCTCATCGGAGTCTTCATCGATGCAACGTAACGAGGGATCTCGAGGATCGGTCGCGGTGATTATGGGCGGCAGCAGCGCCGAACGCGATATCTCGATCCGGTCGGGAAGCGAAGTGTTGCGCGCGCTGCACGCGTTGGGGTACGACGCCCGTTCGCTCGACTACGACGATCGTTTTTTCGATGCGCTGCGGCAGCTCAAGCCCGACGTCGCATTCGTCGCGCTGCACGGGCCGGGCGGCGAGGACGGTCACGTGCAAGCGCTGCTCGAGTATCTTTCGATTCCCTACACCGGCAGTGGTTTGGAAGCTGCCGCGCTCTCCATGGATAAGCACCTCACCAAGAAACTGCTCGCGGCTGAAGGCTTGCCGACGCCCGTATGGGATCTGTTCGATCTCTCCGGCGGAACGCTCCCGTTGTTGCCGGGATCGCTCGATCTCCCGCTGGTGATCAAGCCGCGCTTCGAGGGCTCCTCCAAGGGCGTGACGATCGTGCGTACGCACGAAGAGTGGACTGCCGCGATGCTCGAAGCGTCGAAGTCGTACGCCCAAATTCTCGCCGAGGAGTACGTCGAAGGACGCGAGTTCACATGTGCGGTGCTGGGCGAGGAGGCGCTGCCGATCGTCGAGATCGTGGCGAACCGCGACGGCTTCTACAGCTACGACGCAAAGTATCTTCCCGGCGGAAGCACCCACGTCGTGCCCGCCGCGCTCGATGAAGATCTCGGCGCGCGGCTGCAGATGCTGGCGCTCTCCGCGCACCGGCTCTTGGGGCTGCGCGACTACTCGCGCAGCGACTTCATCATTCGCGCCGACAACCGGCCCTATCTGCTCGAGATCAACTCCTTACCTGGGTTGACGCCGGTGAGTCTGCTGCGCGATGCGTGCGCGGCTGCGGGAATCGGCTTCGAGGCGCTGATCGAGCGGCTCGTCGGCTACGCGCTCGCTCGCGCCGAACTGCGCGATGCGGTGGCGTAAGCACGTTCTCTTTACGGGCTGAACGACTCGGCGTCGTCGGCAATCAGTAGGTCGAGCCGGGACGTGTCCGGCGCAAGCCGGCGCGCGATCGGATAGCGTTCGACGAACTGCGCGTCGTCGAGGCGTTCGCCGATCGTTGGGCGTTCCAGGGCGGCGTTGATTTCGGGATACTGCGAGCGATCGCTATGCCCGGCAACCCAGTCGGCGATATCGGCATCGGAAACGGCTCTCGAAATAACGTCACGGAGCGTGCTTTCCGCGATGCCCAGCCGGTTGAGCAGACTCGAGCTGAAACCGGTAATTTGGTAGCCGCCGATGTTTCCGCCGGGGAGCGTCGCGCGAAGTTTGTCCACGGTGCGCGCCGCCATCAGCAGATCGAGGTTGGGAAGGAGGTCGCGCGGGCCGCGCGGGGGGCGCTTCGTCAAGTCGAGAGCATCCATGATCCGGCATTCCCAGCCGGGCTGCCGATGCCTTGCGCACGAGGCGACCTTTGTCAGAAGTCGAAACTTTCGCTCTGTCGAAGCAGATTGTGTAGCGCACCTACCCACTCTTTGGAGGATTCCTTGCCAACGGTTGTCGATCGGGGTCTCGAAGGCGTCGTCGTCGGGTCTACCGAGCTTAGTAACGTCGAAGGTGCAATCGGGCGCCTAACCTATCGCGGTTACGACATTGACGATCTCGCTCCGAACGCGACGTTCGAAGAGATCGTGCACCTGCTGCTTTACGGTGAACTTCCGAACCGCCATCAGCTGGACGCACTCAAACGCGAGCTCGCGTCGTGCCGGTCGCTCCCGGAACCACTGGTCACGGCAATGCAGAACGTCCCGAAAACGGCGTGGCCCATGGAAGTGCTGCGGACCGTCGTCAGCGGTTTGGGCCTCTTTTCGCCGGTGAACGCGCACGGCGAGCATCTCTCCGACGTCCACACCGCGATCGAGCTGATCGCGAAGATGCCGACGATCGTCGCCGGCTGGGACCGCATACGGCGCGGCCTCGATCCGATCGATGCGCGCGCCGACCTGTCGCAAGCCGGAAACTTCCTTTACATGCGCAGCGGCAAGATGCCGCACGCGATCGAAGAGGACGCACTCGACACGTATCTCGTGCTGCTGGCCGATCATTCGTTCAATGCCTCGACCTTCGCCGCGCGCGTCGCTGCGTCCACGCGCGCAGATATCTACGCCTCGGTAACCGCTGCTCTTGCGACGCTGCAGGGCGATCTCCACGGCGGAGCGGCGACTGCGGCGTTCCGCACGCTGGCCGAAGTACGCTCGCCGGAAAATGCGGAGCCCTATGTCCGCGACATCCTCGACCGCGGTCAGCGGATCATGGGGATGGGCCATCGCGAGTATAAAGTGCGCGATCCGCGTGCGAAACATCTCGAAGCGATCGCCACGGAGTTGGCCGGACACGTCGGCGGCAACGAACGCTGGTACGAAACGGCGCACGCCGTCGAAGAAGCCAGCCGAAAGGTCCTCCAAGAAAAAAAGCCGGGCAACACGATCTACGCCAACGTCGACTTCTACACTGCGCCGGTGCTCGCCGATCTCGGCATCCCGGGCGACGAGTTCACCTGCCTCTTCGCCTGCGGCCGGATTGTCGGATGGGCGGGCCACATCCTCGAGCAACTCGCGGATAATCGGCTGATTCGTCCGCAAGCGACGTACGATGGTCCGACAACGGTGCCGTTCGTTCCGATCGACAAGCGCAGCTCGAACGGCACGACGGGCTAGGAGCGCCGCTCGATGCTCGTCGTGCCTGCCATCGATCTGCGCGGCGGCAAGTGCGTACGCATGAAGCAGGGCGATCCGACGACCGAAACGGCGTACGACGGCGATCCTGTGGAGCGGGCGGGCGCCTTCGTCGCCGCTGGTGCGGCTCGGCTGCACGTCATCGATCTCGACGGCGCCTTCGGTTCCGGTGAAAATCTCGCGGCGGTCGAACGCATCTGCGCGGCTGTCGACGTACCGGTTCAAACCGGCGGTGGCATTCGCGCGGTCAAGCATGCCGAAAACGCTTTTGCCGCCGGCGCCGCGGAGATCATCCTCGGCACGCTGCTCGTCGAAGACGAACGGCTCGCGCGCCATATCGTCAGCCGTTTCCCCGGCAAAGTGATCGCCGGCATCGACGTGCGCGGCACCCAGGTGGCGACGCACGGGTGGCAGGAACGGACGCCGGTCGATCGCGATGCGCTCGTTCGCCGCGTCGCGCAGTGGGGCGTCTCGCGCATCATCTTTACCGAAATCCGCCGCGACGGAATGGGCGAGGGCTACGATATCGAGGCGCTCGCCGCGGTGGCCGCGGCCGCACCCGTGCACGTGACGGCGAGCGGCGGCGCACGCAATATCGACGACCTCAAGCTCTTGAAAAATGCAGTTCCGCCGGCGGTCGATTCATGCATCGTCGGCAGCGCGCTCTACAACGGAACGATCGAGTTGCGCGAGGTGATCGCCGCGGTCGCTTAGAGCGTTCCGGGCGCTTTGAACAAGAAGACGGTGCCATTGTTAGCGGTCCCGCCGGCGGACGTTGTGCCGATAAGACTCCCAGTGGTCGCGGTCAGAGGAGCCTCGGGGTACGCGCCGTCCTTACCGCACTTAAAGGAATAGAGCACCGCGTACATTTCTGACGAGAGATCGAACCGAAATACCGTGCCGCAATTGTGACTTCCGCCCTTCGCCGTGACACCGTAGAGGGCGGCCGGGTTGTACCCTGGAGAGGTCGGCGGCCCTTGCGGATAGGCGCCGTCAGCCTTGCCGCCGGCAAATGTGTGCAGCGTAACTTTCGTGTACTTCGATCCCGTCGGCTTCAGTTCGTAAAGGATGCCGTATCCCGACGAGCCCCCCGTAAAGGTCGTTCCAAATATCAATAGAGGCTTACCATACGTCAGCGGCGTCGCGTAGACGCCGGTGGGTGTGGCGCCCTCCTTCGAGTTCTTGAAGGTGTACACTGTGGTAAGACCCTGATTCGGAACGAATGAGTAGACCGTCGCCGCTGCGCTCTTCGACCCTGCAGTCGTTCCGAAATACGGATGGGCGCTTCCAAAAGTTGAGAGCTGCGAGTTCGGATGCGCGCCGTCGCTCGCGCCGTTAAATGAGTAGAGAACTTTTGGTGAAAATTTGTTCGTTGACGGCCTGATGGCGAGAATCGCGCCGCGCTCGTGGCCACCGCCCGCGAACGTCGTGGCGTAATAGGTGTTTTGATACGCTCCGTTGCGCACCTCAGGGGTCAGCCCCGACGTTGGCGTTGCGCCATCGTGCCCGTCGAACGAAAGCACCACTGTTTGATCCTTGAATTTGACCACCGTGCCCTTGTCGTGCGTCCCTCCCTGTGAGGCCGTAGCAAACAGCGTGCCGTACTTACTCCGGAAGACGGAGCTTGTGGGGTCGCTGCCCGTTTCCGACGACGTGAAACTCAGCAGAACTTCTTCGGAAAAAGTTCCATAGGTCACGTTGGGTGTGTAAAGGCTGTAGATAGTTCCGGCATTGTTGGTGCCGCCTGCGGAGGTGGTTCCAAAAAGCCACTGGCTGCACTTGTCCGTGCATACCGAGTATTTGAAGAGGCTCGACTGCGGATCGGCGCCGTCTGGCTGCCCTTGAAAGTTGTAGAGCGTCCTCAACACAATGCTCGAGCTGTCGAGCTTTGCTCGGACGGCCGGAACCGTTGAACTTCCTGAGCCGGCCCCCGGTTCAACCAACGAGCAGCCGGAAAGTATGAGGACGAGCAGAACGGACCCAAAATCACAACGCCGCATAGCGCGCTCCTTGTCACGACGTTTCTTCGGGATTCGGGTCAGTCGTTCCCATCGACGTAGTGACGCGGTAACGTCGAGGGCAACCTCGTCACGATCTCATAGTTGATCGTTTCCGCCCATTGCGCCCAATCATCGGCGCTCACCGTCGCGGCACCATCGCTGCCGATGAGCGTTACAGACGAGCCCACGTGCGCGTCGGGAGCATTCGTGAGATCGATCTGCGTCATGTTCATTGCGATGCGGCCGACGATGGGACAGAGCGCACCGCCGACGGCGAACGAGCCGCGGTTCGAAAGCAGTCGCGGGATGCCGTCGGCATAACCGGCGGGCAGGACGCCGATGCGCATCTGCCGCGGCGCGTGAAAGCTGCCGCCGTAACCGATCGCCGCACCCGGTTCGACCGTCCGAACGACGACGAGCTCGGAACGAAACGAGAGCGCCGGCCGAAGTTCGAGGGGCCGCGAGCGCAGCGCCTCCTTCGTCTGCGGCGATGGGAACAGCCCGTAGAGCGCGATCCCGAAACGTACCATGTCGAGATGCGTCTGCGGCCAGAGCATGGCTGCGGCGGAGGCGGCAATGTGGCGCAGCGGCGCTAAACCGTCGCGCTCGAGAATCGGCGCGGCCTCGGCGAGCGCGAGATCGAAGGCGGCGAGCTGACGGGTGGTGTACGGGGCGTCGATCTCTTCGGCCGATGCGAGGTGCGAAAAGATGCCGACGGGCGAGATCTCCGGGAGCTGTGAAAGGTCCTCGACGACGGCGGGCAGCTCGGCAGGCTGGAACCCGAGCCGGTTGAGGTCGGTGTTCACCTTGAGGTGGACCGGCGCGACGCTTCGCCGCCTCCCAGCCGCGGCGCAGAGGCTGCGCGGAAAGTTCCCAGCGCTCCACACGGCCAGCTCGACGTTGGAGGCGACCGCATCGTCGAACGATGCGGGCTCTACCGGACCGAGTACCAGAATGCGCGAGGATATCTGGGCCTCGCGCAGCGCGAGCGCCTCTTCCAACCCGTAGACGCACAGACGGTCGGTCAGCGGGTCGACGGCTTTGGCGACATCCACGAGACCGTGGCCGTAGGCATTGCCCTTGATGACGAACGCAGCCTGACTCGGGGCAACCAGTTTGCGGAGCTCGCGCGCGTTGTGGGTGAGGGCGGCGATCGAAATCTGCAGGCGGGCCTTCATTCAAGGCTGGCTTCGAGGTGACTTTGCCCGCCTAATGCCGGTTCTCCGAAAAAGGCCGATCCCGAAGAAATGAGCTTGGTCGCTCAATCTCCTTTGCAAGCGAGGCCATTGAGTATTTTCCTAGCATATCGGTGGTTGCACTCTCGCCTGGAGTCTGCTAGGATAGCACGGCTGGCGCTCGAGCGCGAAGAGTGCTAATCGCCTGTAACCCCAAATTTTTGCCAGACACCTGTGGAGGTTTTCTGTGAATCTCAAGCCCCTGTTCGATAACGTCGTTATCGAGCACGTCGAGCAAGACGACAAGACGACCGGCGGCGTTTTTCTGCCCGATACCGCCAAGGAGAAGCCGCAAGAAGGCGTTATCCGCGCGGTCGGCAGCGGCCGCGTGACCGACAAGGGCACGAAGGTCGACATGCACGTCAAGGTCGGCGATCGTGTGCTCTACCGCAAGTACTCGGGAAGCGAAGTCAAGATTGACGGCACCGAGTACCTCATCATCCCGGAAAAAGACATTCTCGCCATCGTCGACAAAGTGCCGGCCGGCGTCTAAAGGAGTTCAAGAGTTTACTATGAGTGCAAAGCAACTTGTATTCGATGAAAGTGCGCGGCGCGCGCTCGAGCGCGGTGCGAACATCCTCGCCGATGCCGTTAAGGTGACACTCGGCCCCAAGGGCCGCAACGTCGTGCTCGACAAGAAATTCGGTTCGCCGACGATTACCAACGACGGCGTGACCATCGCCAAAGAGATCGAGCTGCCCGACGTGTTCGAGAACATGGGTGCGCAGCTGGTCAAGGAAGTCGCGTCGAAGACCAACGACATCGCCGGCGACGGCACGACCACCGCGACGGTGCTCGCCCAGGCGATCATCCGCGAGGGCCTGCGCAACGTGACGGCCGGCAGCAATCCGCTGCTCATCAAGCACGGCATCGAGAAGGCCGTCGAGATCACGGTCAAGGAGATGGAGTCCTTCAAGAAGGACGTCGACACCAAGGATAAGATCGCGCAGGTCGCGTCGATCTCGGCCAACGATCCAGAGATCGGCGAGTTCATCGCCGACGCGATGGAGAAGGTCGGCAAAGACGGCGTCATCACGGTCGAAGAGTCGAAGACGCTCAAGACCGAGGTCGAGACCAAAGACGGCATGCAGTTCGACAAGGGCTACATCTCGCCGTATATGGTGACCGATTCCGAGCGCATGGAAGCCGTGCTCGACAATCCGTACATTCTCGTGACCGAGCGCAAGATTTCGGCGATCGCCGACATCCTGCCGCTTCTCGAGAAGGTCGTTCAGGTTCAGAAGCCGCTGCTGATCATCGCCGAAGACGTCGAGGGCGAAGCTCTCGCGACGCTGGTGGTCAATAAGCTGCGCGGAACGTTTACCTCGGTCGCGGTAAAAGCACCCGGCTTCGGCGACCGTCGCAAAGAGATGCTCAAGGATATCGCCACGCTCACGGGGGCGACGGTCATCTCCGAAGAGCTCGGCCTCAAACTCGACAAGGTGACGCCCGACCAGCTCGGTCAAGCCAAGCGCGTAACCGTTACCAAGGAAGAGACGACCATCGTCGACGGCAACGGTAAGCCCGACGCGATCAAAGGCCGCATCGAAATGATCAAAAAGCAGATCGAGGAGACCGACTCCGACTTCGATCGCGAGAAGCTCCAAGAGCGTCTTGCGAAGCTTTCCGGCGGCGTCGCGGTCATTCAGGTTGGCGCGGCTACCGAAACCGAGCTCAAAGAGAAGAAGCACCGCATCGAAGACGCGCTCTCGGCGACCCGAGCGGCCGTTCAAGAGGGGATGATCCCTGGCGGCGGAGCCTCGCTCATCCACGCGATCAAGGCGATCGACCGTTACGAGCCGCCGAAGGCCAACGGTCATAGCGGGACGTGGGCCGACGAGAAGATCGGCATCAGCATCGTGCGCAAGGCGCTCGAGGAGCCAGCCCGTCAAATCGCTGACAACGCCGGCTATGAGGGTTCGGTTCAGGTCAACGCCGTTCGCATGAAGAGCGCTCCGTTCGGCTTCGACGCGATGAGCGGCGAGATCGTGGACATGTTCGCAGCCGGCATCGTCGAACCGTTGAAAGTCACGCGTGCCGCGCTGCAGAACGCAGCCTCGATCGGTGCGATGATTCTCACGACCGAGACGCTCATTGCCGATAAGCCCGAGCCCAAGAAAGAATCCGTCGGAGCGCCCGGCGGCGGCATGGGCGGCTACGACATGATGTAATCCGTCGCGGATTACAGAGAGTGGAAGGCCCGGCGTCGCCGGGCCTTCCTTAATTTAGCCGGCGGAAGTTCTCCACAGCTTCGGGCACAGTAACGTGTTGACCGGGTCGCCGGCGAGACCGTCGACCATGTCCTCGGTCACGTTGAACTGAATGCTTAGCGGCCATCCCGCCCACGGAACCGGGAAGGCTAGCGGCACGCGAACGTAGTGGTATTGGTGGGTCGGGGTTCGCAAGCGAAGCGCGAGTTGCAGCGGCCCGGTCGCGCCCGATGGATCTGCGTAGAGCCACGCATAGTAGCCATCCTGATCGTTTTCGACGGTGATCTGCGTTGGCAGCGGCTGCGGAAGCGGCTTGTTACAGGCGACCTGCGCCTTGTCGAAGAGCACGAAGGTCGGCTGCACGTACAAAAACGACTGTGGCGCCTCTCCCGAGAGCAGCATCGGCGTTGGTGGTCGCGCGACTGCAGCATCGGTCAACGTTTCGGTGATGCTGCGCTCGTGACCGGCGATGAAGAATAGGTAGTCGGCGGCCGCGCAGCCATATCGGGGGACGCCGAGATCGAGTCGATAGATGCCGAAGGCGCTATCGAACTCGACGACCCCCTCTCCCTCGTCACCTCGCTCGAAGCGATACGTTCGATTGACTTGTACGTGCCCAAGCCGGTCGGTCAGACGGACTCGAACGGCAATGGGCGTGCTCTCAGGCGCGCGGGCGATCGCCTGACAGAACCCAACGTGGAGGATAACGTGCGCCAGCGGAAGCATCGGAACTCAAAAGCCGAGCGGCAACGCAAGCGCGCATTCGCCAGCCGCACGAAGGAATGGTTGACCGTTCACCGTGGGTCGCTTCGGCTGCAGCGAGAAGGCCGCCTGGGCGCCGCCGCTAAATCCAACATCCATGCCAGCGCGTGCCGTCAACGACTTTACGATTCGCGTGGCGACGGTCAACGGATCCGGAAGCCAATCTTCGAATCTGGTCCTGACCAACGCCATCGCGCAACTCGGTATTCCGGTCGCTCCGAAGAACGTGTTCCCTTCGAACATCGAGGGTCTTCCCACGTGGTTCGACGTTCGCGTCTGCGCCCGCGGGTATCAATGCCGCGCCCGTGACGTCGACGTGCTCGTCGCGCTCAATGCGGCGACGTGGCAGCAGGACGTCGGGGGAGTTAAGCCCGGCGGCGCCGTCGTCCACGAGGTGGCGTATCCGTGTAAGGGCGATACGCTGCGCGACGATCTCACCTATTATGCCGTGCCGTTTACGCCACTTGCCAAAGAGCACTTCGCCGACAAAGGCGACCTGCGCAAGTACCTCATGAACATGATCTACGTCGGCGTCCTTGCGCATCTACTCGAGATCCCGGAGTCGACGGTCGAAGAAGGACTGCGCGCGCAGTTTCGCAGCAAAGCGGCGGCCGTAGAGCTGAATTTGTCCGCCGTGCGTATCGGTATGGCCTACGCAGCCGAGCATCTCGAGAAACGCGATCCGTATCGTCTCGAGGCGATGAACGGAAAAATCGACGGATTGTTGTTCATGGACGGCAACCGCGCCGCGGCCTTGGGATGCGTCATGGGCGGCTGTACCGTGGCGGCCTGGTATCCCATCACGCCGTCGTCTTCCCTCTGCGAATATTTCATCGGGTATTGCGATCGCTATCGCGTCGACAAAGCGACCGGCGAGCGCAACGTCGCGATCGTCCAAGCCGAGGACGAGCTTGCCGCCGCGGGCATCGTGTTCGGGGCCGGCTGGGCCGGCGCGCGCGCCATGACATCGACCTCGGGCCCGGGCATCTCGCTCATGGCGGAGTACGCCGGCTATGGATACTTCGCGGAGATTCCCGGCGTGATCTTCGACGTGCAGCGCGCGGGGCCGTCGACCGGTTTACCGACCCGCACGATGCAAGGCGACGTTTCGTTTGCGTACACGCTCTCGCACGGCGATACGAAGCATCTCGTGCTCTTGCCTGCCACCGTGGCCGAAGCGTACGAGTTCGCCATGGAGGCCTTCGAGCTCGCTGAGCGCTTTCAAACGCCGGTCTTCGTCTTGAGCGATCTCGATCTGGGCATGAACTCGTGGCTAACCCCGCCACTCGCCTATCCCGATAAGCCGTTCAATCGCGGAAAGGTGCTCGGCGCCGACGACTTGGCGTCAATGAAAGGCTGGGGTCGCTACCGCGACGTGGACAAAGACGGCATCCCCTACCGCACGCTTCCGGGAACGAATCATCCCGCCGCGGGCTACTTCACGCGGGGAACCGGTCACGACGAAGAGGCTCGATACTCCGAGCTCCCCGACGTCTGGCAGCGTAATCTCGACCGCTTGACCCGTAAGCACGAAACCGCCCGCACGGCGGTCCCGGCGCCCGTCGTTGAAGAGCGCGGAAGTAAGATTGCGATCCTCGCTTATGGCACGACGCATCATGCGGTCGTCGAGGCCCTCGACTTTTTGCGCGAAGCAGGCATCGAGGCGGACTACATGCGCGTCCGCGCGCTGCCGCTCTCGCCGGAGGTCGCGGCGTTCGTGAAGCGGCACGAGCGCGTGTACGTCATCGAACAAAATCGCGACGGTCAGCTCTACGGCATCCTGCGCATCGAGTTGCCCACGCATCTCATCGGCCGGCTGGAGACGATCCGGCACTACAACGGCGTGCCGATCGACGCGCACGCCATCATCGAACCGCTGCTGGAGGCGCAACGGCCGCCGGCAGTCGTTGCGGAATAATGCTTAGGATGACAACATGACAGTAAATCTCATCGGCCTCACACGCGAGGTCTACAAAGGTCTTCCGACGACCCTCTGCGCCGGTTGCGGTCACAACTCCATCACCAACCATTTGATCAAGGCGCTCTACGACTACGGTGCCGAGCCGCACAAACTCGCGAAGATGAGCGGTATCGGCTGCTCTTCCAAGACGCCGGCCTACTTCGTCGAGCAGGCGCACGGCTTCAATAGTTTGCACGGACGGATGCCGTCGGCCGCGACCGGCGCGAAACTCGCCAATCGCGAGCTGCTCGTGCTGGGCATCAGCGGCGACGGCGACACCGCCAGCATCGGCCTTGGCCAGTACTGCCACATGATCCGGCGCAACGTGGATTGCACGTACATCGTCGAAAACAACGGTTGCTACGGGTTGACCAAAGGGCAGTTCTCCGCGACCGCCGACGTTGGCTCGAAGCTCAAGGGCGGCAAAGAGAACGAGTATGCCACCATCGACATCTGCGGACTCGCTATCGAGTTAGGCGCAACCTTCGTCGCGCGCTCCTTCTCCGGCGACGGCAAGCAGCTCGTGCCGCTACTGCAGGCGGCCTTCTCGCATCGCGGCACCGCCATACTGGACGTGATCAGCCCGTGCGTCACGTTCAACGATCACGAAGGCTCGACCAAGAGCTACGCCTACGTGAAGGAGCACGACGTCGTCCTGCACACCGCTGACTATATCGCCGGCGGCCGCGAGATCACCGTCGACTACGAGCCCGGGACGGTGCGCGACGTCGAACTGGACGACGGATCGCACATGATGCTTCGCAAGCTCGACATCGATTACGATCCAACCGACGACATCTTCGCGCTTCGCACGATTCACGAAACTCGCGCTCGCGGCGAGTTCGTGACCGGATTGCTCTACGTGGACACGAAGGCGCAGGATCTCTGCGCGCGCGAGCATCTCGGGCCGCGCCCGCTCGCGCAGTTGGACGAAGCAGTGCTGCGCATCGACCGCGACGAGTGGCAGAAGTTGATGCGCGCGCAGTAAGACTAAGGCGGCCCGGCGGTCGTCCCGGGAACGGTCGTTCCTTTCAGTCCCGACGATTGGAGCGTCATGAACATCTGCGCGGGATCGTTCTCCCGTGCCGCGTCGAGGTACGCGGCGCTGGTGGGCGAGCGCAAGAATCGGAAGAACGCGGACTTCGGCGCGGTGAGCCCCGCGTTTTTGCGGGCCGCCGCGAAGAGCGCGTCTGCGTTAGGGAACGCACCGTAGATCCGTGGCGCCGGGGCGCCGTCACACGTCTTTCCCGGCTGCGGCTGAATCGGCGCCTTGCGGGGGACGATGACGGTTCGCCGCTCGTTACATCCCAGAAATAAGCGCAGCTTCGGATCGAACGCGCCATACGTGGTGGCGCCGCTCGCTTGATCCCAGCTCCAGAGTAGATTCGAATCTTCCCCGCTCGCGGCGACGACGCACGCCAGCAAGCACGCGAGCACGAGCATCGCGGCGACTTTCATTTGCCGGAGCTCGAAAAGCTCAGCTCCATATGCGTGATCTCGTTGCGCGGGATGAGGTAGATGAGCAGGTTGGACGGCTGGTTGTTGAGGTCGTACTTTTGGTCCGCGATGTATGCCGTCGTATCCGAGAGTCCAAAGAGGCGCATTTCGTGATTGTCGATCGAGCGCAAGAGAACGCGGCCGGCGACGGTCTTGGAGGCCGAACGTTTGAAGTCGTCGCGAACGCCCAGCGTCAAAAGGCCGTTCAGGGAGCCAAAGCGCTTATAGTTGGCCGCCTGGCGGCTTGCCGCGGTGGACGCCATGTGGGCCAGCACCGGAAACGCTGCCAGCAAAGCGACGACGAGCACGAGCCGGTCCACCGTGCCGACGGCACGTCGGGTCATCCGCGTACCGAGAACGGAGCGCATCGCAAGGTAGAGCAAAAAGAGCACCACTGCAGCGATGACGATTCCCCAGCCGCCGCCGTTTTGAAAGACGCGATAACCGTAGGTAAAGGCGGTCGCGCTTTCGGCTAGCGATGCGGTCGCCGGCAATCCGAACTGACGGTAGTACTCCTCGCGAAAGACGTAGCCCCCGAAAAAGAGGTAGACGGCCACGACAATTACCACATCGCTGGCCACGGCGAGCATCGGGCGTGCCGGCCGCGGTACGAAGCTCTCCTCCTCGGGAACGAACCGGGCGTCGTCCATCACTGGGACGCCGCCTCGCTCAAAATAGTCAAGCTCACCCTTCTCTAAGCGGAGCGTCTGTCACCGTGGCTGCGTGACCGCAGCAACAGTTTCGCTACGGACTCCTCGGAGCGAACTCCTGCACCCACGTATAATCGCTCCATGACCGAAATCCGTTCCGGCGTCGGCCAACTCGTCGCGGCCCTGCATCGCGCGTCCTCCATCTTCGTGCTCACCGGTTCGGGCATCTCGGCTGCGAGTGGGCTGCCGACGTTTCGCGGCGTGGGTGGCCTGTGGCGCAGCCATCGGGTCGAGGAGCTGGCATCGCCGGAGGGTTTCAATCGTGACCCGCGCCTGGTGTGGACCTGGTACAACGAACGAAAGGCCGCGCACGATCGGGCCCAACCCAATGCCGGGCACCATGCTTTGGTGCGGCTCGAAGGAGCATTCGCCGACGTTACGCTGGCGACGCAGAACGTCGACTCGCTGCACAAACGCGCCGGCTCCCAGCGGCTCGTCGAACTGCACGGCAGCCTCCGCTATGCGCGCTGCACCCGCTGCACGCTAAAGCGTCCGATCGAGGCCGGCGGTATGCCGCTCGAGGAGATCGAGCATGCCTGCGGCGGGCGCTGGCGGCCGGATATCGTTTGGTTTGGCGAGCCGCTTCCGGCGGACGCGTGGCGCGAGGCGCATGCCGCCGCCGCTCGCGCTGACGTCATACTCGTCGTCGGCACGAGCGCAGTGGTCTATCCCGCCGCCGCACTCGCGACGCACTATAACGATCGAGCGTTCGTCGCCGAGATCAACCCCGAACGTACGGCGATCAGCGACCGCGTGAGCTGCATCGTTGACGGCTGCGCGGCGGAGATTCTTCCGGCGCTGCTCGAGCCGACCGTATAAGATAAGGGCGCGCTACGAGAGGCGCTGCTCCAGCAGCTCGGTGAGTTTTCTTTCAACCGCGCGGAGGACGGCGTTCTCGCTCTCGGCACACGCTAGGCGGCGTCGCAGTTCTTGGGTCGCGACGTGGTCGTAACCGGTGGCCGCAGCCCGAACGAGATTGCGTAAGGCGCGGCGTTCGTCGGGATCGAGGTCTTCACCGGTGGCGTGGGCGCCGTACAGCGCGAAAGCCTGCAGGCGATACCCTACGACGGCCGGCACCGCGTAAATGATCTGCCGTTTACCGGTCGGGAGATCGCTGCGCGGCCAACGGACATCGTTCGCGTCGAGCGGTTCGAGATCGGCCTGGAGGCGCAGCGCCATTGGATCGTCCCGATCGATCTGCGCCGCTTCCCCGTCGCGCCAACCTTGCGACCGAACGCGGCGAAAGAAATTGCCCTCGCGGCGGAATACGGCGGCCGATGCCAGCCCCAGCGCGTCCGCCGGCTCGTCCGCCAGCGCAGCGTCGATGGCCGCGTCTTCCGATGCGAGCGGCAGGGCTCGGGCGCTCGCGGCCAGTCGCCGCTCGACAAGGTGGCGGCGGCGAAAAAGCACGCGATCGATCCAGCCATCGAGACGCCGATGGATGAGGCTGAGCGAAACGCCGAGGCCGACCGCTGCCAGAATATTCAACAGCGTCGCGACGCCTTGGCGCTCCAGTAGTTTGCCGAAGACGTACTCGATCAGCGCAAACGTCGCCACGGCTCCGAGCGTGAGGATCGTATAGACCAGCGTGCGGCTGATGATGAAGCTCACGTCCATTACGCGATGACGGATGACGCCGTACGCGACCGCCCCGGCCACCAGCGCAGGCGACGACGAGAACGCAAGATTGAGAGCGAAAAGGATGCTTTCGTTTGCCGTCAGCTCGCTGCCGAGCTGCTGGAGCACGCCAACGACGATCAGCACGACGAAGCTGAGGATGACCGGTAAGAGCCGCGTGCGATCGCCGCCGGACGTAGCGGCATACGTCGCGACCAATGCGAGCAATGCGGCTGCGGCCGGCAGGAGGACCGCATAGTTGACCAGCGAGATCCAGTGCACCGGCGGCGCGAGCGAGAAGCGAACCGTGAGGTACAAATAGAGGTAGACCGCCGCAACGACGACCGCGGCCGGGAGCGCGAGACGGTCGACGACGCGCGCGACGCCTCGCGGGTCGTCGTTCGGAAAGCGGCTGGCAAAGAGCATGATGCCGCCGGTCTGGATCGCATATAACAGGGCGACGCCGATATCGAACGCGGTTCCCGCAGCACTCTGGTTTTGTTGGGACCAGGAGATCAGACTCGAAGGAACCAGCAGCACTGGTGCGATGATTGCGAAGGCCCACGTCATGCGGCTCGGTCGAAGCAGCACGAGCAGCAGCCCGACGAGACCGAACGCCAGACCGGCGCCGGCATAGGTGAGCGTCTCGATTTGACCGATAGCCGGTAGGGGAGCCGCTCGCAACGTCACCCAGCGCCCCCGGCCGTCATGGACGATTTCGAACGAGATCGGTGCGCCGCCCGGAACGTCTTCTTCGAAGATGGCAAAGCGGCGGCCGCGCAACGGCAGCGTCGCATAGATCAGTCGATCGCCGGGAACGATTGCGGCGCGCTCGGCCGGCGATTCGCGTCCCACCACGGCTATCGTTACCTCGTCGCTTCGCAGCAAAAATCCGTACGTTCCGATCGGCGTGCGGTACGACGCGATAGACGCGGCTGCGCCGGCGAGCTCGAGCAGCGCGAGGACCACGACGGCGGTCAAACGGGCCGACGGCACCTATATCGCCCTCGCCCGGCGACGGGCAAAGAGCGCGTACACCGGCAACCCGCTCAGCAGGATCGCAATGCCGATGCCGGTATCGAGCGGCGACTTCACCACGGTGTCGCCGACGATCGCCCAAGCGGCGACGAGAAAGAGCAGCGTCGTTACCGGATGGCCGGGCATCGAAAAGAATGGTTTTGCCGGCGCGGCGCTGCGCGCATCTCGAACCCTAAAGATGATGAGCGCAATCGCGGCGAGGCCGAAGAAAATGTAATCGATGCAGGTGACGTAGTTGAGGATCTGGTCGTACCTGCCGGTCAACGCGATGACGACGGCGACGAGTCCTTGCAGCACGATGGCGAGCACCGGCGCGTGCGTCCGCACGTTCACTCGGGCGAGCTGCTGAAAAAACGTGCCATCCGCAGCCATCTGAAAGTACACGCGCGGCGACGTTAGGATTTGGTTGCTCAAGAAACCGAGGGTGGAAAGCGCGATAATGGCGGCCATGACCTTCAGGCCTATCGGACCGAAGGCCATCGCGGCGATCTGCGAGGCCGGGGTCGTCGTTGCCGCTAGGCCCGCGATGCCGAGGACGTGCAGGCACGTGGCATTGACGGCGAGATAGAGCACGACGACGGCGAGCACTCCGGTCAGCAGTCCCCGCGGAAGCGTCCGCTGCGGCGCGTGCAGCTCGGCGGACATGAAACTCGACGTCTGCCAGCCGCTATAGGCAAAGAGCACCGGAACCATTGCGAGCCCGATCGCGGAAAACACGCCGCCGGCCGGCAGCGCTACCGACACGGCCGGTTCCGCCGCGCTCTTGGCAACGAAGAGTCCCAGTGCCGCGAAGGCCGCAATGGCGACGACTTTGAGCAGCATGAAGGCGTTCTGCGTGCTCGCACCGGTGCGGACGCCCATCGCGTTGACGAGCGTAAAAACGCCGATCGCTACCACTGCCAGCGCGGCCGTCGACGAATGCCAGCCGGTCAGCGGCTCGAAGTAGTTGGCGAAGGTCACGGCGGCCGCGGCCATGCCGCCGCTCTGCGATACGAGCAGGAGCGTCCAACCGTATATGAATGCGAGCGCGGGGTGGAATGCGTCGCGCATATAGGCGTAGAGTCCGCCGTCTTGCGGACGACGCGCGGCAAGCTCGGCAAAGATTCCCGCGCCCAGCAAAGCGATGATGCCGCCGGCTATCCAAACCGTCATCACTAAGACCCCGCTGCCGACGTGGCGCGCGACAACCGAGGGGTTCATGAATATTCCCGAACCGATGATGCCGCCCATGACGATGAGCGCGGCGTCCCGGCTGCCTAGCAGTCGCGCGAGCTTCGCCGGCTGAATCATCGGGGGAATGACCGCAGCGCAGCGAAGAGCGGCGTCATGCTTGCTATCGCAACGTTTCTCGTGCTCAGCTTCGGTGCCACTGTGGCGCAAGAGCCTCCCATCGGGCCGTCGGGACCCGCAATGCAGCAGCCGCTCGAAAGCGGCGCCTGTCTGGATTCGCCGCGACCGGTGCCAAAGGCCCTCGTCTCACCGGCATCGCGCAGAACGCAAATCGTGCGCATCGACGAGGTCGTTTCGACGGCCACGATGACCCAGGGAGAAGTCGTCGGCTTTCTTTACACCACGCAAGATGGGTCGACGTGGCTCGGGCAGCGTACCGCCTACTACATGTCCCCGGCCGACGCCACGACGATCAACGCCGTCTTGTCATCGACCCATCTGCCGAACGAGCAGTATACGCAGTTTCCGCCGCAGACTCGGTACGGCGTGCCGACGCGGGCGCCAGAGTTCTTTCGGGTGAACATCCCGCCCGATGCGCTGCACGTCTTGCGGGTCGAGATCGCGCCCTGTATCCTATGGCCGGCCGCCCGCCCGCTCCCTGACCCGGTCATGTGAGCCTTAGCAGCGAGCGCATCTGAGTGCTAAGTTAGCGGGTTCCAGAGGTACATGGAGTTTGTCGTTCGGCCGCGACTGGGGAGCTTCTCGCCCAACGCCGACGTCATCGTCGATGATGACGGGCGTCGCGTCGTGGCAGTGATCGAAGTCGCGGGCGCAGAGACCGAAAGCTTGCGCATCGTCTTCGACGAGCGGTATCTCGTGATCAGCGGGCGCCGGCGTGAAGGCACGGCGTGGCGTTGCGGCTCGTTCGTGCAAAAGGAGATCGCGCACGGCGAGTTCGTGAAACGCATCCGCTTGCCGGCTGCGGTAGAATACGAGCGGATCGGGGCGACCTACGAAGACGGTTTTCTGATCGTCATCGCGCCGATTGCGGCGACCGCCTATCTGCCCACCGCGCGCACCGAGCTCCACATCTTAATCAAGAGGACGAACTCCTAACAGACTCATGGCTCAAAAATCCGCGCAAAATATCGTTCCGGCCAACTTGATCGGCATTCTGCCGCTGCAAGAGGCCGTACTGTTCCCGCACACCGTCATTCCGCTCGCGGTGGTCAAGAAATCGGGCATCCAACTCGTCGAGGAGGCGTTGCGCGAAGGCAAGCCGATCGGCTTGACGGTGCTGCGCGATCGCGAGATCGAAGATCCCGGGCCCGACGACGTGCAGCGCGTCGGAACCATCGGCGTCATTCAGAAGATGCTGAAGGTACCCGACGGAACGCTCCGTTGCATCGTCGCAGGGCAGCAGGTCTTTCGCGTCGAGCAGTTCACCCAGGTCGCACCGTATATGGTCGCGGCCTATACCGAGCTGCCCGATACGACGGTTGAGAACGAAGAGCTCGTCGCGATGCAGCGCAATCTCGCGGGACTCTTCCAGAAGCTGCTCTCCTATCTGCCGCAGGCGCCGCGCGAGATGGAGATGGAGGTCGCGAACATCACGGACCCCGTGGTGCTCACCTACTTCGTCGCGTCGACGATGCGGCTGGAGACGGCGGACCGCCAAGCGCTGCTCGAAGAGCGCGATACCGCAAAGCGGATGCGCAAGCTCACGATGCTGCTCACCAAAGAGCTCGAAGTCGTCGAGCTCGGGCACAAGATTCAGAGCGACATTCAGCGTGAGATGGAGAAGAACCAGCGGGAGTTCTACCTTCGCCAGCAGCTGCGCGCCATCCAAGAAGAGTTGGGCGAAGTCGATCCGCAACAAGCCGAGACCAACGAGCTGCGCGCGAAGATCGACGCGGCCTCCATGCCCGAAGATGTCAAGAAAGCCGCGGATCGCGAGCTCGACCGGCTCTCGAAAGTGCCGCAAGCGAGTCCCGAATACAGCGTCATTCGCACGTATCTCGATTGGCTCGTGACCCTGCCGTGGAAGGAAGAGACGGCCGACCATATCGACATCAGGGCGGCACGCGCCATTCTCGACGAAGACCACTACGATCTCGAAAAGATCAAGGACCGCATCGTCGAGTATCTTGCCGTCGGCAAGCTCAAGAAGAAACTGACCGGGCCGATCCTCTGTTTCGTGGGGCCGCCGGGCGTCGGCAAGACGTCGCTGGGGCAATCGATCGCCCGGGCGATGGGCCGAAAGTTCGTGCGTCTGTCCGTCGGCGGCGTGCGCGACGAAGCGGAAATACGCGGGCATCGCCGCACCTACATCGGCGCGATGCCGGGAACGATCGTGCGCGCGCTGCGCGACGCCGGAACCCGCAACCCCGTCCTCATGATCGACGAAATCGACAAGGTGGGTGCGGATTTCCGCGGCGACCCGCAGTCGGCGCTGCTCGAAGTCCTCGATCCCGAGCAGAACAACAACTTCCGCGATCACTACCTCGACCTGCCGTTCGATCTGTCGCAAGTGCTCTTCATCTGCACTGCCAACACGCTCGATACTGTCTCGCCGCCGCTGCGCGATCGCATGGAGATCATCGGCCTCTCGGGCTATACCGAGCTGGAAAAGCTGCAGATCGCCAAGCGCTACCTGCTCAAGAAGCAGCGCGTCAACAACGGCCTGCGCGATACGCAAGCGCAGATCAGCGATGCCGCTCTGCGCGGCATCATCAACGATTACACGCGCGAAGCGGGCGTCCGCAATCTCGAGCGAGAGATCGGCACGGTCTTTCGCAAGATCGCCCGCAAGATCGCCGAGCACCCGCGGTACAAGGCGCGGGTAAAACCGGAGAACCTAACCGAGTTCCTCAGCAAGCCGCGCTTCTTCAACGAAGTCCGCAAGCGGGTCGCTTCGGTGGGCGTGGCGACGGGCATGGCCTACACGCCGGCCGGCGGCGACATTCTCTTCATCGAAACGCAGGGGATGCCCGGCACCGGCAAGCTCGTGCTGACGGGCCAGCTCGGCGACGTGATGAAGGAGAGCGCACAGGCCGCCGTTTCGTTCCTGCGTTCGCGTTCGACGGAGCTGGGCTTACCGGAAGACTACTTCGCCAAACACGATATCCACATTCACGTTCCGGCGGGAGCGACTCCGAAGGATGGTCCGTCGGCCGGCATCGCGCTGGCAACGTCGATCGCGTCGATGCTCACGGGCATCAAAGTCGATGCTAATCTCGCGATGACCGGGGAAATTACGTTGACGGGTCAAGTGCTGCCGATTGGCGGCCTCAAAGAGAAAGTGCTCGGTGCGCGGCGCGCCGGCATCTCGAAGATCTTGTTACCGCGGCGCAACGAGATGGACCTCGACGACATTCCCAAAGAGGTTCGCGACGCCATGACGTTCGTGCCGGTCGATGAGCTCTCCGAAGTGCTCCATCATGCGCTGGGTAAACGGGTGATCTCGCCGGTCCCGCTCGGGGCGGAGCACGCTCGCGCGAGCAACGTCGTCCCCATGCGCCGCAACGGCATCGTCAAGCGCGCCTCCGAGCGCAAACGCCCCGTTAAGCGCTAATCTCGATCCCGCTTCCCGCTCGCACTTCACCGACGACCGCAGCCAGCGTGCTGCGGTCGTTCAATTCCCGCAGGAGCGTCGCGAGACGGTCGGGGGGAACGGCGATCAGCAGACCGCCCGACGTTTGGGCGTCGGAAAGCCCAATGCGCACCGCGTCGGGCACGGCATCGTCGAAGGTCGTGAACGCCGCATGGGTCTCCGCGTTATGACGCGTGCCGCCCGACACGACCCCCTGCGCGATCAGCTCGAGCACGCGCTCCATGAACGGCACTGCGTTCGCGTCGATGACGAGCTTCACGCCCGAAGCACGCGCGATGTTCTCGCCGTGACCGAGTAATCCGAATCCGGTAATGTCGGTGGCTGCGTGCGCGCGGGCCGCGAGCATCGCTTCGGCGGCTCGGTCGTTGAGCGTCGTCATCGCGCTCAGGGCTTCCGCGAGTTCTTCCGCGCCGATCGCGCCGCGCTTGAGCGCCGTCGTCAAGATGCCCGTTCCGAGCGGCTTCGTCAGTACCAATGCGTCGCCGGGTTGCGCGCCGGCGTTGGTGACGATGCGCCGCGGGTCGACGACGCCCGCGACCGCCATTCCGTACTTCGGCTCGGCGTCTTTGATGGTGTGACCGCCCAGAATCGCGACGCCCGCGCTGCGCGCGACGCTCGCACCGCCTTCGAGAATCTGCGCCAAGATGTCGAGGTCGAGATATTCGGGGAACGCGACGATGTTCAGCGCGCTGCGCGGTTGACCGCCCATCGCGTAGACGTCGGAGAGCGCGTTGGTCGCGGCGATTCGCCCGAAATCGTACGGGTCGTCGACGATCGGCGTAAAGAAATCCACCGTTTGAACCAAGGCGAGATCGTCGCGCAGCAGGTACACGCCCGCATCGTCGCTGCTGCCGTATCCGACGAGGACGCGCGGATCGGTCGCGGGCGAAACTCGCTCCATGACGCTGCGCAGTTCTGCGGCTCCGAGTTTGGCCGCGCAGCCGGCACAGGCCGAGAGTTCGGTCAGGCGGATGCGCTGCACGTCCATCGAAGCAGTATTCAATGTCGAGACAGCTCGTATTCCTTCCCGGGCCGGTGATGGTCGCGCAGCCGGTGCTCGAGGCGATGAGCCGTCCGCTCATCGATCATCGCGGCCCAGAGTTCGCTGCGCTCCTGGAACGGGTGACGCTCGCGCTACGTCCGGTCTTCGGCACGGAGGGCGAGGTCGCGATCTTGGGGAGTTCCGGCACGGGAGCGCTGGAAGCCGCCGTCGTCAACCTTTTTTCACCCGACGAGCGGCTGCTCTCGTGTGCGGTCGGCGCCTTCGGCAAGCGCTTTGCGGCGATTGCGCGCGCTTACGGCTGCGAGGTTGAAGCGCTCGAAACGCCCGCCGGCGCGGCACTGGACCCGCAGGCGCTGCGCGCGCGGCTGGAAGCCGACGATCGACGCGCGATCTCCGGCGTGCTGCTCACGCACAACGAAACCTCGACCGGCGTCGCCAACGACATGGCGGCGCTCGCGCCCATCATCCGCGAGCACGGTGCCTTCACGCTGGTCGATTCGGTCAGCGGCCTGGGCGCGAGCGAGTTTCGCATGGACGAATGGGGATACGACGCGGTGGCGACCGCCTCGCAAAAAGCCTTCGCCGCGCCTCCCGGCGTGGCGATGATCGCGCTGAGCCAGCGCGCTCGCGCCAAACTTGCCGAACGGCGCATGCCGCGCTTCTACTTCGACCTCGGACAGGCGTTCGAGTTTTCGCGAAAAGGGCAGACGCCGTGGACTCCGCCCATCTCCGCGCTCTACGCCCTGGACGTCGCGTTGCAGCGCTACCACGCTTACGGCATGCAGCGGGTCTTCGCGCGCCACGTTCGCTACGCAGCCATGGTCCGCAGCGCGCTCGAGCGCTTGGGGTTCACGCTCTTCTCTCGGCCCGGTGCCCATTCCGATACCGTGGTTGCCATCTATCCGCCGCCCTCCATCGATGCCGGGCCGCTGCTGGAGGCATTGCGCGAGGACTACGGGGTCGTGCTCTCGGGCGGTCAAGCCGAGCTTTCCGGTAAGATCGTGCGTTTCGGAACGATGGGTGATTTTGCCGAGAGCGACTTGCAGGCCGCGCTCGATGCCGTAGAAGCCGCGCTCGCGGCGCTTACACGTGATGTCGCCTGAAGTACGGCGTCACAAAGGGGCGCGCGAACCAAGGGATCGTCGAGAGTAGCGCATCGTCAATCCGTGGGTCGTACTGCACGAGGTACGGCGCGAGCTGCGACTGGTGAAGATCCGCGCGAATGTCGCGCGAGAGCGGAAAGAACAACGCGATGAATAGCACGAGCCATAACAGGATCGCGCCTTTCGCAAAACCGATCACCGCCCCGCCGAGCGCGTTACCGAGTCCGAGCACCGGAAGCTTTGCGACTGTGCCGAGCAGGCGCGCAATCGTGACGATCACCAGATAGGTGAGCAAACCCGTCGCGAACATGCCGAGAACGTGCGCGGATCCCGGGCCGAGCTTGGTCACGGCTTGGATCTGCGGATCGAAGCTGCCGTTGTAAAGCCACGGCGTGACGAGCGCACCCGTTACCGCCAGCGCGCCACCGAGCTCGGAGACAAAGCCGCGCGACCATCCTTTGAGGGTCGCGATGGCAAGCACGACCACGATCACGACGTCGGGCCAGGCAATCCCGCCGATCACGTCCGGATTTCCGCCCCGAACCGCTCGTGCAGCGCCGCGAGCAGCTGCGCCACGGCGACGTCGGCTTCTTGATCGGTGATCGTCGCATCGCGTCGCTGCAGCGTCACGCGCGTCGCCAAACTCTTGCGTCCTTCACCGACTTGCGGTCCTCGATACTCGTCGAAGACGCGCGCAGCGGTGGACAACTCGCCGAGGGTCGCAACGATGGACTCCTCGATATCACGTGCGCTGACTTCAACGTCGACGACCAAGGCGAGATCGCGATAGGTCGAGGGGAACTTTGCCGGAGCGCGATAGTGCGGCGTCTGATATTTGGGCAGCGCGGCCAGCTCCACGATGCAGAGGTATGCGGCACTCGTGAGCTCGTGGGCGCTCGCGACGCGCGGGTCGACCGCTCCGAGGTGGCCGACTGGCCGGCCGCCGAGCAAAACGGTCGCGGACTTCCCCGGATGAAAGCCGGGATGCTTGCCTGGTGCCACCTCCATCGGCAGTCCGCAGAGTCGTCGCAGCACGCGCTCGCAATCCCCTTTAAGATGCAGAAAGTGGGAATCGCGCCACGGCGGTTCGCCCGCTGCGTCGGCGGAGAACCCGAAGATTGCGAGCGAGCGTTCCTCGACGAGCTCGCCGATTTCTTGAAAGACCTCGCCGATTTCAAAGACTCGCGATCCGAGCGGCGCGCTCGCGAGATAATCGAGCGCTCCCGGCAGCAGCGAATCGCGCAGAAAACGCGCCTCTTCGGAGAGCGGATTGCGGACTTCGACGGAGCCGCTCGCGCGTAGCGATAGGTTGATGATTTCGCGGTATCCTTGCGCCGCCAGTGCCGCCGCGATGCGGCTCTCGCGTTCGTACGCGGCGCTCGAGATAGCGTGCGGTGCGACGGAGGGAACCACCGCCGGGATGCGATCGTAACCTTCGATGCGCGCAATCTCTTCGACGAGGTCTGCATCGATCGCGAGATCGCGGCGCCACGGCGGCGGCGTGATCGCGAACGCATCGCCGCCTTGCGAATGCACGGCGCAGCCGAGCGCGCGCAGATGGCGTTCGATGCTGTGCGGTGCAATTGCCATCCCGAGCAGGCGTTCGACCTCGGAGACGCGCAACGAAATCGGCGACGCGGGGCGGAGCTCTTCGCCCGTGGCAACAGGGCCTGAGAGCCGCGCACCCAGCTCCTCGAGCAATGCGGCCGCGCGCGCGGCCCCGATCTCCGTCAGCGCCGGCGCGAGCGACTTCTCGTGGCGTACGGATGCTTCCGTGCGTAATCCTAACGCGGCGCTCGTGCGGCGAACGCGCGCGCCGTTGAAGTTCGCCGCCTCGATAAGAATCGTCGTCGTTTCCGCGTTCACCTCACCGGCTTGCGCTCCCATCAATCCGGCAAGGGCGAGTGGGCCCTCCGCGTCGGCGACGACCAAGGCCTCCGGGGTCAGCTTGCGCTCGATGCCGTCGAGCGTCACGATCGTTTCGCCGTCGCGTGCGCTGCGGACGATCAGGCGGTCGCCGCGAATCCGGCGCGCGTCGTAGAAGTGCAGCGGCTGACCCGTCTCGAGCATGACGTAGTTCGAAACGTCGACGAGGTTGTTGATCGGGCGCTGCCCCGCTAATGCCAGGCGAATGCGCATCCATGCCGGTGCCGGCGCGACGCGCAGATTGTCGGCGCGCTGCGAAACGAACCGCGCGCAATCTGCCGATTCGATCTCGACCGCGATCGTTTCATGCGCCGGCGCGACGGCGGAATCGTGCGTACGGGGAAGCTGGAGGGAAAGATCGTATGCAGCCGCCAGCTCTCGCGCCAACCCGGCAACCGACATGGCGTCGGGGCGGTTCGTCGTGATCTCGACGTCGAGGATATCGTCGTCGAGCCCGAAGAGTTCGACGGCGTTGCGGCCCAGCGGCGTTCCGGCGTCGAGCTGCAGAATGCCGTCTTCGAACCATTCCGCCGGCAGCGCAAGCTCGTCGGCAGAGATCATCATGCCCTGCGAGGCAATGCCGCGCATCGTGCGCGGTGCGATCGTTAACGCCGGCAGCTGCGCGCCGATCGTGGCGACGGCGATCGTCTGTCCGGCGGCGACGTTGGTTGCGGCCGTGGCGATGGTCAGCGGTTCGTCGTCGCCGATGTCGACCTTCGCCACCTGCAGCCGATCGGCGTTGGGATGGCGCTCGAGCGCGGCGATGCGGCCGGTTACGACGCCCGTGATGCGCGGACGGCGAATGATTTCCGCCGCCGGAAAGCCCAGCAGCGCCAAACGCTCGGCAATCGTCGCCGTGTCTTGCGGAAGCGCGACGAACTCGCGCAGCCAGCTTATAGGAACCCGCACGCTCTCGCCGTCAACTCAGCTGCGTGAGAAAATCGACGTCGCTGGTGACGAAGCGGCGGATATCGTCGACGTCGTACCGCGCGAGTCCCAAGCGCTCGACGCCGAATCCAAAGGCCCAGCCGGAGTAGAGGGCGGCATCGTAACCCACCTCTCGCAGCACGTTGGGATGCACCATCCCGGCTCCGCCGAGTTCGATCCAAGCCGAGCCGCCGCACATATTGCACGTGTGGTCGCCGAGAGCGCCGGTGCCTTTGCATTTCGGACACGTGGTATCGACCTCGGCGCTCGGCTCGGTAAAGGGAAAATACGAAGGACGAAAACGAACGCTTTGCTGCTCGCCGAAGAGCTCGCGGCATAAGCCCGTCAGCATCCCCTTGAGATGCCCGAAGTTAATGCCCTCGGCGACGAGCAATCCTTCGACTTGGTGGAATTGAAAGAGATGGCGCGCGTCGACGGCGTCCCGCCGAAAGCACTTTCCGGGTGCGACGATGGCGATCGGCGGCCGGTGCTCCTGCATCGTCCGAATCTGCATTGGTGAGGTGTGCGGCCGAAGCAGCAGCGTGTCGCTGAGCCAAATTGAATCGAAGCCTTCGCGCGCGGGGTGATCGCCGGGAATGTTAAGCGCGTCGAAGTTATAGTAATCCGGCTCCGCTTCCGGCCCGATGGCGACCGCAAAGCCGTGGCGGACGAAATACGCGCAGCTGTCTTCGATGATCCGCCGCACGGGATGGATCGAGCCCTGCGGTCCGGCAATCGCGGGAAAGGTCACGTCGATGGAAGCGGCGAGCTCCCCATCGAAGCGGCGCTGCTCCAATTGCTCGCGCGCCGATTCCAAGCGGCGCTCCATCTGCGCGACGGTTTCGTTGATGATCTTGCCCGCTTCCGGACGTTCCGCCTGCGGAAGGCTCCCGATCGCGCGGCGCAAGGTCGTAACCTCGCCGCTGCGTCCGAGATACGCCACCCGGACCTTGTCGAGCGACGCTTCGTCCGTGGCGGCCTCCGCCTCGTCCGAAAAACGCCGCTGAAAATCCCCGAGTCGCTTCTCCAGTTCCGTCATGTCGTCAAAAGAAAACGCCCGGTGGTCTCTTTGCTACCAGGCGCTTCGAAAAAAGGCGTTTTTGGACTTGTTGTGCGGCTCCTGCGGCCGGGACTCTTACGTTGCAGTGGGAGCCGCGTGCAGCCTTCGATAAGCCAGATAAGCGTCGATCGAACCTGTTTGGGCGAAAAGCCTCCAGAAGAGATTGGACGTTGCCATAGCGCTTTGAAGTCTCCTTCTGAGCCGTCGGCTCCGGGGCGGCCCACGTCGCGGAATGGATGGAGTATACCACGCTTAATTTAGCGCCGGTAGTCTTGACTTTTTGGGCCCTGGACACTCTCTTGACAAGCCATCGCGTGGCTCGCTTGGTAGAGTGCGATGGCGGCCGCGACCGCCGCGCTCAGGCTCTCCGCGCGGCCCCGCATGGGAATACCAAGCAGCCCCTCGCAGAGATACCGCCAGCGGCCTAACCCGCGGCGCTCGTGACCGGTTACCAGCGCCGAAGGAAAACTCCACTCGTGCCCTTCCAGAGGGGTCCCCTCCGCTGCGAGGCCCAGCACGCGGACGCCGCAGGCCGCGGCGGCGGCCGCGAGCCCGGGCGGCTCGCAGACGACGAGGCGGAGGCGGAAGACGGCGCCCATCGATCCCCGGACGACCTTGGGATGGTACGGGTCGACCCCGAGCGAGCCGAAGATCGCCGTCGTGCAGCCGAATGCCTCCGCGGAGCGGAGAATCGTCCCCGCATTGGCGGGGTCGCCGACGTCGGCTAGCACGACCGAGAGCGCGGCTCCCATGAAGGCTTTGTCCGGGCTCCAAAGACGCTGCGGCGCGACGGCAACTACGCCGCTGGGCGTCGCCACATCCGATAGACGCGCGACGCTCGAGGGGTCGACGATAAAGGTTGGAACGCCCAAACGCTCCAGCTCGCGGACTAGCGGCGCAGCGTCGTACGCTTCTTGCGTAACGTAGAGTTCTTCGGGAGGTGTGCCAGCCGCGTTTGCTTCCGCTAACAGGGTCGTGCCTTCGAACGTAAATCGCCGGGAAGCGCGCCGCCCCCTGACCGTGCGCAGCGCCGCAACCGCTTTGAGGCGTTCGGCGTGAAATCCTAACTGCGTCGCCATTTCGACCCCACCCAAGCGCGTACGCCGATCATCGCGAGGCCGGCGAACATCGCAGCCAGCACGATCGCCACCGTTTCGTTGAAATGATGTGGGACGAGCGTTCGGACGAACAGATAGACGGCGGCTACGAAGATGGCGAGGAAGAAGACGAGCCAAGCGATTTCATTTGCGATCGGCGATGGCGCGCGTTGTGGCACACGATGAGCTACGAGGCGCAGTTCGCGGCTTCCGCTAAGTCCTCGCGATGGAACAGCCACCGAAGGTCGTCGCATCCCGGCCGATATTCGAGGGCCGGGTCTTCGACGTGCGCAGCGACGAGATCGAATACCCCGACGGCAGTAGACACGTCCTCGACATCGTCGAGCACGGCGCGTCGCTGGCCATCGTCGCCACGCCTTCGCCCGACGAGCTGATTCTCGTTCGCCAATACCGGCACGCGGCCGGCACCTGGCTGTGGGAGGTTCCGGCGGGGATGGCGGAGCCCGGCGAGTCTCCCGCCGACGGAGCTCGCCGCGAGCTTCGCGAGGAGACGGGATTCACCGCGTCGCGTCTATCGAAGATCGGCTCGTTCTGGACGACACCCGGCTTCTGCTCGGAGGTCATGCACTTCTATCACGCCGAGGGACTCGTCGAAGGCTCCCCTGCTTTCGATGACGACGAGCGCATCGAGATCGGACGCTTTACGCGCGAGACGGCATGGCGCTTGGTAGCCAACGGTACGGCCGATGCAAAAACGGCGCTTGCTCTCTTCTGGCTGCAGGGCACGAGAAGTGAAATTGGAAGTGACCTCGGTCGATAGGTAATGTAGGAAAGCATATTCCTGCGTCCGTTGCTCATATCGACGCGGCTGTTTGGTCTTGGAGGGTAATGGTGGAAGTACCGAGCGATATTGATGCCGTCATTAAGCGTTTGTTGGCGCCGCCGTGCGTCGCGGAAGATTCGGTTCTCGCGCCCGAGGACGAAGCGTACTTAGGATCGTTGATCGCATCGGTGCGACTGGGGCGTCGCGCCGTTCTGATCGTTGAAGATGCCGACGAACGACTGCGGTACATGTTCAGCAACGCGACGCGCGCCGAAGCCGTCACGATGTTGGGAAAGGTCGTCGAGGCTACGGGCCGGCGGCTCGCCGACGGCGACGACTAGGCCGTAAGGCCGAGGCCGTCGATCTTTCCCTCGGTCGTCACTTCGAAGTCGTAGTGATATTGGCCGCGGCGAAAACGTACTAAGAACTCGTAGAGGATGTCGCCGTTCGCTTCCGTTGTGCTGGAAAGCGGAACGATCGATAGGAGCGGACCCAGCTTCGCGAAGTTAGCGCGCGCCACCAAGTCGTCCGTGAGATAGGCGCTAAAGTTTGCCGTCAGTTCGCCACGCTCGATTTGTCCGGTAGTGAGGCGTCCCAACCAGTCCCGCGCCCGTTCTACGATGGCATTGTCCATGCGCGAGGTCCTCGGCGGAACGATGAGATCGAGAATGCGTGCGCCCAGCTCCTCCGGGACCGTGACGGCGCCGCGCGTCGAGTCGGCGTTCGAGAAGACGATCACGCCGACGTGCTGTTCGGGCAGCAGCGCGTTGAAGGCGCGGTAACCGGCGACCTCACCGTTGGCCCAAACGAAATCCTTTCCGCCGCGCCGATCGATGACCCAGCCCATGCCGTAGTAGGTCGGCCCTGCGCTGGCGCTGGGGGCGAACATCGTGCGAACGGCATCGACACGCAACAGAATAGGCATTTCGATATCCCACTTCGCGAGATCGTAGATCGAGGTTACGAGCCCCGTATCTCCGGACATCCACGACGGATCCCACGGCGGTACGGGCACGAAGTCGCGTCCGGCCGGCGTGTACCCGATCGCGTGCGACGGTGAAATTCCGTTATCGCCGGCCAGGAACGTGTGGTCCATGATTAACGGGATGAAGACGTGCTGCTCGAGGTAATCCGAGAGCGGAACGCTGCTGGCACGCTCGACGACGAGTGAGGCGATGAGATAGTTGAGCGGCGAAGCGACGTAGGCGGTTGTGGGGACGGGCGCGCGGATCTGATCGAGCGCCGTGAAGACGGCGTTCAGTCGCAGCGAGTGCGTCGGATCCGAAGAGAGTGCGCCGAGTCGCGAAACGGGCGGAAGACCCGACGCCTGCGTGAGAAGGTGCGCGATGGTAATCGCGGCTGCGTTATGAAACTCGGGAACGTACTTCGATACGCGATCGTCGAGGGTGAGTTTTCCGTCTTGCGCGAGCAGCAACAGCGCCGAAGCAGTGAACTGCCGCGTCAAACCGCCGGCGTAGAACTCGGTGTCGGGCGTCATCGGGACGTGATGGGCGAGATCGGCAAAGCCGAAGCCCCGGGCGTAGACGATCCGCCCCGCCTCGACGACGCCGATCGCGATCCCGGGGGTACGCCCGGCATGCACCTGTGCGCGCGCCATATCGTCGATCTGGCCGGCGACCTCGGGGGTGAGGGAAAAGCCTGAGTCGGCTCGCGCTGAATGCGGGCAAACCGAGGCGAGAATGCAGAGGACCAGCGCCGTCCCATAGACGGAGCCCCAACGTCTCATACTAAATCAGATTAGCGATTGAACCGCACGGGCCTTTTGGCTCCGCTATTTTTGGGCGGCTTGCCGAGCTAAGTTGAGCAGCGCGCCGAACGCTTTTTCGTCGGAAACGGCGAGTTCGGCCAATGCCTTCCGATTGAGGGTCACTCCGGATTTCTTGAGGCCGTGCATGAAGACCGAGTAGGAGATCCCCTCTCGACGAACTGCCGCATTGATGCGGCTGATCCAGAGCGAGCGGAAGTCGCGTTTGCGGACACGGCGATCGCGAAAGGCGTAGGCCAGCGACTTGAGCAGCGCTTCGTTTGCGACGCGGTAGTTGCGCCGGCGAGCCGCTCGAAACCCTTTGACGAGTTTCATGACCTTGCGGCGATGCTTCAGGCCGCCGACCGCGCGTTTGATGCGTGCCATGCGTTACGTCTCCTTTACACCAAATAGGGAATGGTCGGTGCCAACCGCTTCAAGTCTCCCTTGAACGTCGGCTGATCCTTGCGGAACTTGCGCTTACGCTTGCGCGACTTCTTGCTCAAAATGTGCCCGCAACCGTCGAATTGGTGACGGTGGAGCAGTTTGCCTGTCCCAGTAACCTTCACACGTTTTGCGGTTCCCCGATGGGTTCGAATCTTAGGCACTTGCTGGCTCCTTGGTGACCGAAAACTTCGGTGGTCCGGTCGGCGTCGCTCGCGGAGCGAGAATCATGAACATGTTCTTGCCCTCGAGCTTCGCCTCGCGTTCTACGATCGCTAACGGCGACATGTCTTCGGCCATCCGGTCGAGTAGCCGGCGCCCGAAGGCCGTGTAGGTAATCTCGCGCCCGCGAAACATGATCGTTACTTTGATCTTGCTTCCGTCGAGCAGCAATCGTTCCGCCATCCTAGCTTTCGTTTCGTAGTCGTGCATCTCGATCTTCGGCCGAAGCTTCACTTCTTTGAGTTCGAAGTGACGCTGTTTCTTGCGCGCGTCCTTATCTTTTTTCGACTGCTCGTACTTCAGCCGCCCGTAGTCGGCGATTTTGCAGACCGGGGGCTGCGCGTTCGGCGAGACTTCGATCAGGTCGAGGCCCGCGGTTCTCGCTCGCGCCAACGCGTCTTCGGTGGCAATGATACCGAGCTGTTGCCCGTTTTCATCGATCACCCGAACCGAGCGGATGCGAATCTGATCGTTAACTCGCAGGGGTTTTGCTATGAGCTCATCTCCAAATAAAAAAGGCGCTGCCGAGGCAACCCCACAGCGGAACCAGCCGATAGTTCCTCCGGTGAAGACCGGATCGCCCGTAGGCATCCGGTGAGCGGAACGACCCGCTGCTTCGGCCCGCCAACCATATCACGCCCGGACGGGGAGATGTCAAGTGCGCGCGTGGAGGGCGGTCAACGCGTCGGCGAAGCACTCCAGAAGGTACGCGATCGCCTCGTCGTCGACGACCAGCGGGGGAGCGACGCGCAGCACGTATTCGCGGGTCTCTTTCGCCGCAACGCCGCGCTCCAACAACGCTTCCGAAAGCGTGCTCGCCGGCACCGTCAACTCGATTCCCAAGAGCAGCCCGCGGCCGCGGATCTCGCGTACGAGCGGCGAGGAAAGGGACCGTAACCCCTGAGTAATGGCCGCGCCCGCGTAGCGGGCACGAGCGCTGAGGTTCTCCTCCACGATAACGTCGAGTCCGGCGTCTGCGACCGCGCAGGCCAACGGATTGCCGCCGAAGGTGCTCCCGTGGTCGCCGGGGCGGAAGAGATTCATCAGGTCGTCCGAAGCTAGGGCGGCGGAAACAGGGTAGAAGCCGCCGCCGAGCGCCTTGCCGACGATCAAGACGTCCGGTTTGACGTGTTCGTGATCGCAGGCAAAGAGGTCACCGGTGCGCCCGAATCCGGTTTGCACTTCGTCGGCGAGCATCAGTGCTTCGTGCTCGCGGCAGAGGGCCCAGACGCGCTTCAGGTAGCCTGGCGGAGGCACGTTTACGCCGCCCTCACCCTGAATCGGCTCGAGAAGGACGGCGCAGGTTTCGGAGCTCATGGCCCGTTCGAGAGCCTCGCCGTCACCGAACGGTACGCCGACGAAACCCGGGAGAAACGGTCCGAATCCATCCCGATACTCCGGCGTCGTGCTGGCGCTGACGGCGGCCAGCGTGCGGCCGTGAAAGTTATTCGAAAAGACGACGATGCGCGCGCGATCCTCCGGGATGCCTTTGCGCTCGTATCCCCAGCGGCGAGCCAGCTTGAGGGCAGTCTCGACCGCTTCCACGCCCGTATTCATAAGAAGCGCTTTTTCGTAACCGCACGTCGTCGTTAGCTTTTCGAGAAGGCCTGGGAGACGGTCGTTGCGCATCGCTCGCGACGTGAGCGTTACCCGGCGCGCCTGCTCCACGAGCGCGGCGTAAATGCGCGGATGGCAATGTCCCTGGTTGAGCGCCGAATACGCGCTGACGCAATCGAGATAGCGGCGTCCGTCGACGTCCCAGAGCCAGACCCCCTCGGCCCGTTCGACGACGAGGTCCAGCGGGGCATAGTTGAGCGCGCCGTAGCGCTCTTCGCGTGAAACCAATTCTCGCGCTTGCTCCGAGAGGAGATGCACGGGGTGCGTCTTAAGGAATTTTCCTTGGCTACCTGCTTCGATCACCTCGATCGTCTCGTCGCGCGCGATCATCCCGGCGTCGCGACCAAAGGGCGTACGCTCGCTTACGTGCACGGCTCGCGCCGGCCGCGCGCGATCCTTCTATTGCACGGGATGAGCGCGAGCCCGGCGCAGTTCGAGCGCGTTGCCCGCGACCTGTTCGAGCGCGGCCACAACGTCGTCGTCCCGCGCTTGCCGCGCCACGGTCACGCGAATCGGCTCTCCACGGCGCTCGAGCGACTGCGGCCTGACGATCTGTACCGCGCCGTTCGCGAGTACGTCGACGTCGCGCAGGAGTTGGGCGACGACGTAACCGTTGCGGGATTTTCCCTCGGGGGCCTTCTAGCGGCGTGGATCGGGCAGCGTTACGAAATCGACCGCTGCGTCCCGATTGCGCCGTTCTTCGGCATCGCCTGCATTCCCAACCGCTTGATGAATACGGTGGCGGAACGGTTACTGCGCCTTCCCAACCGTTTCTACTGGTGGAATCCCATCTTGCGCGACCGGCATATTGCCGCGTGCGGTTATCCGCGGTACGCAACCCATGCCATCGGGTACTCCTATCGCATCGCTCGCGAGCTGCTCGACGAAGCGATGGGGACGCAGCCCGGCGCACGTCACGTGACCATCGTGACCAACGCCGCGGAGGTCGCCGTGAACAACTACGCGATTCGGCGCCTCTACCGCCGTTGGCAGCGTCATCGACCCGGTACCGTCGAGCTCTCCGTTCTCTCCGGGTTGCCGCTCTCGCACGACATCGTCTCCCCGGAACGCCCGTGGCGGCTTGCGGATCGCGTACACCCAACGCTTCTCTCGGCGATCGACCCTTAGGAAAGCCTTGATTTCATAGAGTTTTAGCACAGGAAGGTCGGCGGGGGATTTCTAGAGTCGGAAGTCGTTTCATCTCTCTAGATATAGCTGCGCAGCCGCGGCCAGTACGCCGCCAGCGGCATTGTGATGCCACGGCAGAGCGATATCGGGAAGTTGTTTTCAGACGGCCGGCCCCAAGGGCTGGAAAATTCCGCCACGACGCGGGCGACGCGGAAGAGGTGCGCGTCGCGTTCGCAATCTCCGTGCACGTCGATGAGCACGTCACCGCTGTAGCCGCGCGTTCCCCACAACCAATACTGGTTGTGTCCGGACAAGACCGGCGGCAGTCCGTACTCCGGACCGAAGAAATCAAGCGCTGCCGCTTCGCCGTAGTTGCTTGCCAAAATCGCCGTCTGTGCCCGTTGTTTCGGCGGCAACGAGCGGTAGACGCGCGCCACCGTCGCGGTGAGTTCGCGCCAACCGTGCATGTCGGCCCAATCCGGGGGCAAATTTCCGATCTGGGTCTGCTCTTCGACGGCGAGATTCACCTCGCGTGCGAGCATGCTGACGGCGATGCGGTCGTACGCCGACATCGTCGCTTCCGGCAAGACCGGCATCAGCAGCGGGACCAGCGCGATGCCTGCCGCAAGCACGTACACGGCGAGAACCGGACGCCATGCGGTCCGGCACGCCGTCCACCTTTCGATGACGACCGCACCCGCGGCAATGGGAATGGAATAGACGTCGCCGACGTAGTAATCCTTACCATGCAACACGATCATCTCCGCGACCAGCAGCAGGTAGGCGATCCCGAGAAAGCGCGCATCGGGACGGCGCAATAACATCGCCAACCCGACGAGCCATACCGGTGAGAGCAGCGGATGCGTAATCAAGAACTGCGTCGCGACGTATTGCAGCGGGTCGAGGATGGCGTTTTTATGCTGTCCGGCATCGCGCAGCAGCGTCCACATCGGAAATCCGTGCGCCGCTTGCCAGAGAAAGTTCGGCAAGGCGATGAACAGCGCGAGCGCGACGCCGGCCGCGAACCACGGGGTTGCGAAGACGCGGCGCTGCGGAAGAGCGATGAGCGCGGCGAGCAGAGCGGCCGCGAAAAATACCATCGTGTACTTGCTCTCCAGCCCAAGACCGACGATGGCCCCAACCGCTAACCACCAGCGGGGATTGGCTCCGTGCACGAGACGCAGCACCAAGAGCGCGGCGAGCGGCCAGAAGAGCAGACCAACGGTGTCGGTAGAGAGTTTGCTGCCAAAATCCATCATGGCCGGGGTGATGGCGACGACCAGAGCCGCGAAGAGTTGCGCGAAGGCACCCCCGCCGAGCTCGATGACCAGCAGGCAGGTGGTATAGACGGAGGCGGCCGCAAAAAGCGCGGGAATCGCCCGCAAGGCGAAGAGTGAGTGGCCGAAAAACTGCGAACCAGCCGCGAGAAGCGGTACGATGGGAGGCTGGTCCACATAGCCCCAGGCTGGATGAAACCCACAGATAACAAAGTAGAGCTCATCGCGGAAGAAGCCGTAGTGGGGATTGGCGATCAGGTGTACCGCGAGCGTGACCAGCGAAGCCAAGAGCGGAATCCCGCGAGTCCATTTGGCGTGCACTGCCTAAGTCATACGGTATCGCGCCGCGGGATGCAATGCCCAACCGCGAAACGAGCGCTCGCCTTGTGAACCGCTGTCCCTGGGCCCGCACGCCCGAGATGATCGCCTACCACGACGAGGAGTGGGGGCGCCCGGTTCACGACGACCGCGTGCTCTTCGAGTTCCTCGTGTTGGAGGGCGCCCAAGCCGGCCTGAGCTGGGAAACGGTCTTGCGCAAACGCGAGCGCTATAGCAATCTCTTCGGCGGATTCGATCCCGCCTTCGTCGCAAACGTCACGCCTTCGCGCATCGAGCGGATGTTGCGCGATCCGGGCATCGTCCGCAATCGCGCGAAGGTCGAGGCCGCCGTCCGCAACGCGCACGGCGTTCTGCTCGTCCGTCAGGAGTTCGAAAGCTTCGATGCGTACCTTTGGCGGTTCGTCGGCGGGACGCGGATCGAGAACCACTGGCGGCGCGCCGAGGAGGTGCCCGCTTCGACGCCGCAGTCGGAGGAGATGAGCCGGGACTTGCGCCGGCGAGGCTTCGCTTTCGTCGGCCCGACCATTTGCTACGCGTTCATGCAGGCTGTCGGCATGGTCAACGATCATCTCGTAACGTGCGACTGGCATTAGCCGTCCTCGTCCTTCCGCTGCTCGCCGCCGCGCCTGCCGCAGCATCGCCGGTGCTTCCCGATGGGACGTACCGTTACGAGATGAGGATCGGCGGCACGTCCATCGGAACGAGCACGATTGTCATACGCCGTCGCGACGACGCGATTGAAATCACCGAGAGCGCGGCGATTGCGGGGCGCACGCTCGCGAGCACGCGTTTCGTTGACGCGCGAACCTTCGCGACGCGCTCGTACGAAGTGCAGGCTGATGGAAACCGATTCACGATGTCCATCGCCGGCAACGATGCGACGCTAACGCATGCCGGAAGCAGTGTGACGATCGCCAGTCCGGCCGGCGTGCGGTTTCTCGTCAGCGATAACACGGCAGCCGGGTTCGCCTTGATGCCGGCGACCTTTGCCGCGACGGGGTCGAAAGAGCTAACGCTGGCGTGCGTGTGCGGAAGCTTCGTAGCCGTGCCGGTAACGCTTACGGCCTCGGCGCGGGGCAGCGCCACGATCTCGGTTCAAGGGCAGACCGCAACCCTGCGCTTCGATCCGGCCAGCGACGTTCTCTACGAACTCGACTTGCCCGCGCAGAATCTTGCGCTCGTCTTGCAATCGCACGATTCGGGAACGGCGGCGCCGCCCGCAGCGGTTGTGCCGACCCCGTTGCTGCTGCCTTCGCCCAACTACGCCGCCCGTCAGGTTACCATAGTCGCGGACGATGGCGTAAAACTCGCGGGAACCCTGACGCTTCCGAATGCCGCAGCGACCCGCTTTCCCGCACTGCTCCTGGTTCACGGAAGCGGATGTAACGATCGCGACGAAACGATCGGGCCGAATAAAATCTTCGCGCAGATCGCCAACCGCTTATCCAACGACGGATACGCGGCGCTGCGTTACGACAAGCGTTCCTGCGGCCGCAGCGGCGGCACCTTTCCGGTCCGCCAGCGCCTCATCGCCGACGCGCGGAACGCCCTCGCATTTCTTCGCTCGCAACCCGGCATCGATCCCAAGCGGATCTACGTTCTCGGCCACAGCGAGGGCGGCGAGCTCGCGCCGAGCATCGCGATCGAGGACCGGCATTTACGCGGCATCGTCTTGCTGGCGCCGCCGGCGCGTCCGCTCGAGCAGATTCTCATGCAGCAACTGCTGCGCAACGCAGAGGCGCAACAACGTCCCGTTATCGTACGTGCGGAGCAAGCGGCGTTCGAGGCGATTCGAACGGGAAAACGCAACAGCGCCGAAGCGCGTTGGCTGCGCAGCTCCTTCGGCATCGATCCGGCTACGCTCATCGCGCGCGTTCCTTGCGCCATTCTGATCCTTCAAGGAACGAAAGACATCCAAGTGCTGCCCGCCGATACGCCGCGGCTGGTTCGAGCTGCGCAACGGGCGCACCGCGATTTGACCGTGGTCATGCTTGCGGGCGACGATCACCTCTTCATCAACCTTCCGGCGGCCGCCGCCTCCTCCGCTGGCGAGTACTTCGTCCCGTCCTATCTCGATCCGGCGATGTTCGCCGCGATGGAGCAATGGCTAACGCACCACTGACGTCCCTAGATGTAACGGCGCAAACGCGGCCAGAGAACCGACAGCGGCTCTCGGATGCCGGTGCAGAGCGAAATCGGAATGTCTTGCTCGTAGGAGATTACCCAGGGCGGGTTCGAGGTAGTCACCAGCTTTGCATGAGCGAAAAGGCCCGGAAGATCGGTGCGGCCGCAGTCGCCGTCGACATCGATGACGACGTTGCCGCTGTAGCCGTGGGTTCCCCACAGCCAATAGTTGTTGTGACCGGCGAGCGCCGGCGGCAGGCCGTACGCGGGTCCGAAGAAATCGACGGCCGCGGCCTCGCCGTAGTTGCTCGTGACGATCGCCGCTTGCGCTCGCTGGGCCGGCGGCAGGCCGTGGTAGACGGTCGCGACCGTCGCGACGAGTTGCGGCCAGCCGTGCATGTCGGCCCAATCCTCCGGCAGCGCGGACGTGCGAAAGTGCTCGGTCGCCATCGTCGAGCGCCCGACGTGCAGCGCGGGTCCGACGAAATCGGTGTACCGCAGCATTGCCGGTTCGGAAAGCACGGGTAAGGAGAACGGCAAGAAGAAGAGCGCGGCGGCAAGCGTAGCGGCCACGAGCAGCGGGCGCAGCAGACGCACGCGTCGCGTCCACGCTTCGACGGCAACCCCGCCTGCAGCCATCGGAATGGGGTAGACGTCGGCTGGATAGTGGTGCTTGGCATGCAATGCGATCATCGCTGCGATTAAAATGACGTACGCGTAGGCAAGAAAGCGCACTCGCGGGTTGGCGAAAAGCCAGACGAGTCCGGCGATCCAGATCGGTGACGCGAAGAGATTGGTCAACAGCAGCTGCTGGATGAGGAAGAGCGCGGGAGCGGCCACGACGTTCTTGCCGTGCTGCGCGTTGCGGAGCAGCTCCCACATCGGAAAGCCGTGCGCCGCCTGCCAGAGGATGTTCGGCAGCGCGATGATCGCGGCGGTCGCCGCGCCCGCGAAAAACCAGCGCGAGCCGAGCACACGCCGCTGCGGCGTCAACGGAAGCCCCGCAAGAATCGCCAGCGCGAAGAAGATCACGCTGTACTTGCTCTCGAGAGCGACGCCGATGCACGCGCCGGCCGCGATCCACCAGCGAGGATCCGCTCCGTCGGCAATGCGCAAGACATAGAGCGCGGCGAGCGGCCAAAGCCAGAGGCCGATCATGTCGGGCCCGACCTTCATGCCGAAACTCTCCAAGACGCCGGCGGCGAAGAATGCCAGCGTTGCCAAGATAGCGGCGAATACGCCTCCGCCTAACTGGGCGACGATTCGGCAGGTGACGTAGACGCCGCCGGCCGCAAAGGCGGCGGGCAGCGCGCGCAAGAGGAAGAGTGAATGGCCGAAGAGCTGCGAGCCGGCGGCGAGCAGCGGAACTACGGGCGGCTGATCGACGTAGCCCCACGCCGGGTGAAACCCGCAGATAATGAAGTAGAGCTCGTCACGAAAGAATCCATAATGCGGATTGGCGGCGAGATGCACCGCAAAGCTGGCCGCCGCGGCGATCGCTGCGGTTCGGTCGACGCGCAAGCGGTCGAGTTTCCTACGTGGGGTCGAAAGCGCCGGAGAGAATCATCTCCTCCGAGATTTCGCGTGCGCGCCGGAAACGCTTCTCGGCGGCGGGCTCGCGTGGGAGCTCGGAGAGAATCCGCGCGAGTTCCTCGTCGAACATCACGTTGAGCGACGATGGCGTGTACGGGCCCGGATAACGCATGCGCTGCGCGAGCATCAAGCGGTAGATGCGATCGGTCGCGAGATCTTCCATATATCCGTCCAGCAGGCTCGCACCCCGTCCTTCGAGGACACCGTTGCGATAGCGGATGACGGTGCGAACCGCGGCGCGCGTGCCGCTGATCGTCGTCGCTCCCACCCCGGCCGGCACTGGGCGCAGATCCGGCTGATTGGTCGGGAGCTGCGGCCGCCGCGCTAGCTGATTCGGAGCCGGAAACTGCGCGACGGCGATTGCGTTCTGATCTGGATGCCCGGTCCAGGCGCCGTCCATGAGACAGGCCGCCTCATTGGCTTTGTCGCGCTCCAAGACGGAGAGGGCGCGGGCGTTGAGTTCGGGATCCTCGCGGCTCGGGTAGAGTGCCGTCATTCCGCCGATGGCCAAGGCACCGTGTTTGTGGGTGATCTCAGGCATGAGGGTGCGAACGCGTTGAAAGAACGGTACGTCGAACGGAATGGTATTGCGATCGGGAAGCAGCCAGCGCGCGTCCGCCAAATTATAATGGATCAAACTGGCCATATAATCCCAGCGGCCCAAGTTCAAGCCGAGGATGTACTCGCGCAGATTGAAGAGGAACTCTTCCATTTCGTAAGCGAGCGGATGCGACTCCACCAGCGCCATCGCCCGGATCGAACCGCGTTGCCAGCTCTTGGCCGCAACGAGATCCTCAAACACATCGCGCCACCACAGGGCCTCCTCGGCCGACTCCGACTTTGGAATGTAGATGCAGAGCGGATGGCGCAGCCGATCGTATTCGAGTGAAAAGACGAGCAAGGCCAGATCGAAGAGCGACGCGCTCGCCGGCGTATGGGCGATGATACCGGCTTGCGAGAGATGCAGGCCGCGGACGCGCGTCCACACCACCGTGCCGCTGGGACGAATAGCGACCCTCTCCCCGCGCTTGGCATCCTCGTACGTCAGCTCGCCGTAGAGCGCGGCGACGACGTTGCGATGGCCGAGCATCAAGTGCTCCCAGGTGTTGGTCATCGAGTCTTCGAGGTCGAGCATCACGCCCGGCGCGCCGGAGTTAAGCATCTTCACACAGAGTTCCGCGTCGTCCGCCGGACCGGTCATCTGGTTGCGCTGATCGGCGCACCACTCCGGAAGCTCGATCCGCCAATCGGAACGCGTCGCCTCCGACGGCGGCAAGTAGCCGGGCAGATCGCCTGCCTGCGCGCGACTCAGACGCTGCGATCGGGCCGCAATGAGCCGCCGTTGCGCCGGTGTGAAACGCGCGTGCAGAGGGAGAAAGAACTCGGCAAACCCCTTCGGCAGGTCGCGCCCCAGCGCGAAACCCGCTGGAGCGACGTTCATTGCTGCGTCAGGCCGGTACCGTCGGCACCGCGTCGTAGAACTGCGCAGCTTCGGTCGAGCCGTGCAGCGCGGTCGTCGAGGTAGTGCCACCGCCGACCGCGCTGGCTACCTCGTCGAAATACCCCGTTCCGACTTCGCGCTGGTGGCGCGTCGCCGTGTAGCCGAGCGGTTCGGCCGAAAACTCGCCGGCTTGGAAATCCGCGTACGCGCTCATGCCGCGCTGCCGAAAGTCGTGCGCCAGCGAGAAGAAACCGTAGTTGAGCGCGTGGAAGCCGGCGAGCGTCACGAACTGGAATTTATAACCCATGTCGTTGAGGCGTTCGCCGAATGCGGCGATCGTCGCCGCGTCGAGCTTCTTTTTCCAGTTGAACGAGGGCGAGCAGTTATACGCTAAGAGCTTTCCTGGGTAAGCCGCGCGCACGGCGCGGGCAAAGTGCGCCGCTTCATCGAGATTGGGCTCCGACGTCTCCATCCAGAGCAAATCGGCGTACGGTGCGTACGCCAGCGCGCGCGATATGCAGGCTTCGATGCCCGGCTCGACGACGAAGAAGCCTTCAGGCGTGCGTTCGCCGGTCAAGAACGGCGCGTCGCGCGGGTCGACGTCGCTGGTGACGAGGCGCGCCGCATTCGCGTCAGTACGCGCGATGACGAGCGTGGGAACGTCGAGCACGTCGGCTGCGAGTCGCGCAGCGAGGAGGTGGCGAATCGCCTGCTGCGTCGGAATCAGGACTTTGCCGCCGAGATGGCCGCACTTTTTCTCCGAGCTGAGTTGATCTTCGAAATGGACGCCCGCGGCGCCGGCGGCGATCATCTTCTTCATTAGTTCGGAGACGTTGAGAGCGCCTCCGAAACCCGCTTCGGCATCGGCGACGATCGGCAGATACCAATACTCGCCGCCGCGTCCCTCGAGCGACTCGATTTGATCGAGACGCGCGAGCGCATTGTTGAGGCGCTCGACGACCGCCGGAACGCTGTTGACCGGATAGAGGCTTTGATCGGGATACATCTCGCCCGAAAGGTTTGCATCGGCCGCTACTTGCCAGCCGCTGCAGTAGAGCGCGCGAAGGCCCGCGCGCGCCGCCTGTACCGCTTGATTCCCCGTCAACGCTCCCAGCGCGGTCACGGCCTCGTTGGTGTGAAGATCGCGCCAGAGGCGCTTGGCGCCGTGGCGCGCGAGCGTATGCTCGATTGGAAGGCTGCTTCGAAGGCGGATGACGGCCGCGCTCGTGTAGGTGCGTTCGATACCATTCCAGCGCGAGTCGCTTGCCCATCGCTGCTCCAACCCTGCGGCAGCCTGCGTTGCGTCCATAGAAGCATCGGTCATACCCAAAGGAGCGGTTGCTAAATCCTTCCCTCGCGATCCACCCGGTAGAGCTCGTGATACGGATCGAGGTTCGCGTAATCGCGCGCGCCTGGAAGCTCCGTAACGTAATGCGGATCGACGAGAACGAAGACAGGGCGATCGGCGGCCCACCGCTGGTAGAGATTCAAGCGCAACTCGTTGTCCGAAACGACTACCCGTCCTGCGAGCGAGCCATCGACGTACGCGCCGTAGGCGAGCGAGGTGGCATCAAGCCATCCGGTCACGATGACGCTTCCCGGGGGAACGTTAGGGCGCACCGCGTCGATGATCCATCGTCCCCCTTCTCTGGGCGCGTGGACGAAAAACCCGCGGTGCTCGACGAATGCGGTCGCGGCGCCCCCCGCGAGGATCAGGACGAGCGCGAGGGCCAGCAGGCGCGCGGATCGGTTATTGCGCTGCGGCGTCAGCGCGCCCAACAACGGAACGGCGAGCCACGACGCCAGCAAACGATAACGGCCGACGTCACCTTCATTCGGATAAACGACCGAGAAGAGCAGTCCAGCCGTGCACGCGATGCAGAGCACCAGTGTCGCGCGCCAGTTCCGCCGCCAGGCGGCGATGAAGCCGGCGCCGATCAGCAGGGTCGCGACGATACCGTACTGTGCCCGCGTCCCGGCGGCGAATACCAACGCGGCCTCGGCGGCATGAGTGGGGTTGAAGGCCGCCAGAAAGTATCCGGGTGTTTGAAACTGGCTGCCCGTGAGCTCGAGAGAGAGGCCGTTGAGCGTGCGCGGGTCGTTGTAGTTCCAGAAGATGCCGCCATTGACGCCGGGGAGGTTCGCGGTTGGATCGAGGCCATGGCCGACGACGTAGCTCGAGCGCAACGGCAAGTAGAAATACAGCAGCAACGGTAACACGAGCAGCGCGAGAGCTGCGCCTCCCAGACGCAGCGTGGTGCGCCGGCGCGTGACGATGGCGCCGGCGGCAAATGCCGGCAGCACCCAGAGCGCGTTGGGATGTGCCGCCAAAGCGAGGCCGCACAACGTGAACGCGGCGAGAAAGAAAGCGTCGCGTCCGCCGTTCATCCAGCGCAGAAAGCTCCAGATGGCCAGGGCCGCGCAGGCGATGGCGAGATCTTGCGCTTCCGCGCGCGCCGCATGAGCCCAAACGTTCTGCGTGAAGGCAAACCAAAGCGCCGCGGCGAGCGCGACGAGGCGCGCCGCTCCGAACTCGCGCGCCACGGCATAGGCGGTCGCACAAACGATGGCGATGGCCACGCCGCTCGCGGCGTTCATGCGAAAGGCGATGCTGCCGATTGCGACCGCGTGCGCCCAGATGTAGCCCGCGAGAACGTAGAGCGGAAAACCGGTCGGGTGCGCGATGCCCAAGATATAGGGAACGCCTTGCAGCTCGGCCGTGTCCCACGCTCCGGGCTCCCAAGACGCGCTGGCGACGTACGCGATGGCGGGAATGAGGAAGGCCGCCACGAGCGGCGGCCATCTCTTCACGCCAGCGTGGGAAGCGGCAGCGACGGCCGGGTCGACAGATCGGGACGAATTTCGCGATAGGTTTCGAGGGCGCGCTTCATCAATTCGAGCGCACGGTCCAACTGAGGATCCTTGCCGTCGCGGTAATCGTGCGGCGCAAAATCCACCTCGACGTCAGGGTCGGTGCCGTGGTTTTCGACGCCCCAACCGACGTCGACGAACCAAAACGAAAACTCGGGCTGCGTCGTCAGCGTGCCGTCGACGAGATGATGGTACGGATCGATTCCGATCACGCCGCCCCACGTCCGCTTGCCGACGAGCGGGCCGAGCTTGTAGAGCTTGAAGCAGTGGCTGAAGATGTCGCCGTCGGATCCCGCAAACTGATTCGTAATGGCGACCATCGGTCCACCCACCGATTCCGGTGGATACGGCATCGGAGCGCCGTACCGCGGCGTATCGTATCCCACGCGCTTGCGCGTGAGTTTTTCCAGCAAGAGCGGCGAGACGTGACCTCCGCGGTTGTAGCGGACGTCGACGATCAGCCCTTTGCGATCGAACTCGCTCAGGTAGCCGCGATGGAACTCCGAGAAACCCCACGGGCCCATATCGGGAATGTGCAGGTAACCAACGCGACCGCCGGTGCGCTCGTGCACGACGTGCCGCCGCTCTTGCACCCAAGCGCGATACCGCAGCGACGCTTCGCTCGCAAGCGCCTTCACCAAGACGGTACGCTCTTCGCCCTTGCGCGAACGCAGCGTCACCGAGACGTCGCGGCCCGAAGAATTGACGAGCAAACGATCGGGACTCGTTTCGCGGGAAAGGCGCTTTCCGCCGATGGCCACGATGCAGTCACCCTCGTCGACGTCCAAGCCTGGTTCCGCAAGCGGCGAATCGCTGTCGCGGTTCCAGGAATCTCCGCGGTAGATGCGGGTGATGCAGTAGCCGCCGCGCTCCTCGTCCCAGCGGAGGTCGGCGCCCAGGAAGCCGCGCTGGTATTGCGGCGGCTCGCGATAATCGCCGCCCCATTCGTAGGCGTGCGACGTTCCCAACTCTCCTTGCATCTCCCAGATGAGATCCGAAAGTTCTCCGCGCGTGCGAACCCGCGGGAGCAGCACCGCGTAACGGTCGTAGACACGGTCCCAATCGATGTCGCTCATGTCCTCGACCCAAAACTGTTCGGTCTGCAGGCGCCACGCCTCGCGGTACATCTGCGCCCATTCGTCGCGTGGAACGATCTCCACCGCAGCGCGATCGATGTCCAGCCAGCCACTGCGGCGCCCTGGTTCGGTCGGCGGCTTTTGCTCGTCTCCCTCTTCCGGAAGGTCGTTGAGGGCGTCGATGGCGCGCAGCCGGTCGTTGGAACGATAGATGAGCGTGCGGGCGTCGGCGCCGAGGCGAATTTCGTCACACTCGTTCGCAATCGTGGCGACGCGCTGTTGTTCGAAATCGTAGGCGAGCAGCGTGCCGTGGTCGTCGCGATCCATATCCTCGCGCCGCGTCGGTTTTATCCCTTTGACGGGAAAGAGCGTATACAGCGCGCGCTGCGGCGCGGCGACGATCTGCCGGTAGTCACCTTCGTCGACCGGGAATGCCAACACGCGTCCGGTGATTCCCTCAAAATCGATCTCGACGTCGTGCACTTTGTGCGGTTTCTTGTCGGGCGCGTGATCTCGTCCGTGGTAGCGCTCGTGATGGATTGGCTTGGGCCGCGGAACGAACGGCGAAGGCACGTCCTTTCGCAGGGTGGCGACGAACGGCCGGCTCGCCTGCGGAAAGCTCAGATCGAACTGCAACGCGTCGTAGACCGGGTTGAAGTCGCGCGTCGAAATGAAGTAGAGGTACTTCCCATCGGGGTCCCAGGCCGGCGAATGATCTTCGCGCAGCGCCGACGTGACGTCGTGGATCTTCCCCGACCGCAGTTTCACGACGCGCACGATCGACGTACCGGCCGCCGGCCACCAGACGTAGGCGAGATAACGCCCGTCCGGCGAGAAGGCGACGTCCTCGATGCGGTGCGTCGGACACGAATCGAGCACTCGCACCGTGCCGTCCGCAACGTCGAGAGCGCAGAGCTCGTGCCGGTGGTTGGCAAACGCAATCGTGTCGTCGCAGGGCGAACAGGCGAGGTCGGTGACCCGCCCGATATCGCCCGTGGTCACGAGTTTAGGTTCCACCGCTGCGTCGGCGCGGCCAACGGCGATCTGCTCGTAGCCATTGATGTCGGTCACGTAGGCGAACCGCTCGCCGTCGTGCGTCCAGTTCGCGAGCCGGCTGCGCGCGCGGCTTCCCTCGCCGTGACGAATGACGGCCCCTTCGAAGAGCGGCATCGTGAACGACTGTCCGCGCGAATCAAAAACGATCTGCGTTCCATCGGGATTGGGAACGAAGTGCTCCAGCGATTCGGAGGCGTTCTCGAATCGGCGCGCTCGTTGTGGCGCGGTGGAGTGCGTCGCGATCTCCAGCGGTTCGACTCGGTCGGCCTGCGCGTCGTAGAGCTTGACGTCGCCGCCGGCGGTGTAGATGATTCGCCGGCCATCCGTCGACGGAAAGCGGACGTAATACTCGTTCTCGTTCGTATGGCGGGCAATGCCGCTGCCATCGGGCGCGCAGGAATAGAGATTTCCAATCCCCTCATGGTCGGCCAGAAAGAAGATGCGGTCGCCCAGCCACATCGGCCAGCATGGATTGCCATCGGGCAACTCCAGACGCGCGAACGTATCACCGCCGGCCGCTTGCACCCAAATCTCGCCGGCCGTACCGCCGCGATAGCGCTTCCAGCGCGCCGGGTCGGCGGCATTGCGTCCGATTGCAAGCCGGCCATCAGGACCGAACGAAACGCCGCGCGCGTGCCCGAGGTTCCAGTCACGCGCTTCTCCGCCGGTTCTCGCGATCGTGAAGGGGCGCGTCTCACCCTCATACCACGTCGTCGGATTGCCGACGAAGTAAATCTCTTCGCTATCGGCGCTCCAGGCCACGGTAGCGGCCATCGTCGCTCCGAGGTACGTCAGCCGCTGGGGTTCGCCGCCGCGCGCGGGCATGACGTACAACTCCGGATTGCCTTCGTCGGTGGAGATGAACGCGATCCATCGACCGTCGGGTGAGAACCGCGGAAAGGAGCAGGTGCCGAAGCTGACGGTCAGCCGAACCGCATCCCCGCCGATAGCCGGGACACTCCAGAGATCGTCTTCGCATACGTACGCGACGCGGTCGCCCGATAGCGACGGATAACGATAATAGCCCTGATCCATTACGCCACCTTGGCGACGGGCCATCAGCCTCCCTTATTTTGTGATCGGGGTAGGGCGCCGCCGTTAACATGCAGGAGGCTGCCGAGCCTCGCGTTGAGTTCCGCCGCGTTTTCGATCTGAGTGAAGACCGTCACCAGTTTGGGCGTGGCGGAAGGTCGCTCGAAGGGCAGAATGGGTCCGTCCCAAGTAAACGCCGTCGCCGGAAGGCCGGCCAGGCTGCGAAAGAAGAGCTCGGCACCCAGCGCGTTTGCCCAACCGAACTCGGGACGGGTGTAGCGCCAGTAGCCGTTGGGATAAAAGCTCTCGTGGATCAATCCGGTTTCACCGTCGGTTTCGGCCAACGTCGTGATGGCCGTGGCGACCTCGAGCGAGCTGGTTGCGGTGAGCGCTCGCCCGATGATTCCTAACGGCCAAACAAATCCGTAAGGCGTATGGGGGCTGCCCAGGCCAGCCGCATAGCGTCCGGAAAAGTAGAATGGATTATTCTTGCTCAGCGTAAAGCGGCGCGTTGCGAGATAGGTCGGATCGAAGGCCGAGCACCAGTCGATGTACGGCAGTGTCGTTAGATTGGGAATGTTGGCGTCGTCCATGAGGTTGTAGCGCCCGAGCCCATCGGTTTCGTATGCATACATCCAGACATGGCGTACCGGATCGTAGACGCGACCGTAACGTACGATCCCGACCTGAACTCGCTGGGCCAAGGCAAGCGCGCGTCGGGCCAGAGCCGTATCGCCGTAGCCTTCGTTCGCCAGCTCCTCGACGTCGTGCAGCGCGACGACGGCCATGGCGTTCTGCGGAACGTTGAAACGGTATTGGACGGGATCGTCGGACGGGCGAAAGGCACCCCAAATCATTCCCGTCGCGCCGTTATAGGCGTCCTGCGTGTAAACGCGGACCGGATAGCGGTAGCGGCTGCAGCGCTGGTGCTGCTCTTCACAGCCGTAGGTCGAGACAATTCGCTGCAGCGCCGCGTGAAGATCCGGGGTAAAGACCGTACGGTCGCCGGTGGAACGCCAGTAGACCGAGGTGAGGACGGCCGGCCAGGCCAACGAATCGATCTCCCATTTGCGCTCCCACACTTCGTAATCCGCATCGAGCGCGTTGGCGTACGAGTCTTTCAGGATGTTGCGCGCGTTGCGCTCGATGACGCCGGCGAACCACGTGCGAAGCACCGGGAACACCATCTGAAAACGGATGTAGGGAATGGTCTGCGCCGACGAATCACGCAGCCACATTGCCGGGATGTCCCCGGTTTGAACGTACGTCGTTGCATCGTCTTCGAGAAAAAAATCGCGCATCAGCGTGTGAAAGAGCTGAGCGGTGGCGATATTGCGCACGCGTTTTCCGGTCAGCGGTACGACCAGCGTCTGCCCGGCGGCCCGTTGGGGCCCATCGACGGCGACCAGCCCGCAGAACAAGAGTAGGGCTAGAGCGCGTACGAGGGCCGGCGGCACGCGTGCTGGCGTTCGCGCCGAGGAGGTCCGTTCTTGCCGAGGGTTGCAAAGAAATGAGCACTTTGACGAATACGGCGCACGACGGACTATTGCGCGATTTTGCGCGGCGTATACCGCGAGCGCTCGCGCAGGCGATCTCGGCCGCGGAGTCGGGCAACGGCGGCGATCTCGTGCGCGCGCTCTATGCGCAGACCGGACGTGCCACGACCATTGGGCTCACGGGGCCGCCCGGCGTCGGAAAGTCGACGCTCGCTTCGGCACTGGTACGTAAAGCGCGCTCGCTTGGCAAGAGCGTCGGCGTCATTTCGGTCGACCCCAGCTCGCCCTTCTCGCACGGTGCCTTGCTGGGCGATCGCATTCGTCTCGCCGAGCACTTCACCGATGCGGACGTGTTCATTCGTTCGATGGCCAGTCGCGGGCATCTCGGCGGCCTCGCGGGCGCAACGGCCGACGCGGTGCTCCTGATGGATGCGTTCGGCTTCGAGGTCATCTTCATCGAAACCGTGGGCGTTGGCCAGAGCGAGGTCGCCATCGCCGATCTCGCGCAAACGACGATTGTCGCACTGCAGCCGGGCAGCGGCGATTCGATTCAGGTCCTCAAAGCAGGGATCATGGAAATTGCCGACGTCTTCGTCGTCAACAAAGCGGATCACCCGATGGCCGACCAGCTGCGCCGCGAGATTCGCTCGGCGATGGAGATGCTACAGTGGGAAGGCTGGGTTCCCGAACTGGTTGCGACGCAGGCGCTCGAGGGGACCGGTATCGATCAACTCTGGGCCGCTATCGAGCGGCATGCCGTCTATCTCAACGAAACCGGGGAGATGGAGCTCCGGCGGGAAGAAGCGTTTCGCCATCAAGTGCGTCAGCTTGCGCTCGGGCGCATCGCGCAGCGTCTCGACCGCGCGCTGCGCGGCGATACCGGAAGCGGCGTGGATCCGTACGCGGCAGCCGACCGCATCATCGCACAACTCGGATTGAGGTAGCGCCTTTGGGGAGATTGCGCCGTCCGTGTCGAAAAGTTCGGCCGCTATGGCCCATTCGACAAGCTCAGGACCGGCTACAATGATCGAGCGGCCCGGCGCGGCCGGACGCCGGGGTCCGGGCTCCGGTGCCCTCGACCGGACCATCTCCGACGTTCCTCTCAATAGCGTCTACGGGCCCGATGACCTCGCTGGTCTCGACGTTGCGACCGATCTCGCATGGCCTGGCGAGTATCCGTACACGCGTGGCATTCACCGCAACGGCTATCGCGATCGCCTCTGGACGATGCGGCAGTTCGCCGGTTTCGGGAATGCGGCGCAAACGAACGAGCGCTACCATTTTCTGCTGGAACACGGACAGCACGGCCTCTCCGTTGCCTTCGACATGCCAACGCTCATGGGCTACGACTCCGACGCGCCGCAAGCGCGCGGTGAAGTCGGTAAATGCGGGGTCGCTATCGACTCGCTCGCCGACATGGAGGTGCTCTTCGACGGGATCGATATGGGCGACATCACGACGTCGATGACGATCAACGGTCCTGCCTGTATAGCGCTCGCGCAATATATCGCCGCGGCCGAAAAGAAGGGCATTCCACGCGCCAAGCTGGGGGGAACGATTCAGGCCGACATCCTCAAAGAGTACATCGCGCAGAAGGAGTGGATATTCCCCCCGCGCCCGCACATGCGCATCATCGTCGACATGATCCAGTTCTGCACCGTGCAGATGCCGAAGTGGAACACTATCTCGATCTCCGGCTATCATATTCGCGAAGCCGGCTCGACGGCCGCGCAGGAGCTCGCCTTTACGCTCGCCGACGGCTTCGCCTACGTCGAAGCCTGCACGGCCGCGGGCATGGACGTCGATTCGTTTGCTCCCCGGCTCTCGTTCTTCTTCAACTCACATATCGATTTCTTCGAAGAGATCGCGAAGTTTCGCGCGGCACGGCGCATCTACGCCCGGCACATGCGCGAGAAGTACGGTGCGCGCAACCCGCGCTCGTGGCAGCTTCGCTTCCACACTCAAACCGCCGGCTGCAGCGCGACCGCGCAGCAGCCCGAGAACAACATCGTGCGCGTGGCCTTCGAAGCAATGGCCGCGGTGCTGGGCGGAACCCAATCGCTCCACACCAACTCGATGGACGAGGTCTTGGCGCTTCCGACCGAAAAGTCGGTCGAGATAGCCCTGAGGACGCAGCAGGTGCTGGCCTACGAAACGAACGTGACCAACGTCGCAGATCCCTTGGGTGGGTCGTACTTCGTCGAGGCCTTGACCGACGAAATGGAGCGTCAGGCGGAGAGCTACTTCGCGCAAATTGCCGAGTATGGCGGCGTCATCGAGGCGATCGAGGCGGGATTCTTCCAGCGCGAGATCGCCGACGCCAGCTACCGGTACCAGCGCTCCATCGAAACGCGCGACCGCGTCGTCGTTGGCGTCAACGCTTTCGCGCATGAAGAGGAAACCGAGAACATCGACCTCTTGAGGATCGGTATCGAAATGGAGCGCGCGCAAGCGGCGGCCGTGCAAGACTTGCGCGGGCGGCGGGACGACGCTGCCATTTCCCGGAGTCTGGAGCGCTTGCAAGCTGCGTGCCGAGATCCAAAAGATAACCTCATGCCGCACCTCATCGATTGCGCGAACGCATATTGCACCGAGGGCGAGATCGTCGAAGCGATGGCCGGCGTCTACGGGCGTTACGTCGAACGGGCCGTGCTGTGAATCTCGATGTCTATCGCGTTCGCAGAACGCTGACCAAGGTCAAAGGCAAACTCGAAGAGGCGCTCCGGTTGAGCCGCCGCCAAGACGAAGTGCGAAATGAACGATCGGCCGCTGCGCGTCGTCATCGCTAAGGCCGGCCTCGACGGCCACGACCGCGGCGCGAAGGTCATCGCCCGCGCGTTGCGAGATGCCGGCATGGAGGTCATCTACACCGGGCTGTTCCAGACGCCGGAGCAGATCGTGCAGACTGCCATCCAAGAGGACGCGGATGGCATCGGCCTTTCGATCCTGTCGGGCGCGCATATGACGCTCTTTCCGCTCGTCGTCGAACAACTGCGCGCCCAAGATGCCGGCGACATCGTGTTTTTCGGCGGCGGAACGATTCCGCCCGAGGACGCCAGGCGACTCAAGGAACTGGGGGTGCGGGAGATATTCACGCCCGGTGCACCGCTGCAAGCGATCGTAGATTTCGTGCGAAGCGAGTGCGGCAAACGACGAACTCCCGCCTGAAGCCGAGGTTCCTCTAGGATGACCCGAGTGCGCACGCGAGTCGCTCCGTCACCGACGGGCGACCCGCACGTCGGCACGGCGTACAGCGCGCTGATCAACTACTGCTTCGCGAAAAAGCACGGTGGCGAGTTCGTGCTGCGCATCGAGGACACCGATCAGGCACGCAGCACCGCGGAGAGCGAGCGCGTCATCATCTCGGCATTGCGCTGGTGCGGCCTTGCGTGGGAAGAGGGGCCCGACGTCGGCGGCCCGTTCGGTCCGTACCGGCAAAGCGAGCGGACGAGCATCTACGCCAAATACGCCGAGGAGCTGCTGAAGGCGGGCCATGCGTTCAAGTGTTTTTGTACGCCGCAGCGCCTCGAAGAGATGCGCGTGGCCCAGCGCGCGGCCGGTAAGCCCTCGCGTTACGACGGCCTCTGCCTAACGTATTCGTCCGAAGAAGTCGCGCGGCGCGAGGCTGCCGGCGAGCCGTACGTCGTGCGCCTGCGCGTTCCCGATCACGGCGTCTGCGTCGTCAACGACATGCGGCGCGGACCGATCGAGTTCGACTACGCCAGCGTCGACATGCAGGTATTGGTGAAGTCTGACGGCATGCCGACGTATCATCTGGCAAATGTCGTCGACGACCATTTGATGGAGATCACCCACGTCTTTCGCGGCGAGGAGTGGGTTTCGAGCGCTCCCAAACATCTGTTGCTCTATTCGTACTTCGGTTGGGAGCCACCGCAGCTGATGCATTTTCCGTTGCTGCGCAATCCCGACAGGAGCAAGCTGAGCAAACGCAAGAATCCGACGGGAATTCTGTTCTTTCGCGCCATGGGCTATCTGCCCGAGGCCTTGATCAATTTCTTGGCGCTGCTGGCCAATGCCGTGCGCGATGGTGAGGACGAGTTGATGGACTTGACCCACATCGTGCGCCGTTTCGAGGTCGAGCACGTGCCGATCGGCGGACCGGTATTCGATCTGGCGAAGTTCGATTGGCTCAACGGGCGCTACCTGCGCGAACGTCTGGATGCCGAATCCTTTCTGCGGCGCGTCGCCGATTGGGCGGGACCGGCGGAGCGCTGGACGCGAATGGCACAGCTCGCCGCGCCGCGCATCGAACGGTTGAGCGATCTCGGGCCTCTGCTGGCGTTCCTCTTTTCCGGAAGATTGGCGCTTTCTCCGCAGTCGTTTGCGGGGACGAAGCTCGATGTGCCGGCGATGCGACGCGCGTTCGATCTGGCGCTGGCGGAGTTCGATGCGCTGCCGGCCTGGAATGCCTTTGGGATCGAGTCGGTGATTACGCGTATCGCGGCCGACCTCGAGCGAAAGCCGCGCGACGTCGCGCGCCCCTTCTACGTGGCGGTGACCGGCAGCACGACGTCAATCCCGTTGTACGACTCGATGGAACTGCTGGGCCGCGATCTCGTGCGCGAACGCCTGCGCAATGCGCTCAAAGTGGTGGACGCGGCGTGACCAGAGCGATCGTCCTGGCCGCCGGCAAAGGGAAGCGCATGAAGAGCGCGCGGCCGAAGGTGCTCCACGAAATTTGCGGCCGCCCGATGCTCTGGTACGTCGTGCGCGCCCTGCGCGGCGCAGGGATCGACGATATCGTCGTGGTGATCGGTCCGGAACTTCGTGACGAGATCGAGCGTTTCGAGGTTGCCGGCGTCGTGCAGGAGCAGCAGCTCGGCACCGGACATGCGGCCGGCGTCGCGCTGGATTGGCTCGCTCCGCGGCCCGGCGGCCGCGTCGTGATCGCCTGCGCGGATATGCCGCTGGTGACCGAAGAACTCTTCCGCGGTATCGTGGAATCGCTCGGCTCAGAGAACGGCGAGACCGCGGCGATGGCCTTGGTCACGGTGAAGATGCCGTTGCCTTCGAATTTCGGGCGGATCGTTCGCAACGGACGCAGCGTCGAGCGAATCGTTGAGGTGCGTGATGCTACGCCGGCGCAGCTGGAAATCGACGAAATGAATGCCGGCATCTACGCTTACGACGAAACCGCTTTGCGCGAAGCCATCACGCATTTGACGGCCGACAACGCACAAGGGGAGTACTACCTGACCGATACGGTCGTGCATTTCGTCAACGCGGGCCGGAAGGTGCGGCCGGTGGCGGCCACGGATTATCATTACGTTCTCGGCATCAACGACCGTGTCGAGCTGGCGCGGGCTCGCCGTGAGATGAACGAGCGGCTCTGCGCCGCCCACATGCGTAACGGCGTTACCATCGTTGATCCGCAGACGACCTATTTGGAGCCGGAGCTCGACATCGGACGCGACACGGTAATCTATCCGAACACCGCGGTCGGACGCCTGTCTCGTGCCGGCGAGGGGTGCGTCCTGGGGCCGAATAGCCACCTTTCCAACGCGTCGTTGGGAGCTCGAGTAACCCTACGGGAGAGCGTCGTCGTCGATTCGACGGTTGCCGACGATTGCACGATCGGACCCTACGCGCATCTGCGCGACCAAACCGTGCTCGGCGATCGGGTGCATGTCGGAAACTTCGTCGAGATCAAGAAATCGCGGCTCGCTGCGCGCGTGAAGGTCAGTCATCTTTCGTACCTCGGCGATGCGCAGATCGGCGAAGGCACCAACGTGGGCGCCGGTACGATCACCTGCAACTTCGACGGCACTCAAAAACATGCGACGGTGATAGGCCGCGACGTGGCGATTGGTTCGAACACGTCGTTGGTCGCGCCCGTTCGCGTCGGCGACGGAGCGCTGACAGGCGCCGGCTCCGTGGTCACGCGCGACGTCGAGACCGGCCAACGGGTGGCCGGCAATCCCGCGCGGCCGCTTCCGAAGAAATAAGCGGTGCGCGTACTCTGCGGCGCCATCGTTGCCGCGCTGGTTTTGCTGACGCTCTCCGCCGCAGTCGCGGCCGGGATCGACCGCCCCAACGCCTTGGATCGCCGGGTCGACGCTCTATCGGCGCACGCGCTGCTCACCGAACCGGCAACGATGCTCGTCGATCCCGCGCGGCAGGCCGCAGCGTCGCGGCTCGTGCACTGGAGACTCCCCGCTTGGATCTGCGTGCAGATATTCGAAGCGGCAGCGCTCATCTATCTCTGGGGGTCCGGCGGCGCCGCGACGCTGCGCAACTACCTTAGCCGGCGCATTCGCTCGGATTGGCTCATGCGTTTTACCTTCGGTGCGGCGCTTGCGTTGGTCGCCCGCATCGCTTCGGTCATTCCCGACTTCGCTCTCTACCGCATCGATCGGATCATGCAGCTCTCGGTCGAGCTCACGCGAACCTGGGCACTTTTTTGGGTAGCGCATACGATCCTCGGCATGATCGCGGCAGGCCTCATCGCGGCGATCGTGCTGGCCTGGGCAGGGCGCACGCATCAGTGGTATCTCTACACGATCCTTGGCATTCTCGCCGGCTGCCTCGTCTTTACGTACGTCAGCCCATACGGGCGCCTCCCCGGGTCGAACGCAATCCTGCCGCTCCAAGGCCCCCTTGCAGCGCGGATCCAGCTCCTATGGCTGCGCGCCGATCTGCCGCGCGGTCCGGTCGCCGTCGAGCGCATTCGGTCCTCGCCGATCGGCGGCGCGGCCGTGCTCGGACTCGGGGCTTCGCGAACGATCCTGCTGAGTGACACGTTCATTGCCGGGTCGACCGCTCCGGAGATCGAGTATCAGGTCGCGGTAGAGCTGGGGCATCTCGTGCATCACGATCTCTTCTCGATCGCGCTGATCGAGGGCGGCATCATCATCGTCTTCGCGGCGCTCGCCGTCGTCGTCGCCGACCGTATTGGATTCCGTCGCGACGACGATCCGCTCTCCCGCTTGGCGATCGTCGGGGCGCTCCTCGCGCTGCTCTATGTGGCGGCGGTTCCGGTGCGCAATGCGGCGTTGCGCTCGTACGACTTTGCCACCGACCGGTACGCCGTCGCGCTCACCGGGGATCCGTCAGACGCGATTCGGGCATTGGTTCGTACCAGCGATCAGCGAATGGAAGAGGTCTGCCCCGATCTATCGGCGAGGCTCTTCCTCTATACGTCTCCCGGTGTCGCGGCTCGCGTCGCGGCGATCAATCGCGTTCCGGCGTCGTGTCCGTAGCTCGCCACGCATTGACGTAGCGCATCGCCGCTTCGAGGCCCTCGTCGATCCAGAGAAGTACGCCCTGCGTGCCGGCCAGAAGGATCTCCGGAAGCGCGCCGCGCTCGGGCTCGCTAAAAGCGCCGAGCACGTGATCGATGCTGTCGTGTTCGGGACGGCCGACGCCTACCCGCAGTCGGGGAAATCCCTCCCCGATGGTCGCGATGATCGAGCGGAGTCCGTTGTGTCCGCCGTGACCGCCGCTTGCGCGCATGCGGAGCTTGCCGAAGGGCAAGTCCATGTCGTCGCCGACGACGAGGACGCCTTCGGGCGGCGTGCGGTACCACGACGAGATGAGGCGCACCGGCGTACCCGAGAGGTTCATGAACGAGACCGGTTTGACGAAGACGATCTGTCGCATCGCATCGACCGCCTGTAGCGCCGCGTCTTTTTTCTTCCAGCTCGCGACACCGCAGCGCCGCGCCACTTCGTCGACGACCATGAAGCCGACGTTGTGACGGGTTGCCGCGTATTCGCCGCCCGGATTACCGAGCCCAACGACCAGCCGCGGTGCGGTTATGAAGCCTCGGGAGCTGTCTCGGCGCCGATAACCTGCGGTTCGGCCTGCTCGGCGGCCGGGGCCGCGGCCTCTTCGAGGTCGCGGGCGGTGCGCGAGGGCTCGATGGTGATCACGACGGTATCGGGCGGAGTCACCAGTGTGAACCCAGCCGGAAGGGCGATATCGGCGGCCGTGACGTGATCGTGCACGCCCAGTGCCGAGACGTCCACCTCCAGATGCTCGGGAATCTTGTTGGCCGGACCTTCGATTTCGAGCTCGTGGGCAATGACGTCCATCACGGCACCCATGCTCCGCACCCCCTCCGCGACGCCCACCGTAACGATCGGCAGACGCGTGGCGATCGTCTCGTCGGCCGAGACGCGCTGTAAATCGGCGTGCAGTATCCGGCGCGAGACTGGGTGGGTTTGCACCTCGCGCACCAGGGCGGTCTGCTGCTTGCGGCCGCCGCCATCGGTCAACGTGATGATCGCGTTGCGCCCGGAACGATGCAGCAGATCTTCGAACGCATGAGCGTCGAGCGCAATATTGTCGGCCACGGCGCCGTGTCCGTAGAGGACTGCGGGGACCTTACCGGCCGCGCGCAGCGCGTTGGAACCGGTGGTTCCGAGTTTGGTGCGATGCTCGATTTCGAGTTTCAACTCTTTGCTGGCCACGATATCCGCTCCTAAAGGGCGCCAACGGCCTCAGGCTCGGGCGCGACGAAGTCGTTCGGGGGTTCGTCGCCGGCGAAGAGCTCGGAGACCGAACGGTTGGTGATGATGCGTCCGATCGCGTCGGCGAAGACCTGCGCGATGGAAAGCTGGATGAACTTCGGATGCTTCATGCCGTCGCTGAACGGAATGGTGTTCGTGAAGAGGACCTTCTCGATCTCCGATTGTTCGAGCACGTCGACGGCCTCGCCGGCGAAGATGCCGTGAGAAGCGACCGTGTAGACGCGGGTCGCGCCGCGAGCCTTGATAGCGCCCGCGGCTTTGGCGAGCGTTCCTCCCGTGGAAATCATATCGTCCACGACGACGGCCACTTTACCGGCAACGTCGCCGACGATGTCGGTGACCTCCGCCACGTCGGGCTCGGGGCGCCGCTTGAAGACGATGGCCAGCGTGCTGCCCAGCCGTTTCGCGAAGAGCTCGGCGCGGTGCACGCCGCCGGCATCGGGAGAAACGACGACGATCTTATCGTCGCACAACCCTTCCTTCTTGAGGTAGTTGCAGAGCACCGGCATCGCCATCAAATTGTCGACCGGGATGTCGAAGAACCCCTGGATCTGGGCGGCGTGCAGGTCCATGGTGACGATGCGCCGCGCCCCGGTGACCTTGAGCAGGTTCGCGATGACCTTGGCCGAGATGGGCTCGCGCCCTTTGGTCTTCTTGTCCTGCTTCGCATAGCCATAATACGGAATGACGGCGGTGATCCGAGCGGCCGAGGCGCGGCGCAGCGCGTCGACCATCAAGAGCAGCTCCATGACGGCGTCGTTGACGCCCTTGCCATTGGGCGCTTTGCAGATCGACTGCACGACGAAGACTTCAGCCCCGCGAACGTTCTCGCCGATTTCGACCCGCGTCTCCTCGTTTTTGAACTCGGAAACGAGCGCCTTGCCGACGTGGAGCCGGAGGCGCTTGGCGATTTCCTCGGCTAACTGCGGATTAGAGTTTCCGCAGAAGAGGAGCGGGTTTTGCACGAGGGGGTTGTTCGCCCAGTGAATCGGTCGGCCCTCGAAAGCGGTTACCAGGGACGTAGTGGCTCAAGAATTCGCGCTGGTATCACCCTTCGCACTCGCCGGCGATCAGCCCAAGGCGACCGACGCCTTGGCACGCGGAATCGAGCGCGGGGACCGGACGCAGACGTTACTGGGCGTGACCGGGAGCGGCAAGACGATGGCCATGGCGCGCGCGATCGAGCTGGTGCAGAAGCCGACACTGGTGCTCTGCCACAACAAGACGCTCGCCGCCCAGCTCTGTGCCGAGTTCCGCGATTTCTTCCCGAACAACGCGGTCGAGTACTTCGTCTCCTACTTCGACTACTATCAGCCCGAAGCGTACGTACCCTCGACCGACACGTACATCGAAAAGGATAGCTCGATCAACGACGAGATCGAACGGCTGCGCCATTCGGCGACCCAGTCGCTGCTGACGCGTCGCGACACGCTCATCGTCGCCTCGGTTTCGTGCATCTTCGGTTTGGGTTCCCCTTCCGACTACGTGGAGATGTCGGCGCGCGTTCGCGTCGGCGGACAGCTCGATCGCGACGCTTTCCTTCGCAAACTGGTCGACATGCAGTATCGCCGCAACGATCTCAATCTGGTGCGCGGGACCTTTAGGGTTCGCGGCGACACTCTCGAGTACGTGGGCGTCGACGAAGAGATCGTCCATCGGATCGGCTTCTTTGGCGACGAGATCGAATCGATCAACGTCGTCAACATGCTCACCGGGGAGTATCTCGAGAGCAAGGACGAGCTCTTGATTTTTCCCGCCAAACACTTCATTACGCCCGACGAGAAACTCCAGCGCGCCGTCGTTTCGATCGAAGCCGAACTCGAGGAACGGCTCGCATACTTCAAGCGCAACGGCAAGCTGCTCGAGGCGCAGCGTCTGGAAATGCGCGCGCGCTACGACCTCGATATGCTGCGCGAGGTCGGGTACTGCAACGGCATCGAAAACTACTCGCGCCACCTTACCGGACGCGAGCCCGGCTCCACGCCGTGGTGTCTCATCGACTTCTTTCCGAAAGATTGGCTGCTCTTCGTCGACGAATCCCACGTGACGCTGCCCCAGGTGCACGGCATGTTCGCCGGGGACCGTTCGCGCAAGCAAGTCCTCGTCGAGCATGGATTCCGTCTGCCCAGCGCGCTGGACAACCGGCCGCTGACCTACGAAGAGTTCGACGATCACATCGTTCAGGCAGTGTACGTTTCTGCGACGCCCGGGACGTATGAAACCGGTCGCAGCAGCCAGGTCGTGGAGATGATCATCAGGCCGACCGGCCTGGTCGACCCGGAGGTGGACGTGCGGCCCACCCGCAACCAGGTCGACGACCTGATGGAGGAGATCCATCTGCGTGCCGCCCGCCACGAGCGCGTGCTCGTGACCACGCTCACGAAGAAGATGGCCGAGGACCTGACCGACTTCCTGATCGAAAACGGCTTACGCGTGCGCTATCTGCACAGCGAGGTGGATACGCTCGAGCGCGTCGCGATCTTGCGCGACCTGCGCGCCGGAGTCTTCGACGTGCTCGTCGGCATCAATCTCTTGCGCGAGGGCCTCGACCTGCCGGAGGTTTCGCTCGTTGGCATACTCGATGCCGACAAAGAAGGATATCTGCGCAGCGGCACGTCGCTCATTCAAACGATCGGCCGCGCTTCGCGTCACGTCGAGGGCAAGGTCATCATGTACGCGGACGTCGTCACCGAATCCATGGCGCGCGCAATCGGCGAGACGCGTCGCCGGCGGGAGAGGCAGCTGCAGTACAACCGCGAGCATGGGATCGAACCAAGGTCCGTGCGCAGAGAGATCCACGATATTCTCAGCATGATCGGCGCGACCGGAGAACAGACCGCCAAGCTCAAGCTGGAAAAGCTTCCCCGCGACCTGGCCCTCAAGATGGCGCGCGACCTCGAACGCAAGATGCGCGATGCTGCCGCCAATCTCGAGTTCGAAAAGGCGGCGGCGCTGCGCGACGAGCTGATCGAGCTGCGCAAACAGCTTGGCGGCAACGAGGGCATCCTCTTCGCGGGCAAAGCGCCGAAAATTTTCGACAAGGCCTTGGCGGAACTAGTAAGTAATTAACGCGGCGTTATGGCTGCTGCCCTAACCCGTACGCTCGTCAACGTTCCCGAGGCGCTCGAAGAGCTCCTCATCGTCGTCGTGGTCACGGCCGCCGTCGTCGCCGTACACGCTTTCTTGCAGAGGCGGCTCCGCAGCGAGGTGCTCCGCCGGCATAACGACGTCGCCGGCTACCTTTTCTCGGCGGTCGGCATTCTTTACGCGGTGCTGCTCGGCTTTGTCGTCGTCGTGGTGTGGCAGAAGTACGACGCGACCGTCGCCAACGTTCAGGACGAGGTCGATGCGGCTGCCGACCTCTATCACGTTGTGGACGGCTTCCCTCCCGTCGCTCGAGCCGCGGTTCGCCGTGACCTCGCGCAATACGCGCACCGCATGATCGAGCGGGAGTGGCCGGCGATGGCCCGTGGTGAAGACATTCCCGACGCGGGCGCGGGCCTGCTCGACGATGCCAGCTATCGCATCGACAGCTTTTCGCCCACCAGCCGAAGGGGGCTCAACGCCCAGCAGGCGGCGATCAACGACGAGCAGCGCCTGCTCGATGCCCGCCGTCAGCGGCTGATCCACGCGGCGCCGGCGGTCCCATCGATCTTGTGGTTTGCGCTGATCGCCGGAGCGCTGGCGATGGTGGCATTCTGTTACGTCTTCGGCGTGGAAAACCGACCGGCGCAGTTGCTGATGACCGCGATCTTAGTCGGGCTGATCGGAATGCTTTTCGTCGTCGTCTACGAGTTTGCGACGCCGTTTTCGGGTTCGGTGACGATTTCCTCGGATGGTTGGACCTATCTCGCGCAGCGCTTGGCGGACATTCGCTAATGGTTTTTGGGAACGGACACTGAAAGGAGTTCACATGATACGCACAACGCTTCTTACCCTGGTGCTTGCAAGCACGGTCGCCGCGACGCCGCCGGGAAACGGGGCCGGATCGGGGCAGATGCCGCCGGGCAGCTAACCGCGCCGCAATAGCGGGTCCGCTCCTTGCGCCGCATCGACATCGTACTTTTCGACCTCGACGATACGCTTCACGACGATACGTACGCGTACCGTAGCGCCGCCGACGATGTTGCGCGCGAAGTGGCGGCCGAGCACGGCATCGACGCGCTCGCGCTCAAGGCGGCGTACGTTGCGGAAGCTGAGGGCTTCTGGCACCGGCTCTCCGCCGAAGATCTCGCCGTCAAACTCTCGCACGTGCGCGCTTCCATGTGGCAGAGCGCGCTGGAGAGCGTCGGCGTGCGCGATGCCGAAGTGGCGCACCGCAGCGCGGAGCGCTACAATGCCTATCGTGCGAAATACTACACGCTCTTCCCTGGGGCCGTCGAGCTTCTGCGGGCTTTGCGAGCGCGAGGTATGCGGCTGGGCATCGTCACCAACGGGCTCTCCGAAACGCATCGCGAGAAGATCGCGCTCTTGCGTCTCGGCGAGTTCTTCGACGCCATCTTTCTCTCCGACGAAGTCGGGATGGTCAAACCCGACCCCCTGCTCTTCGCGCACACCTGCCGGGTGCTCAAGGGCACCCCTGCGCGATCCGCCATGGTCGGCGATCGTTACGACCGGGATATCCGCGGCGCGCTCGAGGCCGGTCTCTTTACCATCTGGTTCAACGTGCGTGGCGAAGAGCTGCCGCCCGGCGCCGCGCCGCCCGACGCAACCTGCAGCTCGATCGCTGAGATCGGGCGCATACTTTTATCCCCCGCCAGTGTATCCTAAGTAACGTGTCCGTAGACTCCATCGTCATCAAGGGTGCGCGCGAGCACAATCTCAAGAACATCGATTTGGTGCTCCCGCGCAACCGCCTGATCGTCGTAACCGGGCTTTCGGGTTCCGGGAAATCATCGCTGGCCTTCGATACGATCTATGCCGAGGGGCAGCGTCGCTACGTTGAGTCGCTCTCGTCGTATGCACGGCAGTTTCTCGGGCAGATGGAAAAACCCGACGTCGACTACATCGAAGGCCTGTCGCCGGCCATCTCCATCGATCAGAAATCGACCTCGCGTAATCCGCGTTCGACGGTTGGAACGGTCACCGAGGTGTACGACTACCTGCGTCTCCTCTACGCGCGCGTCGGGACGCCGCACTGTTACCAATGCGGGCGCGAGATCAGCACCCAGTCCAGCGAGCAGATCGTCGATTCGATCATGGAACTTCCGGAAGGCACGCGCATGGTCGTGCTTGCGCCGCTGGTTCGCGGACGCAAAGGCGAGTACGCGAAGCTCTTCGAGGAGGTCGCCAAAGAAGGCTTCAGCCGCGTGCGCGTGGATGGTGAAACGAAAGACCTTTCCTCCAAGATCGTGCTCGACAAGAAGCGCAAGCATACGATCGAGGTCGTCGTCGATCGCTTGGCGATGAAGCCCGAGGTCCGCAAGCGCTTGGCGGATTCGGTGGAAACGACGCTGCGTCTCTCCAGCGGTATCGTCACCGTCTCTACTGATGCGGCCGAGCTTACCTTTAGCGAGTCGTTCGCTTGCGTTTACTGCGGGCTGTCGTTCGAAGAGCTCGCGCCGCGGCTCTTCTCGTTCAACTCACCGTACGGCGCCTGTCCGGCATGCAGCGGTCTGGGCGAGAAGATCGAGATCGATCCGTGGAAAGTGATTCCGGACCGCAGCAAATCCATCGCGCAGGGCGCCATCGTTCCTTGGAGCCGCAACATGGGCAGCGGGCGCTATCCCTCGATGAACCCATACTACATGCAGCAGCTCGAGCGCGTCCTGCGGCGCTACCGCGTGAAGACGACGACGCCGGTCGAGCAGCTCTCCGACGAGGTCCTCGACGTTATTCTTTACGGCACGGATCGGGAGCAGACGTTCGCCTACACGACGCGCGGCGGCAAGACGTGGGAGTATCGCTCCTCGTTCGAGGGCGTCGTCAACAATCTGCAGCGCCGTTACAGCGAGACGTCGAGCGACTACGTCAAAGAAGAGATCGAGAAGTTCATGTCGGCCTCGGTCTGCCCCGCTTGTAAAGGAGCCCGTCTGAAACCCGAAGCGCTGGCCGTGACCGTCGGCGGGCGGAACATCGACGAGCTCACCCATATGCCGATTGAGGATCTCGAGGCGTTTTTCCGCGCGCTTACGCTTACGGCGCGGCAGGAACAGATCGCTCACCAGATCGTCAAAGAGATCCGCGCGCGACTGGGCTTTCTTACCAACGTCGGTCTGAACTATCTTACGCTAGGGCGCTCGGCCACGACGCTCGCCGGCGGGGAGTCGCAGCGCATTCGTCTGGCGACGCAGATCGGCAGCGCGCTCGTCGGCGTCCTCTACATCCTCGACGAGCCGTCGATCGGCTTGCATCAGCGCGACAACGACCGGCTCTTGGCAACGCTGCAAACGTTGCGGGACCTCGGCAACACGCTGATCGTGATCGAGCACGACGAGGATACGATGCGTACCGCCGACGTGGTCGTGGACATCGGGCCGGGAGCGGGTGCGGAAGGCGGCGAGATACTCACCGCCGGGACGCTCGACGATGTGATCGCCAATCCGAAATCCGAAACCGGCGCGTATTTGTCCGGACGAAAGTTCATTCCGATTCCCAGGCGCCGCCGTGCGCCGCGCAGCTGGCTCGACGTGCGCAACGCCAGAGCGAACAATCTGCGCGGAATCGACGTAAGCTTTCCGATCGGCGTGCTCGCGGCGGTGACCGGCGTCAGCGGCAGCGGAAAATCTACCCTGGTGAATGAGGTACTCGTCCGGGCGCTCAACCAGCACCTTCATCGCCAGCCGCCGGGCGGAACGTACGGTACCGTCAAAGGCGCCGGGCAGCTCGACAAGATGGTGGTGATCGACCAATCGCCGATCGGCCGTACGCCGCGTAGCAATCCCGCTACCTACACGGGGGTCTTCGACTACGTCCGCGAGATCTTTTCGAAAGTGCCCGAGGCGCGCATGCGCGGCTATACACCGGGACGCTTTTCTTTCAACGTCAAGGGCGGTCGCTGCGAAGCCTGTCAGGGTGACGGCATCATCAAGATCGAGATGCATTTCCTACCCGACGTCTACGTCCCGTGCGAAGTCTGCAAAGGGCGCCGGTACAACGCCCAGACGCTCGAGGTCAAATACAAGGGAAAGACCATCTCTGACGTCCTGGAGATGCGGGTCGATGAAGCGAACGAGTTTTTCAAGAGCATTCCGCGCATCCACAATAAACTGCGCACGATCTGCGACGTGGGGCTGGGCTATATCAAAATGGGCCAGCCCGCGACGACGCTCTCGGGCGGCGAAGCCCAGCGAGTGAAACTCGCGACGGAGCTGTCGCGCCGCTCGACCGGCCGCACGTTCTACGTCCTCGACGAGCCGACGACCGGGTTGCACTTCGCCGACATCCATAAGCTGCTCGACGTGTTGGAGCGACTGGTGCGGATGGGGAATACCGTCCTGGTGATCGAGCATAACCTCGACGTCATCAAGACCGCCGACTACCTCATCGACCTCGGTCCCGAGGGCGGCAGCCGTGGCGGAACGGTCGTGGCTACCGGCACGCCCGAAGAGGTCGCGCGCAGCCCCCAATCCTATACCGGCGCGTATCTCGTTCCCGTGCTGCAGGATCAGCGAGCGGTCGGACACCACCGTCCCGATCCCACCGAGCTCGAGCGACTGGAGCAGCAGAATCTCCTGGTTTTGCACGACCTTTCGGAAGCCGGCCGAGTCGCCGTCGAGGCGTGAGTAAGCCCGCCGCGCGTGCGGCGGCTCGCGCCGACGAGTTGCGCGCGCAGATCGACGAGGCGAACTACCGGTACTACGCGCTCGACGACCCGCAACTCACCGACGCGGAGTATGACGCACTGTTGCGCGAGCTCAACGAGCTCGAGCGCGTCCATCCCGAACTGCTGACCCTCGATTCGCCGACGCAGCGCGTCGGCGCGCCGGCTTCGGAGCGTTTTGCGCCGTACGAACACGCGCGCCCCATGCTCAGCCTTGCCAATGCCGTGAGGCTCGATGAGTTGCGCGCTTTCGACGAGCGGGCGAGAAAGATCGCCGGCGGTGGCGTGGCGTACGTCTGCGAGTTGAAGATCGACGGCTTGGCGATCGCCCTCGACTATCGCGCGGGATCGCTGCTGCGCGGCGGCACGCGCGGCGACGGACGCGTCGGCGAAGACGTCAGCGCGAATCTCAAGACCGTGAAAACGATCCCGCTGCGATTGCGCTCGTCCGCGCCGCTGGCGGCCTCCTTTCTGGAGGTGCGCGGCGAGGTCTACCTCCGCAAGAGCGATTTCGAGCGGCTCAACGCTCAACGCGAAGCCGAAGGATTACCCGCCTTTGCCAATCCGCGCAACGCCGCCTCGGGTGGCGTGCGGCAACTCGACCCCGCGCTCACCGCGCGACGCCGCCTCTCGTTCTTCGCCTACCAGCTCGCCATCTACGACGAAACCGCGGCCCGCGTGGACACGCAGTGGGATGCGCTCGGGCGCCTGCGGGAGCTGGGGTTTCCAGTCAACCCGCACGTCGCGCGCGGGGCCTCGATCGATGAGGTCGCCGCGTATTGCGCAAACTGGGAGCGGCAGCGCGACGAACTGGACTACGAGATCGACGGCGTCGTGATCAAAGTCGACGACGTCGGCCTGCAGGAGCGCCTGGGCGTCGTGGCGCGCGACCCGCGCTGGGCGATCGCATTCAAGTTCAAGCCGCGCGAGGCACGGACGAAACTGTTGGATATTGTCGTGAGCGTGGGGCGAACCGGAACCCTCAATCCGAATGCCGTCCTGCAACCGGTCCAGATCGGCGGCGTGACGGTCAAGAGCGCGACCCTGCACAACGCCGACTACATTAAGAGCAACGACATTCGCATCGGTGACAGCGTGTTGGTCACGCGGGCGGGCGACGTGATTCCGCGGGTCGTCGGTCCGGTCCTCAGCGAGCGCTCCGGAAAGGAACGGCGGTTTACCATGCCGTCTCGCTGTCCGGTCTGCGGCTCGGATGTCGATCGCCCGGAGGGGGAGGCGATGTCGCGCTGCACCAATGCCGCCTGCTCGGCCCAGGTCTACGAGCGCCTGCGTCATTTCGCCTCGCGTGCAGCGATGGACATTGAGGGCATCGGCGACGTCATGGCGCAGCAGTTGACCGAGCTCAATCTGGTGCGCGATATCGCCGACACCTACGAGTTGAACGAAAGCGCGCTGGCGCGCGTTCCCCGGATGGGTCCCAAGAGCATCGAGAACCTTCTGCGGAACATCGAAGCATCGAAGACGCGCGGATTGGCGCGGCTGCTCTACGCATTGGGGATTCGCTTCGTCGGCACCCAGAACGCGCAGATTCTGGCGGGTGATTTCGGCAGCATCGAAGCGCTGGCGGCGGCGAGCGAAGACGAACTGCAGCGAAGCGAGGGCATCGGACCCGAGGTTGCGCGCAGCGTCGCGCTCTTTTTCAAACAACGCGCGAATCTCGAGATGATCGACCGGCTGCGCGAAGCCGGCGTGGTGATGAGTGCCCCAAAGCGCGAGCGACACGACGGCGCGCTGCGTGGAACGACCTTCGTCTTGACGGGCACGCTCGAAAACCTGACCCGGGAGGAGGCGACGGCGCTGATCGTCGCGGCCGGCGGCAAAGTGAGCGGATCGGTCAGTAGGAAGACCGACTACGTCGTCGCCGGAAGCGAACCGGGAACCAAGCTGAGCAAAGCGGAGTCCTTAGGCGTTCCGATTCTCGACGAGAACGGTTTGCGCGAGCTGCTGGGATGATCCATACGCTGGTGCGCGTGGTGCCGGCCGACGTGCTGACGCCGATTGGCGCGTATCGCGCGCTGGCTGCAGCGGGAGCCTCGTGCCTTCTCGAGAGCGTCGAGAGCGGCGGACGCATTTCGCGCTACTCGTTCATCGGTCTGGATTACCACGCCGACGCGTCATTTGAGGCGAGCGCCGAGCTCTACTCGCGCGTTCGGGAGTTCGTCAGGCTGCATCGCGCGGCGGTTCCGGACGACGTTTTGGGGGGCGCCCTTCTCGCCTTCGCGTACGACGCCGCCCGTCCCGGCGCGCGGTTACCGGCGCGTGCGGCCTCCGAGCCCGCGATGCCGGCAGCCTACGTCGCGATCCCCTCGTCGTGGTTGATCTTCGATCACTTTACCGATCTGCTGACGATTTGGACGAGCGGTGCCGATCGTAGCGCGCTGGAGCGCCGAATCGACGATTATGTCGAGCGTCTGCTGGCCGCAAAGCCCGCATTCCCGGCGCCCGTGCGTGCCCTCGGAGGAATCGTCCGCTCCATGGAGCGCGAGCGTTACCTCGAACTGGTCGCCGAGGTAAAACGGCGAATCTTCGAGGGTGACGTCTATCAGCTCCAGTTGGGGATTCGCTTCGACGCCGCGCTCGAGGGCGATGCATTCGATCTCTATCGCGCACTGCGCCGCCATAATCCGTCGCCGTACATGTTTTTCGTCGATACGCCGTTCGGGCAGTTGCTCGGAGCGTCGCCCGAGTTCCTCGTGCGTTTGGAGGGACGGTGCGCACGCCTTCGTCCGCTGGCCGGTACGCGATCGCGCGGTCGCGATGACGAAGAGGATGCGCACATCGCCGCCGAGCTGCTCGCCAACGAGAAGGAGCGCGCCGAACACGTGATGCTCGTGGACTTGGGACGCAACGATCTTGGATCGGTCTGCGAGTACGGGAGCGTGCGCGTCGACGAGTTGCTGCAGATCGAGCGCTACAGTCACGTCATGCACATCGTTTCCAACGTCGTCGGAACGCTGCGCGCCGATCGCGATGCCTTGGATCTCTTCGCGGCCGGGTTTCCTGCCGGCACCGTCACGGGAACGCCGAAGATTCGGGCGATGCAGCTTATCGACGCCATGGAGCCGGTCACCCGCGGTTTCTACGCCGGCAGCATCGGCCGCTGGTCCTTCGGCGGCGACTTCGATTCGTGCATCACTCTGCGCAGCATTCACGTGCAGCGCGCGCACGCGTGGTGGCAAGCCTCCGCGGGCATCGTAGCCGACTCCGATCCCGTCGCAGAGTACGACGAGGTACTGCACAAGACACGTATCGCGCGCACGGTGCTGGGGGTGCCGGAGTGAGCCACGGCGCGCGCGTGCTCTTCGTCGACAACTTCGATAGCTTCAGCTACAACGTCGTTCACCTGCTCGCCGCCTGCGGCGCCGCGCCCGAGGTCCTACTCAACGACGATCCGCGGCTATTGCCGGAAATCCTCGAGCGCTACCGCGCTCTGGTCATCGGCCCCGGGCCGGGACGCCCCGAGCATGCCCCCGGAATGCTGGCGGTGCTGCGCGCGGCGATCGACCGCGAGATGCCGGTGCTCGGCGTTTGCCTCGGGTTGCAAGCCATCGGCGAAGTTCTCGGCGCGACGGTTACCCATGCGACGCGACAGATGCACGGCAAGACATCGCAGATCACCCACGAGAACACCGGAATCTTCCGCGGACTGCCCTCGCCCCTGACGGCGACGCGCTACCATTCGCTCTGCCTCGATCCCGCGACCATTCCCGATTCACTGCGGGTCACGGCGCGCAGCGAAGATGGGGTCGTTCAGGGCATCGCGCATCGCCGGTTGCCGGTTGCGGCCGTCCAGTTTCATCCCGAGTCGGTGCTCAGCGAGCACGGCGAACGAATCGTCGAAAACTTCCTGCATGGTTGAGTATGCATCGCTGTTGCGGCAGGTTCTCTCCGGTAACGACTTGTCGGCTGAAGCGGCGGCATTCTTCGTGGGCGAAGTGATGGACGGGTCATACACGCCGGTGCAGGCGGCGGGACTCCTGGCCGCGCTGGCGGCGAAGGGTGAAAGCGTCGACGAAATCGTGGGGGCCGCACGTGCGATGCGCGAGCGCAGCCTCCACGTGGAGCACGGGCTCCCGATGGTGGTCGACGTCGTCGGAACCGGTGGCGACCACGCGAACACGATCAATATTTCGACCATGGCCGCGCTGGTAGTTGCGGCGGCGGGCGTCCCCGTCGCCAAGCACGGCAACCGTGCGGCCTCGAGTGCCTGCGGCAGCGCCGACGTGCTGGAATCGGCCGGGTTTCCGATCGAAATCGCCCCGGAGGTTGCGGCGCGCATGTTGCGCGAAAGCGGTTTTACCTTCATGTTCGCGCCGCGTTACCATCCGGCGATGCGCAACGCGGCGGCAGTCCGCCGCGAGCTCGGCGTTCGCACGATCTTCAACCTATTGGGACCACTGACCAACCCGGCGCGTGCGACGCACCAAGTCGTCGGGGTCGCGCGTGAGGATCTGGTCGAGCGCGTGGGCGCGGCGTTGCGTGGGCTTGGGCTGCGTCGCGGCGCGGTGGTGCACGGTGGAAGCGGCATCGACGAGGTCTCCGGCGACGCACCAACGCTCGTCTATTCGTTCGACGAAGAGGAGGCACGGCTCTGGCGGCTCGATCCTCGCGAGGTCGGCATTCTCTCGCCGCTGCTTACGCCGGTAGGCGGGTCGGTCGGCATCTGCCGCGACGCGTTCGTCGAAATCTTGCACGGCGGACGGAGCGACGCCGCCGACGTGGTCGCTCTCAACGCGGCGCTCGTCTTGTCCGTGGCGGGGGTCGAGAGCGAGCTCTCCGCAGCGTTCGAACTCGCGCGTACGCTGTTGCGCAGCGGCGCCGCCTGGCAAACCTTCGAGCGCGCACGCGAAGCGGGCGCGCGTGGCTGACGTGTGGATCAAGTTCTGCGGCTGCACGTCGCCGGCCGACGTGGCGCTCGCGGCGCGAGCCGGTGCCGATGCATTCGGGATGATCTTCGCACCCTCGCCGCGCCGCATCACGTTCGAAGCGGCAGCAGAGATCGCGCGCCATCTGTCCGATACGATCTCTCCGGTTGCGGTCTTCGTCAACCCGAGTGAGGCCGACGTGGAGGGCGTGCGCGAACTCTTCCCTCACGCCTTCCTGCAGTTCTCGGGCGACGAGACGCCGGAGTTCGTCGCGCGTTACGGCGATCGCGCGCTCAAAGCCATCCATATCGACGATCGTTCCGCGAACGTCGACGAGCGCTGCAGTCGTTACCCGGGTGCGTTCGTCCTCTTCGACGCACGTCAAGACGGCATGGCCGGAGGAACCGGAACCGC
>Ga0182015_10000147_pt1 | contig 97654 bp, 93 predicted proteins | sample 712P3MmetaG_FD_120478 | JGI IMG/M metagenome (GOLD analysis project Ga0182015, IMG submission 120478) | Permafrost microbial communities from Stordalen Mire, Sweden - 712P3M metaG | ecosystem: Environmental > Terrestrial > Soil > Wetlands > Permafrost | place: Sweden: Stordalen | collected...
AACTGGGTGACAGGTAAAATTGGGTATTGCGGTCCTGAATGAAACTTTGCCCTTGCGTACACATGATGTTGTCCGCGAAATTCGCCACGCACGGTGTCGGAGGCGTGCGCATCTCCGCGGGAAGGCATCAGGAACGGTGGCGGTGAAGGGCTGACTGGTTCTCAGCCGGAATCCTTCAGCACTCAAAAACCAGAATGTCTTGTTACGCCCGCCGGACTGCGGAAACTTTATGGGTCCACCGGCATTGGCTCCAAATTGGTTTTGCACCCAGGGCGGCCGGGCCTGGCCAGCGGCGTTCAAGAAAAAGTCGTTGGCGTTGAAAATTTTGTTGCGAAGATATTCGTACGCTTCGCCATGTATAGAGCTCGTGCCGGCCTTGGTGCTCAGATTAATGACGCCGCCGGAAAACCTACCCCACTCAGGACCCAGATTGCTGGTTTGCACCTTGAATTCCTGGATGGAATCCTGAGTTGGGATCAGGATCGGCAAGTTGATGTACCCAATATTGAGCGGTTGACCATCGAGGTATTCGGCGCTTTCATTGCCAAATGATCCGTTAACCTGATAGTTGCCCCAGCCGAAGGGGTTCACTCCCACCGGAGTTCCCGTGGCGCTGCCTTGCGGAACGACGGAAGGTGCTAGTTCGATCAAGTTAAAAACGTTGCGCCCGTTCAAAGGCAATTCGTTCACTCTGCGCTGCTCCACCACCGTCCCCAAAGTCGAAGATTCCGTATCCAACAACGGCGCGCCACCCTGGACGGTGACGCTTTCGGACGCCGAACCCAGCACCATCTCGAAATTGACTTCCATGGTGTCCTGCACGTGCAGGATCAAATTCGCCTTGATCACTACTTTGAATCCGAGTTTTTCCACTTCAATGCGATAGGAGCCGGGCGGAAGATTGGTTAGGTAATAACTGCCTGTTTCGTTGGTGATGGTCTCGTTCCGTACGCGCGTGCCGGTATTAATCACAATTACTTTTGCATTGGGAACGACGGCTTTGCTGGCATCGGTGATTCTGCCGGTTACGGATGCGCTTGTAGATTGGGCGTGCGAGCACATGCAGATGGAAGACACCAAGGAGGCGAGAAACAGCAGTCTGCGAAGGACGAGCATCCCCGAGCGACATACATGCCGGTTCTCAAATCGAAGATACCTAGGCCAAAGCTTTAAATCGGATCGCCGCATGGCATTTGTGTCTGACAGTACAAGACAAATACGCAGCGTAGGCTACCACGATCTGTTTCGCGTGGTGACAGCCACATTAAGGAAGAACGCCGGAGTGCGTCAGCGAGGACTAAATCCCCCCCGCGGCATCGATCGGGATAGTTCGGTTGGACACATCTCTGCAACCACTGGAAGCAGTATTTCGGCCGGAACGCGGGGACCGACAATAGCTTCTTTAGCCGTGAACTCCTTTTAGCTGTCGACTGCCGTTCTTCATGACGGAAGGAAACAGAAGTTATCCACCCTCAGCATCTGGCCGCGCAAATTATTACGAAGGAATGGGTGGAACCAGCCGACGCCAACAACCAGATTGTTCCGAGCTTCGAGCGATGTGATCGATGGAAATGAAAACGTGCTGGTCACCGCTTCCCGTCAAAAACGGGTCAGTGATGCTGATCAACAAGGACCACGAAACTGCTCGTCAGGTGAGCATCAGCTTCGTGGATCAATCGACGCATCGAACACGCCATTTTGCGGAAGCGGTGGAGCGAATCGCATTTGGTGCCGCCGAATATCAGTGGCACGAAGGAGTAGGCACCGAATACGCTAGTCCGGACGGACCGGCATCAAAATCAACAGTTCAGAGCAATGCGTCTGGCACGTTCGAATTGCCGAAAGCATCCATCGTGGTGTACGCGGCAACCTTGACGGTGAGTGATGTGAGTCCTCGACCCTGGCAGGCTGGCGAGCGAAATCCTTATCTGTTGTCCTGCCTAATCAGATATTTGCCATGTAGTTGTCGTCCATCTTGCCGGTGGCCAGCCGGGGGCGATGCCTCGAAAATCGAGGCGCGGATAGCGCCGCATCTTGCGGACGCATTCCGCTATGTCCGCATTGTTTGAATTATCCAGCATAAGGTAGCCGCCGTGCCGGACCTTTGGGATGGCGCGATTGATGCAACCGCGTCGAGCCCGGCCATCCACAAAGACGAGGTCAAAAGTGTCATCCGGATGGTCGTCGATGGCGTTTACATACTTATCGAAACTCATTCGCGGGTAATCGGATTCGCGCTCATCGAAGATAAACATGGGGCTCGCTGGACCACCGATTTCCGAGCCGGGTTCCGGCGAGGCCATCCCGACAGTGGAGTACGGTTCCTGAAGCTGATACAAGCAATTAGTGAGAGCACGCTGCTCCAAGGCTTTCGATACGAGCCAATACCAGCGCTTTTCGTGTTCCACGCTAAATAATTGACCGACACGCTCACAGAAAAAAATCGTGGAGCCTCCGGAACCATATTCGAAGACCTTCATATCAGGCCTTAAATACTTCTCCAACCAGTGCGACGCTTCAAAAGGGATCCAGGGAGTGGCTTGATCCAATAACGACCGCTCTGCTCGGAAGGACTTGAACCAGGTTGGAAAAGATCGCCAAGATTTTAGATCGTCGAATAACAGGTAACCGAAATAGAGCGGGACAACGAATGGGCCGAGTGACTTTTCAATTCTGGCTTTCATCTGCGGATTCATGCCTAACTGTCACCCATGATTTAAATAACGATTAACAACCGGCGATTCGAACGTCGGTCGTTCGTACGACCAAGTCTTCTCGAGCATCTAAGCATGATGCACCGACATTTGATCTGTGGAACAGCTCGAATGGGGATGATGAATAACCGTATCGCTTTAAGTCCGACGCCGGGGATGCGTCGAACCTGTTGGGATTCTACGCCTGAGACGGCTCCATATCCAAGCCAGGTCTGAGATATTTCTGGGTCATAAATATTTCTGGGTTTTAAGTCGGTTGTAAGGTCAAATTTAATAGTGATCAATTATGAGCCATAAAGCGTGCGTGGTTGGCGCGGGCCCGAATGGCTTGGCGGCGGCCATCGTTCTGGCACAAGCTGGCTTGCAGGTGGACGTGCTGGAGGCGGAATCAACAGCAGGCGGCGCTGCGCGCACGCTGGAGTTGACTTTGCCTGGCTTTAAGCATGATTTTGGATCTGCAGTTTTTCCGCTTGCCGTCGGATCGCCATTTTTCTCGTCGCTACCATTGACACAGCATGGTTTGGAGTGGATTCATTCGCCCGCGCCCCTAGCGCATCCTTTCGACGACGGCACGACGGTGATCCTGGAGCGCGACCTGGATGAGACCTGCAGATCATTGGGTATCGATGGGCCCGCTTGGAATAAATTGATGCGGCCGTTTGTGGAGCGCTGGACTGACTTGGCTCCAGATGTGCTGTGTCCTGTTTCTTTGTTCCCGGCTCATCCGTTTCTGATGGCGAGCTTTGGACTGGTGGCGCTAAAGTCGGCGCGATCCGTAGCCAGGCGATTTCGAGATGAACGCACGCGGGCACTGTTCGCCGGATTGGCGGCCCATTCTTTTCTCAGCCTAGATGAACCGTTGAGTGCCGCCTTTGGACTTTTGATGGCTGTGCCTGCTCACGCCGTAGGATGGCCGATTCCACGTGGTGGCGCGCAGTCGCTTACGAACGCACTACTCGGATTTCTGTTTACCTTGGGAGCCAAGGTGATTACTTCCTCGCCCGTCGACGACTTGTCGGCATTGCGGGATTACGATCTTGTGCTCTGCGATTTAACGCCGCGACAACTGGTAAAAATTGGCGGACAACAGTTTTCGGGTGGCTATAAGCGGAGCCTGAAGAGTTTCTGCTACGGACCTGGCGTATTTAAAGTGGATTATGCGCTGAACGCCCCGATTCCCTGGAAGGCCGCGGAGTGTTTGCGCGCAGCAACGGTGCACTTGGGCGGAAGCTTTGAAGATATAGCCCACTCCGAAAAAACGATGCGAATGGGACGACCCGTCGATCGCCCTTTCATCCTGTTGGTTCAGCCAAGTTTGTTCGATAATTCGAGGGCGCCCGCCGGTCAACATACGGCGTGGGCCTACTGTCACGTTCCCAACGGATCGAAAGAAGACATGTTGCAGAAAATCGAGGATCAGGTGGAACGATTCGCGCCAGGGTTCCGCGAATGCGTTGTGGCGCGCCGTGCTTTTTCTCCCGCTGACCTTGAGAGCATGGACGCAAATCTTGTAGGCGGAGATATCGTGGGTGGGAGGGTCGACATACGCCATTTCCTCTTTCGTCCAACGTGGCGACATTATGCAACTTCGGCGCGAAATATTTACATTTGCTCGGCATCTGCTCCACCTGGCGGTGGAGTGCATGGCATGTGCGGATATCACGCAGCCAAGATAGCGCTGAGTCGATTAGGCGCACTGGGCAGTACAAAAGCTTAATGTGAGGTTCAGTGAGCATTCACTCGCGTGGGGCCGTCGTACCCAAGTCGATTTCGTGGACAGCTCCATCCGCTCCACGCTCCAGCGTCGGCGCGTAGAGTCCCAGGTATTCACGCCGCCACCACTGACCTGTGGAGCACTTATCGGACATGCTCGTAAACCAATACTGCCAAATCACGGCGCGCACTTCTCGAGGAGGATCGTTCGGGAAGGGATTTTGCCTGAACAACTCCAGAACCTCGCCGTCGTTATTCAGTAAGCAGATTTCGGTTCTGGGAACGATCGAATAATCCTGCCACGAACCGAGTGAAGCAAACCAAAGATTCCAATCGAAGCGCGGCTGATAAGGCGCGTAAATGCCCGGAGGCTTATCGAGATCCTGAGGCTTGTAGCGAAACGGGTAAGGAACCCAAGTCTTGCCATCTTTGGAACCCTGAAATTCGATTTCATACCTGCCGCGGGTCATAATGCCGAAAAGTCCGTAGCGATTGGCGATGCGAAATGGTTCGAGGACCGCTACCGGCGTGGTTGGCAATGGCAGTGCGGAGAACATCCAGATCATCTCAACGGTGGTGGCGTAAAAAACCCAGAAGAGAAGAATGCCCGCCAGATACGCCTTCGCGATTTTAAACTGACCGCGGAAACCACCGGAAGCAAGGGTCAAACCTTGATCGTTATTTTCATTTGCGACGAAAGCCCTCTTCCAAGCAGACGAAAAAAAGCGAATCAGGAAGTTATCGTCCAACAGCAGAATTCCTAAGCACAAAACGATGTAATTGAGGAAGGCGTAATTGGCGGTGAGAATTACAACCAACTGCCAGGGAGTCACAATAAAGAAACACGCTATGCGCCAGCGACGTGGTAGAAATAACATCCAAACCAAAACCAATTCGAGGACAAGCGTTGCCAAGACCGTCGACGCATGGAACCCGTGCGGCAAATGCTGCATATACCACCCGATCCAGGTGGGCAACGGGCCGTTTTGATAATACTCATCCATTGCAGTGAAGTGACGCCACTGAGGATCTCCGCCCATAATCTTTGCGACGCCGGATTCGAAATAAATGCGAAACCATTCCCATTGAAGCAGGAACAGGCTCGCTCGCGTTGGCGGCGATCCGACTCCAAACCCGGGACGTAACCCTGACGGACAAAAAAAGAGGCAGATAAACCCCGCCTCGAGCAGCATGCCATCGGACTGGTAACCGGAAAAATCTTGTGCGGCACTGACGAACGACAGGAAGCAAATGAAACAAATCACCAGCATCCCGCGGGGCCAGAAATTAATCACCAAAAGCAGCGAAGCAGCCATCCCGATCCAACAGAGGGCCATCAACATAGACGAGTCGCTTGAAATCCAGAGCAAGGTGGGAGCAAACCAGGCGCCGCGGGTGTGTCCGAGTGAGCTCGCTACCGCCCGCAGGTATTCGTTTGCAGGAAGAACACCTTGAGGACCAATGAGTCCACGAATCTGAAAAACAAGAGACAAGAACGCAGAGAAATAGATACCGCCAAGGGCGCGCAGAAATAGCCATCGCGGAATCAGGCGGCCAGAGGCGCCTGGTTCCACATCAAATAACCATCGAGCAGCGGACCGAATCCAGTCCATGTACACCACCATTATAACGATGCGAATGTAGCGCGAAGCGGTGCAGCGACCTGCGGGGAGGCGGGGGAATCGTGGGCATTAAAAAACTTGTTTGACGAATCAAACCATTTCCTGCAGGTTAGCAGCTATGTTCGATTCGCAGATCAGGCGTCTCTTAGATGCATACCCGGCGATTTTTCTAGCCTGTCATCGTCAGCATGTTAGGCAAGACGAGACCGGTAGGACTGTCACCGAAAATCAAGCGAGTTTGTTAAATCATCTTCATGCGTCAAAGCCGATGAGTCTCTCGAAACTGGCCGAACATATGGGCGTGGGCCGGTCGGCGATGAGCATTACGGTGAGCCGACTGGTACGCGGAGGGTACATCGCCAAGAAGCGGGACAAGAATGACGCGCGTGGGGTTGGCTTGACCCTGACGGTTGGTGGTATGCGCGTGAAGGAAGGAAATACCGTTCTTGATCCAGAGCTGGTGCGAGACATGTTCCGGCAGGTGCCCGCAAAGGACTTAGAAAGTGCATTGAAAGGCATCGAATGCCTGGCGAGTTATGCTGCGGTACTGCTGAGGAGGCGGAAACGAGGACGTGACAAGTGAAAATCGTTCTAGCCCTGATCGGTGCAATTGTGGTTATCGTCGTGGTCGTCGTAGTCGTTGGTTTCATCCTGCCGAAGCGACATCTAGTTTCGCGCAGCGCTTCATATCGCGTGCCCCCTGAAAAGCTTTATGCGTTGATTGCGGGACCCCAGGATTGGCGTTCTGACGTCCGCCAGTGGGAAGCTGTCGCGGATTCTGGTGGCCGCCAACTAACGCGTGAGACTTCGAATCACGGCGAAACCATAACCTATGAAGTGTTAGACCGGACGCCCCCGACTGCCTTGAAGCGACGAATCGCGACGGAGAACTTGCCGTACTCGGGTACGTGGACTTACTCGCTAGAGTCGGCCGGCGAAATTACCACGATTCGGATAACTGAAGACGGCGAAGTCTACAACCCGGTGTTCCGATTCATGTCTCGTTTTGTGCTGGGACAAACGCGAACGTTGGACGCCTACCTGCAAGCTTTGGGCAAAGCCACGGGAAGCAATGTGGAGGTCCGAAACTAATTGCTTAGAAATGAAAAGTCCTGGGCATGATTTCCTACGGACCTGTCTGCTCGCACAGGTATAGGATTGCGCAAACTCTGCTCGGTGCCTGCCTTTCTTGACCGAACATTACATTACTCTATGCAGAGTGACCGAGTGTTGAGCCGTTCGGGGCTGCTTTACGGCGAGGCATGTCGGTATTACTTCAAAATCTGCCAAGGAGAATACTCAACGATGAGGTCCATCGGCAAATATACAGTTTTCGCGGCTGCTTTTGCCTTGTTCCTAGCTATCAGCGCAGGAAACATCTTTGCTCAAGGCAAGCATCCCGCTTATCTTCATGCGCTTACCGACCTTCGTGCCGCCCGCGCTCACCTGGATCATCATGACGGCGGTGAGTTGCGGCATGAGGAAAAAGAGGCTATCCACGCCATCAATGACGCCATTGCCGAAATCAAGAAAGCCGCAGTCGAAGACGGCAAAGATATCGATGAGCATCCACACGAGGATGCCGGATTAGATCATATCGGCAGATTGCACCGGGCCAAGGAACTGCTCCAAAAGGCCCACGAAGACATCTCGCACGAAGAGGACAATTCCTTCGCCCAGGGCTTGCAGCAACGCGCCTTCGGCCACATCGACAGAGCTATACACCAAGTGGACGAAGCGATCCGGTTGGTAGACAACCGCTAGGAAGCAAAATCGATTATGTGGATGGCACCGCGGTTAATATCCCGCGGTGCGTTTTTTTCGAAGTCAGATGTTGGCGAAAATTGTCTCACTCTACCGCACCTCGAAAGCGCAAGACGATCACATAGCGTCGGCTGCCACGAACCGTTCGCGCCGTGACGGCCACATCAACCAGAGACCCCGTCTGCTTCAGAGAGTACGACACCCTATACGTAGCATCAATCCGTTCTGTAACGGTTACTGATTGGTTCGCGCAGGCTCGAACTTCATTTCAGGTGATAGGGTTTAGGAACGGCTGTCCGGGAACTTTTAGTCTGCTTTTGTGGAATTAAATGGTTGAGAGAATCCTTGCCCTGATTCGCGCCTCTTCGGATCATTTGGCTCGTGGAAAGCCGCCAGCCGGCATGGCGTAATTAGGATCAGCAACTTTATCTAGAAAAGAGTCTTTATGTACGTTAGCCAGCGTCACTTGCATCGAGGCGGTCTCTTCTTTCTGCTTATGTTTTTCGTGTCTGTCGGCAATGCCGAGGCGCAGAGTCCTGGTGTTCAATCTCAGGGTCAGGACCAAACGTCGACGCCTACCGATGGAAATCGGCAGGGACCCAGGGGGCCCATAGGTGGGCGAGGAACCATTGGAAAGATTACGTCTATCAGTAATGGTTCAATGGAAATTGAAAAACCGGACGGAACAAAAATAGCTGTCAAGATCTCGGCGGACACGGAGTTTCGCAAAGACCGCCAGCCAGCAAAATCGCAAGATTTCAAGGTTGGCGATTTCGTTATGGTACGAGGGTCGGAAAACGCGGACCATAGCGTGAGCGCCCAGCTGGTTGCTGGACGCTCTGGGAACGACCTCGGCCGTGGAGACGGAAGATTCGGTGGACGCGGAGGGCCAAATGGTGGCCCTGGGAATGGAGCCGGTCCGATAGGAAAAATTGGCGAAGACTTTGTGGCTGGTGAAGTGAAGTCGGTCGAGCCACCCAAGCTGACCGTCTTGCGAACGGATAACGTGACACAAACCGTGGAGTTGAACGAAGAGACTTCGCTGCGCAAAGGTCGCGACAGCATCACCATGGCGGATATTCATCCGGGAGATCATGTGTTCATCCACGGCGCGTCGCAAAATAATGCGTTTGTACCCAAAACGGCCATGGTCCTTTCCCCCGAACAGTGGGAGCGCATGCGGCAGATGCGTAACGGCACGCAGGGACCGAATTCAAACGCTCCGGCCAACCCTCCCGCAGCCAATCCGCCTGCGAGTGCTCCGCAACAACCATAATCAGCGGGTGATTTCAGCGGGCGCAGAGGGAGCGGAGTTTGAGGCAAATTGTTCGGCGCATATGGGCAGTTGGCGTGGCCGCGATTTTTTCCCCGCTATGCCTGTACGCGCAGGAACCGCCGGTACCGCAATCCCAAACGGAAAAAACGCCGGCCTCCGCGACAACTGCTGCAACCTCCGCACTGAGCACGGCGGCTCAAGCCTCGCCGGCGGGCACCTATGAAGTCAATGGCTTCGCGCACAGTGGCAAATCTCCACTGCCGGGCGCCACGGTGACCGCCGCCAACACTTTGACTGGGAAAAAATATTCAGCGGTGACCGACAGCGCCGGCAAGTTCTCGTTCGCCAATATCGCACGCGGCCGGTATGTCATCCGCATTGAGTTCATGGGCTTTGCGCTTTTCACTCAGGAACTTCTTATCAATCCAGAGAGTCCTTTGGCGAAGCTGGATGCGGAATTGATTTTGGCATCGCGGCAGCAGCCACAAACAAATTCTGCCGCTACGCGCACCGCTGGAGGGCCCAATCCCCGAAACGGCGCAACTGACAACACTCTCGCCGCTATTGTGGGCGGCAGCAGTAATCCCGGATTCGGAAACACGGAATCGCCAAGCGGCACGCAAAGCAACAACACAGATTTCTCGAGTCTGCCGCTCAATGGCCTGGGTGCCGATGCTCCCACGGAATCGGTGAGCATTAGTGGCGCGCAGGCGCGCACGCAGGATTTTGGAAATGGCAGCGATGAGGATCGCCAGCAGCGCATGGACGATTTCAGCGACCGCCTGCAAAGAAACGGTGGTAATCCGTATAGCGCACCCAGTAACGGGCCCGGCGGAGGACCGGGAGGCGGGCAGGGATTTGGCGGTCCAGGCGGCGGAGGCATGGGCGGCGGTCCCATCGCCATTGGCCGAGTTGGTGGCCGCGGGCTTAGCAGCAATCAGCCGCATGGCTTCATGTACTACTCGAATGACAACGCGGTGCTTGATGCGTCTCCGTATTCATTAAGCGGAATACAGGATCCAAAACCTGACTACAATCAATCGCGCTTTGGCGCCAATGTCGGCGGGCCTCTGAATATTCCAAAGATTTTTAATGGCGGCAACAAATGGTATGGGTTCGCCGCCTGGAACGGAACTAGGGGCGACACCCCCTACGATACATTCTCGCGAGTCCCGACTATTGATGAACGCAATGGCAATTTCTCAAGCGCCACCTACAACGACGGAAGGGCAGTTCAGATATTTGATCCCGTCACCGGCCAGCAATACGAATTTAACGGCGTGCCGGACATAATTAATCCGGCGTTGATCAGTCCAGCGGCCAGGGCACTGTTGCAATACATTCCTCTGCCCAACATCACTACAACTGCGGGCGGGCAAAACTTTCAATATCTGACATCGGCTCCGAGCAGTTCTGACGCTGTGATTCTACGGTTGACGCATAACTTTGACACTACGAGCCAAGGCAGCAACCAGGGCTTTGGCGGCCGTGGCGGGGGTGGCGGAGGACGAGCAGGTGGTCGGCGCTCACAAAACAATATTAACTTCGGATTGAATTGGGCGCGGACCTCGACCAGTGTCATCGGCGCGTTTCCTTCTATCGACGGTCATTCGGGAACACAAGGGTTGAATGCCAGCGCCGGTTGGACGTACGGTAAGAATCGCAAGACCAACATTTTTCGCGTGAACTATAACCACAACCACGTTTCCACAACGAATCTGTACTCAAACGGAATCGATGTCGCGGGTAACGCAGGGATTGGCGGCATCTCCACCGATCCGTTTGACTGGGGATTGCCAGGAATCAACTTCACGTCTTTCGGTGGGCTGAGCGATCCGACTCCACGCCGCGAACTGGATCAGACGTACACCGTTTCTGACACCTTTTCGTGGAATCGCGGAAAGCATAATTGGCGCTTTGGCGGCGACTACCGACGCATACTCCAAAGCTTCCGCTCGGCAAGAAATGCAGAGGGCAATTTTGTTTTCACCGGGTATGCCTCTTCTCAGTACGCAGCCGGCAGTTCCCAGGCTTTGCCAGACACCGGTTACGATTTTGCCGATTTCCTGCTCGGGTATCCGCAGCAGACCTCACAGCAGTTCGGAACCAATTCTTACAATTTCCGTGCCAACGCTTTCGACATTTTTGCGCAAAACGACTGGCGCGTTTTTGCGAACCTATCATTGAATATTGGGCTGCGCTATGAATACAACGGGCCCTACGTCGAAAGCCAGAATCGTATTGCCAATCTTGAAGTAGGGCCGGGATTCGCGAGTGCCGTGCCTGTCGTGCCTGTGGGGTCTGTTTTACCGCCAGACTCTGCAGCATTTCAAACCTCGCCGCTGCCATCGCTGATTCATCCGGATAGAAACGATTTCGCTCCGCGCATGGGTTTAGCGTGGAAACCTATGCAGAAGACGGTGGTGCGCGCGGGCTACGGCATCAATTACAACCTGGCTCAATACGGGATCATGATTCAAAATTTCGCGTTCCAACCGCCTTTTGCAATGACAACCACGAATGTGGCAAATATCAGCAACCTGGCCGTGGGATCGCCGCTCACGCTGACAAACGGATTTCCCACCGTGTCGCAAAGCACGGTCACCAATAACTTTGCCGTCGATCCCAACTATGCGCTCGGATACGTGCAGATTTGGAATCTTGATTTGCAACACGAATTTCGCGGCAATCTAGTAGTCAACCTGGGATACAACGGAGCTAAAGGAACGCGTCTGGATACCGAGCGCGCTCTGGTCGTTCCTGGGGATCAACCTTTCATTTACGAGTCTTCGGAGGGGAACTCGATCCTTCACGCTGCGTCGGTGCGCGTTCGCAGGCGAATGTCCAAGGGTCTTGGAATTGGCGCGCAATATGTGTTTTCCAAGTCACTCGATGATGCCTCGTCGGTCGGTGGAGGCGCTGTGGTTGTGGCGCAGAATCCTTTTGATATCTCAGCAGATCGCGGGCTATCCAATTTTGATCAAACGCACCGGCTCACCGGTAACTGGATGTACGACCTTCCCTTTGGCGATAACCGGAGGTTTTTCCAGCTAGGAGGCCTGAAGTCTCGAATACTTTCCAATTGGCAGTGGAGTGGCAGTTTCACCGTTGCGTCGGGCCTTTATTTCACGCCTAGTGTTCTCGGGGGAATGCTGGACATTGACCGCGGGGTCAGTGGCTCGCTGCGCGCCAATTATGTTCCCGGGCAGCCGATTTCGTTGGCAAATCCCACGTCCCTGGAGTGGTTCAATACTGCGGCCTATTGCACCACAGGAGTAAATTGCCGCAACCCTGACGGAACAGGGTTCGGCGATGCCGGTCGAGACACGATTGAAGGACCTGCTACGGTATCCATGAATATGGTCTTAAATCGCACCATTCCAATTAAGGAAACGCGCGCGCTGGATTTGCGCATTTCAGCCAGCAATGTGTTCAATCATGCCAACTTTGCGAGCATAAATACGGCGGTGAATTCACTTACCTTTGGGGAAGTCACTGCTGTGAATAACATGAGGCGGGTTACGCTTCAGGTACGTTTCCGGTTTTGAATAGAATGGCGAAGAAATCCATCAGGAACATGCTCTGCTTTCTGGCTGGCGCTGCCTTGTTCGCGCCGAGCAACCGAATCGCCGCGCAGGAATCCAGGCAGAGCGCCGGAGATGAGAGCCGTATTCAGGTTACCAGCGAACTGGTGTTGGTGAACGTGGTCGCGCGCGATAAAAAGGGAAACCCTCTGCGAGATCTAAAGAAAGAAGATTTCATCCTCTACGAAGACGGTAAGAAACAGCAGATTTCCACGTTTGATTTTGAAAGCGTCGATCAAGCGCCCAACACCGCGGGCGCCACTGTTTCCGGGGCGGCGCCCGAAACCCCTGGAACGTTATTACATTCCAGCAAGAAGGCGCCGCCAACACTGGATGCGCGCGATCGCCGGTTGATCGTTCTTTTCTTCGATTTCTCTGCCATGCAACCCGAGGACATTGAACGCTCGGTAGACGCCGCAAAGAAATTTGTGGGCACGAAGATGCAGGCGGCGGATCTGGTGGCACTGGTTTCGCTGGCCACAAACATGCACGTCGATCTTGATTTCACGGATGATCCCGGGAAATTGTTGGCTGGACTATCCGCTTATGACGCTGCGGAAGGCCAGGGCTTTGACACGGGTACCACAGGGACTGCAGAAGGCACGGCCGAGACCAGCGGATCATTCACAGAAGATGATACCGACCTCAACGCGTTCACCGCGGATCGCAAACTGCTGGCGATTCAATCGCTGATGCAGGTCCTCGGCAAGCTCCCGCAAAAAAAGAGCGTCATCTACTTCAGCAACGGCATAACGCAGTCGGATATCGACAACCAATCCGCTTTGCGTGCTGCCACGGCTGCGGCGGTGAAGGCTAACACCTCTATATATTCGCTGGATGTTCGCGGGTTGCAAGCTTTTCCTCCGGGCGGAGAAGCACAAAACGCGAGCCTGCATGGTCAGTCCGCTTACTCGGGCGCGTCGATATTGAATGACCTAAACGGCAACGCGGCGTCGCAAGATACCTTGGCTACTCTATCCGCGGATACCGGCGGCAAAGCATTCTTTGACACTAACGATTTCAGCGGGGTGTTCTCGCAAGTCCAGAAAGACAGCTCGGTTTATTACGTTCTCGGTTTCACGAGCAATAATCCAGCGAAAGACGGCAGGTTCCGCCACCTCAAGGTCACGATTAATCGCCCCGATGTGAAACTCGATTTTCGCTCTGGCTATTATGCCGGGCGTGATTTTGAGCATTTAAACCGCGCCGATCGCGAACAACAGCTGGAAGACGAACTGGCCGCGCCGTTGCCACGGGTCGATGTTCCCCTTTATGCGGGCGCAGCATACTTCCGGAAAGACGACACGCATTACTACCTGGCAGTTTCATTGATCATCCCCGGGTCGCAAATTCCCTTTGTGACTGAAAAAGATAAAGACAGTGCCACGATCGATTTCGCCGGAGTGGCACTTGAAACCACCCAAAAGACCGGGAGGTTGCCGGTCGGACGCCTGCGCGACACTGTGAAGCTGGCGGTGGAGAGCACACGCGAAGTTCGCCGTAAAAACGTCCAATACAACACCGGATTTGTGCTGGCACCTGGCAACTATCACCTCAAGTTTGTAGTGCGGGAAAATCAGAGCGGACGCATGGGGACTTTTGAAACGGATGTGCATATCCCGGACCTGCGAAAGTCACCATTAAAAATGAGCTCTGTGGTACTCAGCAGCTCACGCGTTCCGGCCACGAACAAAAAATCCTCCGTCAATCCGCTTGTGCGGCAACAAATGGAGATGGTGCCCAACATCACCCACGTGTTCACCACGGAACAGCATTTATACCTGCAATACGATGTGTATGACCCCACCAAAGGTAAGAATTCCGAGCAAACCGCATCGGCTGCGGACGCTGTCGGCGGCCAAGGCAGCGCCGGTGCCAAAGCACACCCGGACGCAAAGGCCGCGCATGATTCCGTACGCGTTTTCTCCAGTGTGGAATTCATTCAAAATTCTGCGAAGGTGTTTGAGTCGAGCGTTACCAGAGCCACCGAACTGAATTCTCCAGAACGAAAAGCGGTTACATTCCAGATGGATTTGCCACTGCAATCGTTGAAGCCTGGGCTGTATCTATGCCAGGTAAATGTGATCGATGATGTGGCGGGCACCTTTTCGTTTCCGCGGTTTCCGGTCCTGATCCGGGAAGCCGCTTCCCGTCCGGCGAACTCCAGCGGCTCTGCCGTCAGCAACAAAAATTAATTCCGCTCAAACGACTTTGCCAGACACGAGAAATCTTCTTCCAAGCTGCTTACGGCTTATGAGGGCGAAACATAAGATCAAACCAGGGTTTCCAGGTAGCGCCCGCGTAGGTGGAAATCACAGCGGTTTCGCGAATGCCGCCTTCGGCGGGCTTCCATACCCCGCGCACGATACGCTCCGACCCGTCCTGGCGATCCGTTCCCGTGAGAGTTATCTCACCGGATCGCAAAGTTCCCTCTATAACCAGTAATTTGCCTCGGTTGGTAACCCAGGTCTGGTGCCAAACTTTTCTGGACGCATCATAAATCGTGAAACTCTCGCCTTTGTATCCAGTGCCGTCTTCATAGCTTTCCTGCAGCACGCATCCGTTCAAGATGGAATCCACGTGAGTGCGCGCCACTTTTGCTCCACCGTTAACTTCGAATACGTCCCAATCGCCAAGCCAGAAATCGAATTGCCGGTGTTCCGGCGCAGTGCAGCCAATGGGCTGTGCGGCGGCGGAAGAACCATGACTAGCGCGTATAACTGCGATGAAGAGAAAGAGGACCGCAACCGATAATCCCGCGGTCAACGCAAAACGTTTCATTTGTAGTTCTCGCTTTCATGGCGCTGAAAGTGAACCGACACCTTACTGGAATTTTTAAATCTAAAGATGAACTTTAGACTTCAAGCGCAAAGATGGCAATTCGGCAATTACTTTCCGCCTAAATCGGGCACATTTATTCCTCTCAGAAAAGAAGGGGACAGACCGGCTGTGCTGATCTGCCCCTCGTCTCCGCAGCCGCGCACCTTCAGCTACGGGATTTGCGTAGGGCCCGGCCCGTTTAGCGCTGCTGTAGCTGCGCCGTAGCCGCTTCAATATGCAGACCTCGACGCTTCAATGTTTTTTGGACGACGTCGCGAGGCACAGCGAGCTTTGAAGCCATGGCCGAGGAATCCTTGTCGGCCACGGCTAATGCATCCGCATTGGAATTAGACCAGCCGAATTGTGGCGCCGCCAGGAATGCGGGTGTTTCGGTCGTACATGCGCTGACCACGCAGGCTTGTCCGGTAATCTCTCCGCGATCATTGATCCCTTCCGCATACAGTAGATACAGCGGCGAGCCGCTGGGGATCAGTCCATTGAGGTCGTAGCTTTTGCCGTCCTGCCAGAGGAATGCCCGCGCCCCCTCGGGACCTCCGTATGACTGCCCGACGACCTGGCCGCGATCGTTTATTCCGTAAGCGATCGAGTTGGTGTCTCCGGAAAGCGGCTCGATTTTGGTAGTGCCGTACTGTGGGGTCCAGATGAAGGCGATAGGATTAAATTGTAGAACGCCGTCCACCACGTCCCCCGGCAGATTCGCAAAGCCGACAACTTCGCCGCGATTATTTATGGCCGTCGGAGTATTCCACCCCTTTCCGCCAAACGCGGGAATTTCGACCGGGAAGCCGTCCTGCCAAATGACCATGCGTTTGGCGGTGTAAGCGCCGACAGCAACGTCGCAGGTCCCGGAAATACCGACCACTTGACCTTGATTGTTAATCGCCGTCGCAGCTCCATCCTGATCCTCCGGAAGCGGCGGCAACTCGTGAACTCGGCCGTCGTCATCATAGAAGACTGCTTCAAATTGGAGAATCTGCGGAAGCACGCAGGTTTTGTCGTCAACGTTCGTTTCAGCCCAGCCCACAATTTCGCCGCGTTCGTTAACACCGGAGGCGTAACCGTGTTCGCCGCCGAGCGTGGAGAGCGCCTGCAGATGTCCCCAACGAGTCACAAAGCCGAGGCAAATGTGCTTCGTCGCAGGCGGCGGAAAAAATGCGGCGCAACTCCAATCCTCTTTCAAAGGATCTATCTCGGCGGTTTCGGCGATGCCGGCAATCACACTCCAGTCATTCTTGACCGGCCACTCGATGGCGCTGTTCGGACCACCGAGAGTACCCAGATTGATCCCCCTGCCGTCGATCCACACTGCCGCTTGAGTAGTGGCGTCGCCGGCCGGGTTTGCGTTACCCATTGCCCAACCCAAATTGTTGATCGAATTCCCCGAACTGACGTTGCCGCCGAAGGTTCCGAGATTAGTAACGGAATACTGCGGAGGCGCGGCCTGATTAGGCTGATCCTGCGCGGCAAGCCGACTCGCCCCTAGCGCAACACTGAGTATCGTCATCGCGATGATGTATTGAAAGTTCTTTGCTTTCATCTTGGTCACCCTTTTCTTCCCTAACGTATTTATGGAAATTCTTTTGTCTAAGGCGAAGGATTAAAACGGCTGGCTCTTGCTTCCTGTCCGGACATCGCTCAGTTCAACCATCGCTGGAAAAAGTGAAACTGGCATGATCTGAACACCCCGCACCCGCTGAAAAAATGTAGAGCGAACCGCGGAGCGGGGTTGGACGTTTACGGACCCTGTTTTTTGTGGGCAACAGGAGAGAAAACTTCTGGGTCAGGCAAATATGGCCCTTATTTCAGGCATGAGGTTGTTTTGAAGAGTTCGTGGACCTCGGCGGAGACGTATAATCCAGGTCCGAAAACGTCCAGATTGGCTTTTGGTATCCAGTACCATTCCTCTCAGGAACCCAATGACAACACTGAATTGGCGAGTGTGCTCGCGCGCGAGATTGGCTCGCGACGCCCGCTTTGATGGCAAGTTTTTTATAGGCGTGCTGACCACCGGCATTTACTGCCGACCGATTTGCCACTCTCGTACGTCTCGTGAAAGTAGTGTCCGCTATTTTCCCAGCGCCGCCGCGGCTGCCGAAGCGGGATTCCGACCGTGTTTACGCTGCAGGCCCGAATCTTCGCCGGGAACCCCAGCGTGGGCTGGAACGCAAAACACCGTTTCCCGCGCGTTGCGCCTGATCAGCGAAACAGGACTCGAAGATGGCGGAGTAGACGCTCTAGCAGATCATCTCGGCATTGGCTCGCGACACTTGCGCCGCCTGTTCTTGCGTCACTTGGGAGCCACCCCCAGCGCAGTAGCTCAAACACGCCGATTGCATTTCACAAAAAAATTGCTTGACGAAACGTCGTTGCCGATGACCCAGGTCGCGCTGGCCTCCGGCTTTGGGTCTGTGCGGCGATTCAATGCTGCCATCCGCGCGGTTTATCACCGGACGCCAACGCAGATTCGCAAGCTGGCCAGAAGCCAGGCCAAACAACCCGAGAATGAATATCTGTTTCATTTGAACTTTCGACCGCCCTACGACTGGAAGCGCATCCTGGAATTTTTGGCGGCGCGCGCAACGCCTGGCGTGGAAATGATCGAACGAGATTGCTACTGCCGCTCGATTTCGTTGCAGGGCCACGACGGCTACCTAGAGATTTCGCTAGACGCCGGCCGCAACGTTCTGAATGTTCGCGTGCGAATCGGCGAGCCGCGGCTGCTTTTTCTGATTATCGAACGCGTTCGCGCGATGTTTGATCTGGACGCGGATTGGGCCACCATTGTGAGAACACTTGGGTCTGACCCGGTGCTTGGTCCGCTCATCCGTTCCAACCCAGGACTGAGAGTTCCAGGCTGCTGGAGCGGTTTTGAACTCATCGCAAGCGCCATTATTGGGCAAGAAGCCAGCAACCATACGAATGCACTGACGAGCCGAATAGTAAGAGCCTTCGGCCGCCCCTTAAGCATGGGGAAAAATATTGTCCATCTGTTTCCCACACCCGCGGCTTTGGCGGATGCCGATCTGGAAAACGTGCGTGTGCCGCACGCGCAGGCCGAGACGATTCGGGCACTCGCGCGGGCTGTTCGTGATAAAGAAATTACCTTTGAAAAATTAGGCGACCCCAAAAGTTTGCGCGATCGGCTCCGCAAGATTGGGATCAAGGAGTCGATCGAACAATACGTCGCTATGCGTGCCCAGCGCGAGCCGGACGCATTTCCATCCGGTGACCGAGATCTCATTCGTGCCTTGAAGCTGAAAAATGCCGCGGCGCTGGAATCGCGTTCGAAAGGATGGAGGCCTTGGCGAGCATATGCTGCTATCTATCTTTGGACGTTTAAGCGTCCACGAACTTTAGCGCTAGCCGATCGCGCGAGTTCCAGAACAACAAATTATTCCGCGCGGACTGTCGTCCAGGGATAGGCCTTCATGTCGCGCAATTCCGGTTTTTCCCAGGCCAGTTCGGGATGCTCTTGCAAGTGTGAGGCGGCGTGAAAATCCGTGCCGCACGCGTGTCCGGCGGCGGCGGTGAAAGACATTTTGAAAATCATCGCCGTATCAGCCGCCTTGTTTTGAGCCGCCCCCGCCGTACCGTAGGGCTTTTGCCAGTCGCCCATGCCGCGAGGTGAGGCTTCCACGTGGCCACACAAAGTGCGCTCGTTGGCTTCGACCTTTCCAGTCACACTATCTTTATGATCAGCCAAAAACTGCTGCGCCAGCTGCACATCGATTTTTCCCTTGTTATCAGCCATGACCTGTAGCCAGCGCTTATGCCGGGCGTTGGCGCTGTTGGTGGGATCATTCTGAGTGAAAGTAGTTTCCTCGGTCGTCAATTTTTCATTGATCGGAAAATTAGAGCCCACAAAATAACCGTCGGACTTGCGCTCCAAAGTTACATTTTTTAAGCCCAGCTCCAGGCTGGCGATTTCATTTTTTCTGGTATCAGCAATCAGCCAATCGTTAGCGTAACCGCCGTTGTTACCGTCCTTAAAAATTCGCGCTACGTCGTCAATGGATGCGGAATATTGCATGGCTTTGCGCGCGCGAACAAATTCCGGAATGCCGTTGGAATCGTAGCCATGAAAGGCCCCGATCGTGGTTTCCGTGATGACGATTCCCGCGGCGTTCACGCCAAAATCATCGCCGCTGTGGATTAATCCGGGCAGACCGTCCATCAAAATGCGATAACCGCGGGTCGGGGCGATGTCAAATATCATGGTCCAGCGAGCGCCATCGAGATAGTTCGTCCAGTTGTTGTGGGCGATCACGACGTGCCCATCTTTTGTATAGCTGCCCGTGGCCACGAAGGCGCTGCAGTGGTCCGGCGCGGTTACAGTGCTGAGCGATGCGATCTTATGTTCCTTGTCGTATTGCTCGACATAGTAACTCCATTCCTGAGAGCCATTCATGGCCACCACGTCCCACAAATCGAGCGCTACCCCATGGCTCTTGAGTCCGTCCGCAATGCCCTGCATTTCTTCGCGATATTCCGTTTCGATGTGAGGCCACATCATGTTCTGGGCAGCATCACGGAAAAATTTCCAATCTTTTCCGGTGTCGTGGCTCAATTCCAGCACAAACACCTTCTGCAAGTCGGCGATTTCCGAAGCCAGTAACGCTCCGTGCTGGAAACCAATTTCCGAAGGCGTCCCCTCCAGATGCAGCTGCGTCCAGCCATTCACGGCCGGGTGGCGGTAAGCGCCTTTCATGCGCACATCGGCCTTTCCGCTGTGGGTCGCAGCCATCGCGCCGCACAACATCCCACCCATGACCACCACAATTGACAGACCTCGCCGCACTTTGATCCTCCTGCACAGGACGAGCTCGAACGAAAGTATTACTTTGCCGCCAGAACGTCAATCGCTTCAGGTTTTTATTGTCGTTTCAAGTGATTCAAGATACTTAGCAAACTTACGTTCATTCTCTGCTCGTCGCTCTGCGCTCTCAGCCATGAGATTTGTCATGTACCGATAGCGAGGGTCTACCCATCCCTCTGGGTCTGGACATTCGAACAATCCCGCTCGCTTCGTCCGCGGTTTGGACTGCTGCTTCGTTACTCGATCTACAAGCATCGTCAAAGAGGCTCGATGTTGCTGATCGAACTGATCGTAAATCACCAAAATGACATCAACTTCGCGGCACCTAAATTTCTTAGGTATCGTGGCCATGTCCGTTCCAAGCAGGAATCCGTCCATAAACGTTCCGCGCTGAAGACGTTTGCTGTCTGCTCTGTGATTCAAAATCTCATCCCGATCAAATCGGAGGCTATCGAGCCTATAAATACGGTCGGTGGTACGTTCAAGCGGGTCTGCGATCCAACAAAAGCCCATCTTTTCCCAAGGCGTTTCGATGGCGAAAGACGATATTGCGAATCCAGGTTTTTTGACTGCGATTGAGATCGAAATTAACCACGCGGTCCCTCCACTATGATCAAAAGCCCGGGTCTCCAGCCCACCCCCTGTCTGATTAATGAGCACATCCCGAGATGGTTCACAGAAGCCTGGGGTATCATCCTCGGCAATGACGATGGGACGCCCTGCTTCCCGGATTTGACGGGCCAACGACAAGTTGAGAATTCTATTCCTCATTCCTCACCCCCTTTCCCATCTTTCTTTAGCCCTACATTGCCTACATGCCTACACACGACACATTTGGTAACGTTTGTCATTTTTTAGTATCCGTTTGAATCCCGAACTCGACCGCTAACCGGTTCGCGCGTTCGGTAACTTCAGGGGTCAAATGCAACTTGGAGCACTCAGTGTCGCGTTGGGTCTGGAACCCAAGCATTTTTAGCCGCTTACCCATAACCGCAGCATCGATAGTTGTCGTGCTGCCCCGACGAGCTAGAATCTCGGCCGCCCACTCGGCCAACTTAGCGACACAAGGGGCGCCGCCAGGGTTATGAAAGGCAGCGACCATAATGGCTTCCAGAGTTACGGTGTCGAAGGAAATCCAGCGATCGGAGCGGGTTTGTTCGTCCTGGTCGTGCAGCAAATCGAACACTTCTCGCTGCAACTGCTCGTCGTCGGGCGTCGCGGTACACAAAGCTCGAGCCAAGTCTCGAAGAACGGGGGAGACCTTTGAAACGTCGATCTGTAGCCCGCTAGCCGCGTTAAGTTGCTGGTTCCTAAAACTTAGGAGCGTGTTCTGTAATTCGGCGACACGATCCTTGCACGCTACATCGAAAGCTGGCAGTGGAGTCCCCTCGGGGGTCATCCAGACCTGAAGGGCACCTTGTGACCAGGAGGCATCTGGGAGAGCGTCAGTGCAGATAATCTGCACGCCAAAAGGGTTAAGGAGTTGGCCGCCGAAAGGAATCATCAGATCGCGCGAGCGGGCATTTTGGAGTACCTCACAGGCTTTCTCGCTAAGCCTAGGTTGACGAATGATATAGGTGAATCGGGCGCCGCTCGGTAGACTTCGAAAACCAGAAGTATTCACGCCCGTCAGCATTAACGAGTGACGGCACACGTAACCGAGTAGGTCCGTGAGACGAGCGGCTCGCTCATGCCCAGGTCCAACAATGATGACGACCGGCGCCACGGGAACGGCATCGATCACCGCCGAGATTAGAGGAATGCGGCCTATGAGCGCCCCGTCTTTGGCATCGAGGCCGACGTAGTGCCGAAAGAATTCGCAGCTCTTCTTTAGGAGGTTGCGCGTCTTCCCGTGCGGACGGCTACACGTTGGCAGCCTCAAATGCTGAAGCATTTTCCACGATGGAGGCTCGTAATACCGGCCCTGATGCTCGAGGCGGCGTCCGACAACTTCAGTGTCGCCACGAGATAACCTCAGCGCCAACCGGCCGTCCTGCGATCGCACGGGATTGATCTGAGTGCCGTCTGAAAAAATCTCTCCAAAGGTTACGATCGTCTCATTCTGCGGCCCATCCAATTGAGCTTTCGATTGCATTCGATTGGCGCCCCGGCATGGCCGTGCCTAAATCCCCGCCACAGCTATAGAGCAAAAAAAAAGCCGCGATGTGAGAAACATCGCGACCGCACATCCGGTGAAACCACCGGCGGAGATACTCCCTTTTTCAAAATATATACCGAGAGCTTAGTTTCGTCCAGTCCCCTACGCGGAAAAATATCGCGCGATAAATGTAGCGGTTCGCCGTTTCCTCAAATGTCTTCGGCTATCCCGCGTGACACTTTGGCCTTTGGCGGCACCGAAGACCTGTCGCCCAGACAGATTCCATGCGCAAAATTTACGTCGAGATAACCACGCTCACGTTGAATCGACACTGTTGATGCAAACCGGTCGGGCAAATGCGGCGTCAGGCAAACAAATTATCGATTGGCTGAATCCTCTACATCCTTCAAGTTGCGCACCACGCCAATCACTTCATCGGACTAGCCGCATCGGATCTGCATTACAGCCGATCGACCCCGGATATTTGCAGCGCGCCGCCAGAGCAGGTGTTTCGGGGAAAGTCGACTTGCAACTGGCGGTTGAGCGTAACAAACTCATTGTCTTGAACAAAGCGTGGACTAACATACACCGGTCACGTCAGGCGACTTCAGGTTAATGAAAGAATCGATTGAATCGATCTACTCACGCCAACGCCAGCCGCGAGGCCTCCGGCGAGGGTTACTACTTATTTTGGCCGTTCTCGCCGTCATCTTTTTCAGCAGTCGCACGGTCTTGTCTTATTACATCGATTCCCTCTGGTTTGGCTCTCTCGGTTACGCCGAGGTTTTTCGAAAAACGATCAGCATGCAGTGGCTCGTCTTCGCCGCATTCTTCGCGGCTACATTTTTCATTCTCTACGGATGGTTTCTCGCTTTAGCGCGCGCCTATCAGTCACGCCTCGTTTTTTGGTCAGCTTTAGGAGTTAGCGCGGAGCAGGTCCAATTCGCTGCGTCAGACGTTTCGCCTTTTCCGTTCCATTTTGCAGTTTGCGGGTAAGGGCAAAGTGGTCTGGTCATCGAGACTCCCTTACCAGGATTATCCTCGTTGTATTTGGTTGCGACGATGCGGTCGGGCGGCGTGCCTTTTTCTACCCAGTTCTCCAGCGCGGCAAAAATATTGTGGTCGGGATCCTGCGCGGGAACCAGGTCCAGGAAATTTCCGAAATCGTTAGGGCCGGGGCCCGAGCCGCAATGCATCATCCCTGGAACCATGAACAGTCTGTAAAACTCCTGCGTTGTCTGTACGCCTCCCATTTTTGCTGCGACGTTCTCATAATAGTTCACAGAATGTAAGGGCGACGGCGAGCCATCATTCCAGCCGTGATATTGCACCAGCTTTCCGCCACGCGCCTGGAAGGCTTTCAGATCCGGATCGGCGGCATTTAATATCGCCCCAACTTTTGCATCCGTCGTGGCCATATCCTTATCGAAGTTTAATTGCGTGAATTTCCACGCAGCGTTTTCAAACACAAAGCTGCTATAAAACGAGGTGGAAAACATCGCATCCAGGCTTGCTCCGGGGGCCGCTCCGAAGACGTAGCTGGCAAAACTGATGCCCGGTATCCCTGCTTCGGCTTCTGCGCCTGGTTCATAGCCCGAACCAATCTGTTTGCCATTAGCTGGATTTTTCGGCCCGCCATAGATTTTCTTTATCGCGTCGAGTTGTGGCTGCGTCAGGCAAGTGTCGGAATCGGCGGCTTTGCAGAGCAGGACGGACGGATCGAAGTGGCAGCGCAGCGGGTCTTTGATGAATTTATCGGTGACGCCATCCTGCGTGCCACAGGAGGCTAGCGCGGCATTTTCGAGGATGAGCCGTTTCGGTGGAGACAGAAAACTTCCCGAGTCACTTAGTGCCTGCGCGTTCCAGGCGAACGCCGCCATCAGCGGCGTCCAGTAGTGCGCGGGAGCACCCGCAAGGATGCCGTTGAAGTCGTCTGGATAGCGTTGCGCCTCCATCATCGCCTCGCGGCCGCCTTCCGAGCATCCGTTGAAATATGCATACTTGAACTGCTTTTGGTAGAACGCCACAATGATTTTTTTCGCCGCAACATTGGTCTCATGTACTGCGCGATATCCGAAATCTTTTACTTTTTCCGGATGTCCGAGCGCCCATGAGCCGTCGGTGCCCTGCCCTTCGTGACCGTCGTCCGTTCCCGCCGTGGCAAATCCTTTTTTCATTTCACTGGCCAGGGAATATAAATTGATGGAGCCGCCTAGTCCGCCATTTCCCATCTGTTCAAATTTTCCGTTCCAGCCTTCCGCAGGCATCCACACTTCGATCTTGATCAAGGAGTCGTTCGACGGTTTCAGTTCGGCACGAACTCGGCAAAAAGCCGGTAGGTCGATGGAAGGGACAAGGCCAGGCGGCAACTTGAAGGGTCCAGCCGCCACGGTTTCCGCAGCGGTGATCGTGGTGTTCGGCAACTGCAGCTCTTTTACCTTTTCACATGTTCCCTGAGCGAAAGCCGCAGACACACCAACCGTCGTCGAACACACCAGCAAAGCCATGGCAGGGATCAGCCGCTGATTCATAAGTCTCCTTCGCGAGTACACAAGGAAATTTTCAGAAACTGCGCATTCTTTCTACGACTCAGGCGATTGGGCTGAATCCGTGGCCCCGAAGCGTCGCGAAATTTCACGCGCCGCCAACTTAACGGTGTTGATGTTGTTTTCGTCTTCCACGTAAACGCTGACCCCCGTAATGCTCACTGCGGCGGCCACCTGGCCGCTCTCGTCGAAAATCGGCGCGGCCACGGCTCGAATGCCGAGAAAAAGTTCGCCGTCGCTCGTGGCATATCCCTGCTTTCGCACGCATTCGAGTTCGGCGAGCAGCCGGTCTTTCGAATCGATGGTCTTCGGCGAAGTTTTGGCAAGGCCCGGGTGATCATAAAAACCCATCAGTTGGTCTTGCGGCAGGTGCGCCAGCAACACCTTGCCGAGCGCCGTAGAGTGCGCGGGGTAGCGCACGCCGATGTCGATATCGATGCGGGCTAAGTCAGGTTTTTCGACCTTGTCTACGATCATGACCCTGCCGCGTTCCAGAACGCCGATCAACGCCGAAACGCGAGTTTGCGCCGACAGACGGTGCAGAATCGGTTCAGCGGTGCGCCGCAAACCCATATCCCGCAAAGCACCGTGGCTGAGCGCCACAATCTTGAGACCCATTTCATAACGTCCATTTTCGGGCGCACGGCGCAGATAACCTTCACGCTCCAGCCGCCGCAGGATATACGACGAGGAACTGGTGGGAATTTTGAAGTGCTCGCTGATCTCGGCATTGGTGAGGCCACCCGATTTGTGGGCCACGAATTCCAGGATGGCCAGCGCGCGTTCGAGGGAATTCGTCGAATTTTCGGAAGCCAAGAGAGTAGTGCCCCCATCCGTCGTCGCTAAGCCCGGCCAAGTCATCGTCGGAGTCGGTTACATTTTTTTCAGCACGTGGCCGGGAAGAACCGCAGCCAGGCCTAAATAACTCCGATATAGTCGGCCGGAAAACCAAACCTGTCAAATTCTTGCTCAATAGGTTGAGCAACACGGTCCACCAGCGCTGAAAGTTCGGGCCTTTCCTGGCAAACAACGCAACTAATTGAGCGGCCCGTTGACGCCTTCACCCAGAGATGCGATTTTACGCGCCTGCCTCGCAAAAGTTTTGGATGGAGCACATGAAAAAAAGCGATTTGAGATCTTTGATCCTCTTTACTCTCCTGGTTGCTTTGGGCTATGCCGGCTGGCCTGCGAGACTGCACGCGCAGATTTCTACTGCCACCATCTCCGGCGTGGTTTCCGACACCCAGGGTGCGCGAGTGCAGGGCGCCAAAATCACGGTCACAAATATTGATACCGGAATTTCCACCTCCGCGGAAAGCGACGCCAACGGTGTTTACTCCGTGTCGAGCATTCCTTTCGGCAATTACCGGATCGAAGTGGAGCGTGACGGATTCAAGAAAAGCGTGCGCAGCCCCGTGGAGCTCAGCGTCGGAAAAAATGATGTAGAGGATTTCGTCCTGACCATCGGGGATGTCTCTCAGAGCGTGGAAGTTGAGGGCACGGCTACGACGGTGGATACCGCGACCAATTCTCTGGGCTGGCTCGTAGGACAGAAGCAGATTCGCGAGCTGCCCCTCAATGGCCGCAATTACATCCAACTCACGCTGCTCGCTCCCGGCGTCCAACCGGTTCCCCAGGAAAATACCGAAGGCGCCTCCACCCTGGTCCCCTTTGGATTTGGATCCCCACAGAGATTTTCCGTGGCGGGAGGCCGGCCGCAAGGGGAATTGTTTCTGATTGACGGTACCGACACCGCCGGTGTGTGGGGCAACGGCACGGGCTCCAACCTCGTCGGCACCACCCTGGGCGTCGACGGCATCGCCGAATTTCAAGTGCTCACTAACACCTACACCGCCGACTACGGTGGCAACGGCGCAGCGATCAACGCCGCTATCCGCTCAGGCACCAACGAATTTCACGGGTCCGTTTACGAGTTCGCTCGCAACAGCGCCCTTGATGCTCGCAACTTTTTCGATCCCGGCACTTCGCCGTTGCCGTTCATCAGAAATCAGTTTGGCGGCACTTTCGGCGGCCCTATCTACAAAAACAAGACTTTCTTCTTCGTCAATTACGAGGGTCTTCGACAGGACCTCACTGTGCCCGTCACCACCACGGTACCCGATCAGAATTTCCGCAATGGTTTTCTTCCTTGCGCCCAAACCGTCGGCCTGGTTTGTGACCCGACCACCGGCCTTGCCAACGTTGGCGTGAATCCGAATATTGCTGCCGCTTTGAATACCTACCCAGTGCCTAACGGCACGGTGTTCGGCAACGGAACCGCCCTCAACGTCTCCAGCATCAATTCGCCGATCTCCGAAAACTACGGCGTCGTCCGCGTCGACCACACGCTTTCCACATCCGATTCCCTTTTTGCCAGCTACGTCATCGATAGAGCTCAGCTCACCGCCCATCCACAACCGGTCTTGACCGACATCGATACCGAGGGCAACCAATACGTTAGTGTGGAAGAACGCAAAGTTGTTTCCCCCACGGTTTTGAACGTATTTCACGCGGCTTACGTGCACTCCAATATCAACGTCGGGACCCAATTCGTGCCCTCATTGCTGGTCGTGCCCGGTTCGGGTATTCAAGCTACCTTCGGCGTAAACGGCCTCAGCAGCATTGGCGGCAATGACGACGCCAAGGAAGTTCTCGATCGCATCACCTTCCGTGACCAACTCAGCTACACCAAGGGCCGCCATTCCGTGGACATCGGCTTCGAATTCGTACACCACGATCTGCTCGCCGATATACCCATCGTCAACGGAGGCAACGTCGCCTACTTGCCTCTGGGCCCTGAATCTTCTTTCCAGGCTTTCTTGCAGAATCAGCCGCTCGCGTTCGTCGGCGTACCTCTGGACGCCAACGACTCCACCCGCCGTATCCGCCACATCAATATCGCGCCTTACATTCAGGACAGATTTCAGATCCATCGCCGCTTCACGCTAAACCTCGGCCTGCGCTACGACTTCGAAACCAACCCCACCGAAGCCAACGGCAAGCTTTACACGATAAAAAATCCCTATGTTGATACTGGCTTCGTCCAGGTTCCCAACGCCTTCGAGCACAACATCACCAAGTGGAACCTCGAGCCTCGCGTCGGCTTCGCCTGGGACATCTTCGGCAATCAGAAAACCGCGCTGCGTGGCGGTTTCGGAGCCTTCGCCGACTTGCCCCTCGAAATGCAGACCGCCATCTCCTACTTATTCAATCCGCCGATCTATAACGTGACCGAAATTCTCTTTCCCACCATTCCTAATCCGTTTGGGAGCGGTACCACCGTGGTGGGGCTTCCCGGTGGCGGTCAAACCACCGACTACGACCCAAAGATGAACGACTACATCATGCAGTACAACCTTAACGTGCAGCAGTCGCTCTTCAAGGATTGGTTGCTGACGGTGGGCTACATCGGCTCGCGCGCCAACCATCTTGCCATCGGCACGGAAACCAATCCGTGCCTGCCCACTTCCATCCTCTCGGACGGCACCATCGTTCGCTACTACGCCAACTCCGCCGCTTGCCCGACGGTGAACCCCGCCCTGAGCAATGTTGTGAATCGCTATTACGTCGGATTTTCCAAATACAATTCCGGCCAGATCGCTCTTGAAAAGGGCGCCGGCAAGTACTTACAGTTCCGTACCGCTTACACGTGGTCCAAATGCATGGACATCGGGTCCTACTACACCGGCAACGATTCCATCGGACCGAATGGCCAAACCGCCGGCTTGCAGGCGGGTAATCTTGCCAATGCCAATCACAATGTCGACTACGGCCCCTGCGACTTCGATCTCCGGAACAACTGGACCAGTAACGTCGTCTTCCAGCTACCCTTCACCGGCAATCGCTTGAAAGAAGGTTGGCAGTTGACCGCCATCGCTTCCGTGCACTCCGGCACTCCGTACAGCGTCTATGACGCCATCGACAGGGCCAATGTCGGGGAGGCCGGAGCCGCGGCAAACGCCGAACGCCCCGACCTGGTCGGCTCCAACAATAATCCCAACGGCATTCGCAGAACTTCCTCCGGTGTCTTCGGTTTCGATGCCTCGAGCTTCGCCCTGCAACCCGCAGGCATCTTCGGCAATCTCGGCAGAAATACTCTTACCGCACCAGGGGTGCGCACAGTGGACCTCGGCGTTTCCAAGAACACCCGTATCAGCGAACGCAGCAGTCTCAACCTGCGCTTGGACATTTTCAACGTCGCCAACCACACCAATTTCGCTTTCCCCAACGCAGCGTTGTACACCGGCGTCGACGCCAACGGTAACGGCATTCCCAACCCAACCGCGGGCTTGATCACCAGCACGGCCACGACATCACGGCAACTGCAACTTAGCGCGAAGTTTACGTTCTAGAGTTTTTAGGAAAGAATCGATTGGGCGGATTAAAACAGTATGCGATCCGCTCGGCGGGCTTGAATACAGTGATGCTGTAGGGTTAGTTCTGTAGAATCGGCGAAAAAAAATGGTCCCTGGCTCACTTTCTTCTTCTCGTCTGGACGCAGTGGAAGCCGCGCTCGCGGATCTTCAACCGTTGTTGGGCCCGCGCGTAACTACCAATGCCGTGGAACGCGAACATCATAGTCACGGTGAGTCCTACCATCTTCCGGCGCTACCTGACATTGTCTGTTTCCCGCAAAGTACCGGTGAAGTCAGCGAGATTATGAAAATCAGCGCTCGCCACCAGATTCCGGTGGTGCCCTTTGGCGCAGGCACTTCGGTCGAGGGCCACGTAAACGCCTTGCGCGGTGGAATTTCCATCGACCTGCGCGAGATGAACAAGATATTGCGCGTTAATGCGGAAGACTGTGACGCCACGGTCGAAGCCGGCGTCACACGCATGCAACTCATCAAATCCTTGAGCAACACCGGGCTGACATTTTTTGTGGATCCTGGCGCGGACGCCACCATTGGTGGCATGGCCAGCACGCGAGCTTCCGGCACCACCTCTGTGCGTTATGGCACCATGAGCGAAAACGTGCTGGGTTTGACGGTGGTGCTTGCCGATGGTCGCGTCATCCAAACCGGCTCGCGTGCTCGCAAGTCTTCCGCCGGTTATGACCTTACCCATCTTTTTGTGGGCGCCGAGGGAACACTTGGGATCCTTACCGAAGTCACTCTTCGCTTGCATCCATTGCCGGAGGCTGTGTCCGTGGCGGTATGCTCTTTCGAGACGGTGCGCGGCGCCGTGGAAACGGTGATCCAAGGGATCCAACTGGGAGCCGGCTTTGCGCGTGTCGAATTTCTGGATGACAAGCAAGTGGAAGCCATCAACAAATATTCGCAAATCGACCTCTCCGTCTTGCCAACCTTGTTTTTTGAATTCCACGGCATCAACAGCCGTGATGTAAAGGAACAAGCGGAGCTCATCGAATCTCTCGCTGCCGAGCACGGCGGCCAGGGCTTCCGTTGGAAAACGAAATTGGAAGACATGGAAGAACTGTGGAGCGCCCGTCACAACGCCTATTTCGCGTCGCGCGCCTTGCGGCCCGGTTCAGAAGTGCTGTCCACCGATGCCTGCGTTCCAATTTCCCGTCTCGCGGAATGCATCACCGAAACTAAAAGCGATCTGGCGAACTTCTCCTTTCCGGCGACCATTGTCGGCCATGTGGGCGATGGGAATTTTCACGTTTTGTGTGTAATCGATCCGAAGAATCCCTCGGAGCTCGAAGAGGTTGCACAATTTTCGGAACGTATCGTGGCTCGCGCTTTGCGCATGTCCGGTACGTGCACCGGCGAGCACGGTATCGGCAGCGGAAAAATGAAATTTCTTGCCGCCGAACACGGCGAGGCCGTCGAAGTCATGCGCACGATCAAGAAAGCTTTGGATCCTGAAAACCGCATGAATCCGGGTAAAGTTGTGGATATCGACTAAGCCGGTCGCCTCGCGAGTTGTAACGATAGGTTTTCACATCGGACTGGGTCGCTTAAGGGCTGGATCTATGGCGGAGGTACGAGCACATGTCAGAAATTACCCGGCGCGATTTCGTTCTGAGCGGACTCACCGCCGGAATTGCTGCTAGTGTTGTGCCAGAAAACTTGCGCGCCGCTATGCCTCTGGATTCCACATCGGCCATCACCGACCCGTATGCACTCGTCGATCCTGAGCTACGCCCAGCTCTCAACGCATTTCCCACGCTGACCTTCAATGCGCAGATGCTCCCGACCGCGCGTAAAGAACCTGCTTTGCCCGCTCGGCCGGCGCCTGCCCCGCAGGCTTTCGAGCGCCGTATTCCCGGACCGCCGGGTGCCCCCGAATTGCGTCTGGTGATGGTTGACCCTGAACCCGGGAAAAAAGGGCGCCCCGCGTTTCTGCATATTCATGGAGGCGGTTACATTGCAGGCTTCGCCGGGCACGACCCAGCTTTTCTGCAAACGGTTGCGCAGAATTGCAAATGTCTGGTGGTCTCCGTTGATTATCGTCTCGCACCCGAGACTCATTTTCCTGGCTCGCTCGAGGACAACTACACCGCACTGCGCTGGATCTATCACAACGCGGATGAACTGGGCGTAGACCGTAAACGCATCGCTATCGGTGGAGAAAGCGCTGGAGGTGGGCATTCCGCGCAACTCGCGATTGCGGCGCGCGACCGCAGAGAAATTCCCGTCCTCTTTCAGCTTCTGATTTATCCGATGTTGGACGACCGCACCGGCAGTATGCGGCCAGTGCCCCCTCATATCGGAAAATTCATCTGGATTGCCGAGTCCAACCGTTTTGGCTGGACTTCGTTGTTGGGAGTGCCGGCTGGATTGGCCGACGTCCCCGCGGGCGCTGTGCCTTCGCGCGTTGAGAACCTTGCCGGCGTGCCGCCAGCTTTCATAAGCGTCGGTGCTATCGATCTGTTCGTGGACGAAGATGTGGAATATGCGCGACGTCTTATCAATGCGGGAGTGCCCACCGAACTTCACGTGACCCCCGGCGCTTATCACGGATACGATCTGCTTGCCCCCAATGCAGCGGCGTCACGGCGATTTACAGAATCGTGGACAGCGGCGCTAAATCGCGCTTTCGCCAATGCATGACGAAACCATCAACGAGTGCGCGGCGTGCGCAGGCTCGAATAGTTCAACGCCAGCCATAAGAGAAAACTCAATCCCGCAAGAACTTCCGCGCCTCGATCATTCAGCAGGATAATAAATCTCGCCGATGCCGCTGAACGCTTCGAACCTTCATCACCGGTTCGTGGGAGGGCGGGCGTCGGGATCCAGTTTTAAGTCAACGAAGATTAAGACGGCATGGCCCTCGCCTATCGTATGCGCATTGGACGCACTTCCGAGCTCGATTGCTAGCGTAAATTTGGAGGGCGGAGCGCCGATTGCTCCATCCTCCAGGAACTCTCTGCAGACGAGGAGCTGGCTACATTTTTCTGATGCGCGATTATAGCCCGGCTGGTTCCGATTTGTAGTCCCATCGACGTAGAGGCCCTCAGGGGGGTCTGCAGCAAGCAGGCCGGTCACTATGCACTAACTGGAACGCATTCTTACAATATTCACCCTACTGCGTTCGATCATGGAAACGTGTTTATAAACTTCGGCGCCGACGCCAATGAAACGCAAGGAAACAGTCTTAATTTTTGTGCTAGCACTGGTCGTGTGTCTGTTCTTTTTGCTGAGCGTCAGCTGGCTCTGGCAGAGTCTTAGTGAATGAGCTCACATTTGAACGGTTGTCTCTTGCCCAGATCGGGACAAGACTTCCAGTGATTTTCTGAGAGATTCCTCAGTAGAACCAGGGTTTGCCCGGTCCGTTGAGTTATCAGCAAAACCCATGCGAGGGATGCCAATCTCTAATGGTTGGAGCTTCTGACGGCCCCCGGAAGGGTTGCATCTAAGTGAAAACTCGATAATTATTTGGTTGACGAAGATACGTGCACAATCTACGCTGCCTATTAACTTCGCGATAATGGCTTGCCTTAATGGCAAATGGCAACGGCGGGTTACTGAACCGAACTAAGATTGAATGGCTTGACCTCCTCGACCAGGAAAGATTAACGTTGACTTAAAGTCTTACATCCAATGTCATCCACTCCTGGTCAAATCGATTCTAATCATTGCGCGGTTGCGGACGCCCCTATTCGTGCGCAAGTCAGCAAAGTGGAACGCCGTGAGATGTGGGCCTGGGGAAACGCCATAGTTGTTATTCTTAGTTTGACGGGCGGTGTAGTTTCTCTTTCAGTTGCACTTTTGCTAAAAGACACGCAAACCTTATTCGGACTTAATCTTAAGATTGCGATTTACGGGTTAGTTGCCCTAGTTATTCTTTTCACTGCCCACATGATTCATCAACACCGTCATTTAAGAAAAGTTAAGCGCGCCTTGGAAGAGCAGCAGATTCAAGCAGAAGTATTCCGAAGGCTGGCGATGGTTGATCCCTTGACGGGTCTATTTAATCGCCGTTTCGCCGAGGAACGCATTAGAACGGAGATTGCCCGCTCAGAGCGTAAAGGACTCAGTTTAATTCTTGTCCTCCTTGATCTCAACGATTTCAAACAGGTAAATGATGAGTATGGACATCCTGCAGGGGATCTGGTGCTTAAAGAATTCGCTAAACGGCTGACCCAATCTACTCGCGCAGCAGATTTGGCGGTGCGATGGGGCGGCGATGAGTTCATGCTCCTTCTCGTTGACTGCCAAATCACCGAACTCTCCACCGTGTTGTTTCGCCTGCATGGATTCGCAGTGAGCGTGGAAGGAAAGGACCTTCCGATTTCTTTCTGCTCTGGCTGGAAAGCTTTTGAGCCAGGGGATAAAATGGCCGGCTTAATTGAATGTGCCGACCGGAATCTTTACATTAATAAGGCAACCAAAAAGCACGCGGGGAACCTAAAGCCGGTGTTAGTGTCGTAATCTATTCTCATTCATAGTTTCTTTCAGATCATATCCATTTTTCGAGGCGTGGGAACACGCACTTTTTTGCTATAAGGGAAAGGCCGCAGGAGCCACGGAGATCCGGTTACGGCCAGATCGTTTGGAAGAATACAGTGCCTGATCCGCCCGCAAAACCAAATTTGCAAGATTATGTGTTTCCCTGTCTATACACGCGATGCCAAAACTGGCAGTGACAACAGCATTGCGAGTACCAAACGAGAATCTCTGCTGAGCGAGATCTTGCTGGATATGTTCCACTGCTACCGTCGCGCCTTCAACCTCCGAATGCGTCAACACCATGAGAAATTCTTCGCCTCCCACACGACCGCATAAGTTGGAGGTTCTACAATTCTTCTTTAGTATTTCGGCAAAACTTTGCAGCACCGTATCCCCCGCAGCGTGTCCGAAAGTGTCATTCAAGTTCTTGAAGTGGTCCAAGTCCGACATGATCGCGCACAAAGAAAACTTGTGCCTAACTGCCGAAGCAAATTCCGTGTTGGCCCAGTTTTCAATTGCCCGTCGGTTTGCCAGCCCTGTCAATGTGTCGGTGAGAGCCAAATTCTCTAGAAGGCGACTTTTGGCCTCAAGCTGCCTGTGGAACTGTATTACTCTGCAACCTACTACGATTCGAGCGCGCAGTTCATCAGGTTCAAAAGGCTTGGTTAAATAATCATCTGCTCCGGCAGAAAGGCCCACTGAAATCTCCCGCTTATCAGAGACGCCGGTGAGGATAATGATATAGCTGTAAAAATCCTTGGGGCCTTCCCGCAAGCGTTTACATAATTCGACTCCCGTCACATCTGGCATCATCCAATCTGTAATTACTAAGTCGGGCTTGTGCTCAGCAAAAAGATCGATAGCCTCGCTTCCAGTTTTCGCGAAAACCGTCGAGTACTGTTGAAGGGAAAAAGTGTTCTCAAGTAATTTTCGATAGACTCGGGAGTCATCAGCTATCAGAAGCTTGAACTCATTTATCGGAGCATCCATTTTATGAGCTCACCAGATCGCTGGACACATTTGATGATTCTCGCATGTAGCCTGCTGAGTGGTCAGCAAGTCTGCTTGCTCGCCCGTGGCGATCCCCAGGAAGACAACATTCATCAATCATAGTGGGTTCGGAACTCCTCTGAGTTTTGCCACTAAATGCAGTGAGCTAAGAGTTATTACCGAAGTTGCTGGATATTTTGTGTTGCGTTCGCAACGCTTCGAGCAGGCCACGAGCTTCGAACCGCGTGAAGCTTTCCCCGATCTTTTCGTCCTGGCGATTGCATATGAGCTTTCACTGAAGAAATTCGCGGCCGTCTTTCAGTAGCTCCTCACGACCCAGTTCGGCGAACTTGGCAGCCGGCAGGACACGCGGGTGGAAGCCCATTTTCCCGAATTGTTCGCAATCATGCAGTTTGCCTGTCGCGCTTCCTAAGAACCGCGCACATAGAAGTTGTAGGGAAGTAGCGGACACAGCTAGCCCTCGTGGTCGGTATACCAACCACGGGGTGCTTCTGTCGTATGTTCTTTACACGCTAGATAAACTGATGCAGCATCGCGCAGAGGGTATTGGGAGGTTTTGCATGTCTAACCGACGACACTACGTGCCACCCAAAGTCATCAGGCAGCCCGCTGAAGCAGAATATTTGGCTTTCTTGAAAAACCAAAATAAAGCCGCATTGGTTCATTCGGGCGGAAACCTATTCTCGGATTCTAAGTCGCATCAGGAATATATAACGGTAGTGAACCAGGAACGAAAATATGTCGAAGTCTCGGACGACTTTTGTAAGCTCGTGGGCTATGACCGTGATGAACTCCTGCAGAAGAAGTATGATGACCTTACGGCGTCCAACACAAATGACATCGAGACCATCTTCAATTTATTTGAAAAGCTCGGCTATATGCACGGACTCTGGATGTTGGTCAGCCGTGAAGGAACCCGCATTCTTGTTCGCTATGAATCCTGGCTTCGGCCTGACGATTTAATTGAAGGACATATGGAAGTGGTGGGCGCAGGCTACTAGTTCCTTGACAAAACAAGCGGCGGCGGCCAAACGCTGTTTCCGGTGAAGACCCCAGTTCGCCTACCGTTTGCCAGTTGCTCACGCCACCCGCTCGAGCGACGGGAGAGGTTCGGCATGAAGGTGCCCGGGCCGAGGAATCGGGTATTCTGATTAAGCCGTCAATGGTGCGATCAATTTATGAAGCGCTATTGCCGAGTGGCAGGCGTCCACGCGCCAAAGCCCATTGGCACACCATGAAGTAGTACCGTTATGGCGATCTGGCATAAGACGTACCAGCCGGGGCGGATTGCGTTGGTCACAAGAGCATGTCTTCCACAATATTTAAACGAATCTGATAGCCTGCAGGCCCAAGCGGCGGTGAGTTCCCTAGCCTTTTAAACTTGTCCAGTTACTGAAGAGGAGAAAACTAAAATGCTAATCGCCTTGCTCGTTATAACCACGATTCTGATTGCGGCCGCCTTGGGTGTGGTATTGGTCCGGCATGCTCTTCGTCCCGGCGATTAACCGTCCAGCCCGGCTAAGTCTATGCCCTTTGTGTTTAAAAAGTTTGCGCCCGAGCAAAAGGCCTGTTCACTAACTGAACAGCATTCAGCGGTGATCCTGGCATTGAACCGCGCCGTTGGTATTCCTTACAAAACAATCGAGCGACCGGCCATCAGCCAGTTCTAAAATATGCGGCCCGCTAGGTGCCTGGAGAACTTCAGGAACCGGCTCAATCGTTCCAATTATCGTCTGGCGACGCCGAATTTCGCGGCTGTGGAGATATCCCAAGTAATCCCAATACTCGTCCAAATCGTAGGCTACGCAAACCGTCTCGTTTGATCCTCGAAGCGTCAGCCGTCCTTGGCCTTCGTACGATCCTTCGCGTTGGGGTGTTGCTATTGGCATATGTCTCCTTCGCAAAGTAAGGTTAACATCGCGGCGAGACATATAACCCGCAATCTACCCACTGCCCTGTTGAAAACTGTTGATTTCCGCCGACCAAAACTCCGGTATCAACCAGGGCGGGACTATCAGGGAATCGTCAGTTCATTGTACTTTCGCACGGTGTGGGAGACTTGACCCGTCGGCGTTGGCAAGGGCCTTGCACGCCCATGCAAGTTTACCTTACGCACGTCAAGGCTCGTTGGGCACTAATTTACTTTAGCGAGAAAAGTGGGTTGCGGACGTAACCTACTTTATCCGGGTCCGTGAAAAACACCAAGGAACGGGAAAGAAGTATCAACGATACTGTAGCTCGGCCATGAACAAACCTCACGGCAATCACGGAAAATGACAGGCCCCCCCCGAGCGCCTTACGCTCTCTTTCCAGCAGAACGGCTAGTGAAAGTGGCACAGTTTCATCATCCAACGGTTGGGTCGTGGCACCGAGCCGTAATCCTAACCTGCATTTTCTGCTAAATCCCTTTCTGTATCTAAACTTTGCTTCCGGCATCCAAGTGGTTGCAGGACGCTGTTGCCACAGAAAGCAAGGAAGGTGAGCATGAATTCCAGGCAAGTGGCTCTTATCACCGGCTCTAGCACAGGCTTTGGCAGATTGTTCACGCAAACCTTGGCTCGTAAAGGGCACACTGTTTTCGCCACGATGCGTGACCCCGCCGGTCGGAATGCAAAGAATGCCGCCGAAATACGCACGCTTGCGCAACAGGAGTCACTTCCAATCCACGTCCTTGAATTAGACGTGACCGACGATGCTTCGGTGGGGCGGGCCGTGGATGCCGTCGTCGCCACGGCAGGGCGCATCGATGTGGCTATCAACAACGCTGGCTATTACCTGGGTGGGCTGGCCGAAGCGGTCACCACTGACCAAGCACAGAGACTAATGGACACGAATTTTCTTGGCCCGGTGCGCGTAAATCGCGCGGTGCTTCCGCACATGCGTCGGCAACGCAACGGCCTGCTCATGCACATCAGCAGCGGCGCCGGGCGTGTCGTTCTCCCTTCCGCGGGTTTCTATTGCGCCAGTAAATTTGCCCTCGAGGCGCTGGCCGAGTCGTACAGCTATGAACTTGCCGGGCAGGGAATTGAATCCGTAATTGTCGAACCCGGAGCTTATGAGACTGCTGTATTCGGCAACAGTGTAACGGCTGCCGATATGGGCCGGACCGATACTTATGGCGCTGCCAAGGAGTTTCCGGCGAAGTTAAACGGCGCACTTTTGTCCACGGTCGGCAACACTCAAGATGTCGCGGACGCCGTTCTGCAAATTGTGGAAACTCCCGTAGGGCAGAAGCAGCTGAGGTATCGGATAAGCGCTGCAAGCTTCGGTGTTGACGAGATCAACAGTCTCTCAAAGCAAGTCCAGACAAGCTTGCTAGAAGCCTTCGGTATCGCTGCCGACACTAGATTCGTCCAAGGCAAAGCTGTCGGCTCCGTCTAGCTTCACTGCACAAAAGCTTCTCAAGGGATCTGTTGGCAGTGCAGTCGCAGTAAGGCAGCATGAGTTCGCTCTAACGGTAATGACTCGATTCGGGCGCTGTGAGTGAAATGGAATTTTCAACCTTTACGCCAGCAACGGCTGGATCACCGCCTGGCTGACTTGGCAGGTTCGACCCAGACGACAAAGCTCAACTTATTGCGATGGTAGTTTCCTGTGATCTCCGAGCAACCGGGAGTGGGTACGTACACACCTGTCAGCATGGCTGATCCAGGTCCTTGAAAGGCGTTGGTCGGCGGCAACACCAGGAGGGGCGGGGCCGGTCCGTCGAGCCGTCTTCCCGTGACCTTTATTGCAGGGCGCTGTTCCGCAAGCGAATCGTAGCCCAAACGCATCCAAAAGATCTTTACTGTTAACGGCTGGACTTCTTGCTCGTGCCCTGGTTGTTGGGCGCCCATTCCCAGACCGCCGGTTCGGGAAGGAGGGTCCACAGCTTTTCCGTACCCAGCCAAAAGGAGTTTTCATCGCGCTCATGAGGGTCGGGCGGTATGAATTCCTTTGCCGGCCGACGCGTAATCGGGCAAGAGGCCGGCGGCCCAGGCTGAGGCTGAGCCGAGGGTTCCTGCTGGCTTCTTGCCGTCGAGGCCACCAACGCAATTACCAGGACGAATCGGAAAGCAGTCATTGCGTTCGATCCTAACTTTCTGGATCTTTTTTTTCAAAGCGGGCCTTCGTCCAACGGAGCGCGCATCTTTCACGCTCCAAAGACGGCTGCTGCAACGACGCGTTAGCAAATTATCTTAACTAATGTAATTGGGCGATTTCAGTCATAACTTGGCCAGTAGCGCGATTCTTGGCGTGTGGCGGGCAATTCGGAGCTAAAGGCTAGTGGCAGATATGCACCGGCAAACTCGCTTGTCGGCATTAAATGGACCGACTCCCGAATTGTCGGCCTAAGCTACCGGAAAAAACCACGTGTTCAGCCGGGGAGTCCGGCCAGCCGAATCTGAATGGAGATTCTTAACATTCGGTGAATCGAATATGAAGATTGATTTACTTGTCTTTTTGAAAATTTTGATGCCACTGACTTCGAGGCTCTCCTGAGCTTGCGTTCCTATGGGGTTTCGCACCCGACTGTCCTGCAGCGGGCGGGTATGGAGCGCGTGGCTGATGAGACTTACGAGACTTGCCAGCGTAGGAGTTTTCTGAACTGCTCGTCTTGGATCTAATGGCCATGGTGAGATTCTGCACTTCTTCTCGAATCAAACGCAATTCGTCAACAATCTCTTTCGCTATCTCGTCTTTCATATTGCACCCCCCTGCATACTACATAGTCTGATTCGATAATTCATTCTCGACTTTCGCGCGATTCATTTCGACTTACCAGAAATTGTTTGAATTGCAACATCGGAAGCTAAGCACTTCCGTCCTTCGCGACGGGCTGTTTCCCTCTAAGCTTATCTAGCACCCAGCGGTGAACGAGAACTGGAATCTTGAAGCGCGTGTGCACTTTGACGCTGGCACACGTTATGAACAGGGGTGTAAGGCACTGCTACTGCCCGAAGGCGTAGGGCACGCGTGCAAGCGGCCTCAGTTGTCCCGGGGCAACACTTCCGGCTATTCCGTTTTGAGTTTTTGATTTCCTATTTCCTATGCATCGAGCTCGCGACCGAAACGAAAAAGGCCGGACGCTTGTGTCCGGCCTGTGAATCTGAAACTGGTTGTGATTTTGCTGCGCGCGGCGGTGATCGCGGGGTTATGGACTGACGGCCTGCACTGCTCCCGAATATGTGCTTTCTACTCCGTCCGAGTCGACCGATGTCGTCACATAGTAGTAGGTCTGCCCACCCGCGAGCGTGTCGTCCGTAAAGGTCAATCCCCCGACAAGGGACGAATTGATTTTGACGTAGCCGCTCCCGCTGGCCGTGCTGCGATACACGTCGTATCCGGCAACGTCGGAGGACGGGCTTGGCTGCCAGTTCAAAACCGCCGAAAAACTTGACAGTGTGAAACTAAAGCTGGCCGTAGCTGTCGAAGCCGGCGACCGGGAATCGGTGACCTTAACCATAATGGTGAAGGTTCCGGCAGCTGTCGGCGTTCCCGAGATCGTTCCCGTTCCCGATAGCGTTACGCCTGCTGGAAGCGCGCCCGAAGCGATGCTCCAGTTGTACGGCGTTGTTCCACCGCTTGCCGTCAGTGTCGCTGAATACACCGTTCCCGCCTGTCCCGCCGGCAATGCACTGGTCGTAATTTGTACCGGGATTGCGGTGGCGCTTACCGTGAGCGTAAATGTTTTCGTTGTTGTCTGCGCCGTCGGCGTCGTCGAATCTGTCACCTTCGCCGTGAAACTGAACGTGCCCGCAGCTATCGGCGTTCCCGAAATCGTTCCTGTTCCCGATAGCGTTACGCCTGCTGGAAGCGCACCCGAAGCGATGCTCCAGCTGTACGGCGTTGTTCCACCTGTCGCCACGAGCGTCGCCGAATAGGCTGCCCCCGCTTGGGCGTCCGGCACGGAGCTGTTTGTAATCTGTGGTGGAGCGACTGCGGCGGCAATCGTGATATTCAGAGATTTCGCGGCAGTTTGCGACGGCGAAGAAGAGTCGGCCAACTGCACGCTGAACGTCGAAGTGCCCGACTGGGTGGGAGTTCCGGTAATCTGGCCAGTGGCGCCGAGGTTCAGCCCCGCCGGCAAAGAACCCGAAGTCAAGGTCCACGTGTAAGGGGTGGTGCCGCCAGCGGCCGCCAAAGACGTACCGTATGCGGTTCCGACCTGGCCACTATTGAGGGAGGCAGTCGTAATGATGAGCGGAGCGCCTTGCGCGGCCACGATAAGACTCATCGACTGACTTGCCGTTTGGACCGGAGAGGAAGAATCCTTCACTTGAATTATGAAGGAGGAGGTTCCCGCCTGTGATGGCGTGCCAACGATCTGTCCACTCGAAGTGGAAAGGGTCAAACCTGTCGGTAAGGAACCAGATGCTAGTGACCACGAATAGGGTGCAGTGCCACCCGTTGCCGTCAGTGTGGCCGAATAGACAGACTGAGGTTTCGCGGAAGGAAGCGAAGTGCTAGTGATGGAGAGGGATGATGCTTGCTGGGCTGTCGAGTGCAAACTAGCAACTGTAGCGCATCCGCCTACAAACTGGGCGACAAAAAAAAGAACAAGAGCGACCGGGGCGTTGCGTTTCTTGGCGAATATCGAAATAAAGGTGGGTGTTTCTAACCCGGTCATCAGTTGGAATCCTGGGTTGAAGTTAACAATATGTAAGTCTCGTTACTACTGGTCAAGTGGCGGGTTTTCGGGATAGATCAGGCCAGGTAAGTAGGCTGTACTTTAGAGCAGGAGGGCGTTGCGCTGACTCGGAGGCTGAGACTTGGACTGGCCATGTTCGGGGTGGGTTCACTTTATTTTGATTTTCGAGCGATGCCAAATAATCCTTTCGCGTCAAAACGAATTGGATCGGGTTCCAGAGGCTCAGCGTGACACACCAGAAACTTGTTCCCGGGCTTGTCACGCATGAAATTGTCAAAGGCGAAACTGTAGTCGATGTCGTCAGCTATAATTACACCACCCGGTTTCAGCGCGGGCCAGACCTGACGCAATTCAAATTCCGTGTTGTATTCGGTATGAGCGCTGTCGTGAATGAAGAGGTCAATTTTTTTCAGTTTCGATAGCACTCGAGGAAGGTGCCGACGGCTGGTGCCCCGGATGTACGACCACCGATGCCGCAAATTGGTCCGAACCGCTGCGCCGATCTGGTTGTGCAACTCGGGGCGTAAAGGCGGGGGAAGGTCGATGCTGTAAAGATGACCGGCTCCGTTGCGTTCCATGGCTTCGAGAATCATTTGCGAGGTGAAGCCACGCGCGACACCAGTCTCCACCATGTCAACGGGCCGTAAGTGACGTACCAGGCACCATGCGGCGCGTGCCAGCCCGGGTTCCCCGTCGCCCCAGCCGTCGAAAGCCCCCCTGCCGATGTGGACCTGCTTGGCACGGAAGTTTGACAGCACATCGTCCCACAAGGGCCAGAATTCAGCGCAGACCTGGCACGGCCAGGCGACGCCAAGGAGCTTATGCAGTCTTTGCTCCCAGTTGTCGGTTACAACGTAAGCCGTTTCCTGGAATCGCGGCTTGCTTCCTTCGTTTCTTTCCGCAAAATCAGACGCAAGCCTGATCCAAGCCTCCATGGGATCTTTGGTTGTTGCAGCAACTCGCCACAACAGATCGCCTTTTCTTCTCAAGCGACCGAGCATGTGTCTCCTCCGATTCAGGCACACTCCGAACCACCTACGTCTACTCCATACACCGAACCACCTACGCCTACTCCATACACAACGAACGCACGCGGCGTTCGGCGCCTACCAATCCTTTGCCTACGATAGGAGCCGGCTTGCCAAGATGGGTGCGGCATGTTTTGCGCCGAACATAAACCGCATCACGGGTCCAAAGGTCGGCGCACTCGTTGGGCCAACAAAAAACAATCCGGGGACCGAGGTCTCAAACGAGCCATCGAGAAGCGGGGCGTAGTCTTCCAGGGCAATCTTCTTCTTGAGCGCAGGGTCGAGATATGCGAGGCGGTCAAGATTCGTCTTGAAGCCAGTGGCGGCAATAACGTGATCGGTGATAATTTCCTTAGTGCCCTTTGGTTCTTCCACGATCAGACTCACACGTCCGCTCGCCACGCTCGCTGATTGCACCTTGTGCCGAACGAGCAAATCAACCTTGCCTTCGACACGCTCGCGGAGCCACCAGGCGCCGGACGGCCCCCAACTAGTCGCCACCAGTTGATGACGTTTGTCTTTCGGCAGAAGCCAACGAAACAGCCGCGGTAGCTCGGAAATCCCCAGGCTCTGCCAACCTGCTCCGAGCCCGGCTTCCGGCATGCGGATCCGGTCCAGCAAAGTTCGATTGCCTATCGGCTCGGTGTTCCATCGGATTTGGCCGCCGCGTGCCAGCACACGCACCTTGGCACCCGCCTCGTGCAGCAGGGCAGCAGATTCGAGCGCGGACTGTCCAGCACCAATAATCGTGCAATCGCGGCCGGCGTACGCGGCGGAGTCCTGCAGCAGTGCACTGTGAATACAGAAAGGTTCCGGAACGTCCGAAATCTCCGGCGGTAAGTAGCGAAAAGGGATCGGGCCGGTCGCCAAGATCACTCGGCGCGCCTCCAGCGATTCTCCATCCGCAAGATCAAGTATGAAGTTGTGAGAATTACGCTGAATTCGTTTTACCTTCACGTCACGCACGTCGCCGACGGCTTTTTTTTGGAACCATTCCGCATAGTCCAAAAAGTGACTCAGACTGACGGGATTGCCTACGTCCTGATAAGGCATCTGTTTCTCGGCATGGAAGCGTCGCATGGTGAATTTTCGGTTTGGATCCCACAGACTTGAAGCGAACGCCTCCGACTTTAGATACATGCCTTTCGGCATGAACGAGCGCCAGCTCTCGAGCGGGGTTCCAAAGATCTGGAAGGGACGCCCGATCGCCCGAAGATGAGCAGAAATCGATAAACCGTAGGGGCCCGCTCCAACAATTGCTGTATCGATGTTTGACAAGTTATTTTCTCCATTCCAATCGTCTGGCTAGCTAACCGCGCGTTTGGCCAGCAGCCAGATCGGTTGTGCAAATTGTTCGATTGTGTAGTGGTATAGCCCGGGGACGGGGTCCGCCAAACGGAAGTGGCCGTCCACGATTTTCGTTCCTCGTGGCAGCGCACCCGGCGGCGGACGATACTGGAGCGAGGAGCGCCAGACGACCCCTGTCGTCTCACGTGGGGCCTGCTCAAATTTCTGCCCAACTGCATTCTCGTAAGCAACGATCGGGATGTTCACGCCGCAGAGGGTGGCAATTTCCTCCTGCCAATCGGTGCGGCCAACGGTAGGCTCAATGATGACAAACCTGTTTGTTTTCCTGTTTAGCTTGAACTCCAGGCTGCCGACGCCCTTGTAACAAACCCTCCGGATGAATTGCAGAGTCAGCTTCACGAGCTCGCCTGTCCTGTCCCCTGCCGCCTGACAAAGAGCTGTGCTGCCCACGTTCGGTGGACTGCAAGTCAGCTTTCGCCCAGAAAATAACGCCGTCGCCCTGCTGTTAGAATCACAGGCAAACAAGGTGAAGAAGATGTCGCTGTCTGCGCCGTCGATCCACTCCTGAACAACGATTCCGCCACCCCCTTTCAGCATCTCGATGGCGACGCTGCGCGCCTGTTCCAGCGTGGACGAACGAGCCACGCGCTTGATATGGCGATCCGGCCCCGTCTGGAAATTGTTCGGCTTGATGACAAAGGGCGGCGTAAGAGTTTCCATCAACGGAAGATCCTGGACGCTGCCGAGGATGATGGCGCGGGGAACCGGAAATCCTTCCCTTTCCGCAAATTTCTGGAACTGCGTCTTGTCCGCCAGTATCGGAACAACTTCCGCGGGTGGAAGGCTGAAGCGGAAGCAGTGCTCCAGTTCTGCACGGTAAGTGGACACCACTTCCACGTCTTTATCTTCCGTCAGGAACAGAACGGCAGGTTCACCAAGGCGATTCGATAATTGCTTCAACCCGTCGATCAGGTGGTGGCCACAGACGCTGGGAAACCTCTCTACGTGACAAAACCGTGACCACGCAGCGGTGTGCAAACGGGTCGTCACTACGAGATGGATAGACATGCCCAAGCGGGCAAGGCTTCGAACCACCCCCAAAGCGTTGAGCGTACCGCCGACGATAACCGCTGGGGTTCTAGCTTTCATTTTGTCGTATCATCTCCCATGCCCGCGGCACGAGATACTGATGCGAGGTCGTACTTTGTTGAACGCAAAGCATTGGTCTTTTTCTACGGATGGGCACGTCTTCACGAGGGCGTTGGACAGACTCGCGCGTCGATATTTGTTTCAGCGTGCAATGGCCGCGGAATCAGGCAACGTTCTGCAACTCTTCTTCGATCTAGATGCACGCAAGCGCAACTCAATCAAACGTTTGAACGGGCTGTTTCGTAGACCTGCTTAGGGGAAGGCCGGTCTCTCGGCAGGCCACAAAAGGCGGCGACTCACTCGTGCGTGTCAAAAGAAAGTCATAAAAAGAGGTCAGGTGATCCACCATCATCGTTATTTCGAATCTGGATTCGACAGTTCCGTGGGCCTTCCGCCCGATTTCTTTGGCGTATTCTGGTCTCTGGAACAACCCGATAATCCGCCTCGCTGCGGCTGCTGGATCCTCGATGGGTACCAGGAATCCATTTTCTCCGTCTTCGACAGCCTCCGGGTTTCCACCTACGGCCGTCACAATGCAAGGAAGCTTGCAAGCCATCGCTTCCAGAAGTGCGTTGCAAAAACCCTCGCTTCGCGAGAGAAGACAAAAAGCGTCGGCTATCTTCAAAAGCGGGAACACCCCCTCGAGTTCCCCAAGGAAACGAACGTTGGACTCAAGTCCGAGGTCTTTCACGAGTCTTTGCAGGTCGTTGAAGTGCTGTGGTTCGCTGGTGCGACCCACAATGGCAAACATCACAGACGGGAAGCTGCGCCGCACGATGTCCGCCGTTTCCAGAAGCGTGTCGAGCCCCTTGACCCTTCTTACGTTCGCAATGCTAGCGACGATATGGGATGCACCGCTCAGACCAAATTCTTCCTTAAGCGGATTGCCTCCGACCATGCTGTTCGCCAAGGCAAGATCGACGCCGTTATACACGGTGACAACCTTGTCTTGATCGATATGCTCGGTCTCAATACACCTTTTCCTTACAGCTTCGGACACCACATGTATGCCATCCGAGAGCCTGTCGATGAGCTTGTAAGCGATATTGTGCTTCGTAGAGCGCAAGATTCCCATATCGCGTCGGCTGGAAACGAGCAAAGCATCACTACCTAACTTGGCGATGAGGCCCCCCCACGTATTAGAGGTCTCAAAGATGGTGTGCACGATGGCGGGTTTCTGCGCTCGGAACAAAGCATTGATGGCCAGCGCAGCGCGGAAGCCCTTCCAATCGTAAGTGCGCCGCATCGGGAAATAGTGGAGGGGGCATTCCAGGTCGCTCAGGATCTCCCTGGCCCGAGGTATCACATCGAAGGTGACCACAGAAGGCTCGAACCGGTCGCGCGGAAGATGCCGAATGGTCCTCAGCAAGGCCTGCTCGCCGCCGCCCTGCAACTCGCGCAAGCTATCGATGACATAAATAACGCGCGCGGGGACGCTCGGACTCTTCGATCCGCGACCGGAATGAGGAGCGGCTCCCGCGCCCGAGTTCGTTGCAGCCCGATTCGAGTTCGAAGGTCCTATGAGTCTGTTAATGGTAGTCAACTTTTGATCGAGAAAGGCGGCATAGCTCAGCTCGCATGGCTCGGAATTCTCCCTAGCGATTGCGGTCGACGATGCCGAAAAAGATTCGTTCTGGAAATCGTGAACGGGACTGGCGCACGTTGTGGGTCAATCGGCCTGACGAAAACGGATGTCCACCGAGAGGGCGAAACTGACGGATTGAATCTTACGTACGAAGCGTCTCTCTCCTTAAAACACAACGACGGTAAGGCCGGTAGGTGGAAGCGGACGGACCACAGCCGTTCCGGCAGTGAATTCATAGGCACCGATTGAAGGCGGTGTGGATCGGGTCAAGCCATCATGATCGTAGGCCGAGGCTGGGGTATTCGTGTCTCCGGCTCCGATCGCAGGACTGCTCGAAGCAGAAAGATGAAAGTCCGGAGTCGAGGCCGAGACAAATCCCGGGTCAAGATTGATCGTCCCCGTGACAACGCTGCTCGCGGGCGGCGCGCCAATGCCGAACATGATGTTGTTATCGCCGTAGATACCCTGGGCGTTCGAGCTTCCGTTCAACCAGTAGGGGGCGCAAGGTGTCTGGGCACAAGCCCCGCCATTGAGTTGATAAATGATGTTGTTCCGAATATGAACCTGTAGGTTGGCGTTGTTACCGCCGTTCCCGACGCCTCCGGAGCTTCCTGAGTATGAGGGACTTGGATTGGGACCACAGTTATACATGGTGTTGTTAAAGACTTCGACGCTGCCAGAGCCCGGAGTGCCGGTGTTGGTATATCCCGGAGAATTCACGCAGAACCAGGCACCGCCCCCTTCCGGCGTATTCGCCTTCCCCGCGTTGTAGATAATATTGTTGTAGACCAGAATCGGCCCCTTGGACGGATCGACGGTTGCCAATACGATGCCATCGCACTGGGTATCGTGGATCACGTTATCGTGGATCGAAATGTCGAATTGATTGTTTCCGGTGCCTGCTCCGTTCGGGGACGAATGAATTTGGATGCCGCGGCAACCGTTTACGTTAGCGATTGTGCCCCATGCTAATTCCAGGTGGTTGCTGTCCGTGGATGGATACACACCATGATACTGGTCGGATGCTCCGGTGGCTCCTGCATCATGAACGTTGTTACCCAGAAACACAGAATTCGTCCAGAGCGTGGCCTCAAGACAACCGTTCTGTCCGTCGCCATTCGGGCAACTCAAATCATTCCCGACAATGCGCCAATCCGAGTCGCCCCAGGGGTTTACCGCGTTGTCGTGCGCTCGAACGGTCAGTCCTGCGAACACCCAGTGAGATTGGCCGCCACCCGACGATCCTTTCGAGCGGATCCCGATTTCATTGGCAAGGGTCGTCGTGCCGATCGTCACCGTAGCGCCCGGATATGCAACCAGAGCTAAAGGAGATCCCGCAGTTCCCTGTTGACTGTCGATGAGGAAGTAGGTGTTCCAGCCGCTGCCATCGTCCGAAGTCTGACTGACTCCGTCCTGGGCATAGGTGCTATCGCCGGCCACCATCGTATTTCTGGCCTTGAGAACCGTTGCCCACGGCGCACTGAAGCTTCCGTTGGCGTTATCGCTCCCATTTTTCGCGACGAAATAGATGTGGCCGCTGCGCACCGTGAAACGGCAATGATTGCCGAGATTTCCCACGTCGGCGCAGATCGACGATTGGCCTCCCGCCGTCACCTGCAGCGTGCCCGCGCCCGCCGTGCAGGCGGACCCAAACTGCACGACCACCTTTTGATACCACATCCAGGTATTCACCTGTTGGCCGTTTACAGAAACCACACGGAGGCAGTTCAGCCCATTCCAACTAACCGTCGGCGCGGCACCGAAGTTGTTGCCATAAATCGTGACGTACGCCCCAGAATATCCGGAAACCGTCTCCCCGCCGGTATTGGGACCACTAATAAGGTCCGTGAAAAAAATAGTGGGCGGGTTCGCTCCTTGCGCTGCGGGGGAGAGCACGAGGAGGAGGATGAGCAAGAGCCATCTTGATCGCATTGGCGGAGCCTTCTTTCGCGCAGTCAGATCCAGAAGGGTCTGACTGCGTCTTCATGCTAAGACAGGGCGAGCGCGCCTACTACTGGACTTCAGTACAGCTGAGGGACGAATACGTGCCCTGTCCTTCCCGATTGCTGATGAATCAGAATGTTCTTGCGCTTTGGCGTCTTCTCAATATCGACGATTAGAAGACGTCCCTTTTTTCCGGTCGAGTTGAGCGGCCAAATTCCGCTGCGCGTCCGTTTCGCACAACGGTACGGCTGCTTTGGATAGCAGGCGCGAGAGCAGATACCGTCGAACGGTCAAGTACGATTCACCAGTCATCGCTTTGACGCACTTCTTCGATTTCCAGAGTAACGTTTGCCGCCACCGAGGCCAGATTTGACTCGACGCGATCGCCCCAGAGACTTCGGGGGGTGTGTGAATCTGGATCGAATATCGACCAAAGATCAGGCAATTTCTCACCACAGAGACTGTCGTCGTTGCTTCAGAGGTAAACAACACTTCAAGACCAGCCGCGGCTGCGTTCCTGCCGACATTCCACGAGTAGTAGCCATCCGGCACCGAAGCGGTGCTTATTTTCTCTCCCAAAATGTCCGCCAAGATGGCGCAACTCTCCGACCATTCCTTCCTAAGTTCATCCGAACTGAGGCGCGACATTCGCGATGGATGCGAGCAGGAGTGACTTCCGATGACGTGCCCGCGGTCCCGCAACTCGCGAATTTGCCGGCGGTTCATGAAGCCCGGCTGGCCGATCCAATCCGTGGTAATGAAGAAATGCCCTCGCCAACCGTGCTGTTCCAGCTCATCGGCCACGTAGTTGTAGGCGCCGAGTTCACCGTCGTCGAATGTCAGGAATACAGGAACTTCCGTTTCCTGCCAGCGGCGAAAAGTGTCGATTCGGCTTACATCAGCCCCCTCGAGCCGGCCGTGAATCGAAAGGATGTGATGATGAAAATCACGATGGTCGATCTTGTAGAGGGCTTTGTGCCCGCCCTGCAAACCGTCTGTCACATCATGGTAGGCGAGTGATATTGCCTTCATCGGGAGAGAGCCTTAGCTTGAGCGTCTTGCAACACGGCGAGGTAGCATTGCCGGGTTTGCCTGGCAATGCCGGCCCAGGAGTGGCCGCCACCAAACTTCACAGCGAGAGCAAGACGTTCTCGTTCCTTCGGTTCGCGGATAAGCCGAACGAGTGCACCGGCAAGGCCGTCCACGTCGCCATAATTGATGAGCAACGCATTCTCACCGTCCCGAAGAACCTCCTGAAAAGCCGGTAGATTCGTGGCGACGATTGCCTTATGGAAGGCAACCGCGGTCATTAGAGCGCCGCTCGTCGTCACTTCCCGGTAGGGGAAGACCAGGACGTCGGCAGCCTGGTAGTACGCCGATAACTCTTCATCAGGCACGAAGCGCAGGTCGAGGCGCACGGATTTTTCCAAACCGAACCGCGACACCTGTTCTCTGATTTCTGCTAAAGCCTCCGAATCGCCTGTACCCGCCACGATCAAGTACGCGTTCAGACCACGCGCATCCACCTTGCGCCAGGCTTCCAGCAGAAACTTCAGGCCCTTATACGATCGGATGATCCCCTGCCACAGAATCAAGGTCGTATCTTCCGGAAGCGACAGCCGAGCCCGCGACGCTTGCACGGACTCGCGTTTGGAATCGCGAAAGAGTGGCCCGTGCGGGATGACCCACACGCGTTCAGAGTTGACCGAGAAATCCCGTACGAGTTGAGTCTTCGCTTCCTGCGTGTGGCAGATAAGCGCGTCCATCTGTCTGTAGACGCGCTTGAAGACCGGCGCAAACTTAGTCCCACTGTCGTGAGGAAGGATGTTATGCACCGTGTAGACGAGCTTGATGTTCAGTCGCTGTACGAGACGGAGGAACCATCTCTCGAGCGGCAGCTTTCTCACCATCGGCGTCCACTGGACGTGAACGATGTGCGGCTTGAAAAACGCAAACCGAAGGAGAAGCGTGACCATATTGGCGCAGCACTCGACGAGCATCAGCACACGCCTGACCGTATCGTTCGTAATTCTAAGTTTGGGAACAAAGTCGATGAGTCCCGGATCATTCCGCAATCCATTCCTGACAAAGTAATCAGGATCGGGATAAGGACTCACCGAGCCGAGCGTAACCTGAATGTTCTGGCCCGCGAGACTTTCACAGAGATACCGGTCGTAGTAGGCCGAGTAGCACCAGAGATCCATCATGAAGACCTGGATGGATTTCACAGATGAATGCGCGCTGCTTTCATCCACTCTGTGGCCGGCACTGCAAACGGATGGAAACGGAGGCTGTAACGCCGTGTTTGAGCCACTCATTTTGAATTGCTCACGTTGTGGCTCCCGGGATTCCTTTTGGAAGGATTCCTCGCAACCATGGCTCCGCACACGCTCTCGTGAGCATGTACACGTTCTTGGGGTTAAACGGATTGCAGCACACGGAACGCGTGTAGTAACCGAGGGACTGCTTCAGTTGGCCTCGTGAGAAGCAAACGTCGCCCTGCTCTCGATAAATCTGTCCTAGAGCCCTAAGCCATGAAAAGCGACTGCACGCACGCCTCTCCAAATGCTTTCGCGCGAAGGATAGTTTAGTTTGGACCGCCAAACCGGAGTCGCTCGCCACGGAGCCTGGAGATGAACGATACAGCGCCAATATTTCATCGATATAAGCAATTTCATAGCGCTCGGCAATTCGAAACCACAAGTCCCTGTCTTCCGTGCCGCGAAATGCCTCGTCAAAAAGTCCGACCGTGTCGATACACTGGCGTCTGAATAGGACTGTCGGGCTGAGGATATTCGCGCGACGGGTGTAGATGTTGAGGGCGATCTTTCCGGCCTGATGCTTCGATGGAAAGTTAAAGGAACCGACAACATTTCCCTCAACATTGATCCGAGCCACCAGGGAATGAACCAGTCCTACTTGAGGGCTGCGATCCATGACGGAAATCCCGCGCTCGAGCCTCATCGGGAGCCAGACGTCGTCCGCGTCCAGCGTCGCGATGAATTCACCCGTTGTCGCCTGAAGCCCTGCGTTTCTGGCAGCCGCTGGACCGCGGTTCGACTGGTAGAGGTATCTGAGCCTGCCGCTCGTGCGGGGAACATAGGAGGTTGCGACGGATTTCGTCTCGTCCGTGCTGCCGTCATCAATGACGATCAACTCCCAATCCGAATAGCTTTGATGGATGACGCTGTCAATCGCGGTCGGTAAATACCGAGCCGCATTATAGGCCGGCATAACGATGGTTACTCGAGGCATGGCTTGTATGCTGGCGCGATGGTTCGGATGAAACGGCCGTTGACTTGGGCCTGAACTACGCTTTGCTTTCGGATGTTGCTGCGAGAACTTTTTCCTCGAAATTCCTGGGATCCCGACTCCGGTCGAAAAAACCGCCAAGAAGCGCACGGATGCGAGCATCAAAAATGTAGAGTAGCCCAACGTACAGGAGCACGGTTAGAGTCATCCGCCCTGCCAGATTCAGAAAGGGCGATTCGATGTTCACATGGACTGCCGCGTACCAGGCAATCGCGGCCGCAAGGACATACTTTCCGGCCGCCCTCCCATCAATGGTCAGCGGAAGAACCTTGAACGACGCGCGGCCCAACAACACAACACACAACAGGTAGCTCAGCAGAGTGACGAGGGCGGCCGCCCAAAGGCCGATTCTCGGTAGCAGAAAGCAGTTCAAGCCTATGTTGAATAGAGCAGAGTACGCCAACAGCCTCGCCATGGTCCGCGTGTCATTGTGGATGATCAGTCCCGCGGTGATGAACATATGGCTCGTGTAGACAAGCAGTCCAGCCACAAGCGTGGGGATGAGCAGCTCTGCGCCGCGGTATTTGGATGATGCCAATAGCAGCACGGCAGAGCGGGAGGTTGCCGCCGCCACGGCGAAAATCCCAAGACTCGCCATCAGATACAAATCCAGGGTGCGGCTCAGAAACGCGCTTGTCTTTTCTTGCCCATCGGACTTCCATAATCGGAGGTAAATAGGCGCTAACGCGAGGTTGAGCGGCACGATCAAGAGATTGTTCACGTAGTCTGACATGCCGTACGCGACTGAGTAGCGCCCCATCGCGTCCGCTCCCAGGTAATGCCTAACCAGGACGCGGTCGCCCGCGTCCAGCGTGATGCTGGCAAGTTCATAAAAGATGAGCGGCAAACCGAACGCCAACCCGTTGCGGAACAACGTGAGATCAAAACCTTCCAGGGTTAGCTTCTCTCGCTGCAGAAGCATCGAGCAGAGAACAATCACGACCGCGGTTTCCACCAGAATCGTGCCGGAATAGAAAGTACGAACCGATCGGCCGAACCACGGCAGGAATAAACAGATGACGGCGACGCTGGCAACTTTCGTCGAAACGGTGAAAACGCTGTAAAGCCTTGCCTTCTCCTGCGTCCGCACGAACACGAAAAGGACCGACGTAAGCGCCCTGGCAACAATCAACGCCGAGACCAGAAATAGCAGCGTTTTCAGCGTGGGACCGATCAGGGAACTCGGCGCGAGTGTGACTCCTCCCAGAAAGATCAGCGTTACGAACGTCGCGGTCAGCACCATTCCGCCGAACATCGTTGAGTAGTACCGTCGTGCGGAAGCCCGGTCTGACACAAATGCCGGGCCATCGTAGAAGCGTAGAGCCGCTTGCTGCAGTCCCATCTTCGATAGCGCGGTGAACAGCAGCAAAACTTTCGCGATGAGCTCGATCGTGCCATAGTCAGACAGCGAGAAGGCTCGCGTAAAAATCGGGAACGACACGAATCCCAGCGCCAGCGAAATCAGGATGCCCGTCAAATAGTGACTCGAATGTTGCAGGAGCCTCTTGATCTCGTTCGCAACCGCGTCCGATGGCCTCCGTTCGGAGGCCTGTTTCGCCGTTTTTTCGGTAACTACTTGGATGAGTGTGGCGTTCACAAGCCTGTGCCCCAATTTATTCGTCTTTTTCTAAAGGAGGCCACATCGCACACGTGGAGGTGCATGCACCACTTTGGCTGACCGATAAATCGTCTCCGGTGGAGGTGCATGCACCACCTTGGCTGACCGATAAATCGTCTCCGGGTATAGTTAGCGTGACGCACTGGCTTCAGAGCCGCTTATGCTTCCTCAGTGGCTGTTTCAAGCAGATAGCCGGCATCACTGACGACTTCACTGGCCCTCACCGGAGTTTCGTTTTGTTGGAGCACCCAGCCTCGTGCTACTAGCCCGCCGAGCACCCACATGTATCCATTGACCTGAAGAAAGGTCCAGCGGTCGCCAAACGCATTGGCGACAATCGCGCACACGACCCAACCGGCAAGGCTAAGTCCCAGGGAGGCCACGAACGGGTCCTCGGCATGGCGGAACAATTGGTACGCCGTACCAAACGTCCTGGCGAGCAACCAGAGAAAGAGGAGTAGTCCAACGACGCCGGTTTCCAGCAAAACTTTCAGAAACAGATTGTGCGTGTCCTGATAGTTTCCAATGCGGTGCATGTACGCGTACGTAGCAAATCCTGTCCCCATCACAGGATTCCCGCTGAACACCTGCATCGCGTCCTCCCACAGAGTGAACCGAGTAACCGCCGAGTGATCCAGGGACCCGCTGGTTTGGTCATACGTCATCAACACGCGCTGCTGGACTGCTCCCGGCACCAAACTTGTTCCCACCCAGAAAAACAGGATCAACAGCACAAGAAGCGTGCGCTGCCTCACGAGACCCAGAAACAGAAAGCCCACAAGCAACGCCAGATACCCGCCGCGAGAAAAGCTGTACATGGTGCAAATCGTGGAAAAGACGGCGATGCCCAAATACCCGAGGCGTAGCAGGACCTTCCTTTCGAACGATGCTATGGCGAGCAGGAATGTCGTCGTCTGCGCCTCGAAAGCGGCCAGCCCGTTCGAGCCGGCATCGCCGATGCTCCCCGCGTCACGAAGGTCACTCGAGAAAGTCGAAAAATCCCGACCTGAGATGGCGCCCCAAAAACTATGATCCACTGCAAGCGTTGCCACGCACATCACAATCACCATGGCCTTCATTTGCACGCGAGTGGGCTCTACCGCCGCCGTCAGGAAGAGCAACGCAGGCATCGCCATGTAGTCGTGCCAGACGCTGAACCGCGCGGAACTCGGAATGGGCAGCGACTGGCCAAGATAAAGCGAACCCTGGCACAGCGACACGAACGTGTAAGCAGCGTAAATGCAGAGCAGGTTTGTCCATGGTGTTTTGGGCAGAACGGGTTTTCCGAGTCGAATCAGTCCCAGGACAACGGAAAGCAGGGTGACGACAAAAAGGCTGTGCCCAAGAGGAAGATCATTGATGCGGTACCGGATCGTCTCCATGGGAATCATGGGCAGAAGGAAAAAAATGCCGATGACCGGCCGCCAAAAGATCGTCAGAAAAATGACGACAATGTAGGAGACGTACTCAATAAACGCGATGTACGGTTCAAAACCGAAATGCATAGGGGAGCGATCGTCTTTCGCGCAGACAGCTGTGTCAGTGCAAGGGGAGCTGCGCCGCTTCTGCCGCGGATGGTATAGCCGCAGCACCAGCGAGCGATAGCGGTCTCTTCGCGTCTCGCGGGCCTTGTTCGACCAACGCGCGTCGGAGCACATGAGAGCTGGGGTTGTACTCGGGCACGATCTCCTTCAGTTGCAGGATAAGTTCGGACACGGCGCGCACGGCGCAAATATGTCGCAGCCTTTCCAGAAATTCCCGCATCTCTTCAAAGCCGAGTGACGGTCCCACGAAGATCTTGATTTTTTCGTGCCGCGTGGGGAGTGTTGATTCTCGGAATGTATGCAACTCCTCGTAGAGTTTCTCTCCGGGACGGATACCGCTGAATTCGATCTGGATATCCTCGTCCGGCCGCAAACCGGAAAGGAGAATCAGGTTTCTCGCAAGGTCCACGATTTTTACCGGCATTCCCATGTCCAATACAAACGTTTCGCCGCCCCTGCCCATGGTGGAGGCTTGTAAAACCAACTGCGACGCCTCCGGTATGCTCATGAAGTAGCGTTCCATGTCTGGATGTGTAACGGTCACCGGACCGCCCGTGGCGATCTGTTTCTTGAACGTCGGAACAACGCTCCCGTTGCTGCCCAGCACGTTTCCGAATCGAACCGAGACAAAACGCGTCCCACCGTTTTGTAAGGAATTAACGGCGAGTTCCGCCACCCTTTTTGTCACCCCCAGGACGCTCGTCGGGTGAACCGCCTTATCCGTCGAGATCATTACAAAATCTTCCAGTCGATGCTCAGCGGCAACAAGGGCCGTCTCGTACGTTCCAAATACGTTGTTCTGCAGCGCCTCAAAAATGTGCGTCTCCATCATCGGCACATGTTTGTAGGCCGCCGCATGGTACAGGATCGATGGTTGGTGCTGGCTGAACACTTCGTCCAGCCGCTCAGGCGTCTGGACGCTTCCGATCTCCGGTTGAAAATTCACCAATGGAAAACGCTCCTTCATCTCCAAGTCCAGATGAAACAAAGCATTCTCCGAAATCTCATAGCCAACGATCGTTTGCGGGGAGAAGCGCGCAATCTGGCGGCAAAGCTCCGACCCGATGGAGCCGCCTGCTCCCGTCACCAGGATCACCCTGCCCTTTAGCTTTCCCGAAATCTCCATCTCATCGAGCCGAACCGGGTTGCGTCCGAGCAGATCTTCCACGGCCACATCTCGAATCTGTTTCGACAGATGATTTGTTTCGATGATCTCTCCGAGTCCGGGAACTGTCTGATAGGACACGCCTGCTTCCCGGCAGTTCCGCAAAATTCGCATCATCTGCTCGCCCGTCGCGGACGGGATCGCGATCAGCACTGTATCGACTTGGTATTTTCTTGCCGTTGTCCCCAGCTTCTCGCCGTCGCCCAGAACTCTCAATTTGTGCATGACGAGGTCGGCTTTGTTTGGATTGTCGTCAATGAATCCGACCACATCGTAGGGCAGGCTCGTGTTGTTGCGAATCTCTGCCAGCAGGGACATCCCCGCGCCACCTGCGCCATAGATAAGCGTGCATTTCTTCCCGGCGGACGCCTGGAACCTGGAAGCTTCGAAGAGGATTCTCACCGCCAGCCGGGCCCCGACAGTCGTCAGCGAACAGACCAGCAGATCGAGAACGTACACGGACCGCGGGAAACCCGGCGGCGCGATGAATCGGACGGCGATGGTCCCAACAAGAGAGCCGAGCAGATTTGCCAGTGCCAGCCGCGGGATGTCATGCAGAGACACAAACCGCCACCAACCGCGGTCCAGACGCGCGATACGGAAAACGACGCTCTTTACAACGATCCAGATTGGCACCGCCCAAAGCAGATGCGCCGTTTCGTTGTGCGGAAGCCGGAGATCGAAACGGAGGAAGAAAGCGCAGATACCGGCGAGAGCAAAGATAACTGCGTGCATGGACCAGATGAGCGTTCGGCTCATCGATCCCAACCCTTCAGCGATTCGTCCGGAATTCATTGTCTATCCTTTGCGCCAGCGTAAAATAGCCTATTTCTCTTACGGCGAGCGAGGGGCGTTGCATTTTCGATTTTCTGCGGATCTACCGGGGCGCGGAGCAACACGCCGCGATCAGCCTCGAGTTGCTGACGGGTCTCGGTGCTGGTCAGTACTCGTGCAATCAACACGAGTGTCTGAAACACAACGAAGCAATCCGAGAAGAATGTCTGTCGTTTGATGTATTCGAGATCCAGGCGGACTTTGTCGTTCAACAATTTGTCCACGTAAAAGCGCGCCGGGTCTTCTGCTTCCGAAATCAATTCCGCCTCGAGGACGGTATACCGCAACTGGGTAGGACCCGTGATACCGGGCTTCACCTCGAGAACTTTCCTTTGTTCGGGCGTGTATTCCTCGATAATGCCGGGGTCCTCCGGCCGGGGACCGACAAGTGTGAGATCCCCCGCAAGGAGATTGAGAACCTGGGGCAATTCATCCAACTTGGTCTTTCGTAGAAACCACCCGACTCGCGTTATTCGAGAGTCATGGCCGACCGTAATCGCGGCCCCGATTCGATCCGCGTTGCTAACCATGCTTCGAAACTTCCACATGCGGAACGGCTTGCCTCCCTTTCCGATGCGCCGGGCTGCATAAAACGGACCGCCGGGTGTTTCCAGGACAACGGCCAGGCTCACCAGGAGAAACACTGGGCTGAGCAAGGGAAGAACCAAAAGGGCAATGACCACATCAAGCAGTCTTCTCATCGTCGCAAGCTCACCGTCGAACCAACCTCAGATTCGAATCGTTAGGCGCAGACGGCCTTCTTCTTCCGCATGCTCCGTGCAATTTTCGTGGCGGTCTCCGCGACAAATTCGGCTTGCTCTGTAGTCATGGCGGGATAGAGCGGGAGGGAAACCAAACGGCGGTACAAAGCCAGCGCCTGGGGACATTGGTTCTCCAGCCGAGTTGCGAAAGAAGCAAAAAACGGATGCAGTGGAATCGGTATGAAATGAACGCTGGTGCCGATTCCCTTCTTGTTCAGTTCCAGGATGAACTCTTCGCGGTTGTTTGAGAGGAGATCCAGATTTAACCGGAGCATGTAAAGGTGCCAGGAATGGCGGCAATCGAGCCTATCCGGCGGAAGTTCGAACTCCTCAACTCCGCCAAAGACCCGGTTGTACGTTTCCACCAAGCGCGTTCGTGCTTCAATGAAGCCTTCTAGTTTTCTGAGTTGATGAATCCCAATCGCCGATTGAATGTCGGAGAGATTGTACTTAAACCCCGGCCGTGACACCTCGTAGTACCAGTTTCCTCGATCGGAATAACGGTTCCACGCGTCTTTGCTAATGCCGTGCAGGCAGAGAACCTTTAGCGACTCCGCCAGCGCTTCGTCGTGCGAAGTCACCATTCCGCCTTCACCGGTAGTCAGGTTCTTTGTTGCGTAAAAGCTGAAGACCGAGGCGTCACTGCGATCACCGGTGACCGGATTCCCGGCCCCGATCGGGGATCCGCGATAGTGCGACCCGGCGGCATGCGCGCTGTCCTCAATTACATGAAGTTTGTGCTCCCGTGCGAGGCCCCACAGTGCGTTCATATCGCACGGCAATCCCGCGAGGTGGACAGGCATGATTGCTCTGGTGCGTTCCGTAATCCGCGCGGCGACGGAGGCGGGATCGATGTTGCCATCAGGGCCCACGTCGGCCAGCACAGGGGTCGCGCCAGTGTGCAGGATAACGATAACGGTCGAACAAAACGTCAGCGGGGTCGTAATGACTTCCGCCCCAGGGCCAATATTGAGAGCGGCGAGCGCCAGGTGCAATCCTGATGTGGCCGAATTGACCGCCTGGGCGTGTGGAACGCCAACGTAATCGCGAAACTCCTGCTCGAATTGTGCGGTCCGGGGTCCCGTCGTGAGCCAGCCGGACTCCAGTGTGCGAACAACCTCATCGATTTCCTCCCGGCCGATGGTTGGACGGTGAAATGGAACGTGAAAGTTTGAACTCATGAAATTTTTGTGCCTTGAATCTTTCCGTGCAAATTTTGTCCACCGAAGAAGACAATATTCGGCAGCCTGCTTACAGCGGATTTTGTAGCTATCTAACGAGAGATACGTGTGAAGACGGACAGATGATCCAGGTCGGCGGTGGATCCAGGCTTCGCAAAATACCAGCTTAGGCCTGCAACAAAGCCCAGGCCGTAGGAACAGTGAAACGTAGCGAACACTGCCGGAAGGTAGCCGAGAATCGACCATCCTTGGCGCCTGGCAACCAATATCGAAGCCACAAAAGTGGCGCAGGCGTAGGTGGCTCCGATGGCAAGCCAGACGGACGCGACGCCAGTAAACCACGAGTCTGTGCCCATCGCCTTTGTAAGCGCCATGCCGGCAAGCAGAAAGATATTTGTCAAAACAAATCCCACCGGTACGACGTGCCGCCACGATCCCGGCAGGCGGTGCTTTCGAATCACCGCGACTTTCCAGAATCCGTATTGAAAATATTGTCGAAAGAGACCGGAGAGCGTACTGCGCGGAGAATACCAGGATACGACGGCCGGGTTCTGCCAGATTTTCCCGCCAGCGCGTTTTAATCGCAAATTCAGTTCATCATCTTGATTCCGAACCAGAGTCTCATCGAACAATCCCAGCCTCACCAGCGCCTTCCTATGCCAGCACCCGTACGGCAAGGTGTCCACCCAGCCTTCGTAGGTCACATCGTGGAATCTTGCGCCACCCGTCGAAAAGCGCGAATGATACGCGGCGGCCACCGCCCGTGCCCGCACGCCCACCCCTCGCGCGCGCGCTGGGCCACCAACATTGTCGGCTCCTGTTCGTTCCAGGGTCTCCACACAAGCACGGCAGTAGTCCGGAGCGTACAAAGTATGGGCGTCCATACGAAGGATAATCATTCCGCTCGCCATCCGGATAGCCGCGTTTAGCCCCGTGGAAACGATCCGCGCGGTGTTGGCTATCACCCGCAACTGTGGATGCCGCGAGCTGTACTCTTGCACAACCTCACGCGTGCCGTCGTCGCTCATACCGTCGGCGATGATCGCCTCCCACCGTAGGCCGCCCATATCCTGTGCCAACATCGAATCCAGCAGCGGCCGGATGTGGTTGATCTCGTTACGACAGGCGACGATGATCGAGACCTCCACGGCGCCGTCGTTACTCACCTTTGCACCGCTTTCATGACAGGCTGCTTGAGACTCCCACGACGAGCGCGAGCCACGGTTTCGTACTGCCGGATGTAGCTTCTTGCCATCGACTCCGCCGAAAAATGCCGGGCGCAATGGAGACGCCCATTTTGCCCAAGCCGCTCCGCGAGTTCGCGATTCTCCAGCAGCCGAACGATCGCAGCGACGAGACCGCTCACATCGTTTGGTTCGACCAGCAACCCCGTCTCTTCCGTAGTCACCAGTTTTGGTATTCCACCCACCGACGTCGAAATTACTGGTTTTCCTGCGGCCATTGCTTCGAGCAAACACATCGGCAGTGACTCGACGAGAGACGGCAGCACCAGCATGTCCAACGATGCATACACTCCGGGTAAATCCGTACGCGCGCCGGTAAACACTACTTGCTGTGAGATTCCAAGTCGATTTGCGAGTGCTTCCCACTCAGTTCGAGACTGTCCTTCTCCCACGAGCACAAACATAGTCTTCGGACGGACTGCGAGCACTTGTTTGGCCGCCTGGAGCAGAAGCTCTCCCCCTTTCTCTGGCACCAGTCGTCCGACGAACCCCACGAGCGAATAGTCATTGGGGGCGATCTCATTCTGAAGAGTTGGTACTGCGCCGTGGAAGCGCTCCACGTCCACGCCGTTGGAAATCGTGGACACTTTGTTCCGTGACAGGCCCCAGCGCCGGAGAATATCCGAGAGAACGTCGGAAACTCCCACGACTTGGTCGAAGTTTCGCAGCAATAGCTTGTCGAGAGCTGCGTAGGCACGCATTTTCAAAAGTCTGCTCGGCCAATTGTGCACCGTAGCCACCAGTGCCACCCGGCGCGGTCGAGCCGCTGCGTACGCGTAAATGTCTGCTTTGTATCCGTGCGGGTGAAGGACATCAACGCGGTATTTCGCCAACAGTTTGCGAATGTGCTTGACCGCGTTCCGATCCCATCTCCCCACACACGGCACGGTTTCGACAGCGAGTCCATGGCGCCGAGCCTGTTCGGCCACTTCGGTGTGGGGATTCCGACGGTCGGAGAACACGCCCACAATCGAGTTGCAACCCAGCGTGGACAATCTCCTCGCCAACGTGACCAGCATGTTCTCTGCCCCGTAGTAGCCCTCGCTACTAATGAGAGAGAGGATCGTCAGTGTTTCCGACATGTACAGGATGACTGCCTTTTGAAGTGTGGCCCGTCCCATTTGCAGCGGCGTGGTGATTCCGAATGGAATTTGTCTTTGTGGCCCTCCAGGCTTTCCAGACCGTCATGTATTCGAACATGACTCCGGAGAATCGGCCCGTCGGTCCCACAACGTTATCTTCGCAGATGTTCGAACGCGGAATAGCGAGCGGATCGGAAGCCATCGTCCATGCGCCAGGCCTGGTAGTTACGGCAAGCCGGAAGCCCGCCTTCTCCAGTATTTCCCGGGTCTGAGGTGACCATTCTCCGTTTGGATACGCGAAAATGTCGCAGCCATTGCTCAGAGCGCTTTCGATCGCGGCTTTCGATTCGTTGACCTCTTGGCGGACCGTGTCCGCCGGCACTATCGTAAGAATCGGATGCGTTTGCGAGTGCGACCCAAAACTGACTCCGTGCTGGACCATCTCCGCGATGAACGCCCAGGAAAGCGTGCGATCGACACCCTTCGATTCAACTGGTGTCACCTTTTCCTGGACAGGTTTCTGCAGATCCAGCAGATATCGCTCGCGCTCCTTGTGGGTGACCTTCTTTAGTTTCTCGATCATCTTCTCGGTTTCCCCGGTTCCGGCCGACGGTTGAGCTGCCCGCAACAAGGCGGCCAATCGTTCTGGCCAGAAGGGCGTATCCTCATCAATCAGTCCGGGGCACACGAAGACAATGAATGGAATCCGATACTCACGCGCGATAGGAAACGCAACCGCGTAGGTGTCAATCCACCCGTCATCAAACGTGAATGCCACCCGCAGCTTCTCTCGAACCATCCCTGGCTTCGACTCTCGCAAGTCCACGGTTTCGTATTCGCGCGCGACGTGCGACGCAAGATCGCGGAACGTGCGTTCCATGAGGACCATTCCCGGCATGCTGCGGGTTTTTTCATAGTCCGTATCTCGGAGAACGCGATGGAACGTCAGCGGAACCACAGCCCCATTACGACGCAGGTCGTGCTTTGCCCACCAGAAGCAGCCGCTCGCTGACAATAGGTCAGCCCACAGCCACCGAAGTAGCCGCTTGGGCTCCATCCGGAAGAGCGTCACTTCTTCGTGCTCTTTTTCTCGGACCAAAAGCCGGCGGGTTTCGCATCTTCCGCTTGCGTGTAGTAGTGGGACAGGTATTGGTAATCGGGGTTTGAGTCAACTGTAACCTCATTGAAAATCACGCCGCTCAAACGCTTTCCCAACATCTCGATCGCTCGCTTCGAAAGCACCTTTGGTGTAGCGTGGGCACGCACGACAAGCAACGCAGCGTCAGCAAAGGGCAAAATTTCCGAAACGTCCGCTGCCGAAAGGACGGGTGGCGCATCCAGGACGACCCAGCGAAAGCGTTTCCGGGCCCAGGCCAGTAAATTCTTCAGTCCAGGCCCGCTGATGAGTTGAGAAGGATTTAGGGGCGCCTTCACTACCATCGCCGCGCAAAGGTTGAGTGTCTGAATGCAATGCACCGCCTCGCATGGCTCTACGGTCCCACGCAGGGCGTCCTCGATGCCCGGCGGCGAAATCATGCAACTGAGAACTTCACGAATCGTCGGCCGTCGAATGTCGGCCTCGACCAGCAGTGTCGTGTGGCCCGCGTCCGCCAGGCAGCTGCACAGGTTCACAGAAGTAAGGGTTTTGCCATCTCCCATACCCGGGCTGGTAATCAATAACACGCCACCTGCCTCGAACTCATGGCTTAAGGTTCGGCGCAAAAGCCGGAATTGTTCCGCGGCAAAACCTTGAGGATCGCTCTGAAAGACCAAACGAGACTCTTCTTGCGTTGACGGCGTGACGTGGCGGAAACCGTTCGGGAACGGAGCGCTGGGAGATGGTTCGAACGGGATCGGTGCGAGAGTTTGAGCGTTCAATTCCGTTGCCAACGTCTCAATGCTTTCCGGAACTGACCCAAATTCAGACAATGTTCCCTCGCCCCGCTCCTGCAAAATGGAGTTCGTCGCGGCACAAGTCGAATCCGCATCGTGACCGCTAACATCTACCCTGATGGCATTCCCCAATTTGCTGCCCCCTTTCTTCAACGCGCCTGAATTCTTGGCGCCCTCCTCACAGTCGGGAGCTCGCCGCTCTCGCGCAATTTTTCTTCCGAGGCGCCGGCCGATCACAATGGATGAATTCCTCGGATGACCCCGATTAGCGCCAAACATAGCAAAACGCAGGCTACGGAGGTGCCGATGGAGAACCGTCGGTCACGTAGAGCATCGGAGGCGAGGTCAATTCGAGGAATAAAACCCATGACGCGCACGCCCGCAGGAAGTAGAGACTTGAGCTCCACCTCTGTCTTAACACCAGGACTGAGTTCTTCCTTAGCAAGAACGCAGAGGATCGAAAGTCCGAGACCCGCGATGCAGGCGAGGGCAATCAGTCTCTTCCGGTTGGGCTTCACAGGCTTCTGAGGCGTCCGGGCCGAATCGAGAACCCGGAATCGTTCCGCCTTTTGCTTTTCCTCGAGATCCGCGGCCATAGCGACATTGAAGTTCTTATCAAGCAGCGCCTGATAGTGAAGTTTGGAAATGTCGTAGTTGCGCGTTAACTCCACCAACTGCTGTTCACGAATCGGGGACACATCTACCTTTCCTTGATACGAGTCGATTTGGGCTTGAATGTGTTCTTGCTCAGCCTCGAGTCTTTTCAATTCTTTCTCGAGTAACTCCAGGCGAACACTGGCGATCGATTTTTCTCCGCTTCCTTCGGAGCCGTGACTCGTACCCGCAGGAGCCGCGGCCAGAGCCCTTATCTGTTCCTTGGTTCGCTCGAGCCGGCGAGTCGCCTTGACTACATCGGGGTAGCGATCCGAGTAGTGCTCACGCAGCTGCTCTATGCTCGCTTCGAGCTGGCGTTGCTCCTGCTCCAGGCGTTCTCTCTGCGTAAGAACTACCGGAGCACTGCTGACGACCGGCACTTGTTCGGGCGCACGGGTCAGCATGATTCTTTCCGAATCCAGGCGGCTCATCGCATCGATATTGGCCTGCAGAGCTGTACGCAAATTGGTCAGCGCCTGTAAATTACTCGCTGTCTGATCTGGGGTCTCGCCCAAATGCTTCATCTTGAACTGCCGGAGACGATCCTCCTGCTGCTCCAGGTTTTGCTTGGCCGACTGCAGTTCCGCGGAAAGAAAGTCTCTCGTTCCAGCGACCTGTTCCTCGCGGCTACTGATATTCCACTGAATAAAACTGGCCGCCAGTTCGTTGGCCACATCGGCGACCAACTTGGGGTGTCGGCCCTGATAGGTCAGAGAAAACGTACTTAGCTCGGGTCCCGAACCTTGTTTCACCTCGATGGTGATGTCCTGCCGCATTTCTTCGACAACTTCTTCCGGCGTAAGAGTGCGGCGGCGATCAGCGTACAGCGTGTATTTGTCGATGATTTGCTGTAGACGGCTCCTGCTGAGCACCTGTTGGGTAATTGTATTCAGGCGCGTATAAGGGTCCGAGCTGACCGCCGCGCTGACGTACTTTTCCGGAACCTGCTGTGGGTCGACGAGAATCGTAGTCGTCGCTTCATACATGTTCGGAAGCTTGGCGATAAACAGAGTACCCAGCAGTGTTACGGCCAACGTGCCCAGGAGACACTCGCGCTTGTACTTAACAAGGAGTCCCACATATTTCTTGGCCAGTTCTATTGGTTGTGCTACGGATAACGCGGACATAAGAACGACCTCAGATCAGACTTAACCTTTTCGAGCACACACCAGACCCCAGCTACTTTCCTATTGCACGCGAGAAGTTATACGACAAGGAAACCCACACAAGGTTCGCCGACACCCCGCTCATGCTGGAAGGGGGGTCCTGGCGCTGGCGCCCGTACGCCAACCGAAGAATCAGATTCTTTCTTACGAGATGTTCGAGTTGGAACCGAGCGGAGAGGCCATCGTAACCATGACCGGTTCCGATTGGCTGGTTCGTGGACTGGGTAAATACAAAATATATCGCTTGACGTTCGGTTAGTTGGGACTTCACGGAGGCATTGAATTGCTCGAGGGTCACCGCGGAGTAGAGCCCGCCGCCATCGCTGACTTGGCGGGAAAATCCCGCCTCGGCACTCGTATTTTCTCCATGCCAGGCTACCGTCGCCCCTGCAGCCGGGGTCCATTGGTGACCCTGAAACTGACCGCTGGCAATTGCGATCGGCAAATGGACTGAGTTGTCGTAGTATTCCGGACCGGCAAAGATGGAGAGCTCGACACCCGGATGAGGCGCAGCGGCATAATAAAATAGTAGAGAAACCGCGTCAGTAGTGGCAAGAGACGGTTGTGTATCAAAGCGTTGCACGCGCAGTGTTGCACCAACCCACTGTTCAAGAGACTGCTGGTGGTTGTAGAACACCTCGCCCGAATACGACTGCGTGTTATAAAGAGTCCCGAACTGCGTATTTTGCGACGAGCCGGGGTAGTCCAGAATCGAAAACGTTCCACGAACGCCAGCCGTGTCGCTTGGACTGAACTGAGAACTGAATTCAACGAGGCTCATGTTCGAGCGTGTGCGTTGCGTAAGGGGAACAAGCAGTGAATTGTTAGGCTGCTCAACCACGCCAATTCCCGTCGATGCTGCAGAGTTCAACTGGGGAAAGAGGCCACGGGCGTCTGTGAACGTGTCGCTGAATCGCAGATTCGTGTGCAGCGTGTATCTGTAAGTGAGATCCACACCTACATTCCCTGCTACCTGATCTTCGTTGCTCAATCCTTGATCGATGATGATTCCTACTCCTGCATTTGCATTCCAAACGATCCGTGAAGTCGTCTGCGAAAAGCTGATGTAGGGCTGAATGAGATAGCTGAACTCACTCTTCGAATCGGCGGTCGAGAGAAAAGTGTTGTCCGTGAACGCGCTGGTAAGGTTGATGCCGCCGGAAAGAAAATTGCTCTGCGTCTCTTCCGCCCGGAAAGTCAGCATCGGCTTTTGACCATTGAGAGTGGCGGGTGTGGGGGTCGGCAGGCCCGCCGGCGTCTGGTTTTCCGGCTCCTGCGCACACGTCGCGACCGGCGAGAGCACAAGGCAAAGAAGGAGAACAAACGTGTTCCGGGCGTTCATTTCTGATTTCACGGCACAACGACGGTGTCACCGGACTGCAAAATTAGGTTCTGCTCGGGATGATGGCCCTTGATGACTTCCTTGTAGTTGAAACCGATTCGACTCTGGGAACCGTCTGGATTTCGCCGAAGGATGAAGATGGATTTTTGCCTCGCAAAGTCGCGGAAGCCGCCGCTGAGCGCGATTGCATCCAGAACGGTCGTCGAGAAATTGAGAACGTACGACCCAGGGTGCGCAACCTGCCCAAGAATATTGACGCGATGACTGCGGATCTCCTGCACGATCACCGTTACGGTGGGTTCGGACAGGTAGGGGGACAACTTGGAACTGATTTCCGTCTCAAGTTGTTTGGGCGTCTTGTTCCTGGCTTGCAGTTCACCCACCAGCGGCAGCGATATCTTCCCATCCGACCGGACGGTCACTGTGCGGGAAATTTCCGCCTCCTTCCACACGCTCACGGAAAGCACATCGTCGGAACCAATCACAAAGTTCTCGTCGGATGCGACACCTTTCGCGGCGGACATCGGCGCATCAATGTTCTCGTGGCCCGTTTCTCCTTCAGCGGGCACCAACCCCTTTACCTTGCCGTCCGGTTCTTGCGCCCGGCATACGACGCCGAGGACGAGGATGCAGATGACCGGAATGAAAAGCCTGGCGAGTAAGAACGGTGATTTGATTTTCATGACATCGCCTCATGCAACCGACAACTCCTTGCAGACACCCCAGATTCCTTCGGCCGGATTTGGCTATTTCCGGCCAAGAGAGGGGCGCAACGCGGCAGCTGTAGGGGAAACGACTTGTGAATCATCCTTCGCGGACTCATTTGCGAGGAACTGCGGAGGACACGCCGTTTGAAATCGTTTCAGAGACATCGTCGAAATAGCCCGTGCCAACAAATCTACGGTGCGTGCTCGCTTCGTAGCCATGGCTTTTGGCCAGCTCGAACTCGCTCTCCTGCAGGCGGGCATAGGCGGCCATGCCGGTCTCTCGGTAGTCCTTGGCTAGATTGAACATGCTGAGATTCAGGGAGTGAAAGCCAGCCAGGGTCACGAATTGCAATTTGTAGCCCATTCCACTGATGGCCACATGAAAATTCCGGATGGTGATAGCGTCCAGTTGCTTAACCCAGTTAAAGGAAGGCGACCAGTTGTAAGCAAGCAGCTTGCCCGGGAAGCGCTTGTGCACCGCTTCGGCGAATCTTTGGGCTTCCTTCAGGTCGGGAGTCGACGTCTCGCACCACAGCACGTCGGCGTAGGGCGCATAGGCAAGCGTCCGAGCGATCGCGGCGTCGAGTCCTCCCCGGAAGCGGAAATGGCCCTCTGCTATTTTCTCACCGAGAAAGGCATGGTCCGATTCAGCAGAGGTGCCTTCGACGATCCGCACACTATTGGCGTTCGTGCAGGCTACCAACAGCGTGGGCACATTCATCACATCAGCAGCAAGGCGCGCGGCAGTCAATTTCTCGATAAATGCGTCGGTAGAAACCAACACCCTCCCGTCCGACGGGCCGGACATCTTCGCCGTGGGCGCCGCATCTTCGAACGTTACGGCTGCCGCGCCAGCCTCGATCATCGACTTCATCACCTCAAAGGTACTTAGCTTTCCGCCGCACCCCGCTGCAGCGTCCGCCACCACCGGCGCGAACCACTGGACGTCACCCTTCCCTTCCGCATGGTGGATCTGATCGGCGCGTTGTAGCGACTTGTTGATGCTTCGAACGAGATTGGGAACGGTGTCCGACGGATAGAGGCTTTGGTCGGGGTACATCTCCCGGGCAGTGTTCGCATCCGCCGCTGCCTGCAAGCCACTCGCGTATACAGCCAGCAGCCCGGCACGGACCTGTTCGATGGCTTGATTTCCCGTCATCGCACCCAGGGCGGCGACGTAAGGTTCCGTCTGAAGCAACTTCCAAAGCCTTTCGGCGCCCTTCCGGCCGATTGTGTACTCGATTTCCAGAGAACCCCGAAGCCGAAGAACATCCGCGGGTGTATACCTGCGCTTGATTTCTGCCCAACGCGAGTCATCTACGAGCTTGGGGGTATTTGCGAACTTCCCGTCGTATTGCGTCATCCCTGCTCCCCTGCGAGATCCGGAAGCGTGCTTTTCCACGTGGATCTCTTCGCTACTCTAAGAAAATTGTTCCTGGATTCATGCGGCGCGGGACTGGTAACCCCCAGACAGCGGACCTTCCTGGGAAGCGCGAGGATGGTGCTGGATCGGAGATACCCAGGTGCTGTCAATCTCGGCGGCCACGGAACGTTGCAGCAGATTCACAGACACAACGATCCGGTGGCTACCTTTGACACTTAGCAAAATTCCTTCCAGCCCGCAGAGAGGGCCATATTCGATCCTCACTCTTTGGCCTATTTTGAAGTACGGCCACGCCTGGAACGGAAGGCCGGAGCCAACCAACGTACGAACCGCTTTCATCTCGACCTCATCGACCGGAATCGGAGTCTTGGCTATTCCCACGATAGAAAGCAGACCAGGTGTCGCCAGGATGGGAAGCCGGTCGAGTGGATTAAACCTGCAGAAAAGATATCCCGGGAACAAGGGAAGCTCACTTTTCTTGATGCGGTCCGACCACTGCCGTCTGCTCATGTACGTGGGCAGGAACCATTCGTAGCCTTTGCCAGCAAGATGAACCGCCACACTGCTTTCGTAGCGTGATCGAACTCGCAATGCAAACCATGGCAATTTCGGCGCTTCTTCCCCAGAAGACGCCAGCAATGCTCCCGATACAAGCAAGTCGTTCTTTGCCAATTAGTGTGAACCAGTTCTAGCCGGGAAAAACCGGCGAGCAGCCGCGTCCGCCTCGGTGAAGAAAAGAGTTACGACGACGGGTCCGGACAGGCTACCGCACTGAAAGTCACAGATTCTCAAGCGAACACAGCAGACCTAGTGCAAGAATAAGACCAGTACATGCCACGCATTATTGGCATCGTGAACTTATTCATTCGACACTTGTTGCTGAGAAAAGACATCTTCGGGCGGATTTCGTCAGGCAGGAAATAACAAAACTTTCCGTCACAAAGTAAAATTTATTTTACATTCTTGCTGACAGAGTGCGCTTCGTGCTTGGAGCAGACATCGGAACACAGATTGTCTCTCGAGTCTGGGCACACATTAACCTTTTGAAGAACAGGCACTCACTTCATTGTGAATGACGGACGAACCGACTTGAGTTATCGCCCTTTCAGGCCAGCGGTTCTTGTTTTTTCGGTCGCTGCACCGACAATTTGTCAGCACCCGTTGTGAGTTCCAAAGGCGACGCAGTGATGCTCTTCGTTACTTTCGCTCCCCGTGCCGGAACTCCGGCTTCCCTCATCTTGTAAAGAAGGGCAGCGTAACTGATACTGAGGGCTCGGGCGGCCGTCCGCCGATTCCAGCGGTTGGCTTCGAGCGCCTTCAAGATCAGCCTCTCTTCGATTTGTTTGACGGCTTGCCGCGTAACATCTTTCAAGTCGATCGGTCCGTCGCTGAGGCTTTCCGGAACTTCGTCCTCGTCCCGGGTGCTTTGTAGCGATTTACTGATGATCGCTTCACTCCCGCTCAACACGTAGCGCTTGATCACCGTCTCCAACTCACGAATGTTTCCGGGCCAATCGTACTGCTGCAGGAGCTTCAACGTTTGCGCATTGAGCGGTCTCACCGGCCGATTGAGCGCCTTTCCATGCCGGTCCAGCAGGAAGTTCACCAAAACGGGGATATCGCAACGCCGTTGCCGGAGAGATGGCATCTCAATCGTCAGCACATTAATGCGGTAAAAGAGATCTTGCCGGAAACCTCCCGTCCTGATTTCCTTCTCCAGTTGACGGTTGGTCGCGCAAACCACGCGGACGTCGACTTGCCTCTCCTCCTGAGCTCCGATTCGGCTGAATTGGCCGTCCTGCAGGAGCTGCAAGAGTTTCGATTGAAGACCAGGATCGAGCTCGGCAATCTCGTCAAGAAACAGTGTTCCGCGGTTCGCCAGTTCCACTCGCCCGGGCTTGGACGAATATGCACCAGTGAACGCCCCTTTTTGATATCCGAACAATTCGCTCTCGAGCAGAGTGCCCGGAATTGCGGGACAGTTGACTTTTACAAACGCGCCGTTTCCCCACGAGGAGTGACGGTGAATGTACTGCGCCAGAATCTCTTTCCCCGTCCCGCTCTGTCCTTGAAGCAACACCGGCACGTACGTAGTAGCGGCCATTTCCGCGCTCAAGCGTACAGCTTCGCCCGCCGCGGAACTCCCGAAGATAACTTCATAGGGTGGCAGTTCCCTTTTTGTCGGCGAGAGTAACGCACCGGAGTGCGAAGCGCATCCCATCGATCTACCTCACGAACTCGGTCAGAATTGGATTTGAAGCTGCACTTTGCGCCTTCATGACCATTTTCAAAACCTGTAGCTTCCAGCGACTGCCACAGAAGCCAACCTGACCCGCACGCAGATGGACATCACTCGAAGAAGAAACGTTATGAAGATAGTAGAAGACAAATCGTGACGACATGATTGCATTCCTGCTCCATGGACTGGTACGGCGCTGAAACACACCTCCATAGTCCTCCCGGGACAGCCGAAATATGTCTTGTATGGCGGGACGTTCAACTTGCTTACGATCCATCAATGCTTCGAAGCATACAGATTCGTCTGCATCATGACGATTCAAATGGATCAGTATATGCTGCGGATCCTCTCTCTTTCGCTGTCGACTGCGTCTTTTCAGCCCATATGAAAAGCGGGAAAAGGAGGGTATGTGTTTTGTGTTCGACCGACAAGGAGCGGAATTTTTTCGCAAAGAGGCTGTGCCGGCTAGAGCAGGAGTTTTGAATTCTGGGCGTCATCGCGAAACGCGATTGCAGGTGAAATTGCTTCGTATAGTACTCTCGTGACCTCTCCCGGGGCCCGGAGTAATTTCTACTATTTTTAATCGGTGTCCTTGACGAACACGGAAATGGCTGTTAGATTTTTCCCCTCTGTTATTGGCCCGTCCCCGCCGATGCATTGGCACCTGTTGCGACGCACACAGTTCTGACTCCACTTTTCCGGGTGGTGCTGCTTTCTCCGGAAAGACAAAAATTTACCATGAGCACTACGCTTCTATCACCCACCCCCTCCGAAGCGCGCGCTAAAGGTGCCTCCACGCGGATTCGCATTCTCATTGCGGAGGAGACTGCTATGGGCTGTCAGTTGTTGAAGAACACCTTCGCGCGTTTCCGCTTTCGCTTTGAGATCGTTGGGGTCGCCACGAGTTGCTCTGAGATCGTCGAGTGTGTGCGAAAACGTCCCATTGACGTCGCCCTGGTGAGCGAGACCTTGCACGACGGAACATTCGAAGGGTTTCAGGCGTTGAACGAGTTGCAAGCTTCGTTCCCTGGTGTGCGCGTCGTCATGCTCCTGAAGTCGGCACATCGTGATTTGGTCGTAGACTCTTTCCGCGCGGGCGCAAAAGGCGTGATTTGCAAGTCCGAGCCCATCCGCCTCCTCACAAAATGCTTGGAGACTGTGTACAAAGGTCAGATTTGGGCCAACAGTCATCAACTCCACTTCATCTTGGAAGCCTTAATGACCTCGACGCCTCTGCGGGTAATCAATGCCAAGGGCCGACTCTTGTTGGCTGAGCGAGAGAGCGAGGTTGCCAAGTTGGTCGCCGAGGGCATGACAAACCGCGAAACCGCTCAGAAACTCGGCGTGACTGAGCACACGGTAAGCAATTACCTGTTCCGAATTTATGAAAAATTGGGCATTTCGAGCCGGGTCGAGCTCGTGCTTTACCTGCTGAAACAAGGGCACCGCCTCTGACCTGCCTCCCGACAACGCTACTGCACGAAGGCGTAGGGCACGCGTGCAAGGAGCCGAATGACGTCTTACGCCCCGGCCGTGAACGTCTACGACATCCGTGCTAGGCGGGAAAAGCTGCAGCACAAACAAATTGTGAGCGACGAAGGCGGGTCCGGTTCGCGGCTAATTTAGTTGCACCCACAGTCGCCGTCCTGGGGTTCAAAAATCTTTCGGGGAGGACGGACGAGGCCTGGCTTCAACAGCCCTATCCGAGATGGTGACGACGGACGTCGGTGCAGGCCGAGAAACTCCGCTCAATTCCCGATGAGAAGGTCGCGAAGATGAAAATCGATCTTGGTTGTCGATGCCGACAGCTAAGGTCATGAAAAGCTTCAACAGATCCACAAGAATACAGGCAGCGACTATGTGGTCATGGGTCGTATCTGGCTTTGGGAAGCGGCCAAGTGCGACTAGACCTGGGTCTTGAAAATACAAATACCGGTGCACTGCTCAGGTCGCTCTCCGATCGTGGCACAGAACTGAGCTTGTTTCCAGGGCGGGACGAAGCTTGGTACACAAGCAGCCGTAACGTACAGTACCAGGAATATTACTGCGCTCAGTTCAGAGTGAAGCGCGGGCTCCGGCTCCAACAAGTATAGGACTGCTCGGCCGCCGAGTCGGCAGTGGCGCCTCTGTTGCGGTCTTCAACGTTTCAAACTGAAATTCACTACCTCCTGCCGCAAGGTTGACATTTTGTTTCGTTGCACTCAGGTATCCGGTAGCCTTTACGGTCAGGCTGTAGGTGCCCGCCACGACGTTTAGAGTGTAAGCGCCGGTGGAATTCGTGACGGCCTTTGCAAAGGCAGTTTTTCAGCCAACTACTACTCTCCGACTCATCCGTCGATCGGTAACTTCGAGGACCTTTGGGGCCACCGATCCGCCGATCCGACTGGGAGCTACAAGGTATCGCAGCCAGGATTCGGTGGATACTGGTCACACGGTCTGTCAAAATAAGACATCCGCTCAGGCCTGGTACTATAAGTCCCGGAACCGTATGATGACGTACGTCCACGCCGGTCGCGGCAATCCCTTTCACGAGCAGAGACCTGCGGTGCCGAACAGCAGCCCTAGGTGCCTGTCTGAGTTATACGGCGGCCGCCGATGATTGGCCGAAAGACTTTATGGCAACCATCTCATCATTCATAATATCGAAGACCGTATACAGCTTTGTAACTTGCATCACATTCTGGACTGCACCGGTTAGATGCAGCAGTTTTAACTCTCCATGCTGCTTTCGAACACTCGTAAAGGCGCCTACCAGTGAACCCAGGCCCGAGCTGTCTATATACTGCACATCCCGAAGGTTGAGCAAAATCTTGTCCACAGAGAACTGTTCTGTAGCGCGGACATCGTCATCACGTCTTGTCGGTTCAATGTCGTGCAGGGTTCAATATGCCTGGACGAAGGACAATCAAGTTGGCACAGCTATAGTTGAGATTGATTAAGGATCAAAATTTGGGTAGTAAGGTTAGTACCTAGCGGGCGCTATAGACGAGCAAGCCCAATTTCTTGGTCGTGCGATTGCTGCCGCCCGAACGACCTCCAAGCAACCAGATTCGGTTGGAACTAATAGCCCACAAGTTGTTGGTTTTAGAGCTTTGGAGGAGATGGGATCGGGTACCCAGGCCGGCTCCGTTGACCAAATCAAAACAGTTTGCGCATTCCGCTAGCCAGCTGTGGAGGCTATACATAAAGCATACAGCTTTCCTCTTAGATCACACTTCTGTCGATACTCCTATTACCGTTGTTCCTCAAGCGCAATTAAGGCTCACTTATATGCCAGTCGTTCAATTCAAACTACCACGGTGGCCTTTTCGCGTCGCGGCATTGGCTGGCATTTTATTGATTGGGAATTTGTAGCCCACTATTCTCGACATATTCAGCCAACAGAAGCAAAGGCTGCGTGGCAGTTAAACGACACGCTGGTTGATCATGAGGGCCGGGCATGGGTGGCGCACAAGCCTGTACCACCACTCTCATCTGCGTTATGCCGGACGGAACGGCCAAAGTCGTGGCCGACCACCTCGGCCTCCCCAACGGCATGGTGCTGACGCCCGACCGCCGCACATTCATCGTGGCCGAAACCATGATGAATCGTCTAAGCGCATTCAGCGTCTCGGGCGACTCGTTGAGCGACCGCAGGATCTGGGCCGCATTCGGCGAACCCCCAAGATCGACCGCCGTTCCGGAGATTCTTGAACAAGCGGCAGTGGTGCCGGATGGAATCTGTCTTGACGCAGAAGGTGCGGTACGGGTCGCCGATGTCTTCAACAACCGCCTGATTCGTGTTATCGAGGGCGGCACCATCGTGAACTAACAAGCAAATCGTAACATTGAGAGCCGCCGAGCTGCTCGCAGTATGCATGATGTGGTTCAATACATTAGACAACTATACGTCCACCCACCCTTCCATGGTCTCGTTCTGTCACTGCATTTCTTGTGATCACGGGTCTTTGTTGAGAGGTCTATGGGACTCAAGACGTCGTTGATAGCACTATGACCTCCACGATCCGCGTTCTTTATATGGATCACATCGCTGCGTTGAGTGGTGGCGAAATCGCCTTGCTGAATCTGCTGCGTCATTTGAATCGGCAGAAAGTGGAACCGGTCGTGGTATTTGGGGAGGAAGGTCCCCTCACCGAGATGGTTCGCTTGATCGCAGAAACCCACGTCATGCCTTTGTCTCCCGCAGTAGGAAAGGCCAAGAAGGCCACGTTGGGGCTTTGGAGCCTGTTGCGTGTGAGCGAGGGAGCGAGCTTAATGTCCTACATTTGGCATCTTGCTCAATTCATAAAGCTAAATGACATAGACCTGGTGCACACGAACTCGCTAAAATCAGACATCATCGGCGGACTGGCAGCCCGATTGTCGGGACGGCCGGTGGTATGGCACGTCCGCGATCGCATCGAAGATGATTATCTTCCGGGCCCGGTTGTAAGAGTATTTAGAATTTTGTGCCGAATGATTCCGTGTTATATAATTGCAAATTCCCAGGCGACACTGTCCAGTTTGCACCTTGACCGAAACGAATCGCCACGCAATGGCGATGCGAGTCGGCCGAATAAGAGGCGAAGCGAGGTCGTTCACGACGGAACAGATTCCGTAGATCCATCGCCACGCGAGGTTGGAGAGCCGGGAGTGGCACGCATAGGGTTGATCGGTAGAATCTCTCCGTGGAAGGGCCAACATATATTTCTTCAGGCGGCGGCGTACGTGCATGAACGGTTTCCCCGAGCAGAGTTCGTGATCATCGGTTCGGCTCTTTTTGGCGAGGACAGTTACGAAAGCCAGATCCGCCTTCTGCCAAAACAATTAGGTATTGAAGAGGTAGTTCATTTCGCCGGCTTCCGAGCGAATATTCGGCATGAGATCGAAGGATTGGATTTGGTCGTTCATGCCTCCACAACGGGTGAGCCGTTTGGCCAGGTGATCATCGAGGGAATGGCGGCCGCCAAGCCAATCGTGGCGACGGATGGCGGTGGAGTGCCGGAAATCGTCGATAATGGGAAGACCGGTATTCTTGTGCCAATGGCGGATGCGAAATCAATGGCGAGTGCGATTTGCCGCCTGCTCGAAGACCCCGATCAAGCCAAAAGGATGGGAGCAGAGGGCCTTCACAGGTTTCGAGACCACTTCACCATCGAACAAACGGCCCGCAAGGTGGAAGCTATATATCAGGGCATCGCCAGACTTAACAGTTGAAGCGAGTACTAGGCCTCGCATTTCGGAAACCAGTTGAATGCAAGATAAATCGACGGCATGAACATATCGATTTTTTGAGTTGGTTTTCTATGGGCGCTGATGTATCTTGAACTTCCCAGCCGATAGTGAATCGAATCGAGCCCCAACACAAAAGTACGACGGTTGGTTAATATCAGGTTGTTTTCGTTTAGACAAGGATGAACGCAGCGTTAGAAGTCTAGACATTCTGTTTAGCAATCTTGCCAGCGGCGCAGTTCGAAGAGCAGGCTAATCGGCACGGCTGTTCCTACCATCCAGCCACTAATGAAAGCGTAAGAGGACAGTTTCAGTTATGAGGACCGCAATAACTATTTCTAAGGTAGGTCTTACTCCAAGAACCGGCGTAGAAGCTTTTTTTCGCAGGAAGCAATTATTCCTGTGGATTGTGCTAACTGTTGTGGTAGCGACGCTACTTGTTACCGTTTTTAAACCTAAACAATATTCCTCAGAAATGAAATTGCTGGTACAAAACACGCGTGGGAATGTGGTGATTACGCCAGAACGCACCACACCGTCAAACGTCATCAGCGACGTGAGCGAAACGCAAGTCAACTCCGAACTAGAACTGCTGCATAGCCGCGATGTGGTGGAACCGGTCGCCGACCCGGGCTGGACTCAAATTCCGGCAGCCGAGAGGACTCCCAAAGCCGTCAGGACTCACGAAAAGCTGATCAAAGCTTTCGAGGAGTGTTTCAATACCGCGGTACTACGAAAAACGAATGTCATTGACGTCAGTGTGCTTGCCGATACCCCGGAAAAAGCTAAGTCGGATTTGGAACGGCTATTTGCCGCATATTTTGCCGAACATCGGCGACTCCAGCGTCCGGCCGGTACGTCGGGCTTTTTCCAATCGGAAGCGGAACGCATCCGCAAGGATTGGGATTCCGCAAGCCAGCAACTGGTGGAGTTTCAGAAGCAGAATGAGTTGATTTCTCTTCCCGAACGGGAAAGCGTGCTGAATAACCAAATTACCGAGCACCAGCGGGACTTGCTCACGACGGACGTCACACTCCGCGAACTGGATGCTCGACTGGCGGAGAGTTCTCGAAAGCTACAAGAACAGCCGATGCGCCAAGTCACGGTGGAAAGAGTTTTGCCGAATCAAGAATCGTCAGAGCGGCTGAATACTCTGCTGGTCGAAATGGAGAACAAACGCACTGCAATGTTAACAAACTACAAGGCCACTGACCGCACGGTACGCGAACTGGACCAACAGATCGCGACAACGAAAGCGGCTTTGAATAATGCAATCGCCAGCACTTCGCATGAACAAAGCAGCGACGTTGATCCGGTGTGGCAGCAATTGCACAAGGACTTCGTACAGACTCAGATCAGTCGCAGACAAACCGCAGCGCATCGGGAAATCGTAGCGAGCGAACTGACTGCTCTCCAACAGGACCTGAAGAACCTGCAGGAATCGACGGTGCAATTTAACAATCTGGAAGCTAAGACGAATCAGCTAAAGCAAAATTACGAGCTATACGCACAAAAACGGGATCAGGCTCAAATTGAAGACGCCATGGACGAGCAGAAGCTCTTAAACGTGGCCGTTGCCCAGCAACCCACGTTGACTTACCTTCCCGCCAGTCCGAAACCGCTGAGGAATGCGGTGATGGGCTTTGTTACGGCCCTATTCTTGGCGGTTTGTGCCGTGTATTTAGCGGAAGTGGGAAGAACGACAATCGCAACGCCTCGAGAGCTGGACGGTGTTTCGGAGTACCCTATTCTTGCCACCATACCTAGCATTTCTCTGTGGATGCGACGCCCGACGGAGATGCCGGAGCCACACCGACCGACATTACCTGCCGAGGTCCCGGCCAATCCAAGCGCGATGGTGCCGGCCAGCACACTTCTGAATCCCTGGAACAGGCCTGCGGGGCACGCATGAGTTTGCTCGGTCATTATCTGGAATCAGAAAAAGCAAATATGCAAGTGGGACACCTGCGGATGATCTGCCAAGGCTTGCTGGTGAAGATCATCCAGCGGTCGCGAGACACAAAGGGTAAAGGACTTGGTCTGGTCATCATGTTGACCTCGCCGACGCCGGGTGCAGGTGTCAGCCGTATTACCAATGCCCTGGCGGATTCGCTAAATAGAAGCGGGGGGGAATTGGCAATTTCTCTTGATTGCGGCAGGCTGGACTCTCTGCGGGAAAGCCTGATAGTGCCCGGTGGGGCACAGCGCGTTAGTTACAGCTGGAATGATCTCGAGCAAAACATTGCCGATTCGCTCGATGCCTTCCGCCTCAAATACCAATACATTCTCATCGACTGTCCCTCGTTAAGGGAGACCCAGGACGCCGTGCGATTTGCTCCGCTAGTAGATGGGATCATCATCGTCGTCGAAGCTAATCGAACGCAAAAAGAGCAACTGCTGTACACCGAAAGAACCCTGGAGGCGGCGAAGGGAGAAATTCTTGGCCACGTTTTGAACAAGAGAACTTATGTCATTCCTGACTGGATTTCGCAAAAGATGGAAGCAATCGGTCTGTGAGTGGCGGAGGCAAGATGAGGAGTTGTTTACGGATTCTATTTCTGCTGTTCGCAGTGTCGATAACAGTTCAGGCCAAACAAGAATTGCATCATCGACCTCGCTACACTTTGCGGCCCGGGGATGTAATCGAACTGCAATACCGTTATACGCCGGAGTTCAATCAAACAGTGACGGTCTTGCCGGACGGTTACGCGAATCTGAATCTGATAGGTGATGTGAAGTTAAGCGATTTAACCTTGACGCAAGCTCACGATTTGATCGTGCAGAAAGCCCAGCAACGACTCAACGATCCTGAGTTGAACCTGGTACTAAAGGAATTTCAACAGCCCTATGTGGTGGTGGCAGGTGAAGTAGGCAAACCCGGAAAGATAGACCTCCGGGAAACTACCACGGCCATGCAAGCGGTGCTTCTGTCAGGCGGATTTTTGCAGTCTGCCCAGACCGGACAGGTGATGCTGTTTCGCAGAATTAATGGTGATACGGCGGAAATTCGCGTACTGAATCTCACAAAAATCCGCAAGAGCAGTGATTTGGAGCGCGATATTCAGCTGGAACCCGGCGACATGCTGTTTGTTCCAAAAGATAAAGTCGAAAAGATAGCGAGATACATAAAGCTAGCGAATATCGGAATGTATTTCAACCCACTCCAATACGTTCCGTAGGCGTCCGGGAGCTCCGACAAGCAGCGGTAATTGAATTGAAACCGAGCGCAACTAATGCAAGAGAGTTTCAGCCTCACATTTCATGTGGCTTCACACTTACCATTTCATTTTGCCATCCAGCAGGTCTGTGTGTATGACCGCAAGAATCTGAAGGTGGTCAAGTGAAAAGTCGGTCGAGAAGGTTGCACCGTCCACTCATAGCCATAGATGGTTTATTTGCGCTCGCCATGGCCTTGGCATCCGTGGTCTACGGAAACAGCGGGCGCTTGCCGGTTGGGGGTGTGCACCAATTTCTGGAAACCCGCATCACTATTATGAACGCGGTATTCGCCGGATTCTTCATGCTGGCTTGGAATTATTGCTTCAGACCACTGCAAGGATCGAAGTCTGAAAGCTTGTCACAGTTGACCCGCATACTTAGTGGATGCCTCAAGATGAGTGTACTTTTGGGTTTGTACTTATATGCCAGTCATACTAAGGGTCCCGCTTTACGAATCACGGTGACGTTCTTCCTTACTTCGTTTTGCTACAAAACGGGTAGATTGATTCTAGGTACTTGGCTTGCCACTCGCGATCCACAGCTGGTAATTATTCTTGGCAGCGGCCGCATAGCGGGAAAAGCCTGGCGCGAACTACGCACGCGTTACCACTTCACTGTCAAATTGCTGGGATTCGTCGATGACCGGCCCGTATCCGAGATGGCGCCGGACATCGCCGCTCGGTACGTAGGAACCATCGACAATTTAAGCGAATTGTTACTACACAATGTCGTGGATGAGTTGTTGATCGCCCTCCCGATAAAATCGTGTTACGACAAAATTCAGCGGGCCATCGCTATCGCTGAACAGGTGGGCGTTCCGGTGGTGTATATGCAGGATCTGTACACGAGCTCCGTCCGGCCTAAGGATCGGGACAGGGATCTGTTCACGGAGTTGGTTCCGTTACACGAATACTATGTCACCAGGCAGGCGGTAAAACGCCTGGTTGACATTGTCGGAGCGGCTATTGGTCTGTGTGTGCTTTCTCCCCTATTCGTCCTGATCGCCATCGCGGTGATGGCTACCAGTGACGGCCCCGTGTTTTTTGTGCATAAACGCTACGGTCACCGACGACGATTGTTTCGTATGTACAAATTCAGAAGCATGGTGAAAAACGCGTCTGAATTGATGGAACAACTTGAAGAGCAGAATGAAGCTGTAGGTCCCATTTTCAAGATCCGCCAGGATCCAAGAGTGACACGAATCGGACGATTGCTGCGGGCATCCTCACTCGATGAATTGCCACAACTATGGAACGTCCTTCTGGGACATATGTCGCTGGTGGGGCCGCGCCCGATGAGTGTCCGCGACGTTTCGCTTTTTAGCGAGGCTACCTTGATGCGGAGATTTACGGTGAAGCCCGGAATTACAGGGCTTTGGCAGGTTAGTGGCAGGAGCGCGGTGACGTTCGATCAGTGGATCAAACTCGACTTTAGCTACATCGACGATTGGTCGCTGGCTCTCGACTTTCAGATCCTGGCAAGGACCGTACCTGCAGTGTGGAAACGAACAGGCGCCGTTTAGCGACAGGCTTGCGTTTTGGGGACTGGGATGAAGATCGCTCTCGTACATGACTATTTCACGCAACTTGGTGGGGCCGAGAAGGTTGCGGGAGAGCTTTTTCGAATGCTTCCGAATCCATCTGTTTTTGCGACGGTGGCCTTCCGGAATTGCATGCCTGTGGAATTGCGGGACATCGCTATAAAGACTTCCTGGATGCAAAGCCTTCCAGGAATCGAGAAGTATTACAGACTCTACTTTCTTCTCTACCCGTTCGCAGTCAGTTCATTGCAGCTTTCAGAATATGACCTGGTGCTTTCCAGCTCGTCTGGATACGCCAAAGGAATCAAGACCGATGGTGATGCCGTTCACGTGTGCTACTGCCACACGCCTATGCGCTGGGTATGGAGATTTGACAGTTACTCCGAACGCGAATCATTCGGATCGGGCCAGCAAGCTGTATTGATGATGTTGATGCAAGGTTTAAAGTTCTGGGATTTGGACGCTTCGCGCCAACCTGACCATTTCGTAGCGAACTCGAAAGTTGTCGCCGAACGTATAAGACGAGCTTACGGACGTTCGGCGGAAGTTATCTACCCGCCGATTGATATCGACAGATTCCGAACTTCCAGCAGAAGGTCCGACTATTACATCGTGTTAGCTCGCCTGGTTTCCTACAAACGAATCGATGTGGCGGTCCAGGCGTGCTCCTCGCTCGGTAAAAAATTGTTGGTCATCGGTGACGGACCAGACCGCAAAAGGCTGGAAGGACTGGCCGGACCTTCGGTCAGTTTCCTAGGGCATATACCGAATTCCGAGGTGGAATTGTTGGTTTCCGAATGCAAGGCGCTTCTATTTCCAGGAGAAGAGGATTTCGGAATGGCGCCTCTGGAAGTGGCAGCAGCGGGAAGGCCGACGATCGCATACCGCGCCGGCGGTGCTGTCGAAACGATTTTGGAGAACATTACTGGACTTTTTTTCGACCGTCAAACAACGGAAAATCTTGAAGAGGCTATTCAACGTTTTGAGCGGCAGCGGTGGTCCCCTGAACTTCTTAGGAAACACGCCGAGAATTTCAGGACGGAAGTATTCCGGGATAATTTCTGCTCATTCCTGCGACGCATTGGCACGCCGATAGAGAAAGCGAAGTCGACAGAGATATTTCTGGGCGATCGAAGCTTCGCGGCTTCGGTCGGCGCCACCACAGCACGGTGAGAACACCGGCTTGGGTCCAGCCAATTGATCAGGCTAACAAGTAATGTTGTTTATTCTTTGCGTAAATATAACAGCATTTATCATAAGCACCATTATTCTGGCGGCGATAAGCACTTAAATGGGTAGACTCTCAAATATAGTCGCTGCCACGCGAACGGTTCTGGCGGGCCGGGGTAACCCGGCGGCTGCGGTGCAGTCCGTAATCACCAAGCTATTCGCACTTGGCCTAAATGCGGCGACCAGTATTATCGTCGCTCGCGTATTACTTCCCGAGGGCCGGGGCGAAATGTCTGCACTCATTGCCTGGGCCAGCTTGTTCACCGGATTATTGACGCTGGGGCTGCCGAGCTCGCTGATATTTAACCTTCGGCACAAACCTGAAGCGGGTTCTCGGACAGTCGGAGCAGCGTTCATGCTGGCGGCCGCAATAGCTGTTTTGGCCGGAGTGCTAGGCTACATAGCGATTCCGTTCTGGCTAAGTAAGTATCCGCCGGCCGATATCACTTATGCGCGTTGGTTCCTACTAAGTACACCGATTCCGATTATCAACTTGGTAACCTGCGCGGCTCTCCAGGCTGAAGGAAAATTCGCTCACGCTAACACCATCGCGTGGTCTGGTCCGCTTGTTACCTTTCTGAGTCTTATCGTTCTAGGTGCGACGCATGCCCTAACTCCGGTAACGGGTGGGTTTGTCTACGTGGTCGGTAGCGTCCCAACGATGTTGTGGTTGCTTGTTTCTCTATGGCGGGATTATGCCCCCGAGTTCCGAAATGTCTGGGATACGTGGTCGAACCTCCTGAACTATGGGTTCCGCTCGTGGGGAACGGATCTGCTCAACACTTTGGCGGGTCAGGCAGATTTGCTACTGATTGTTTACTTTTTAAGTCCCAAGTCCATGGGGATATACGTAGTATCGGCGAATTTCGCCAGACTGCTAACAGTGTTTCAGACCTCGGCGGCCACTGTGCTGTTTCCACGAGTTGCGGCCCGCGCACGAGCAGAGGTCGTTTCTCTGACCGGCCAAACACTGCGGATCACAATCATGTGCGCAGTGGTCGGCGCTTTGGTACTTGGATCGGTGGGTTCCTTTTTGTTACGCGTAGTTTATGGGGCGGAATACGCGGCCAGCGGTACCATTGTTTTTCGCATCCTCCTATGTGAAGTAGTACTAGGCGGGGCAACAGATGTTCTAGCCCAAGCGTTCATGGCTCTCGGGCGCCCAGGTGTGGTCTCGATCATTCAAGGAACGGGAATCGGGTTTGGACTGGCGCTTATGCCCGCTCTCATTCCGCGCTTCGGGATTGTGGGAGCCGCGCTGGCCCTTGTGGTGGCAACGAGTATTCGTTTCGTTCTCACTTTTCTGTGCTTTCAACCACTTTTGAGGAGCGCTCCGCCAAAGCTGGTCATGACTCGAGATGATTGGCAACTAGCGATGGCGCGTGTGGCCAAGTTCGTTCCGGCGTCACGGGCTGTCGGGGACTAGAACGAGGAGCAAGAGAGTGGAAAAACTTTTCGAAATCGAGGCTATCCAACCCCGGACCGCCGATAAAGCGGTGAGTAATGGGACTTCCGCTCAACTGGCAATCGCTGGGAGCGTAATCATCTGGCTGGTTCTGCTTGCGATGGCTCCCACACTTTTACGTTACGTGTTTGTCGGAACCAGTTTTCTCTGCGCTGTCTACCTCTTCTCAACAAACGCTTGTCAGTATGTATCCTTCATTTGGTGGCTTTATTTTTTGACTCCTCTATTTCGACGTCTTGTCGACTACCGGGCCGGCTTCGATCCAACAAGTCTGATGCTGGCAGCCCCCTTATTTGCCACTTCGGTGTGCTGTTTCGAATTCACAAGGCTGCGCGCCCTTGATGCAAGATCTACGCCGTTTGTATTACTCGCTATGGGAGCCGGATACGGATTCATCGTTTCCGCGGTAGCCGGAAACCCAATGGCGGTGTGCATACAGTATTTCCTGACCTGGATCTCTCCAGCAGCATTCGGATATTTCCTGTATCTGCATTGGGCGGAGTATCCAGATTTTCGCGCTAATGTGCAGAAAACTTTTAGTTACGGCCTCTTCGTAATGGGGGTCTACGGGATAATCCAATATTTTTATGCTCCGGTATGGGATGTTCTGTGGATGGAAAATTTATCTGAAAAAATAACTTCATTCGGAACGCCCGTCCCGATGGGAATTCGAGTATTCAGCACGATGAATGCTCCGCAAGTATTCGGCCTCACCATAGTCGCAGGACTACTCTTCACTCTTCACGGGCCTCGATCCTTGATACAGAAACTGGGGTGGGTTGCGGGGTACGTTGGGCTGCTACTCAGCATGGCGAGAAGCGCTTGGCTGGAATGGGGCGTAGCCTTACTTGCCTTGGCGGTCCTAACTCGTTCTCGTAAGGCGCTCACAACGATCTTAGCTGCTGTACTTGTTATGGGTGGTGTAACGATTATTCTCACCCGCTCCGCTATGGGAGAGAATTTAGTTAAGCGATTCGAAACTTTCAATAATTTGAACGATGACGGAAGCGGACAGGAACGCCTAACGGAGTACGAGCAGGTGCTGGGGGCTTCTTTGATGGCACCATTTGGCGAGGGCTGGCAGCTCGAATCTCTGGATAACGGCGAAATATCTCTGCACGACAGTACCGCGTTTGAATTGCTGATGTGTACGGGATGGTTTGGGCTGGCTACTTTTTATGTTGGCGTTATCAGCGCACTGTTCATGATTTTAACCAGAGTTTCATCGTCTCAAGAGAGATTCTTTTACATCATAGCCGCAATACTGATCGGCCTTCTCGTTGAGACGGTCTTCAATAGTTTGATGGGAGGGGCTATCGAGCTGGGCTTGATGACCCTCATGGGGATCGGACTTAGCGAAAGCCAGGTGAAGGAGGCCCTCCCATGAAATTCACCTCATTGAGACCGCTTCGTCTTCCAAAGACCCTTGCGGTGAGACTGGCGGTACCTGCTCTCTGTTTTCTTTTTCTAACCATTTCTGACACCAGAGCCCAGTCGGCGCCCAGCGGGGGTATTCAGGCTTTCTCTGCGGACTCGTTTGTCGACAGCATGGGACTTAATACACATTGGGCTTATCCGTCTTATGCCTCGAATAGTTCGAAGCTGCAAAATATCTTGATCAATTCCGGCGTGCGGCACATTCGAGACGAGGGCAACTCCCTTATGCCCGGGGTGATGAAAGTCCTGGGACCGTATAATATCAAGGCTACCTTACTGATTGATGAATTTCACGGTGTCATCCCAAATCAGAATTACTGGTCAGGAAATCCACCCGGCACAACCTATGTAATTGCCGACTTCCTTAAGAACTACATGCCGACTGGAGCCGTGGATGCAGTAGAAATGGCCAACGAACTTGATGTATTCAATTACTTATATAAGTGGCATCCATCCGACAACAACACCTTGAGCACGAATCCGTCGTCTTCCGAATATTATGGAGCTTATGGCCAGGCGGTTACGAAAGACTGCTGGCTAGCAATCAAGTCCGACCCCACGCTAGCTTCGATAAAAATCATCGGCCCCACTGTTGGAATGCAAGTGCCCTCCCCTTACACGCCAGGGTCATTGTACGAGTACGTTGACTGGGGGGGATTTCACACCTATCCGGCGCGGGCGAACAGCTGGACCTTTCCTCAAGCTTACGACACGATCCAGAAGTATTACTGGGATTCGTTTGAACCGTCAGTCAACATCGCGACCGATACCTACGGCGGAACGCCTCTGATGTTCATGTGGTACCAGCCTGCGTTTTCGAATGGCGGCAACTCCAAGCCCATGGCATCAACGGAAACCGGGTATCACACCGCATTGGCTCCCAAGGGCATCAGCGTGATTGCGCAGGGTAAGTATATTCCGCGGCTTTTTGCAGAATACTTTCGAAATGGCATCATCCGAACGTTTGTATATGAGCTTTACGACGAAGGAGCGAATGCGACCGACCCGGAACAGAATTATGGTCTCGTCTATAACGATATGACCCCCAAGCCGGCATACACGGCGTTAGCCAGTTTGATTCAGCTGTTGGCTGAACCGGGAGCGCAGTTCGTGCCTGGCACATTAAATTACTCGTTGGCGGTGCAAGCTAACGGACCGTACGTGAGGACAGGATATGTGCATGACCTATTGCTCGAAAAGAGTGGCGGCGACTTTTATCTGCTTCTGTGGCACGAAATCTCCGACACATCTGATACTGACGCGTCAGGAAATAGTCTCACAGGAGAGCAGCGAGACATTGCCCCGCCCGCGTTGCAAACCACGATAAAGCTGCCGGTCGCTATCTCTGCCGCCACTCTTTACACCTATAACTCGGCCTGGACATTACAACCTCAGGACGTGGTTATTTCAAATAACGCAATCACGATCAGTGCAACAGATATGTTAAGCATAGTACGATTGTCGAGCCAGTCTTCCAAATCCCTCTCAGCCCCTACAGGAATGAAAGCGGTCGTCCACTGAATTTGAATCTTATGGCCGGGATCTTCAGGCCGCTGACAGCGAATATTCTCCAGGATAGAAATTTCATGGGTACAGCAATGCGGCAACAGCTGGTCGAAGCAAAGCCGATCAAGGTCCTCTCGGTCAGTCACTCAGCCATGAAAGACAGCAGTGAACGGTTGCGATATAGCCACCTCGCTAGCGGAAGCGACATCGATTTGACCCTGGTGGTTCCGCAGAAGTGGGAGCAATTCGGGCATGAACTGGTTGCAGACCCACCCAGCCTCTCACTAGATATCCGCGTCATGCCTATCCGACTAAGCAAGGTAGGCAAAGCGAAATGGTACATGCACTACTATCCGGGGCTCAGCGAGTTGGTTGAAGACTTGCGACCGGACATCCTTCATATGTGGGAGGAGCCCTGGAGCGTAGTTGCGCTTCAGGCCGCACGAATCTGCAAGCGTGCGACTCCAGCTCCGGCGCTGGTATTGGAAACAGAGCAGAATATTCTATACCGCTTACCGCCGCCCTTTGAACAGATCCGGCGATACACATTGGGGTCCGCCGATGCCTTGATCGGACGACAACCTGAAGCGCTTTCGGTTTGCCGTGAATGTGGATACAAAGGTGAAGGAATAGTCGTCGAGTATTGGGCCGATCCCGAGCGATTTTTTCCTCAGGATCGTGCTGATGCCAGGGCTGAATTTGACATGCATGGGTTTACTATTGGGTATGTAGGGAGGCTGTCGGAAGAGAAAGGCCTATTCACGGTCTTGGAGGCTTTGCGATTGTGCGCCAATAATGTTCGGTTCGTGGCGCTCGGCGAGGGTCCAGATCAGCAACGTTTGATGCGACGCGCGCAAGAATTAGATCTGGGAGATCGGGTTCAATTTTTGCCGCCGGCCAAATCAGAGCGAGTGGCGCGATTTATAAATGCGTTGGATGCTTTCATACTGATGTCTATAACCAGGACGACGTGGAAAGAACAATTCGGCCGGGTCATCATGGAAGCACAGGCGTGCGGGGTTCCTACCATTGGATCATCCTCCGGAGCTATCCCTTCTGTGGTTGGTTCGGCGGGCTGGGTGGTACAGGAATCCGATGCGCCGGGCCTTAGCCGATTACTCGACCATCTTGCTGTCAGCCCAGAGGAAATCAAGGCGAAGAGCACTGCAGGGATTCACCAAGCTCGCAGTCGATTTTCAGCGGACCGAATTGCTGCGGGGCTAACCAGTGCATATCGAGAAGCGATGCGAAGCAGAAGTTTCAAGACAGCCTAATTTCCAATTACTTGCCTGATTTCCGATACTTAAGGATGTCGGCATGCCGGAATGGCCTAGATTCCAAGGGGGAAGCAATAAAAGAATTGACAATGCAAGGAAGAAAGCCATATCGCTCGGGTCTAGTCGTGCGGTCAATCTGGAATATGACCAGGCTCCATGCTAATTCTACGATAGGGCGCATAATCAGGCTGCCCCTAAATCTGATCCCCGCTGGAACCGACTTACGCATATTGCGAGGGCCATTGAAGGGTGCGCATTGGATATCGGACTCCAGCAACGCAACTTGCTGGATGGGAATATACGAACACAAGAAGCAGCAAGCGTTCGAAAAATGGGTGAAGGGTGGTCAAGTGGTATTCGATCTTGGAGCAAACGTCGGTTTTTACAGTCTTCTGTCTAGCCGCATTGTCGGCGAAACCGGACGGGTGATCGCATTTGAGCCGGCAAGGCGAAATATTCCCTACCTGCGCCGCCATTTGGAAATGAATGATATCCACAACTGCGCAGTATTTGAGTCCGCGGTAAGTTCCGAAGAAGGGCAGGCCTATTTCGAAGCCTCGGACTTGCCTGTTACCGGACACATCGCCGCGACCAGTTCAAACTCTAACTACCAAGTGTCGACGGTCGTCCTAGATAAGCTGGTATCCGATGGAAAAGTCCCCAAACCTCATCTGATAAAATGCGACATTGAAGGCGCTGAACTAAAAGCCTTGCGTGGCGCGCGGGAAACGCTGCTGAATTGCCGGCCTGTGATTCTGTTATCTACTCACGGAGATGACGTGCACGCATCATGTTGTGGGCTACTCAGAGAATTGCGATATCGAATTGAGCCCTTAGAGGAAGGTGTCGCGATAGCCGAAACAGACGAACTTGTAGCATTGCCTGTGGCGTAATCCGAGGAAATGGTGAAGACGAGATTTGCGACAGTACGATCACATCATCAAGAGCTTCAACTTCAGCACCCGACCAGCGCTGTTGAATTAAAGTTCCAAAATCCACGACGCCCGATTCGCATCGTCCATAGTGTGGGGCATTTACTTCGCGGTGGAATCGAAATGTGGCTGTATCAAATGATAAAAGCATTCGATGCTGATCGTTTTGAACATCACGTTCTGGTGCGAACCGACAAGGAAGAGCCCTTCACCCGGGCTTTTCAGCAGGCTGGCATTCGCGTCTTACCCTGCCTGAATTACGGCAACCCCTTGAAGTACCGATTGAATCTCAGACGAGTGATCGAGACGAACGGCCCTTATGATGTTCTGCACGTGCACGGCAGCAATCCAAACGGTCTGCTGGCGCTTCTTTTTGCCAAGAACCTGGGCATTCCCGCGTCAATCGTCCATAGCCACAATGATTTGAGCCCATTTCTTAAGACATGTGGGATGCCGTATCGCGCCTACGTGGCTCTGACTCTGCAAGGACTGCGTAGATTACCTGACCGCGGGTTTGCGGTCAGTGATCTGGCGGCGGAATCCATGTTTGGAAAGTCCTGGCAGAAGGATGCGCGTTGGAAGTTGCTGTATTGCGGAGTCGATTTTGAACCGTTCGCAAAGGCTCCTGATCAAAGTCTGCGAAAGAGCCTCGGGATTCCCGATAGAGCATATGTAGTCGGCCACATCGGCCGATATCACGAACAGAAAAATCATCGTTTTCTGGTGAAGATCGCCGAGGAAGCGGTGCGCATTTCTCCCGATGTGCATTTTCTGCTGATCGGCGACGGCGAACTACGGAGCGAGATTGTCTCCGAAATTCGCCACCGCGGCCTCGATCGGCACGTTACGTTAGTTCGCGATACTCTATCGGTTCCCGCACTCATGCTCAGTGCTATGGATTGTTTTGTGCTTCCATCGCGCTATGAAGGTCTGCCATTGGTCACCGTAGAAGCACAAGCCGCCGGCCTTCCCTGCTTTATTTCCAGCAATATAACTAGAGAAGCTGTGGTCGATGAAACGCTCGTAACCATGCTGAATATAGACGATCCACCGGAACGCTGGGCCACCTCGTTAATTCAATCGCGAGGGAAAAGAATTCAAGGCTGTAAAACGCACCTCAATCAGTTTTACGAGAGTCAATTCAGCCTCGGCAGAGCTGCTCAAGCTCTGAGCAATACATACGAGTCTCTCGTGTTTCGAGGCCACCTGGAAAGTCATCGTGGAAGCGGGACCGAATTGGGCCCGTTAACGCGACGGACTGAACTATGACCGCTGAATTGGGATTGTCCCCACCTATGTCTGCAACTGAACACCTTGAGATGGAAATACGTCGATTAGTTGCGGGGATACCGATCGGCGTTGATCCGGGGCTGGATGATTATCGTCAGAACCTTGGCGACACAAGCTACAGCACGGGGATCAACAGGCATATCCGCGCATTCCTGCTATATCGAAACTACGCAGAATCAGGATCGAAATTCCTCGATTGGGGCTGTCGGCACGCCTGGGACTCTTGCCTGGTCCGCATGGTAAACAAGAATGCTGAAATAGAAGGATGCGATATTACCGACGACATCGCTGCAAACACCAAGGCATTTGCGGGTATGAAATACACCCGGCTTGAGCACAGCTGGAAATTGCCCTACGCGGATAACGCTTTCGATCGCGTTATCGGCAGCGGGGTGCTCGAGCATGTTCCGCTTATGAGCGCTTCTCTGGACGAGCTTTACAGAATCATCGAGCCGGGCGGTTTTCTAATGATCACTTTCTTACCCAATAGTTACAGCTACTCAGAATTTATAGCACGCAATGTATTTAGAAACTTTTGTCACCGACGCCTCTACACCAAGGCTTGTCTTAGGCGATTGTTGCTGGAACATGGATTCGAACCCGTAAAAATGGGCCACCACCAGGTAATGCCCAGTTTGACTTCGGGGCATCGGCATTTACCATGGCAGTGGATGCGCAGGACCTTTCAGGCATTGTTCAAACTGGATCCATTTTTAGAGCACATTTGGCCTTTGAAGATCTTGTCGGCCAATCTCTATGCTGTTGCCCGCAAGCGTGAATATATTTAGGGTTCTGTGAATAGCAAGACACAATGCCGCGCGAGTCCCTGAAATTAGAGGGTGTTGCCCGGCTGTTTTAGACTCTCAGAAGTTTACGAGCGCATCTCTAAGGTTGTGATAATGAGTGTGGCAATTGTTACATAAGGTTATCAAGTTTTCGGAAGCATCTGGCCCTAACTTGCTGCGCGGGATAAGATGGTGTATCTGTAGATTCAGTGAAGAACCACAAGATTGGCATTTCCAACCATCGCGATCTAAGATCCGATTTCTCAGCGCGCTATATTCTCTACGCTCTAACACAAGCCGCGGTCGCTTCTGACGCAATCTTTCCACGTTCCCCCTCCCAACCGATTGAGCAACTGTACCTTGTGTTCGTCGGAGAGACTCGTATAAAGCCTTTCCAAACAAACCATCACCATCTGCGGATCACTTTCGGTGGTGGCCCCGGCCAGAAAATCAGCGCATATCATCTCTAAGCAGTACCCTCGGGACTTGTCCGATCCCAGCATTAACGCCGTTGTTTCCAGCGCCTGCTCCACCACTTTGAGCTGGCTCTTGTAGAGCTTGAAATAGATGATTTCCCAGGGTTCTGTCTCTTTGCCGGTGAGATAGCGCTCCACCTCAGTTTTAAATCTTTCTTTCGGCAAATCCTTCGCTCTGTGCAACCAGGTTGCACAGTCAAAGCTTTCTCCATCCTTTCGCGCCACCTTCACTAATTCCGTAGCCTTGCTCCACCCAACTTCGCGCAACTGTGACTTGGGAACGCGGGTCAGATTTTCGTGAATGGCCATCAGGTAATACGCCTTTCGCCGCGACTCCGGGAAGCGCCTCTCCAGAAAGGCGTCAAATGAATCGAGCTTCTCCAGCTTCCAGTACTGTTTCGCGCGCACCTCGCAGAGGTGTTCTCCGAGTTCGACAAATCGCGTGTCCCGCTCCTGCTCTTTGTTCTTTTCCCAAGACAGGATCTCGTCGATCTTGCTGAGAACCAGAAGTGCCCGGCGCGGGTTGATCTCGGGTGACACCGTAAACCGCCTGTCAATCCACAAGCTCGTCAAGCCAATCAAGGTCGCTCGCTCCTGCCTTACGGATCAGATTCGCCGCGATCAATGGTTCGTTTTCGAGACACAGGCCTAAATGGGAGCAGCTCACGCAGCCGTTTTGCGGGAAGCGAATCCCGCTGTGCGGAGTGAACTGTCCCATTTCGATCTGGCTCACGGTCGTTTCGACCAATCGGCCGAATTCTTTGCGTTGAGCTTCGGAAATGGTGGCTCTCAGGTATTGCACTTCCGGGTGGTGTTTGCGCACAAAGACGACAAAAGCAACTTCAGAAATCCCGGTGAGCCAGGAATAACAGATCAGTTGAGGGTCGAGCGATAGCAGGCCCTCAGGATTATCCGGATAGCGGGCAGTGGTGGTTTTCCAATCCAGGATGGAACGAACGCCATCCAGCTCGCCGACGGCGTCTAGATATCCCAGGAATTCGTTTCCACCAGGAAGGCGCTGCAGAATCTTGAGCTGCAGGTTTTCTTGCGGGTTATGAATGCGAATGCGGTCATCCTGGGCGAATCTCTCCAGCAATCGGATGCCTTGGTGCATGAGACGGTCCCAAGTGTCGCCCTTTTTGTATTCCAGCACGGCATCCCGGTAAGAACTCCAATCGGTGAAAAGCGCAGCACCAGGATCTTCACCGCGAAACAAAGCACCCAGAGCAACTTCAAAAGAGCGGCCGAAAACCATGGCAGCACGAGTTTCTTTTTCTCGCCAACCATCAAGATAGCGATACCGATAGCTGCGCGGGCAGCGAAGGTATTGGCTGATTTGGGTAAAGCTATAAACCATCAGCCTCTCCCTGATAAGTGTTGGCCGAGGTGCTGAACAATGCTTCCCATTCACCCATTGGGGCAAAGGCATCAAGGTTTTGATAAGAGCGTCCGTTGAAGGTGGTCGGTGAAGTGCGAACCACGCCGCGCAGGCCTATCAGGGCTTTTTCATCGATCTGGTCGCGATCCAGCAATGTCCTGTCATATTCAAAATCACGCAGAAACCAATCCAGCTTCCAGAGCGCTCGTTCCGAGCAATACACGCGTGCTGAGAAGGATTGCGATGCAAAAAGTTCTGGTTCGAGAACAACGAACCGGAGAACCAGGAACGGTTTCTGGGGGTGCCATCGGTAAGAAGCCCGTTCGACTCGTACCAGGAACAAACCATCGAGATTGTTCTCGACCGTTTGCTGCTTGGAATGAAGGCCCGGGATATGCCGCTTCATCGCTGGGCCTCTGAAGGCCGGGCATAGGAATTGAGCTTACAAATCAGACCGTCACGGTTTTCGTTTGCGGCTGTTGATAAGTGTGAAATGAAAGATTCAACCAATTCACGGCTGGCGCCGCTAAGGGTTACGGTGCCGCAGAAATCGGCGGCATATGATTTGACAAGCGTCGCATCAAGACCGTGTCGCCGGATTAAGGCAGAAAGTTGGTCCCGCAGTCTAGGCTGACCATTATTTCTGCCATTTGTGGAATGATCAGGGATATGCGCTTCATGTTTTTGTTGGGCCATCGGTGTCATCGAAGGCGTTCTCAACTCCTCAACCGAGCAGTGTCCGATCCCATATGCTTTGCGCAAGGCTCGATTCACCGCTCGAGTTTCGGCGATGCGCATCTCAGCCCCGCGAACCTGTTGGGAGATATTTGACGGATCGGCGTCTCCATATCCAACGAAAGTTTTGTCCCCGCGCTTTTTGTAGACAGTAGCCTTAAAAACCCACCGACCGGACGCCCAGTCAGAGAATTTCGTTATGAGATTGACATGTATTCCGCAGCAACCTTTGCGCTGGGCTAAGCGGATAAGGCCGGAATGTGTTACATACCAGCCGTTTTCCATCAGTTGGAGATCGCCGGCGGCTACGGAGAGCCCATGGTTTTCGGAAAGAGACTTTAGCGCTATTCGAAGCTGTTGATTGATTTGAACAGACCAAATGCGTTTTGCCGTGGCCAAATTACGAAAGTATGAGATTTGTTTGCCGGTCCGTAACATTAACGTTTCCTCTTAATAATGTATGGTTATCTCTTACATCTTCATACATTGTAACTTACATTCTCATACAAATGCAAGCACCGAAGACAATCGTTGGCAATGGGGAGTCTTTCTCATACAATCCTTCTAAAATGAGAAAAGACAGCCCTCTGGCCTTTCGGATCGAGGCCGAATTAAAAAAGAGATTATTGAAGGTCGCCAAACAGGAGGCCAGGAGTCTGTCTCAAATCTGTGAAATGCTATTGAAAATCGGGATGAATGAATACGACGAAAAAGGCCACAAATATCTTCAAAAGATTACGATTTCAGCCAACAAGTCTGATGAAGAATAAGGAATGGTAAGTCTTCGATTCTATTAAGCAGTCAATCGCGCGCATGGGGTGGCCTATTTCCAAGACACGCTGCGAATGGACTTATAAAGCCCGGCGTCGCACTTTTGCATGCACAGGCCAGAAATGAAGCGCGCAGCCATCGGCGTTCGAATGCATTCCGGTTGGGGAGCGCTCGTTGCCGTCTCAAACAGCGCCGACACAATGGAGGTAATTGACCGGCGGCGCGTCGCTATCACTACCCCGGGAACCTCGGGAGCCAACCAGCCCTATCACTTTGCTAAGAATCTTGGACTTCCAGAGGCGGAGAAGTTTCTTGGGATCTGTTTTGCGACCTCAAAACGCCTGGCCTTGGCCGTGAGGATAATCGAGTCCTTGCAACATTCAACTCCACACATCTGCTCGCGATACCCTATTTCCACGGTGACGTGGTGGGACAAACCAGGCCACTTCGAATGGAATGCGCTATGAATCCCTGCAATTGCCGCTCCGATTGGCGACACCGCCCACCTCGATGCGGCACATCCTACTTCGTCGCCCGAAACAGGTGGATAGGGGGAATGCTTTAAAATGTGGCAGTAGTCTAGCGTAGCTTTTCGCAGAATGATTGCCGTCGTTAGTGACGGCCAACAGCGTGTCGGTCGCAAGCTCACGGACTTCGTCATCCATGGGGATCGAAGGCGCTGCTGTAATACCTGCAACGCGGTACGCAGCGTGAGCTTAGTCGGTGCGTAAACAGGCCGACCATGTGCCGAACCAATAAGGAATCTCTACCATAACGGCAAAGGTTTCATACAGGTTTTTACTGGTTTTACCTGAGGATACGTTTGTGCTGAAATTCGTCAGTCGAGGTGGGCGATGAACGAAGCAAAGACCTTCATCTATCGATATGACGGCGCCACTCCGCACGAAGAGGAAGAAACTGATTTTTCCGGGCTTCGCGAAATGCCGCGTATGGGCGATCTCATTTATCGCAGACGAAAGATGTGGCGGGTGATGGGCGTCTACACGGGATACGGCACGGTGGTACCTCGGTACAGAGTGATCCTGACTCATATTTCCAAGACGGAACTCATACAGTAACGGAGGTTGTGAGTATCATCTGCCCAGGGCGGGCTGAATTCCGAAGCAGTTCAACCTTCTACGGCGCGATCCACCGACACTCGAGTGTAGCTTTCCGCCTCAATCTTTCCTTCGATAATGCCGGCCCCCAGAAGGTAAGTCATTGGGGTTCTCCTTTTGCATACGATCTGGCTACCAAAACTGATTGGAAGAGTACTCGCCCTATAAGCGGTGCCAGCTCAACCGGTCGATGCAACACCTCCGAATCGTTTGATCCGACAGCACTTCCCCTGGAGAACCGGCTACAGTCGATGCAAACCTAGACAGGGCACTGTTTTCGTTTGAATTAAAAGATTTTGGCTCTTGAGTTCTGTGCAACTTGGCGTCGATCTAGTGTTGCATCGACCTATTGAATCCACCGGATTAATCAGGTACAGGCGAAATTGGCCTAAAGTCGTGCGGTGGTCGCTTGCCAGACTTTACGCAATTCCTCGCGGCGCGCGAGGACATGTGTTTTTGCTTCGTCAAGGCTGGCGTAGACGTGCGTGCCCTTAATGGTGTTGCAGGGAGAGCAGCAAGCCACAAGGTTGCTGGCATCCTTCTTTCCTTTGCGCGCGCGCGGAATCACAAAATCTACGCGCATAACTAGCGCGTTTTCAAAACTCGCGCGCCCATCCAAACCACAATATCGACAAACATAACCATCACGTTCGAGAATCTTGCGGCCTTCTCCGAGCGTTACCGGGGAATCCACGAGCGAGAGAGAAACGAGGTTAATAGGCACGGTGACCCTCCATAGCGGAAATCGTCAGAAGCATGAAGGAGAACGCGACTTCCACTTTCTGTTGGAAATGAAGTTAGGACGGAGAGAGGGCGGCGTCAAGATGTGGGTTGTGGGTGTCGCTAGGAACAAGCATATAAAGATATTCAGCAATAATCCTGCGTGAATCTAGCGCCTTTGTCTCACGGTAAGCTCACACGCTGGGCAGCGCCAAGGTTAATGCCTTGGCAGTTTCGTTCACGGACGTGGAGATTGTCGTTCTGCGCGCCTGGCGTCTAGCGAGACACCACGTGGCCCAAGCCGTCGCTGCGATAATTTTGCAGCGGCCCGAGAACGCAAGAGCCCGGCCCACAACCGTTGCGGAAAAGAACTACACCGCTCTGTTTTCGGACAAGGCCCCTGGCGATGTATCCAAAATGCGCAATGGTGGTCAAGCGGGTAGATTCGTATCTCGATGGCTTGAACCTCGACCGCGGTGAGAAGTTGAACCTGCTCTTCTACGTGGCCATGTACGCGGTGTGCGCGGGGTTGAAGTCGCTTCGGCCAAATCGGAAGTCAATCGCTGCCATGGATCCCAACCTGCTTTCAGAGCAGCTCCTCCAAGATTGCTATGGGAGGATTTTGTTTCATTACAATGAGCGGATACCCTACGCTTCTCTTGGAATTTGTAAAGGTTCGCATACTTGGCTTTAGCGGCGGATCAGAATAGGAGTGATTGCATCGGAGTCTTTCCAAAGCGTCAGAAAATCGTAGTATGCAGTGCGTGCCCCGGCGAAATCGCCATGAGCGGCACGTTGCCAGTGCGAGCCCGAGGTGAGCAAGCGCGCCAAGAATCGAACTCTTCACAATGCCACGACGGTCATTCACTATCTGGCACTCTTTTCTTGGCGTCCCGATTTTGGCCGGCGGCGAGGTAGGCGTAACCGCGATCTAAGCAGACTCAAAGGCCCGACCGTCGGTCGACGAATATATAGAACGGGTAATGTTGAATAGTCTCGCCATTTGCATGCGACAGCGGAGGCCGGTTACAGAAAGAATAAGGCAGCCGGAGGGCTGCCTCAATTGATCTGTATTTTGCGGTAGTTACGGTTTTTGCGCCGCTGATCCAGCGACTGTGTATTCACCGGAGCAAGCGTAATCCAGGTATCCGCCTGCTTCGGGAGTATGTTTGCAGGCGCCTGTCCCCTTAATGCCTTTCATCTTGCCGGTGCCGCCGCTGATCTGCCACTTATTCTGACCCGACTGAACTTCGCCATTTTTCGCGATCACCGAGCCTTGATAGGTGTAGAAAACCTTGTCGCCGCTATCAAATGTTTCCACGTAAACGCCCCAAACTTTGGTGAGGTTTCCAGCGACCTCTTGATGCTCGGAATACGCACCCTCTTTGCTCGTGGCACCGCTGATCTCTCCCTTCGTAACGCATTTCCCCTGCGCGAGCTTGAAAACATGGCCTTCTTTGTCAGGGATGGAAATGCTTTGTTCGACATCAGCCTTGCCACATTTACCTGAACTCGTAAATTTGGTTTGCGCCGAGGTCATTAAAACAGCAAAAGCAAATACGACGCAACTGCACAGAACCTTGTATTTCATCTCTTTCCTCCGTTGGAATTACCGCAGGTTGAGCGAAATATACGCCTCGACCGCGGCGATGTCCATCATCTCTGCCGCGAGATGGTCGATTCGTAGGTGGCACCAAAAACCCGTTACTGCGCGCGTGTATCAATTTCGAGATCGCTCAGAGGTGCGGCCGAGCGACGAAAGAATTTCGTAGGGACCAAGTTTAGTGCCTGGAACAAAGAACTTCATGACGGGGGAGGCATCTTGCTAATAAATGATCTGCCCGTTTAAAGTTAACGATACTGCTTAGCCGCGGCAGCCTTTGCCGTGATCGGCTCGTAGCCACATGTGCCAGCTTTGCGCATGGCATCGAGCGCCTCGGTGTTAGTCAT
>Ga0182015_10000148_pt1 | contig 97539 bp, 90 predicted proteins | sample 712P3MmetaG_FD_120478 | JGI IMG/M metagenome (GOLD analysis project Ga0182015, IMG submission 120478) | Permafrost microbial communities from Stordalen Mire, Sweden - 712P3M metaG | ecosystem: Environmental > Terrestrial > Soil > Wetlands > Permafrost | place: Sweden: Stordalen | collected...
AAGCAGAAGCAGAAGCCAAAGCCAAAGCCAAAGCAGAAGCGGAAAGAGATGCGAAAGCAAAAGCGAGCGTAACAGTAAAAGTAAAAGTAAAAGCAGAAGAACCGGCAAGATGGCGGCGCTACGAAAGCGACGGCTAGGAATTTAGTGGAGGGTGGCGTAGCGGGCTTGCCACGAGGCGGCTAGCTCCGGGCGATTGGCTTTTAGGGCGACGGTGCAGGGAACTGCGGTTGGTTCACCGGCATTGGCACCGGACGGAACGCTGTACGTTGCGATGACGGAAGGCACGTTGTATGCGGTGCAGACCGGGAGCCACGGGCTTTTGCAAAGCGCGTGGCCGAAGTTCCAACACGATTCGCTGAATTCAGGACGAGCAGCCGGCGCGGGTGACAAATGAAAAGTTTTGCGGCGAGATGGATGAGCTGTTGGTTAGGCTCGGTTTTGCTGATTGGCTCCGCTCTGTGGCTACAAGGGTGCCGACAAGAAGCGACTCCAGAGTTGAAGTCGCAAATCGTGGGCGATTGGGAAGAGGTGCACCGCACGAAGGAGACTTTGCATTTCAAAGCGGATGGGACGTTGGTTATGAAAAGTCCGAGCGAGTTCCATCAATGCGTTTACGATTTTCCGGATGAGCAACACATTCGAATGAATTGCGCGCCTGCGGGATCGCCGGAATATTTTCAGGTGTGGAATTTAGCGTTCACCGATGACGATAAGCTGCAGGTCGGAACGCCGCGCGAGACAGGCACGTATTGAAGACAAGAATAGATATTCGACAAAGCGCCGGCGGAGTAATAAAAGATTTGAGATTTTAGCCGAGAACGATTACGGCAAAGCGCGCGGCGGAATTCCTAATCGCAGCGCTTCGTCCTGGACCTGATCGAGCTGATTGGCGATCTGGTTCTGCTGAATATCGAGTTGTTTCAAATAATCAACCGTAAAACCTCCGCCGTATTTTGTTTCCGGGAGCGGCGGCAAAAGCGTGATGTTCTGCGCAGCGGCTTGCTCCACCATTTGCGATTTCACGTCGCGCACTTCGTTGAGTTCGGACTGTAGCTGTTGAACCTGCTGAGTGACGATTGTTTCTTGAACTTGGGCCGGAAATCGCGAAATGTCTTGGGCGCGGGCGGCAACTTCCTCAGAGTTGCGCAAGGTTTCCGGCGGAATGCCGTTGGAATGCGCGCGATCTTCCAGGTCGGAAATTTGCGACACAATGGCGGAGCGTTGCAGCTGAAGCTGCTGAATCAGCGCGTCGGTGCTAATTGCCGGGCACGGCGCGTAAATATTCAGGCCTACATCCAATCCAGGAGCGGGTTGAGGAGGCGCGTCCGACTGGCGAAAATTCCGCAGACGTTGCAGTTCAGCGGCAATACTATCGAGCCGCGCACTAAATGCGACGTATTGTTGCGCGTACCAAACGGGATCCTTTTCAGGCGCGAGACGCTCGCTGGCTGCGAGTTGCGTGAGGAGGGCCGGGCGCGTCGCCGACGTTCTCATTACAGAAGAGTCCGTATCGGGCGCGATGGGAATGCCTCCGGCGTTGCCAACAGTCGTGGCGCCGTTGCGAGCGAGGGCTTCGACGTCATCATTTGTATAGATTTTTTTCTCGCGGTCGCGCTTGGGCGCGGTCGCGCCGGAGTTCGCGGAATTATCCGTCGACATCTGCGGAATGCCGCGCGCGAAGGCGGAAGTTGCGAGGCTTGGGATCGCAAGACTGCACAGCAGTGTGGCCGAGAGGGCAACAGTCTTGACCAAATAACAGGTGACCGAGTGAGAGGGTTTTGGCGCAGTCATAAAATCTCCTTGTGAGACGGAGCGAATCCAAAGACTCAAATATTGCAGTGTTGCAAGGGCGAAAGAATCACACAACCCAAGCGTGTTGTATATCAGGTTTATACCTGAAAGCTAGTTTCGTTTTTTATTCGTAGCGCAAAGCGTTCATAGGGTCCACGGCGATGGCGCGGCGCGCCGGGATGTAGCACGCGGCAATGGCGACGAACAAAAGAACCAATACTGCGGCCCCGAATGTGACTGGGTCGTTTGCGCTGACTCCGAAAAGTAAGCTGTTCATCAAGCGCATCAGTCCTAGGGCCCCTGCGATGCCGATGACGATTCCGATGGCGGCTAGTTTTACTCCTTGTCCCACGATCAGGCGGAGAACGTTGGAGCGTTGCGCGCCGAGAGCCACGCGGATGCCGATTTCGTGCGTGCGTTGCTGCACGCTGTAGGAAATTACGCCATAAATTCCGATGGCGGCGAGAACCAGCGCGAGCCCGCTGAAAAGGCCAAGCAGGACTAGAGTGAGATGCGGGGTAGATACGGATTGATCCACCAATTGCTGCATAGTGATCACGTCGAAAACGGGCTGGTCTCTGTCGATGGAGGCGACAGTGGCGCGAACTGACGAAGTGAGGCTCGCCGGGTCAACAGCAGCACGAAAGATTAAGTACATGTCGTTCTGAGGTTCCTGGCGGAAAGGCGAATAAACCTCGAGCCGCGCTGGATTAGCAAGGCCGTAGAGTTTTGTGTCAGCAACGACACCTACGATGGTGATCCATGGGTCGTCTGATGGGGGTCCGCCGGGGTGTCCCCAATGAAAGCGTTTGCCAATGGGATCTTCGGTCAGCCAGTAGCGGCGAGCCATTGTGGAGTTGATGAGAGCGACGCGCGGGGAGGTTTCGGTGTCCGCGTCGGTGAAAGTGCGACCGCGCATCAGCGGGATTTTCAGGACGTTGGTGTAACCCGAGCTGACGGAATGGCGGTCAGGATGCGGGAATGTTCCGACATCCGGAACCGGGAGATCTTCGATGGTAATATCGGCTCGACTGTGATCACCGGTAAGTGGAACGACGGTGCCTAGCGCGACGTCTTCAACACCGGGGATCGCGCGGACCTTTTCAAGCACTTGCTGCCAAAAATTTATTCTGGCCGGCGACTCAGAATATTGCGCGGTGCGCAAATCCATTTCCATAGTTAGGACGCGGTCGGATTGGAAGCCGGGATTCACCTGGAGCAAGCGGTACATGCTTTTCATCATCAGGCCTGCACCGACCAGGAGAATTAGAGCAAGCGCGGTTTCGGTCATGGCCAACACACCGCGCAAACGATGTTGCGCAACGGTAGAGGTGGCGCTTCGTCCAGCTTCCTTTAAAGTTTCCTGGACCTGAGTCTGCGATGCTTGCCAGGCTGGAACTAGTCCGAACGCAATCGCGACGAGGACGATCAGCGCCGAGCTGAATACCATGACGCTGCGATCGATGGAAATAGTTAGGGCCGGAAACATGTCCGAGACCAGGTGCTTCAGGCCGACAATGCCCAACGCTCCCACGAGGATTCCCAATGCTCCGCCAATTGCAGCGAGCAGAAAACTTTCGGTCAACATTTGGCGGATTATGCGATTGCGGCTAGCGCCACACGCCTGCCTAACGGCAATCTCCCTGGATCTGGCGGCGCCACGGACGAGAAATAAATTCGCGACATTGAGGCATGCGATCAACAGGACGAAAAGGACTGCTCCGAAAAGAACGAGGATGGCAGAACGAGTGTCACCTACCAATTGATCGCGAAGCGTTGTGACATTGACTCCGATATCGGGGTTTTGGACTGGATAAGCCTTTTGCAGGTTGATCGCAATGGTGTCCAGCTCTGCGCGAGCCTGCTGAAAAGTCGAACCAGGTGCGAGGCGTCCGAGCACTTCCATGTCGCCGCGGTCGCTGCGGTCCATCATGTCGGCGGCCCACACGCCGATGGGGGCAATGGCATCGGTCTTATCGTCGAGGCGAAAGTTCGGAGGGAGCACGCCAATGATGGTGAAACTACGACCGTCGAGGGTGACGGTTTTTCCCACGGCATCGGGATCCGCGCCCAAATGAGATTGCCAAAGCGCGTAACTCAACATGACGACAGGAGCAGTGCCGGGAACTTCCTCTGAGGGCAGGAAGTCGCGTCCGAGGAACGGACGCACGCCAAGCATCGAGAGGATATTCGATGAGACAGCATAACCGTCGATGCTTTCCGGTTGAGCGATGCCGGACAAGTTGAAGGCCCTCTCATTGAGGACGGCCATTTGCGCGATGGTTTTGCTTTGCGCTCGCCAATCGAGAAAATCGGGGTAAGACGGAGAGTGTACGCCGACTCTTTGAGACGTTTCCCTGATGATCATGAGCTGCTCGGGGTGGGTATAAGGGAGCGGCCGAAGCAGGACGGCGTTGACGACAGAGAAGATGGCGGTGTTGGCGCCGATGCCGAGGGCGAGCGTTACGACGGCGATGGCAGTGAAGCTGGGGTTTTTGAGGAGCATGCGGGCGCCGTAACGGAGGTCATGCAGCAGGGAATCTAGCCAGGCGCCGGCGCGGACTTCGCGGACGTCTTCTTTTACTTGCTCGATGCCGCCTAGTTCGATGCGTGCGGCGCGGCGGGCTTCTTCGGGGGAGAGACCCTCACGCATTTTTTCCTCGGCGAAAGTTTCAACGTACGCGCGGACTTCGTCGTCGAGTTCGCGTTCGTTTTGGCGCTTGGCGAAAATGTTTCGCAGGAAGCTTTTGATGCGCGAGGCGAGGAACATTTTTGCAATCTCCTTATTCGTAACGCAGCGAAATCATGGGATCTACTTTCATGGCGCGGCGCGCCGGGATGTAGCAAGCCAAGAGTGCGACCAGAACCAGGATGCTCGATACGGCGGCAAACGTTACAGGGTCACTAGCCCTGACTCCGTAGAGCAAATGCGAGAAACTCGGGAGGACGCGCGTGAGGATTAGAGCAGTGATCGCGCCGATGGCAACACCGGTGACGGCCAGCCGCAAACCACCGCCAACCACGAGGCGGAACACATCTTTTTTCTCCGCGCCGAGCGCCATGCGTATGCCAATCTCATGAGTTCGCTGCGTCACCGCGTATGAAATCACACCGTACAATCCGACGGAGGCCAGCAGCAGCGCAAGCGCTGCAAAGACACTCAGCAGAATCATCGGAAGACGCTGTGGTGACATCGATTCCAAAACGATATTCTGCATGGTCCGGACGTCGTAGACCGGCTGGTCGCTGCCTGCTCCGTAAACGGCGGCTTTGATTGCGGGCATCACCGTTTCGGAATCGAGCGGGGTACGAAGCACGATCGTAAGATAGGGATAACCGACGAGCACCCACTGATCCGGATCTTGAGCAAGCGGAAAATACATCTGATTTTGCGTAGACGAGGCGGGGTCATCCAGCGCCCAATGTCTTACGTGGCGCACTACACCGATAATACGGCACGGGCCGGTAGGTGAGACGAAGCCGAATGTTATTGTTCGGCCCAGCGGGTCGCTGTTTGGAAAATACATGCGACTGAAAGTGCTGTCGATGACTGTGACGCATGGAGATTGAGCGGTATCCTGCGCGGTGAACAAGCGGCCCCGCAGTAAAGGTATTCCCATCGTTGGGAAGTAATCCGGACCGGTAAGAAAGCCCACTAGACGCGGGGCACCCTGAAGCGAAGCAGGCTTCTGAGAGTCGATCCAGAAGGGAATGGTCCCGCCCTGACCGCTGAGGGGAATAGTGTCAGTGAAATCCGCCGCTTGTACCCCGGGGATTTCCCGAATACGCTCAATCAGCTGTTGAAAGGCAATTCGAGCGCCGGCGGGCGTCTTCATCAGCGAACGCGAGACTCCGACCTTGAACGAGATGATGTGTTGGGTATTGAAGCCTGGATCGACATCAGACAATTGGCGGATCGTGCGGAAAAGCAATCCGGCGCTGACCAGCAGAACCAGCGTCAAAGCCACTTGAACGATTACAAGACTGCTCTGCGCCCGATTGTGTGCGCTGGTAGAGCCGCGGCCTCCGTCCTTCAGTGAGGCTTGCAGATCGACGTTCCAACTTTTCAGCGCCGGCACCAGGCCAAAGAAAATTCCAACAACAATCGAAACTCCAAATGTAAAAAGAAGAACGGGAAGGTTCACGCCGATGTTCGCGCTGCGCGGGAGGCTGTCGGGAAATGCTGCGAGCAGCGATTTGAGTACGGGAATGGCGATCAGGACGCCAAGCGCACCGCCAGCGAGCGAGAGAAGCACGCTTTCGGTAATCAACTGCCGTATCAGACGCGCGCGATTCGCGCCGAGTGCCGCGCGAATACCAAATTCCCGGCTGCGCGCCGCTGAGCGAGCCAGAAAGAGGTTGGCGACATTGGCGCAGGCGATTAGCAAAACCAGGCCGACTGCGCCCAAAAGCATCAGAAGAATCCCGCTGACATCTCCAACTAGCTCTCGCTTGAGCGGCATTACATCGGTTCCCAAATCTCGATTGTCGTCGGGATAGAGCTGATCCAGAGCGTTCTGGATCGAACTCATCTCGGCCTTTGCTTGAGAAATGCTCACTTGCGGCCTCAGGCGCGCGATAGCGCCGATGCCGTCATGGCTTCCGCGAGCGTTGATGATGACCGGATCGCCCTGGCCGAGGGGTGTGTAAACATCTGCGTTACTCCAAAAGCGAAATCCTGGAGGAAGAACGCCGACGATGAAGTAATCCACGCCATCGAGTGTGACTGGTTTCCCGAGCACATGAGGATCTTGAGCAAACCGGTTTTTCCGCAGACGATCGCTGATGATGAGCGCGCGCGCTCCCCCGTGTTGGTCTTCTTTCGGTGAGAAATCACGTCCAAGCGTTAAGCGCACACCTAGAGTGTTGAAAAAGCCAGCGGTGACGGCGCTCCCATCAACATGTTCCGGAGTTCCGGGGTTCGTCAAATCATATCCCTGCTGCATGAACGCGGCCATTTGCAGGAATGACTGTGCATGGCGCTGCCAATCCTTAAAATTCGGGTATGAAACCCATACATGGGCATAGCGCGGATTGCTCTCCATTATCATGACCAGGCGGTCGGGCTGTTTGTATGGAAGCGGGGATAACAGTACGCCGAGGACGACGGAGAAGATGGCGGTGTTGGCGCCGATGCCGAGGGCGAGAGTGAGAATGACTGCAGCAGTAAATCCTGAATTTTTACGCAACGTGCGGGCTCCGTAGCGAAGGTCTTGCAGCAGGGAATCTAACCAGGCGCCGGCGCGGACTTCGCGCACATCTTCTTTTACTTGCTCGATGCCGCCTAGTTCGATGCGGGCGGCGCGGCGGGCTTCTTCGGCGGACAAGCCTTCAGGCATTTTTTGCTCGGCTAAAGCTTCAACGTACGCGCGGACTTCGGCGTCGAGTTCGCGGTCGTTTTCGCGCTTGGCGAAAATGTTTCGCAGGAAGCCTTTCACTCGCGAGATGCGAAGCATGTTTTTGCAACCTCCCTACTCATGACGAAGCGCGACATTCGGATCGACGCGCATGGCCCGAAGTGCAGGTATTAAGCTGGCCGCGATTGCCAGAGAGATCAGGCTCGCTGCAGTTGCGGACAGAGTGAACCAATCTGAAGCTCTAACTCCATAGAGCAGAGTCGAAAGCAAACGGCCCAAAAAGAGCGCGGCGCAACAGCCGAGTGCGACACCCGCGAGCGCGAGCCTGGCGGCCTCGCCGAAAACAAGTTTCACGATAGCGGCGCGGTCCGCACCCAGTGCGATGCGAATAGCAAATTCGTTCAGCCTGCGCGATGTGGAGTACGAGATCACCCCGAAGAGGCCGACCAGGGTGAGCAGAAAGCATATTGCCGCAAAACACGAAAGCATGGTTGCTGCAAGCTTTTCACCGCCAAGAGAATTCTTGACACGAGTGTCGAGCGACTCCACTTCATAAATCGGAAGCTCGGAATCCATCTGGACCAGTTTTGCGCGAATCAAATTTGGAATAGCGGCTTGCGGATTTGTTGAACGCACGAGCAGCGACATGTTTTGAGAATCGACCGGATCCTGGGCGAACGGAACGAAGAAAGCCTGGCGCGAGGCAGAGTCTATCGTGATCTGCTTCATATCGCGGGCGACGCCTACGACCGTAATCCAAGGCGATTCCGAATCCGCGCGATTAAGTCTGAAGCGCTTTCCAATCGGACTCTCGCTGGGCCAATAAAGGTTTGCCATGGTTTGATTGATGATGGCGACGGGCATTGCATTCGCGGAATCCCGATCATCGAACGACCGGCCCTGCATGATGGGAACGGAAAGAAGGGAAAAATAATTGGACGATACAGATGCGTGGTCGGCATCGGGAATGCGGCCCAATGTTTCCGGAGACTTTCCTTCAACTGTAATTCCAGAACTCAGGATCGATCCCAGAGGAAGGTCGGACGCGAGAGCGGAATCCTGAATTCCGGGAAGTTCTCGGGTGCGTTGCAGTAGTTCGGTAAAGAAGCGCGTGACATTGTCCCCCGAATAGCGGTTCTCGGGCAGTCCGATTCTCATTGTGACTACATCGGCGGACCGGAACCCGATATCTTCTCTTTCGAGATTGTGGAAACTCCTGACCACGGCGATCGCGCTACATACGACGAGCAAGGCCAAAGCGACTTCGCCGACGGCTAGGACGTGTCGCACATATCTCGACGACCTACTAGCCGAGGCTCTGACGCTGTCCTGTTTGAGGGTGTCGTGCAGATTCGAGCGGAATGCGTTCAACGCGGGCGCGAGGCCAACCAGAATTCCCGTGGCGAACGCTAGGGCGATTGCAAACAGGAGGACACCTGGCGAAATCCGCACATGAGCCTCCGCCGGAATAAATCCGAAAGGAATCAGGGAAACGATCGCGTTGACGCTGACATAGGCAAGCGCGCAGCCGAGCGCTGCCCCGATTGCAGCCAAAAGCACACTCTCCGTGAGCAATTGGCGCACGATTCTGGAACGATCTGCGCCCAGCGCGATGCGCGTGGCCATTTCCTTATTTCTGCCAGCCGCTCTGGCCAACAGTAGGTTCGTGACGTTGGCGCAAGCCACGAAAAGCAAGAATGCCACGGCGCCCATCAATATCATCAGCGATTCGCGCACGTTTCTGAGGACAACATCGCGCAACGCGAGTAGGTGGATTTTGAATCCCGCGTATTCCGGGACCTGCGCGCCAAAACGCAGTTCCATTTGGCTTGCGGAAGTCTGGAGGGCAGCTTCGGCAGCCTGCAGCGTTACGCCGCGGCGCAGTCTTCCTTGAACGGCAACCATGCGCGAGGAGCGGTTTAACTGGCTGAAGTCCGGGGCGAGCGGAAACCAAAGCTCAGAACCCCACCACACAAAATCACGGGGCATGATGCCGACGACGGTATAGAGCTGGTCATCCAAACGAATTGCGCGACCAACAACTGTGGGGTCGGCGCCAAATCGGCGGGTCCACAGTCCATAACTCATGACGACTACACGAGGCGAGCGGGGCTGATCTTCGCTAGAGAGAAACACACGTCCTTTGATAGGCCGGACGCCGAGCATCGAGAAACCGTCGGCAGTCATGTTGGCACCGATAATTCGTTCGGGATATCCCCCCCGCTGAAGGTTCACGGTGTGTCCAGTCCCGGCGATCACAAAGTCGAAAACGTCGGTTCGTTCGCGCAGGTCCTTAAATTCCTGGAGGGACCAAACTCCGGAGGGACGCGCTCCGATTTTGGGAAACTGGGGCCGGATGGTGACAATGCGGTCGGCGCCTTGATATGGCCAGGGATCAAGTAAAGCGCTCTTGACGACGCTGAATAGGGCGGTGCTTGCTCCAACCCCGAGAGCAATTGTGAGGACGGCGACGGCAGCGAAGCCGGGATTTTTGCGAAGCGTGCGGGCGCCGAAGCGCAGATCTTGCAGGAGAGAATCGAGGCAGGCGCCGGTGCGGGCTTGGCGCACTTCTTCTTTTACCTGCTCGACGCCACCTAGTTGAAGTTTTGCTGCGCGGCGAGCTTCTTGCGGGTTCATTCCTTCGCGGATTTTTTCCTGGGTTAGGAGATCGGAGTAGGAGCGGACTTCGGCGTCGAGTTCGCGGTCGGTTTTTTCTTTGGCGAAAATATTTCGCCAGAAGTTTGTCATGCGCGAAAGCATGGGCCTGCTGCTCCTTGCTACTGCACCTAACTAGGAAGCTTCCAGAGCGCGGGCAATGGCCAGCGAGATGCGACCCCAGCGCTGTGTTTCGGATTCGAGCTGGCGGCGGCCAGCTTTGGTGAGCCGATAGTATTTTGCACGGCGATTATTTTCGGACTCACCCCAGGAAGAGACGAGCCAGCCTTCCTCTTCCATGCGGTGAAGAGAGGGGAAGAGCGAGCCGGGCTTAACTTGAAAAGTTCCCTTGGTGATTTGTTCGATTCGGCGCGAGATGCCGAGACCGTGCATTTGATCCAAAGCCAGGGCTTTCAGAATCATCATGTCCAGGGTGCCCTGGAGAAGGTTGGTTTGACCTCGATCCATATTTCTCCTATAGACGATCTGTAGGACAATACGTTAGCTTCCTATAGAGTGTCAATATCAAGCATTTATACGCGAAAAGGCCGCCAGGGACGAGGGGTGCAGGACGTTGACATGGCATGCGGGTGGCTTCACAATCTTCTAGCGCGCTTTGATAGAAGGCTCTTCCTACGCCTCAAGAATGTTTGCTCGTTCACTGAGACCCTGCATCAGCGCGCGAATTCAAAAACTATCGAAAGAGGCTATCCGATGATTCGACGTCTTCCATTTCTCCTGCTGGGCATATTGGCGATGGCGTCACCGCTGCGGCTCGCGGCGCAGAGCGCGGATTCGCGAGCAGCCCTTGAAACTATTGCAGCGGAAGTCGCGGCAGGAGGCGGCTGCAATCTTGGAACGGCGGACGAACAGACGGGACACGGATTCGACCTTTCGAATTTGGACCGCAGCGCTTCACCGTGCGACGACTTCTTCCAATTTGCCGACGGTGGCTGGGTGAAGAGCCATCCGATCCCTGCGGCTTATCCAACCTGGGGCACGTTCAACAAGCTGCGCGATGACAATGAAATAAAACTGCGAAAGATATTGGACGAAGCCGCTGCGGACAAAAATGCGACGCCCGGTTCCAATTGGCAGAAGATTGGAGATTTTTACGCGAGTTGCATGGACGAGGCTGCGGTGGAAACGGCAGGTATGAAGCCGTTGCTGCCACAGCTTCAACGCATTGCGGATATACATGATGCCGCGTCGTTGCAGGCGGAAATCGCGCGGCTGCAACGCGACGGAGCTGGAGTGCTTTTCGCGTTTGGCTCCGAACAGGATTACAAGAACAGCACGCAAGTGATTGCGTCAGCGCGCCAGGGCGGGCTGGGAATGCCGGACCGCGATTACTACACGAAGGACGACGAGAAGTCGGAGAAGCTGCGGGCTGCGTATGTGCAGCACGTGACGAATATGTTCAAGCTGGCTGGGGATGATGACGCGACGGCGGCGTCGGAAGCGAAGGCGGTGATGGGACTGGAAACGTCGCTGGCCAAGGTTTCCATGACGCGCGTGGAACGGCGCGATCCGAACAACACGTATCACAAGACTTCCGTGGCGCAGTTGGGCGAGCTGACTCCACATTTTATGTGGACCGAATATTTTACCGAAGTGGGGACTCCGCCGGTCACCGACGTGAATGTTAACCAGCCGGAATTTTTCAAGGCTGTGGATGCGTCCTTAGCGTCGGTTTCGCTGGCGGATTGGAAGGTTTATCTGCGCTGGCACCTGCTGCATGACGCGGCGCCGTCGCTGTCGTCGAAGTTTGTGAACGAGAATTTTGATTTCTATGGAAAGACGTTGCAGGGCACCACGGAGCTGCTGCCGCGATGGCGGCGGTGCGTGCAAGCCACCGACGCAAATTTGGGCGAAGCGTTGGGACAGTATTACGTGAAGGAGTATTTTCCGCCGGAAGCGAAAGCCAAAGCGGAGGCGATGGTGAAGAATTTGATGGACGCGTTGCGCGACGATCTGGCGACGCTGGATTGGATGAGTCCGGAAACGCGAAAGCAAGCAGCGGTGAAGCTGGACGCCATCGCGATCAAGATTGGGTATCCGGATAAGTGGCGGGACTATTCGGCGTATAAAGTGGACCGCGGGGCATACGTGGAAAACGTGTTTCGCGGGCGCCAATTTGACTTGGCGCACGACCTTTCGGAAATCGGTAAGCCGGTGGATCGTACCGAGTGGGGCATGACTCCGCCGACGGTGAACGCGTATTACAACTCTTCGATGAATGAGATTGTCTTTCCGGCAGGGATTCTACAGCCGCCGTTTTACGATGCGAATCGCGACGATGCGATGAACTATGGGGGGATGGGCGCAGTGATCGGTCATGAAATGACGCACGGGTTCGACGACCAAGGAGCGAAATTCGACGCGCAAGGCAATTTGAAGAATTGGTGGACTGCGGAAGACTTGAAGAATTTTAAACAACGCGGAGATTGCGTCGCGAAACAGTTTGACGAATTCGAAGTGGAAGCAGGACTGCATGAGAACGGCAAGCTGGTCGAAGGCGAAAGCATCGCGGATTTGGGCGGACTGACCCTTGCTTACGCCGCGCTGGAGAAATCCTTGGAAGGGAAGCCAGCACCGAAGATCGATGGATTTACTCCGGAGCAGCGATTTTTTCTGGGATTTGCGCAGATATGGGCGGGGAGTTTCCGTCCGGAATTTGCGCGGATGATTGTGGCGACAAATCCGCATCCGCTGGGACCGTATCGCGTCAAGGGTCCGCTTTCAAACATGCCCTCATTTGCGAAGGCTTGGGGATGCAAGGCGGACTCGCCGATGGTTCGCAAGGACGAATCGCGCTGCCGGATTTGGTGAATTCAGAAAGCTTTAAAACATTCACCGCGCCTTTTAGCGTTTCTCGCGGCTTGATTTCTTTGAGGGGCCACGCTTCGGAGTGAAGCGAGGCTTTTTGCCCGACTTGCGATTTTTCTCGACTCGTAATTGCCACGCCGTGTGTAACGCGCCCGCGAGTACATCTTCGTTTGCGGCCGCCAGCCGGATGTGGGTCATTCCCATGCGGCCCCAATCGCCTTTGATCGGCAGAAAAACTTCCGGGAGTTCTTCGACGAATAGCTTCTGCTGCTCCAGCGTAAGCATCAAGTTGCCGTAACCTTCCTTTTCCGACGCCAGCGTGGCAAAAATTCTGCCACCCACGCGAAAATCCGGCTGTCCCATGTGCGAACTTTCTTCGGCACCTTCGAGGCTGAGAGCTAGTCGGCGGAAATCGTTTGCGTTCATTAAGACACGCTCCGGCCAAAAATTAATTCATGGCGGTGGAATATGGAACCGGAACCGGCGCAGGTGACGGCGAATATGTGGGCTCCGTTACGATGGCGGCTTGATATTGGCGATACCACAGGGCTTCGCCGGCACGTTGCCAGAGGCGCGTTGCGATCCAGAAGATCAGCATTAATTGAGTGAGCAGAAACGCGGTGGTGATGGACAATGGACTCAGCTGATACATCCACAGGTACAAACCGAGGCCGCAGAAAATCCACGCAAGCAGACTGATTCGCAGGTAAAGCCAGAAGAGCGAGCCGAAATTGTGGTTCAGCAGTGATGCGGCTCCGCGAAGGGCGCGATGCATTCTGGTTTCGTCTTCGGCGACGGCAATGACTTGCGCCATATCGAACCACAGTCGCAGAACCATAAGAAGCAGCAAGATAAGGAATGACGAAGCGCCGGCAAAATAAGCAGCCGGATAAGAAGAGTTCGATTTGTCATCAATACTGTTGTGAATCGCACTACAGATTGCAATAAGAATGCCAATCGGAATAAAAGCGAGAGCCATGTAAACGAGAAGACGGACGAAGCGCCAGAAATGATGTCCGCAGGCTTCGAAGAAAGCGGTGGTAGTGGGTTTGGCGTCGAAAACGTAGGTCGCGAGAATACCGCCGGTAGAGAAAATCATAAAAATCGCGAAAATCACGGAGTAATGAAAAACGACCGGGCCCGGAGTCTCGAGCGGCGCGTCGGGTTGCACCGCCAGTTCCATGACCGCCGTAAGATCGAAGCCATTTACAAGACGCTGTGAGGCAGAGCTATGAACGAGCGTGGGACTGACGCGATCGACTAATCCGCGAATCGCAAAATGCGCCAAAACGAGATTGACGATGAATACCCACCAGAGGATTCGTTGCCAGCGCCACACGAGTCCAGCACCGGATGCAAATGTTTTAGGCCTTACTGCTGACGACACGGGTCTAGCTCCTTCGATTTCTAATCAGGATACCCAGGCCAGGAACTGCGAAATCCATTCGCTAGCGAAAACCCATATATTTTCGAGCTTGCGGACCGCTCGCTTGTCTCCGTCCACGACGTAACTGTTGTTGAAAAAATTCCGATCGAGCATGATTTTATTGCCGGGATCGATTTGCGCGGAGGCGACTTTGGATTTGCGATCGTAGGTGTAGCGAACCCAACGGTCGCGGCCGTCCCAGTGTTCGGTGGTCGTGGAACCGTCTTCGAATTTCACCAGAAGATCCACGGGAAAGATGAAATCACCTTTGCGATGCACGGTAACGTAGGTGCGATAGATTTCGTCAGCGGACTTCTTACGGGGAATTTGTTTTTCCCACCAGTTCAGGCGGTCGGAGTGCGCGTCCCAAATGTCGTAGTCCAGAATATTGGTGCCGTAAACGGCCTGATCGAAATACCACTTCAGATCCTGATGCGAAACGTCTTCGATGGTCTTCAGGAAATCCTCGCCGGTGGGATGCTTGAAGCGGTAGCGAAGGAAGTATTCATGGAGAGCGGCGAGCATGGTTTGTTCGCCGACTACTTTTTCAAGGGTGAGAAGAACGGTGGCGGTCTTGCCGTAAGTCACTCCGCCATAGGCGTTGTCGCTGATGAATTTCCAGGAAAAGCGAGTGATGGGATCTGTATCCGCAAGTGAGATGTATTCGATACGGAGGAGTTGCGCGTTACTAGCAGTGGCAAACGGGAGATTAACTATGGAAGTGTTTTCGCCGTAGAGCGCGGCCATGGATTTGGCTTCGACATAGCTGTTGATGCCCTCGTCGAGCCAGGCGTCTTCGAATTCATTGGTGGCGACCATGCCGTACCAATATTGATGGCCGAATTCGTGATTGACGACATCTTCGGGGGCGAGAACACCTTTGGGCAGGTACCAAGTTGTGCCGGCGGTGATGAGCGTGGGATATTCCATTCCGCCGGCGTTGAAGGCGCCGTGCGCTGGATCAACGACTGTGATGCGGTCGTAAGGATATGGACCAATATTTTTGTCATACCAGGCGAGCGTGCCTTTCAGAGCTTGCACGTAGCGAGGCGCGGAAGCCATATGTCCGGGAGACATGAGGACGTGGAGCTTGACGGGGCCCGCGCTGCCTGTCCAGGAATCTTCCACCACAGTGTAGTCGGGGCTCGCGGTCCAGGAAAAATCGTGGACGTCTTCGGAGTGGAACTTGGCGGACTTGGTGCCGTCGGGATTGTTGACCGAGGATACTAGATCGCCGCCTGCGCCGAGGATTTCGTTTTGCGGCACGGTGACGTCGACATCGAATGTTCCGAAGTCGGCGAAAAATTCCGAATCAGCGTGGAACTGATGGCAATTCCAGGCATTTTTCCACCACACGCCGACTTTGGGGAACCATTGGCCGATCATGTAGAAATCGCGTTTGTAACCGGTGCGGTAAAGAACTTCGGGAAGTTGATCGTGGAAAGTCATGTGGAATTCCACGGACGCGCCGGGCGCGACTGGCTTGGGCAAGGTAACTTGGAAGACAGTGCGGTCGTTGGTGTTGTGATCGTCGGGCTGGATGAATTGCATTCTGTCGGTAAGATCGCCCGAGCCCTCGACTTCGAGTTTGGTCACCGAGATCGAGCCGCGGTTCTTTTCGTTCCAGCCTGAGTCGGATCCAACGCCACGAGCGCCGCTCATGCGAACCTCAGTCATCAGAGTTGATTGAGGCTGAAACGCGTTCATATATAGATGGAAGGGGAATGATTGCTGCGGCTGGCCGGTGAGATTTTTATAGACGAGCGTTTCGGTCGCATCGATGGAATGGGAGGTGGTGTTGAGTTTCGCGTCGATGGTGTAGGCGACGACGCGGGTGGAAAGCGGACTGCCGGGTGTAGAGCTAGAAGCTTCCGGCGCTCGAGCATTCGGAACTCCGGACTGTGGGGTGGAGAATTTGGCGGTGCCGCGCGCGAAAAGCAGCAGCGTCGCCGCAAATAATACTGTGGTCAAGCTTCGCAACATTCGCCCTCGATAAGTCTGAAGCAGGCTAATAAAAATGGCGAAAAATTCGAATACACAATATGCCACGCGGGACGCACGCGCAAGCAGCGAATCCGAGCAGGAATCCCGTGCCTACCTCGCGCAACACGCGTCGAGCGGCGGTTGACGCCTGTTCATTCACCGACTAGACTAAAATATAAGGACGGGTCGCAGGCAAAAGGCGCCGCGCCCAGTAATACTCTGCTTTAACCATGAGCCCAACGATCCTGCAGCAAAAACGCTATCAGCAGATCCTCACCGACGTGGTGCGCGCGTACATCGAGACGGGCGAGCCGGTGTCTTCTCGCAGTATTTCGCGGCGGCATCTTGAGCCGCTTAGCCCGGCGACAGTTCGCAACGTAATGGCGGATTTAGAGGACGAAGGACTGCTTTATCAGCCTCATACGTCGGCGGGACGCGTGCCGACGGCGGCAGCGTATCGTTTCTTCGTGGAGCAAGTAGCGGCGCAGGCGACGGCCAGCCCCGAAGATCGGCAATGGATTCGACGCGAGCTGGAAGCTGCGCAGACGCCGGAAGCGGTGATGGAACGAGCGAGCCATGTGCTTGCGGCGGTTTCGCGCGGCTTGGGAATTTTTATTTCGCCGCCGCTGGCGCGCAGCGTGGTGGAGCATTTGCGATTTTTGCTGTTGCCGGACAGCCGCGTGCTGGTGGTGCTGATATCCGGAGGAGGCGTGGCACGGGACAAACTCATCCGTCCAGAGCGCGCGTTTCGCCAGGAAGATCTGGACCACATCGCGGAATATTTGAATAACCATTACACCGGTTGGACGCTGGAAGCGATGCGCGTGGATCTGCGCAAACAACTGGACCGCGAACGCGAGCAGTACAGCCGCATGGCTGACGATGCATTGATGCTCTGCGACCCCAGTATCCTGGGCGACAATACCGACCGCAAGATTTACGTGGACGGCGCGGCGCGGCTTGCGTCTTCGCCGGACTTTACGGACCAGGCGCAGTTGCGCGAACTGCTGGAAGCGATTGAAGAGAAGGACCGGCTGATCGCTCTGTTGAGCGGCTGCATCGAATCCCCGGAGCCCGTGCACGTGGAGTTGGGACTTGATAAAATATCGAATGGCGGAAAACACCTTGCGCTGGTTTCGGCGTCGTATTCATCTAACGACCAGGTGCAGGGAACACTTGGCATTCTCGCGCCGATGCGCATGCATTACGAACGCGTGATCACGGCCGTAGCTTTCATGGCGCAGTTTTTTTCGGAAAGCCAAGAAGGAGGGTAAAGTTTTGGCATCGCGTAAAGATCAGGACGAAGCGGAAAATCCAAAGCCGTTTGTGGCGACGAGTGGCGGGAAGCGTGTGGATGCGGAGCAGGCTGCGAACGATGCGGCTGCAGCGGCGGCGCGCGCGTTTGAAGCGGATGGAAACCCGCAGTCGGAAGAAATTCAGAAGCTGGTAAATGAAAAAGAGGAGTTGAAGAACACGCTCGTCAGGCGGCAGGCGGATTTCGATAATTACCGCAAGCGTGTGGAGAAAGAAGGGCGCCAGGAGCGCCATCGCGGGGTGGAATTAGTTGTCGAGGGACTATTGCCGGTGCTGGACGCGTTTGACCGGGCTTTGGCCGCGCATGACGATCCGGCTTATTCGGAATATATAAAGGGCTTCGAGTTGATCCGGAAGCAACTCTGGGATTTGTTGGCGAAGCAGGGTGTGAAGCGCATTGAAGCCAGCGGAGAACAGTTCAACCCGCACCTGCATCACGCTATTGAAAGCGTGGAAGGCACCAATCAAGCGGAAGGCACCGTAATCGGAGAAATGCAGCCGGGATATACGTTTCACGATCGCGTGCTGCGGCCTGCCATGGTCCGTGTAGCGGCGGCCAAAGAATCTTAAACGCGGCAAAGGCATCGAATCACTATCGTTCGAATTAATTTTCTGTATGTGTGAGTTTTCAACTTCCAAGAAGTAGAAAAGGAAATGATGGCGGCCACGAATTCGAAAGATTTTTACGAAGTTCTGGGAGTAACGCGCGAGGCTTCGGCGGAACAGATCAAATCTGCGTACCGCAAAGCGGCGTTGCAGCACCATCCCGATCGCAATCCGGAAAATAAAGAAGAAGCGGAGGCGAGTTTTCGCGCGGCTAGCGAAGCCTACGCGGTGCTTTCCGATCCGCAGAAGCGATCAATTTACGATCGTTACGGCGTAGCGGGTCTGGGAAACCGCGGTTTTGATACCGGATTCAACTCCAGCATCTTCGAAGAATTTCAGGACATTCTCGGCGATCTTTTTGGTTTCGAAGATGTGTTGGGAGGAGGACGCCGCCGTGGCGGACGCGCTCGCGGACAGCGTGGCGCGGATTTGCGTTATGACATGTCGATGACGTTTGAAGAAGCGGCCACCGGAGTGAGCACGAAGATTCGCGTTTTGCGGCACGAGTACTGCGAAACCTGCAAAGGCACGGGAGCGAAACCGGGAACCACGATGTCTACTTGCACCACGTGCAAGGGACACGGGCAACTGGCTTATCAGCAGGGATTTTTCTCGATCACGCGGACTTGCCCCGCATGCCAGGGCGCCGGAAAAGTGATTCGAGATACTTGCATTACCTGCCGAGGCCAGGGGCGCATCGAGCGCGAACGAACATTGGAAGTTGGGATTCCGGCCGGGGTGGATTCGGGAACGCGTCTGCGAATGACCGGGCAGGGCGAGCCGGGGACGAATGGCGGTCCGGCGGGCGATTTGTATATTTTCCTGGAAGTGAAGGACCACGCGTTTTTCGAGAGGCGCGGAGCAGACCTCTATTGCACGATTCCTGTCAGCGTAACGCAAGCTGCGCTGGGGGCGACGATTCGCGTCCCTACGTTGCAGGGGGAAGAAGATTTGGAGGTTCCTGAAGGGACGCAATCGGGGCAGGTGTTTCGGAAGAGATCCAAAGGGATGCCGAATCCCAATGGAGGACGAGGCGATCTCTACATCAGCATACGGGTCGCGATTCCGGGTAAGGTATCGCGCGAGCAGCGGAGGTTGTTGGAGCAGCTCGGCATGCTGTCGAAGGTGGAAAATAAGCCCGCGGAGCGATCTTCTAGTTTCTTCGAGAAAGTGAAGGATATTTTCGGGTAGTCGATTTTCGCTGCGATCGGGGTCAATCGACGACCGGAAAGCACCCGATCGCGAACGTTTTATCTTCTCGCATTTTCTATCCTTCAAGTGAAGTGAGTTCACGTTAGAATAGCGCCGTGCGACGACGCTTCTTTACGGATAACTTCGGGGCAAAGACTGCGGTTTTGCGCGGCGACACTGCGGAGCATCTGGGACGCGTGCTGCGCGCGGAGCCTGGGCAATTTTACGAGTTGAGCGACGGTGAACGGGTTTGGCTGGCGCGAATCGAAAAAGTTGCGTTGTCGAAACGCGGCGGAAATCAGATCGAATTCATTCTGGTGGAAGAAATCGAGCAGCAACAGCCTGCGTTGCAAATCCAACTCCTGATGTCGATTGTGAAATTCGACCGGCTGGAGTGGTGCTTGGAGAAGGCGACGGAACTAGGCGTCACGGAAATTGTTCTGTTGGCGGCGGCGCGCAGCGACAAAGCTCTGCTGTCGGCGGCGGGCAAGCGGCGAGCGCGTTGGGACAAGATTCTGTTGGAATCCGCGCAACAATCGCGGCGGCTTCGGCTTCCCATTTTGCAAACGGGCCAAGACGGAGCGCGGGGCGCCGGCGTTCATCATGCAATTCGCCCGAAAGAGGCCTTCGATAAGGCGGGCGCGGCTTGCAAGCTGGTGCTGTCTGAGCGTCGCGACGCGAAATTGATGCGCGATGCGCTGAGCGTTTATGCGGAACCGACTGCAAGCCTGGCGATAGGCCCTGAAGGGGGCTGGACCGATGAAGAATTGGACGCGGCGCGAGCGGCCGGATTCGCTGAAGTGTCATTGGGACAGAATATTTTGCGTACAGAAACAGCGGTGTTGGCGGCGCTCGCAATTCTGGGATTTACGCTTGGCGATTGAACGGGCGAGTGCGCGGCGGACGGCTCCCGCGTTTTATATTTCTTCGTCTTACTCGGCGCGCACGCGGACGCCTGCAATTTGGAGTGCGCGGCCTCGGCATGTTATAAATAATTAGGCGAAGAATGTTCGATACATCCAACCCTGGTCCGGCGACTCCAACCGACAACTCGCGCATTCCCCAATTGAGGCGAGAGCTACGAAGTTGGACGCGTGATTTGGCCGTAGCGCTGGGCCTCGCGCTGGTAATTATAATTTTCCTCTACCAACCAGTGAAAGTGGAAGGCACCAGCATGGCGCCGCTGCTGAGCGACCAAGAACGTATTTTTATCAACAAATTTGTGTACCGGTTCGAGCCGATTGAGCGCGGCGATGTGGTTGTGTTCTGGTATCCGCTGGACAAATCGAAATCGTTTATCAAGCGCGTGATTGGCCTGCCGGGAGAAACGATCGAGCTGCGCGGCGGGCGGCTATACGTGAACGGCAAAGAGCAAAAGGAAATTTATATTCCGCCGAGTTATCTGGATGGTTCCAGCTACGGCCCGATTACGATTCCGACGGAAAATTATTTTGTGATGGGCGACCATCGCGATAGTTCGAACGATTCTCGGGTATTTGGACCGGTCGGCAGGCCATACATTTATGGCAAAGCTGTTTTTGCGTACTGGCCGGTAGATCATTTTGGATCGCTAACGATGTCATCAACAGTGAATGCGGCGTCGCGATGAACTTTGGAGGAGCCACTGACGCGAGACCCCGAAGCACGCGCTATTTTAGCGCTCGAAGACGGGCGAGTATTTAAAGGCCGCGCGGCCGGCGCTCGCACGCGCCGCGGCGGAGAAGTCGTTTTTAATACGAGCATCACCGGGTATCAGGAAGTTTTCACCGATCCGAGTTATTCCGGCCAAATAGTCTGCCTGACGTACCCGCATATTGGGAACGTGGGCACGAATCTTGACGACGAAGAATCCGCGAAGCCGTATATCGAAGGCCTCGTGGTGCGCGAGTTCTCGGCGCTGGCGTCCAACTGGCGGTCGAAGGAGTCGGCGCAGGATTATCTGGAACGTCATCGTGTGCCGGTGATTTGGGATATTGATACGCGCGCGCTGGTGCGGCACTTGCGCGATGTGGGAGCGTTGCGCGGCGTGGTGGCGACCGACGGCACGTCGGCCGAGAAACTTATTGCAGAGGCTCGCGCGCTGCCTACGATGGCGGGTCTTGAACTGGCGAGCCGCGTAACCTCACTGAAACAATATGAGTGGAAGCGGGGCTCGATCGAGCTTGGCGGTTCGGGCGCGACCGCTGACGTGAAATCGCAGGGGGCTGCAACTTCTGGCGTTAGGTCGCGCTACAAAGTTGTCGCGTATGATTTTGGTATCAAGCAAAACATTCTGCGGCTGCTTGTGGATCATGGTTGCGACGTAACCGTAGTTCCGGCGCAGACCTCGGGAGAAGACGTACTCGCGCTGAAAGCGGATGGTGTTTTTCTCTCCAATGGGCCTGGCGATCCGGAGCCGATTGGCTATGCAGTGGCAAATATTCGAAAGATGCTGGGGCGCGTGCCGATTTTTGGGATTTGTTTGGGCCACCAATTGTGTGGACTGGCGCTGGGTGGGCGCACGTTCAAGCTGAAATTTGGACATCACGGGTCGAATCATCCGGTGCAGAATTTACGCACGAAAAAAGTGGAGATCACTTCGCAGAACCACGGATTTTGCGTGGACCCGGATTCGCTGCCTGCGAGTGACGTGGAAATTACGCACGTAAATCTGAACGACCACACGAACGAAGGTATGCGCCATCGTTCGCTGCCGCTTTTCAGCGTTCAATACCATCCGGAAGCGTCGCCTGGGCCGCACGACGCGCGGTACTTGTTCGATGATTTTATTGCGTTGATGAAGGCCGGCGTTTAAGGTGAGAACCACGACCGCTGGCGGGGCCTCAAAAACACAACAACTGTCATTCCGAGCGCAGCGAGGAATCTGCTCTCTTTATGGAACGGCACTATTGCACGTACATCATGGCCAGCCTCTCGCGAAAAGTGTACGTCGGCGTCACGAATAATTTGGTTCGCAGAACACTGGAGCACAAGCGTGCGGCTTTACAGGGATTCACGCAGCGGTATCGAATCAACCGGCTCGTTTACTTTGAATCGTTTCAGTATGTGCGCGATGCGATCGCAAGGGAAAAGCAGATTAAGGGATGGCGTCGTTCAACCAAGGTCGCGTTGATTGAGGCGCGAAACCCGACTTGGGCAGACATCTCGGAGGAGTGGGGACTGCCGGAAAGCAAGAAAAAGCAGATCCCTCGCCTAAAATCGGGCTCGGGATGACAGGTTGTTGCTTGTTGTATTGATTGAGGACAGGTTATTGAGGAAGGACGAAAAGGGTCGCGTTGATTGAGACGATCGAATATCAGAGACGATGCCGAAACGGACTGACATCAAGAAAATCTTAATTATTGGCTCGGGGCCGATTGTGATTGGGCAGGCGTGCGAGTTTGACTACTCGGGGACCCAGGCTTGCAAGGCGTTGCGGTCGGAAGGCTACGAAGTGGTGCTGGTGAACTCGAATCCGGCGACGATCATGACCGACCCGGAAACGGCGGACCGCACATACATTGAGCCGCTGACGAAGGAATATCTCGAAGCGATTATTGCTGCGGAACGGCCCGACGCTTTGCTGCCTACTGTCGGCGGGCAAACGGGATTGAATCTGGCGGTCGAGTTGGCGGAAGCAGGAATCCTCGACAAATATAATGTGAAATTGATTGGGGCGTCACTGCACGCGATCAAAATTGCGGAAGATCGTCTGCTGTTCAAGAATGTATGCCGGAAGATCGGGCTGGAAGTTCCTGCGTCGGAAGTTGTAACAACGATCCCTGATGCTGTGCGTCTGGCGGATGAGCTGGGCTATCCAGTGGTGATTCGTCCGTCGTTCACGCTGGGGGGTACGGGCGGATCGATTGCTTACAATCGCGAAGAGTTTGCTGACTTGATTGCGCGAGCGTTGGACGCGAGTCCGGTGCATCAAGCGTTGATCGAGGAATCCGCGCTGGGATGGAAAGAGTACGAATTGGAAGTGATGCGCGACGTTCGCGACAACTTCGTGGTGATCTGCTCGATTGAAAATCTCGACCCCATGGGGATTCACACCGGCGATTCGATCACCGTAGCTCCGGCGCAGACGCTGACCGACAAAGAATACCAACGCATGCGCGATGCGGCGGCTGCGATCATCCGCGAAGTGGGGGTGGAGACTGGCGGATCGAACATTCAGTTTGCCATTCAGCCGGAGACCGGGCGGATGGTTGTGATCGAGATGAATCCGCGGGTGTCGCGCAGTTCCGCACTGGCAAGCAAGGCGACAGGCTTTCCCATTGCGAAGATTGCGGCGAAATTGGCGCTGGGCATGACTCTGGACGAAATTCCGAATGACATTACTAAGAAAACGCCATGCTCTTTCGAGCCTACGATTGATTACGTGGTAGTGAAAATTCCGAAATGGCAATTTGAGAAATTTCCAGGCAGCGACACTACGCTGACCACCCAAATGAAGTCCGTCGGCGAAGTGATGGCCATTGGCCGCACGTTTCAAGAAGCGCTGGGGAAGGGCATCCGATCGCTCGAACCGCACACACCGTGGCGCCCTCCTTCGGAAGTTTCTACCGCGCTGCTTCGCGAAAAACTTACCGTGCCGGGACCGGACCGGATTCACTGGCTGTTTGAAGCGCTCCGGCGCGGGATGTCTTGCGAAGAGGTTTGTTCGTTGACGAAGATCGATCCGTGGTTCATTCGCCGCATGATGGAAACGGTTGAAATCGATCGCAGGGTGGGTGCCGCGGACATAAAAGAAATCTCTGCGGAGCTTCTTCTGGAGGCCAAACGCTCAGGCACTAGCGATGTGGAGCTGGCCAAGATGTGTTTCGCGACTCCGGCTGAAGTTCGAGCGCGGCGCAAGGAGCTTGGGGTTCGGCCAGTCTTTAAGCGTGTAGATACTTGCGCCGCAGAATTTGAATCTTTTACGCCTTATCTCTATTCAACGTACGAGGAAGAAGACGAGACGGGCGCGGTGGACCGGCCGAAAATTGTGATTTTGGGAAGCGGGCCGAACCGGATCGGGCAGGGAATTGAGTTCGACTATTGCTGCTGTCACGCGGCATTCGCGCTGAAAGAAGATGGCTACGAAACTGTGATGGTGAATTGCAATCCGGAAACAGTTTCGACGGATTACGACACTTCGGACCGTCTGTATTTCGAGCCGCTTACCCTGGAAGACGTTCTCGCGATTATCGACCGCGAAAAACCGAAAGGCGTGATCGTGCAGTTCGGCGGACAGACGCCACTGAACCTGGCGCTGGATTTGAAGAAAAATGGAGCGAAGATTATCGGGACGGATCCTGAGTCCATCGACCTTGCTGAAGACCGGCGGCGTTTCGGTGCGCTGCTGAACGAGCTGAAAATTCCTCAGCCGCAAGGCGGCACGGCGCTCGCCCCGCAGGAAGCGGTGAAAGTTGCTAATGAGATTGGGTTGCCGGTTCTGGTCCGTCCGAGCTACGTGCTGGGCGGGCGCGCGATGGTGATTGCGTACGATTTGAAGACGGTGGAGGAATATGTTGCGCAAGCTGCGCTGATTGGCACTGCCTCCGATCCAAAGCGTCCAATTCTGATTGATCAATTCCTGGAAGACGCGACGGAAGTAGATGTGGACGCGCTGGCCGACGGCGAAGATGTAGTGATCGCGGCGATCATGGAACATATCGAGGAAGCCGGCATCCACTCGGGGGATTCTTCGTGCGTGCTTCCGGCGGTGACGTTGAAGCCCGCGATTTTGGAACGCATTCGCGATTACACCGCGCGTCTGGCTCGCGCATTGAATGTGGTGGGCCTTATGAACGTGCAATACGCGATTCAGCGCGACAAGGTGTACGTGCTGGAAGTGAATCCGCGCGCTTCGCGCACGGTGCCGTACGTGAGCAAAGCGACCGGCGTGCCGCTGGCTAAAGTAGCTGCGCGGTTGATGACGGGACGCAAGCTCCGCGAGCTGAATCTGCCTTGCATCGAGACGAAAGGAGTGAAGGAACTCGCTGCCGGGAACTTCTACGCGGTGAAATCGCCAGTGTTTCCGTTCAACAAATTTCGCGGAGTGGACACGATTTTAGGGCCGGAAATGCGTTCGACGGGCGAGGTGATGGGAATCGCGTCCACATTTGGCCTGGCTTTTGCAAAAGCGCAGCTTGCGGCGGGCCAGCGGTTGCCGCTAAAAGGAACTGTATTTTTGAGTGTGAACGATCACGATAAACGGCACCTGGCGTTTGTGGTGCAGGACCTTCTGGCTGCGGGGCTGAAAGTTGTCGCCACACGAGGTACAGCGGCTGCACTAGCGAGCGCAGGTATCGAAGTGGAGACGGTTTTCAAAGTGAATGAGGGCCGGCCGAATATCGTGGACTTGATCAAAACAGGCAAAGTGGATTTGGTGATCAACACTCCGCTCGGGCGCGAATCTTTCTGGGACGAAAAGTCGATTCGTCGCGCGGCGATTCGTTACAACATTGCCTGTATCACCACTCTTTCGGCTGCAAGCGCCGCTGCTCGAGGAATTCGAGCCATGGCCGGGCACGCGGTCGAGGTGGGAGCGTTGCAGGACTTGCATCGCCGTAAAAGTGCGGCAGCCGCGGAACGTTCTTGAATCACGCAACCCTCTTTTTGCGAACTCCGCACGTCAAAACTCGTTCGTTGATATAAAATAACAGAGTGAAACTTCACGGAATATTTCCTCCTCTAACGACACCTTTCGCGGCCGACGGCACGGTGGCGTTTCCAAAGCTGCGCGAAAATATCGCTCGTTACAATAAAACCGGGCTTGCCGGATACGCCATCAACGGGTCCACGAGCGAGTCGGTGCTGTTGAAATGGGACGAGGTTTACCGCATCTGGGAAACTGCGCGAGACGCGGCCGCTCCGGATAAAATTCTCATTGCGGGCACGGGCGCTGAATCTACGGTAGAAACGATCGAGCACACGAACCGTGCTGCGTCACTTGACTACCATCTGGCGTTGGTCCGGACGCCCAGCTTTTATAAGCCGGCCATGACAGAAAGTGCGCTCGCGGAACATTACCTGCGGGTGGCAGATGCTGCGCGGATTCCAATTCTCGTATATTCGGTTCCTGTGTTTACGCACGTCACCGTCGAGGCGCCTTTAGTCGCCCGCGTTTCGAAACATCCGAACATTATGGGGATGAAAGACAGTTCGGGAAACGTGCAGGGAGTTGCCGAAATTATCGGCGCCACGCCGAAAGAGTTCCAGACGCTGGTAGGCTCAGCGTCCACGCTGTACGAATCGCTCGAAAAAGGGGCTGTAGGAGCGATCCTCGCCGTCGCCTGTGCGTTTCCAGAATTGTGCGTGGAGATTTACCAAGCGTCGCGCGTCGGTGAACGGGCCAAGGCCCATTCGCTGGCGCAAAAGTTGATCGCACCCGCTAAATTGTTTGGCCCGCAATATGGCATTGCCGGTCTGAAATATGCACTGGATCGAATTGGGTATTATGGCGGTGCACCGCGAAGTCCACTTCGGCCTCTGGATGCTTCCGCGCGAGCAGAAATAGGCGCCATGCTCTCGAATCTTACAGCTCAGACCGCGCATCAATTGTAGTGGCACCCTGCTCGCATGAAGAAAACGGTGGATTATTCTGTCTGTTGCCCTGCTCGCGTTCGTGGTGCTGTAGATACGCGCAAGAGTTATTTTTGCGCTGCTAACTTTGCGGGCTGCGACGCGTCCCACTTGCATTGCCGCGCACATTTTGCGCGTGTATCATGAATCCCTCCATGGAGTCTCACTGTCTTCCATTTAGCAGAATTCCGCATACGACCAAGCTATTTTCCACGTTCGCAGAGGATTTCGACAAAGTAGCTGCCTACTACGGAGAGGCGCCGACTGTAGCGGGCGTGCTGGCGGCAGCGCGCAAGATCGACCTCGATGAAAAAGTTCGGCGAGAAGTCGTGGGGATTCTGCGCGAGCAGAACGAAGCATTCGGGACGGGTCCTGACACGTTGCGGAATCTTGAACGGCTTGCCAAGGGAGCGGCGGCTATTGTCAGCGGGCAGCAAGTGGGACTTTTCGCCGGTCCGGCATACAGCCTTTACAAAGCGATAAGCGCGGTTCGGTACGCGGAAGAAATAACCAAAGCCGGCGTCGATAGCGTGCCGATTTTTTGGCTTGCGACGGAAGATCACGACTTCGCCGAGATCAATCATGTTTCATGGAATTCGAAGCAGGGGCTTGCTGAATTTGGATTAGCCGCGCGTGAATCGGATGCGGGACGTCGGGTGGGCGAAATTAAGCTTGGAGCGCCTGTCACCGCGCTGGTAGCGAAAGCGGTAGCAAGCCTGGAAGGTTCGTTCGGAAAAGAAAGTGCGCAAGCTCTTCGCGAGACTTATACGCGCGAAGAAACCTACGGGACCGCGTTTGGGAAATTAATGGCGCGGCTTCTCGCGGGCCGCGGAATTATTTTTATGGATCCGCTTGATCCGCGCTTCCACAGATTGACCGCGGGTGTTTACCGGCGCGCTCTGGACGAGGCTGAAGCGTTGCGCGCTTCGCTGATAGCGCGGTCGAAAGATCTGGACAAGGCCGGGTATCACGCGCAAGTGAAAGTCACAGGCGAGTCCACGCTGCTTTTTTACGATGTGGACGGGCGCCGCCAGCCGCTTCGTTTGCGCAACGGCAAATTTACAGCCGGACGCGCTTCGTTCACCTCGGCGGAATTACAAGCGGCAATCGAGAAAACCCAGGAGCTTTTCACGCCTAACGTTTTGTTGCGTCCCATCGTTCAAGATACTCTTCTGCCGACTGCCGCGTACATAGGCGGCGCCGCCGAGATCGCCTACATGGCGCAGGCTGCGGTGGTTTACGACAAGCTTCTTGGGCGGATGCCGGCGATATTGCCGCGCGCTGGTTTTACGGTCGTTGAACCGCTGGTCGCGCGCTTGCTTACAAAATTTGGGCTCGAGATTAACGACGTTTTCCGCGGGCATCAGCATTTACGAGCGCGCATGGAGCAAAAAGCTCTGCCGCGGGCTCTGGCGAGCCGTTTCGATGCCGGCGAAAAGACTTTGCGCAAACTGTTGAAGAGCTATCAAGCGCCGCTCACGCGGCTCGATCGCACGCTCGTCGGCGCGCTGGATTCCGCGGAACGGAAAATGCTTCATCAGTTCGCCAAGTTGAAAGGGAAGGCGGGGCGGGCTGAGAATTTGCGGATAGGCGTCCTCGATCGATACGAACGCATCTTGCTCGATTCGCTGTATCCACATCGCGCTTTACAGGAGCGCACACTTTCGCCGTTGCCATGGCTTGCGGAATATGGGCCCAGCTTCGTAGATAATCTTTCCCGGCAAGCCAGCATAGAGTCGCGCCAACATCACATCGTTTACCTGTAAAGTGACGGCGTGCGAGTTGTTGTAGAACACAAGGCAATTGCAGTCTCTCCCAACCGCCGCAAATCCCGTGTTAAAATGCGCGGTCATTCTTTTACTCGCAATCTTCTGGAGGCAAGTTCGATGAAAATCACACCGGGAAAACAGAAGGGCATGAAGGCGGTCTCGGACGCGCGCGGCGTAATTGCGGCGGCGGCTATGGACCAGCGGGGCTCGCTTAAGAGCGCCATTGCCAAAGAAAAGGGAATCGACAAAAAGGATGTGACGGCGCAGATGTTGGAAGAATTCAAGACCACCGTCGTGAAGGTACTAACGCCGCACGCCAGTGCGATTCTGCTGGATCCCGAATATGGGCTTCCTGCGGCGAAAGTTCGCGCTCCGAATGCCGGTTTGCTGCTCGCGTATGAAAATAGCGGGTATGACAACACACGTCCCGGCCGGCTTCCCGACCTGCTCGATATTTGGTCCGTGCGCCGCTTGGTTGCGGCAGGCGCGGACTGCATCAAGATTCTGTTGTACTACACGCCATTTGATTCTTTCGAAATAAACGACATCAAGCACGCCTGGGTCGAGCGCATTGGAGGCGAATGCACCGCGTCGGACGTCCCGTTTTTTCTGGAATTTGTGGGCTACGAGGAAAACGGGGACGAAAAAGGCGCGGCTTTCGCGCGCAAGAAACCGGAGATCGTCACGCGCAGCATGGAGGAATTTTCCAAGCCGCAATACGGCGTGGACGTGCTGAAGGTAGAAGTTCCGGTGAATATGGCGTTCGTTGCCGGATCCAAAGCTTGCAAAGGCGAGTCGGTTTACACGCGCGACCAGGCCAAAGAGCATTTCCGAAAAGCTGCTGCTGCCGCTAAAAAACCTTTCATTTACCTTTCGGCTGGCGTCAATAACGATGTTTTCGCCGAAACGCTGGAGCTTGCGGCTGAATCGGGGGTGAATTTTTCGGGCGTGCTGTGCGGCCGGGCCACATGGAAGGAAGGCATTCCGGTTTACGCAAAACAGGGCGCGAAAGCGCTGGAAGATTGGCTGCAAGATCAGGGCGTGAAAAACATTAACAACGTGAATTCGAAGCTGTCGGCGGCCAAGCCGTGGTTTAGCTTTTACGGCGCAAGTTCCGCGGCAGCTTTGTCTTAGCAGGTCTGCCAAATAACTTAAAATGCGCGGCATTTTGGACGCTCCGCCGGAAATTTGTGATTTTCCGCGTGCGGTGAGGGTATTTGCGGAACGCGCGGCTTTCCGTTAGAATCATTGTTTAGGCAGATGCATCTGATGGTGCTGTGTGTGCAGCACGCGAATCTGCGGCCTCCCTGGCTCCCGGACACTCAGAGGTAATGACGGAAGAAAATCACGGTATCAATCTGACTTTCGACGCAGCTGATGAATATCGCCCCGAAGCGCCCCCTCCTCCTGAAATCCCTGCCTGGAAAAACGGCAGCACTCGAATTGGAATTCATACATCCATTGCCGGAGATCTTTCCGGAGCGCTGGAAATAGCGCACGCGCTGGGCGCCAACGCGTTGCAGATATTTTCTTCCAGCCCGCGGATGTGGGTGCGCGGGCCTTCGCGGATTGCCGAAGCGGATGCCATGCGATTTCGCGATCGCCGCAGAGAGCTGGGACTTGGCCCGCTGGTAATTCACGACAATTATTTGATCAACCTCGCATCGCCGAATCCGGTGCTGCGAACGCGCTCGGTGCAAGCGTTTCATCAGGAAATCGTTCGCGCGCTCGCGTTGGGCGCTGATTTTCTGGTGGCGCATCCCGGGTGTTGCATGGAAAGCGGAGCGGACGCGGCGGTCGCTTCGATCGCGAACGGACTGAAACAAGCCACGCGCGGGCTGAAACTCGACAACTTGGAAATCCTGCTGGAAAACACCGCGGGACAGGGAACTTCGATGGGCTCGAAGTTTGAAGAGTTGCGAGCCGTTCTGGACGCGTCTTCGGACTTGCCGCTGGGCGTTTGCATCGACACCGCCCACACTTTTGCAGCGGGATGGGATATACGCACCGCGGAAGGTCTGGACAAGACTTTGCAAGCGATTGACAACACCATTGGGCTGGAACGCGTGCGCGTAGTTCACGTGAATGATTCGAAAACGCATCTGGGTTCGCGCGTGGACCGCCACGAACACATTGGAAAAGGCAGAATCGGCCTGGAGTCCTTCGGCAGACTTTTGAACCATCCGCAGCTTGCCGGACGCGCTTTCATTCTGGAGACACCCATCGACAAGCCGGGTGACGACCGCAGGAACGTCGCCGCGCTGTGGAAGCTGATGGGAGTGGTCATTCCTGTCAACGGCGCGCGCGACGGGATGAAGCCGCGCCGAAAGAAAAAAAGTAAAGTCAGCGCACAGGGAAATGTAAGCAGAAGAAAAACAGCAGTGAAATCGCGTTCGCGTACGATTGCACGACGAAAGCCTCGAGGGAAGTGAACTTGTTCGAATACGATCCGCGCCAGGTCGAAACGAAGTGGCAGAAAGTGTGGGCGGAGAAGAATGCGTTCCACGCGGTAGAAGACCCTGCGCGCCCGAAATATTACGTTTTGGAGATGTGGCCATACCCTTCCGGCACTTTGCACATGGGCCACATGCGCAACTATACGATTGGCGACGCCGTCGCGCGTTACAAACGCATGTGCGGGTTGAACGTACTTCATCCGATGGGCTGGGATTCGTTTGGCTTGCCTGCGGAAAATGCTGCGATAAAGAGCGGGACGCCGCCGCGCGCGTGGACCAACTCGAATATCGCGCAGATGAAGGCTGTCTGCGAGCGGTTCGGTTTCGGTTACGACTGGCAACGCGAGATTTCGTCGTGCGAGCCGGAATACTACCGTTGGAACCAATGGTTTTTTCTGCGCATGCTGGAAAAGGGACTGGCCTACCGCAAACGCAGCCGCGTGAATTGGTGCCCGCAGTGCGCAACTGTTCTCGCGAATGAGCAGGTAGTGAACGGATGTTGCTGGCGGCACGAAAATACGATTGTCGAGCCGAAAGATGTGGAGCAGTGGTTTCTGCGTATCACGCACTACTCGGACTCGCTACTGGATGGAACGATTGAATTGGCAGGCGGCTGGCCGGAACGCGTGCTGGTGCAGCAGCGCAACTGGATCGGGAAATCCCATGGCACGCGTGTGAAATTCGAAATCTCGCAGATGCCGGGAAAATCGCTCGAAGTATTCACTACGCGGGTTGATACGATCTTCGGCGCTTCTGCGATTGTGCTTTCGGCAAACCATCCGCTACTGGAGAGTCTGCTCGAAGGCGTGCCGGGCCGCGCGGCAATCGAATCGCAGTTGAAGGCCATGCGGCATAAAAGCATGCGCGCCGCCGACATCGCGACAGCGGAAAAAGAGGGCTTCTTTACCGGTCGTTTTGCCGTAAATCCATTTTCGGGCGGCAATATTCCTATATGGGTTGCGAATTTCGTGCTTGCGGATTACGGAACCGGCGCGGTGATGTGCGTTCCCGCCCACGACCAGCGCGATTATGAGTTCGCTGAGAAATATCATTTGCCGGTGAAGATTGTAGTGCAGCCGCTCAATGCTGCTCCATTGCGCCTGGATCGCATGAGCGAAGCGTACACCGAGCACGGCAAGTTAGTAGATTCGGGCGCGTACACCGGCCTAACTTCCGATGAAGCCATCAAGAAAATGTCGGCAGACGCAAAAGCGAAAGGGTTTGGCGACTCCGAAACTACCTATCGCTTGAAAGATTGGGGCATTTCGCGCCAACGTTATTGGGGTACGCCGATCCCGGTAGTTTATTGCGATAAAGACGGTGTCGTTCCGGTTCCGGATGATCAGCTTCCGGTGCGCTTGCCGGAAAACGTAACGCTCACCGGCGAGGGGCAATCGCCGCTCGCGTCGGTGCCGGAATTTGTGAACAGCACGTGTCCGAAGTGCGGAGGTCCCGCGCGGCGCGAGACCGATACGATGGACACCTTCGTCGATTCTTCCTGGTATTTCTATCGTTTCACGGATCCGCGCGACAATCGCGCTCCGTTTGAAAAAGACAAAGCGGAATATTGGTTTCAAATCGATCAGTATATCGGCGGGATCGAACATGCCATCCTGCATCTGATCTATTCGCGCTTTTTCTGCAAAGTGATGCACGATCTTGGAATGGTCAATGAGACCGAGCCGGTAAAGCGGCTTTTTTCGCAAGGGATGGTGCATAAAGACGGCGCGGTCATGTCGAAATCAAAAGGAAATGTGGTCGGCGCGCTGGATATGGCCGATAAGTACGGCTGCGACACGGCGCGCATGTATACGTTGTTCGCCGCGCCACCCGAGCGCGATTTGGAATGGAACGAACAGGGAATCGAGGGCTGTTCGCGCTTTCTGAACAAAGTCTATCGGCTGGTCGTCAAACATGCGCATCGCTTGCGAGACGTGCGAACCGATCAGACCGCGCAAACCGATTTTGCCACCGCTACGGCGAAAGAGAAAACGTTGGTGCGCAGAGCGCACAAGACGCTGAAGCGGGTCACCAATGATTTCGAAGTTCGTTGGCACTTTAATTCGTCAGTGGCGCTGATTATGGAGCTGCTCAATGATCTGCAAGGTCAAGAGCCGCTCGAGGTGGAAGTCTCGCCCGTCATCCTGAAGAGGGTTCTTGAGATTCTGTTGCTCATGCTTTCTCCCATCACGCCGCATATTGCGGAGGAACTTTGGGAAAAACTGGGGCATGCGACCGACCTTTTGAGCGTGAAATGGCCGGCGTACCGCGAAGACCTCACGCGCGAAGAGCAGATCGAGGTAATAATCCAGATTAATGGCCGCCTGCGCGGAAAAATTCTGGTGGATGACGGATTTGGCGGGGATGAAACTATCGCTCACGCGCTGAAGGACCCGCGCATCTCGGTTTTGATTGATGGAAAAGAAATCGTGAAAACGGTGGTGGTGCCCAAAAAGCTGGTGAATATCGTTTTAAGATAAGCCGGAGAGGTTGATGACGCCAAACAGCCGCGCAGTTCCAGCGAAACTAGGGAACGACGACCAATCAGCGGGAGGCACGGTGAGCACACGACACGGAATCGTGGTCCTCGATTTCGGCGGTCAATATACGCAGTTGATTGCTCGACGCATCCGCGAGCAGCAGGTATTTTCGGCTATCCTTCCTTGCACTGCATCGATCGAAGAAATCCGCGCGCTCGAACCTGCAGGCATCGTCCTGTCCGGCGGGCCTAGTTCCGTTTACGACGCGACTGCGCCGGTCTGCGATCCGAAAGTTTTGCAACTGGATCTTCCAGTGCTGGGAATTTGCTACGGTATGCACTGGCTTACCCATACGCTTGGCGGAAAGGTGGAACGAGCCGAGCGCCGCGAGTATGGCCCCGCCCAACTAGATATCGAAAACGGATCGAAGCTTTTTTCTAACTTTCCCGGGCAATTCAAAATCTGGAATAGCCACGGTGACCACGTGGTTGGATTGCCGGAAGGGTTTAGCGTAACTGGGCGCACCGACAACGCCATCGGCGCCGTGGAGCACTCTGGAAAAAGATTCTACGGCCTCGAATTCCATCCCGAAGTGAATCACACCGAACGCGGCACGGAAATCCTGAGCAATTTCGTTTTTCAAGTGTGCGGCGCAAAGCAGAACTGGGATCGCGCCGGATTCATCGCCTCGATGGTCGACAGCATTCGCAAGCGGGCGGAGGGCGCTCGGGCAATTTGCGCGCTAAGCGGAGGAGTGGATTCCGCGGTCGCTGCTGCGCTGGTGCATCGCGCGATCGGGGATCGGCTCACGAATGTTTTCGTGGATACCGGACTTCTGCGGCGCGATGAATTCCGCGATACGCTTGAACTTCTTCGCGCACGTCTGGGGCTCAACGTCATCGGCGTAGATGCCTCGGAGCGTTTCCTCGGTCGCTTGAAGGGAGTCACCGATCCTGAAGAAAAACGCAAACGTATTGGCGGCGAATTCATCAATGTGTTTGTGGAAGAAGCACAAAAACTGACAACCTCGTCGCAGGGACTGCCGGTCAAATTCCTGGTGCAAGGCACGCTTTACCCGGACGTGATCGAATCCGTTTCGGTCAAAGGTCCCTCAGCGGTTATTAAGACTCATCACAACGTTGGCGGGCTTCCTGCCGATATGCCTTTCAAGTTAATCGAACCCCTGCGCGACCTGTTCAAGGACGAAGTGCGGCTGATCGGCCGCGAGCTCGGTTTGCCGGAAGAAATTCTTACCAAGCATCCGTTTCCGGGGCCGGGTCTGGCTGTTCGGCTGGTCGGCGAAATTTCGCGCGAGAGACTCGAAACCCTTCGAGCCGCGGATGCGATCGTTGTGGAAGAAATTCGCCGCGCGGACCTCTATGAAAAAGTATGGCAGGCTTTTGCCGTGCTTCTACCGGTGCAAAGCGTAGGAGTGATGGGAGACGGCCGGACATACGGATACACAATCGCAGTGCGGGTCGTGGACTCGCAGGATGCCATGACGGCTGATTGGTCGCGATTGCCGCGTGAAGTACTCGAGCGGATTTCCGTGCGGGTCGTAAACGAAGTTCCCGGCGTAAACCGGGTGGTCTACGACATCAGCTCGAAACCACCGAGTACGATTGAATGGGAGTAAGGCGGGCACACCGACGCCGAGTCCTCTAGTAACCGAGAAGACCTAGCGGTTAGCCATTTTCTGGGCCATGTACAGCAAAAGCCGGCGATCACCTTCGTCAACTCGACTCAGCAACCGGCGGAAGCGGCCCAGGAGCCGCGCTTCTTTTCCCTTGCTTCCCCACGCAATATCGTCCGCAGTCTTCCGTTTGGGAAGATTTGGCAATACGGGTGGTTCCTCGCCGTCGTAGAATAGCTGGTAGAGCGGAACTTCCATGGCTCGAGCCAGCTTTTCCAGCGTCTCGATCGCCGGGACGGTGTGGCCGTTCTCGACGCGCGAAATGTAGCAGCGAAGAAGCCCGGTGCGCTTCTCGATGTCACCCTGGGAAAGTTTTTTCGTTTCACGCAACAGACGGATGCGCTCTCCAATTATCATGGCGGGTATTGTTACATGGACTACTGTCTCCCGCAAGGCCCAATAGTTGCGTATTCGTAACCTGCAAAGAATACTGACTACAAGTCAGTGAGTCGTTACGTGTGTTTCGGGAATCTGAACCATTAGGAGTTGGAACCAAAAGTCGTCGTCGACGTAACCAAAACTGTATGGCAAACGTCCCAAAGAATATGGCAGCAAATGCTTCGGCCATCTCCCTTCCGGCCCGTGCGAGGAAACGGGATGAAGAAGCGGAATTGGTGCGCTTGGCTCAGAGCGGCGAAGAGGCTGCCTTTGAAGAGCTTATACGGCGGCACCAACAGCGAGTTTTCGGCCTGGTAAACGGTATCCTTCGCCGGCGCGAAGACGTGGAGGATGTTGTCCAGCAGGTTTTTCTGAAGGTTTTTGTCTCTCTGAAGCGATTTGATCTGCGAGCGGCTTTTTCGACTTGGCTGTATAAGATTACCGTAAACGAATGCTGGGATTATTTGCGCAAGAAGAAAGTGCGGCCGCTGCTTTACGAGACGGACCTTTCCGAGGATCAAATCTCGCGGTTGGATGGCGCGGCCTCAGCCGAACGTCCGCCGGAAAGCCCCGCACGGCGTGCTGAAGTACAAGACATTCTGGATCAGTTGCTTGGTGAATTGCCCGAACGCGATCGTGAATTGCTGCTGCTAAAGGAAGTGGAAGGGTTTTCGGTGCAAGAACTGGCAGAGATTTTGAACGTTAATGTAAATACGATAAAAGTGCGGCTGTTTCGCACGCGCGCGCGCCTGATGGATCTCTACCGGCACCGTCTGAACGTTGATTCGGGTCATACAGCCGCAAAAGGAAGAGTGAAAAGTGATGGAAGCGGAATTTAACAAGCCGGCGTGTTCGGAGTTTGAAGCATTGCTCGAAGATCATGTCACGGGCGATCTGGGAAATGCCGACGCTGCAAAGTTAGCGGACCATTTGGAAAGCTGCGTGGCTTGCACCTCGGCTCTGGAAAACGCCGTTGCGAGCGTGGATTTGCTGCGCACGCTTTCGCCGGCGCCGGATCCGGGTCCAGGTTTTTCGCGAATGATGATGGCCCGCGTTCGGCAGGAATTGTTCAGGCTCCACGAGCAGAAATCCATCTGGCAGCCGTTTATTTCATTGGCTTGGCGCTTTGCCGCGACGGCGACGCTGGCGCTTGCCGTGCTGGTTACCTTTGACGCGGTTCGGCACAATACTGTACCTGCGGAGGTAGCCTCCGTGCGTGCAACTCGGCCTCGCGAACTTTTCCCTGATCCGGGACGTCTCCCCGCGAATCGCGATGAGGTATTGATGATGGTGGCGGACACAAATCATGGACAACGATAAGAAACGCGGTGAAGCGGCACTTCTCGTCTTGGTGGTGTTTCTACTCGGTGTGCTGCTGGGCGGCGTGGGTAACCACCTTTGGGGCGAGCGAGTTTGGGGCAAGCAGATTGCGACCGGACAGCTGACGAAGGGACAGATCGTCAGTGACTTGACGAAGGAGTTGCAACTTACGCCGGATCAGCAGAAGCAGCTAACCAATATCGTGGACGACACGAGAGCTCAATGGCGCGCACTTTACTCTACTATCGAACCGGAGCACGAAAAAATTCGCCAGCAAAGCCGCGATCGAATTCGCGCCTTCCTCACGCCGGAGCAAAAACCAAAATTCGAAGAGTTTATGAAGCATCTCGACGAGCAGCGCCAGAAGGATGATCCGCTGCAGACTCGTTAAGTAAGCGCCCCGCCTAGAAGGGAATATCTTCGTCAGTAATTTCCGGCCCCGGAGCGCCAGGCTCTTCGAGCATCGGTCCGCCTTCCATGTCCGGATCAGACGGCCGTCCTGTGCCGCCGCTGTGACCAAAGCTTGCGCCTGCACCGACGCTGGCCCCTGCTCCCGCTGCTGCCCCGTCAGCTCGGCCGCCAAGCATTCGGAAATTCGTCGCGACAATTTCGAAGCTGGTGCGTTTCTGGCCTTCCTTGTCCTGCCATTCTCTTGATTGAATGCGTCCTTCGATGAAGATCAGCGAGCCTTTCTTCAGATACTGCTGGGCGATCTCCGCTTGTTTCCCCCATACGACAATTTTGTGCCACTCCGTGCGCTTCTGGCGCTCGCCACTTTTGTCTTTGTAGGTTTCGTCCGTGGCCACCGAGAAATTCGCTACCGCCTGGCCGCCGCCGGTATAGCGCGTTTCCGGATCGCGGCCCAATCGTCCCACGAGAATTACTTTGTTTACCGACATGAATGTTCCACCTGTTCAGCTAGTTTGGTTTATGTGGCGAGTATAGCTGAAGTCAGCGATGCCGGAGATAAAAAGTATCCGGCGAGGACAATGGTGTTTGCGGCAGCGAAGACACGCGCAAGATAAGGCCGCGCAGGGTTTGCCCAAAGTATCTCAGCGATAAAATTCTGCTAAACTCCGCCGGATACCAGTAATCAGAAGAAATTGGAGGTAAGTCATGGCTCAGAAGTTCGAAAATCACGCCAAGATCGTTCCCGCGTTTCACTACTTTGTTCTGCCGGTTCTAGCGATCAATTTTGGCCGGTCTATCTATCGGGTAGCGCATCACTTCTCGGGTGATACTGTGATTTCCGTGCTACTTGCGGCGGCGCTAATATTGCTCGCGCTTCACGCGCGAATGTTCGCGCTCACCGTGCAGGACCGGGTGATTCGGCTGGAGATGCAGTTGCGATTGCGTAACCTGCTGCCGCCCGACCAGCTTCAGTGCATCGCGGATTTTACGGTGGGCCAGTTAGTGGCGTTGCGTTTCGCTGGCGACGCGGAATTGCCGGGGCTTGCGCGAAAGGTGTTGGACGAAAAGGTGAACGACCGCAAGACCATCAAGAAGATGATTCAAAACTGGCAGACTGATTTGCTTCGCGCGTAATCTGTGGATACGGAGATACCGGGGAGTTGTCCTATTTTTGATCGGGTCTCTCAGTTACAGGCTGCTGGAAACCTTCGGGCAATGGAGTCTTGCGGCCGCCGCTGCTTTCGCCCTGCAAGAGCGAGCTTAGATCGTGATAAGCGTAAATTGTAGGAGCGTGATTTTGCATTAATCCGCCAGTGTCGGCTGTAGGGCCATAATTGCTATGGAACCCGTGGCCCAACATGCGAAGCATGGCCATCTGTTGGCCGCGATGATGCGATGTGTGCGAGATTCTTCGAGTGACTATCCACGCCCGCGATCGTCGCGCATCGAAAAATGTGGCTTCGCCCTCCCACCACGATTCGTCTTTTTCTCTCAGAACAACGAGGCGTTTCCCGCTGTCCTCCGCATAACGCTTGATGAATTCCAGACGTGTTTCCTGTGCGGGAAGCGGTGGCGCGCCCACATCAATAGCGAGCATGGTGCGAAACCACAAATCTTCGCTGACGCACTGATGCACCATCTGCTCCCGAACGCTACGCCCGCGCGGATCACCCGATCGAGGACGCATCGGAAGATCTCCATCCGCGAATTCACTCCACACACTTAGGACTTTGATTCGCTCGGTTTCGCAGGTTTCAACCAGGAAGTCGTATCTCATGGACGCCTCCAGCCCTCTCTGCGCCCATTATAAGCGGAAAATAAAAGAATAAATTATTACAGAAGAAAAACTTAGTGCGATGCTGCCGCGTGCGGCGTGGTGGAAACTCCAAGCTCTTTCAGCTTGGCTTGCGCGCGGCGTGCTTCGTCCGAGCCAGGGAAGCGGCGCGCAAGTTCACGCAAATCTCGAATGCCGCTGGACTTCATTCCCAATTCCAGCTCCGCGAACGCTTTCTTCAACATCGCAGCAGCGAGCTTGAAACTCTTGGGGTAATTGCTCATCACAATTTCGTATTGTGCCAGCGCGTCCTGATAATTCCCCTGCTGGTACGAAATTTCACCCAGGTAGAACTGCGCGTTCGAGGCGAGCTCGTTGGTTGGAAAATTCTTGATGAAATCGCTGAACTCCTGCCGCGCAAGATCGTATTTGCCGGTGCTGAAATCCCGCAGCGCATTTTGATAAAGCGTGTCGCTGGAGACCGAAGACATCGGCGAGGCCGCGGAATTGTCCCCCGCGGATGGCGGTGGCGCTCCCTGATTCGCCGGCGGGTAATTCGGCGCCGGGCCGGAAGAATTCGCGCTCGGCGTGACGGATGCTCCGCCGGAAATCTTTCCGTCGATGCTCTGGAGCAAACCTTGCACGTCGTTCATCTGCTGGCTCAACTTTGCCACGCGCGCCTGAATGTCCTGCAAATTATCAGAGAGTCCCTGCGTCTGCGTGCTCATGGTGTCGATGCGGGAACCGCTGTTGGCCGTGGCTTCCTGCACGTTTTTCTGCAGCAGGCCCATTTGCGCGTTCAATTGATTCGTGGCATCGAGCGATTGTTGCACCAGCGTCCGCAGCGTCGCTTGGTTTGTATCAATCGCGCTGCGGATGTCTCGTTGCCCTTGCAACAATTGAGACACCTGTTCCTGCAGTTGAATCATGTCTTTTGAAACGGCGCCGGTGGGCTTGGGCGCAAGCATTGCTCCACCCAAAGCGCCGACTAATACTGCCGCGAGTGCTAGCGCAATCCATCGTGTGCGCAAGGCATGCCTCCTATTTCTATCTTTTAAACTCAAGTGAGTTGTGCGGGACGGCCCTTAGAAATATCAGGCCGCCCCGCAATAATTCGATCTAATTGTGTCCGCGTGATTTTAGTGTGCCGCTACGAAATGCGCGCGCCGGTTCTGCTGCCAGCACGATTCGTCGTGTTCGGTACAGAACGGCCGCTCCTTACCCCAACTAACCGTATCCATCCTCGTCGCCGAAATGCCGAGCGAGATCAGATAGTTCTTGGCGGCTTGGGCGCGGCGTTCGCCGAGACCAATGTTGTACTCCGTGGAACCGCGTTCGTCGCAATGGCCTTCGATGGTTACGCGAAGTTGCGGATACGATCGCAGAAACTCGGCGGTCTTGGCCAGGTTATCGCGGGCATCGCCGCGAATGTCTGATTTGTTAAAGTCGAAGAAGGCATCCTTCACATTCTGCTCGAAAAGTTCGCTCATGCTTTGATTTCCGCTAGGAGCTTCCACCGGCGCAGCGCCCACGGTTACTCGTGCATCGGAGGTTGCCGTGCCGCCCGGACCGGTTGCCGTAATCGTGTATGTGGTCGAATCCGTCGGATTCACCGGAGTGGTGCCCTGTGCGGTTACCTTGCCAACGCCCGGCTCGATATCGAGATCCGTTGCGTCCGTGGACGTCCAGCTCAGCGTGACGGTGTCGCCGCTTTTGATCGACGTGGGTGAAGCGTTCAACGTGACGGTAGGTTGCGCTGCTGTCGGCGCCGGAGCGGTTTCTGTCGGCGGATGGCTGGCAACTTGTTTTTTGCATCCACCCGCGAGTGCTGCGAACGCAATTACTCCGAGCAACATTCCAAACCTTCTAAGACTACTGTCCTGCATTTATTGCCTCCTTCGACGTTCTGCGAGGGCTTAGCAGTTTACGTCGCGTATAATTTATGCAACTCGATCTACGATCTGGCCCGTACTCAAGAGAGCTATCCGAAAAAATGAGGTTTGAGAGCGAATTATCTACGCGAATCACCGCGGCGACCAGTTCGGTGATTCGTTCTGTCCTTGATATGTCAACTGGCGCGGTTCGCTTCCATCCGCCAGCATCGACCAAATTTGCCGCGTTCCATTTCGCGTGGACTCAAAAACGATGTGCCGCCCATCCGGCGCCCAGCTTGGGCGTTCGTTGCGCCCAGCGTCGCGCGTGAGCTCCACCAACTGGTGGCTGATTACATCCATAACATAGATGTCGAAATTGCCACTCGGGCGTCTCCAACAGAAGGCCAAAAGTTGCCCATTCGGGGACCAGGCCGGATCTACGCTGTAGCCCATGTCCGGCAGCTCGATTCGATGAACGTCCGAGCCATCCGTGTTCGCCAGATACAGCACGGGGTCGCCGCCTCGATCGCTCACAAATGCAATTTGCTTTCCGGTCTTCGGATTAAAAGCAGGAGACGTGCTCACTCCGGCTGCAAAGGTAATACGTCGGAGATTTCCACCGCCAACGTCGGTCACGTAGATTTCCGGATCGCCGTTTTGGCTCGACATAAAGGCGATCTGCGATCCATCGGGCGACCACGCCGGCGAACTATTCGTTCCGCGATAGCGCGGAAAAGAAATTAAGCGATCCGAGGCTGTGGAATAGATGCAGATTTGCGGGGAAGTGACGCCGCGAAATGGAACGTAGCAAGTAAACGCGATTTTGGTGGCGTCAGGCGACCAGCGCGGCGTAAGAGAGATGGATTTCAAATGGGTAAGCTGGTGCTGGTTTCCGCCGTCGTAATCCATGGCCCAGATTTCTTTGTTTCCGGCCTTGGTGCTCACGTAAGCGATTTGCGATTGCGCGATGCCCGGCAGTCCGCCGCTTAGCCGTGAAACGATGTCGTCCGCAAATTCATGCGCCAGGCGGCGAGCATCGGCGTCCGTCGCTGCGCCGCGGTAAATCTTTTGCAAAGCAATGGGCGCGGACGGGTTATGAACATCCGAAAGAAAGCCTGCGGCAGCGAGGTTCGATCCTTCGACCGAAAGACTACCGTAGGCGACCATGTACGCACTCGATGGCGCGTTGGCCCAATCGGCAAATTTCAATTCGCTAGGCTGGCTTGGCGACTGCGGCGGATAGAAACTTGGACTTACCAGGTCGAGAATGCCGCAATATTCCAGGTCGCTCCAAAGCACGTCGTGAAATGTCTTTTCCAAGGCCGGCGGCGCCGGAGCGCGCAAGCCGAATTCCGGAACGGCCAGCCGCACTTTTGAAACACCGAGGCCGGTGCCTGTCTTGAACCAGTCTTGAGCCGAGGCTGTTCCAGCGCAAAACAGTAACGCTATTGCGACTGCCGCAAAGATTGCAAGTTTTCTAGTCATATGAGTCTTTTGATTTGTTTTCATTCCATCCTTGTCATCGTTTGTAGTCGAACCAGAATTCCACTCCCACCTTCGAGCCTGAATATTCCGCCGGCAGGCGTCCGAGCGGGCTCGAGTCGCGCACCGCGCGAACCGCCGACGTATCTACAGACGCGTTGCCGCTGGATTTCGTCACCTGCACATTCGTGATTGTGCCGTCTTTCAAAACATCAAACGTAACCACCACTCTGGGTGCGTACTGTATTCCGGGATCTACAGTCGCCTGAATCCAGTTGCTGCTCACGCGCCGCTGCACCGCTTCCACATACCAGGAAAAGCGAGCGCCGAAATTACCTCCGCCTGCATCATTACTAAATCCCATTCCAGCCTGCGTAGCGGTGCCGGTGCCCATCGCGAATGACGTGTAAGGAACCGTCGGCGTGCCGCCTCCTCCGTAGGGCACTGCATTTGTCGGAGGCGGCGCTTTGTTTTCCAGGACTTTGGAGGGGCGTGTCACATACTTTGGCGGCTTCACACGATCGAATTTTGGAATGGGAGTAGCATCCGGTTGCTTTTCGGAAATTTTCGGAGGCGGCTCGGTTTTATAGAGCCCTTTCGATTCGTCCACCACGCGATTAGGGCTGGCTAGTTCCGGTCGCGGCATCGGAATTCCCGGCACGCTTCCAACAACGCCCACCGAGATTGCACCGCCCGGCCCGCCCCAGGAGTCCTCGTGCGGCGAGTAATGCGCGGAAATATAAAGCAAAGCTCCCAGGGCACAGTGGAACACAAGCGAAGCCGCAAAGAAATTTCCAAGCGGGCGCGTTAAATTGTCAGGAATCGAATTTTCTGCGTAGGAAGCCATTTCACTGAATTTGTGAGCGCTCGCTGAGCGGCTGGGTTACCACGCTTATGTTCTGGATCCCGGCCTGCCTTAGCGCATCCACAACCGTGGCCCAACTGCCGAAAGGAACCGTCTCATCGCAACGCACGTACACAGCCTGGTGCTGAATATCGTGCGACTGCGAGATAACTTGCTGCCCGAGATCGTGAATGTTAATCGGCTTGTCATTCAGATACACACGTTGTGCGCGGTCGATAGTAACCACCATGCGCACTTCCGTTAGTTCTTTCACGGTTTTTGTCTTAGGAACGTCCACTTCGATCCCCGACTGAAGAATCGGAGCGGTGATCATGAAAATAATCAACAGCACCAAGACGACGTCAATGAACGGAACCATATTGATTTCAGAAAGAGCGGTTCCGGTTTCGCGTTGAATCTGTGGCATGGCGATTTTGTTATGCGCTGTATAGCGTTTCGATTTTCGCGACAAACTCCGAGGCAAAGCTATCCATACGCGCTGCCACGGCGCGGATGTTTCCCACGTAGTAGTTGTAGGCGATGACCGCAGGGATGGCGGCAAAAAGTCCCGCGGCAGTTGTGATTAACGCTTCGGCAATTCCGGGAGCGACGGCGCGAAGACTTGCGGAGCCTGCGTCGCCTAATCCCGAAAATGCGTCCATCACGCCCCACACCGTGCCGAACAATCCGATGAAGGGCGAAACGGAGCCGGTAGTTGCGAGCCACGGCATCCATTTTTCCAGACGCCGGACTTCTTCGCCCGCAGCCACCTGCATCTCCACCCCCACGGCATGCGCATTCCGCACCTTGGTGGGCGCTGGCGTTGCACCGGGACGATTGTTGGGGTTTCCCAGTTGCGCTTCGAGTTCGCGGTAGCCTGCTTGATACACAACTACAAGCGGAGTTCCGCCCGCGCCGGCGCGCAGCGTGTTTGGATCGGGCAGGCCGCGTCCGGATCGAAACATTTGAAGGAATTTTTTGGTTTGCGGCTCGATCTGTCCGAAAAGCCGCGATTTTTGAAAGATGATTGCCCAGGAGAACAGAGACAGGACAAGCAGGATGCCGAGAACGACGCGTGCTACCCAGCCCGTTTGTTCAAGCAGTGCGAACGGGCTGGCCAAAATGATCAGCGCCAGACCAGAAATGATATCCCCCAGAAAAAAATTTATAAATCTTTACCAAACAACCGTAGCACACGCATACAGGAGGGTCAAACAATTCACCCGCTGAAAGTTTTAGATGAGGCACACAAGGGCACGGCGGGAAATGGCGCTAATGCAGCGCTACAGCTGCTCCTGGGCGTGGGTCGTTTTTCACCAGCACAAATGAAAGCAGGAACATGCACGCGCAGCAAATGGAAAGAATCCAATAAGTATCGATGTAAGAGAGTGTGGCGGCCTGGGCTTGGAGGCCGGCATAGATTCTGGCCAAGGCCTGCCGTTGCGCCTCGGGCAAGCTGAGACCCGCGTGGTTGAGCTGTTGCGTCAGGGCATTTAGTGTCTCGCGGAACAGTACGTTATATGGGTTGACGTGGTCACCGAGGGCGATTTGATGAAATTGCGAACGCCGCGCAATGATCGTAGTCACTGCCGACGTGCCAACGCTGGAGCCGATGTTGCGCGTGAAATTTACCAGACCCGCCACGGCGTTGCTTTTTTCACGTTGTATGCCGATGTATGCCGCGGTCGTGGTTGGCACGAACACAAAACCCAGCGGCACATACTGGACGATGCGCAGCCATGTAGCATGTCCAAAACTCATTTCCTGATTGAATTGCAAGACGGAAATATACATGCCGATTGCCAGGCCGAACCAACCGAAAGCGATCAAGTAGCGCAATTGGAACACTGAAGTGAGCCGGCCGACGATGGGCAACTCAAAAAGCAAGAGCACTGCCGCCGCCGATAGCACCAAACCCGCATTTTCGGCCGTGTATCCCAAAATTGTTTGAAGAAATTGCGGCATCAGAACGGTTGTGGCGAAGGCCATGGCGCCCACCATGAATAACATCATGTTCGCAGTGGCGAAATTGCGATTTTTGAATAATCGCACGTCCACGATCGGATCTTGGTGAAACCACTCATAGAAAACTAGAGCGGTGAGGCAAACCGCGGAAGTAATTGCAAGGGTGACGATGAAGTGGGAGCCGAACCAATCGTCTTCCTGTCCTTTGTCCAGCATGATTTGCAATGCGCCCACGCCCAGCGCCAGCAGCGAGAATCCGATGTAGTCGAGTTTGATGCCGCCTTTTGCCACGCGCTTCAGATACGGCGGATCTTCCACCAGCTTGTAAACGAGGAACAAAGCGGCGAGACCCACGGGCAAATTGATAAAGAAGATCCAACGCCACGAGTAACTGTCGGTCATCCAACCGCCCAAAGTTGGTCCGATAGCCGGTGCGCATACTGCGGTAATGCCGTAAAGGGAAAATGCCAGGCCGCGTTTCTCCGGCGGGAAAGTGTCGGCGAGAATTGCTTGCACCATCGGTTGCAAGCCGCCTCCGCCCGCGCCTTGCAAAATGCGAAAGAAAAGAAGCAGCCCAAGGCTCGGCGCGATTCCGCACAGCAGCGAACTGACGGTGAAGATGGACAGGCAGGTCATGAAGAAGCGTTTGCGCCCAAAGATGGTTACCAGCCAGCCGCTGATCGGTAGCACGATGGCGTTGGCGACCAGGTAGGAAGTGAGCACCCAGGTGCTTTGGTCGTTGCTTGCGCCCAGGTTACCGGCGATATGGGGCAGGGCGACGTTTGCGATGGAGGTGTCCAGCACTTCCATGAAGGCGGCGAGCGAGACCACCACGGCGATGAGCCACGGATTGGCTTTTGGTTTCCAGGTGTCGTGCGGGAGAGCTACGGCGGCAGCGCTCATCTCACCTTTCGTTATGCGCGGTGGGAACGAATGATATTACCGCGAGGCCTGACGATTCCCCACGAAAGAATAAGATGTTTTAAATTTTAAGAATGACTCTCTTAATTAGAAATTTAAATTTATGTTGTTTTTAAGCCGTCGGGGACCATGGGCATGGAACGGAGGCGCACGCCGGTAGCGTCAAAGATGGCGTTGCCGATAGCGGGAGCGATTCCGACGATTGGTGTTTCGCCCGCGCCTGCGGACGGAATGTCTTTGCGGTCGAGAAGCACGACTTCGATTGTGGGGATGTCGCTGGAGCGCGGGACGCGGTATTTTGAGAAGCGCGCGTTCAGAATTTTTCCATTTTCAAATTTCACGGATTCAAAGAGCGCGCCGCCGAGTCCCATTATGTTGGCGCCTTCGATTTGATTGCGCAGGCCGTCAGGGTTGACGATGGCGCCGCATTCGAAGGCCGTGACGACGCGCACCACGCGGACTTCTCCGGACTGCTTATCGACGCGGACTTCGGCGCAGGTAGCTACATTCCCGGCTTTCTCGAATCCGCCACCCATGCCGACGCCTTGTCCTTCGACTGTCTTGCGAGCGCCCCAGCCAAATTTCCGGGCTGCAGCTTGGAAAACGGCGCGCAATCTTTCGTCCTTCAGATTTTTCAGGCGGAAGGCGAGTGGGTCCATCTTTGCGGTGTGCGCGAGTTCGTCCATGAAGGATTCGCGCGCGAAATGATTGGCGGTGGCTGCGAGACCGCGGTAAGAACCCTGTCGCAAAGGGGAGCGCGAGGGATGAAACCCGATGCGCTGATTCGGAATATCGTAGAAAGTATTAATTCCGGATCCGCCGGAGTTGTAGTTGTGAAACTCCCAAGCGGTAATGGAGCCGTCGCTTGCTAATCCAGCGGTGACGTCCATCACGCCGGCTGGTCGAAAATACGCCCAGGTGAATTCCTCTTCGCGAGACCATTGAACTTTCACCGGGCATTTCGCGGCGCGCGCAAGGCGAGCGGCTTCGACGGCAGTTTCGCCGGTGTGTTTTCCACCGTAGGCCGAACCCGTATCCAGCATGATTACGCGAACATTCTCTTCAGGAATCTTGAAGGCTTCGGCGAGTTCGCCGCGAACGCCGAAGGGACGTTGCGTTCCAGTCCAGACGGTTAGGTTATCTCCGGACCATTGTGCGAGGGCCACACGCGGTTCGAGGGGGGCGTGCGCGATGTATGCAACGGTATAGGTCTGTTGCGAACGATGGTGGGCGGACTTCAGCGCTTGTTCCACTGAACCTTTTACGTAGGGCGCAAAATCTTCGGGACCAGGACCGGCGCTGCGAACCGGATGTTTCTTCAAGAAGTCGAACAAGTCAGCGTTGGAAGGCTGCGGCGTATCGGCTTTCCAGGCTACGTGGACAGCCGCCGCTGCTTGCGTAGCCAGCGCCTGGTCTGTCGCCGCGACGCCGATAAAATCGCCGTCGTGAACTACGATTACTCCGGAGAGTTTTTCGGCTTCACTAGTGTCAACCGACGCCAGGGAAGCGCCAAAAGAATCAGGACGTACAATTTTTCCCTGCAGCATGCCCGGAAGTTTTTGATCGATAGGGTACTGATGCTTGCCGGTGACGAAGGCTCGGCCATCGACTTTGGGCGCGGATTGTCCGGCGATTCGCCACTGCCCGGCTGGGATCAGCGGATCTTCGGCGGGAAGATTTTGGTTGAGCTGCTTGCCTTTGACTAGCTCTGAGTACTCGACGGAGCGCTTTGTTTGCGGGTCGATTATTTTTCCGTCTTGCGCGACCAAATGGGCGCGGCCGGTTTGCCACTGCGCGGCGGCGAGGCCGATCAGCGAGTCGCACGCTGCGGCGGCGACTTTTCGCAATTGCAAATTCATGGTGGGAGTGGTGCGGCTGCCGAATGTTCCCATGTCGAAGGGCGTGAGTTGCGTGTCACCCATCACTAGCTCGATTTCGTTGATGGGATAGTGCAATTCTTCGGCGACACCCTGGCTTAGAGAGGTGCGGATGTTTTGGCCCACTTCCACTTTCCCGGTGTACACGGTGACTTTGCCGTTTTCGCCGATGTGGAGCCATGCGGCGATATCTTTCGGCAAGTTCTGTTCAGTGGCGTGACCTTTGGAGCCAGATTCCTGCGCGTGCGTGGTTCTAAGGGCCATTACCACGAGCAGGCCGGCCCCGAGAAATTTGAAGAAATCACGGCGGTCGGTTTCGAAGTGATAGGTCGGGCCGGCAGTAAGTTCGTATCGTTCCGGCTCGATCTGAAATTGCGAATTCTTTGCCGTGCTCATGAGCACTTCTCCGGAGCCGGCATGGCTTTAGCCGCTTTCTGAATTGCGGAGACGATGCGGGGATATGTGCCGCAGCGGCATATGTTGCCTTCCATGGCTTGCAGGATGTCGTCGGTAGAGGGTGAGTGGTTGGAATTCAGAAGCGCTGCCGCGGACATGATCATTCCGGAGGTGCAATAGGCGCATTGCATGGCGGCTTCGTCTAGGAACGCTTGCTGCAGGGGATGCAGGTGGTCGCCGACGGCGAGGCCTTCGATGGTAGTGACTTCGTTGTCGCCGACCAGGCCGATTTGCGTGCGGCAGGAGCGTTTGGCGACTCCGTCGATAAGGACGGTGCAGGCGCCGCATTGGCCTTCGCCGCAGCCGTACTTGGTGCCGGTGAGGTCGAGTTGGTCGCGGAGGACGCTGAGCAAGGTCCATTGGGAGTCAGCGTCGATCTTGAGGGCGGTCCCGTTCACCTTTATTTGCGTTATTTTTGCCATAAAAATTCCGATTCGGAGGGAGAGATTTGGCGATCTTTCCTAATTCTCCCGCAGGTGGTTGTGGCCCCGTGTAGAAAATTGTCCGTCGTTTGTTTTGTGGAACTTACGTCGCTTTCTATATTTTGCGCAGAACCGGGTAGAAGTAGTAGTTGTGTAGTGAGTATTGAGGGCCTTTGGCCTGAAGGAAAGCGCGTTGGATTATTGAAGAAGATGTTCTTCATTGACCGAGAAATGAAGTTGTAGGCAAGATGATGCGAGGAGTTTTTCCTTCTTTCATGCGCTCCAAATTTCGCTAATCCAGTCACAAAAAAACCGTAGCACATTGCGAGATGAAGGTCTAGCGGTGGGAGCCTGTGTGCTTTTTGCTCTTTCCTACCGATCCGTAGGGTAGGAGGTGATCTTTCGGAGGGCAGCGTCAACGGCTTTTAAGACAGTTGCGGCGGGGTCGGTCTTGCGGATGAAGCCGAGGACGCCGATTTTTTCAGCGTGCGCAATCAGTTCAGGCGTTTCGTGGATCGAGAAAAAGAGAATGGGAGTGTCGGGACTGAGTTCGCGAATTTTTTGTGCGGCTTCGAAGCCGGTGCAGTGCGGCATGCTGAGGTCGAGAATCACCAGGTCGGGGTTTACTTGCTGCATCAGGGAAACGGCTTCTTCTCCGTCGGAAGCTTCGGCGCAAGTGTCGATGTCTCCGCGGAGTTCTAGGATTTTGCACAGGCCTTTGCGCACGGATTCGTGATCGTCTGCGATCAAGACTCGCATTTGGTTAGTGTCTCACTGGATAGACAGAACTCGCCATCGGGTGAGTCTGGTAGGCTCGTGAGAAGCTTCTGGATGACGAGGATGCCGCGCCTGCCTGCCGGCAGGCCCGAAGACCTCCTTCGCAAATTGCTCAGGACAGGGCGGCGCTACATTTAAACCTAAACCGCGTTACCTCGTCAGGATCGCTTGTGACAGTTACGGGAAGCTTTCAAGAATTTATGTGGGCGAACAAAAGGCGAATATGTTAGGATGGCAATCAGGATGGCAACTATGCCTATGGATGAGGGACGAAAGCGAGTCATCGGAATCATGGCGGCGGTGATGGCGGCGCCGCGGTTAAAGGATTGGAACTGGGACGGACGAGCAGGCGCTCCCGCGTGCGAGAGCATCGTGATCACTGCCATCGGAGCCGCAGAGCGTATTTTGGAGATCATCGATCAAAGACAGGGAAGACCGATGAGCAAGGCTGCTGGAGGGCAGTGAGCACTTCCTAAGCTTGAGCTGCCGGCAGCGTCCGATTGGCAGCATTTATCAAACACGTGCGCGTATCAATATTCCGGCCACCACAATCCGGTCGTAGGATGTGTACCGAATGTTCATGAGGAGATGACTTTCAGGGATATGCGGCACCTCGATACGGAGGGCAGCAGAGTTTGTCACCCGCTTTCCATCCGAGCTTAGAAAATGGCCGATCTTTGGCGTTCCAAGAACGTCGTGCTCGATTTAGTCGGCTGCGCGGGCGACGAGTCCAAACGTGCTAGAATCGAATTCGTCCATGAGCAGAACGTTTGATGTGGGGATTGAAACGCTCGCGGGGCAAGCCGCGGTTGTCCCTGCGCCTGCGGGTCGCCATGGGCACTTAGGATCTTTTGCGGCGAACGCTTCAAATGTTGCGACTGCTTCGGACGCACACCTTACGAATCCCGCTATCTCCACGGAAACCTCAGACGGCAAGAAATCTTTTTACCTTGAAACATTTGGCTGCCAGATGAATGCACATGATTCGGAGAAGGTTTCCGGCGTGCTGCTGGGGCGCGGTTATCGCGCGGAGGAGAATCCGGCGCTGGCGGATTTGGTTCTTTACAACACTTGCAGCATACGAGAGAAGGCGGCGCAGAAAGTTTTTGCGCGGCTGGGAGATTGGAAGACGGTCGCCAACGGAAAAATAATTGGCGTGTTGGGCTGTGTGGCGCAGCAAGAGGGCGAAGAAATATTTGAACGCGCGCCGTGGGTTAGTTTGGTGTGCGGATCGGCGAGTTACCGGAAGCTGCCTGAGTTGCTGGCGCAGCTTGAGGCGGGCGGGCGGCGCGTGACCGGACTGGATCTCGACACGGATGAAACTTTTGAGACGGAGATTACGCGGCGCGACAATCTAATTCGCGCGTACATCACGATCATCGAAGGATGCGATTATTCCTGCGCGTATTGCGTGGTGCCGCACACGCGTGGTCCGGAGCGCAGCCGGGCGAGCGATGCGGTGATTGCCGAAGCGAGGCGGCTGGCGGACGCCGGCTACAGCGAAATTCAACTGCTGGGACAGACAGTGAATTCTTACCGTGACCCGTCGATGCGAAAATGGAGTTTTGTGGATTTGTTGCGGGCAGTGGCGACGGTGCCAGGAATTCGGCGCGTGCGATTTACGACTTCGCATCCGAATGATTTTTACCGCGAAATTGTTGAAGCGATCGATGAGACGCCGGCGCTTTGCGACCACGTCCATTTGCCGGTGCAATCGGGTTCCGACCGCGTGTTGCGCGCGATGCGACGGACCTACACGCGCGAAGAATATTTGCAGAAGATTGAATGGATACGCGCGGCGAAGAGGCCGATCAGCGTAACGAGCGATATCATCGTTGGATTCCCGGGCGAGACGCCGGCGGACTTCGAAGAGTCGTTGACGCTGTTGGATGCGGCGCAGTACGACGCGATTTTTTCGTTTACGTATTCGCCGCGGCCGTATACTTCCGCGAAAGACCTGCCGGATGCGGTGCCGGAAGAAGAAAAGAGCCGGCGGCTGGCGGTTTTGAACGAGCGGCAGCGGCAAATTCAGATTGCGAACAACGAGAAACTGGTCGGCGAAACTTTTGAAGTGCTGGTGGATGCGCGGCACGCGGCGCGCGGGCAATGGACCGGACGTTCAAGCAGCAACCGCCTGATAAATTTCACTTCAACGCGCGAGAATCTTCTGGGAGAATACATTTCAGTGAGGGTGACGCGCGGCGGGCCGAATAGTTTGGCTGGCGAGCACGTACTCTAGGGCAGTCGGGAGGCCACCATGGAACTCGAAGTAAAGATACGAGGTCTGATGATGGATCCTGTGACCAACATGCCCGTAGTGGTGTTGAAGGAAACCGCCGGCAACGGCGTGCTGCCGATCTGGGTGGGGATTTACGAAGCAAACGCGATTGCGTTGGAAATTGAGAAAGTGCAAACGCCGCGTCCGATGACTCACGACCTGCTGAAAAATGTGTTGACAGGATTGAACGTTCACGTGCAGCGCGTGGTGGTTTGTGATTTGAAGGACGACACGTTCTACGCGCTAATTTGGATGGAGCGCGATGGGCAGACGATGTCGATGGACTCGCGGCCCAGCGATGCGCTGGCGCTTGCATTGCGGTTGGATTGCCCGATTTTTGTCGAGGACGAGGTTCTGAAACATTCCAAGAAGGCCGGAGCGGTTTCGGAGAAAAGTTCGAGCGAAGAATTGCGCAAGTGGCTGGAGAATTTGAACGACGAGGACCTCGGGCGTTACAAGATGTAATTTTTTTTGAGCTGCGTAGGAAATCCCCGTACTAATTCAATTGCCAGAATCACGTTGGCGGCTTGGGCAGGTGCTTCGCCAAGCTCAAGAAAATTCCCGAGAAGGAATCCTGCATAACGTGCTGAATCATGCCGGGCCTTAGGCTGTTGCGCATGTTGGCAAGAATTCCGAACAACGCGCCGTATATGGTGATGGTAAGCACACCTCTGACACCTTGATACGCGTGCGCAGCTCCGAAGATGATTGCTTGCCCGGCAATGGCGGCGGGAACGTTGCCGGTGAGCGCAAAAAGTTGTTTTTGCAAGTAGCCCCGGAAGACAAATTCTTCGCAGAAGCCCGCGCTGATCGACAAGAGGATCCATACTGCGAGTTCAAGAGGGCCCCTGGGAGCGATCGCCTGGAATACTTTAATCATGTCGGGGTTCTTGCCGAGCACGCGGGCAACTGCCGCTAAAACGACGGCCACCACAATCCAGAATAGGAATGCGACTCCAATGTCGCGCCAAACGTCTCTAGCCGTGTCCCATCTTCCTCCGATCACATCTTTGAAGCTGGTTCCGCTGTGACGGATGCCGAGGAACCAGACGTAAGTCAAGAGGACCAGCTCAAAGCATATGGTAAACGAATAGACAGCAAGGCGATTCGCAGTATCGGAGTTTTGAAGATGGCCCCTGCGGGCCGATTGGAGATACGAAAGTGCCAGCACAAAGAGGACTAAGCCGATAGTATGCCAGACAGGGGCGAGGAGCTTAGGCTTGTCGGACTGTGCGGCAAGCGGCCTGGAGGTGGACATGCTTTCCTCTATCGTACAGTTTGGGATGACAGAGTAACACGGCGGGCGGAGGCAGGAATGTTGGACGAAAGAAGATATTCCAGGGTGGAATGCTATTTTTTGCTTGCGTAGGGACTAGGCAAATGAGTAGAGTTGGGCTACTTGTGGTGTAACCGGTGGTGTAGGTAGCGTCGCGGGCGTCCATATATAGGCCCCCGGTTGCGCGACAGGCTGAGGGAACGTTTGACCTACGTTATCGCGGTCGCCAATCAGAAAGGTGGCGTCGGAAAGACCACGACGTCGATTAATCTAGCCGCCGCCATCGCGTTGAAGAAGAAGAAAACTCTCCTCATCGATTTGGATCCGCAATCGAACGCTACCATCGCATTTTTTGAGTCTTCCGAAATTCAAACTTCGATGTACGACCTGTTCGCCGAGCATCCGGCGGAGATGTCCAAGATCGTAAAGCCCACGAAAGACCCGTATCTTTTTGTGGCGCCGGGGAAATTGGCGCTGGCTCGGCTGGAGCAGCAACTCGCAGGGCAATTCGACGCACCCTTCAAGTTGAAGGATGCGCTAACCCCTGTGTTGAAAGATTATGAGTTTATCGTGCTGGACACGCCTCCGGCGTTGGGGATATTGACGGTGAACGCGCTAGTGGCGTCCACCCATTTGCTGGTGCCGATTCAGGCCGCGTATTTCGCGATAGAGGGCACTGACGATTTGCTGGAAACGTATGCGCGGATTCGGGCGCGTCCCAATCCGGACTTGAAAGTGCTGGGTGTGGTGATTACGCTATTTGACAAGCGCACGAATATTTCGCGCGATACCCACGAACAAATTCGCGCGGTATTTGGCGACGCGCTATTCAAGACGCGGATCAGCAAGAACGTCCGCCTGGAAGAAAGTCCAGCTTACAAAGAAACTGTATTTTCATTCGCGCCGAAGTCATCGGGCGCGGAAGAATACAAAAAGCTCGCTCAGGAGGTATTGCAACGTGTCCAAGAGGATCGGGTTACCCGTCACTCTCAAGATGCGGCATGACGCGCATTATGTTGAGACGCTGACCAGCTTTAGCGGGGCGTCGATCGGGCGGATGATTCCGCTCGACAAGGTGCGTCCAAATCCGGACCAGCCGCGAAAAGCGTTGGGTGACTTACGCGAACTGACCGATTCGATTCGGGAAAAGGGCGTGCTGGAACCGTTGCTGGTTCGCTTCATTCCCCGTGAAGATACCTACTACATTATTTCGGGTGAGCGCCGGTACCACGCGTCGAAAGCGGCGGGGTTGCACGAGTTGCCTTGCATCGAGAAGATTGCGGACGATGCGGAGACTCTCGAGATTGGGTTGATCGAGAATCTACAGCGCAAAGATTTGACGCCGTTCGAAGAAGCGGATGGGTTGCAGCGTCTGGCCACGCATTTTGATTACACGCACGACGATATCGCGAAGAAGATCGGGCGGGCGCGGTCGTCGGTGACGGAGACGATGTCTCTCACCGTGATACCGGATGCAGTTCGCAAGGAATGCATCGAACGCGGAATATTTTCGAAGTCATTGCTGCTGCAGGTGTCGCGCCAGCCGAACGAGAAGAAGATGCATGAGATGGTTCATCGCATCGCGCAAGGCGGATTAACACGCGACGAAGCGCGCAAAGCGCGGAAGCAAGAATCGGGGCCGGATTCGAGGCCGCAGCCGTTCCTCTTCGATTATCGAGCGCAGGACGATGCCTTCCGTGTGCGCGTGCAATTTCGCAAGAGCCATGTAAGCCGCGAAGAACTCTCGGCTGCACTTCGCACGATTTTGCGCGAAATCGAGTCCGGATCCATTTCGTCTTCGGCGGCGTAATTTGTCGGTTCTCGGCGCCCTTCAGGACTGCGGAACATAGCACAGACAATTCTGAGGCGCTTAAGCTGTTACTGATTTCCGCGCCGCCAGCCCCAGCATCAGTCTCGAAAATCCGGTCATCATTAGATTCACGCCAACCAGTGTTCCGATTGCCCACACCGAGCTCGACGGCCAATGGAAATAGATTAGCCCACCGAGCAGCAACGTTATCAGGCCGTTCATTAGAAGCCAGCCCGAGCCGGCTTGACCGCGCGTGCGAAAATAGGCTACGAGTTCAAACACGGCCGCGACCAGGATGATTACGCCCAGCAGCAGAGTCAAAGATCCCAGCCCCAGCAGCGGGTGCCACAGAAAATAAAGTCCGCCCACGAGGTACAGAAGTCCGACCAGCATATGCCACAGTACGCGTCCGGCGCCCCCTCCGCTGAAGGCTGCCACCAAATGCGCGCCGCCCCCGAAAATCAGCAGCCAGCCAACTAACACCGTCACCGCCAAACCCGCAACTCCGGGTTCAACAATCGCCATGATCCCGAGAATGATGAACGCAACGGCCATCGCAATATACAAGCCGCTCGTTTTCTTAACGAATTTCTCCGCTCCCTGCGATCCCTGGCTTGGATTTGCTGTCGCCATTTCGCACCTCCAATTGAGCCCGTCTGTCGCGATTGCCGCTCGCTGGACACGGGCAACATTTGTTCCTTTGAGCGTAACCGGGGCGATTCTACCCCGAAGATTCGTCGCGCGACCACAGGTTCTTTTTCGAACGAGCTGAACTGCTCTTTGCGAACCAGTCGCTCCGGTTAGCTTTTTTTCAAGAGGAAGATCATTTGTTCTGCGGTGTGGTCCAACGGCGTCTCGGCGAACGAGCCATATTCGGTTGCTGGTTCCGGCCGCGCGAGCCGGAAGCACGGGGCCGCCAGAAGCTTCAGCCAAGTCGAGACAGAACGGAAGATCCATCAAACCCTGTTTTGTCGCATAAGCCGCGTCGTAATGTTTGGCTGCAACGCTGTACGATTCGACAGCGGCTTTTTTCACGTTTCCACGGTTACGCGGCTTGCGACTTGTTTTTGTTGCACGCGGCGTCATATTCTTCGCTCGCTCGCTATGATCTTTACTCCCAGCAAACTGCTGCTCACGGTCGATTTGGCCGGGACGCTTTTATTTGCAATCGAAGGCGCGCTGGCTGCGGTCGCGGCGAACCTTGACCTCTTCGGCGTGATGGTGCTCGCATTCGCTACGGCACTCGTGGGCGGAATCATACGCGACGTGTTGATCGGCGCTGTACCGCCTGCGTCACTTCGCGATTGGCGCTATCCGGCCGCTGCGTTTGCCGGCGGCGCGATCGTTTTCTTCTTGCACCCTGTGATTCGGCAAGTTCCCGCTTCCGTTATTATCACCCTCGACGCCGCGGCGTTGGCGCTGTTTGCAGTGGCCGGCACGGAGAAGGCGTTAGTTTACGAGATGCATCCGCTTGTTGCCGCTTTGCTCGGAACAATCACCGGGGTGGGCGGCGGAACAGTGCGCGATGTTTTGCTGGCGCAAGTTCCAGCGGTTTTGCGGGCAGATATATATGCCAGTGCGGCGCTTGCTGGAGCAATAGTTATGATCGTGGCGACGAAACTGCGGCTTCCACCAACACTGGCGGCAATTCTGGGTGGGCTTGTTTGTTTTTCGCTGCGGGTAATTAGTGTGTGGCAGCACTGGAGCTTGCCGCAAGCTATCGGCAGTTGAAGAGCGGCGGTGGCGCTCGCGGATGAATTGGCGATGCGATCGCGATTGTGATTGTGAAGCGCGAAGTGTTAGCTGATATTCTGTCAGTCGATGGATCTCACTTCGCGGCAAATCTCGACGCTTGAACGATTGTATAAGCGGGATTTTCAGATTGTAGCTTTCCCCATGTATGCGAATTACGTCGGGGTGCGCAGAGGCAATTGCGCTGCGCTGTTGGCTCCAGTGGTGGGCGGCTCGTTCACGGTCCACGGCCAGCCGGCATATCTTGTAGGCGGGAATTTCAGCGTGCGTATAACGCAGCGGGGCCGCGACTGGTTCGTGTGGAAAAAAGATAAGCTTGAAACGACGCAAGCGCGACTCGACGAGCTCGAGGCGTTCTCTACGGAACTTGCGGAGCTGCTTCTACGTCACGACTGAAAAGTTTCGACGCCCTTTTAAGCCGCTTCCGAGGGCCTCGACTTTCAAATGCCCTGGCGCTAGCCTTTCTGTATGGACATCGACTGGATTCGCGACTACTGCCTCGCGCTCCCACACACAACTGAGAAAGTTCAATGGGGAGACGACCTCGTGTTCAAGATTGGCGAGAAGATGTACGCGATATTAGCGCTCGAACCCGGCGATCGATGGCTTGGATTTAAATGCGCACCAGAAGATTTTGCTACGCTCGTTGAACGACCTGGAATTATTCCTGCGCCATACCTGGCCCGTGCGCATTGGGTATCACTCGAGACAAACGATCTGCTTTCGCGTAACGAAGTCGAGCGCTTGATAAGCCGAGCGTATTCGCTAATCTTCGTGAAATTGCCTAAGAAAGTGCAGGCCGGTCTGTTGGTCCGGAAAAAATCGAAAAGAATTACACCTCGTCGCAAGAGTGCGAGGAATGCCCCACGTCGCCGCAAAACCTGAGCGCGCGGCGGTTCCCGCAAAGGCAGATAGCTGTTGCGAGAAGCTTGTAACCGCGTCAGAGAGTAAAAAGTCCGCGTACAGTTGAAAGTTCAACACCGCTCAGCCACACTATGTGAATGAGCGATTCTTACGACGTGATATGTATCGGCGCCGGGCCTACCGGCCTTGCGAGCGCCATCGAAGCTAAGCGCGCACGACTGCGGCCACTTGTGATCGACAAGGGATGTCTGTGCAATTCGCTGTTTCATTATCCGATTAATTTGCTGTTCTTCACCACGCCGGAGCGCATGGAAATTGGCGATCTGCCCATGACTATTTCCGGAGGAAAACCGACTCGCGGCGAAGCGTTGAAATATTATCGTCGCGCGGTTGAACACTATGGAATCGACGTTCGCCAATACGAGCGCGTGGAAAAGATAACAGGACATGATGGCGTTTTTGTAGTTCACGCGGTGGATGAAGATGGAGTAGGTCTCGAATATCACACTCGCAAAATTATTCTAGCCACTGGTTATTACGATTTGCCAAATGTCCTCGGTATTCCTGGCGAGGATTTGCCGCACGTCAGCCACTATTTCAGCGAAGCGCATCCTTACTGGAATCAGGACGTGGTGGTCATTGGCGGAAGAAATTCTGCCGCGGAAGCAGCCCTGGATCTATTCCGCTCCGGCGCCCGCGTTACTCTGATTCATCGCGGACCGGAGATGGGCAAGAGCCTGAAATACTGGGTGAAGCCCGACATCGAGAATCGTATACGCGCGGGAGAAATTCGCGCAATGTTCAATACCGAGGTTACGCGCATCGAGCCGGAGAAAGTGTGGGTGAAAAACGCAGACGGGGAACGCAGCGTCCCGGCCGTTCAGGTATTTGCTTTAACCGGCTATCATCCGGATTTCGATTTCCTGAAAGAACAAGGAGTTCGCCTGGATCGCGATTCGCTGAGGCCGGAAATCAATCCCGAAACTTTGGAGAGCAACATTCCGGGAATTTATCTGGCGGGAGTAATCGTTGGAGGAAAACATACCGCGGAGATTTTTATCGAGAACGGACGTTTTCACGGCCGCCAGATTATTGCCGCTATCACGGGGAAAGGGAAGTTGAACGAGAAACCGCCGGTTTCACCCCCCGGAGAATAGAGATATTTCCTGGAGATGGCGATTTTGGTCCAGCGCAATAGTTAACTTGAGGCTTTCTGTACTCCACTTATCCATTGCAGTTAGAAACGACCCGTTAAGCTCGGAAGTAGTCGCCGTTCGCTGAATTGCCTGTCATCCAACACTCTGCTAAAGTCAATGCGATGCCATCCATCGTGAAAGAAGTCGGGGAGACGTTTCTTACCCTTTGCAAGGGCTTCAGCGTGACGTTGCGCACCATGTTTCGTAAGCCCACGACGGAGTCCTATCCCGACGTGCCGGCGAGCGTTCAGCCACGTTATCGCGGAATCCACGTTTTGCAACGGGACGAAAATGGCCTTGAAAAATGTGTGGGATGTTTCCTGTGTTCGGCGGCGTGCCCTGCGAACTGCATTTACATCGAAGCTGCGGAAAATACGGATGCCAATCGCATCTCGGCAGGCGAGCGCTACGCAAAAGTTTATAACATCGATTACTCTCGATGCATTTTCTGCGGCTATTGCGTAGAAGCATGTCCGACAGATGCAATCACGCACGGTCACAACATCGAGTTAGCTCCTTCCGACATTAACGCGCTCATTTACCGCAAAGAACAACTCCTCGAACCTTGGCCGCCGCAGAAATCCAGCTCTTAGCCTGCAAAGCTGAAGCGCTTGCAAGCAGTCGCTACACATAGCGAACGTCGACTCGACAAGCTGAAGAATTCTGCGTCAATCTCGGACGATTTGATCTCCTGAGCGCGCTGACTCTTGCGTGGCGTGTGCCGGCGTATGGGAGCATAGCGAGCCGCGTGGGCATCGAGGAGCAAGTCTTGATCCAGCCGATTCGCTTTCAGTGCGGAGTGGTGCGTTTTCTAAATGGCCGTGTACGTATGAGTGAGTTTTAAAATTAACAGATTCGCATCGGGAAGCGCACAGGTATGCTTCTTCCCAGACGAATTCGGGAGCTCGCCTGGAGTTGTCTCCAGATCCCAAGCTGATTCTTTGGACGTCGAGATCGCCCGTCACACTTTCTGGAGTGGGTTGTCGTTCACTTCATCAAATCGCGTCACCTCTAAAGATCGCCAATTAATTTTAAAATAGATCCCTAATACCATTCTTCTCCGCTCGCCGCTGATGTCCCGGCCACTTGACGCGTAACGGCAGGTTCGCAATGGAGTCGCGGCGGGAAGAAAACGTCGAACACTCGATTTGAAACGCAGAAAGCCACGCGTTGGCGACGAAGCTTCTGTAGCAAAACTCCGTTACTTGTGCTTCTACCCGCGTAAATTAGTCCGCCCGTCAAGTTCATTTCGATTTGCTTCCCAAGCTTCAAAAACCGCCTCATGTATTGCGAAATCCCCCCTCCCATCGCGCCAACTAAACGAAGTCAGCAAACTTGGCACAAGCCACGGGGTGTGGGAATTAGTATTTTTTATGGAACATTTATACGACGGAGGAGCGGAAGCTCTGTACGACGGAGGAGCGCAAGTTCCCCGCAGCTATCGCGCAATGGAATCTGGCAGCGTATCAGCAAGAGATTGACTCGGCCAGGGCTCATGAAGAACGAAGAATTCGGCGCTAATTGAAGTAAATGCCAGATGGATGAGCTACCGAAAGTGGCTTATACATCGTTGCAACCAGGATCGTGCAATCTTAGAACGCGTGGAAATGTTGGCCATACATTGCCCATTCATCATCTCGATTTTCAAGCTGCTTAATTGACGTTGTGAAGGTTCTGGATCGTTGAAACGGGAAGACATAGTGGCAAATTCATCGTTTCGCAAAATGTGGCTGAGCGATTCTGTCCGATCGGGACGCGCCACTCGGCAATCTTTCGTGAAGCCGTACATGTCGAAAGAAATTAAGAGGTCAAATCTGACTATTTCGATAATGCGGTTCGGAGCTGGTAGCAAAAAGCCCAGGGCAAGTGCGGACTCTGAAATCAAAGGCGCATGTAAACCATGAATAGGCGATGCAGAGGCCCGGCAATCCGCAGGCCTGTCCCTTGGATTAGCCAATAACAGACAAATGCGTGCGCAACGCAATCGAAGGCATTGAAATGGAACGAGTCGGCATTCTTAATCTAGAGGTCTGCGCCGCGGCCAAATCGCATCGACGTGCATTTGGCCCTATTCAGAAGAATGGATCGGAATGGAATTACTTCGAACGAGGCAAAGACCAAGACGATGTAAACGTCGAGGCTGGCATGGGAACGAGTGTAGCGAAAAAAGCGATTGTCCAAGCACATGGCCAAGGCAGGCCTTTATTTGTACGAGCTAGACGACGCGTCGACGAAGCTGAGTTTCGGCGAACGACGCTCGAATTGAAAACAATGGCCGGTTGTGCACATTTCGAGGAATCGGGATTACCGGATTTGGTTTCTTCGGCCCTGGCGCTTGGCCGACCGCCTCTGATACCCCGGACTCCGCGACATGGCTGCGGCGAGGGCGTACATCATTCTCTTTCCCCGGAGATATTTCTGAAAATGGTACGACAGTCGGATGAAAAGAATTGCAACTTAAGGTCTCCGTTAAACATTCACCGACGCGAGAGTGCGCCTCGGAGCCAACAGGAACAGATTTATCGGCAGTATCGAGGACAAGATTACAGGTCCCCGAGTCGATCGCAACACCTTGCGAACGAACATCATGTTCCAGAAAAGTCAACGCGTCCTCGGCTCGAGAAGATAGACCGGGATGCTCGGTCAAAGCTTTCTCGCTTAGAGCAGCGGGCTTTGGCTCTGGACGATCCCGCGGTGAGCCGTTTAATTGTACCGGAGCGCGAGAATGCGAGTCCGCGGAAAGCGCGGGCCGGTCGAACAGCGGCATTGCACGAGGAGGAAGTGCGGGGGTTTGTGATGGGTAATCGAAATCGGTCAATTCCAAGTGTTCTATTGGGATCGCATCGGGATCTTGGGCGCGACGGCATTTAAGAATCCAGCGCGCGGTGCGTAACTGGGTTTCGGACTCGACCCATTCTTCCAGGACTTCTAGAGCTTCGCGTCGAAGATTCGCAACCTGCCCTTGCCTGGAAAGCACAAAAGATTCCAATCCGGCTTGTGAGGAGGTAATTAAATACTGGAGCGGCGGTTGTGCAATGACCATGGGAAAAATCTCCTGGTACAGAAGTTTCAAAATAGAAACGAAGCCGATCTGTCAGCATAGTAACAATAGGAGTGCGTAACTTACTAGTACCCTAGTGTCGTAGTACGCGGCTACGGGTGTGTTTGGACGCTAACTTTTCCACAAGATGTTAACAGCTCAAGTCACGGCAATAGCGGACGCAGCAAGGAAACAAAAGAGGCGAAGAACGGATGCCGAGGCGCGAGGCGAACGGTAATTGAGCGAATGTGAGCCGTAGAACTGCGGAATGCTCCCTGGTGCGAGGAGGACAGATGCGTCAGAGGCAGAAACCAATTTGTCGGGCAAGCGAACGCCGAGAAAAAGCAACGAGTTTAGCCATCTTGTTGCAAAGGCGGAGAGAGCGCGGACGCGAGTTTATGCGCCGCTGGCGCGCAGATCCCGAGCATCGGGATATCGAGCGCGAAAGACGCGACCAAGGTTACGTCAAAAAGAAATTGCGCAGCGCAGAACGACTACGCCAGCACCCGTACACAGGAGTGCACGGGCAACCCTTGTGCGGATTCTGCGGGTTGGGCAGACCGGTGGAGATAGTTGAAAGGCTGCGCATATCGCAGGATTGCGAAGAAGAGTACATAAAGGTATTTGTCCCGTATTGCGGACATTGCTGAAGAAAGGCGCGATGAATCTGCAAAGATCTCCGCGCGAGCGACGAATGTGATGCGAGAGAAGGACTTCAGCACCGGGTTGCGCGGCGTACTTTTCGAAGCGAAGCACCATGCGCGAATGGGCTCAGCCGTGTGGCTTTACGGATGGCTAGTGCTGCGACAGACGCATCAGTCCGGCGATCTCGGATGGGTATTGGGAGGCGCGCCGATCACCTACCGCGAGATCGAAGCGGAGACTGGTTTCAATCCGCGAACGCTGGAGCGTTGGTTGAGGGATCTTCGCCGTGAAGGGTACATAGAGACCACTTCGATGCAGCAGGGGATCAGTATCCGCATAACAAAGGCCAAGAAATTTCCACAGGGAGTCCGCAAATCTGCGGAGGGTGTACGCAAAAGTGCGGGCGGTAGTACGCGAAGTTGCGGGGCAAATACCGAGCAACCCTTTGTGCGCGAAGAATTTGCGGGGCGGATGAATAGCTTATCAATAGTAAGAATGAAAGAAATAGAAGCGCAGCGTCAAAGCTGTGGAAATCTCAAGGAAGAGCAACAGTACAACTCGAATCAAGAACCAAATGACACAAACTACGGACGTCAAAAACACAATCCTTCCGGTTTAGAAAAAAACCGAAACCACAGCAACCACCCAGTACAAGAGCGAGAACGAAGTCAACATCAACAGAGCCTTTGGGAGCTGCGTTTGCGCCAGCAATTGTTGCGTGCCGAGCGCGACGAAGAAGTGCGACGCGAGCTTGCCGTAGGAGGCTGGCCGGGAGACCCACGCCGATGAGCGTATTCACACGTTTGCGAAAGGAAGTTGGCCACGGAGGGAACATTCCAGCGGGATATCAGCTGGCGTGGTACGAACCGCGCCGGCGCACGGGGATTTATTTTCCGGCGCCATTGCACTGGGTGTTTCGAATGCTGCGAGAGATCAATCACCGTTTGCAGCTCGCTGTGCGCGCTCCGTACATCGAGCGCGAAGAAGTATTTCAAATGCAGCGAGCCCATCGCGAACGCCAGCGCCTTGCGGAAGAGTACGCGCGAGGATACGTCGTCGGGTGGCACGAATGTTTTCACACATGTCTGGATGCGGTGGAAGAGGAAATCGCGCGCGTGGACGAAGCGTGGGGAGCGGGGACACTTTTGCCCGCGCCGAAACCTCCGCGCACAAATTAACGCTAGGCATTTAATTCTTTCTACGAGGAGCTGCTAATGAAAGCTGCTGAAATGTTCAACGAATGCCACGCGCGTTACCGCGGCTTGCACGAGTGGCTCGACGATTCGCTCGGGCAAGTGCGCGCGTTGGATTTGGAATCGCCATCCGCGGGATACCAGTGGCGGCCGGAACGATCGCGCGCTTGCGAATATGTAGCCGACTTCGAGCGAATCGGGCGGCATGCACTGAAGCGTCCGGAATGGAAAGGACGCCTTAAATTATTTGAGATTTATTTTCTGGGCGGCGTTGATTACCGCCGAGCGATTTCGCTTGTGGGCGTGGCTGAAGGAACGTTCGACTACTGGTTGCAGGAAGTGAAGAAAGCCGCGGGACGTGAATACTCGCGCACGGGACTGTATCCGCCGTCGCATTATTTTCAGTCAACGCACGCGAATTTAGCTGCGGGCCACCAGGCACGATAACGGCCGGTTCTAGGGGATACCACTAAGTTCGAGGAGCCGCTGCGCTAAAATCAAAGCGGGTTTTCTTTTACCAATTGCACAGTCGAGCAGAGACATCTGCGCCGATGCTCTTTATAATCTGCTCTGTGGTTGCACTCGGCGCGGCCATCAAATGTCTTTAGTGAGGATCGATGAAGGCTGGCGAAAACATTTTGGTTACGGGGGCGGGGGGCTGTATTGGTTCAGTATTGGCCAGAACGCTCGCAAAATCGACTGCTCGACGCTTAATCTTGCTCGATAACGCGGAGCATGAGCTGCATGAAATTGAATCCGCGCTCAGCAGCGTCGAAGATTGCATCCCGCACACCGCCATCCTTGGCGACATTTGCGAGGCTGCGTTGCTCGCCGAAGTGTTCGAAGAGCATCGGCCCCACACGATTTATCATGCTGCCGCGTTCAAGCACGTTTCGATGATGGAGAGGAATCCGCTTGCGGCGATTCGCAACAACGTATTTGGAACTCTCACGCTGGCTCGCACGGCTGCCGAGTACGGCTCGGAACAACTCGTGATGATTTCCACGGATAAAGCGGTGAATCCTCGAAGCGTGATGGGAGTGTCCAAGCGGCTGGCAGAGCTCATTTTGATTCATTGCAGCGATAGGGACACGCGAATGAAAGCCGTGCGACTCGGAAATGTATTCGGTTCGCGCGGAAGCGTTGTCCCGCTCTTCGCGGAACAGATTGCGCGAGGCGGTCCGGTGACCGTGACTCATCCGGACGTCAGCCGCTATTTCGCGACGCTGAGCGTAGCGGTGGACATTATTGTGGCTGTCGCAAACGAGAGGGACGCCGGAATCTTTGTCGCGGAAGTTGGGGAGCCGGTAAAAATCGTGGACCTCGCGCGCGAGTTAATAAAGGACGCCGGGTTAATGCCGGGGAACGAAATAGCTATCGAGTTCACAAAACTTAGTCCTGGAGAAAAGCTGCGCGAGGAAATGGTTTCCTCCAGCGAATCAATCGAGCCCGCTCACGATACGCGATTACGCCGGATTCGAAGTCCGGAAATCGATGCCGATTTATTTGGCGCGCAAATTGAGGGGCTCGCTCGCATCGTCGAGCGCCGCGACCTGGCTCCGCTCGCGGAGGCGCTGGTACGTCTCGTTCCGGAATATGAACCAAGCGGATCGTTGCTCAGGGCGAAGCGGCCGCTCGTTCGCGCAGCAGCGAAATAATACTCGGCAACGATGAAACGCAGAATCGCGGTGATTTATGGACGCGACGAAGGCGACGTGACACGCATTCCAGTATTGGGTTCGTAGCGCCGCATTTTGGTGCCCCATCGTGTTTTGTTTCACAATCTGGCGAAGGCTGCCGGCCTGCCTGCCGGCCGGAACGGCTGAAGTCCGCGCTACGGAAGCAGATGAGCGGATCGCGAGGTACAGGGGATAGATGAAACGCAACATCGCCGTGGTCACAACTTCTCGGGCCGACTACAGCCATTTGTATTGGCCGCTGCGAGATCTTTCCGCGCGTCCGGATGTGGACCTGAAAATCATCGCCCTGGGCGCGCATCTATCGCCTGAATTCGGCGCCACTATTCGTGAAATCGAGAGTGACGGCTTTGAGATTGCCGAACGCATCGAATGCTTGCTTAGCTCTGACACAGATATTGGTATGGCAAAAACAATCGGCGTCGCCGCGCTCAGCCTTGCCGACGCACTTGGACGCATGCGTCCCGATTTGCTTCTGCTCATCGCCGACCGCCACGAAATGCTCGCGCCCGCTTCGGTGGCCTTGGCGCTGCGCATCCCCATCGCGCATATCGAAGGCGGCGAAATTAGCGAAGGCGCAATCGATGACGCGGTTCGCAACGCGCTCACGATGATGAGCCACATTCATTTCACTTCAACACAGGCTGCGCGCGAACGAGTGATATCGATGGGTGAAGAGCCCTGGCGCGTTCATCGGGCAGGAGCGCCGTCGCTCGATCATTTGCGTCGGCAAACGCTTTACACTCGTGAGCAAGTCGAAGAGCGGCTCGGCGTCGCGCTGAAGCATCCGACGATTCTGGTTGCGTATCATCCGGTCACACTTGCAACCGATACTGTGCGCGAAGCGGACTCCTTGTTTGCCGCTTTGCAAGCGCTTTCCGATCGAATTCTCTTCTGCTACCCGAACGCCGACGCCGGAAGCCGCAATCTAATTGAGCGCGCTCGCTCGTTCGCGACGTCGCGCGAAGGCGCTCGGGTATTTGTCAATCTCGACGCGCTAACTTATTGGAGCTTGTTGAGGCAAGTTGAAGTGTTGCTCGGAAATTCGAGTAGCGGAATTATGGAGTCAGCTTCTTTCGCGTTGCCGACAGTGAACATTGGTATCCGCCAGCAGGGCAGGGAACGCGCGTGCAACGTGATCGACGCCGCGCCGGACACGGCCTCGATACTTGCCGCGATCGCCAAAGCGAAAAGTTCCGCATTCCGCGGCAGCCTTCAGGGCATGACCAACCCGTATGGCGAAGGATTTGCGTCGGGAAAAATCGTGGAGGTACTAACGACTATTCCACTTGGCGAAGAATTGCTGATGAAGCGTCACGCACCGATGTACAAAGAGTCCGGGGCGGCTAAATCTGCGGGGTTACGGTAATCGCAAAGCGACGGCATGCCGCCGCGCCCCAAAGTGTATCTGCTCGTACGGAGTGCGGGAGGTTGCTCTGCTGTCGTGCAAATATTCGCCAGGATAAGAGTTTTGGCCTTCGTAGGGCCGCACTTCAGTGCGGCATCTTGATTTGGTTCGCAGAAACATCAAAGGCTGCCGGGCTAAAGCGCGGCGCTATGAAAGCGATTCGAGAGCGATGCGAAAGCGCTATGAAGCATAAGGAAGCGCATCAAAGTTCGAAGAAAGCGTAAGGAAGGATTATCCGTACGACTGAAAATCATCCCAGAATTGAGGCCAGGGTTCGCGCGGCGGCCCGCACACAAAAATATCGGGATGGTCCTCGCTCTCCTCATTCTTAATTCCGTAAGGATTGCCATTGTGTCCCGCGAGCCGGCAGGACTGAAACATTTTCTCCACATACTCGCGCGGCAGCCCCACCACGATCAGAGTTTTCGGCGGTGGATTGCCGTAGCCGCGAAACCACGCGGAATTTGTGCTGCTGATCGTTTCGGGCAGCCCGTAGGCCGGGCCTAGCAGGTCGATGGAGCCGGTTTCCCCGTAATTGCCCACCACGATTCCGTAACTGCTGCGCTCCTGGGCCGACAAAGAATCGCGGACCTTCGCCACTGCCGCCACTAAATCAGTCCATCCGATTTCCTCGCGCAAATCCCCGTTATTCCGCAACGCGAAATTGTCCTTTGAAATTACAGGATTAACGGGGACGATAAACGCGCACGCCAGCACTCCGCCAACCGCCAGCGCCGCGAACGTAACCCCCTCCACTGCGCGCGACCACACTCGCGAAAGCGAAGCGATCCATCGCTGCCACATCACGCTGCCTCCGGCAAACAGCATCGGGTACGCCGGAGCCAAATAGTAACCGCGTCCTTTGGCAAAAAAGAAAAGCGCAAATTCCGTCACATAGAGCCAAGCAAGCAGCCGGTAACGTTTTCCATCATGCACGGCGAAAAAATAATAAAGCCCCGCGATCCACAGCGGAGCGATAAATGGATTTGTGCCGACCATAAACTGGTCGCGCACAAAGCCGTCTGCGCGGCCTTGTCGCACGTCGCGCGCATGAATGTGACGCAAAAAATGCAATGAGATGAAATCGTGCCGTATCTGCCAGATCAGGTTCGGAAGAAAAATCAGGATTGCTAACGCGGCGCCGCACCATAGCCACGGACTTTTCAGATAACGACGCGCGGGTGTGAGCAAAGTCCCTGCCACAATTCCCACGACGAAAAAGCCCATGGTGTATTTCGTCATCATGCCCAGGCCGATTCCGGCACCGACGCCCAGCCACCAGCGTGGATCGTCCGACTTGAGTAACCGAATCAAACAATAAGCAGTCAGCACGCACCACAAATAGTCGAATGAGGAATACTGGAATTCGGTTCCTTCGAATAGCGGCAAAGGAGACACCGCGACGGCCAATGCAGCCACCACTTGCGCCAGGCGCCTGGCTCCGAGTTCGCGCGCCATCAATCCGGTGATGACCAGCGCAACGGCTTGCGCCAACACCGAAAACATTCGCAGTCCGACCAGCGAAGTGCCGAACATCGCCAACCCGATTCGTTCGATGAATGGCGTGAGCGGCGGATAAGCCACGAAGCCCCAGTCCATGTGACGCGCGTCGTCCAGCACCTGAAATTCATCGCGATGAAAGCCGTATCTGCCGTTGGTGGCGACGTGCAGAATCACCATGCCGAGCGTTATCGCGCAAAGCGTGAGAACGTCCCCGCGCGCAGAAGTCAGTTCATCGCGCGTCAGCGCCCCGCGTTGTTGCTCCGCGAAATGTGGCTCAGTACCGCGCAAGTTGTCGTGTTGCATATTTCTATCGCGCCCTGAAAGGTTAGATCTGCAATTCGCGGACAAACATTAGCACACGCGCAGTGAAACGCGGTTCATCTGCGGAAAGTTCAATATGCTGAAGTTTGCACCCGGAATGGGCGCTTATGCCGATCTTCGGACGCAAGTATTCGGGCGTTTATCAAGCTCAGAAAAAGGCGATCCGGCAGCGACGGCAGAAGCGGTCCTGAAGATTGTAGACGCGCCCGAGCTGCCGTTGCGATTCATCGTCGGCAGCGCAGGCTTGCCTGCGGCGCGCAGCCTACGCTGCTCGCACGGCCACCTGGGAGGCGTGGGAGGCTGTCTCAAACGGAGCGCAAGGCGAGCCACAGAAAATTACGGTTGCCCGTTCTAGCTGACGGGGCCGGGCCCGGGCCCGCTAACCTTGTTGACGAAAGCGATGGCCGGACGCCCGGGCTCAGCCTTGGGCGTCTTTTTCTTTGGCTTTTTCACTTCGCGTCGGCCTTTATCTTTGTTTCCCATTTCCTCAGCATGCCATAGTTTCGAAATGGCTGCGATACTTCTTGTAAAACTTCACCTACCATTCATCCGATAATGCGCCCCTGGTCTTATCCTATTTTCTTGCAGCGATTTGCAGGATAGCCTTGGCGCAACTTCCTCTGGCCGGGAGGGTTCAAAGATAGGTAACAAGAACGCGCTCAGGTTATTTACAGGGAGGAAGATGAAACCTTCTGAAACCTAAGCTCGTCTAGGTGAATCTTATAGGTAGGAGGCATACAGTGATAACGATTCCGGCTCTAACTAAGCGCGAAGTCACATCCCGCGCTAATCGTTCAGAATTTTCCAAGCCTCGTTTAGCGCGGCAATTTCTGGCATTTCTTTTGGCCATAGGATTATTGTTTGCCACTTTGCCGCAAAATGTAGTTGCCGCGCAGGAAAACCAGGATCAAGACCAGACTGCGCAAGATCAAGCTCCTCAGCCACCTGACGCTGCGCCTGCATATACACCGCAGACGCCGGATCAGTTGGACCAGCTGGTGGCACCCATCGCTTTATATCCGGATTCGCTGGTGGCGCAGGTTCTAGCCGCGTCCACTTTCCCGGCACAAATCGTTGAAGCGGACCGCTGGGTCCAGGCGAATCCGGATCTGAAGGGTGACGCGCTAGGCCAAGCTGTCGATCAGCAACCTTGGGACCCCAGCGTGAAGGCACTCTGCGCTTTCCCGACCGTACTGGGAAATATGGACAAAAATATTTCCTGGACCTCGTCGCTGGGCGACGCTTACTACAACCAGCAGCAAAACGTGATGGACGCCATTCAGCGCATGCGCCGAAAAGCGGAAGCGGCCGGCAATCTGAAATCGACATCGCAGCAGACTGTCCAGGATCAAGACAATAATGTTGTGATTCAACCCGCTCAACCTGACGTGGTCTATGTTCCGGCCTACGACCCCTGGGTCGTTTACGGATACCCGGTTGCGCCGTGGCCCTATTGGTACAACTATCCCGGCATTTGGTTTGGCGGCCCGTACCTGTCCTTTGGACTTGGCTTCGGTATCGGATGGTTCGGCGGTTTCGGATGGGGATGGGGACATTGGGGATTCGATTGGCACAACCATTACGCGATCTACAACCATAACCGCTACTACTCACATTCCAACACCTTTTACAATCGCAACAATTACTACCGCGGGGGCGGAGAGCGTGGCGTTGCAAATAACGTGAACCGCGGAGTTGCGCGAGGCGGAGAAGTTAACCGCGGCGGCGCAGGCAGCCACCCATTTAACGGGGACAACCGCGCAGCGCGAGGGTTTGGCGAATCGCGCGGTCAATCGAACACGCGCTCCGGTGCTTTCAGCGGCTATAACCACGGCGGAGAAACTCGCGGCTTTTCGTCACGCGGGCAATCCAGCTTCCACGGCGGTGGGGGTGGTTTCCACGGCGGCGGTGGCGGCGGACATCATCGCTAATTTCAATTCCACGTTGCGATAGCGCCACCAGCGCTATCGCAACTATTTATGACCCTTCGAAATTCATAAATGGAGAAAGAACATATGCGCAACGCGAAGTTGAACCTCCCAAATGTTCAGTTATCCGGTTTTTTCACGGTGGCGATAGCCGCCTTTCTTCTGCTGTCTTGTGTTTCTCCCAGCGCAATGGCCCAGCAACCGGGCCAGAAAATATTTTCCTCAGCGGACGAAGCCTCCCACGCGCTCGTGCGCGCGCTGGGCAATGACGACAATAAAACGCTGTTGCAGATCCTCGGCCCAGACGGGAAAGAGGTTGTCTCATCCGGGGATCCCGTCGAAGACGAGGCCACCCGTGCCAATTTTGTGAGCAAATTTCATGAAATGCACCGGCTGGTCGTCGAGCCCGACGGTACGACCACCCTTTATATCGGCGCGGAAAATTGGCCCACTCCAATCCCGTTGGTGAATAAAGGCGGCAACTGGTATTTCGACACCGCCGCGGGCAAGCAAGAAATCTTGTACCGCCGAGTTGGAAAGAACGAAATGTCTGCCATCAAGGTTTGCCAGGAGTTGGTGGCGGCGCAGAAAGAGTATTTCGCGAAGGAACATAACGAGTACGCCCAGAGGTTTGTCAGCGACGAAGGCAAACACGACGGGCTCTACTGGCTGGGCACCAACAATGAATTTGAAAGCCCGATCGGCCCGCTGGTCGCCAACGCAGGCAGCCCGGGCGACTTGGCAAAGAACCTTCAAACCGGCCCGGTCCCGTTCCGCGGTTATTACTTCCGCATTCTCACTCGCCAGGGGAAACATGCCTCCGGCGGCGCGCAAGATTATGTGGTAAACGGAAAGATGACGCGCGGTTTTGCGTTCGTCGCCTATCCTGCCGAATATCGCAATTCCGGTGTGGTGACGTTCGTCGTCAGCCAGGACGGAGTTGTTTACGAGAAGGACCTAGGTCAGCGCACGGAAACTTTGGCTAAGGACATGAAGGGATTCGACCCCGATTCCAGTTGGCAAAAAGCGGAACAGCCGCCAGCACAATCCGCCAGCGAACAACAACCTCAGTAACATTGAAGCGGATCTGAGCGCGGGGTCACACTTGCCGCTCAGCAATTCCTCAAACCACATTTCCGCGAATTTGCCGGCGCATTGCTTCGCACCGGACCGTGAGGTATATATAGCTCGTACTTCTATTCAGCGCGGAAGGATCGAAATGAGCTGCTACTTCGTAGTGGAAAGTGAAGTAACCGACGACGGCTGGGTCGCGGACTACCTCAAGAATGTAACGCCGATGGTCGAGCGCCGCGGTGGCCGCTACTTGGCGCACACCAAGGACGTGAAAAGATTAGAAGGCCAGCGAAAACTTCTTCCGCTCTTTATCATCATCGAATGGCCTTCCAAAGAGGTTGCCGAAGAGTTTTACCATAGCGCAGAGTACAAGCCCTACCGTCACAATCGCATCACCGGCGCCAAAAATGAATTCCTGCTGGTAGCCGGCGAAGACATCGCTTTGGCCGAGCTTCCCACGGATTAACTGGCAGCTACGCTTTCGTCTCGCCGCCCTTTCGCCGACAAACATGCGAAGGCGGGATGCCGGGCTAAAGCCCCGGCGCCACGACGGCAAAATCCACTCCAGTTTAGAATCGGCATCGCAGCCGCGCAAGACCAAAAGTCAGCGATGCATCCAAGGAAGCTGGTTCTTATGCGAGAGCGCCAGCAAGTCCATCGAAACGGCCACGGCGCAGTGCACGCAAACCCCGCCCCAAATCGATTTATATTTCAACGCGAGCCAGCCCAGAACGAATCCCGCCACCACCGACGCGGCCGCCTCCGGCGCCGGCTTGGTGAAATGCAGCATCATGTAAGGCATCACCGACACAGGAACCGATAACACTCCCATGTATCGAGACAACCCTCCCACCAGAAATCCGCGAAAGAAAAATTCCAGCGCGATGAATTGCCCTGCGTACATTCCTTCCCACATCAGAAAATCTTTCCACGAACGTCCCGCCGCCGGATACATCGGATAGAAAGTGTAAAAATCCTTCGTCTGCGAAACTATCCAGATCACCGGAAATACCGCGACGAACAGTCCCACATAAATCCAAAAATGCTTCGCGAAGCCGCTGAACGAAAGATTGCAATCGCGCAGGCCCTTCGTCCGCATACAAAGCATCGCAATTACCGGGATCAATACAAAGCTGATGAGAATCCACATCACCCACCACGCTTTCACGCGCAACACCCAGTACGGGTCAGGCTCGTAAGGACTTGGCGGATACAATCGCGCGTAGGTTTCCTCGGCGCCCACAAATTCCAGCAAAAAAAGTGAAAGACAAGCCGTCGCGCAAATTACGCAGACCGCGCGCAGGTCCGCTTTCGTGATCAATTCGTGAATCGACCGCGGAGACTTCCATGGTTTCGTACTCGCCGGCACAGTTTCACTTCCCGCAACCGAATTCCGCACACTGCCGCGCGTTCCCGCGGATTGCCGCTCGCGTCCCTTGCGTGAAGCGGTAGGCCGATCCTGATGAAGCGGTGGCAAGCGGTACTTCAGACCACGCCCAGACGTCGCAGAACTACGGATACTCATTGGGCTCCATTTCTCTTGTAGGGGCGCAGCATGCTGCGCCCGTCGCAGATACTCGGCAATCTTCCAGCGTCGCACACCAGCCGACGTCCTGCGCCCATCGGTATCGTTCCATTCAGAAAAAGACGAACGGGGATGATATCACCGAGTGACTTCAGTACTGCGATTGATCGCTAGTGGGCTTGACCGGGTCAGGTTTCAGCGGAAGTTCCATTACGATGGCAGATTCGTCAGGTTCGAAATAAAAATGGGGAACGGTCCCGCGAATCTGAAAGCCCATCTTCAGATTCAGCTCAATCATCGCAACGTTGCTCGCTCGCGTGTTGGTTACAATCACTTGGAAACCCTGCTGCTTCGCAAACTCAATCTGCCACTGCTTCTGCTTCGCGCCGTAGCCTCGACGGCGAAATTCCGGTAGCACGCCGGTAGTCATTATGTGCAAGCAGCCCGGGCGCGGTTCGATGTCAAAGTCCGTATCGCGCAGAAACGCCGAGCATCCCACTATCGTCCCGTCCACAACCATCCAGTAAGATTCGAACTCAGCCCATTCTTCCGCGGAAAACAGGTCCGCAGGGAAGGGAGCAAAGATCCTGCGGTCAATTTCGAAGAGCAGTTCAAGCTCATCCGGAACGATGACTCTCCTGAATTCAATCCGCTCGCGTTGCGAAACATTTTCCATTTGTTTAGCGGTCTGCGAAGAGCACTTGACACAACCGCGTTCATGCCGGACCGGATGATATCATTGCGTAAGCGCCTTTCCCGTTGATCGGCGCAATCAGAATTGCGTTGACATTTGCGCTACTGGATGTTTTTGTACTTACAGATGAGGCTGAGAGCTGGTTTCTTTTATTCCGCGGCAATCCTGATTTTCTTCGGCGCGCTTTATTTGCTCACGAAGGCTTTTGACCTGCTGAACAAGCCCAGCGACACTGCTGTTTTCGGCGGAATCCTAATCATCGTCGCGCTGATCGCGCTGGTGCCTTCTGCATTGCACTGGATTTGGCATCATCACGTAACGCCGCACGCCTACCCTGTGCGAATGAGAAAAGAGGAAAAAGATGCAAATTGAAATGAATCACGCGATTCACTTTCGCAAGGTGATCGCGCTCGCCGTCCCAGTTCTAATCGTCGCGTTGTTTTTTGCCGGATGCGCTACCAGAATCGGCCCCGGCCGCGTAGGAATTAAAGTGGACCTCGCCGGAACGCAGCGCGGTGTGGAAGACCTGCCCATACGCACCGGATGGGTCTTCTACAATTTTCTTTCGTCCACCATCGTTGAGTATCCCACCTCGATCCAAACCGCGAAGTGGACCAGGGACTTGAACGAAGGCTCGCCCACCAACGAAGAAATGTCGTTCAACACCAAAGACGGCCTCACTGTGTACGGCGATCTATCCGTTTCCTACCATTTGGAAGCTGCCAAGGTTCCCGCCTTCTACGTGAAATTCCGCAACGACAATATCGATCAGTTCACGCACGGCTTTCTGCGCAACGTGGCGCGCGACGCTATTAACCGCACCGGCTCGCAATACACCGTGCAGGAAATCATGGGAGAAAAGAAATCTGAGCTGGAGCTGGATTCGCGCAAGGATTTGCAGCAGCAAGTTACCGACATCGGCGTGGTCATCGACCAGTTCGGATTCATCGGCTCGCCGCGTCCGCCCGAGTCCGTAATCGCCGCCATCAACGCAAAAGTTCAGGCGCAGCAAATCGCGGTGCAAAAACAAAACGAGCTGGTGCAGTCGCAAGCCGACGCCGCCAAACTCGTCGCCGCCGCCGAAGGCCAAGCCAAAGCGCAAATCGCCATCGCGAATGGCGAAGCCGAATCGAACCGCCTGCGCGCCGCGTCCATCAGCGAAAATATTATCAAGTGGCAGCAGCTAGCCGTCACCGACCGTTGGATCGCCAAGTGGAACGGCGAAATGCCCTCGGTTCAAGCCGGCGGCAACATCCCCGGCATGCTGCTGGACATCAAGCCGCAACCCACAAAATAAGCGGTGGTGCCACGATTCGGCTTATCGCGTCGCAACGAGGCGCTGGTTTCGTAGGGGCGAAGCATGCTGCGCCCGCTGAAACTCTTAGCAACCTATAGCCGGAAACAGGGTTATTCCGAACGCTTACGATCTCTGTTCTGGAGTACCATTTCGCATAGGGTCCCTCCCACGAACATCGAAGTCTGTTTAAGCTACGCCGGATTTTGCTGAGAACATATCTCGGCGAGCAAGCAACTTCGCACTGTGTTCGCCGATTACTTTGCCGGCGCTTGGACCGGTTCGGACCAGTGGCAGTCGCGGAATTGCCAGCGACCATCGCGATATTGCGCGACGCCCGTGAAGTATCCATTTTCTTCTAATCGGTGGCCGTCAGCCCACACTTGTACCTCATGATACGGAGCAGCCACCACTGCAAATTCGCGCGCCAGTGGGTCGATTCGCAAATCGTCGCCCCATTTCAGTTCAATCTGTTTGATGGATTTCGCGACCTGCTGAATTCCCGCAGTGGCCTCCGAGCTATTTGCGAAAGCCATCTGGCCATCGACAACCATGAAGAACGCCGGCGAGTCGGCAAAATACTTCCGCCACGCTGAGGGGCCATCCTGCGTCACGTCGTGCGCAACGTGGCGCATAAAATCCTGCACGCCAGTCTCAACCGCAGCAGAGCTTCCTGCCGTCAGCGATTGCGCCTCCGCTGATGGAACGTAATATGTCTCGTATCCCGCGAGCGCCAATCCTGCCAGAAGAATCGCGCAAGCTGTCCCGCGCGTGGATGCTTTCCTCATGAGTTGAACTCCTTCTCGTAACTTCTCGCAATGGCAATCCCTGATCGGTGGAATGTACCACAGCGACTGTCGCCAAAGCCTAACTTGAGCCTGCGGCGGCGACTCTTTTACTTTGGCAAACGAAATACGCGCAATCGCAGCCAAAACATTGCTAGAATATTCGGGAGAAAATTAACTGGAGGCAATGATGGCAAAGACTGTAGAAGTGGAAATCACCTTCACCGACCGCACGTCCGGCCCCGGCACGTCCGCGGGCAAATCGGTTGTTACGGCAGGTAGCCTGGCTGCCGGAATCGGCCGCGGCGTCCGCGAAATCATGAAGAAGATGGACCGCAAGCAGCGTTTCGACGCGGCCAAGCACGGCATCAACGTCTCCGCAAAACTGACAGAAGGCGAAAGCGCATCCGCTAGCACGGAATCGGACGACGAAAGCGCGGACGCCGCCAACGCATAGCTAATTCGTTGGTCTGACGCCTACCCCAGGCTTCACCTAGCGAACGCGCCTAGCATTGCGGCTGCTCCGGCCCGAACCGGTCTTCCATATTGAACCGTGTAATTCGACGGAGCTTTGATATCGCAAGAAGGACGACCGAAAGCGAGATCGTCAATGCGGCGCACGCAACGACGAAAGCTCCGTCCACGCCCGACTCGCTGATCGGACGCGCAGAGAATGTGCCGGCAATGCCAGTCCACCAATAAGCAAACAGCCCAACGTCCATCATTGTGTGTCCGATCGTTCCCGGAATGAGCGACTTCGAGGACCAAGCGAGTAGGCCTAACAAAAGCCCCGCGCCAAAAACAATCGGAATCATCCCAACGAGCGCCCACGATTTCGTGAAATGTACCACCATGAACAAAAATGACGAGGTCGCGATTGCAACGGGTGCTCCATACCGTTGTTCAATTGGCTGCTGCATGTAGCCGCGAAAGCCAGTCTCTTCGCAAATTCCTGCCGAGACGGCGGAAATCACCACCGCGAGCCAGCGCAACTTAAGCGTGGGAATAAAAGAAAAATCGTAGCCGTGCCGGAATGCCGTCGTGGGGAAAGGTATAAAGCGGAATAGCAATACGAGAGCGGCGTGAATCGTCACGGCCAAGAAAAACGCCGCGATAAGCCCCCAAGTCCATTGTGCCGGCGATAGGGTTTTCCTACGAAAGGCCGCAGCGCGAGCGGCTTGCCATCTTCGTGGAGGCCCTGCACCACCCGCCCACCAAACATAAAGCGCGAGAAAGATGACCTCAATGATCGACGCAGCCGGTACTCCAAGGCTCAATAGTAACAGTGGCCATACGTTCGCTGCGATCATCGCAACCAAAAGTCCGGCGACCACGGCGCGCAATGTGACGAGCGACTTTATCCGCCGGGGACTGCCCGCGCGCTCATCAAACTCCACGGTTAATTTTTCTGGAGCATTTTCCATTGCCTGAGTTCCATGGATATAAAGTGTTGACCATCGCGACAAGTTTTCCGCGTGGTCAAGCGAGATGCCATTCAGCACTGAAAAATCGCGCTGGCTGCGTCTAATATGAATACGGGATACTCCGCATAAAGTTTCATTTCAGGCGCGATACATGGCTCGTCTCTGCTGCCTGCGCGAGCCAAATATTGTTACAATTCGCGGCATGCGCATGTTTATTCTCACAGTGATGTCCGGGGTGTTGTGCGTCGTCACCGAACCAATTCCACGCGTGGCCGTACGGGGCAGGGAACTGCGCGCTATACCGTTCGCCTCCATTGTGGCTAACGAGGTGAGCTGGTCCGTGCAGACCAGCGGCATTGACACCAACCTTCGCGGCGTAAGCGCCGCAAATACCGTGGACGCAAATGGCGCAGAACACATCAGTGTTTGGGCCGGCGGCTCCGACGGGGTGATTCTCTTCTCGAGCGACGTCGGCAAAACCTGGAAGCGTTTCCATGTCGCTGATGGCGATACGCTCGACTTTCGCAGCATCGTCGCGTTCGACGCGAAGCGCGCCTACGTGATGTCCAGCGGCAACGGCGACAAATCGCGCATCTACGAAACGAAAGACGGCGGCGAAACCTGGAAACTCGAATTCACCGGCAAGAACCCGTCGCTTTTTCTCGACGCGCTCGTCTGCGACTCGCAGTGCTACGCCCTCAGCGACCCTGTCGATGGAAAGTTCCTGCTGCTCTCCGACCACAACAACGGAACCTGGAGCGAACTCCCCGGTGATGGTATGCCTGCCGCATTGCCCGGCGAAGGCGCGTTTGCCGCAAGTGGAACTTCACTGGCCCTCGGCACCGATGGCGCAATGTATTTTGGGACCGGTGGAGCAAAAGCCGCGCGCATCTTTCACTCTACGGATTACGGCAAGACCTGGAGCGTCACGAACACTCCCATCGCTATCGGCAACGCCTCGTCAGGAATATTTTCTGTCGCGTGTACGTCGTGGGGCGTGGTGGTCGTGGGTGGCGATTACAAAGATCCAAGTCGCCCGGACCGTGTGGCCGCCTATACGAAGGATGAAGGAAAAACTTGGCAGCTCGCGACGCAACAGCCCGGCGGATATCGTTCCGGGGCGGCGGCGTTGTATGGCTCAATTCTAGCTGTCGGTCCCACCGGCGAAGACATCTCCGACGATTTCGGCGCACACTGGAAACACGTCGGCTCGCTGGACTTGAACGCCGTATTCGTTCTGGACATTTACAACGCTTGGGCCGTCGGCGCAAAAGGCACCATCGCCCGCCTGATAAACCACAAACAATATTTAGTCCAGAACATCACGCGTCAGCAAAGCGCAGGAGGTTAAGCCAACTCTTGCGATGAAAAGAAAGCGGCGGCAAGCCGCCGCACTCCAAAGTAAGATGATGTTTTTGGAGTGCGGGAGCTTGCTCCCGCTTTGGGTTACATCACGCGATCCCTTCGGTGAGATGACCGCAAGCGCTGCGTCGGGATGTTCCCGAAGCCTTCGAAAGGCTTAGTCCTTACAATTTGCCCATCAAGTACAGAATCAGCAAAATTAACAAAATCAGCCCAACGCCGCCGGTAGGATAGTAGCCCCAACGTTCGCTGTGCGGCCAAGTCGGCAAACTCCCCACCAGCGCAATGATCAGCACAATCGTCAGAACCAAAAACATGTGTCCTCCTACTGCCGTCAGAATTACGCCGTCCACTTCGTAGCGCCGGGCTTTAGTCTGGCATCTTTCTCGCGTTTTTCTGTTTTACATCGTCATCCCGAACCGCGCGTCTTTCGCAGAAGCTTTGAGGGACCTGCTGTGTCTTCGCGTTTGCTTTCGCAACGACGCGAAATAGATCGCTTCACGTCCCGCTAACATCCGACATGCCTGTGCTCAACGACTCATCCGTCTTCCGCAAGATTAGCAGAATTCTCAAATCGATCGCCGCGTGCAAAATCATTGGCAACAACAAGCTCCCGGTCGCAACAAATAAAACACCGAAAAACGCGCCAAGAATCGCCGTCTGTACGATGCCAATGATCCCCTGATACAGATGCGCAATCCCAAACACGCAAGCCGACACAACGAGCGCCTCAGTCAGCCCCACATGAACCGGCAGCTTGCGAAAATATTGAATCAAGAATCCGCGATAAAGAATTTCCTCGCAAACTCCCGCGGTAATCGCTACTAAAACAAACCAGCGCCGCTCCTCGGCAGTTCCCGGAAGGATAAAATTCAGTTTTTCCAGGCTTTTCGCTACACGCGCGCGCGTCGTCTCGCCCCGCATCATAACAATGATAGGCACGAACAACGCGAGGAGAGCCGCGCCTGTAAATCCTATGACGAACGCCGGCCCCGGCAGCCAGGAAGCCTCGCCGGTGTCGCGATGAATCGTGAGGACGCTGCGCCATCCCAACACAACGCAGGCCATCACCGAAACGCTCCACAACCAGCAAGCCGTTCTCCTGTACGACTTGATTTTCACGCGCGGATCGCTGCTCGCTTTCAGGCGCTTCATTTCGAAGTGGTCCCAGATGGGCACCGCCACAATCAGAAAAGTTGCGATCAGGTGTTTAGCGACGATTCCGGTTGTCGGCATCAATCGGATGAGCACGGCATGGTTCACGGGTCTTGAGGGACGATCATACTACTCGAAGCGCGGGCGCAGATAGGTAGCTTCCACCTGACTCAGGTAAAAGCGGAAGCTCGCTCCCGGACCCGGAATAAAAGGCTAAATTCCATGGACTGCGGCGGCTTGCCGTCGCATTGCCGCCAAATCGTCCGCATCAAAAGAGAAGAACCGCAAGCCAATGGTGGACAATTGAAGCCGCTAATGTCAGCTAAATTTCCGAGAGTCCCCGCGCCCCGCTTGCGCAAAGCGTGCTCAAATCACAGCCCGGGCTATTGCGACGAAACAAAACGTCGCGAAGTCTAGTTGGCCACTGCTTTCGCCGGCGCGGAGCAGAACTGATCGAACGCCTTCGTCAAATCCGCCGCAATCGCCGACGGGTCGCGTCCCTCAATATTCGTCCGCTCCAGCATGAAGACTACTTTGCCGTCGCGCATCAACGTGATTGACGGAGAGGACGGCCCATATCCCGTGAAATATCCGCGCGCCCGCTCGGTTGCTTCCGAGTCCTGCCCCGCAAACACGGTATACAAAAGTTCCGGCCGCGGCGACCTCGAAATCGCTCTCGCGATCGCCGGACGCGCTCGTCCTGCCGCGCATCCGCAAACCGAATTCACCACCACCAGCGCCGTGCGCTTTTCTTCTTTCAACGCGCCATCCACTTCCTGCGCCGTGCGCAATTCGTTAAATCCGATACTTCGCAATTCCTCTCGCATCGGCCGAAGCAAATCTTCTGGGTACATCGCCATTGCCACCACTCCTTTGCCAATTTGCAATCTTGAATTTTAGTCGCGCGAAGATGCGTCCAGCCGCGCAAATCACTGGCGGATGCGCGCAGGAGCAGCACGACACATCCATTCTACCGCGTTTCGCACTCAGAGCACGCCACATCGCAAACATTGTTCAAGCGCAGCGTATTGGCGTCGCGCGTCCGTCGGGATATACTCGCACCGAAATCTAGAGCCCGGCTAACGGGACATAGACATGAAATCAGAATCTAAGACGTTACTGTGGGGCACCATCATCGCCCTCGTTCTCGTCGGCATAGAATCGATTCTGGTTACCAGGTTTCCGCACTTGCACTTGCCGATCAGTAACGAATTGATGAAGTTCAGCCTATCGACCGCTGTTTTCATTGTGGTGCTTATCTTTGCCTATAAAGGTCTTTTGCGTCGCGCGGGGTATTGGCTACTTCTTATCGCTCTTTCAGTTGTGCACGCCGGGTCTTATGCTCTGTTTCTTTCAGGAGGGACAGGGATCCCTCTTCGTGATGACACTCTTATCGGAACTATGGCTGGACTCGAATTTATCGGCTTTGCGCTAGTCATATACAGGATTTATCGAGTTGGGCCCAATATTAAGTGGTTATACTCGAGATCGATGTAATGAGCTTGGCGGACCACACTCAGGAGCTCACTTTTTAGATTGCTGGAAGAAATATTTAAAGAGGGACAATCCGCCGGTAATAGGCAGCAAGAAAACCTGTTTGATAATTCCCGTGCGGCGCTCAATCCGGTCGTGAACCTGGTCCGCCTCAACTTTCTTCGCTGCCACTACGGCGGTGATGTACTTCGCAAAATTCACTCCGCACTTTTCGCACGAACCGCCCTTGCGCTGCTCGTGCTTGCACGCGGGACACTCAAACCGCAGCGTCGCATGGCATCGTGGACAAAATCGCGCCACCTCGCGCGCGTCCGCCGCGCACTTGGGACACTTAATCATGCGCTGCGGAATCGGCGTTGCGTTAAGCGACGTTACGCTTCGCACGCCGCCTCCAGGCGCAGTTCCCGCGCGAACGCCCGCGCCAACCGTCGCAGTCGTGGGCTTCTCCGCACTTGCGGCGTCTATTCGTTTCGCAGCTGTATCGACAGGTTTACCCGGCGTGAAGCTCCCGCTCATGCTCATAGTTTATCTGGTTAGCGCGCCGAGAAAATTGTGCCTGGTCGGAAACGCAGCTTGCCGTTAACTGTCCTTCTGTACAGGTGAACGAACAAACGCCGATATCAGCCGCGGCCCGCGTCTTTAGTGCAAATTTAAAGATCAGGCATGCTTCGTTTGGAATGACAAGCTAAAAAAATGCCGGGCTAAAGCACCCGGCGCTACATTCACACCTTTAGTTGGCACGGCGCGGAACGAAGATCGAGATTTACACCGCGAAGTGGGACCTGCTGTTCACCTTACTATTTGTGTCGCTGGTTCGCTTTACCGGAATGAAGGAAATTTAAACCGCTTGCCAATTCCGTTCACCGGGCCCAGCGCTTTCTTCCGCCCATTCGCATCGCATCCAGGACGCCTCGTGGGATCGCCCGGCCGCGGAATAAATTTCGGCTGCAAATGAACCGGCAGCGGCGCCAACAGTCGCACCACATGCCCCAGCCGTTCCTGCTTGAAAGGCTTTGCCATGCACACAACCGCGCCCACTGAATGAGCCGTGGAATAATCGCTGGGGTAAGCCGAGCGCGTCACCAGCACTACCGGGATATTTCGCAGTCGCGAACTCGATTTCACGTGCGCGCAAATATCAAATCCCGGCAAGCCTTCGCCTTCCACTTCGGCGATCACCAGCGCCGGTGTGAACATATCCAGCACATCGCGCGCCTCCGCGTTCGTGCTCACCGCGATTACTTCGTATCCCTCATTTTGCAAATAGGCTTTCAACGAATCGCGCAACGCCGCGTCTGCGTCCACGGCCAACACTAGCGGCCGCTTCGTATCCGGAGGGGGGGGCCGAGTGGGAACGTTAATCGCAGAGTCTTCGAGTTTTCGTCCGCAAGAATCGACCAGGTCTTCGCCGACGCCAATTCCCAGCGCAATGGCCACGCGCCGCTTGCCGTCGGAACCTTCGTGTACGCGCACCACGCGCCCAGGCTGCTCCGCCTGAATCGCGTTCACCGCGTTGCTATAAGGAAAGGTGACCATCACATCCATGCCGCGCGAATAGCAATCCAGCGACGTAACGAACAGCAATCCAAGCCGCGAAACGTCCACGGTGTTGGAGATTTCATCTGGCCCGCCATTAGTGATGTCAACCCCGCGCACGCGCACAGGGGATGAAATTAGCGCGCGACGCCGGCGGCGCCGATCCGAGCCCGGCTGCCCATTAGAAGATTTCGTATCTTGAACTTCAACCTGAGCGGCCTTCTCGGCTGGCGGTGTTTCCAACGCTGCCGTCGGAATCGTCGAGCATTCCGGCTCCGTCGTAGGAGTATCTTCCACCACAAGATCGCTGCAGTCGACGCAGCTTTCCGCAATGTCATGCAGCGAATATTCCGTCACGCAAGCCTCCGCAACTTTCTCAATCTCTTTCAGCAACTCGGTGTCTTCTTGTCGAGCATCCGGCTTCACTGCCGCGTGCGCTTCTGCCTGAATGCTGTGTAGCAGACTGGCCAGCGGCCCCGCCGCATTTGCAGCAGCAAGCGCCGCGTCCGTGTTCGGCCGCCCTGCGATTACCGCGTCGCACATGGCATCCAGCATGCGACCTTCGCGATCGAAACCTGTTGGATTGCCTGCTTTGGCAGCGTTAGCAGCTTCGCGCAACCCGCGCTCAATTTCGGCCGCCAGCGTGGAAGAAATATTGTCGAGGCTATTTGCATCGTGAATATTGCCATTGTTCGCGTCGCTCATCCCTGTGTGAACCCCTTGAATAACTTGTCCGTGGTTAAAATGTAGCAATCAGAGGGAGCACGCGCACTAGCGTGGAAGTCACATTCTCGCAGTACTCATCAGGTGAAATCAGTAGTACTGCCGTAATCCTGCCTAACTAAAAGGAATCTCAAGGGATAGGGAGCGTCCCTGACGGAAAGTACCAGAAAAACACTCCGGAGTTCGCCGACTTCCTCGTTTACAAACCGGCTGGGGTGGGTAACAAATGTCGCATGGCCTAGTTTTAACGCTCACACTTGGCAGGCAGGCCTGCCAAGTGTGAATCTGTTGTCTATTTGTTTCTCTTCATGATTTGGCACTTGTACATATACGTGCAATATCATAGAATTAGGACGATTTCGTACAATGAGCGCTAACACAGTAGCGGTTCTGATAGCAGACGTGGTGAAATCGCGCGCGCGCGAAGAATTGCGCGGATTATTGGGCGCTGGAATTGCCAAGGCTTCTCGCGAGCACTTAAAACGAAAGTGGATCCGCCTGCCATATTCCGTCACCGCCGGGGACGAATTCCAGACCCTTAGCATTTCCCCTGAAAGTATCCCTGAAGTAATCCTCGATCTGCGCGTCAGGCTGCAACCGTTGCAACTCAGGATCGGAGTTGGTTTCGGTGCCCCGCCAAAGCGCATTCAGCCGCCCGTGAACCGCCTGGCCGGCCAGCCATTTGTTCTCGCACGCTCCGCCTTGGAGAATCTGAAACAAAGGAACGATTACAAATTTGAGGTACTTACCTCCTTCCGTTCTAAGAATCCGGTGTTCGACTCAACCGCCAATCTCATCTATGGCCTCCATGACACGCTGCTCTTGCGTATCACCTCGAAGCAATGGGAAAATATCGGAACTTTCCGGAAGCGGCGCCGGCTGGATACTTCAGCCAAAGCGTTGGATGTTGATGCTTCCACCGTGTGGCGAAATCTCCGCCGCGGGCATTATTGGCAGCTGGAAGAGACCATTGCGGGTATGCGAACCCTAATCCGCGCCAGCCACCTTTAGGACGACATCGTCCTAAAATAAAGATTTAGGACGAAAACGTACAAATGACTCTTCGCGCGATTCTGGCTCTCTATGTAGCCCATCTCCTTACCGATTTTATTTTTCAATCTTCCCGTTTGGTGCAGCAAAAGAAGCGTGGCCACGCGATCGGCTATCTAAAGCACGGCGCGATCCATTATGTTTGCGCACTTCTTGCCGCCGCATGTTTTCTGCCCGGAGAAGTAAGGTCACTGCGTTTCCAGCTCGTAATAATCGCGCTCACTCTCGTCCATCTTCTAATCGACTTTTGCAAAATTCATCTGGCGAAATCGCGTCCCGCCGCCGATAGCGCCACTGCCTTCATCGTGGACCAAGTCGCGCACTTCATCACCGTGGTTTGGGCAGCCTGCTTGATCGAGCAGACGCCGCTGCTGAATGTCGCGCGCGTGGCTCTGCATCTGCTGCGGCGTCAACCCGACCGCGTCTTGTTTCTCCTGGTCGTTTACGTCACCGTGATCTTTGCTTGCGGCTATCTGATTCGCTTCGCAACCAAACCTCTGATGCGCCAAGTCGGCTTGGACGCGCCCGACACGCGCGCGTCCGAAGCTCCGCCCCGCGAAACGCCCGCGCAGTTAAGCAATGCCGGAATGTACATCGGTTGGCTGGAAAGATTTCTGGTGCTGACTGCGCTTTTGTTGCATTCGCCCGCTACCGTCGGCCTCATTATTGCCGCGAAATCCGTGGCGCGCTTCCCGCAATTCCATCGCGAACAATTCGCCGAGTACTTTCTGATCGGCACGCTTTTAAGTATTTCAGTGGCCTTCGTTGGCGGCGTAGTATTGATGAAGGTGTTCTTCGGCGCCGAAATCCTGCCGCAATAATCCCCGAAGCGAAGCGGTCAAGATGCGGGCTGCCCTAAATAAAGAGGGGACATCCCTCAGCGACGTGAATCGCGCCGCCTCGGAATGTCCCCTTCGCTGATTGGATTTAATTGTGCGACTGCTGAAGACGCGTCCTAGTGGTGGTCGACGATGGCGATCGCTTCGTCCACGTGATGATGTGCACGATGAAGATGGTCCAGAATCCGCGCCTGCAAACCTTGCGTGCCCGGATTGTCCTCTTCCTTGGAGCAATCACCAATCGCACGGTCGAGCACTTCGCGGGCTTTGTGCAAACGTCCTGCCCACGGCCAGTGCGCATCCACCGCCGCGTGATCGTCCAAGCCTTTTCCGTCGTCGATAGAGGCGACTTTCAATTCGTGGATCGCTTCATCGATGTCGTGAATGGCGTCCCGTTCTTGCGCCCCAAGCTCTCCGCCGTTTGGACGTTGCAAGAGCGCTCGCGCGAATCGCAAATCGGACAGTGCGTGCATGTAATGCGGATGGTGCCCTTCAGCCAGCAGTGTTTGCGAAGCTAACGGGAGCAGCAGCGCCAATGCAGCTGCAATTAGTGAGATCTTGATCAGTGTTTTCATTCGAGATTACCCTCGCAATCGATTTGTTCGGCAAAGGGCACACGCAAACGCGCGCCCCATGATCGATTTAACACGACTTTCACGCCTAAGTTCCGTCCACTTTCCCACGGCGTCGTCTCAGAGATAACACCCATTTTGCAAACGCATCCGCCCTGGCCTTCGGTTTAGTTTTGCCTTGAGTTTTTTCTTTTGCGCTGCCGCGTCACGATGTCCTCGTTCCATCCCACCTACGAACGGGTAACATGCGCATCTAATGCGATAATTGACAGAGGAAAGGCCACCGCGCAGAATTTTGCGGCAGACAGTCTTACTAGAGGATCAAATGCGCCATCTTGGGACGCGTCTCAGTCTTGCGATTCTTTTAGCTTTCCTCGCAGCAATCACCGTTGCGCTCGCGCCGCCCGTCTCTGCACAAAGCGCCGCAAAAACTCCGCAAGCACAACCCGCGCCGCAAACAAGCAATCAGCAAGCGCCCAAAAACGTTACCTGCACCGTTGATGTCTCGCCCAAAACGCTCTCCGCCTCCATCGCCAATGCGCTCCATCTTTACCGCACCGGAAAATTCGACGAAGCAGCCTCCGCCTACAACGCCGTCATCTCCGCGGGCGGTACGGACCTGGTCCTCGCCTACACCGGACTGGCGCGCGTTTATCTCGGCCAGGAAAAAGTGAGCCAAGCATTCGCCGCCGCCAACAGCGCCGTCGCGTTAACTCCCGGCAAAACTCCGGCGATTACCGCGCTAGGCGAAGTTTATTTCCGCCAGGGAAAACTAAAACTAGCCGAGGAGTCTTTCCTGAATCCGCTACGCGCCTGCGATGTGGACGCGCGCTCTTACCTCGGCCTGTCTCGCCTCTATCGCGCCACTTCAAATTACGAGCGCGCCAAAAAATCGATCGACCAAGCCTACAAACTCGATCCCGAAGACCCCGACATACAGCGCTCTTACATGTACTCGCTTAGCCGCTTCGAAGTGGTTGCATTTCTCCGCGCCTATCTAAGCCGCGAAACCGACGATGACACCGAGCATCGCCAGGGACTCGAGCGCCAACTGCAGCTCCTCGAAGATGAGAGCCGGCAAAAAGCGCCCTGCCGCATCACTTCCAAAGTAACCGCCACGCAAACCAGTATGGAAACTTTGCTCGAAGGTCCCAACCGGCTGCGCGGTTACGGTTTAAAAGTGAAAGTAAACAACGCTTCCGCAAAGTTGATGCTCGACACCGGCGCCAGCGGCATCACCATCGACAAGAAAATCGCGGAGAAAGCCGGCGTGAAGAAAATCGCTGAATCCTTTATGCGTGGCATCGGAGATAAACCCGTCGTCGGCGGCTATATCGCGCTGGCCGACACAATTCAAATCGGCGACCTGCAATTCGAAAACTGCTACGTGGACGTTGTGAATCGCAATTCCGTCCTCGAAGATGATGGCTTGATCGGCGCCGACGTATTCGCAAGCTATCTCGTCGATATCGATTTCCCTAACTCAAAATTTAAACTCAGCCAGTTGCCGCCCTATCCCGACGCGTCGCCGAGCGAAGCTTCGCAACAAGCCACGCTGGAATCGCAGCCTTCCCACGACGTCAAGCGCCACGATCGTTACATCGCGCCGGACATGAAGGAGTACACGCCCATTTTCCGCTTCAGCCACATGATCCTGATCCCCACGGAGGTGAACAATTCACCGCCCATGCTTTTCGCCATGGACACCGGCGCGTTTGACAACACCATCACCCCGTATGCTGCCCAGCAGGTCACCAAGATTATTCGCGACACGGATGCGCGAGTAAGAGGACTGAGCGGTGACGTGAAAAATGTTTACGTAGCCGACAAAGCCAACCTGAAATTCGCCCACTTCAAACAGGATCGACAGGACCTGGTCACCTTCAGCCTCGACAACATCAGCAACTCCCTCGGCACCGAAGTTTCCGGTCTGCTAGGCTTCCGCATGCTCTACCTGCTCGACATTAAAATCGATTACCGCGACGGCCTGGTCAACTTCACCTACAACGAACCCGGCGCCAAACCCAAACACTAGCGCGGCGCCAAGTCTCGCACTAGATCCAAGACGACTGGTCTTCTCTTCGTTGTGAGCGTCTGAAGGGGCGCAGCATGCTGCGCCCGCCGCAAATTTCTTGGCGAAACCACAGCGTTGCCAGAGGTTTAAGTGTAGCGCGGGCTTCAGCCCGGCATCTTGTCGGCGCTCTTTCTTTCGAACTTTCTCGCTTTTGCTTTTACATTGTCACCCCGACAGAGGCCGCCTTCCGGCCGACGAGGGACCTGCTGTTGCCTGGGGTTTGAATGTAGGGCCGGGGCCTTAAGCCCGGCACTTCCTCTTCGGTTGGTAAAGTGTACATCTACGATATTCCGGAAAGACAAGCCCGCGGCGCAAACGCCTTCTCTCCGATGAACTGCCCACCCATGATCCGTACCGTGCATCCCCGCTCCGCATCGCTCGCGTCAAGGATTTGCACTCTCGTCCCGCAATTCACCAGCAGAAGTTTTTCATCAGCGACAAGAAGAGAAATTCCCAAATCATCCTTGGCCGTTTCGCAAGCGGACATTTCAGCAAGAATCTCCTCGCTGATTGGAAGCAGCACATAGTTGCGGTCAGCTTCGTCGCAGATCACTGCAATCTGTCCCACCCATTCAGGGCGCGGAGACCCAGCGGCCGCCGGTTTGTGTTGAATAGGAGACTCAACCGTCGCCCCGGCGTCCGGCTGAATCCTTTCTACTGTACCGATGAAACGGTAGCCCCGCCGCGGCAACGTCTCGATGAACCTCGGCTTCTTGTGCGAATCGCAAAGCGCCCGCCGCAGCGTCTGGATCGCCGCATTCATACCGTGCTCGAAATCGACAAAGGTGTCCGCAGGCCACAGCCGCTCCTGCAGTTCTTTCCGTGTAAGTAATTCGCCGGGCCGTTCGAGCAGCAACGCGAGAATCTGGAATGGTCGCGGCGGCACATGTACCTTCAGACCGTGCTTACGCAGTTCTCCCGTACGCAGATCAAGGTGGTAGGCGCCGAAGCGGACCCCGCCCTCGGACAAAACCTCATCGCTCATGATTACCAGCCGGGAAATGGAGTGTACCCCGCGTCTCGCCGGAACTCAACCTGGATGCTTTTAGACCGCATAAATGTCCTATCTTCAGTTCGTTACTCCTTCACCTATTTTGTACAAACAAGTTACCTCCCGTGCATTGAGCCATTTCTGCGTTAGGAGGACACTGCGCGTGCAATGAGAAAAGAAATGAAAAATTCGAGCTCAAAGATTAGAGGGGAAAAGGAGACGATCATGAAAATTACAAGCGTGGTGAAAGTTTCGGTGTTTGCAGCAGCGCTGGGATTTGCAGCCCTATTGCCGGCCACGGCGCGCGCGCAAGCGGATGCGATGCCCGACTCCTTCGCATTCTCGGTTGATGAAACGACGAGCGCGCCGCCCGCCGGCCCAAAACTGGCGGCTACTAATTTTGAGGGTAAAATCTCGTTGCCTTACGACGTCAAGTGCGAAGGCAAAAATTTAAGGGCCGGTCAGTATTCGCTGTCAGTGAAGTCAGACGGAATTAGCCACGTCGTTACAATCCATGGCAGCGGCGAGAACATGAACGTGCACGTGCGCGAGATAGCGAATGCTCCGGCCAACGTGCGCGCGAATCAGCCGTCGAATGGAATAACCGGCCAGAGCGCCTTGCTGGTGGGAAAGTCCAATCAGGGTCGCAGGGTCGAAGCCGTCTACGTTAAAGAACTCAACCGCACCCTGTACCTGAATACATCCTCGCAAGGAATCTCCAGCCACATTGAACGCCTGCCCATCTCCTAGCGGCCAGGGCCGTCGCCAGCCAATTCCGCCACGCCCCGTAGGCGCCAGCCACGGGGCGTCCGTATCTATAGAAGCAGTTCTCGTCACGGGCCGACCAAAGGAATCACGAATGCGGTAAGGCGCTTAATTGGCGGTACATCCAAAAACCAACCAGCAGTAAAAGCGTTCCAAACACAGCCGCGCCGACAGGGTACATCTCCCAAATTCGCTTCGACGCCACAAGGCACAGACCAAAGAAGGTCGAAATACAAGCAATGATGATGTCAGTCAGCAAGATTCCGCGCGTTTTCACCCGGACTGTGTCTGCATCGGCCAGCGGCACTGCGAATGACAATCGTTCCAGTGTACTGCGGACCCCAAGGACCCAGAATACTGTCAAGGCTCCCCAGAGCAAAATAGTGAAGGGATAGAAATCATCGGACACCTTCCATATGCGCTTGCCCAGTTCCATACCAAAATAAAATGAGGCCAGGAGCGTCCAGGCGGCATATAACCTCAAGCTGCCAATAATTCCCTTGATGAGCTCTACTTTTGCCGAAGCCATAGCCGGAGTATCGTACAATCTTTAAGGCTAGAGTAGCGGCGAACTTTGGAACATCGCTTCCTCACCCGTGCATATGGTGTAATCTTGCCTTTGCGTTTTGCAGCGCACCAGGACGAACGATGCCGGTCACGAATGGCTTCTTACAACAAGCTGGCTCGCTTTCGCTCTTCGCCAAATGCGTTGCCGCAGTTGTCGGCATCATCATCATTTACGCTATCTTCAGCGTCCTCGAACGAACTCTTCCTCGCCAGTTCGGGCGCGCCGACGCCCGCTACAGAGCCCGCAAATTCGTGGCTTTTTTTGGATATGTCTGTGTCGTTCTTTTCCTAGCCATTCTCTTCGAAGATCGCCTCGGGCGTCTCAGCTTTGCCATCGGCGTGGTCGGCGCAGGCGTTGCCGTCGCGCTTCAGGACGTGGTCGCCAGCATCGCCGGCGCTTTTTCCATCGGTTTTTCGAAGCTTTACACGGTGGGCGACAGAATTCAGATCGGCGACAACACGCGTGGCGACGTGATCGATATCGGCCTCCTGCGCACCACCTTGATGGAAACAGGGAACTGGGTCAGCAAGGATTTGTACAACGGCCGCGTCGTCCGCGTCCCCAATAGCGCAGTTCTAAAAGGCAATGTCTTCAATTACTCGCAGGGCTTCAAATTTTTGTGGGACGAAATTAAACTCGTCTTCACCACTACCAGTGATTGCCACTACGCTCGCGAAATGCTTTTGCGCGTGGCGAGAGAATCCATCGGCGAGTACTTGATCGAAGCGCAGATTTCCTGGAAGGTCGTCAGCGACAATTTTAGAATCCTGAAGCCGCCGCTGGAACCCTTCGTCACACTCAGCGTAAATAATGGCGCGCTGGAATTCGGCCTGAGCTATGTAGTCGATTACACCAAGAGAACCGCCAAGCAAGACGAGCTCTTCTCAAAAATTGTAGAGGAAGTCTCGAAAAGCAACGGCCGCCTGCAGTGGTCCTCATCGTCAATATCCGCCACAGTCAACGTATTGCCCACACCAGCGTCGCATGTCCCCGGTGCGCCCGCATCGCAGCAGATTGCTGTGCCAAACGTCGCCTCGACGCAGGCCGCAACAACACTCGCCACGAACGCACCGCTAGCGCAACAGCCGCCCGCACCACCTTCATCTAGCGCCACAAGCCGCCCCGCAAACTCCGACTAGCCATAAGATTTGGGTCTTGTTTTTACGTTGTCATCCCGTGGGAGGCCCGCTTCCGGCCGACGAGGGACCCGCTGTGCGTGTGAACTTCAGCGCCGGGCTAAAGCCTGTCTGCCGGCAGGCAGTCCGGCATCTTGCCGCCGCGAATTCGCCCACTCCCCAGCGTCGCTCGCAGCCGTAAAGGTTTTGTAGGGGCGCGGCATGCTGCGCCCGCCGCACATACTTGGCAAATCCACAAACACTACGCAATAGTTTCCGAGCAACAATCTAGGTAGGAGAAATAATTTGCGTCGAGCCGGACGCGAACTTCAGAACGGCGGTCGATTTACTTTTTGCGTAGGATGCCGAAGGCCAGCGGGATCGTGCTAAACCCTCCAATCAGCGCAAGCACTTTTCCCGCGGATTTTCGCTGCCGATAGCTTAGGTGATTCGACAGCAGAAGCCCGATCCCGATTCCCAACGCGACGCGAGTCACCGCGAAGAGTCCAATCTCCGGGATAGTGAGCTCGTGTTCTCTCATATCCAACCCTCCCTCGCTCAATCTCGTGCCACGTCGAATTATTTTCTCTGAGTTTAGAATGCTCGTCTATGCCGTTGTCGTATAACACGTCGGATGACGTGCCTCTCATTAGTAGCTTATGGCCATCACGGCGTCGATCGCGGAAACGCTCGCGCTGTGCGATTTAGTTGACGCTTCGATGGTGGGCGCGGCGAAGGCGGTGGCCTGAGCGCGCCTTTGCTGCAGGCGCAACCAATCCTCGCGAAACTCAAGCGCCGTCTCGCGACTATGTTTCGGACTGCGCAACTCGCTCTCCATGCGCGCGAGGATAATTTGGTACGCGGTTTGCGTGTCCGATTCGGGCGCGAAAATATTGCTGGCACTCAAGCCGACGCGCACGACAGTGCCGTGTGTTGCATCGGCGCTCGTGCTCGCTTGCGACGCGGCGTAATCGTCGCGCCAGCTCAACCAGAGGGCGCCGTTTCCGTCCACCGTAATCTCGCTGCCATCGGCGAGCTTCGCGAAAACGCGCTTCAAATAGCTGCGGTCGGGAATAATTTCCGCGTGGATAGCTTCGTCCTCGGCGGAATCCAGGTCCGCGCGAAAAGTTTTCCAATCATCGCTGGTGCCGACGATTTCGTCGCGCGTGGATTTTTCTTCGGCGGCGAGATGCTGCACGCTGACGGTGTAGCCGGTCGTCGCGCCGCCGGTCGATGCGCTCGTGCCGCGCTCTTCTCTCACACCGCCATCCCGAGCGAAATCCCGAGCGAAGTCCCGCGCGTTATTATTTTCCCCCCGGCTTTCAGGGGGCGCTGGAAGGAGGTCGAGGGATCTGCTGTTTCCTTGGCCTTGCCTTTGAATCTCAGTACCCGCCGGCGGCAAGTAATCATCCGCGCCAATAGCGTTTGCCGACGGATTCTTTTCAAATTCATGCTCGGGATTGAATCTCGCCGTAAGAATGTAAGAGGCGGTAACGGCCGGCACGGCTTGCCACGCCAAAACGCCGAGCGGGACCACTAATTTCTTGGAGTGGTAAAGCTGCTCCGTGCCGCTGCGACATTCTTCGCTGCGCTTGATCGTCCCTGGTACCTGCGCAAAATGCAGCACGCGCAAGTCGAGGTCGGGATTTTCCTTTGCGTATCGCGTGAACGAGCGCGCCACCGCTTTCGGACTGGTCAGGAAAAAATCGTTCACCGCGTCGCGTCGCGTCGAATGTGGGAAGTACGTGTTCATCACGCGCTTGGTGAAGTCCGCACAATTCCGAAATGCGCCATTAAAATGGTTCACGTTGGGGAGGGAATTGAACTCGGCGATGAGCGTGCGGTCCTGGTCCGCGGAAGTCTTCACAACGAACACGTACATGCTGCGCTCGAGCGTGGCGCCCACCATTTCGCGCCACTCGGAACTGTTGCTGTAGCGGCAGCGCGCTCCGGTGCAAATTTGCGACAAATATTTTTCGCGATAGCGTTCTTCCAGCGCCGCCTTGATTTCCCGCGAAGACACCAGCGGACGGTCGCGCGGATCTTCCACACCGTAAAGGTAAATGCTCAGCGGGACGATGTTCCACTCGTAAGGCTGGTCTTCGCCGAGGGTGGTGTAATTGCTCAGCACCGAGCCTTGTTCGCCGGGCCGGCACAATCGCATTTTCACCGGCGAGCCGTCCGGACAAATATTTGAAAGATAGACCGCGCTGTGTCCTGAGCCGGTGATCCGCGCGACGCTGGTGTCCAGCGACTCGTTGAGGATCACGCCGGCATCCGCAAACGCCGAGGTGGCCGCGCCGCACAACAACAGCACCATGGCCGGGATGGCTGCCGCCGTTCGTATGATGGCAACTCGGTCGCTTGAGAAAGCGGCGGCAAGCCGCCACACTCCGAAAAGCAGGCGCCGCCGCAGGGAGTAAGCGAGCCTACTCGCGCTTTCTTTCACGCGCGAGACTTCGTTCACTTCCTTCGTCAGGGCAGGCGGAATGACAGTGTGGGTGGCGCTGGCGCGATGCTGTTGCTGTGACAAAAAGCCTCCGAGATTTGGGCGCCGGTATTTCCGAGGCGTCGCGCGATGGAACCTGTGTAGCGGGCCGCGAGTTCAATTCGCTCGCTGGCTAACCCGGGCTGGGAATCGGGCGCCGCGGCGTGGTTGTTGAAACACGCGCCGAAAATCCCCGCCATGTGTCCGGCGGGCAAGCCCGCGAAGTTTGCGGCCCGCGAAAATTCAGGACCTGGCGCGACCTTCGAAAACCCTTCCCTTGAAGGCCGCGCCAATGTCGCTGGTAGGTCATTCAGTTGAACACGAGCAGCCGGCGAAAGTTGCAACTCGCTATGTCTGCATGAAGTTAGATGCTTAGGGCTCGGGTTGTGTGACCAAGTTATTTGCGTGCGGTTATTCTGTGAGTTACGGCGGCGGCGGGATCAGTATGCGTCGCGTCTTTTGCGATTAAGGATGTGGGCGAGGCGGGAATTTTGCGGGTCTTCGGGGCGCCGGCGGGCTTTTCTGGTTGGCGGGGCACTGGAGGTCTCCTGAGGAGCGTCTGGCAGCTCGTTTTGCGGGGCGTTTTTTAAGGCTGGCTTGGCTGGGATGTCAGGGGAGATGGGCAAACCGAGGTGTTTTTCAAGGGCTTGAAGGAAGGCCACGGATTTTCTGAGCATTTCTTCGGGGGTCATTTCCTCGTGATCGTGAATGGGGTCCATCCAGCCTCGTGGGAATCAATAATTCCCGGAACGCCACGTTATCATAGTAGTTAACATAAGTCAAGAGTAAAACAAGTTGTGGCTCTTATGATGCCATCTCTCCAATGTCGTCTGAACTTTACCCGGTCAAGGTTTGGAACGACGGAAGATCGACTACGAGAAGCGAACCCAGTTTGACCGTTGGCAATTTGGGGATGGGGATGCGGGCCGGACGGGCCAGGGTAGGGCGCTCGGGGTGGTGCTTGGTTACGGCGGATAGGGCCGTTCGCACGTCGGCTAAATGCGGGGATGATGTCGCTGCGGCTCGCAATGCTTCGTGAACGGGCTCAAGCCGCGCCGTCTGTTCAGCGCGAATTTTATTTTTAGCTTTGAAGCGTTCTTCTGCCAGCCGGTGTATCACTTCTTTGCTCTGCGCGGCAATTTTTCCTCTGTGGGGTACATTTTTCAGGGTGACGATATGCTTCAGCTTCCGCGGAATTCATGGCCAGCCTCCTTTGCGTCTTTATCCTCGATAGCGGAATCTTGATTTCAAAACTGTAAGACGATGACAACTTTTTAACAAGTGGGAATGCAGCGTTACTCTTAGCGGGGAATCGGTATTTGTGCGGATTGCGGGGTGGGAAATCGCGGCGCTAGTATTTTTCTATGGCGCACGTGCAGCGACGTCGGGGCCGTGCGGAGTTCTTCAATCAGGAAGACGCGTCGGTTTACATGCTGGGCGTGCGGAAGTCGCATGCTGGGCTTGCGAAATGGTTCGTGCTGACGGTTCTGGCTGGGAGTGCTTTGGCGCTCTTGCTGTTTGTTGTTGCAACGTACTTTTGAAAGGATCGTGTTTTCGGAGAAGGTCGCAAGATGCCGGGCTGAAGTCCCCGGTGCTACATTTAAACCTACGGCGAAAAGCAGGTCCCTCGTCGCCGAAAAGCTAAGCTCGCCCGGGATGACAACTTAGAAAAATCAACTGCGGGATGCAGTTAGCAGTGGTGAGGTGACGAGCGATTAGCGCTGCGACCGGAGGCCCGGCAGCGGTACGCGGTTCCGCTCTGCGCAGGCGTACCTCGATAGTCACAGAGCACCACTGGCGTTGACGAGCCGGACGGGCAATTCACAGAGACAGCGCCAAGCGACCCTGCTGTCTGCGATGTTGCAATCGCCAATTGGCGGATTTCGTAAAGTGTTTCGAAACTGCCGACAATATGGCGGCTTCCACTAACGACCACGCCAACGAGTGAGCTGACACTGCGGTAAAACATGCGCGGATTCGCATTGGCGCGGGTCTGAAGGAAGGGAAGCGCGAAAGCGCTCTGCACCAGCAGAAACAGAAGCAAAACTACGGCCAATCGCAGGATGCGCGGAGGCTGCAATTGCGGATGGGCCATCGTTTGCACGATCGTCAGCTCCTTCTCCGACGTTAGACGGCATGGCGGTGAAAAGGTCGTCAGGGATTTATTTCTTCAGGTGGGGCATTAGTGGGAGAGATGGCCGAACATCTGAAATAAACTTCACCGTCCGGTAAGCGCATCAAATGGAATTTAGGAATAAATGGCGCGTTATTTGCGGAATTTCGGTCAAGCCAGTGGAAAGCGACGGTTTTGCCCAACCGAGCTCTTTGTCTAGCAACGAGCTGCTTCGCCGATCGATCACCTTAGTAACTTGCCGGCGAGCCAGTAATCGACACTGAATTTTCCCGGACCAGAACAGATCAGCCAGATAAAGAAGAGGACGTACAGGACTTCCGGCAGGTAGAGGAAATCGTCGAGCCAGTTGAGCGGCGGAAGCCCTTTAGGCATGGTGGAAAGCGCGTTGGTCAGGGTGGCGACAATCATATCGATCATTAAAGCCGCGCAGGCCGGGCTGGAAAGTAACCCCACGGTCACCAAGGATCCGCAAATGAACTCGACGCCCGACACGAAATAAGCCGTCAGCTGGGGAAACGGAATTTTGGACTTAACGAGCGTTTCGTAAACAGGTTTCGTGCCGCCGGCGACAAACAATTTGTTGGCCCCGGAGATAGCGAAGAACAGCCCGATCGAAACGCGTACCAGCAGGATGGCATACTGCTCCAAATCACCGCTACCCAACAGCGCAATCTGGACCAACCGTTTCCAATCCATCTCTTGCTCCTCCATCGGAGGATGTACTGTAACGATGCCCCATACTATACAGTTCGACTTCTCGGCAACCGCGTTAATCTCTGTTCTCGACAATTATGCTGCAAGCCGCAAATGGCGATGTCGTCAGCGAATTCTCGCGCCTCGAGATTATGCGGGCATCCGTTCGACCCATTGCGCGCGGAATGCGGGCGCCGGGAATGGATCCGCAAAGTATTGGGTTTCTCGCGCAACCTTGTCGCCCGTGAACTCCATGATGCTCACGGTGTAGGACGGCTTGCTGTCATATGTCAGGATGAATTCGGTGACCCAAAGATCACCGCTTCCAATGATTCGTCGGATAGTAAACCGCTTTTTGTTCGGCTGACCAGCGCGCTGGCCCTGTATGTTGTTTCGACCGCGGGTTAGCTCGCCAGACTGCGGGTATTCCAGCACCGCGTCCTCGCGGTAGATGAGGTGCTCCGTTACAGAATCGTTGGCATCGGACGCCGCCCAATGCTGATCCAGTGCCGCACGGATCTCTTGATCTCGCACTCCAGGATCACGCTGCTTCTGTTGTTGACCGTTCATCTTCAGCCTCCAATTTGACAAGAAGCTCGGCCAAACCTAACAACCGGACGACCGCCATATATGACTTTTTACCATACGTTTTCGCGTAAGTCCTGATAAGT
>Ga0182015_10000149_pt1 | contig 97443 bp, 79 predicted proteins | sample 712P3MmetaG_FD_120478 | JGI IMG/M metagenome (GOLD analysis project Ga0182015, IMG submission 120478) | Permafrost microbial communities from Stordalen Mire, Sweden - 712P3M metaG | ecosystem: Environmental > Terrestrial > Soil > Wetlands > Permafrost | place: Sweden: Stordalen | collected...
AGGAGGAAGCTGAACTGGCCTTTGTAACGGCCATCTCATTTCTTCACTACCCCTTATGCTATAAGTGGCGGAGACGTATGTCTGAGCACATTGGACCACTTTAATCACTCGATTCGTACGGCGCGCCAGCCTGGATTGTGCGTAGACTCGCGCTGTGATTCGCGGGGAGTTTCCGCGGGACCCTTTCATGCCGACATTTGCCCCATCTCGATGGATACGACTGCTGTTGAAGTCGCTTGGTCCGGGCGTGATCACTGGGGCCGCCGACGATGACCCATCCGGCATTGCCACATACTCCGTTGCGGGCGCGCAGCTTGGAACCAAGCTTCTCTGGACCGCGCTCCTAACGTGGCCGCTGATGGCTGCGGTTCAAATGATGTGTGCCCGCATCGGCAAGGTGACTGGGCAAGGCTTGGCTGCAAATTTCAAGCGGCGATTTCCAGGTTGGTTGTTGCTCGTCGTGGTCACGGCCCTGCTTGCGGCCAACACGATTAATATCGGAGCGGACCTCGCTGGCATGGCGGATGCGGCCGAAATGCTGTCGGGGATCAATTCGCACTTGTTGGTAGTGCTTTTCGCACTCCTAATTTTGTGGGCAACGGTCCGCCTCCATTATCACCAGATAGCTAACGTGCTCAAGTGGCTGGTGTTGGTGCTCTTCGCCTATCCGGTCACCGCGTTTGTTGTGGGGGCTGATTGGGACCGAGTGGCACGCGATACCCTCGTACCGTCGATGCCGCACACTAGAGATGAATGGTCGATGCTGGTGGCGATTCTCGGCACTACGATTAGTCCGTATTTGTTTTTCTGGCAGGCAAGTGAAGAAGTCGAAGAGGAAAAGGCGGCAGGGCAGAGCACGCTCGCTCAACGGAGAGGAGCAACACTCAAAGAACTTGAATTGAGGAACTTTGATGTTGGAGTTGGCGCATTTTTCTCGAATATGGTCATGTTTTTTATCATCCTGACCACTGCGATCACCCTCAACCGCCACGGCATCACGCACATCGAGACTACTCGCCAGGCCGCCGAAGCCCTTCGGCCGCTCGCCGGCAAGTTTGCTGCGACGCTGTTTACCCTCGGCATTGTCGGCGTCGGATTTCTGGCCATTCCGACGCTGGCCGGATCGGTGGCATACGCCTTCGCGGAAACGCTCGGATGGCGTCAAGGCCTGGACAAGGAATTGAAGCGGGCGTGGGCGTTTTACACGCTCATTCTCCTCTCAACCGGAGTGGGCGTAGGACTCGACTTCATAGGCATTAATCCAGTGAAAGCGCTCTACTGGACAGCGGTCATCAACGGATTGTTAGCGCCCTTCCTTCTCGTTGCAATCCTGGTCGTCGCTTCGGACAAGAAACTGATGCAGGGACAACCGAGTTCGCGCTTGGGATGGACCGTCGTGGCGATTACGACACTGGCAATGTTTGCCGCGGGCATAGCTATGTTTGTTGTATAGATTGCCGATCTCGCTGCCGTCGAGCCGCATGCTCGCCCGCCAAAACTAATTGTCAGAACTGTGCAATTTGGATCGGCAGAACCATTCTTGCCAGGCCTATCCTGTATCTATCGAGCCGATGAACAATCGTGGCGTAGCGCGATGCTCTGCACTCGTGGAAAAGAAAACACTATGATTCATGCCACCAATAAGCCGACACCCAAACTGCGTAAAGCTCCCCAACCGCCGCTGTCACACGCTGGCGCGATCCCTGACTCAGACCGTGCTAAAAGACCACCGCTCTCCCAAGCCTCTGGCACCGGCCCGGAACTGAATCCCGGAGATCGCGTCGAGGGTTTGGGCACCTTCGGAAAGCCGAATGGAGAATTCGGCACAGTTGAACGAGCTAACGAAGATGATGCGGTCGTCAAGTGGGATGATGACGGTCGAATGAGAATCCACCAACCGTCGCTCAAGAAGATTTAGCCCGCAACGGCTGCGCAAAGTGGCGATCCATTTTTTTGAGTAGTTCTTTTTAGAATGCGAGCGAACTTGAAAAACACACTGCCCGAGACCTGAGCCAGCCCTAATCATTTGCCCAGCAGATTGACCATCTTGGTGGCACGCCAGTAGTTGAAAGCCAAGATCGTACGGACATCAGGAAAAGCCGCCGAAGTGTTGCAGTTCGATCTCGAAACCAAAATGGAAACGATTCGAAATTGTCCGTGCGGATCCGCCATGCGCGGAGTTGATTGAGTATGCCAAGTTTCTGAAATGGTCTCTATTGCTCAGACTGCGCTTCCCGCTTGGATCTATGCTGGTTTTGACCTAAAGGAGGCGCTTATGAAAAGCCGCCCCTCCCCAGAAATACCCTGTGTGATTTGCAGCAAACCAGTAGATTTAAGCGCCGATTTATCTGCCGATGAAAACGGCAAAGCCGTTCACACAGAGTGCTATGTTAAGCAAATCACTACCCCACAGAGCGGCCCATCTATCGCGATGATGACGGATTAAACCCTAAACTCTATGGTTTGTTCCTGGCTCGATCGGGTGATGTTCCGCGGCAATTTTCAATCAGTCTTTGGCTGTCTTGGATGTTATTGGACCTAAACGGCGTGGGATCATCACACCCAGACTTTGGGCTAAGGTGAACCGGCACTTTTCCAAAGGACGATCAATTCTGACCAGCTTTCCGAATCTCAATGTTTGATACTGCGATTCACAGAGTTCTAACGACAGAAGGGACTTCGTGACCATATTGGCCGTGTGAACATTCTTGCTGTAGGGAGGATTCGATGAATGAACATCTACTAGATCCGAAGTTTATTGTGCTTGCCGGCGTGGTGATTCTGGTTATCGCGGTGCTGGCGTGGCTGTACATGCAAAAACGCCGGAGTACGACGGCAGGCCTGCGACAAAAGTTTGGGCCCGAGTACGAGCGAGCGGTGCAGCAGCATGGGTCAGAACGAAAAGCAGAAGCGAAATTAGCGGATCGCCAGGAGCGGGTTGAAAAACTCAACATTCGCGATCTCGACCCGATGGAACGCGAACATTTTTCGAAACAGTGGGAGTCTGTACAGTCTCGTTTTGTCGATTCCCCTAGAGGAGCAGTCGCAGAAGCGGATGACCTGGTGTCCTCTCTGATGAAAACTCGTGGCTATCCGGTGTCCGATTTCGATCAGCGTGCGGCCGACATTTCTGTCGACCATCCCAGGGTCGTGGAAAACTACCGGTCTGCGCACGAGATTGCTCTCCGAGTTGGAAAAAATGGGGCGAGTACGGAAGATCTGAGAACGGCGATGATTCACTATCGCTCCCTGTTTGAGGAACTGGTGCAGGTACCAACGATTGTGGAACGGAAAGAGGTGGCGTAATGGCTGAACTGAAGAGAATAGAGAAGAAATTCCGACAGCCGAAACGGCGAGGAATGTCAATCCGTCAAAGCAGCCTGAAGGCCCTAATCTGGTGAAAGGCCACGTGCCGGCTGAGAAGAAACTGAATTCGCAGGATCCTGTGACCTTAAAGGGATAGGAGATCGAAGTCGGGACGCCCCAGCGTCTGTTCCACGCCGCTTCGCCCGGAATCGGCGTACCTTTGACGTCTTCTCCGATGGCAAGCGCCTGCTGGTGAACCACGCCGAGGAAGAATCCCAGGTGCCACTCTAGTTGGTTACGAACTGACCTGCGGAGTTGAAGAGATGATTTCGTGTGCAGATCGGCTTGTTCCGCGCACTCATCGTGGTTGAGAATTGTTCTTTCTACTTTCGATTGTGTCTGGATAACGGACAAGCCGGAAATAATCCCTGTGAAAGTTCGAAAATCGCCTGCTTGGGCCTACCAACAGACTTCGGCTTAATTCTTTTAGATATCGAAGGTGCCCGCAGTTTTGGAACTGTGTTTTAGCCCCCCGCCCAGCTTTCGGTGTAAAGTTAAGTGTCGCATTCAGAGAGGTGAGAATGATCAAAAAGACAGCTGTTTCCTTTCTGCTAGCCTGCGTGTGTGTTTTGTTTTCTTTACCCGGATCGGCATTTAGCGATGAGACGCCCGTGCATCATCACGATGCAGGTGAAAAGCTCGGCAACATTTCGTTTCCTATCTCCTGCGCACCCGATTCGCAGAAGCCCTTCGAGCGCGGTGTCGCGCTCATGCATTCCTTCGGTTACGAAGAGGCCGAAGCCCAGTTCGTCGAGATCACGCAGAAGGATCCCGCTTGCGCCATGGCGCACTGGGGAGTCGCGTTGAGTTTATTCCATCAGATCTGGGAGCGCCCCGACGAGCCCACCTTGAAGCGCGGCTGGAGCGAGATGGAAGAAGCTCAGAAGCTCGGAGCCAAGACCGATCGCGAACAGGGCTATATTTCCGCTCTTTCCGACTTCTACCGCGACTACGGCACCCGCGACCACATGCAGCGCGCTGCCGCTTATTCTGACGCAATGGGAAAGCTCTACCAGAAATATCCCGACGACCTTGAGGCGGGCGCGTTTTACGGCCTGTCGCTATTGGCCGCCGACCCCCCAAACGACAAATCGCACACGGCAAGAAAAAAAGCCGTCGCCGTGCTCAACCCGCTCTTTCTCCGGCAATCCGATCATCCCGGGCTGGCGCACTACATTATCCACGCCTGCGACTCGCCTGATATGGCTCCCCTAGGACTCGAGGCTGCCCGCCGCTATGCGGCCATCGCGTCCTCGTCCGCGCACGCCGTTCATATGCCCAGTCACATCTTTGCCCGGCTGGGCCTCTGGCAAGAAGACATCGACGCGAACCTGAAATCAGTGGCGCTCGCTCATCCCGCAAGCGAGATGTACATGCACGGGCATGAATTGCATGCCATGCATTTCCTCATCTACGCCTATCTGCAGACTGGACAAGATGACGCGGCCAAGCGCGTTGTGGACGATTCCAAGCAGATCATCGCCAGCGCCCCCAAGACCGGCGATGACACCGGGATGCTCGAGTACTACGGCTTCGCCGCCGCCCATTTTCCGGCGCTTTACACGTTGGAGATGCACCATTGGCCCGACGCAGTTGCTCTTGAGCCTGCAGCCGGCACGCCCGCGCATCTGCAGACCATCACTTACTGGGGGCGGACCATCGGCGCCGCTCGACTGGGCGACCTCGAAGCCACACGCAGCAACGCACAGAAATTCGACGCCGCCGAGGAAGCAACGCGCAAAACAAAGGACGCCTACATGCTCGACGGGCCAGACTTTCCCCGTGGAGAAGTCCACGCCTGGCTGGCTTTTGCCGAGAAGAAGAATGATGAGGCGCTGCGCCAGATGCGCGAAGTCGCCGATCTGCAGGATAAAGTGGGAAAGCGCGAGGTTGACATTCCCGCCCGCGAGATGCTGGCCGACATGCTGCTCATGCTCAACCGGCCGAAGGAAGCTCTGGCCGAATATGAGAGCGCCCTGAAGATCGATCCCAATCGCTTTAACGGACTTGCCGGCGCCGCCCACGCCGCGGAAATGGCGCACCAGGCGGAAAAAGCCAACACCTACTACGCCCAGTTACTCAAGAATTGCAACGAGGGAAAGAATTCCGATCGTCCCGAACTCGCCCGCGCAAAAACCATGGTGTCGAAGAACGGGATGTAACCTCAAAGGAGCGCTACGAGGAAGCAGAGAAAGCCGACGTGCACTCTACCTGGATTGCTTAGACTGCCGCTGCCTGGCGCAGTTCGATCAGGCGCGCCGCAAGGAATTTCAGATACTCTTCCATGCATTCGCCGGTCTTCGCTGAAACTTTAAGTACAGGCATGCCCGGGCGTACAGCCTGGATGTTGTCGTATGCGGTCTCCCAGCTGAATTCAACCGCGGCCGCCAAGTCAACCTTGGTGACCACTGCTACATCCGCGCTGTTGAAAATGGTCGGGTACTTGAGCGGTTTGTCCTCGCCCTCGGTTACCGAAATAAGTACGAGACGGAGATCTTCGCCCAAATCATAAGAAGAAGGACAGACCAGGTTGCCGACGTTTTCGATGAAGAGGAAATCCAACTGGTTGAGATCCCACCCTTCCAGCGCGCCTTGGACCATCGCCGCCTCGAGGTGACAGAGAGTGCCGGTAGTGATTTGCTTGACTGGGGCCTCGCTTCGCGCCAAACGAAGCGCATCATTTTCGGTGGCAAGGTCGCCGACCAGAGCGGCCACGCGGTAGTTTGGGCGAAGAAGAGTGAGGGTTTTTTCGAGGAACGCGGTCTTACCAGAGCCGGGGCTGGAGACCAGACTCACGACGAAGACTCCGGCGGCACGAAAGCGATCGCGAAGCGCGCGGGCCACGACGTCATTCTGCTTCAGAACATTCTTGCGGACTTCGATCAAACGGGGTTCGGGGCGCATTCCTGTATCTCCAATGCATCTACTTCGAGTTCCCTGCCCTGTACGATCTCAGAGCATGGAGTGCCGCATTTCGGACAGCAAAATAACTGAATAGAGCTGAGTGGGCGTTGCGCCTGGCAAGTGGGGCAATAGATCACCACGGGAACCTCTTCAATGACCAGGCGGGAACCTTGGAGTGGAGTATTCTCGCAGGCCATTTCATAACAGGAGAGGAGCGCCTCTTTCACTACGCCGGAAAGAGCTCCCAGCTTTAAGTGCACAGCATCAATCTGAACACCGCGACGCTCTGACTCCTCTTCGGCCAGTTCGACGATGCTCATCGCAATGGAAAGCTCATGCATAGGTCGACTCGCTGGCGTGTTCGCCGGACCGCTGAATTGTGTCGAACCGACCGAATGCCGCCAATGCTGCCTGGCCCAGGCTGATGCCTCCGTCGTTGGGCGGGACTGCGTGATTCGTCCACACCTGCAGCGGTCCGTTTGCCAGCAGAGACTTCAAATCTTCCAGCAACAACTCATTCTGGAAGACTCCTCCGGAGAGAACGACCGTATCCAATCCGCAACGGCTAGAGATCTCGTTCACGGCATTACATAAACCCTGAGCGATCCCTAGCTGGAAGGATCGTGCGATTTCCCGAATGTCTCGCCCATAAACCCGGTCTTCGGCCACGGACTGTAGCAGCGAGCGAAAATCGAGTTCATCGCCAATAAATGGAAAAGGATATGGTTCCGTCGAACGCGCGCTGCGGGCAAGTTGTTCGAGCCACATTGCGGCCTGTCCTTCAAAAGTCACCTCTCTAGTAAATCCGAGAAGGGATGCAGCGGCGTCAAACAGCCGTCCCACAGAGGTCGTGGCAAATGTGCGCACGTCTTTGCGTACCAACTCCAGCGCGTTCCGGTAGCGCCCGGGAAAAGCGAACGGGCTGGCAAGCACGTCTGGCAAGCCATCTATCTGGGCAAGGAATCCAGCCGCCGCCTGCGCTGGGTAGTGCGCGGCAGCGTCGCCGCCCGCAAGAGCTGCGCGGCGCAAATGTGCCACGCGCTCGAAACCTTCCTGGACGCTGCCCACGAAAATCTCGCCGCCCCAGATCGATCCATCGTCTCCGTATCCGGTGCCGTCGAAGCTTACGCCTACGATTCGTTTCGTCCACTCTCCCCGTTCCGCAAGCACGGACGCCACATGCGCGCGGTGGTGCTGCACCGCGTGGCTCTGCGGCGCGTTTTGCGATGCGTTTTGCGAAAGTACAAGCGTTGCGGCGTGGGCCGTTGAGAGATATTGCGGATGAAGATCGTGCACCACAAGCAGTTCGTCCCAGCGAACTTCGTACATCAATATCATGTCCTCGATGATCTGGTGAAATGCGCGGAGCGACTGGTAATGATCCAAGTCCCCGATGTGCTGGCTCACGAAGGCCTGGCCGGCCACAACCAGCGTGATGGTATTTTTCAGATCGGCGCCCAGCGCGAGAATGGGACGCTCGGCGGGAAGCGACGCCACTGCGCCTGGAGCGTACCCGCGCGCACGGCGGAGGACTACCGGGCCGAACGCGCCAGCTCGCACCACGGAATCGTCCACTCGGCGCGCGATGGGCCGCTGCCCAATCAGAAATGAGTCGGCGATTCCTGCCAGACGCTGCAATGCGTCTTCGTCCTCGTAAGCGATTGGCTCACTCGACCGATTCGCGCTGGTCATGACCAGGACTTCCGGAGCGCCGGCAGCAAACAGCAGATGGTGTAACGGAGTGTAAGGAAGCATTACACCCAGTTCAATATTCTCCGGAGCGACCCCGCTGAGTTCGATTCTTGCCGGCGCGAGCACGATGGGACGGGCAACCGAAGTGAGCAGTGCCTCGGCTTCAGAGGAAAGCTCAACCAGCGTACGGGTGGTCTCGACATCCCGCACCATTAGGGCAAAGGGTTTTTCTTTCCGGTATTTGCGATCCCGTAAAGCCGCGACGGCTCCGGGATTCCGGGCATCGCATGCCAGGTGGTAACCGCCGAGTCCTTTTACTGCGAGAATCGCGCCAGCAGCAAGCATCTCGGCCGCGCGGCGTATGCTGGCTTCACTTCCACCTGCGGTCTCATCGTTCGAGTGAACCTGCCGAAAAAGATAGTAGCCGGGACCGCAAGCTGGACAAGCTACGGGCTGTGCGTGAAAACGACGATTGCCGGGGTTCGAATATTCCGCAGTACAGTAATCGTCGAGCAGCCAATCTTTCATGGTGGTGTTCGGACGGTCGTAAGGGAGTGCCAGCACGACGCTGTAGCGTGGCCCGCAGTTGGTGCAGTTAATATAGGGATACAGGTAACGCGGATCGGCGGGGTCGAAGAGTTCTTGCAGGCATTCATCACAAACGGGCAGGTCCGGTGAAATCCGAACTGTTGGGCGTTCCCGGCGCTGGCTGGTCCGGATGGTGAATTCGTGCAAGCCGGTTGCCTCTGCAGGCCGCACGTCAATTTCTGCGATGCTGGCGGCGGGTGGTGGCTGCGCTTTTAAGTCCCGAACAAAAGCTTCGAGGCCGGTTTCAGCGCCTTCGAGATAAATCTCAACTCCCTCTTCCCCGTTCAGCACCCATCCATTCAGCGTGTTGGCGCAGGCCAGGCGATAGACAAAGGGACGGAAGCCCACGCCCTGCACTACCCCCCGAACCCGGATGGAACAAGCGCTGGCCATAATGTTGTTTATGTTATGTACTCATCCGCATTACTCGTCGACGATGCAGCCGTGGCCTTGCCACCCAACTTGAACTACCTTTCCATCCTCGACCAGGATGGGCACGGTGCGTTGTCCACGCGCGATCTCGCGCATGCGTCCACGCGCTACGGGATCGTCTTCCACGTCGTACTCGACGAATTCACTGCGCTTCCACTCCAGCCACTCGCGCATTTCGCTGGTGTGAGGACAGCGAGCGGCTCCATAGAGTTCAAGCCTGGCCAAGATTCAGTACCTCCTGGTTCAATACTTGCAACGATTCGCGGATGACATGGTAGATCGAAGCCTGTACTTCCTGAATGCGGGGAATATAGTCGCAGTTCACCACCACGGGAAAGTCAGCCAGCCGCTTGCGCTTGATCTCGCCTCCGTCGTAGCCGAGCAGCGCCACGGTCAACATATTCCGTTTCCGCGCTTCTTCCAGCGCCATGATGATGTTGCGAGATCCGCCGCTGGTGGAAATGCCGATCGCAATATCTTCCGGGCGGCCCTGTGCGATTAACTGGCGAAGGAAAATTGCATCGGTGCCAATGTCGTTGGCGACGGCAGTGATGTTCGCCGGCTCCAGTGAAAGTGATACCGCAGGGATAGATTGATAGCCGGGCGGCGGGAGCACACAATCGATGGCGAAATCGTTGGCGTCGGTCGCAGACCCGCCATTGCCGAAAAGAATGATCTTGCCTTTGAGACGCAGGCGCTCATGAATCGCCAGCGCAGTATTGCCGATCTGCTCAGCCTCTTCCCGCGCCACATGCGCGCGCAGCTTGGCATCATCGTGGACCTTCATCAAGATGGAAGAGGTTACTTCATCCAGAACATCGCGGGTTCCCTGCTTTTCCGTACCGAGAAATGGATAAAGGAATCCGGAGTCGCCCACCTCAAAGCCGAGCTCGCGGTGTTCGAAAAAAACGTGCACCGTTTCCCAGAGCGTGTGATAGAGGATCTCGATCAACTCCTGGTGCATGAAGGGGTCTTGTGTAGCCGCATCCACGGCATAGGAACCTTCAACACCGGGCAAAGCGAAGGTCATCGCGTCTCTTAGGCGAGCTTCCTGAAGCGTCGCCCAAACTTCGGGATCGCCCTCGGGTGGACCGAATCCCATGACGATGTCTTCGGGACGAAGAATGGCTTCGAGCCACGGCCGAAAAAGAACCGATAGGTCCAGCGCGGGCAGTGCGCGTTTGCCCACGATCACGGGATGAACGAACTCCACCGACACATGCTGGGCATCCGTGGCGTAGGGTCCACGCCCAAAGGCCAGAAGCCGCCCTCCGCGAAGGAACCGTTCGGACATCTCGCGGCAAGCTTCGGCCAGACGCGGCGCCTCGCGCGAGAAGAAGTCCTCGAACAATTGGTTTCGCTCTAGTAGGCGCTCTCCGATTTGGCTGGCGAGCTTACATGCAGTTGCCATAGCGTCTGTATCAGCAAATTCTCGGCAATGGATCGCCGACCAGCATATCTACGATTCGGCTGCCCCCATAAAGGGTTGTCACGAGAACCGTGCCAGCGGGTTGTTCGCGGACCTCGCCGATCACTTGGGCCTCGCTTCCGCCCGGCGCCAGGCTCAAAGCATTGATCGCAGCGTCGGCGTACTCGGGGGAGACAACCGCCAGAAACTGGCCTTCATTGGCAATGTGGAGCGGATCGAGTCCGAGCAATTCACACGCGCCGCGAACGGTATCGCGCACCGGAATCTGATCTTCAAAAAGGACCATCCCCAGTCCGCAATCGCGCGCCAACTCATTGAGAGATGTAGCAGCGCCGCCGCGAGTTGGATCTCGCATCCAGCGAATGCCCGGGCCAGCAGCGCGAATGAGGGTTTCGACCAGGGGGAGTACGGAGCGAGTATCAGAGCGAAGGTCGGCTTCGAGATCAAGCTCACCGCGCGCCAGCAGGATGGTGATACCGTGATCGCCGATAGGTCCGGAGAGCAGGATTCTGTCGCCCACACGCACCGAGCGAGGGTCGATGGTCACTCCATAAAGCAGGCGGCCGATGCCGGTCGTGGTGACGTACATCCCGTCCGCTTTGCCATGCTCGACGACCTTGGTGTCCCCGGCCGCGATGCGGACCCCAGCGTCCCTCGCGGCCTTTGCCATGGCTCGAACTTCGGCTTCGAGAACCTGCGTAGGCAGTCCGGCTTCGAGAACATAGCTGACCACGAGGGCTTCCGCTTTAGCTCCCGAGACAGCGAGGTCGTTCACGGTGCCGTTGACTGCAAGTTCACCAATCGAGCCGCCCGGAAAACTCAGCGGCTTGACCACAAAACTGTCGGTGGTGATGGCAACTTTTGTGCCTTCGATGTCGACGTGCGCGGCATCTCCAAGTGGTCCGGGCGCGGCGCCAAAAAGCAGGGGAGCAAAAAGACCTTCGACGAGCTTGCGGCTGGCTTTGCCGCCAGCGCCATGCGCCATCTCGATTTGCGGATCGCGGAACCGGATGGGTGCAGATTCGGCAAGCACGGGGGCCGGAGCGGTCGAATCTTCGAGCCTCAGGCGATCGAGCTCAGACTTACCATTGCTGCCTTGCGGTATTCGTAGTTGTGATAGGCTGCGCATGATCCTTCCGATGACACCATGAGTGCGCCGATAGGATGCTCCGGCGTGCACTCCCGGCCAAAAAGTTTACACTGATGCGGCTTCAGCACACCCTTCAGCACCTCTCCACATTGCGCGGCTTTAGGATCGGTCACCCGAATGCCTGGAACCGCGAAGCGCTGTTCCGCGTCCCACTCGGCATACTTGTCGTTAATGCGTAGTGCCGATTGCGAGATGAACCCCAGACCGCGCCACTCGAAGTATGGACGTAACTGGAAAACCTCGGCCATGGCCTTGAGTGCCGCTCGATTGCCTTCCCACGGAACCACGCGCTTGTATTGATTCTCCACCTTGGCCTCGCCCACCTTCAACTGGCGCAGAAGCATGACAATGGATTGCAGCATGTCCAAGGGTTCGAAGCCCGAGACCACGATGGGTTTGCGTTCGTTCCGGGCGATCCACTCGTAAGGGCGACAACCGATGACAGTCGAAACGTGGCCAGGACCGATGAAGGCGTCGAGCCGCATGTCGGGAGAGTCGAGGATAGCTCGAATGGCGGGAATGATAGTGACGTGATTGCAAAAGACGGAGAAGTTGCGAATGCCTTCAGCCTTGGCGCGCATCATCGTAAGCGCGGTGGAAGGCGCGGTGGTTTCAAATCCGATGGCAAAAAACATGACGTGCCTGTCGGGATTGAGCCGGGCCAGCTTCAGCGCGTCAGAAGGCGAATACACAATCCGAACGTCCATGCCGCGAGCCTTGTGCTCAAGCGGGCTGCCTTGAGTTCCGGGAACGCGCATCATGTCGCCGAAGGCGGCAAAGATTACATCCGGCTGCTGCGCGATGGAAAGACCATCGTCGATTCTACCCATGGGAAGCACGCAGACCGGGCAGCCGGGGCCGTGGATCAACTCGATATTTTCCGGGAGTATATCTTTCAGGCCGAAGCGATAGATGGCATGAGTGTGTCCGCCGCAGACTTCCATCATGCGGTAGTGGCGTTCCGTACCGGCCAAGCGGCGAATTTCGTCTGCCATCTTCGAAATCAGTTCGGGTTCGCGGAATTCATCGACAAATCTCATTGCTGATCCCTCCCTTGCGGGCTGGACGCGGGCGGGCGTCAATTCATTTCCTCCAAGCCGTATCCCTGAATTTCCTGCATGGCTCCATCGATCTCTCCCAGCATCCGAAGAGTGTTCATTTGGTCGGCGGCATCCTGCTCGCTGATCTTGCTCATGGCAAAGCCGACATGAATGAGTACCCAGTCGCCCGGCGCCGGCTTATCATCCTGCAGCAGGCCCAGATCGATCCTGCGCCGCACACCGACTACATCGACGAGGGCGGAATCCTGGTTGTCCGAAGAGATCTCGACGATCTTTCCTGGTATGGCTAGACACATGCGACATCCTCCCGCAACCTTATGATTCGCTCCATCCCGATTCATCTTCTAACTTCTGGTGCCCGCGAGCCGTTCACTGCTGTTTGCGAGCGGAAATATTAAACGAAAGCTTGATCTCATCCTTAAGCTTGACGGCTCCCCCCAACGCGGAAACCGGCCGAATCTCATAGTCGCTCTGCTGGACGGAGAATTCTCCCATCGCCCGGAGCATAGCACCGTTCACCGAGACGCGCGCCGACACTGACTGACTGCGCTTAACTCCATGCAGCGTCAGATCCCCATTCAAGGCTACCCAATATTGTCCTTCCCCAGTCTTGCTGGCGGACCCGCGAGAGCACTCATACACCACGTCAGGGAAGGAATCAGACTCGAGGACTTCCTCGTGCATCCTGCGGTTGATTTCCTCGCGATCTTTCTCGCTGATGTCATCGGTGACGGTCAGCGAAGCCGAATGAATCACCATGTGAAGAGAACTTTGCTCCACTGCGTCAGGATTCAGAATGATTTCGCCCTCGAAATCGGGAAGCGCAATCGTTGGGTTATGGCCCAAAGCCGATAGCATACCCGTGGCAAACGCCTTGACAGTAAAGGTGCTCCCCTTGGCTTCGATGATGTAGTGAACCGTGGCAGCCTCCGGTGTTACTGTTGGTTCTATGGCGTAATGCACTAAGTAAACCTCCCTGTAACCAAATCTTCCTTTCAAACCCTATAGTGGTGTTACTCCGCCTTGCGGGCCACGACATAAAAAGTAAACTTCAATTCGTCCTGAAGTTTCAACGTACCTCCCGCGATTGATGCGATACGAATGTTGTAGTCACTCTGCAGCAGCGTAAAGCTGCCGTGTGCGCGGACGCTGTCAACTCCAAGAGATGCTTGAGCTACAAAATCCTGGTCGTTGGAAATGCCATGAAGAGTCAATCTTCCGTGCACATTGAGGCGGTACAAATCTTCCTTCAGTTTCTCAGCTGCTACTTCCATGCTGTCGTACACAACCTCCGGGAACTGCTCTATTTCCAGCACCTCGTTGTACATCACACGGTGTAACTCCCGGCGATCACGGTCCGGCAGCTCATCTAGAACCTCAAGTGAACTAGAATGTACCCGAACCTCAAGGGAAGCACTCTCAAGCTTGCCGGAAGCCATCTGAACCATTCCGGTCCAATCTCGAATCGCAATCTTTGGACTATGAGCAACTGCTGCAATCAAACCGCTGGCAAACGCTTGCACCGTGAACTGGCTGGTTCGCGTATCAACCAAGTAACGAACACCAGAACGACTTGACGCCGCAGAGCTTATCGCCATCGAAGTACTCCTTGGTACCGCGCCGCTAAAAATAGCATACGTACGCAGTTACGGTCGGCTTTACCCCTCCGAGTAAAAGCGCACTGTCCCCCTTTGAGTTAGTCGTGAGTTAAATTCTTTACATGGCGCGCAATTTCAAATACCGGTCCAGATCCGGCAACGCGGCCTGAGCCAGATTTCCAACCCCGAACTGGCCGAGATAGCGCCGCGCGATCGGATTGGAAAGAATCAGGCCCGCCCCGAAAACCACCAGAGCTACTCCACTCAGCATGAACAGCGTGTCCTTGTCGTTGAAGCCCCCGTCACCATTTTCCATTGCCACGGCAGTCTCCTTTCGTGAAGATGTTTATAGCCCCGAACGAAGATTGGAATCGAGCCGATCTCCGTTTAGAATTTTGCTGACGATCGATTCGACCAGTTTGACCGCGTGATCTACGGCAGCCTCGACTGCGGCACTCAGTCCCATCTGCCCCTCTTCGCCTCCGAGGGTTTCCGGCTCACACCCTACCAGCAGCACGTTCTTTACTTCGATATTCATCGCCCGCGCCATGCGCAGCACACTCACGGGATTCATCGCGTGAGCTTCAACCACAGTCTGCGGAGCGTTCGGATCATCCAACGCCTTCAGATCGGGTTCAATAACGTAGAGAGTGCCTGGAGCCTCGCCGTGCGGACAAGCGTCCACCAGGATGGTGGTCTCGTAGCCGTCTTGCAGCGCATAGGCCAAGTCGAAGCCTCGGATGCCAAAATCGGCCACACGCACGCTTTCCGGCAGATGCAGGCCAGCCAAGCGGCGGACAACTTCGACGCCGAACGCGTCATCACCGAGAAAGATGTTGCCGATGCCGGCTACCAGGATAGTTGGCTTCTGCGCTGAGTGGATGTGCCTGGCTTCCTCTTCAGAGAGTGGTTCAACCTCTTCCGCGTCGAAGAAGAAACGATGACCGGGTTGGCGAAGTAAACCCATATCTCTTCCTGGATCTTCATCCAGAACTACGCAGACGTGACTCTTGCCCTCGTAGTCTTGCTCGATGCATTCGATGGTTGCAATCTGGCCCGCTAGCGCGATATCCATCACGTCGCCACCCTTACGGGGACGCAGGCGCACGCGGCTTCCGGTGCGCACCTCGATTCCTAAAATTTCCAGACGATCGAGGGGAGTCTTTTCTTCGAGGAGTTGCCATTCCCACTCGTTCATTGGGTCTCCTCCTGGCGTGGACGAGGTTCGAGCGGGCGCAGTCCGCGCAGCACTCCGTGCAGCTTCATGAACTGTTCGACCGGCATGGTCTCGGTGCGCTCGAGCATCTGACGGGCACGCTCGTCCGACTGACTCATCTCGCGCTTCTCGTCGTCGGTTAACGTCATGATGCGCAGCGAGAGAATCTCGTCAATCTCGGTTCCGTCGAACAGGTCTCCGGCACTTTCCGGTGCGATCTGGGGATAGTCGTAAAGAATGATCGGCGACGAGAGTACGGTGTCGCATTGTCCTTCTTCACCGACGAGGACAGGCCATGTTCCTACGTTCTGGCAAGTCGCGGCCAGTTCGTTCAATTGCTCAGGAGGAGCGAGCAATGAGACGAACCTGCCATCCTGCACGCCGAGAATTGTATGAGCCGAGACTAAGGCACTTAACAAGGCTTCGTCTCGGTTGGTATCGTTCGCGATTTCAAAAGGAGTGGTGTTGCGAATCTGCACACTCACTTTGAAGACGCCATCACCATGCGGGACCCCGGCAACTTCCACTTCGCCGCAAATGGCATTCCGCTCGCGTACAAGAATGCCGACGATCGTTCCTTCTGACTCGCCTTGTGACTCGCGCCCTGACTTGCCGTCAGACTCGCGCAAAGACTCAACCTGCTTCTCTGCGGCAAAACTGAAGGCTTGCGTTATCGGACTGCGGCCGAGCGCTTCCACATTGCATACCGGCACGATCACTTCACGCTCCACCGCTTCCTGCCAGGGTTGATAGACACGATCACTCACCGCGAGTCTGTCCACCAGCCGAAACTCAGGCGTTTCGCCCGGCGCCAATTCGTTCACCGGCGTAGCCAGCTCGCCGACAGAACGTGCTACTAACTGGAGAAATCGCACTCGAACTTCAAGCCCGGTCAACGAACTGCCTTCGATCAGGCATTCGGTCCGCATGGTCCAGGCTTCGCTGCCGTTCTGCGCTTCGCTGTATGACCGTGGACAGAGCACTCCAAAATTCCAGCGCTGCTGATTCTTCACCGACGATGGGCGATAGGGATAGAGCATGTATCCCTCGTACAGCACCGCTTTCGCGATCTGCTCTACCGCCCTGAGATTCATCCCATTACCTTTTCTTCGATCTCTTCAATCGGAATGATCCTCTCCAGCGTCTCTTCCCAGGTGGGAATTCCGTGCCGGACTTTGTATTGATACAGGCGATCGAAAGCATCCTTGTGCAAGCAGAGCCAGGCGCTGTTGGGATAGTAAGATTCCATCATGTCGCGCCAGATTTTTACCGGGAGTTTGAAGCGGGCTTCCTTGTCCCATGAAATGGGCGCGACCTGCAGTTCGCCTTCAGCATTCGCATAAAAAACAGTCCCGCTGAACTGCAGGCAAACCGGGACCTCACCGCTGGCCACGCCGTCGAAGTATTTCGTGGCAGCGACGTTGAAATCGAATGTGCAGGACACGGGAAGATCAACCAGAGTGGTTCCCGTGAATGAAGGCACGACGAGATTGGCATGGGTCCACAAAAGACTACGCAGGGTTTGGCCCCAGCGGCTGGGCTCGCCAAACAGATCGAGCAGGCGCTCCTGATCCTCGGGCGTGTATTTGCGGCGGGTGACCTCGAGTTGGATCTGGCAGCGCAGTGCAACCGTGTGAATGGTCTGTTCCGGGTTGGTGTCGGTGAGTCGGAGTTTGAAAGCCAGCAGAGGCGTGGCCGCGTTGGCGACAACATCAGCTCCCTCGATTTGGAAGCTCAGATCAGGCATGCGATTGCTCTTCCACTCCGGACACTTCTTTAACTTCGGTGGGGACCTCAATTGATCGCGCTTTCAGACTCGAAAAAAACTCGCCCAGCTCTTTCCACACTTCCGTCCCACCGGAAAGCCCCTTCCAATGCATGCGAATCAAGCCCACCAGCTTGTAACACTCATCGATGGGAAGAAGGTAATACTCGGCCGCGGAGTATCCGCGGGAGTATCCCAGGCGGTTGACCAGCAGCCCTTCTACATCGGATTCCATTTCGTTCAGAATCGGATTGCGCGACACAATGTCGTTCCAGGATTCCAGCGCAAGCAGCGATTCCGTCGCACCCGCTGGACTCGGATAAAGCGCGATGACTCGATTCTCCAGGCTGCTTTGGAAAAAGAAGGCCATGTTGATGGGAACCATCAAGCCATTCCACTCGGCGTCACTGAGATTGAAACCGGGAATAGAGCGGACCCGACGCGGCACACGTTTGAACTTCACTCCCTGGCCGCTGAACAGAATTGCGCAGGCGTCGCAGGTGCAGAGGAGTTTACGTTGCGCCAGCTCGATCAGATGGGGATGATCGGAGCGCAGGCCGAGGCTGCACAACTCACAGCGTTCGAGGGGCCGTTCGCGGCGCGCAAACTGGCGCAGCGTTCCGAAGCCGTCGGCTGATTCTGTAAATCCTGCACTCATGAGTTCAACATTTCACAAATTTCCAGCGTCAATCGCCGGCCTGAGGTTCGATAGCTTCGGCGAATCAATGAGCATCTGCGATCCAACCGCACCACTCATCAACTTGTCCAGAGCCACAAATCCTGTCGCTGGCTTTTCTTCCAATCCTTCAATTACGAGCGAAGCCAAGTCGGGCGCTGCGTCGTACATGGCTCCCTCCAAAGTGGCCTGCACGGTTTTCGCGGTTGAGCCGCAAGTGTGGGAACCGGTTTCCACTCGCAACCGGATGGCACCATCGTTCACGCCGAGCAACTCAACTTCACAACCTTGTTTGCGCAGCTGACTCCGCACCTTGTCCACTGCTTTCACCACCCGACTTCCGAGGTCTTCGGGATGAAGGCCGTAGAGAATCAGAACGCTGCTTACCAGCGAGTCGCGGCCCAGTCGGTCAATGATGCCCATGCCCGGGTCTCCAGCCTCAGCGACGATATCGAGCGCCTTTTCCAAGGCCGCGCCGTGCAAGTCCATCAGCGACTGCACCAATTCCTTAGTGGCAGCCCGCGCAGCGGGATCGGCGATTGATTCTATTTCCTGTACCAGCCCGCCGATGCGTTGCATGTCTTCCCGAAGATCTCTGCCGTCGGCCACGATTCTCCTGTTCAAACTCTTCCCGTCTTGCTTTCATCAAGCAATAAAACAATTAAAAAATGGAGCGAGAGCGCAGCTTCGAGATGCCAGATTCGTCACGAGCGAGCGTAACTGGCGATTCCTAACAGCTGCCACTCTCACTCCTCAGTCAACCGTGAGACAGCTTCAGGGTTGGAGACCAAACATCGGGGAATGATGCGTCTCCAGCACCTTCCCATTCCCCAGATACATGTGTACGCCGCAGGGCAAACAAGGATCGAAGCTCCGCACCGCGCGCATGATATCAATTCCCTTGAACTTGTCCGGACCGTTTTCCTCGAAGATCGGGGTGTTCTGCACCGCGTCCTCGTACGGACCCGGAGTGCCATAGATATCTCGTGGATTGGCATTCCAGGGAGTCGGAGGATAGGGATGGTAGTTCGCGATCTTGCCTTCTTTGATCACCACGTGGTGCGAGAGCACGCCGCGAACCGCTTCGTGGAAGCCGCAACCGATGGCTTCTTCCGGCACCTTGAACTCCGTCCAAGTTTTGGTGTGGCCGGCATGCAGCTCCGCCAGCGCCTTTTCCATGAAGTGCAAGGCGGCGCAGGCAGCATAAACCTGGAAGTAGGTCCGGGCACGATCGCGTTCGATGGCGTTGCTCCATTTCGGAATCTTCCATTCGAACTCGACTTCAGGCAGCGAGGTGGTCTTGGGCAGGTACATCTTTACGCTGTGGCCAGTGGACTTGATGTATCCAATGTCGACCAAGCCGGCCAGGGCGGTTGCCCAGAGGCGAGCGATGGGACCGCCTCCGGTATCCATCGCCAAATGATCGCCGGTCCGCTTGTCGAGCCAGCGCGGCGACATCACCCAGGTGTATTTGCCGCCGAAATCGCGCTTTTGCGGCCGGGGAATCGTGGTCTGGTTCCAGGGATGGTTCTTGTCCACTGGATTTCCGAGGGGGTCAGTTTTGACGAAGACTTGGGAGTTCTTCCATTCGTCGTAATAAGAACTGCCGAGCAGAATGCGGATGTTCAGGTTGATGTCGACCAGATCCGTGGTCACAAGTTTGCCGTCGACCACAATGCCCGGAGTGACGAACATGGAGCGGCCCCAGTTCGTCATATTCTTGTAGGTGTAATCGCAATGATCGGGATCGTTGAACGAACCCCAGCAGGCCAACAGGATACGGCGCCGGCCAACTTCCTCGTAGCCGGGAAGCGCGTCGTAGAAAAAATCGAACAGGTCGTCGTGCAGCGGGACAACCTTCTTCATAAATTCGACGTACTTCATCAGGCGAACCAGATAATCGGTGAAGAGCTGGATGGTGGGCACGGTGCCGACGCCGCCGGGATAAAGAGTAGATGGATGAACGTGCCGGCCCTCCATCAAACAGAACATTTCCCGCGTCATGCGGCTCATGACCAAGGCCTCGCGATAGAAGGCTCCCGTAAACGGGTTGAGGGCGGTCATGATATCTGAGATGTTGCGGTAGCCGTGAATACTGGCATGAGGCGCCGCAGTGGATTGAGCTTTCGCCCAGACTTTGGGATTGGTCTCCTTCACCATCTGTTCGCAGAAATCCACGCCGACCAAGTTATCCTGGAAAATATTGTGATCGAACATGTACTCGGCAGCCTCGCCGAGATTGACGATCCATTCGGCGATGGGAGGCGGCTTTACGCCGAACGCCATATTCTGCGCATAGGTGGCGCAGGTGGCGTGGTTGTCGCCGCAAATGCCGCAGATGCGGCTGGTGATGAAGTGAGCGTCGCGCGGGTCCTTGCCCTTCATGAAGATGCTATACCCGCGAAAGATGGACGAGGTGCTGTGGCACTCGACCACATGGCGGTTCTCAAAGTCGATCTTGGTAAAGATGCCCAGGCTGCCCACGATGCGAGTGATCGGGTCCCAGTTCATTTCCACCAGATTTCCCTTTTTGCTCGGAACATCCTTGGTCGGTGCGGTTACGGTGCTCATTCGATCGCTCCTTGTGGCTTTAATAAGATCGTGGATGGTATCCGGTGGTGAGCTCGGCGCGAGGATGACGCCACTTCGGCTCCTTGTTGACGGTGTTCTGAGTCATCGAACGAAGGGCACGAATCGCGCGGCCATAAGCGCCAACCGCCGCGCTGGAGACTTTCGCTCCGGGCGGCTCATCCATGAAGGGCATGAACTTATCCGGGAAGCCGGGCATGGTGCAACCGATGCAAATGCCACCCACGTTGGGGCAGCCGCCTATTCCGACCATCCAGCCGCGTTTGGGCACGTTGCAGTTCACGACCGGGCCCCAACATCCCAACTTCACGATGCACTTGGGGGAGCCGTACACTTCGGCGAAGTCACCCTGCTCGTAATAACCAGCTCGATCGCAGCCTTCGTGGACGGTCTTACCAAATAACCATGTGGGACGCAATTGATCGTCGAGCGGAATCATGGGCGCCAATCCAGCCACCTGGTAGAGCAGGTAGAGCACGGTTTCCATGAAATTGTCAGGCTGCACCGGGCATCCGGGAACGTTGACGATGGGCAGACCGGCTTTTGACTTCCAGTCCCAACCCAGGTAATCGGCCAGACCCATCGCGCCCGTTGGGTTACCTTCCATAGCGTGAATTCCACCGTAGGTGGCGCAGGTGCCGCAGGCTACGACCGCCAGCGCTTTGGGAGCGAGCCGGTCAATCCACTCGTTCGTGGTAATCGGCTGGCCGGTTTTTGGATCAGTTCCGAGGCCAGCCCAATAGCCTTCCTTCTTTATCTTTTCGTTCGGGATCGAGCCTTCCACCACCAGGACAAAGGGATCGATCTGGCCTTTTTCTGCCATATACCAGAATTTCATAAACTCGTCCCCGTTCTCATAGGCAAGGACGGGATTGTGCAGGTGCACCTTGGGAAGTCCGGGGATCGCTCCCAACAGAACATCCTCGATGCTCGGCTGAGTAGCTGCAGTGACCGAAACCGAGTCTCCATCACAACCCAGACCAGCGGTGATCCAGAGTATGTGTACCTCGGCGACAGGCGATGGTTTTTGCGTGACCCGACCGTACGGAACTGTTTCCGTTGCCATAACTGGAGTCTCCTTGATCCCAATCCAAGCTGTTCAGTAAAAAGTGTTGGTTGCCGAATTTCTCGTTTAGGATGTCGCGAAATATTTCTGACGCTCGATCCAGGAACTGGTCTTCGTTCTCGTTCCCAGAACGGAACCTAATAAAACGCCCTTAGAATCAACCCCCGAAGAAATGGCCACAAGCGGGAGGTTCACTTTTTCAGTTTCGTGGTATCACTATTTTTTATATCGGGGATTCCCTGATGACTAGGGAGTACATGTGGACCGTAACGTGGAGCAGAACTTGAGCGGAATTTTCGGCGAGTTCGAATTACTGCGATGCCTCAGACACTTCTACGCGGTTTTTTCATTCATATTCCACTGAATGGCGTGCTGCATGAGCTCGCGGGCGCTGCGTAGCGACAGCTTTTCTTTGATGTGCGCCTGGTAGGATTCGACGGTTTTTACGCTGAGGTGCAGTTCTTCGGCAATCTGACGGGTTCCGTGACCCTCTCCAATCAGACGGAAGACTTCCAGTTCGCGGTCGCTGAGATCGGCAATGGAGGAGTTGCGCAGAGTGCCGGAACCGGTGATGTAGTGCTTGAGCATCTTGTTGGCAATGCGGTCGCTCACATAAATCTCACCGCTCAGAATGCGGCGCACCGCAACCAGCACTTTTTCCGTGGCTTCCTGCTTCATGATGTAACCATTCGCTCCGGCGCGCAGCGCTCGCTCCGCGTAAATCGACTCATCGTGCATGGAGAGGATCAACACCGGCAGGTTGGGGTGAGTGGTGCGGATGTTCTTCAGCAGATCGAGACCATCGGGGCCGTTCAGTGAGATGTCCACGATGAGAACATCGGGCCGGGTTGAGGCCAGCACGTGCATCGCGCCCGTCGCTTCTTCAGCTTCGCCGCAGACCACCAGATCGAGCTCCCGGTTAATAAGCAGTGCCAGACCTTGGCGCACGATGGGATGGTCATCGACCACCAAGATTCTTTTCTTGGTGACGGCCTGGTTCTGCACGGCGTGGTTCTGCGATTTGTAAGGCACGCTCATGTTTTATTTCATTCCTTCGTCCCCGACCGGAAACAAGCAGGTCACCATGGTGCCGCCAGTAGGGACGCGCTGCACTTCAAGCGAACCTCCGACTATCTTGGCCCGGTAGTTCATCAGGTGAAGCCCCATCCCTTTGTTGCCGGAACCGATCTTGCCAATTCCGTAACCGTCATCCTGGATTGTAAGCGTTCCCTGGTGTTGGACGACGGCCAGGCGAATGACGATGTGGCGGGCGTGGCCATGCTTGATCGCGTTGTTCACCGCCTCCCGGGCAACATAATAGAGATGCGTGGCCACTGTGTCGTCATGGATCAACACGGGAGTAAAACACTGGAAGCGGCAACTGACTGCAAATAAATCTTCCACTTCGCCCGCCCATTGCTGCAAGGCCGACATCAATCCCTCCGCGTCAGACACCACGGGAAGCAGTCCGCGCGCCAACTCCCGCGTTTTGTTGATGGCTTCATTCACCAGGTTCACGATCTTGGCAGCGTCGCCGGCCTCGGGCAGGCTTTTTTCCAGCAGCTTTTGTTCCTGCACCTTGCTCATGAAGGCGATGCCGGTCAGATGCTGGCCCAAGCCATCATGCAGATCCTGCCCGATACGACGCTGTTCGCGGGTGCTGATCTCCAGAATTGTTTTCTCCAGATGTTTGCGCTCGGTGATGTCAATTCCGGTGGCGATGACGTATGTAGGCGTCCCATCGTTGCCCGGAAGCACCGTGCTTGACCATGCGATCAGACGGCGGGCGCCGTCCCGCCTCACCAGGTAGCCCTCATAGTCGCTGGGCAACTGGTCCGAACAGAGCTGCTGGAAGACCGACTTGAAACGGTCTACTTCTTCTGGAACCATGAACAAGTCCCAGATCTTCTTATCTGCAACCTCAGCGAACGAATATCCACTGGTTAGTTCACAAGCCCGGTTGAAGCGGATGATCCCACCCTCCGAATCCAGCACCACCACAAGAGCGCCCACGGTATGAAGAATGGCGGAAACCACATTGCGCTCTTCCTGCAACGCTTCTTCGGTCCGCTTCAGATCGGTGATATCAAAGCCCACGCCGTGAATGAACCAGGGCTCGCCATCCTCCTTGCGAATCATCTTGGCTTCGCAATGAAACCAGATGACGCGGCCATCGCGTGCAACCACGCGATATGCCGAACGCAGCGGGTTACCGGTCAGAAACATTTCGGCCGCTTCGGTGCTCCAGCGCTGCTTATCATCGGGATGGATGTGGCTGTACCAGCGGACCGGATCTTCCAGCCACTCTTCCTGAGAAAAGCCGAGCGCGGCTTCAATCTGCGGGCTGACGTAGGCCTCGCCGATTCCACGATCGAGATAAGCCATGAACACTACCGCAGGGATCTGCTCGACCAGCGCTCGATATCTGGCTTCAAGATTTGGAAGCTGCGCGTCGTCCGGAGGTTGCGAATCTGAAGACCATCCCTGGTCAGGCCGTTCTGGCGGATATACGACGCGTCTTGCGGATGCAGGATTGTGGCGGCGGCTGAAGACTCCGGCCAAATCCTGGAGAATTTCCTCAGCCTCGGAGGGATTCAGATCCGGCTCGGCAACCGCAGAAGGATGATCTTCAGAAGGATGGTCCTTGGGCGTGCCGTTCGCATTATTCGGCCACAAAAACGAGACCATGCTCACCCTCAAGCGACAGCAACTTCATGACCGCGCCTAAGCCCAGCTTCAGTCTATTTTATTGCGCCTTCTTGCACTTTGCTAGGCGATGGCTTGCGCCAGCTAGGTTCTTTGTTCAGCGAGGACTGCGTGAAGCGGCGCAAGGCGTGAATCGCGCGTCCATAAGTCTGAACCGCGGCGGACGACAAAAGCGACCCGGGCGGCTGATTCATAAAGGGCATGAACTTGTCGGGAAAACCGGGCATGGTGCATCCGATGCAGATGCCACCGACGTTGGGACATCCGCCAATGCCGCCCATCCATCCACGCTTTCCCACGTTGCACTGAACTACCGGCCCCCAACATCCCAGTTTCACAATGCAAAGCGGAGATCCGTATTCATCGGCAAACTGCGCCTGCTCGTAGAAGCCGCCGCGGTCACAACCTTCGTGCACGGTGTTGCCAAAAAGCCAGGTGGGCCGCAACGCCTCGTCGAGCGGAATCATGGGCGCGCGCCCGGAAGCCATGTAGAGCAAATACAAAAGCGTTTCCATAAAATTATCGGGCTGCACCGGGCATCCGGGCACGCACACGATGGGAATCTCCACTTTCGACTTCCATTTCCAACCCAGGTAGTCGGGAAGGCCCATACATCCTGTAGGATTGCCTTCCATGGCGTGAATGCCGCCGTAGGTAGCGCAGGTTCCCGCCGCCACTACTGCCCACGCTTGGGGAGCGAGGCGATCAATCCATTCACACGTAGTGATCGGCTGACCGGTCTTTGGGTCCGTGCCTAGGGAGGCCCAACAGCCTTCTTCCTTATTGTGTTCATTGGGGATGGACCCTTCGACCACCAGAATAAAATTTTCTATCTTCCCTTCAGCCGCTCGATGAAAGGGCCTTAGGAAATCGTCGCCATTGGCCAGGGCAAGGAAGGGATTGTGCAAGGTCACTTTTGGAATCCAGGGAATTTGCCCGAGAAGAATATCTTCAATGCTGGGCTGGGTGGCGGCCGTCATGGCGATGGTGTCCCCGTCACATCCCAAGCCGGCGGTAATCCAGAGTACATCGAGTTCAGGGATGGGATTCTGAGTCCCCCGTCGAATCTCGGCCTCCACCATTTCGACTTCTCCTGGGAGCACGCAGAGACTCCGTTCCGATTTTTTCCTCGCAAATCGAGCTAAAGAATTCTGGACCGAAGGCTGAGCGTGTAAAGTACCACGTTAGAGCGCACCCTGCTAACCCTGACATATTTTAGCGGATTCTCTCTCGTTCCCGCTCTACCAGAAGTCGGCAGACAGCGTTGAAACGATAAGAGCACAGACCCTTGATCGGCCAGAGTCAAGGCAGAACACACATTTCTTCAGTTTCTGCTATTTTTGGGGCTTCTCTTTATCGGAGAAAGACATCCAAGCGTAAGGTCATTGCCATTTCAAGGAGACCTCGTGAAGACATTGTTAGCAATCACTAGTGGGGTTGGGGTAGCAACGTTGCTTTTCGCAGGATATGTGTTTCTCAAAGGAGTTCCAGACCTGGGCCGCTACATTAGGATCAGCAGGATGTGAGGCACCCACCGTTCGCGGATTTCTAAAACGCAATTCCATTACAAGTGCGGGACTCGCCCAAACCGGTAGGTTAGGCTCAAGCTCGCATACGACGGGATACGCACACCCACCACCTCATTCACCGGATTTCCGGGAACCAATCCGTCGGCCCCAAGGCCCACTTTCCCAGGTCCGTATACAGAGGCCAAAGCGAAGTTCTCCGTGGTCTGCCCCGTCCAGCCGGTGGCAATCATTGCGTTCACCCCGACATTCAACCGCCCTTCCAGGAAAGGCCGTGATAACGCGAAGCGGAACTCCTTGTTCGGCACGCCGACGCAGTAGTAGTTGAGCGCATTCGGGTCGCCGCTCATGTAGCTGCTCTCGCTGCAGCCGTTGCCCACGACCTTTCTGCCCACATACTCGAATTCGCCCTTCGCCTGCAAGCGGAAGGGCAGCTCCTGGTACGTCCCGGTGAAGTCGCCAATCAGCCGCGGCGCCTCTGGCACAATAGAGAAGGACGGGGTTACCAGGCGCGCATCCGCCTGCTCGAAGGTCGCCAGCAGCGCTCCGTGCGTAAAGCTCTGGCGCAGCGTGGCCGCCAGGTAACGGATGCGGCCCGGACCGAGGTCGAATTGCAATCCCTGGTCGGGATCGATCTTGCCATACTCGGCAGTTTGCGTCTCATGTCCCAACGTCAGCTTAAGGTCGGTCTTGTGGAACGTCTTACTTGCGACTAACTGATAAGATCGGGCGGTCTCTACGGGGTCAACGGTTGTCGGGCCGTCCAGAGCCGTTCCCTCTCTAGGGTCTTCGGTGAAGAACGACTTGCCAAAGCTGAACGCGATCAGCGGAACGTACCACGACTCGTCGGGAACAATCGTGATAGTTGCCTTCGGTGAATTGACCCCCACCCACTTGCTCCACGAATTCGCCGGCGTGATTAGGTCCTGATTCGTGATGTTGATCTCGTCGCGTCGCCATCCCAGGTAGTAGCGAATATATTTGCTCAATTCACCCTCGCCGGCGACATAGGGCGTCACTGGCGCAATCGTCACATTGTTGCCATCGATCTTAATAAAAGGTCCATAATAAGAAGGAGCGGTGGGATTGTAGAAATTGTAATGATCGAGGTCGTCGCGCCGCGGAGCCTCGCGTTCGTAATCCATCCCGGCCAACAAATTAAAGCTCTTGGCGATTTTGTTTACGTAGGTGGCGTTGCCGCCGGTCACGGTGCGGAACTCACTCTGACGGATCAGTCCCAATCCGAAGTCGGAGAAGAGAGACAGGTTATAAGTTCTGAAGAACCCCGAGAGCTGCAACTCTTGATGATCGTCCAGCCTCCACACATCATTCAGCGCCACCAGCGCCGTATGGGTTTGATCTTTTTGCCTCGGATCAATCGTATCTGGATACTCCGCCCACCCAGCGGCGGCATCGATGGAATTAAAGCCGTAGATCGGCCTCAGTCCCGCCACGTAGCCGTAGCCGAGGTATGCTATTCCGAACAGCGTCAGCGTATGATCTCCCGCGTGAAAGACCCGCCCGCCGTTGAACTTGAACTGCTTGCGGTGCTCCAGACGGTTCAGGAACCCGTTGCCAAACGAACCGTCCATCGCAATCCATGAATTCGCTGAAGGGCTCATCCCTGCTGTGGCCGTAATGTCCCGGTAGTCTCCCGTCAGCGTGAGGAACGGATCAAAATGCGAGCGCAGCCCATAGATGGTCGCAAGGTTCAGTGCGTGATTCCCCTCGCGCACGTTGTACGCACCGCCATCCACCTGAACGCTGTCGATCACGCTCGCAATATATATATTCGGATCTGAATAACCATTGCCGTGCGCGTTTGCCGACAAATTGTTCGGCACCAGATAGCTTCCCACCTGGATATACTGTGCGATGGGTTCGCCGTGGTCGCCCGCCACGCCCGGCGCAAAATACTGAGGAGCCTTGATGCCGCTCGACGCCGTCTCAATCGGGTAACCCGGAATCGAAATCGGCGCGCCCGGACGGCCTGGGTTGGCATCCAGCAAATCCTCCGACGCGAAAACCTTCATCGCCGGATCGGGTGACATCACATCCAGGTCATTCACGTCAGCTGTAACCGAAACACTTTCAGCGTGAATCGAGAGTTGGATCATTTTCACAGTGATTTCTGAGTTTCCTCTCAAGACAACGCTGACAGGTTGTTCCACTGGGCGGAACCCAGCCGCCTCAACCTTGACGACAAATTCTCCCGCAGAGGAGAGTTTTATTCGAAACAAGCCGTCGCTTCCGGAAGTAGCTCGTGCGAGAACGCGGTCATGGTTGACTAGTTGCACGGAAGCCTGCGGCAAACTGTTTCCTTGAGGGTCGGTGACGCGGCCTTTCAGAATGATATCTTGCGCGATCGTCGGAAGCGAAGACGAAAGTATAACCATCAAGAAGAGCCCTAGAGTTATGGCGGAGGCGGCACCAGGTTTCGGTTCGCCGTTGCGCCTTCCAAAACTCTTTTGCATAACACGTTATCTCAGTTCGTGCTATCTAACGTCATAGCACGACTCTCGATATCGTGCTACACATTAACACAAATTTGTCACGCTAATTGCTGGCGATCCAAAGTGTTTAGGCTCTACAGGACTTTCCCCGCGTGCGCTATCGGGTTTTCCCGGCCGTTGTCAGCGGTGTCGGTGGGGATGGTGTGACACAATCTCAGGAGAACTCATAACGAGACGCCCATGCTGCACGCCCTTTGTACTGATGAGCTGGTCCGCCAGCTTTTGGACATCCTTCGACTTTCCGCGAAGTATGACTACCTCCAGGCAACTCTCGTGGTCGAGATGCGCATGCAGGGTGGAAATGATGATTGCGTGATTCTCGTGCTGGAGATCGGTGAGCTTCTCCGGCAGCAACCGGGTGTGATGATCGTAGATGAGGGTGACCGTGCCCACGACAAGCGCCTTTGCAGCGATAACGACCGAGGAAACGAGCCGGTCCCGAATCAGGTCGCGAAACGCCTCCGAGCGGTTCTCGTAACCCTTGTCCGCAATGAACGAATCAAACCGATGTAGCAGTTCTGAATCGATCGACACCCCGATACGGCTGAGCTCTCCCATAAAATACCTTTTCGTGTCCGAGAAGCACGGATAGCGTAGCACATTTTACGGAGGCAGTAGCACTTGGGAAGACGGAGGGTTGGCAGTATGGACGGCAGTTGAGCGCGTGCGGCTGCAACTCACAACCGGGCTGCAAAATGAAGGCCCGATGGGGCTAGATGTCTAGCTCGCCGTCGATGTCGGCAATTCAGGCCCCAGTCCCAGATGGCTGCGGGCATTATTGAAGCAGATGTTCTGGATCACGGAGCCAATAAGCTTCTCGTCGCTCGGCAGATCACCCTGCTCCATCTCAGCGCCGAGGAGATTGCACAGGACGCGACGAAAATATTCGTGCCGGGGAAACGACATGAAAGAGCGGGAGTCCGTTACCATGCCGAGAAAACGAGAAAATAAGCCGGTGGCCGAAAGCGCATTCAATTGCCATTCGATCCCGTCCTTCTGATCGAGAAACCACCAGGCGCTACCAAATTGAATCTTTCCCGGGGTTGCCGAATCCTGGAAACTACCGATCGCTGTCGCGAACGTGTAATTGTCGGCGGGATTGTTGTTATAGATGATTGTCTTCGGCAATGCGTTCTCGCTCTCCAGCAGATTGAGATACCTGTTCAGCGTTGCCGCCTGAGGCCAGTCGCCGACCGAATCGAACCCCGTGTCGGCGCCAAGTTCTTGCTGAAGCCGCGTGTTCACGTTGCGCAGTGCACCCAGGTGCAGTTGCTTGGTCCAATTCCTGGCCGCATCCAGACGCCCGAAAAACAGCATCATGAAAGAAGCGAACTCGTCGTGCTCCTCGGGACTGGCAGCGACGCCGGACTGCACCTTGGCAAAGATCGCAGCCGCGCGCGCCTCAGTGCAAGGGTTCGCATAGCAGTGAGGCAGTCCGTGATCGGAAAGCCGGCAGCCCCTGTCGTGGAAAAACTTGTGGCGAAGCTCCAAGGCCCGCAAGAAAGCGGGGAAATCGGATATATCCGTATTGCTGACCGCTTGCAAACGCTCAGCCCAGGAGTTAAAGGAATCAGGCGTCGAGACCTGGAGCGAACGATCCGGGCGAAATGTCGGGAACATCCGAAAGCCGCAATCGCTGTTGTTCAGCGTCAGATGATCCTGGAGACTGTCGCAGGGATCGTCGCTGGTGCACAAGATCCGCACGTTGAACTTCCGGAGAATGCCGCGGGCGGTGAGATCGCCAGTTGAGAGAATTGAATTCGTCCGTTCCCAAATGGCTTCAGCAGATCGCTCGTCCAGCAATTCGTCGATATCGAAGTAACGCTTTAGTTCCAGGTGCGTCCATTGATAGAGAGGATTCCGGATGGTGTAAGGCACAGTGCGAGCCCACGCCAGGAATTTCTCCTTTGGAGAAACGTCTCCGGTGCAGTAGCGTTCGGAGATGCCATTCGCCCGCATAGCTCGCCACTTGTAGTGATCGCCTTCAAGCGCAATCTCGAAGAGGTTGCAGAACCGGCGGTCTTGCGCGACATCGCCGGGCGGCAAGTGCGAGTGATAATCCAGAATAGGCTGAGATTCGGCATAGTTCTCATAAAGTCGGCGGGCTGTTTTTGAGTGCAGCAGAAAGTTATCGGCGATGAAGGTCAACGAGGTCTCCGTTCTGCGGAAGCTGCGCGGGCCTCGCGGACAATCGAGACGAAGCTTCGAGCCGCTTCAACAATCGGAACCGTATTTCCCGACTCGAGCGCCGAAGCTGACACCAACTCGCCTCCGATGCCAAGCGCCGCTGCTCCTGCCAGGATGAAGTCAGCGGCGGTGGTCAGGTTTACACCGCCCGTCGGAATCATCGGGATTTGCGGCAAGGGCGCTTTCAGCGCCTTGATGTATTTCGCGCCGCCCACGGTTCCGCAAGGAAATATTTTCACGAAATCGCTGCCCGCTTTCCAGGCAGTAATTACTTCGCTGGGCGTGAGCGCTCCAGCCATTATTAACTTGCCCGCGCCATTCACAAACTTAACGGTTTCCAGATCGAATCCGGGACTCACAATGAATTCAGCGCCAGCGTCAATGCAGCGCTCTGCCGTATCGGCATCGAGCACCGTTCCGGCTCCGATCAAGACCTCGGAACCCATGCTCTTCGCGAGTTGAGCAATCACTTCGATCGCGCCCGGAACCGTCATGGTGACTTCAACGATGGGGATTCCGCCCGCACAGACCGCCTCGGCTGCCAGCATCGCCTGCTTCGCGGAAGATGCCCGGACAACCGGCACAATGCCGATCTCCGCAATCCGATTCGCAACTTCTTTCCTGTTCATAACGTTCTGGTTTCTAACGAGCGATTCGCGCGCCCTTTCCCTGCATTACCTGCAACACTTCCTTAAGGCTGGCCATTGTGGTGTCACCAGGAGTGGTCATCGCCAAAGCGCCATGCGCTGCTCCGCACTCGACGGCCCATTGCGGCCCCTGGCCTGTGAGAAAACCATAGATAAGTCCGGAGGCAAACGAATCTCCGCCACCCACGCGATCGAAAATTTCCAGGTTCTCCCGATATTTCGCCTCATAAAAATCGCCGCCGGCGTAGCAGATTGCGCCCCAGTCGTTCAAAGTCGCGGTTTTCGCTTTGCGCAAAGTAGTGGCAACCACAGCAAAAGGAAATTCCTTCACCGCCATCTCAATCATCTTCTTGAACGCTTCGGCTTCGACGTTCGAGATGTGCTCATCCAGACCCGCGACCTGAAAACCCAGCGCGGCCGAGAAATCTTCTTCGTTGCCAAGCATGACGTCAACCAGCGGAGCGAGTTGCCGGTTTACTTCCTGAGCGCGTTTTTTTCCGCCAATGGCCTTCCACAGAGACTCGCGGTAATTCAAATCATAGGAGACTATAGTTCCATTCTTCCTGGCCGCTCGCATTGCTTCCACAGCGACGGCGGGCGTGGTCTCAGACAGCGCGCAAAAAATACCACCGGTATGAAACCAGCGCGAGCTATACTTGCCGAAGATTTCGTCCCAGTCTATGTCGCCGGGTTTCAATTGTGAGACGGCGGTGTGCCCACGGTCGGAACAACCCAGGGCCGGACGGACGCCAAATCCTCGCTCGGTGAAATTCAACCCATTCCGTGCAGTGCGGCCCACCCCGTCGAAGTCGACCCAGCGGATCAACGACTGGTCCACGCCGCCCTGATAGATGAGGTCCTGCAGTAATCTACCGACTGGATTATCGACAATCGCAGTGACAATTGCGCTATTCAGGCCGAAGCACCTCTTCAGGCCGCGCGCGGCGTTGTACTCGCCTCCGCCTTCGGAGACTTCGAACTGCCGTGCGGTCGATACGCGGCGGTCTCCGGGATCGAAGCGCAGCATCACCTCACCGAGGCTGACCAAATCCCAGCGACACTGCTCCTTAGGCTTGATCGTAAGGCTAGCTGCTGAGTTTCCTCTATCCACTTTCGCCTTTCCGTGACAGAACTTTCCTTGGCCAACTATACTTCGGCCGCAATGAATTCTACCGGTTTCAGTCTTGGAGCCAAACCCTGGATGATCGCCAAGGCGATCAAATATGCCGAGCCGGCAAGAAAGAATGGCACCGTATAGCTGTGCGTTCGCTGCAGAAAATAGGCGACGATCTTTGCGATCAGCATTCCCCCAACCGCGCCCGCCGTGCCGCCGATCCCGACCACGGATGCAACCACCGCTCCCGGAAACATATCCGAAGACAAAGTGAACAGATTGCAGGAAAATCCCTGGTGCGCCGCAGCCGCGACTCCGATCACCAAGACCGCTCCCCACACCGAGGCTATCTTGGGCGCGAAAACAATCGGCACGACGCAGACAGCACAAATCAGCATTGCGATTTTACGGCTCGCGTTTACGGTTCTGCCGTGTCGTATAAAAGATGACGAAAGCCACCCGCCCGCCACGCTGCCCGCGTCCGAGATCAAATAAATCACAAGCAGCGGCATCCCGATGTTCAGAAGAGCCAGGCCGTGCTGGCGCTGCAGAAAATCGGGAACCCAAAACAAATAGAACCACCAGATAGGATCCGTAATGAACTTTGCCAGTACGAAGGCCCAAGTCTGGCGATGAGCCAACAGTTTGAACCAGCTCACTCTGATCTGGGGTGCAACGGGGTCGCTGCAAATGTACTCCAACTCCCCTTGCGAGCAGGAAGGATGTTCCTGCGGCCGACGGTAGACCCACAGCCACAGCGCCAGCCATGCGAAGCCGACACCGCCCAGCAGGAAGAAAGCTGGCCGCCAGCCCCAACGCACCACAATCCAGGGAACGATCAGCGGCGTAGCGATGGCGCCGAGGTTGCTCCCGGCATTAAAAATACCAGTCGCCAGGGCACGCTCCTTCTTAGGGAACCACTCCGCAACGGCCTTCATGCTGGCTGGAAACACTGCCGACTCGCCCAAACCCAAGGCAAAGCGAGCTACGAGAAAGCCGGTGAACGAAGTCGCCAAGCCGTGAGCCATCGAAGCCAGGCTCCAGAAGACCATGGCGAGCGCATAGCCGAGCCGCGTCCCGACTCTATCGATGAATCGTCCGACCACCACCATGCCAAGCGCGTAAGCGGCCTGGAAGGCAAATACCAGATTGCCGTAGTCGATTTCGCTCCAGCCCAGATCGTGCTGCAAAGTGGTTTTCAGCACGCCGATAACCTGGCGGTCCATGTAGTTCTTCATCACGCCAAGCAGGAGAACGGTGCAGATAACCCAGCGGAAGCGTCCGACATGGTGAGCGAGTTGCGCTGCGGCGCTGGTCTTCGATCCAGACTGGGATCCGGATACGGGTCTCGAAGCGGACGGGAGATTCATAAACAGGCATTCATAAACAAACCCAGGCGCGTTCGGATGGCCGCGGTCGGGACGGTGGCAACGGCCACAACCCAATCACCGATTTACACCGCTGGCGAGAATACCACCATCCACCGCGAGCAAATGGCCGGTCACGAAACTCGCAGCATCGGAAGCTAGAAACACAGTGGCGCCGACCAGTTCCTCCAGTTCGCCAAACCGAGCCGCGGGCGTACGCATCAGGAACTCCTGGCCGCGCGGTGTCCCATCCAATAGAGCCGCATTCAGGTCGGTGCGGAAAACCCCCGGCACCAGCGCATTCACACAGACTCCATAGCGCGCCCACTCCACCGCGAGGGACTTTGTGAGAGAAGCAACGCCGGCTTTGCTGGCGGCATAGGCCGCTACTTCATACATGCCGAGGAAAGACGAGAGTGAGCCGATGTTGATAATCCTTCCGTACTTGCGCTCGATCATGTGGCGGCCAAAGACCTGGCAGGCGCGTAATGTTCCGTTCAAGTTCGTCTCCAAGATCGCACTCCAATCGCTCTCATTCATGTCGAGAATGGGCGTGCGCTGCGTGATACCAGCGCAGTTTACGAGGATATCAACTTTGCCGAACTCCGCACAGACCGCTTCCAAAAGCGCCTGCAGACTGGATCGATCAGCCACGTCACATGCGATTGCAAGCGAACTGCGGCCTGTTTTCCTGATCTCGGCAGTGACGGATTCGACGAGTTCGCGGCGGCGTCCCGAAGGAACGACGTTAGCGCCGGCCGCTGCCAGGCCCTTGGCCAGGGTCAGGCCGATGCCCGATGTTCCGCCGATCACGACTGCAGTTTTTGCATTGAGGTCGAGCGCTGGATGTCCCATCAGGTTCCTGTTTATTGTCCCGGTTAACGACGCACTTCCCTAGAATTCAAAGCGTAGCGACAACTGCGCGTCACGCGAGCTATTCGTCTGGCCACTTACCGTGCCGAAGCTGGCGCTGCCAAAGGTGGTGCCCCCTACGGTGAATTGGGTGTGATTGGTGAGGTTGTAGAGATCCCCTTCGAGGGTGAGGTGAGAACTTTCAAAGGGCAGGTCGAAGCTCCTGCGCAGACTAATGTCAATGTCGTAGTTGCCCGGTCCATACATGCCGAATGGAGCGGTGCGCGCGGCGTTGCCGAAAGTGTAGGCATAGGGAGAGTTGGCTTCCGTGAGGGTTGCGATGGGAACAAAGGCGTTTGCGTTGAGATAGCTTGGGGAACTAGTCGCAGTCGCGCCTTGGCCCCACTTGCCGTTGATCCGTCCACTGCCCGTGAAGCCAGGTGCGACGGTTGGGTTGCAAGTGTTCTCGGCGGGATTGGTTTGACAGGCGGAACCAGTGATGGCCAGAGGCGAGCCGGCGTAGATCTGCACGATCTCGGAGAACTTGAAGTTGCTGGCGAGGGCGCGGACCAAACGGTTTCCCGCTCCAAGGCCATGGGCGCCGAAGGGCAGCGACCAGACTCCGGTTTCGATGACGTGCTGGGGCTGGTTGGTGGTGGAGACGCCGCGCTCGATGCGGTCTGCAGCCCAGGCTTTACCGTCGTTCGAGTAAGCTGCAGGAATGGCATAGCCGGAGCGATACGTTCCTCCATCGTCGATCGCCTTCGACCAGATGTAATCGAACATAAAGGTTAACCCTTTGGTGGCCCGCTGCGTCACAGAAACCTGCAGTGAATTGTAGCTGGAGTTGGCAACGTTGCCATAGGTATCGCTGATGCTCTTGTAGTTGGGAAACGGCGACAGCGCCTGAGCCACTGTTTGTGAAACTTTGAAGTTGGCAGGCAGAGTGATTCCCGCGGCAGTCAGCGTGGCCTGCTGGGCCGTGGTCAAGTTATCGACGTCGGTCCCGAGGATCGTGCCGAGGAACAGGTACTGGGGCGAGAGTTGGTTGATCCACTCGCCGCGCGCATTACTGCTGTCAGGGCTTTCAAAGTGGCCCTGCGACCCGACGTAGCTGACGCCCAGGACGAGGTTTTGCGTGACTTGCTGCTGGAAGCCCAGGTTGTAGTCGATGTACTGCGGCGCCCGGCCGCCATAGTACGGGTCGCCGTAAGAGACGCTCTGCGGCGAGCCGGTATAAGGGGAGATCGTCGAGTATCCCACGGCGTAGTTGGGGCCGGAGGCCGTACCGGCCGGAGCGTTATAGGTAGGATAGGGTTGGTCCAGATCGTACTCTGCAACCCCGTTGGTCGAAGACGTCTTAGGCGAGGCCTGGAATCCGAGAATACCTGTGCCGTTCTGCGAGACGGAGCTGCCGGCAACCGCGTTGCCGTGCGTGTACATGACTCCCCAGCTTCCGCGAAAGACCGTCTTAGGGAAGGCCTGGTAGGCGAAGCCGAAGCGAGGACCGAACTGCTTCTTATAGTTCTGAACCGGCGTGGTGCAGTCGCAAGTGTTTGGGCCGCTGCCGGCAAACTCGAGAACGCCCGCGGTGCCAACGGCATTTGTCAGATTGGGATTGAAGAATGAAAGCACGTTGTTGGCTTCCCGGTAGGTTGGAAAAAAGTCGTAGCGAAGCCCAAGATTCAAAGTCAGCTTGGAAGAGACCTTCCAATCATCCTGAACGTACGGCGATATCGGGCGAAAGCGTGCACCGGTTTCCTGGACCAAATTCTGCGTCAAGCTACCAGCGTCGATCTGGCCGACGAGAAAACTGGCGTAAGCGAGCCCCTCACCCGAATTGATAGTGGTTCCCGAGGTGTAGCCGGCGGTTTCATTGGGGCTGGTCGCGAGCAGCAGTTGACTGCTGCCACCAGTATCAAGGGTGTATTGGTACTGGAGCCACGCGATCTGCGCGCCGATTGTCAGCGAGTGCTTGCCGAAATCCCACTGAAAGTTGTCGATGGCGTAGTAGGCGTTTGAGATTTTCTTGCTGCCGGTGTCGCCTCCCCACTGGAAGGGCGCATCAGTCCCAGAGAAAGTGACCTCCGGAAAAGATGTGGAGGCCTGACCGGCGGGCACACCCGTGATTCCCAAGGTCGACGCGGCGAAGGCCGGGACATTGTCAAGGTTGAACGACGGGCTGTAGTACCGGGCGAAACCATATTTGAACTGGTTCACCATGTGCGAGTTGAGGGCGTAGGTATCTTCAAAAATTTCGGTCTTTGTCTTCGGTGCATATCCCTGACCATAGTTGAAAGGCAGCGGTCCGTTATTTCTACCCGAGGTAGTCTGCGCGGCCGGACCGATGGAGGCCTGACGGCCTGCAGCAATGATGATCGACATACTGTGCCTATCGCTGATGGCATAGTCGAGGCGGCCTGTGGTGGTGAAGTTGCTTAACCCAAAAGGCAGTCCGGCAAGAAAGTTATTGCCGGCATTCTGATTGGCGTAGAGATTGGCGGGCGGCAGCAGGGCGTTGATTGTTGACGCGACCGTCGAGAACTCGGTGGGACAAATGACATTCGGCGTAGCGCCGTTGCAGCCCATGAACTGCGTACGAGTCGTTGCCGACGATCCAGTGCTGGGATCGTAAATGTTCACTCCCAGCGCGCTGAAGTCACCGCTCCTTTCTGCCAGCGTGGGATAGGCCTGCAGAGTGGGGATGGCGCCTTTGGCGTAGCGGTAGCCATCATAGTTGGCGAAGAAGAATAACTTGTCCTTTACGATTGCGCCGCCGAGTACGATGCCGTACTCGTTCATATGCTCCTCGGGTTTGGTGGCGACACCGGTAGCGGGGTTGATAAGCGCTGGCGCGTAGAAGCCCCATGTGTCGAGCGCGGTGTTGCGGAAGTATTCATACAGCGCGCCATGCATTGTGTTGGTTCCGCGCTTGAGATCGAAGTTCTGGACGCCTTGTCCTTCATAAATAGCGGGGTATCCGGAGGTCTGCACCTGTAACTGATTGACCGAGTCGACCGAGATGGCAGACCAGATGAAGCGATTGTCGCCTTCCTGGGAAACATTGAAAAAGGGGACGCCCTCGATGTAGACGGAGGATGCGCCGCCCTTGCTTCCGGATCCGTCGATGGGGCCGGTGTTGTCGGTCAGGTTGTTGTTGGTCTCGTTGTTCTGGACTCCAGGCATCAGCAGCACATAGTCGCTGGCACGGCGCTGGTCAGGTTGGCCGCCGGCACCCATGGCGATGGGCAACTCCGAGTAGGTCTCCTGCGCCATGGTGGCGCCGAGCGTGGCGCTGCTGGTCTGGAGTTGCTCAGGAGCCTCGGTGACGGTCACAGTCTCGCTCTCGGTCCCGAGGGTTAGACCGATGTTGGCCGTCTCGACTTCGAGCGCGTTGACGACGACATTATCCTGAGTTGTCGTCTTAAAACTCTTGGCGGTAACGGTGATGGTGTAGGTATCAGCGTCGAGCGGAGACAGGGTGTAGTCACCGGCGGAGGTCGTATTCGTTGTCACCGTGGTACCGCGGGTCGTCGATTTGGCGACCACAGTTGCGCCCGGAACCACGGCGCCGCTAGGGTCGGTAACCCTGCCCGTGATCTCACCTTTACCGGATAATTGAGCAAAAGCGGAAGGGCCAAACAGCAGCGCGAAAGCGGCGAACAGGACGAACATGGTCCTAGCTTTAGTCTTGCCGAAAGTCATTTTGTGCCTCACACCAGGTGCTCGCATCGTCGATTCGTAAGAGGTCAGACCACGTGTCTGCGAAAACACATATAGTGGTTTGCATGAAGAGTTGTCAAGTTCAAAGTTTGTCGCACTCCAAGGCGTCCGCCTTTAATGTAGGGCTGACTAAAGGAGCATTGACGGTACGCTTGTTCCTTCATGGTATGACCACTAAATGGAATCTGGATGTATGATAAAACAGCATGTCGGCTACTTCCTGCGAAGATGTTCTGTGATTCGACCCACAGTCGGCGCTGGATGGCTTATTCTGATGACCGCCTTCGCCGCCGCTTGGGGCGGTGACCGTCTTGATCACAATGACCATAAATCTGAAACTAAATGCCCCGTACAGTGCTAATCTGGCCAAGGCAAGATGATTTCAACTCGACCGGAGTTTAAGTTGTGAAATCTATGCAAACCGGAACCACGCACGATTCTGAGTCCCACCTGACCATGCAGGTGGTCAACCACATTCGCACCATGATCGAAGATGGCGCTCTCAAGCCAGGCGAGAAGATTCCGCCGGAGCGCGAGTTTGCGCAAAAGCTGAAGATCAGCCGAGCCAGCCTCCGAACCGGCATCGGATACATGGCGGCCATGGGGATCATGAAGGTGCGACATGGCGTTGGCACATTCATCGCAAAAGGCCCGCCGGAGATTGGCAAGTCCTCCCTCGGATTACTAGGCGCCCTGCATGGTTTCAAATCCTGGCAAATGTTCGAAGCCCGTCTCCTGCTGGAAAGCAAGATGGCCGCGCTTGCCGCCGAACGCGGCAAGGAAGAACACTTCACCCTACTCGCCGAGGAGGTCGCCGAGATGTATGCCACCGTCGACGATCCCGAGGAATATCTCATCCACGACGTTCGCTTTCATCGCACCATTGCCGAAGCCTCCGGTAATCCAATCCTTGCTTCCTTGATGGAGACTTTAACCTCCGCGCTCTACGACGGCCGGCGCAAAACGGTGGGCCTCAGCAGATCCCTCAGAGACTCGGCCGACATTCATCGCGAGATCTATCGTGCCATTCGTAAGAGAAACCCTGGCGAAGCGCACAGACTCATGGAACGCCATATCCAGGGCGCCAAAGATGCGCAGGACGACGAGGAGCGCGTGGCCTCTCGCGCACGCAAGCGAACGAAGAAATCGACAAACGGCAAAGCAGTGGTCTGACCTCATGTTCTACAGACTCTCGCAAATGCCTTAAATTAAAGATTCGTAAAGATTTGCCTAAGCCCTCCATTGACTGTTATTTCCGGAATGTGGTATGACCACTGAGTCATAAAGGATGCCTTCAGTGGCTCAACGATCCTCTCTTTTGTCCTGCTATGCGCTCTCTCTGCTGTTCGCTTTGACACTTTCTCCAGATCTTCTCGCACAAGACAGACGGACCGTCCTCGAACCGCATATTCCCCCCGTCTGCACAAAACTCGAAGCTAGACTTTCCGCTCCGCACGGTCTTCTGACCGATGCAGATGAACGCCGCATGGACACCGAACGCCTCCAGAAGGCGATTGATAGCTGCGGCGACGGCGAGGCGGTAGAACTCAATGGCTCCGGCGAGCGCAATGTTTTTCTTGCCAGCCCCTTCCATCTCCTGACTGGCGTCACCCTGCTGATCGATGCCAACACTGTCCTCTATGCTTCGCGCAATCCACGCGACTACGACGTGACCCCAGGCAGTTGCGGGGTCGTCGATAGAAATGGCCACGGATGCAAACCATTTATCCTCGCTGACCATGCACACGGGAGCGCAATCATGGGCGACGGCGCCATCGACGGCCGCGGCGGTGAAACGCTTCTTGGACAAAACACTTCGTGGTGGGACCTCGCTCACCTTGCGAAGATCAACGACTTGAAGCAGAACTGCACGCGTATTCTCATTGTCCACGAATCGGACAATTTCATTCTCTATCGCATCACCCTGCGCAACTCCCCCAACTTTCACGTATCGATCGAGAAGACAAACGGCTTCACCGCCTGGGACGTCAAGATTGACACGCCCGCGACTGCTCGCAACACGGACGGCATCGATCCCTCGGCTTCAACTGACGTGTCTATCCTCCACTCCTCAATCCGCACCGGCGACGATGACGTCGCCATCAAAGCTGGAAAACTCGGGGGTTCCTCCCACATCACCGTCGCGCACGATCATTTCTACTCTGGTCACGGCATGTCCATCGGCAGCGAAACCAGCGGCGGCGTCAACGCGATACGCGTCTTCGACCTCACCATTGACGGCGCGGACAATGGGATCCGCATTAAGAGCGACCCCAGCCGAGGCGGCCTCGTTCACGATGTCGTCTACGAGGATATTTGTATCCGCAACGTCAAGAACCCAATCGTCCTTACTCCCCATTACACAATCTTCCCCGGCGACCTGCTGCCCATCTATCGCGACATCACCCTCAAAGACGTCCACATCGTCACGCCCGGACAAGTCACTCTGGACGGTTTTGACGCGACGCACAAGCTGGGCGTAACGCTCGACAATGTATTCGCCGACGGATTGCCCGTAGGCGCCATCCACGCCTCGAACGTAGACGTCACTCTCGGCCCGCGACTCGGCAATCTCATTCCCAGCGGAGAAGGTGTGGCCGTTACCCAGCAACCCGGCAGCACGGCAGGCACGCCCGCTGCATGCGAAGCGCGGTTTGAGGAGTACCCCGCAAATCCATCTGCTCCACGATCCGCCACTGCCGCTCCGCCCGTCGATAACACGCTCTACGTCGCCGCCGATGGCACGGGAGACTTCTATTCCATCCAGAAGGCACTCGACTCTGCTCCCGCCAACGGCGCAACCTTGCTCATTGCACCCGGAACCTACCGCGAAACCATTTCAATCACCAAGCCAAACATCGAACTCCGTGGCAGCAATCCCGACGCTTCCCAGACCATCATTGTCTTCGATAAGAGCGCTGGTACCTCCGGCGGCACGCTGCACTCGGCCACCGCCGAGATCCGCGGAGATAACTTCCGCGCCGAGAACCTCACCTTCGCCAACGACTGGAACGCCACCCACAACCAGGTCTCCGTCGGTTCGCAGGTGCTGGCCGTGCTGGTCGCCGCCGACAAAGCTGTATTCAGCAACGTTCGCTTCCTCGGCAACCAGGACACGCTCTATGCCGGGAGCCGCAACTGTGCTCCCGACGGCGAGCCTTGCACCCCCACTCGCCAGTACTTTACCCGTTGCTATGTCGAGGGCAACGTTGACTTCATCTTCGGCGACAGCAAAGCCGTCTTTGACCACTGCGAGATTCACAGCACCCCGCACTCAGAAGGCTTTCTCACGGCACAGTCCAAGCACTATCCCGCCGAGGATAGCGGCTTTGTCTTCAACCACTGCATCCTGACCGCTGCGCCGGGCGTTACAAATGTCTGGCTTGGCCGACCTTGGCGCTCCTACGCCAAAGTCATCTTCCTCAACACCGAGATGGGCGCTCATATTCTTCCCGCAGGCTGGCGCGAGTGGCACCCGGGCGAGACCCATTCGATCGAAACTGTCTACTACGCCGAATACAACTCCACTGGCCCCGGAGCACGCTCGGGCGAGCGTGATCCGCACACCAAACTCCTAACGGCTGCCGAAGCCGCGCAGTTTGCGACTAAGACTTTTCTCGATGGCTGGGATCCCGCTCCTCAATAGCGCGACTCGACCCGCCAGTGCTTGACCGAAAAACAAAAGCTGCTTTTAATGGGGCCAGAGCAAGATGAGAAGCACAGTGCTGAAACTCGATGCCAGAGACAACGTCCTCATTGCGCTGCAGAATTTGCGGCAGGGCGAGCGGATTGACTTCTCCGGTCATACTTACGTTCTGACCTCGGACGTCCACGCCAAACACAAGTTTGCCACCGAGGATCTTGCGGTCGGCAGCGATCTGATCATGTACGGCGTTTTGGTCGGAAAGGCACGGCAATCCATTCGCATGGGCGAAGTGTTGACCACGCGCAATACGAGTCACGAAGCAGCTCCCTACCACGAGAAGGCGCGCGGATACGAGTGGACTCCGCCCAATATGGATCGCTGGCGGCAGCGAACTTTCCTGGGATACCAGCAGCCGGACGGACAAGTTGGCACCCGGAACTACTGGTTGGTGGTGCCGCTGGTCTTCTGCGAGAACCGAAATGTTGACGTATTGAAACAGGCCTTCGAGGAGGAACTGGGGTTTGCTCCGCCTAAGATCTACCGGCAACAAGTGGCGGACCTGGTCAGGCTTTACCGCGAAGGCGCGATAAACGACATCGAGACGCACACGGTAGAACAGAATGCACATCTTCCCCCGCGCCCCAAAGTTTTTGAGAATGTCGATGGTGTCAAGTTCCTTATGCACGAAGGTGGTTGCGGAGGAACGCGCGAGGATTCCAACAATCTTTGCGGCTTGCTTGCCGGTTACATTCATCATCCCAATGTGGCTGGTGCGACTGTCCTCAGCCTGGGATGTCAGAACTCGCAGACGAGCATTCTCCGGGAACAAATCAGCCGGCGCGACCCCGAGTTCAACAAGCCACTCTTAGTATTTGAGCAGCAACAGAGTGGATCCGAATTCAAGATGCTTTCCCAAGCAATCCAGGCCACGTTCCTTGGGTTGGTGGAGGCTAATAAGGCCGTTCGTACGCCAGCGCCGCTTTCACGACTGTGCGTCGGTTTGAAGTGCGGAGGATCGGATGGATTCTCCGGCATCTCGGCGAATCCGGCCATAGGCTACGTGTCTGACATGCTGGCGGCATTGGGTGGAAGTGCCATCCTCTCGGAATTTCCCGAACTCTGCGGCGTCGAGCAGGGGCTGATCGATCGCAGCGTCAATCAAGAGGTGGCTGACCGGTTCATTCAATTGATGCGCGATTACGCGGCCCGGGCAAAAGCGGTTCGCTCCGGCTTCGATATGAATCCTTCGCCCGGGAACATTCGGGATGGACTTGTGACCGATGCCATGAAGTCTGCCGGTGCAGCGAGAAAAGGAGGGACGTCTCCGGTGACCGCCGTGCTTGACTATCCGGAGTATGCGTCCGGGTCAGGGTTACACCTCGAGTGCACCCCTGGGAACGATGTGGAATGCGTCACCGCACAAGTCGGGGCCGGCGCGAACGTGATCTTGTTTACGACCGGGTTGGGTACGCCAACCGGGAACCCGGTCGCGCCTGTGCTCAAGATTTCCACCAACTCTGATCTCGCCGGGCGCATGCAAGACATAATCGACGTTGATGCCGGCAGTATCATCTCAGGCGACAAGACGATCGAGGAAATGGGAGAGACAATTTTCGAGCTGGTAGTTCGGGCGGCAAGCGGCGAAGTCCGAACCAAGGCCGAGTCGCTGGGCCAGGACGATTTTATTCCCTGGAAGCGAGGGGTTTCGCTCTAGAGGAGTGACCAGGAACCGTTTGACAGTACGGTATCGGCTTTACTAAATACATGTTGCCATACGGTGTCGACCCTATTGGCCTTTATCGTCCAAACGGCTAACGTTGAGCCGCCCTCTCATCGCCGTCCGCTATCGACCGAAACAACTTCCGCGGCCAGCCGTCAGCCAAGGGCCCTTCAAAAGGGGTTATTTTGTCTTTCTCCATTCTGATTGTCGATGATAGCGCTCCTGTTCGACGTTCTCTTCGCTCTTGGATCGAGCAGGATAAAAGTTGGCAAATATGCGGCGAGGCGGAGAACGGCAAGGTAGCCGTTGAAAAGGTCAAAGAACTGCACCCCGACATAGTGATATTGGATCTGCAGATGCCCGTCATGGATGGGCTTGAGGCAGGCCGGCAGATTGCACTTCTCGCGCCCAGCACGGCAATGGTGATGTTCACCATGCACAGCTGCGAACAACTGGTGAAGGCTGCGCGCGCTGTCGGTATCAAAGAAGTTGTCTCAAAGTCCAACGGACACCCCGGCCATTTACTTTCTGCGCTGAGAAGCGTTTGCGTTGGACCTTAGAATCGCGATTCCCTGCCCCACCTTTGTACCGGGCTCCCAGCAAATTGCTCAGCGACAGAGGCTCCGTGGGGAGTGAGGGTGTGGGGACTTGGCACCGTTCGCGACAAGCCACCGAGCATTCAGTTCGTAGCCGACCCTGTTTCCGCCTGCCATTTGCTTTTCTGCTGCTGGATAATTTCGTAGCAGTCGCATGCGGTTTCCTCGAGCTTGCCTCGATTCAGAACGGTCACGTTGCCCCGTGTGTAGGAAATCATCCCCGCTTTCTGCAAACTGCCGGCTGCCACACTGACGCTGGCCCTGCGAATTCCGAGCGTCTTGCCCAAGAACTCCTGGGTTAGACGAAGGCTCTTGCCGCCAGTCCGGTCCTGGCTCATTAGCAACCACCGCGCCAAGCGCTCTTCCACCTCATGGAGGCGGTTGCAGGCGGCAAGCTGCGTAGATTGCATACCGAGGATCATAGAAAAGCGCTGAAGCTGACGTTGCAGTGCCGGACACTGCGGCAGGATTCGCAGCAGAGTCCCCACATCCAGCCGGTAGCCTGTTCCGCCTCCTTGAGTCACAACTCTGAGTCCGCTGGTCTTGAATCCGAAGATAACCGGCAGACCGACGAAGCTCTCTTTGCCGATCAGGCCCACTTCGACGCTTTTCCCGTCCGGTTGAACCGTCAGCACTGAAGCCAACCCGTCGTTCAAAAAATATACCGCCCTGATAATTTCCCCCGTCTCATGCAGGACGTGATGAAGGTCCAGGCGCACAAACTCCATTGAGGGGAAGATCTGGCTACGTTCATTCCGTGGAAGGCTGCGCAAAATGAGATTACCTATTTCCTTGCCATCACCATCTTGCCTGGAGGAAGACTTTGAGAGGCGAATACCGGCGTTCCTGGCCATAATACGGTTCCTCACAACAGCGTGAAACGCTGTCTGATTTCGCAAGGAACCGTTTTAGTAAGAAGAACGGCGGCGCTCTGCTAGAAGAGACTGTCCTAACCCTATGGTTTCTTTCGGGGTTTGTATGTACCAAACCGCTCACATGGAAGCAACAACCTGAGCACATGAATTCCACTTCAGCGTCATAGGCTACGCACGAGAAACCATGCGGCTGAAAGCGGAGATAACTCACCCGTCAATACTAGATCGCCGTTGACGGCGGTGCTGTAAAGCAAACGTCCTCGCGGCGGTTCTCCACAATTCACTCGCGTGCGGCCAAAATTTGCCAGCAGCTCCAGCTTTCCGCCTTGAACAAAACGCCAGAAAACGCGAAGAGCAGAGGAGTTCAGAATCCGAAATTGCGCCTGGCCTACGGCAAGGTCTTTGATCCTAGGGATGATCTCATCTCGCCTGCATGCCAGCAACCGGCGATAGATCTCCAACCAATCCTGATGAGCGCGCTGCTCCAGAGACGTCCAATCGATCTTTGAACGCAAGAAAGTTCTTTCCTGGCTAGGGTCGGGTATCTGCGCCTGCGGCACAGGAGAACTGAACTGGTCAGAGTGGACGAACTCCAAGCGGCGCCCAGCGCTGACCTTCGCCGCCAGGTCAGGAGAGAAATCGCAGAAGAACAGGAACGGAGTGGTTGCCGCGAATTCTTCACCCATGAAGATCAAGGGAGGTGATGGCGCCAACAGCAATACGGCCAATGCAGTCTTGAGCGCGGCTGCGTTCGTCAGATCGGTGATTCGCTCTCCGAAAGCGCGGTTTCCTATCTGATCATGATTCTGCAAAAAGGAGACGAAGCTGGTACTGGGCAAGTCACGGCTGGGTTCTCCGCGTAATTCGTCCTTGCGATATCCGGATGCCTCGCCCTGATAACTGTAGCCCTCGGCAAGACATCGCCCAAGATGCCACACCGGGTTCTGCAAATAATCGGAATAATAGCCGCTCGCTTCACCCGTCATCAGGGTGTGGACCGCATGATGGAAGTCGTCGTTCCATTGGGCGTTATACCAGCGTGTGTTGCCATGGGCATCGCGGCGGAGATAACGAGCTTCATTGCGATCGTTCTCCAACACTAAATGGACTGAGCGCCAGCCGGGTAATGTGGCTCGAACAGTTTCTGCCAACTCGGTAAGAATGTCGGGATGCGAATCATCTGCAATAGCGTGGACCGCATCCAGACGAAGGCCATCGAAGTGATATTCTTCAAGCCAGAAGAGAGCATTGTGGATGAAGTAATCGCGCACTGTGCGACTGTCAGGACCATCGAAGTTGATCGCCTGTCCCCACGGTGTGTGGTGCCGATCGCTGAAGAATTGTGGCGCATAGAGCCAGAGATAATTTCCTTCCGGTCCAAAGTGGTTATAAACGACATCGAGGAACACCATCAGATTCCTGGCGTGCGCGCTGTCAATGAAGCGCTTCAACTCCTCCGGACGCCCGTAGGAATGTGCCGGAGCATAGGGCAGAACACCGTCGTATCCCCAATTTCGCTCACCGGGAAAGCTCGATACCGGCATGAGTTCGAGAGCGGTCACGCCTAACTCAGCCAGATAATCCAGCTTCGCTTCGGCTCCGGCATAAGTGCCTTGCGGAGAAAACGTTCCCACATGCATCTCGTAAATCACTGCCGCATCCCAAGGTCGCCCGTGCCAGTTTGTGTCGTGCCATTCAAAAGCCTCAGGATCAATGACCTCACTCGCGCGATGAACGCCGAACGGCTGCCATCGAGAAGCAGGATCAGGAACCGCCTGTTGGCCGTCAATTGTGAATTGATACCGAGTCCCGCAATGCGCTTCGCTGGTAATAGTTTCAAACCATCCGTAGTCCAACCGGGTCATGGGGAACGCTCGCAGGGGCGAGCCAGCAAGAAGAAGCCCCACTGATGAAGCCTTCGGCGCCCACAGTCGAAAACGAACGGTACCGTCTTCGCGACATTCCGCGCCGAAAGGCATTTCGTGTTTGCGCTTCATGCCGGGGACGCGAGTCTTCGATCGGCTGCGCGGATCTGACTGGAAGGACGTTCAACGAGCAGAGCCAAGGACCGCGGTTGCAGCGGATAGGAAACGCCGCCGCCGTAAAATGCATCCGGGTGCCGCGTGGTCTGACAGGAAGTATCTACCAGCGCAATCCAGCCGGCGTGGGAGGACGGCGCCGGCAGTACGAACGGAATCTCCTCGTGGTGAGCGTTCATGAGCAGCAAGAAATTATCATCGCGAATGCGCTGTCCTCGCTCATCCACTTCATCCACTGCTTCGCCGGAAAGCGAGACGCACAGGCAGCGCGCAAATTCCTGGTTCCATTCCTCGTCCGTCATCTCCTGGCCATCAGGCCTGAGCCAGATGATGTCCTTGATCTCGGCTCCTTTGATCTTTCTGCCTTGAAAGAAATTGCGGCGATGAAATGCAGGATGGTCCCTGCGCAGAGCGATAAGCTTCTTAACAAACCCAAGAAGTTCCTCGTCAACCTTCGCGGGATCCCAGGAAATCCAACTGATCTCGTTATCCTGGCAATAGGCGTTATTGTTGCCGTTCTGGGTATGGCCGATTTCGTCGCCCGCGAGCAGCATGGGGACGCCTTGCGACAGAAGCAGGGTCGCCATTATGTTTCGCTTTTGGCGGGCGCGCAGTTGGTTGACGAGCGGGTCATCGGTCGGGCCTTCCACCCCGCAGTTCCAACTTCGGTTGTCATTGTTGCCGTCTCGATTCTCTTCTCCGTTGGCCTCGTTGCGGTGCAAGTTGTAGCTGACCAGATCCTGTAAGGTAAAGCCATCATGTGCGGTGACAAAGTTAATACTGGCGTAAGGCTTGCGGCCGCTGCGCGCATAGAGATCGCTGGACCCAGTTATGCGGTAAGCCAGTTCGCCAACTACTCCACCGTCGCCTTTCCAATAGGAACGGACGGCGTCACGATATTTGTCATTCCACTCTGCCCAGCCAACGGGGAACTTGCCAACTTGGTAGCCGCCTTCGCCCAAATCCCAAGGCTCGGCAATCAGTTTGACCTGCGAGAGTACGGGGTCCTGATGAATGATGTCGAGAAATGCGCCCAGGCGATCCACCTCGTGTAGTTCCCGGGCCAGCGTCGCGGCGAGATCAAAGCGGAAGCCATCCACGTGCATTTGCAGGACCCAGTAACGCAAGCTATCCATGATCAACTGCAAAACGCGCGGATGCTGCATGTTCAGGGTGTTGCCTGTGCCGGTATAGTCCTTATAATAGCGAGGGTTGTCACTCACTAATCGGTAATAGACAGGATTGTCGATGCCGCGAAACGATAGCGTCGGACCGAGTTGATTACCTTCTGCAGTGTGATTGTAGACTACGTCGAGAATCACCTCGATGCCGGCTGAATGGAACGTCTTCACCATCGTCTTGAATTCATTGATGCTGCCGGTGGCGCAGTAACGAGACTCAGGAGCGAAAAATCCGATGGAATTATAACCCCAGTAATTGCGCAGACCGCGCTCGATCAACTGGCGATCGTCAATGAACATATGCACGGGAAGAAGCTCGACTGCTGTGACTCCAAGCCGGGTCAGGTAATCGATGATCGGCGCCGTGGCCAGACCGGCATAAGTGCCACGCAAGGCAGGTGGCACGTCTGGATGCTGGATGGTGAAACCTTTCACATGCACCTCGTAAATTACCGTGCGGTGCCAGGGTGTAAGAGGCGGGCGGTCCGATCCCCATGTGAAAGCAGGATCCACGACGATGCCCTTCAACATTCCAGGAGCGCTGTCGCGCCGGTCGTAAGAAAGATCCTGGTTGCGATGGCCAATCTTGTATCCGAAGTGCGCGTCGTGCCATTTCAAGCCGTTCTGAATCTGCTTGGCATAGGGATCAAGCAAAAGCTTGTGACGGTTGAATCTCAGTCCTTTTTCAGGTTCGTAGGGACCGTGCACGCGATATCCGTAGCGCAGGCCCGGGCGTGCTTCCGGCAGGTAGCAGTGCCAGACCTGATCCGTTTGCTCCTGTAGTGGGATGCGGTGAATCTCGCGCCGTCCGGTTTCATCGAACAGGCAAAGCTCAACCTTCTCCGCCCGCTCCGAGAACAGCGCGAAGTTCACTCCCTCCCCATCCCAGGTAGCTCCCAGAGGGTAGGGTTTGCCCGGCCATACGATCAATTCAGTTTGGTTAATCACTCAGTACCCACATGAAGACCGCAGACCTACGGATTGCCCCAATTACCTGCGATTAGTTGCCGGCACTTTACACTACTTAACGCTCTTTCCGGGCAGGTTGGATCATTGCAGGTTAGATCATTGGGGCGACTTTGTTCGAGCACAATACAGAAATCCCCCTAGAGCGGCATTGATAGGGCTTTAGAGTCATCCTCTGAACACTCACTAAGCCGCCGCGGTTCTCCCAGACCCCAAAACTAAAGACTCATGCTTCGCTCTTAATTTCTCAATCAGCGATGCACTCTCGGAAGGCCGAATTGGCATCTTATATCGGCTTGTATCGCCGTACGTGACATGATTCGTCAATTTGAATCCGCACTCAACGATCTGACGAGTTGATCCGTGATGGATAAGGGTGTGTCTGCTTGTGTGTAGTGTTCTGACGTTATCGCTAGTAACCTATGCCATTCGACAGTCAAAATCGCTCCTTTGCTACTCCCGGCAGTCTAGGTGCGGGCGATCACACCCAAGTGCCGGTCTCAACGTATCGACTGCAATTCAACGGGACTTTTACCTTTCGCGATGTGGCCGCCCTCGTTCCCTACCTGGCCGCTCTTGGCATTAGTCACTGCTATGCTTCTCCCTACTTGCGGGCGCGGGCTGGCAGCATGCATGGATACGACATCATTGATCACAACTCGTTGAATCCTGAGATCGGAAGCCCCGAGGACTATGAGCACTTCATTGCCGAACTCCACCGTCATGGCATGGGTCAGATACTCGACATCGTCCCCAATCATATGGGCGTCATGGGTAGCGACAACGCCTGGTGGATGGATGTGCTCGAAAACGGGGAGGCCTCCGAATACGCGGAGTTTTTCGATATTGACTGGGACCCGATAAAAGATGAGTTGCAGGGCAAGGTCCTGTTGCCCATTCTGGAGGATCAGTATGGCAATATGCTCGAGAGCGGAGAGCTGAAACTGGCCTTTGATGTTGAGCGTGGTGAATTCAGTTTTTTCTATCACCAGCATCGTTTCCCAGTCGATCCCGGAGAGTATCCGCGAATTCTCGGTCTTCACTTCGACGCCCAGCAGCAAAAGCTGGACGCGCCTCACGAAGATTTTTTCGAATTGCAGAGCATAGCGACCGCATTCAGTCACCTTCCGGGACGGTGCAGCCTGAGTCTCGAGCAGCGGGTTGAGCGCAACCGGGAAAAAGAGGTTCAAAAGCGCCGCCTGGTGTCTCTGTGCACGCGTTCCGGCGAGGTTAGAGATTTTTTGATCGGCAATGTAGAAGTGCTGAACGGGAAGGTAAGTGATCCTCAAAGCTTTGACGGGCTTCACGAACTGATCAAAGCTCAGGCTTACCGCCTGGCGCAATGGCGAGTTGCTGCGGACGACATCAACTATCGCCGTTTCTTTGACATCAACGATCTGGCAGCTCTGTGCATGGATAACGAAACGGTCTTCGCGAAGACTCATCGCTTCATCATCGATCTGGCAGCGCAAGGAAAAGTTGACGGGTTCCGCATCGATCATCCCGACGGGCTCTACGACCCCAAGAAATATCTTGAGCAATTGCAACGCAAGCTGACGGCTGGAGTGGCCACAGGAAATGGGGGAGTGCAGCCCGCATACATCCTCGTCGAGAAGATTTTGACCGGAGAAGAACGCCTACGCAAGGACTGGCCCGTGCAAGGAACGACCGGCTATGAGTTCGCCAATCTCGTCAACGGGCTATTCGTCGATGCCAGCGCAGCCACCAAGATGGAGCGCATCTATCGATCGTTCTCGGGGCGCTCCCTGGAATTTACCGACCTGGTGTATTCCTGCAAAAAACTGATCCTGAAGGTGGCGCTCGCCAGTGAACTAAATGTACTGGCGAACCTGCTGAGCCGGATTGCGCTCTCCAACCGTCATACCTGCGACTTCACACTCAACAGTTTAAGAAGCGCGCTGGCCGAGATTATTGCCAGCTTTCCTGTCTATCGCACTTACGTGAGCGGCAGCAAGGTGTCCGCAGAGGACCGCCGCTACGTGGAACAGGCAGTGAAGGAAGGACGACGCCGGAGTAACGCTCCGGACTTGAGCGTATTTGATTTTGTTCATCGCATACTACTGATCGAAATCAAAGGCTGTGAGCCGGAGTGGTATAAGAGCGCGATTACGCGGTTTTCCATGAAGTTCCAGCAGGTGACCTCCGCCGTTATGGCAAAAGGCCTGGAGGATACGGCAGGCTACAGATATAACCGTCTGGTTTCCCTAAACGATGTTGGCGGAAATCCAACCAAATTTGGCACCACGGTTGACGAGTTTCACCGTGCGAATCAGGAGCGTCTGCATTGCTGGCCGCATTCGATGCTCTCTTCTTCTACTCACGATTCCAAACGATCGGAAGATGTGCGGGCTCGCATCAACGTACTTTCGGAGATCCCTGCGCTGTGGCGACTTAAATTGCGTCGCTGGCGCGATTGGAATCGAGGCAAAAAGCGCTTAATCGAAGGCAAACCCGCGCCTACTCGGAATGACGAGTATTTGCTCTATCAGACGCTGGTGGGTACCTGGCCGGTGGAAACACCCGATGATGCCGGCTGGCGAACGTTTTCGGAAAGAATCGAACAATACATGCTTAAAGCAGCCCGGGAAGCGAAAGAGCAAACCAGTTGGGCGAATTCCAATCTTGATTATGAGAGCGCACTCCTGAATTTTACGCGGGCGGTATTGGAGCGTCGTGGCAAGAATCGCTTTCTTGCCGATTTTTCAGAGTTCCAGCAGCAGACCGCGCGCATCGGTATGTTTAACAGCTTGGCGCAATGCTTGCTGAAGCTAACCTCGCCCGGAGTACCCGACATCTATCAGGGTAACGAGCTATGGGAACTCAACCTGGTTGATCCCGATAACCGGCATCTTGTGGACTATGACCGGCGGCGGCAACTGTTGCACAAACTGCAACGCAGTTGCCAGTCTCCACAGCAATTAAGCACTCAATCCCGCGCGCTTCTTGCGAACATGGACGCCGGTTTGGCGAAGATGTATTTGACCTGGAGAACTCTGTTGATTAGGAAAACAAAACCGTTGCTCTTTCAGCAAGGAAGCTACACTCCGCTCAAAGTGGCCGGTCAAAGAGCAGAGCATATCTGTGCCTTTGCCAGAGAATACGAAGGTCGATCGGTCGTCATTGCCGTACCCCGGCTGTGCGCTACGTTGTTGGGCCAAGGCTTCAGTACTCCATGCGCGGATGCGCTCTGGGGCGATACCCAAATCGAAATTCCAGACGCGAAAGGGATGTGTTATCACCACGTATTTACAGGCGAATGCATCCCTCTTGGTGGCAATGAGCAAATGCGGTTCTTGCCGGCGGCAAGATTGTTGCGGGACTTTCCTGTGGCTCTGCTACTCAGTGAGCCTTTGACCTGCTGACCGGAAGAGGTTGCTAGAACGTAGTCTTCGGCGTCGAGTTCCAATTTGCAAGATACAAGGCGCACATCGACACTCCGGCAATCAAAGGGATCCCCATACCGGCTCTCAGACTGCCAAAGCGAGTGGAGCTGTAGCCGACCAGCCAGGGTAAAAAAGCGCCTCCCAAGTTTGCCATGGTAAACATGAGGGAACCCAGCCGCGATGCTGCCTCCCCAAATTCCTGAGACAAGAGAGAAATGGTAATGGGATAAACCGCTGCCAGACCAATCCCGGCGATGCTGGCGCCCGCGAACACGATGGGCAAAGTGTGGGACAAGAGCAGGCACGCCATTCCTGCGCAGGCGGTCAAGAGACCAGCGCGTGCGACTGCGACCTCATTGACTCTATGCAGCAGCCGCGAAGCCAGCCATCTCCCCACCATCAGCGCAGAATAGAAAAACGAGGGGACCATCAGGGACAGTCCTAGCGACCAAGTGCCCAAAGTCTTGGCGTAAGAGGCAATCCAGCCGCCCAAGGAGTTCTCTACTCCGACGTAGAGAAAGAAGAGGGTAGCGAGCAACAGCACAGAGTTGCTTCTCCAAGCGATCCGCGGAAGACTCATTGCACCGTCGCCGCGAACCGCGCGCGGTTCGACAATGCGCGAGGGCATGGCGGCAATGCCGAGTGCCACGAGAAACAAAAGTCCGGCAAAACCGACCAGCAGGAGCGGTACCTGGTGGCGGCGGGTGGCTGCCGCCACTAAAAAAGGGCAGGCCACGGCGCCCACGCTCCAGAAGAAATTCAGCAGGTTCAGAGCCGTACTGCGTCGTAAGGGATGCACCGCGGCCACCAGCAAATTGTCAGCCGGAACCGCAAGGCCGAGGCCAGCTCCATAAATTCCAATGCAAATTGTCCCCAGTATTCGCGAACTATACGGCAGAGCTGCCACACCCACGGTCATAGCAAGCAGACCAGCTTTGATCGCGAAGCGAAATCCCCAGCGAGATATGAAAAGTCCGGAAAGCGCCACGCTCAGAGTCGAGGCCAAGAATTGAACCGTGAAAAGCGAACCTGCCTGCGTATAGTTCAGTGACCATCGCGCCGAGAGTGTCGGCAGCAGCGGTCCCAGCAGGACGGTTACGATTCCGATGGGAACGAATGCGGCCTCTGCTGCCAAAGTGAGGGGCCGCGAAGAATCCGCAGGCTGCGATATCTCAGAGAGACTCATGGAAGGCACTCGGCGCGGAGTTCAAATCTAGTGAATCTTTCCAGTCGCTGAATGACCGCTGACTCGGGGTGGGTCTCTTGGTTCGGGCCACGAGTTAGCTTCAGATTTCGGAGCCTTAGAATAAGGGAATCTCGACGTAGACGATCCTATAGGAAGATTTCCTTTTTGACTTCGAAACCGGCAACATTGTACACACAACAACCCCCTGCACACCGACGTTGTGGGAAGATATCCCTCTGCGTGCGACGGTTGCAGCGAAGTCAGCCAGGATGCAGCGTGGAACGACTGGCGGGAGCACTTCTTGCTTGGAGTCGCCTGCATGATTGAGTATTCTTTGGGTCAACGCAACCCCATCAACCAACTGCCGGTTTTCTGGCAGAAGAACAGAAGAGAGACTAGTAAGGACAGCATGAACCACTTGCGGATCTTGCGTAATTTCGCGCTACTGATTGTTCTCGGCAGCTTGGGGAAGAGTTCCCTGCCGGCACAGACCGTAGCAACTTCTTTCCCGCAGGAAGCTTCTTCCGTCCCCGCATCCCGGCTGACGCGGCTGCGGCATGGCATTAACGCCAGCGAATGGTTTGCGCAGGTTTATGATAAGCGCGGATATACAAAGGAACACTTCCAAAACTGGACCACGGCGGAAGACATCGCACTGATCAAATCCATGGGATTCGATCACGTGCGGTTGAGTGTGGACCCTCAACCCATAATGATGAGCCATCGGCCGGATGAGATTCCGGCCGAGTATCTCGGCTATCTTGACTCTGCGGTAAAGATGATTCTGGATCAAGGGCTGGCCGTGGTGATCGATCTGCATCCGGAGAGCGATTTCAAAGCAAAACTCGCGAAAGACGACAGTTTTGTGCAGGAGTTTTCCGATTTCTGGCGCGCGCTGGCGCGGCATTATTCCACCTGGGATGCAGAGCGGATTTTCTTTGAAATCCTGAACGAGCCGGAGCTTTCGGATCGTTACCGCTGGTACGGCGTGCAGGCGAAAGTGGCGACGGCGATTCGCGAAGGCGCGCCGCAGCACACGATGATCGCCGCGGGCGCGCGATGGTCGAATGACGATGAACTGGTCTTCATGGAGCCCCTGCGTGATTCCAATGTGATTTACAACTTTCATTTCTATGAGCCGCACATCTTTACTCACCAGGGTGCAACATGGGGTGCATATTTTTGGCATTGGGTGAAGGGATTGCGTTATCCGTCATCGCCGGATTCGGCAGCAAAGACTGCTGCGGGCGTACCGGACGCAGTGGACCATCTCGCGGTGATTCGCTACGGACAGGATCACTGGGACGCGGCGCGTATTGATGCTGAGATTACGCAAGTTGCGGAATGGGCACGGCAGCGCGGGGTTCCGGTTGTGTGCAACGAGTTCGGCGTCTACCGCGCCTACGCGGAACCTCAGGATCGTGAGGCCTGGATTCACGACGTGCGCACCGCGCTGGAGCGGCATGGCATGGGATGGACGATGTGGGATTATTCGGGCAGCTTCGGAGTGGTGACAAAAAAGGATGGACGGAGCGTCCCGGATGAAATCACTTTGCGCGCGCTGGATCTAAATCGGCCTTCGGGAAAATGAGTCGTGCAGAATAGACTCAACCGAGTTCCAGACTCTTCAACTCATCAAGCAACGCCTTCTCCACCTTCTTCTGGTGCTCCGCGGCTAGCTTTTTTCCGCCCGAGGTTAGATAGAATGCATCGATGGCCATTTGCCCCTCGGTATCGATCAAAGCGATTTCAATATTGCACTGCTGCCGCGAAAGGCACGAACTGATGCGGTGCAACAATCGCGGCCGGTCCTGAGCAATCACCTGCAGCAGCGTGCTCGTCGAAGAACATGCGTCGTCAAAATCGATACGGGTCTCCACCGTTACTTTGACCTTGGCGCTCTTCTCACCGCGTTGGCGATCGCGCAGCATCCGATCGAGATCCGCTTCTCCCGTCAAAACTGCGGTGATGCTTTGCTGGAACCGCTGCCACTCCGATAGATTCAGTTCCAACGTGCGAAAGCGGTCGGTAAAGTAAAGCGTGTCCACCACGGTTCCTGCCTCGTTCGAAAAGGCATTGGCCTTCACAATGTTCATTCCCCAGGCGGCAAGCACTCCCGTCAAAGTCGCGAATAATGATGCCTTGTCTTTGGTGACCAGCGTCAGCTCGTACCAATGCCGGCCGCGCTTCAGGTCCACCTGCACAGCATCGCGCCCAAACGCCTCCGACATTTCCATATGCTGCATCACTTCTTCGGCCGAGTGCACCCGCAGGTATCTCTGGGGAAACCCTTCGACAAAATCCTTGAACTTCGCGCTCATCACCGGAGCCAAACTGCGCAGGCGCGCCAGCTTTTCTCCGTTCGCATCGCCATGCACGCGCTGGTCCGCACTGCGGTTCAGGTAGTTTGCGGCGCCGATGTAGAGCTGCCACACATTCTCCGCCTTCCACGGCGTCAGCGCCTCCGGATTCACCGCCTTGATGTCCGCATAGGTCAGCAGACAGAGCATTTTCAGCCGCTCGGGCGTGCCTACTTTCTCCGCAAAAGCAGCCACCGTCTCCGGATTGAAAATGTCCCGCCGCAGTTGCGCAGACATTTCCAGATGGTTCCCGATCAGAAATAGCACCTCTGCCCGCTCACTTGGATCCACATCCAGCCGGTCCAGGCATCGGCCCGCGATCTCCAGGCTCGCCTCCACGTGATTGCTGCCCGGCACTCCTTTCCCCGTGTCGTGCAATAACAAAGCGAGGTAGAGCAACTCGGGATCTTCCAGCTCTCCCAGCAACTCTGCATAACGTTTGTCCCATTCGGAGTTCGATTGCTTCAGACGGTGCAGACTCTCAATGGCAAGAATCGAATGCTCGTCCACCGTAAAGCGATGATAAAAATCCCGCACTACCAACGAATCAATGGGCTTCAATTCCGGCAAAAGCAAGGTAAGCAAACGCAGCGAATGCATGGCCCGCAGGGCCTCGGCAGCATGCGGCTGCAGCAGCGTTTCCTGCAGGTAGAGCCAGAGTTCCGCCCCTCTTGGGGGAGTCACCGCCAGAGCCGGAAGTTCCTGTTCGATTCGATGCTCGGTGGTCGCACTCAATTTCAGCCCGTGATACGCCATAAAGTGAAACAGACGCAACAGCATCTCAGGATCCCGCAGCGAAGAAGACTGCTGTAGAAAAATCAGCCCGTCCACCACGGAAAAGTCGGGACTCGACGGCCGCGACCGCCAGCCTTGAAATTGGCGGCGCAGCGACGACCACGCCTCCGGGATTTCCTCCAGCAACTGCATCACCGCGCGTTGCACGGCACGGGCGTGCCCAAAATAAATTCGCATCCAATCCGCAGGCGTCAGGTCCGCTGCATCCGAGGCTCCGATTTTCCGCGCCGCTGCTTCGTCCTGCGCCTCCCAGCTCAGAGCATTATCATCGCGCCCATGGCGGAAATGCAGAAAGCACCGTGTTGCCATCAGGAATTCCAGCGCTGCATCCAACTGCTTCCGTACCGGCGCCCGCAGCGAACTGGCGTCGGGCCAATCGCCCAGCTGACCCATGGACGAGATCAGCGCCAGCCAGCAGGCCACGTTGTAATCGCGAAGGCCTCCCGGCGTTTCTTTCAGATTCGGTTCAAGGTGAAATACGGTGTGCCCGAATTTTCCATGCCGCTCCCTCGTCACCTCGGCCAGCCCTTGGAGCAAAGGTTTTGATTCCTTCATTATAAGTTTGGGGATTACTTTGTCGTGCAGCCGAGCGAACAACTCCTGGTCGCCCGCCAGGTAGCGGCAATCCAAAAGGGAAATTGTGAATTCGGTATTGTTCGGGTCAAAGCGGTCGCATTCCGAAAGGGAGCGAGATGCGGGACTTAGCTTGAGCTTCAGATCCCACAGTTCTTGCGAGAATTGCCGGACGGCATCTTTGTGAGCTTCTTCGCTCCGGCGATCGGCATACAGAAAGAGCAGATCAATATCGGAATAAGGAAACAGCCAGCCACGCCCGAAACCTCCAGTCGCTACCAGCGTGAAGCCCAGTGGACCATGTTCGTCGGCTGACACCAGATCCAGCCACAGCCGCTTAAGAATCTCTTCGATAAGCCGCGCCCGTTGGCCAACCGTGGCACGACCGTCTCCCGTCGCCTCGAAGTCCTTTGCAATTCGCGCCGACTCTTCGGCTAGCACTCCCCGCAGCTCGCTGATCAGTGAAGACGATTCCATCATGATGATGGGTCGACAAATCGACAACCGATGAGTGGATGACCGCTAAGTCGGAGATCGCTGCTCTCATGCCCCATGTCATCGGAAACGGCTGTCCACACCTTCGTCGAAGGTCTTACAGCGCTCCCTCACCCCGCTCTTCATTGCGGATGCGAATTGCTTCATCCACGCGCGTAAGAAAAATTTTCCCGTCACCGATCTTGCCCGTGCGCGCCGCACCAACTATGGCTTGCACTGCCTTCTCCACCATGGCGTCAGGCAACACGAGTTCCAGCTTCGTCTTGGGAATAAGGTCCACGCTGTATTCGCGGCCGCGGTAAACCTCCGTGTGCCCTTTCTGCCGGCCATGGCCTCGCACCTCAATCACCGTCATGCCTTCGACGCCGATTTCCTGCAGCGCGGTCTTTACCGCCTCCAGCTTGGAATTTTGGATGACTGCTTCAACTTTGGTCATAATGTAGTTCTCGAACTCTGCTCCCCATCGCTCCGACGCCGGTGCACAAAAATCATACACCGGCGCCTCCCAATTATCGTTGAATTTGCAGGAACCGCGGAAGGAACAGCCGCGGGCAAAACACGCCGGACGAAGAGAGGCGGCAAAATAAAAAGCAGGAAGAGGCTGCCTACTCTGGCAATCGGCCTGTTCCGCATGAGTGGTAAGTTTGCTCCTGGAATCGCAGTCGATCTAAACGAATCTGACCCGTGCTTACTTTATCTTCTATGGCCATTTCACGGAAATCGAAACTATTTATCGTTCCTATCACGATTCACGATTCGTTGTACAAAACCGAATTCAGACCTCGCGAAAAGCGGCTCGACACACGCTTGCCCCGAGACACTGTGACCACGGCCCATACTTCTTTCCTGATACTCTCAACTAGATACCTTAGGGGAGCCTAACCCGTTTGCCGCCAATCATCAATGCACAAGGAATTTCGAAGTCCTTCGGAGCCAATCCGCTCTTCCAAGACGTCTCCTTTACGGTTTCGGAGGGTGATCGTATCGGACTGATCGGCCCCAACGGCTCGGGCAAATCCACGCTTCTTCGCATCCTTGCTGGCGATGTCAGCCTTGACAGCGGAGAAATAGCAGTACGCAAACGGATCCGGCTCAGCTATGTGGAGCAGGACTCAACATTTAAGTCTGGAGACACGATACGATCCGTTGCCCGGAGCGCAATGGAGCGGGCGGCTATGCCAGAGTCGGACCGCGGCACGCGTTTCGCGGAGACCCTCGGCCGCGCCGGCTTCGAAGACCTTGAGGCCGAAGCATCCACATTGTCTGGCGGCTGGCAGAAGCGCTTAGCGATCGTTGAGGCAGTAGTTCAGTCGCCGGATATCCTTCTGCTCGATGAGCCTACGAACCATCTAGATCTCGCGGGAATCGAGTGGCTGGAAACCTTACTGCAGGCAGCAGCGTTTGCCTGCGTAGTGGTCAGTCATGATCGCTACTTTCTTGAGAATGTCGCTACCAGCATGGCTGAGCTGAACCGGACCTATCCCGACGGATTGCTCCGAGTAGCCGGAAGCTATACTCGGTTTCTGGAGAAGAAAGAGGAATTCCTGCACGCGCAATCGAAGCGGCAGGAGGCGCTGGAAAATCTGGTTCACAGGGAGATCGAGTGGCTTCGCCGCGGGGCCAAAGCGCGGACGAGGAAATCGAAAGCGCGGATCGATAAGGCAGGCGAGTTGATGGGCGAACTCGCCGACCTGAATGCAAGAAGCCGCAGCGGAACGGCGCAAATCGATTTTTTGGCCACCGATCGAAAGACCAAGCGGCTGATTGAACTAGAAAATGTCTCCTGCAAGATGGGAGATCGCACATTGTTCGCCGGGCTCAACTGCGTGATCACCGCCGGACTGAGAGTGGGGCTCGTGGGGCCGAACGGCAGCGGTAAGACGAGTCTGCTGCACCTGTTGCGCGGAGAGGCCACTCCTCTGAGTGGAAAGATTCACCGCGCCGACTGGCTGCGTATTGTGTATTTCGATCAGAGCCGCGAACTTGATCCGGATGTGACCTTGCGCCGTGCCCTGGCTCCGGAAGGTGATTCCGTGATTTATCAGGACCGCTTGATTCACGTCGCTTCATGGGCGGCAAAGTTTCTGTTCGCGGGCGAGCAGCTCAATCAGCCCGTGGGACGGCTCTCTGGTGGCGAGCGTGCGCGCGTTTTGATTGCTCAACTCATGCTGCAGCCTGCCGACGTTCTCCTGCTGGATGAGCCCACGAATGATCTGGACATCCCGACGTTAGACATACTCGAAGAAAGCCTGCTGGAGTTTCGCGGGTCACTCGTCCTCGTTACGCATGACCGCTACATGCTCGATCGCGTATCGACCGTGGTCCTGGGCCTTGATGGACAGGGTGGCGCGGGACTCTTCGCCGATTACTCGCAATGGGAATCGTGGCAGGAAGAGCGCCAGCAGATGGCCCAGCAAATGGCGAGGAACGATGCGCGCCCCGCGGGGCGCGCTACGGTGAATGCTGAGAGTACCCGACAATCGCCGGGGAAAAAGAAGCTCTCATACCTAGAAGCACGGGAATATGACTCGATTGAGCAGCGCGTCGCCGACGCTGAGCAGGTGTTACAGGACAAACGCTCCCAACTCGAAGATCCCGAGATTGTCAGCGACAGTCAGCGACTTGTCACAGCTCACGCAGAGATGGAAGAAGTTCAGGAAAAAGTAGACACGCTTTACGCACGCTGGGCTGAACTTGAAAAAAAGAAAACCTGAAACGTCTTTATCGGATTCCTCATGACAGGATGACTCAGGATGCCAGACAAAAAGCGATAATCGTCTCTCCGCGCTTTCCTGTGGCGTTTTCAAGCTTCTCCAGCAGAACCGATTCGAGGTCGTCCGGGTCAGGCTTCATCTCGCAGGCGACAATTTCCTCATCAGTTGCACCCTGGAAACAGAGTTCACACACGCCCAGCCCATCCTCGGAGCGAACTGGTGGGCCGAAAACACGACAGGTCATAGGACGCGATTCGTAGAGTTCGCAGTTCCCGGTTGCAGGATCGAGTGCGGGGCAGGGCTCATCATTCGCAAAGTCGGCAAAACGTCGCTCCGCGTCGCCTCCTTCGTCCAATACGCCGGTCACGGCATTTCCCGGAAAGTCACGTGACAGGCGAGCAACCGCATCTTGAGCTCGAGCGCGTACACGCTCGGCCTGGGCTGGTGCGTGCGCTTCAAGATCGGCCAATCCCTGCCGCAATCGCAGGGCATCAAGCTGATTGACAGGAAACGTTCCGATGCAGCACTGCGTACATCCTGGGCGACAGACCAGCCATTCGCCGCTGCGGCGCGCGGCATCGGCTAATGCAGAATCCACAATCTGGATCAGCGCACGATCATCGGAAGCCGGAGGATGACGCCGCATAGCGATTTCTGCATCATACAACCGAATCGGCGAACGAATGGGCACGCGCTGGAATAGAATAGCGATTCGGAAAGTCAGCCTATGCGAGCTCCTAGGGAACTCTGGGAAAAGTGGGAAGGCCGGGTGATTGATGGAAGGTTCCCGCTACGGCAGTGGCTGGGAGGCTCGGAGCACAGCTCCGTTTTTCTCACCGAGCGCAGCGGGAAAGAATCTCAAAAGGGCGCTATCAAGTTCATTCCTTCGGAAGATCTCGAGGAGGACTCCCAACTCTCTCGCTGGGCTGATGCCGAGAAACTCTCCCATCCCCATCTAATTCGTCTGTTTGAATGCGGCCGCTGCCAGATTGATGGCACACGATTTCTGTATGTCGTCATGGAATACGCTGAAGAGGATTTGGCACAAATTCTTCCGCAGCGAGCGCTGTCACCCGCGGAAGTTACCGAGATGCTCCCGCCGACGGCCGAAGCGCTAGCTTTCCTGCACCAAGCCGGATTCGTGCACGCCCGCATCAAGCCCTCGAACATCATGGCGGTCGACAACCAGTTAAAGATTTCCGCCGACGGACTTCGTAAGAACGGCGAACATGGAAACGCGAGCGCGACCAGCGCGTACGATGCGCCCGAGGTAGCCACCGTTGGAGTGTCACCGTCGACGGACGTATGGTCTTTGGGGATCATGCTGGTTACTGTCTTGATCCAGCACGGACCGAAGTTAGGAAACGGTGATCGGGGAGTCGTACCCGAGACGCTTCCCGAGCCTTTCCACAAAATTGCCCAGCAATGCCTGCGAGTCGATCCAAAGCAACGCTGCACAGTCAGTGACATTCTCAGCAAGCTTCAAGTCCAGGAACCACTGGTCGCGCAGGCAGTCGAGGAGCGCGTAACCGAGAAGCATCCGAAGCGATGGTTCATCGTACCGGCCATCGCTACGCTGCTGCTTCTAGCCGCGCTGGCAGGCGGCAAATTCCTTATCAAAAAGGCTCAGGTTTTGCCAGGAGAAACTCATCCCACCGAACCGCAGACGGCCTCTGGTGATATTCCAGTCCCGCAATCGCCGGCGCCACTTGGAGCGACGGCGAAGTCCGAGCAAAAAACAGCAGCGCGAGGTCGCGTGCTTCAGCAGGTACTGCCGGACGTCTCCCGGCAAGCACAGAACACCATCACTGGCCGGGTAAAAGTGAATGTTCAAGTTGCGGTAGATGCATCCGGGAACGTCTCACAGGCAACGCTCGCTTCCACCGCAACCAGCAAATACTTCACGAACCTGGCGCTGGCAGCAGCGCGCCGCTGGAAATTCGATCCTCCCCGAGTGGACGGGCAGGCAACCAGCAGCCAGTGGCTTTTGCGCTTTCAGTTTGGACGCACGTCCACTCAGGTATTTCCTTCAGAAATGAATCGTTAGCACGAAGAGGATCAATCCTCTGACTCTTCACTTTGATTCAACTTCCAAACCATCTGCCGCAGCATGCCAAGAAAAAACTCTGCGTCACCCTGTTGCAGGCGGAGCCGCCGCACTAATCGCCGGACCGCGCTCTGAAAGGACTTCGAGGAATTGAGCTTCGGGTAACCGCTGGCGCGAAGCGCGATGAGCAACGTTTCAGTAATTCGTTCGGTCTCGGCGGACGAGGCAGGCGTTCCCTTCCCGGGTTTCCCCAACGCCGTAGGATCGCGGCTTAACTCGTACAAGCAGACTGCCACGGCCTGGCCCAGATTCATCGAGGTGTGCTCGTCACGAGTGGGTATGTGCATCAGCCAATGACAATGGCTCATATCCTGGTTCGAGAGACCGAATTTTTCCGACCCGAACAGAAGAGCACAATTACCGGACGCGATATGCGCACGAATGACGGGAGCTCCCGCTTCCAACCGCTGGATGGAATGCTGCAGGTCCCGATGGCCGATGGCGGTAGTTCCGACGACAAGCGTACAGTCTGCAACCGCTTCGGCCACCGTCTTATATTCTTCGGCGACCGTCAGAACAGCTGCGGCACCCACCGCCGAACGGGCGCCCTGAAAGGCCACATCATATGGATTCACCACCCGCAAGCGATGAAATCCAAAGTTGCTCATCGATCGAGCTGCCGCGCCGATGTTGAGAGGATTGCGCGCGTCCACCAGGACGACGCGCAAATGATCGAATTCAGCAGGTACGGGCAAGCTCCTTGTATTCTACGGCAGCCTTGCTGAGGTGTTTATGGAACCTCTTAAAGGCTCAGAGTTGAGTTCACAGACGGCCACCCACTGCAAGCCTTCTGCCGTAGAGCCTTATTGCTCGGGTGTGCAAATGTAAAAAATTTGTCAAACCTCTATCACCGCGCCGAAAATGGGCAGAAAGGTTGTAAGCTTCAGTGGTTGTGGCCACATTGGGGCAATCCCGCATGCTCTGCGCCACATGTGATAGATGAGCCCGAATCTAGTGAGGACAGCTTTATGGGTCAAATCGCAACACCAATGAGCACCGCACGGGTAGCAGATCCGATGAACTCCGCGCGGCCTATGGGAAGAATTCTTGTAGTCGAGGATGATCCCGCCGTCCAGAAAGCCCTGAAGCGCTTGTTCGAAACCGAGGGATATACGGTTGAAATTCAAGCAGATGGAAAATCTGCGCTGGAAAGCTTCCAGACAGCTCCGCCAGCCGTTATCATCCTCGACCTTCGCTTGCCCAAACTTTCCGGCAGCGATCTGTGCAAGGAGGTCAAGGCCCAGGCGCCTACATTGCCGATCGTGGTTCTCAGCGCGACCAGCGACGTTTCCGACAAAGTTCTGCTGCTGGAGCTGGGTGCGGATGATTACGTAACCAAACCCTTCAGCCCCAGGGAGCTTCTGGCTCGCGTGCGCGCGGCTCTCCGGCATACTTCGAGGACTGCGAATATCAGCCTGGTCAGTTTCGACGGCATTTCGGTGGACTTCAAGAAGATGGAAGTCCAACGCGACGGCAAGGTTGTGGTTTTAACCGCACAGGAATTCAAGACCCTCCACTTCCTGGTGCAAAATGCGGACCGCGTGATCGGCCGGGATGAATTGTTGAACGAGGTTTGGGGATACCAGAATTATCCCTCCACCCGCACAGTAGACAACCACATCCTCAAGCTTCGTCAAAAATTGGAACGCGACCCAGCCAGCCCAGTACACTTTCGCACCGTACATGGAATGGGATACAAGTTCGTCCGCTAACTCCCTTGGACCCATCATCCGAATCCGTGTCACAGCCTCTTCCAAAACATTCTGGAACCGTCCTGGTACCGCGAACCCGTCTGCGCACGCGCTTTCTGCTTTCGATGGTGCTGATCACCGCCGGTCTCACGGCACTGAGTCTCCTGGTGGTGCAGCACAGTATGCAAAGCCACGTCCGGCAAGGAATCGTGCAGGATCTGGGAAACTCCGTGACCACATTCCAGAATTTTCAGCATGATCGCGAAATTATGTTGACCCGCTCTGCCGAATTGGTGGCAGACCTGCCTATTATGCGCGCCATCATGACCGCTCCCGATCCAGCCACCATCCAGGATGCATCCCGGGACGTGTGGCAGTTGACCGGCAGCGATCTTCTGGTACTCGTCAACCGCAATAGCCAGGTAGTCGCTCTGCATACAAAATCAGTCGGCTTCACGCGCGAGGCGGCACAGCAGTATTTCCAGCGATCCTTGAACGAAGAGGACTCCAGCCACTGGTGGTTCGGCGCCCACCATCTCTACCAGACCTTTGTGCAACCAGTTTATTTCGGTTCCAAGACTGAAGGGCCGCTACTCGGCTTCTTAATCATCGGCTATGAAATTGATGACCGGCTGGCCCGCGAGGTCAGCAAGGTTTCGTCCAGCCAGGTTGCTTTTTCCTACGGCAGCGAAATCGTGGCCACTACCTTGACACCCCTTCAATCGGAGAGCCCCGCTGTGCGTGACTTGGTTGCGGGATCCTCGCACAACGGACCTCGAGATGTTGAAGTGGGCCATGAGAATTTTTTAGCTACTTCGCTTGACCTGTCAGGTCAGCAAGCAACTCCTGTCCGCCTGACTGTATTGGGATCCTACGACCAAGCCGCGAAGTTCCAGGACAGACTGAACCGTCTGCTGTTGCTGCTGGGTTTCACTGCGGTCCTGATCGGCAGTGGGCTGGTGTTTCTAATCTCCCACACCTTCACTCGTCCGCTCGCCAGCCTGGTGCAAGGCGTGCGCGCTTTGGAGCACGGAGATTTTCACCATCCCCTCGATCCGCGGGGAAGTGACGAGGTCGCGGAATTGACTTCCGCCTTTGACCGCATGCGTGCCAGCCTGCTCAGAACTCAACAAGCTCTGATCGAGTCCGAACAGTTGGCCACCATCGGACGCATGGCCAGTTCGATCTCCCACGACCTTCGTCACTCTCTGGCGGCCATTGTCGCCAATTCCGAGTTCCTTTGCGATGGCCGCCTGACCGCCGCACAACGCGAAGAGTTGTATCAGGAGGTCCGAACCGGCGTAAACCAAATGACCGACCTCATTGATTCCCTGCTGGAGTTTGCCCGGACCAGAGAGTCCCTGAACCCAACCCATGCCAGCGTGGTTGAGACTGTGCAGCGAGCCATGCTGGCGGTGCGCTTGCATCCCCGGCATCAGGGAACTGTGATCGAGGTCCGCAGCAATGGAGGGAGTTCGGCGTGGTTCGATCCCCGCAAACTCGAGCGTGCCCTATACAATCTTCTGCTGAATGCCTGCGAAGCAGCGCCCGGCAGCGAAGGCAAGGTTCAGGTCACGATCGACCGCGTGGGAGGAGCTGTCACCATCGCCGTCTCAGACAACGGTCCCGGCATTGCGGAGGAGATTCGAGACAAGCTGTTTCATCCTTTTGTGAGCTATGGCAAAGAAAACGGCACTGGGCTGGGACTTACGGTCGTGCAGAAGATTGTGCAGGATCACGGGGGCAAAGTCCTGATGGAACGTACCTCGGACGCTCAAACGGTTTTTCGGATTACGCTTCCCGGCCGCTCTTCGCCAGGCTCTCTGGAAGAAAGCGACGACAAGCCGATGCCCCGTCATGTTTTGCCCGTGACCAGCAATCAAGCGAGTGAAAACTCAATTCGGCATTCGGACACGTAGTGCCCGGTCCCATCGATTTCACAGTGATCCGCGTGTCACGCAGGAGGATGTGTGAACAGCCTTTGGACTTCGACCCTTGCGCTTCGTTCAAACGCCATAGCGGCAGCCGCTTTTGTTCTCTTAAGCGCCGGCTGCCTGGCGCAGCAAAGCACACCCACACCGGCATCTGAAGCCGGGGATGGCTCGGTGAATGATCTGGCTTCGCAGGTGCGCGAATTGCGTACGCTGATCGAACAGATGCGCACTGAGAACGCACAGTCGCGCGCCGAAATGCAGGAATTGCGACACGAGTTACAGGATACCCGCAAGCTTCTGGCGCCGCTCGCTTCTTCCACAACCAACTCCGTCCCGACGGCGGAGTCCACGGCGTCCAGCGAGAATTCCAGCGCGTCCGAAACGCCGGCATCCGCTACGCGCAATACATCCGACACACCAATGGCTGCGGACCTGGGAGCCCGACTTCAAAGGCTGGAAGAATCGACTCAGTTGCTGAACTCGAAAGTTGACGAGCAATACCAGACCAAGGTGGAAACCGCCGCCAAATATCGCGCCCGGCTTTCCGGAATTGTGCTGATGAACGCCTTTCGCAATGTCGGGGGTTCCGACAACCTGGACATTCCCGACTACGCGCAACCGCAGGTGCCTGGCGCTCCGCAGGCCAGCTTTGGGGCTACCTTGCGGCAAACCGAGATTGGCCTGGAGATTTTCGGCCCAACCTTGGCCGGCGCGAAAAGTTCCGCGAATGTGCAGTTCGATTTTGCCGGTGGCTTCCCATCGACTCCCAATGGCGTCAACTTCGGTCTCGTGCGCCTGCAGACGGCCAGCTTGCACCTCGACTGGGAACATACTTCCGTGATTGCCGGGCAGGATTCTCTGTTCATCTCCCCGCTTTCTCCTACATCCTTTGCGTCGCTCGCGACTCCCGCCTTCGCTTATGCGGGGAATTTGTGGGGCTGGACGCCGCAGCTTCGCGTCGAGCATCGCTTCGATCTGTCCGACCAGCAGACACTAACATTTCAGGGTGGAATTCTGGACAATCTGGATTGGGAACCTCCCACCAACCAGTACACCCGTTCAGCCCAAGCCGGCGAACTCTCCGGTCAACCGGCCTATGCAATGCGCACCGCATGGTCCCGGCCTGTGTTTGAACATCCCTTGAGCTTTGCCGTGGCGGGCTACTACGGCCGGGAAAACTGGTCGTGGGACCGCTCCGTCGACGCCTGGGCCGGGATGACGGATTGGCAGATCCCGATTCTTCGTCGCTTGGGTCTCTCCGGCGAATTCTATCGGGGTCGTGGAGTGGGCGGCCTGGGAGGCGCCATCGGCCAAGGTGTTCTGTACGGCGGCAATCCCGCTTACTCGTCGACGAGCATTCGCGGTTTTGATTCGACCGGAGGATGGACCCAGCTCAAGTTCCAACTCACGCGCAAGCTGGAACTGAACGCCGTGTTCGCTGAAGACGACGCATTTGCCAGTGACGTCAGGGGCTTCGCCACCGACGCCAATAATTTCGGCCCGATTCTCGGACGCAATCGTGGCGCGCTCGGCAATCTGGTCTACCGGCCGCGGTCCGACTTGCTACTTTCCGCGGAATTCAGACGCTTGCACACGTTCCCCGTCTATGACAGTGCCAGCATTACGAACCAGGTCAATCTTGCCATGGGGATCCTGTTTTGAAGATGAGACCCTTCGCCCGCTACCGGATCGTCCTGTGCTTGGCGTTGCTGCCCTGCGCCCTCACTTCAGCACAACAGATTGAGATCAACGGCGCTGAACTCAAGGGCGTCGATCTCAAAGGGAAAGTGCAGCTTACCCGAAACCGGCGCCATGTGAATGATGCTTCGAACCTTGTTGTCTGGCTTACGCCCCTGGGAAACACGCGTGCCATTTCGCCGCCGCCGCAGCAGCGTTCACAAATTCTCCAGCTCGTGCAGAAGGACAAGAGTTTCCAGCCTTCGTTGCTGGTGATCCCGGCAGGCGGGAAGGTCGAGTTCCCCAACCATGATCCTTTTTTTCACAATGTTTTTTCGTTGTTCGACGGAAAACGCTTCGACCTAGGACTCTACGAGAGCGGCACCACTCGTTTTGTCCAGTTCGATAAACCCGGCATTTCTTTCATCTTCTGCAACATTCACCCCCAGATGAGTGCCGTGGTGATCGCACTGAACACCCCGTACTATGGGATATCGGACCGGCACGGCGAGATCAGCATCAGCGGCGTGCTTCCTGGCCGCTACCAACTACACGTCTTCCATCCCTCCGTTTCTCCCGATGCGCTGCACGTCGCGGAGCGCGAAATCACCGTAACTCCCGGCGATACTTTCCTCGGAACCTTCAGCCTTGCCGAATCTAATTTCGAAGTCGCGCACAAGAACAAGTACGGCCGCGACTATGATCGCCCGGATCCCGACAATCCGGCATATGCCCGGCCTTAGGTCGCGGTTGGGCTCTGTTGATTTCTGCTGGAAAATAAAACTTCGCCGAGGGCGTAGGAAGGGGATGATGGGCTTCCCAAATGAGGGTATCCCCCCTCCCCCCCTCCCCCCTCAATCTCTAGAATCATCACGTTAGCAGGAAATTCCCCGCAAAATCCGGACTTCAAAGAACTTAGGTACTAAAACCTAGGCAACAAAGGGCTTAAGAGCGCAGCGAATTGGCTTGTGCCAACCGTCACGGCCTCGACTATGATTGCGCGAGTAATGGGCTGTGCGCAAGGTCGGATGTCACAATGGACCAGTGGAAATTGATTTGGGGATTGGGGGGCTGGCTCACCTTTGCCGGAGGAACCATAACTGAGGCTGCCCCACCCTTCGCGATTTTCGAAGGGTGGGACGCTATGCTGCCTGCGCCGAGAGGATTTCGACTTTTGCGAAGCACACATGGGACGTTCATGCTGCGCTTCAGGGCCAAGGGCTCCTTGGCCTAGGCAGCGCCACCGCCCACCTTTGCAAAAGGCGCAAAGGTGGGGCATCCTCAGTTAGTACGGCCAAGAAACCGTGGGATTAAAGCTGGGCCAGCCCCCGTGTTACTTACGTAATTTGAAACTCTTTATGACTGGTACTACAAATGCGGGAAGGTGACTTTCTTATGCGGGAACCCTTTGCACTTATAGGCGGCGAATTATCCGGCTGTCCGGGGTGGTGGAAAATCGACGTGGTAGTTGAAGACGAATCCGCTTTACAGGCGGTGAGCGTAGTTCGACAGCCGGGCGGGATTTACCGAGAGGTTCTACGGGAAGATTATTTTCTTGGCATCGAGATTGGTGACGAAATTCCCGACCGAAGGACGATAGCCCAGTGGGAAGAATACTATTCTCGATTGCGGCAGAAAGCGGAGGAATCAGTTCTATGAGTGATCCAAGAATGTTTGTTGTGCGTGAGTGGGTGAAGCCAGAGCAGAAGGGCGAGGAGATGACACTACGCCGCCATCAGTACGCATTCGCCACTTACGAAGAAGCAAACAGGTGGGCCAACTTGCTTGGACCAGCCTGCTTCCCTCAGCTACTAGCCGAGTGATTTCCCCTCCATGATATGCCGCGTGTGCGATAATTCCTGCCTTCCCTAGAGTGATTCCAGTAAGGAGCAAGGAATGAGCACAACGTATGGAGACACGCGCTGGTGGGAAAATTACGCGGTTCGCTATCTGATGCCATCTGTCGCAGGCATGGCGATTGTAAAATGAATCTGCTGGCACGGATGCAACAAACTAATTCCGCTCTTGAACCTACCCTCAGAAGTGCGGGCACCCGGCGTAGGTTTTGAAACTGCATCCCTCATTCTGTTGTTTCTTTACGGAAACCTATTCTGCTACGTGGCGTCGTATCCGATACTCGTGTTTCATGCGACTAGAGTCATAGACTTCTCGAATGACAGGTGGAGGCATCAGCCTCTTGACGGATATATCGCGACCTTTTTTCTCGGAATCGCCGCCTTGATTGCAGCGCATTGTTTTCCTCAGCATCGTCGTTGTTTAGCGTTCGGTTTTACATTGCTTTTTGCCATCCTTCAGATATTGCGGGTATGGTGGGTGCTTGCGGACAAGAACCGCAGGGTAATTAGTGGAAGCGACGGCATTCGGGGTGAAAGCGGTGGAGAAGTGACGCTTCTTTATTCTTATGCCCGTAGTCTCGCAACCCGCCGAGGCCAGCGCGAGAAGATAGTCCAAACGGAAAAACCACTGGGAGACAATAAACGATCGAGGACGAGCCAACGAGCGATAACAAAACGAGGAGAGGCGCTGTGGCATAAAGAATATATTGAGACTTATCGGCATCTGCGCGAGCACGGCAACTCAGCATTCATCTTCGTGCTGGAACTCGTGCTCGCCACGCTAATCTACTGCATTACGATTCCTAGCGAATCGGGAGCCAAGCAACTCAGTGCCATTGGACTCCTTTTCGCAATTTGGGCTTTTCCCGCCCTCTCTGCTCATCTAATCGGCCAATTCCTAGAGCGACGTTTCTCCCATTACGAGAGACGCCTAATTGAGTGAAGCGCAGTTTGCCCAAAAACTCCCCATTCTGCCTAAAAAGTCCGGGTAGAATGCCAGTTATTAGGCAAAGCCGAGGGGGGATACCCCCGATTTGGGAAGCCTACCATCCCCCTTCCAACGCGCTCGGCGAAGATTTATTCCCCAGCAGAAATCAACAGGACTCATCGGCGAGCTTCGCTGGTACTAGCGTGGCACGGTATGAAAAAAGGGCGTGCCGTTGAGCACGCCCTCCTTGCCTCTGACCTTCACTTTATTTACATCAACAACGTCTAGAGATAGAGATTAGTGGTGGCCTCCGCCGCTCGAATGACCGGCACCACCGGAGGGATGGCTGCCACCGCCGGAACTCGGCGCGCTATGGGAAGCGCCTCCGCTATAGCCGCCACGGTAGCCGCCATAGCTTCCAGAAGACCGCGGCTGCACGATGGGCTGTCTCATATTCAACTGCGGACGCGAATAAGCTCCACTGCTGCGCCCGTAGCTGCTCGAACCCGATCCGCGTGAGTAGCTGGAACTTGCCGCCGTGCGATTCCAGTAGCTGCCACTCTCGCCCCGGCTCGAAGCCTCTGCGCCACTCCCCCCGCGATCCGCCGACTCGGCAGTGTGCGATGGTGGTGTAAACGTCTTCCATTCACTGCGGTTCGGTTCGCCGCGATTGGACGATGCCGACTCCGCACGGCTTGCGGAACTATTCACTTCCCTGCCGGAAGCAGCCGCGTCCGCACTCGCCTTTCCTGCTGTCGCAGTCGATGCGCCATGAGATCCCGTGGCAGCCGCGCCAGTCGAGCGTCCCGCCGTCACCGGGCTGAAGTGGCTCTGCTGCATCGACTGCTGCAGATGCGCCGTTTGCTGCTGAAACGATTCCGGATGCGAAGCGCTTTGCGTGCCGAAGAAATGCTGTGACCCGCTATTGTGAATTGTCGAGGGAGCCGCTGCCCGTCCACTGGCCGATAAGCTGGCGCGAGAGGGCACCACGGGCAGATTGCCAGTCATCATATGAGCGCCACTCAACTGCGCGTGAGTAGCTGCCACTGCCGCCGTTCGGCCTGCCCCAAACTTTCCTGCACCCACTGTCGAGACTGCGCCACCGATGTGAGCATCATTGATGTGTGCCAGGTTCGAGAATCGGGTGCCGCCATGCAGCGGCGCGATCCCGCCGAAGCGGTTGAGGGTACCAAATCTATTGGAGCCCACTACGCCGAACCGCCCGCCATATCCACCCCACCACGGGAAGAAGCGGTCACACGGTCCAATCGGCAACCACCCGAATCCGCCCCATCCTCCCCAACCAAAACCGAAACCCCACCCGCCTCCGAAACCGAAGAACGACACATACGCCGGCGCCCAGAACGGACGATAAAATCCCGGGCCCCAAACCGGTCCCGGCCACCACGCCCACGAATTGCCGTAATACATCCAGCGACCGTAGTGGTATGGCGCCCAGCCCCAAGGCTCGTAGCCAACCCACGTCCAACCGTAGTAAGGCTCATATGTCCAGTTGCCGTCGCGATACGGCGCCCAACCATCTGGTTCATTCGGCACCCAGACTTGACCGTAGTCCGGCGCGTCCTCCCATTGCCCGTTCGCATCCAGATCTTCCGATCCAACGTAATACTTGTTGGTGTGTTGCCATGCGTCCGCGTTGTGGATCATGCGGTCGCGTTCGCTATTCCAGCGATCCCAGTCATCCCGGTCGGGAGCAGCACTGATCTTGTACTTCGCATCGGCGCCGGAACCGCGCACCGTCGCCATCTCACCCTGCTTGACCTCGCCGATACCCTGTGGGGTCGAAATCTGCGCCTCGCCTTTGCGCACGATGATGATGCTGTCTCCATCAGGCCGCACTTCAATGCGGAATACGCCATCCTCGTGCGCGGGGTGAACCGCGACGTTCGGCGTGTCGATCTCCGGCTCAGCCTCGCTCTCACCAAAAACGGAGTAATTGGCCAAGCCTTGCCCGACCTGAATCTGGATATACTTTTGGGTAAAGTTCGCGATGTTGGCTTGCGCATTCGATCCCAAGCGGAGAATGTTTGCAAAGTCGAGCTGCACCTCGGCCCGCCCACCCGCCCCGGTGGAAACTTTGTCGCCGTTGACCACCGGCTGATTCAATATGGCGGCTGACCAAGTGCCTGAATCTCCACGCTGCGTCGAGACCTCGCCATGGATCATGCTGACGCGGCCCACACCTTGATCCGTCTTCGCCGGCCCCTCACCAGACGGTCCGCCGGGTTGAGCTTCTTCCCCCAGTTGAGGCGGTTGACCGGCTTGTGGTTGCCCAGGTTGAGGTGGCTGTCCGGGCTGAGGTGGCTGCGCAGCCTGTGGTTGTCCTATCTCCATCGGCGCATTCGGTTGCTCGGTCGGCCCTGCACCCGGCTCGGTGGTTTGCGCCTGCACTCCGAGCGAGAGAGCGCCAGCCAGTGCTAGCGTTAAGACTGCGAAATTCGCTATGAATCTGTTGCTCATAACCCACCTCTTCCAAACCTGCCACACATCTACGTAAACCCAAGGACTAGAGCGTTTGATTCGCTATAGATAGGAAGCAAATGCCATGCCAAAGACGCAGCAACAGTAAACTCACTAACTCTTTTGTTTTCAGAGAGGAAGACTGGAATCTTTAACAAAACTCGACGCCTGGATCCGAAGCCGGTGGCTATCCTGAACCAAGGTGGTGGTTTTCGGCCAGTTGGAGTCTACGCTTCTTTTTCCCCCTCATCGGCAATCCCAATCTTCGACAGCCTGTACCGCAGCGCGTTCCGAGACAGCCCCAGCAACCGCGCCGCCTGACTCTTATTCCCATTCGCCCGCCGCAGCGCCTCGCGAATCATTTCATCCTCCCAGTGCTCCAGCGTCATGCCTTCCGGAAGGAAGTTGCTAGTTCCGTTCGCGGTTTTCGCCGGACGCAAATCCAGACGAATATCCCCCGCCTCTAGTACCGCGCCTTTCGCCAGCGCACAGGCTCGCTCGATGATGTTCTGCAATTCGCGCACATTTCCGGGCCAATGATAGTTCACCAGAATCTGCATCGCCTCGGGCGCGATGGTTTTTACTGCCTTGCCGGAGTCTCCGGCAAAGCGCGAGATAAAAAGATTCACCAGATCCGGAATATCTTCTTTGCGCTGGCGCAGCGGCGCGATATCGATGGGGACGACGTTCAAACGATAGTAAAGATCCTCGCGAAACGTTCCCTGCTCCAGCGCCTCTCGCAGGTCGCGATTCGTGGCCGCGATCAGCCGCACATCCACTTTCACGGTTCGCGTTCCGCCCAGCCGCTCAAACTCGCGCTCCTGCAGAACACGCAGCAGCTTCACCTGCGTCGCCGGCGGCACATCGCCGATCTCATCCAAAAACAGCGTGCCCTTGTCCGCCAATTCAAATTTGCCCGGCTTGCTCGCGTTGGCGCCCGTGAACGCGCCCCTTTCATAACCGAACAGTTCGCTCTCCAGCAGGTTCTCCGGAATCGCTGAGCTATTGATCTTGATGAATGGTCCCGAAGCTCGTCGCGACTTCTCATGAATCGCACGCGCGATCAAATCTTTGCCCACCCCGCTCTCTCCGCCGAGCAGCACCGTCGAATTCGTAGGCGCTACGCGCTCCACCGTCGCCAGCACTTCCTGCATCTTCTTGCTGTGCGCCACCACATTGGGATGGGCATAGCGCTTACCCAAAGCCTCGCGCAGCGACCGGTTTTCTTCGCGCAGGTCGCGGACATCCAGTTCCTTGCGGATCACCATGCGCATCTCGCCCAGCGAAAATGGTTTCAGCACATAATCACTGGCTCCGGCCTTCATGGCGTCCACCGCCGTCTCTACCGTGCCGAAGGCCGTCATTACCACCACGGGCAATGCCGCACTCTGCCGCTTGATGGCCTGCAGGAACTCCAGGCCGTTCATACCCGGCAGCTTGAGATCCGTCACCACAAGATCAACGGTGTTCTCGCGCAGAAGTTTCAGCCCAGCCTCGGCGTCACCCGCGGAAAGCGTGCTGAAGCCGTCCTCCCCGAGATTCAATTCGAGCAGGCGGCGCATCTTTGCTTCGTCTTCGACAATTAAAATCGTTGGCATGTGTTTGCAGTTGTCCGACCTCACGACTTAAATGCTGGTAATCAAAAGCCATCCTCACTAGGATGCGGGCTCAGTAGCAGCCTCTGGGCTGACCGGAAAAAAGATTATGAAGTGCGCCCCCGGCTGATCGGCCCTGTCGCTCTCGATGCGAATCGTTCCATGATGTCCATCTATGATCCGCGAGACGATTGACAACCCCAGTCCTACTCCCGTTTTCTTGGTAGTCACAAATGGATTGAAGATCTGCTCCCGCAGTTCCACTGGAATTCCCGGCCCAGTATCTTCGATCCGCACTTCCACTCCGCCGCGGTTCGCACGGTTTGCCCTGGTAGCCGTTGCCCGCAATGTTCCGCCGCTGCTGCCCATCGCATCATACGCATTCTGAATCAGGTTCACGAATGCCTGCTCGCAAAGACTCTCATCCAACGGAACCAGCGGCAAATTCGGCTCATACTGCCGTTCCACGCGCACCGACTCGTCTCCATCTTTCCGCACTGAAGATAGAGATACGTCATGCAGCGCGCGATCCAGTACCGAAGTAATTTCCTGCGGAACCAACTCAGCATGCAACGGCCGGGCAAAATCGAGAAATCGGGTCACGAGAGCGCTCAAACGGTTAGTCTCACTCGATATGTACCCCGCCAGTTCGCTGGCCAGCGGATTCGATCCCCCCAGCTTCTGGTGCAGCATTTCCGCCGAGCCTTTGATCACTCCAAGCGGATTGCGAATCTCGTGCGCCAGTCCGGCCGACATTTGCCCCAACGCAGCCAGCCTCTCCGAACGCCGTGCCTCTTCCTGCGCCTGCTCCAACCTGCGGTTGGTTTCGGCTAGCGTCTCCGCCAATTCCTGATAGCGTTTGATCTGGCGCCGATTCTCTACTACGAACCGATTCACCACCATCGCCGCCAGAAAGAAGAAAAGAACGCGGATGGCCAGCTGGCCGTAACCCTCTGCTCTGATTTCATATTCCTGCAGTGCAGGATAAAGATAAGAGCAATAGGCGGCCGAGGCCATCGCCGTCCAGAGCAATGTTCCCCATGGACCGTAATATTCCGCCGCCGTGACAATCGGAACATAGAAGATCGGATAGTAGCTGCTGTTGATTCCGACCTCCCCGGTGTGATCGATCAAAATCGTGGCCAGAGCAATCTTCCAAAGAACCACGCAAACCGGGCCTCGATTCGGCCACCGCCGCACCAGCGTGCCTTCGGCAAGCTGCACAATTCCAATGGCCAGCAGCGTCAACTGTTTATGGATCTCCGCTACGGGCGGCAGCGCCGCCAGTCCGGCAAGAAACAGCAGCCAGAGAATATCCATCCAGTTAATCGCAGGCCGGTTCTGTTCGTTCATGTCTTTTCGATCACGGCAAAGTTGCGAAAAACAGCTGCGCCGGGAGCGGGCTGGTTTCCCCGCTTCCCGGCGCTATCGCAGTCTCTCTAATTCATTTCGCCCCGCTTGCAAATCGCATCGCATGCGAACCCTATCAAACCGCAGGCAATTGGTTCGCGTCAATGTCCTTTCTTAGGCGCACTCTCCTGCTTCGGCGCCGGCGGAGCCGAATTCTGTTGCCGCTGCGGCGGCGGAGACGCAGGCCTCTGCTGCTGCCAGGTGCTAAACTTCTGCTCCTGTTCTTTCTGCGGTTGCTGGTTTCTTTCCTGCACGGGAGCAACCGGCTTAGCCAACGGATGCGACCACTGCTGCACAGGCTGCGAGTTCCGGTTCCCGGGCTGAGGCGGTGCACTCTTCTCAGGCTCTGGGGTTCCTTGCGCCTCCCACACTCGCGGCTGCGGTTTCGCCTGGTTGTTCCCGGCGTCGGCTTGCGCAAACGAGTGGAATCCGTCTTGCGTCTGCGGCTGCCGCGCCACAGGCACCGGCCGTCCCGGCGGTTCCTGCCGGAGCAATGGTTGTCCGATCGGCGATTGCTGACTCAATGCAGACTGGTTCAAATGCCCACCGGCCTGTGCCTGCCTCTGATCGAACGAACGTGGCATGACAGCTGGCGTCCTCAGTGCCACCACCTGACGGCTCGTCACCGCTGCCGGCGGCTTAATCGCCACAGGCTTGCCCGTACCCAACACACTGCTCCTGACCGGTTCGAACGAGGCCATGTTCGTGAGCGGAGCGGCTGCGAGCTCTCTCGGTGGAACCGATACAACATTCCGCGCCACCGGCCGCGCATTCACGAACGTGTCATGGGAAACCACAGTCACGCCCCCGTTGACATTCCGGTTCGTATACGCGATGTTGTTCACGTTCCGGTTGATCACTACTGCGTTGTAAACGCTCGTGACTCTCACGATATTCACCGCTGTATTGGTGATGTTCACCCGGTTCACATAAGCGCGGCCTACCCTGTAGCCCGGAATAAACACTTCTCCCGGACCCAGCGGGAACCATCCCACGCCCACTCCAACCGAGAAGCGGAATCCGGGAGCTCCGCCCACCCATGCCACTAATGCTGGCGCGTAGACCGGCCGCACCACACTCGGTCCCGGAACCCAAACCCAGCCTCCGCCAGCGAAGGCCCAGCGACCGTAGTGGAACGGTGCAAAGCCCCAGGGTTCATCTTCTACCCACGTCCAGCCCCACGGTCCTACCCATACCCAATGACCAAAGCGATATGGTGCCCATCCCAGTGCAACTCCCGTGGGTCGCCAGCATGGGCCATAGCCTGCCACGTAACTCCAACTGCCGTATTCGTCCAGGTCTTCGTAGCCGGTCATCTCACGTGAAACATAATTTGCGGAATCAGATCGCTCTTCATTCTGATCACGCTCAGACGCCCAGCTATCAAATCCGTCCTGATCGGGAATCTGGCCAAGATCGTAGTTCAGCTGATGGGTCCCGGTGCCGGTAAATGTGGCGTACTGATTCGCCACAACCGTATAGGAAGAGCCTCCACCAGTGACCTCGCCGCGTCCGCGCCACACTCTCACGTCGGTTCGATTGCCGTCTGGATCCACATCGATGCGATAGTCGCCGGGCTGCATGACAACGAAGGCCACATTCGGCGTGTCTACTTCATAAGAATCTTCGTCGTCCACGTGCCGGACGTTCACAATCAGCGATCCCTGCGCCAAGCGGATCTGCGCTGCCCGGTCACTCACCTCGAGCAATGTAATCCCAGTTTTAGCGCCCAGGCGGAGCGCGGTCGATCCAATATGTATTTCGGCGCGTGAATCTTCATCCGCCCAAAGATTGTCGCCTGTCACCAGCGGACGATTCAGCACGGCATCAACCCAATCATTCTCACCGCCGGGCTGGAACGACACCGATCCCTCCATGTAATTCAGCCGTGCGACGCGACCCGGAGGATCTTGATCATCCGCATTCTGCACATCTTGAGAACCTTGCGAATTCTGCACCGCCTGCGCGTCCTGCGCGTCTAGTGCGAGCGGAGACTGCAGCAGGAATGCCAAGCTCGCAGCCATCGCCGCCCAGATCCACCACCGCTTGTGTGTCTTCATAATCTCGTTCTCACGAATACAAGAGCCTAGTTGCTTTAATCGTATCCATATTCGACTAAACACAATAGAGACAGTTTAGTTTCCTCGTGGGGGAGTGGCCGAGTGGTTGTTTCCGGCCAGGACTGGCCGATTTCAGGCAGTTAACAGGCTTGCTTTGCGAAGTAGAATCAGCGGGCCACTGGCTTTGGCGAGATCTGATCCAGCGTAAGATTCAATTCCAGCACGTTGACCCGCGGCTCGCCCAGAAATCCAAACTGCCGCGGCTCCGTATGCTGGCGAACCGCTTCGCGAATCACATCCTCGCTCAGCCCGCGTTCTTTCGCGATGCGCGGCACTTGAAATTCCGCCGCCTCGGGCGAGATGTGAGGATCAAGTCCGGAACCTGACGTTGTCAGCAAATCCATGGGGATTGCCGCCGTGGGATTCTCCGCCTGCAAGCGGTCGGCATCTCCCTGCACCCGCACAATCAGCGATTGGTTGGTCGGCCCAAGATTCGATCCGCCGGAATTGCCCGCGTCATACCCGGTTCCGGCGCTGGAGGGACGCGAGTGGAAATAGCCCGGAGAGGAAAATTGTTGGCCGATCAGCTTCGATCCGACTAGAGCTCCGCCGCGGGTTATGAGTTCTCCATTCGCCTGGTTGGGAAACAAAACCTGCGCCAATCCCGTAATCAATAGGGGAAACAGCAGACCAAACAATACGGTCGTCACCAGCGTCATCAACCCAGCAGTGATCAGGTTCTTCTTCATAGTCGCCTCTACACTAATCCTGCCCGCACAATGAGCAAGTCGATCAACTTGATGCCAATAAATGGCACAATCACCCCGCCCAAACCGTATACCAGGAGATTTCTGCGCAACAACACGGCCGCTCCTTGCGGAATATATTTCACGCCGCGCAGCGCCAGCGGAATCAGGGCCACGATGATCAGCGCATTAAAGATGACAGCCGACAGTATCGCCGATTGCGGCGTCGCCAACCGCATTACATTAAGCGCCTGCAGAACCGGAAACGTCCCGGCAAACATTGCCGGAATGATGGCGAAATACTTGGCTACGTCATTCGAGATGGAAAACGTAGTCAACGCGCCCCGCGTCATCAGCAACTGCTTGCCGATTTCCACGATCTCAATCAGTTTGGTCGGGTTCGAATCCAGGTCCACCATGTTGCCGGCTTCTTTTGCCGCCTGGGTACCCGTGTTCATGGCAACGCCCACATCCGCCTGCGCCAGCGCGGGAGCATCGTTCGTGCCATCGCCAGTCATGGCAACGAGTTTCCCCTGCCCCTGTTCGCGCCGGATCAAATCCAGCTTGTCCTTCGGCGTGGCCTGCGCCAGAAAATCGTCGACACCGGCTTCGCTCGCGATTGCCGCCGCGGTCAGGGGATTATCTCCTGTGATCATCACCGTCTTAATTCCCATTGCGCGCAACTGGTCAAAACGCTGTCGCATTCCGCCCTTCACAATGTCCTTCAAGTGAATCACTCCGAACGCGCGGCCATTCTCCGCCACGACCAGCGGAGTTCCACCAGAGCGCGAAATCGCCTCCACCGCGGCACGCACTTCCGCGGGCAACGCGCCGCCCTGCTCTTCCAGATACTTGGCAATCGCGTCCGTCGCGCCTTTGCGGATAGCGCGCCCATCCATATTTACGCCCGACATGCGAGTCAGCGCGCTGAAGGGAATAAACTCGGCATCGTGCGAACTCATTTCGCGTCCGCGCAATCCATACTTTTCCTTCGCCAAGACCACAATCGATCGACCTTCGGGAGTCTCATCGGCCAGCGAAGAAAGCTGCGCCGAATCCGCCAGCATCGCCTCCGTCACACCCCGCGCCGTAACGAACTCCGTAGCCTGGCGGTTACCCAGCGTGATGGTTCCTGTTTTGTCGAGGAGCAAAGTATTCACATCGCCCGCCGCTTCCACCGCACGTCCAGACATCGCCAGCACATTGTGCTGCACCAATCGGTCCATGCCCGCGATGCCAATCGCCGAAAGCAATCCGCCAATCGTGGTCGGAATCAGGCACACCAATAAAGACACCAGCACGAACACCGTCTGCGGCGCACCTGCATAAATTGCAAAGGGTTGCAGCGTGACCACTGCCAACAGAAACACAATCGTCAGCCCTGCTAGCAAAATGTTCAACGCAATTTCATTCGGTGTCTTCTGCCGCTCCGCACCTTCCACCAGCGCGATCATGCGATCCAGAAATGTTTCTCCTGGGTTCGAAGTGATCTTTACCTTCACCCAATCAGATAGCACGCGCGTTCCACCCGTAACCGCCGAGCGGTCGCCGCCCGCTTCGCGAATCACCGGCGCAGACTCTCCCGTAATCGCCGATTCATCCACCGACGCCACGCCTTCCACAATCTCGCCGTCGCCAGGGACAAACTCGCCCGCCTCTACCAACACCAAATCTCCGCAACGCAATTTGGATCCCGGCACCGTCTCTGTTTTACCGTCGGGAAGCAAACGGTTCGCCATCGTCTCCGCTTTCGCGCGCCGCAGAGCATCAGCCTGCGCCTTGCCGCGGCCCTCCGCCATGGCCTCGGCGAAGTTGGCAAACAACACCGTGAACCAGAGCCACAGCGTGATCTGCAAGTTGAATCCGAACCCAGGCTGCCCGCGCATGCGCTCGAAAATGAGCAGCACGGTGGTCACCACGCTGCCCACTTCCACCACAAACATGACCGGATTACGCATCATGGTTACGGGATGCAGTTTTACCAGCGAATCCCAAGCCGCACGGCGCACAATCTTCATGTCCCACAAGCTGCGTTTTGATTTCTTGCTTGCCATATTTGCCTAAAAAGTTTTACCCGCCTGCATCAGCAGGTGTTCTAGAATTGGCCCCAGACTGAGCGCCGGGAAAAATGTTAGTGCGCCTAAGATCACCACCACGCCGATCAGCAGAACCGTAAACAGCGGTCCAGTCACGGGGAACGTGCCCAGCGTCGCCGGGGCCTGTTTCTTCCCCGCCAAATTGCCAGCAATTGCCAGCATGGGCAGAATCATCATGAAGCGTCCCAAGAGCATGGCGATACCCAGCGATGTGTTGTACCAGGGCGTATTTCCGCTCAATCCGCCGAAAGCCGAACCATTGTTGGCCACGGAGGAAGTAAAGGCATAAAGCACCTGGGTGAATCCGTGCGGGCCCGCATTCGAAATGGCAGAAGTCCCAAAGCTGTACAAAACCGAAATCGCTGTGAACACCAAAATCACAAGAGGAAAGACCAGAACCACCAGCATCGCCATCTTCACGTCGTAGGCTTCGATTTTCTTTCCTAGATATTCCGGCGTGCGCCCCACCATCAATCCGGCAATAAAGACGGAAAGAATAACAAAGACCAGCATTCCATACATCCCCGCGCCCACGCCGCCGAAGATCACCTCGCTCAGCATCAAGTTGATCAACGGCACCATTCCACCCAGCGGAGTGAACGAATCGTGCATGGAGTTGACCGCGCCGCAACTCGTGTCAGTGGTCACGGTTGCGAACAAGGCCGAGTTCGCCACGCCGAACCTCACTTCTTTCCCTTCAAGGTTGCCCACGGCTTGCCCAGCGTACGTCGGATGTTGCGAGCTATGCTGCGCTGCAGCCGTCAGTAAGGGGTTCCCGCGCGCTTCAGCCCAATACGCCGTAGTGACTCCTGCCAGAAACAGCAAAGCCATCGCTGCCCATACTGCCCACCCATGCCGCGGCGAACCGGTCATTTTTCCCAGCGTGTAAGTAAAGGCGGAAGGGATCGCGAAGATGCAGAACATCTCCAGGAAGTTTGTGAACGGTGTGGGATTTTCGAACGGATGCGCGCTGTTCGCGTTGAAGAAGCCGCCACCGTTCGTGCCCAGCTCTTTGATGATCTCCTGCGACGCGGTCGGCCCCTGCGCGATCACTTGCTGGCTCACCGTCTGCATCACTGGCTTGCCGTCAGGCCCAGTGAGCGGTTTACCGTCAGTACCGAATTGCGGCGTCTGGTGCGGGTCGACCAATTGCGCCGTGTCATAGGGCTTCAGGTTCTGCACCACGCCCTGCGATACCAGAAGTAGCGCTCCCACCAGACACAACGGAGCCAGAATCCACAGCGTGCCGCGCACCATATCCACCCAGAAGTTCCCGATGGTCTTTTGCTCGCGCCGCGCAATGCCGCGTATAAACGCAATCGCCAGCGCCATGCCCGCCGCCGCCGAAACCCAGTTGTGATACGCCAGACCCATCATCTGCGTCAGATAACTCATGGTGGTCTCGGGCACGTAATTTTGCCAGTTCGTGTTCGTCGTGAACGACGCGGCAGTGTTGAACGCCAGCGCCGGAGCCACTCCTGCCAGCTTTTGCGGGTTCCACGGCAGCCACGCCCACTGTTGCACCCGCTGCAGCACATACAGCAGGATCATGGAAACCCCACTGAACAAAAGCAGGGCTAGCGCGTACTCCTTCCAGTCCATCTCGTGGCTTTCATCCACGCCCGTAAGCCGGTAGAGCAGACGCTCCACCGGCCGCATCACCGGATCGAGCCACGTCCGCTCGCGGCTGAACACCCGCGCCATGAACGTGCCCAGCGGTTTGGTCGCGAGAAAAACCACCAGCAAGAAAACGAAAATCTGCAGCCATCCGTTCGCCGTCATCAGAAATTCTCCGGCCGCAGCATGGCGTAGACGAGGTACACCAGCAACCCCGCGCAAATGATCAGCATGATGATCGGTCCAGAATTCATATCCGCCTCACCGCACTCGCTCGCAAAAAACCACGTAAGCGAGTGACACCGCAAAAAACACAATCGTCACCGCAAGAAAAATCATGTCTTGCATCACAAATTCCTTCCGGTCCCTTATCCCGGTGCAGGCTCGTCGCATTCACCGTTTGTCAGATCACGCACAAGAGTTTCCTCACAAAGGGATTCCACTAAAACTTGACCATGATGGCCATGTCGATGAACTGCTCGTCTCTGCGCAAATCGGGAAACCATACGCTGCTGGGTCCGCCGCCGCAAGCCGTTTCCGCCGCGCTGAGAGTCTCTTGCCCGGACGTCGCCCCGCTGCTGCAAGCGTAGTATTGTGGAGATCCGTTGTTGCTGCCCGGAGGTGGCGTGATTCCTCCCGCGCCCGACCAGTACGGCACGCTGGCATGGCGATAGTCGTATTCCCAGCTGAATGTGATGTACTGACTGGGCATGTAGTTGAATGTTGCCGACGAGTCCCAAGCCTTAAAAGGATCTCCCGGATTTTCCGTGAAGTATGGCGAATTAAGCGCCGCCGACGCGGCCGTCTCACCGTTGATGGGAGGAAGCAGAACCAGATAGCGACCAGGATTGTTGATCTGCCCGCCGCCGAGCGTAATCGCATATCGATCTTTCTTGAACCACGTGCGATTGTAGAGCATGTACCCGATAAAACTCTGCTTGGGATTGATCGTTCCTCCCGGACCCGCGGTATTACCGTGGCAGCTCACTCCGCCGCCAAATTCACAACCCATGTCGCCGGTGAAGGTAAATGCCATCTTGTCGAGAAACCTCTCCGGTCTGTCGAAGTACTTGATCTCGACGCTGTCGTCAGTGTGGATGCGGCCGCGGTTTGGTATGTACAGGTCGTCGTGGCCAAGGCCGTAATTGTTGGAAATGACGTTCACCCTGGGTCTCGGGGTCCACTTAATCTGGCCACCCACACCTTTTCGTGAATTGGCTGAGCCGTACGATTGCCATCCATTGATGAACCACGGTTCAATCTTCAAATGAGCTGTGGGAAAAATCTGAACTCTCAACCCATTGAAGAACCAGGGCGTGTTCGAGGAAACATACGATGGCTGGTAGGCCCAGTTGTCGAAGTTGTAATAGCTGAACAGACCGATGTACGACATGAAAATTCCCGCGTCAATGTTGATTCCGTTCATCGCATTGATGTGGTAACCCCCGTAGGCTTCCGAGACATAGCGGTAGGCATCGCTCAAATCCCATTGGCCTTTCGCCGGGCTGGGATCGTTGCGTGGTGTCGTTGTGGAATACATACCAAACTGCGTCATCAATCGGGCGCGAACGTTGTCAAAATGGAAATCGCCGCCAACACCGAGTTGCTCTAACTGAATTTCGTTGGAGCGAAACAGTTCGCTCGATCCGCCCATCGAGTCATCCTGCGGTTTATTGAAATCGTAGACGTAATTAATATCGGCCCGGATCTCTGGAGTAAAGAATTTCGAATCGAAAGCGGCGTCTTTCGTGCGCGGATTGCCGTTTAGCCAGGTCCAGTCCCAGTCCGAGAAAGGAGCGATCCTTGGCTTCTTTGCCGGCGCGACATCGGTAGATTGACCCGGGGAAGTCGGGCTCGAGGTTTGTGCCAACGCCCCTCCCAGCCCCGCAGATTCCGGCGTAGCGCCGGTTGTGGTGGTCGCGGCCGGCGCCGGTTCGCCCGGCTTGCCAGCACCTTCTGTGGTTGTTGGCGTCACTGCGGCAACGTTTGGTCCCACCCCAGTGGTCGTCGGCAGCGGCGCGGCGCTCTTCTGCTGCTCGACTTCCGCGCGCAAGCGCTCTACTTCGGCTCGCAGTGCTTTCAATTCATCCCGCATTTCCTGTTGCTCTGTTTGTTGAGACGCACTAGATGCGGCGTTCGCGGAGGGCGTCGACTCCTTTTCGGATTGAGCGCCAGCCCAGGCTGGCAGAAACAGGACGAACATCAAGACTGATAAGACCTGAAGCACGCACTTCTTTAACATGATCTTCGTTCTCCACTAATAATTCCGGCCAGCACACACTACGGTTGTATTCTGGCGCGTCGTAATCCTTATCGACATAGCTCCCGTCCGCCACCAATTCCCGTCGCACTGCGACGATCCAGTAGCAGACCGACGGCGCACCCTCACTCAGCAAGGCAATCAAAAATCTGAGCATGAATACGGCCGCCGCCAAGGCGATAGCTGCAACCACCCTGGCCTCCCACATACGTGCCTCCTGCGCCTGTGTGCGCACACCCCGTGCAAACACTTCAGTAAAACATTTCAGTTGTAAGGGTGGTTTAAGGAATTCCTAAAGAATTCGTAAAGGCGGAATAACCTGATTTCCTGATCGCAAGAAATTATCACTCCAGCCAATCATCGGCCGCGCTGCGCTTAGCAGCCCCATTCTGCTTCGCCCGGTTGGGCAAAATACTGCCGCGACTTTGTCCGATTGCTGGTCATCGATTCCAGTTCGAGCAGCGCCAGACGCGCTGCCGCCACCAGGCGGCTCTTCTCCTGTTGCGAAACTTCCTTCCACGACCCGCGCCCTTCGCTGCCCTTGCCCGACATCTCCGGCATCAAAGCCTGGTGATAGTGGTGAAAAAGCTCCGCCAACCGTTCCGGTGCTACCTCATGAATCCACATACTCTTGATCCTCCTGCACTTGTGTCGTTTATCCGGGCTCTTCTCAGCCCCATGACTATTGGACACGGAATCGCAGAAAGTCCGAATAAAGGGTCCGTAAAATGTTCGTAAGGGCAGGAAGCCAGTGGAATGCAGGATTTATGATCCCGGTTCGAAGCGGTACCCCACCCAAGGTTCGGTCAGCAGATATTTCGGCGTGGAAGGATCGGCCTCAATTTTTTTGCGCAACTGCCCGACAAAAACGCGCAGGTATTCCGGTTGTTCGGTGCTGTTCGGACCCCAGATGGCGGCCAGCAGCGTCCGGTGTGTCACCACTTTGCCCGGACGCCGCGCCAGATAAACCAGCAAGTCAAATTCTTTCGGCGTCAGATGAACTTCTTCCCCTCCTACTTTGACCGAACGCGCATCCAGTTCAATGGAAAAGTCTCCTGCGGTGATCGCACTGGGCTGTTCCTCGGTAGCCGGCGTCCGTCGCAATTGCGCGCGGATTCGCGCCAGCAATTCATTCATGCTGAATGGCTTGGTGATGTAGTCATCGGCGCCGGCGTCCAGGGCTTCCACCTTCGTGCGATCCTGCCCTCGAACCGAAAGCACGATAATCGGCACCTGCGACATCTTCCGCACCTGCCGGCACAGGCCTACTCCGTCGAGATTCGGCATGGCCAGGTCCGTCACCACCACGTGCGGCGTCCAGTTCTTCATCAGCTCCAGGGCCATCTCCCCATCATTCGCCACGCGAATGTCATACCCCTGCGCCGACAGCGTCGTGCGCAGCACGCGCGTGATCTGCGGTTCGTCATCCACCACCAGGATTCGCCGGTGCTCGTCCGTCATCGCCTCTACCGCATTTCCTGGGTAACGATGTGCACATCGACCGCCGGCGTATCGCGCAGAAATTTATGAATCGCGGAAAGATAGAAATACCTCTTCCATCCCTTCGTGGCCGACCGGCCGAACACCACCTGCGTAACGTGATTCTCGCGCACGAACTCCGCCACCGCTTCCGCGACCACCTTGCCTTCCGCCTTCACCACCTTCGCTCCCACGCTTTCCGCGAAGCGTACATTGTCGGCCAGGGTCCGCTGGTTCTCGTCACTCTCATCAGAACCCGTGTCTACATAAAGCACAAACAGATCGCCATCCAACGCCTGCGCCATGCGCGCGCCCCGAGCGATCAAATACTGCGCCGCGGGATTCGAACTGATGCACACAGCAATCCGCTCGCGCACCTGGAGCAACCGTCCGTCTTCCGTCTTCAATTCCGAAAGCGTCCGGTCTACCGCTTGGGTCACCTGCCGCAGCGCCAGTTCGCGCAAGGCAACCAGGTTCGTGTTCCGGAAGAAATTCGCCAGCGCGCGCTCCACCCGCTCTAACGGATAAATATCTCCACGCTTCATGCGGGTCTGCAATGCTTGCGGGGTAAGATCCGCCATCACAATCTCACCCGCGCGCCGAATCACCCAGTCCGGGACCGTCTCCCGCACTTGCACTCCTGTCAGTTCCCGAATCGTCGGAGCCAGGCTCTCGATGTGTTGCACGTTTAATGTGGAAAGAACATCGATTCCTGCATCCAGCAACTCAAACACATCTTCGTAGCGCTTCGCGTGCTTGCTGCCTTCAATGTTGGTGTGAGCCAGCTCATCCACCAGCACAACGTGAGGCTTGCGGGCCAGAATAGCGTCCACATCCATTTCTTCAAAAACGGTTGACTTGTATTCCAGCTTCTTGCGCGGAACCGCCTCCAGCCGCGAAGAAAGTTCCACAATCGGTTTGCGCCCGTGGGTTTCCACCACACCGACCACTACTTCCTCGCCGCGACTCGCCCGCCGGACGCCTTCACTGAGCATGCCATATGTCTTTCCCACGCCTGGTGCGTAGCCCAAAAACAGCTTGAACACAGTCGGACGCTGAGCAGTATCACATTCCTTAAGCCATTCTTCGGGAGTCTTAGGCATCGTCGTTATTCTCCACGTCGGAGCGGAGATTGTCGAATCTGATTGTCATCCAACGAGTCCAACCCCTTCATCACAGAGTCATAGAGATACAGAGAAAATCCTTTAATTCCTTGTTCCTTCCTTTATCTTCTTCTGTGTCTCTGTGCCTCTGTGGTGAAAAGTCTTTTTGCTTCGCTTCCGTTACAATCGTGCCCGTGAAAGCTCGCTGGCCACAACATCTGTTCCGCTACGTCGCCTGCCTCGCGGCCGCCGAACTGGTGGCGCAAATCTACCGGCATCTCGTCCACGTAAACCCCACCACCGTGGCTTTGACGTTTCTGCTGATGGTCCTCTGGGTCGCGGCGTACTGGGGATTCCGCTTCTCCGTCTTTCTTGCGGTCCTCGCAACGCTCGCCTTCAACTATTATTTTCTTCCTCCGATTGGAACCTTCACCGTCGCTGACCCGCAGAACTGGGTGGCACTGTTTGCCTTCCTTGTGACCGCCGGCATCGCCAGTCAACTCGCGGATCGTGCCCGCCGGCAAACCGCCGACGCCGTTCAGCGCCGCCGTGACGTAGAACGGCTTTACTGCTTCAGCCAGCGCCTGCTTGCCACCGATAACGTGGCCGAGTTACTCAATGCCATTCCCGCCTACGTGTGTGACGGATTTGGCGCCAAAGCCGCTGCCATTTACCTGCTCAGTTCGCAACAGGTTTATCGCACCGATCCCAAAGCCACATGGCTCGCCTTGCACGATCTTCAAATGGTAAGTTCTCGAGGCGAACCGGTGATTGATGCCCAGCGCGGAATTTCTCTCACGCCTTTGCATCTGGGCACGCGCACGACTGGAGCCGTCGGCATCGCCGGACCAGCACTCTCACGCGCAACTCTTGAGGCCTTGGGCAGCATGATCGGCATTGCGATCGAGCGCGCCGGTGCAATCGAAAAACTTTCGCAGACCGAGGCGGCTCACCAGAGCGAAAACCTCCGCGCCGTCCTGCTCGATTCCGTAACCCACGAACTGCGCACTCCGCTCACCGGCATCAAGGCCGCGGTCACAGGCCTGCTCTCGGACTACAATCTCGACGAGGCGCAGCGGAAGGAGTTGCTGACCGTCATTAACGAAGAGACCGATCGCCTCGACCGCCTGGTGGGCGAAGCCACGGAAATGGCTCAACTCGATGCCCACAAGGTCGAACTCCACCTCGCTCCTGTGGATATTGCCACCGTGATCGAGTCCTCGGTGGAGGAATCCAGAACCGTTCTCGGCCAGCATCCGCTCGAAGTGTGCGTCCCCGCATCGCTGCCCAAGGTGCGGGTGGATTCCGACCGCATCGCGGAAGTGCTCAAGCAGTTGCTGGAAAATGCCGCCAAATACTCGCCACCCACTTCGCCCATTGCTATTACCGCCGAACTAAAGGCGAATCGCATCGTCACCAGCGTCACCGACCACGGACCCGGCATCGACGATTTTGAGCAATCGCTGGTTTTTGACAAATTTTACCGTGGACGCGACCAGCGCTATAGCGTCCAAGGCACAGGCATGGGGTTAGCCATCGCCAAGGCCATCGTCGAAGCCCACAACGGAGTTGTCACCGTCACCAGCCAACTAGGTCGTGGCTCGGTGTTTTCTTTCGAACTGCCAACTGCATGAAGCCCATTGCCCAGAACACCAATTAGTACTGTGCTTTCGCACATTTCGCATTGCCGAAAGTAGTTGTAAACCAGTAAATTCAGTTTCAGCTACAGTTCCGCACCAGATGAGCCTTGCCACGCTGAACGACATCTTCTTCGCCGCCGCCGAGCGTAATCTCGACCGCGCCATGCTCTATCGCCAAGAGGGTAAGTGGCTGCCCATCTCTTCTTCGGATCTCAGCCGCAACGTTGCGGCAACCGCCCACGCGCTGCATGAGTGGGGCATCCACGAAGGCGACCGCGTCGCCATTCTCAGCGAGAATCGCCCCGAGTGGGCCACTGCCGACTTCGCTATCCTGCTGCTCGGCGCTGTCACCGTTCCGGTCTACGCTACGCTAACGCCTGAACAAACCGCCTACACTCTGCGCGACTCCGGCGCCGTCGTCGTTTTCGTTTCCACGGAACGTCAACTGCGTAAGATCCAAACGATTCTCTCCCAGACGCTAATTCAGAAAATCGTAGTCATGGATCACATCCAAATTCCGAGCGATCTGGCTGCAAACTGCTTTCTCATGGATCAGTTCGTGACCCAGAGCCCGCTCGGTCTTGACGCCGCGATCGAATCTCTCGCCCGCTCCATCCAGCCCGACGACTTAGCCACCATCATCTATACCTCCGGCACCACCGGAATCTCCAAGGGCGCGATGCTCACTCACGGCAACATGACGTCGAACATCGCTTGCTCTCTGCTCGGCTTCGACATGCACCCCGGGCTGATTAGCGTTTCGTTTCTTCCCCTTTCGCACGTCACGGCGCGCCACGTCGATTTCTCCATGCTCTACCACGGTGTCACTCTCGCCTATTGCCCCTTCATGGAGAATCTTTCCGAAACGCTGCTGGAAGTGCGACCCTCGCTTTGCGTCTCTGTGCCCAGAGTCTACGAAAAAATCTACGCCAAGGCTGAGTCGTCAGCCCGCGGCTTCCCCAAAAGCGCCATCTACCGCTGGGCGCTTTCCGTCGGCCGCGCCAACAAGCCGGCCATTCTCGCTGGACAAACTCCCACCTCGCTCAGTTGGAGACTGGCCAATCGACTGGTGTTCTCGAAAATCCGGGCCGGCATGGGCGGCAATGTTGAAATTTTCATCTCGGGCGGCGCGCCCCTGGGCCGCGAACTTGCGGAATGGTTCGCCACCGTCGGCATCCGCATTCACGAAGGCTACGGTTTAACCGAAACTTCTCCCGTGATCGCCGTCAACACACCCGTCAACCATCGCATTGGCACTGTCGGCAAGATCCTCCCCAACCTCGAAATCCGCATTGCCGAGGACGGCGAAATTCTGGTGCGCGGCCCCTCCGTTTTCAAGGGATACTGGAACCGTCCCGAAGAAACCCAGAATGCATTTCAGGACGGATGGTTCAAGACCGGAGACATCGGTAATATCGACGCCGATGGATATCTTTCCGTCACCGATCGTAAGAAAGAACTCATCAAAACGTCCGGCGGAAAGTTCATCGCCCCGCAACCCATCGAGAACTCCCTGAAGCTGAATCCCTTCGTCGGCACCAGCGCGATCTTGGGCGATAAACGCAAATTTGCCTTTGTCATCATCTCGCCCAACTTCTCGCTTCTCGAAGCCTGGGCGCGCGAAAATAACGTGGCTTTTTCCTCGCGCACCGAACTTGTCACCAATCCAAAAATTCAAGCACTCTACGAAGGAATCGTGGAAGAGGTGAACCAGAACCTGGCGCGATTCGAAAAGTTGAAACGCGTTCTCCTCGTCCCTGACGAATTCACTGCCGACAACGGCGCTCTCACTCCGACCATGAAACTGCGCCGCCGCATAATCGAAGAACGTTATCGCGCCCAGATCGACGACCTCTACGCCCAAGCGGAATCGGCAACGCTTTCTTGATCTTGTCATTCCGAAGTGGCTTCAGCCGCTGTGGAATCTGCTTTCCTTTCCGCCAGGACACCTCATCACATTACCGATGTTCTTACCAGCCGGTTTTCATTACAATGTACGCATGACCGACCCACTCCTCATCGCCGGACGCTCCTTCCGCTCCCGCCTGATCGTCGGCACGGGAAAATACAAGTCCTTCCAGGAAACCGCGCGCGCGCTCGAAGCCAGCGGCGCCGACATGGTCACCGTCGCAGTCCGTCGCGTCAACCTCGACCGCGGCAAGGAATCGCTGCTCGACTATATCGACCTCAAGAAATATTTCCTTCTGCCCAACACTGCCGGCTGCTACACCGCTGACGAGGCCATTCGCGCAGCACGCCTCGGCCGCGAGGTCGGCCTCTCCGACTGGGTGAAACTCGAGGTGATCGGAGATCAGGCCACGCTTTATCCGGACGTGCAGGCCACGCTCGAGGCCACGCGCGTTTTGGTGAGTGAAGGCTTCACCGTTTTGCCCTACACCTCCGACGACATCGTCTTCGCCAAACGTCTTATCGAAGCCGGCGCCGCCGCAGTAATGCCGCTCGGCGCGCCCATCGGCAGCGGCATGGGCATTCAGAACCAGGCCCACATCCGCATCCTGCGCGAAATGATCACCGGCGTGCCCCTGATTGTGGACGCAGGAGTTGGCACCGCTTCCGACGCCGCCATCGCCGTGGAACTCGGCGCCGATGCGGTCCTCATGAACAGCGGCATCGCCAACGCCCAAGATCCCGTGCTCATGGCCGAAGCCATGCACCACGCCGTGCTTGCCGGACGCCAAGCCTATCTAGCTGGACGTATGCCCAAGAAGCTCTACGCCACGGCCAGCTCCCCGCTCGAAGGCGTAGTGCGATAGCTGCAAGATTGCGTAGCGCCGACGTCCCGCCGGCTTTTCAGGTGGCGTCCTCGCGGGTCCGGTCTCAACCACAAGAAACTCCCTGCAAAAACAAAAGGGCGGCCGCAGCCGCCCTCGTTAAATTCCAGTCCTACCACTCAGAGCATCGTCGCGCTGTCCACGTGGATGGAACCGCCCATGATGTGTCCGGTCACGGCGACGTGGTGCCCCACATGCGCCTGGAGCGCATCAGGATTATCCACCGTCAGTACCTGCTGATCCTTGTCGGTCACGACCACCATCTTCGCGCCCGCGGCCAGGCATTTCTTGGTGCACGCCTCAGCCCCGGCGTTGGCGCCCTTAGCGCCGCATTTGCTATCACTTACCCACCCGTTGACTGTCGTACTCTTCCCCATATCGTCAAACGCCAAAGCCGTCAGGGCGAATACGGAGCACATCAAAATACAAAGCGCTAACACTTTTCTCATGGCCGGTTTTCTCCTTTTTGATCTTCCGATCGCGGCGTGAGGCCGCATGTACGGCAGGAATTCTAATCGCACGCCCGGCAGCAACTCAACGCCCCGGCCATCGATTAACGTCCCGAACTATACCACAGAGGAACTTTGCGAATGTCAAAGACTTGTACATCTTTTTACCGAAGAGCTCCGCGGAACTTTTTATTGGACAAGCTTACTTTTTCGCGGAGTGATTCGCAGGTAACGGCGGATTTGCCGGTGCCGGTGGGACGTACACGTACTCCCCGGGACGCACGTAGCGCAACTGTTCGCGCGCTTCTTTCTCAATTGCCTTTTCGTCCGTCTTCAATCCTTGAATCTGCTGCGTGTAGAGTTCGTTTTCTTTCTGTTCCTGCACGATCCGATTTTGCAGCGATTCATACTCGGTCCGCTTCTGTTTGTAGACAATCATCCCATTTGCGCCCAACATCACGTGCACAAACAGCAAGCCGGCGAGCACCGTAACCGTGATCGTCGCAATGCGCCGCCGCATGGCATATACTTGCGCCGCCAGGGGGCGAACACTCAACATCCACGAGGCGGCCAGGGCCTCGGCTTGCGGCGCCTTCTCCGCCATCGTGCGCAGCCTGTCTTGTGGGCTGGGAAATCGCCGAATTCTTGACGGACTCTTTACCCGAAGATCCATTCCTTGGCCGCTCTGCTCAACTTCTCCAGACCCTGCTCACTGCGCGCCTCTGAGTACACGCGAACCACCGGCTCGGTTCCAGAAAGCCGATAGCACACCCACGAGCCGTCTTCGAAAACCAGCTTCAATCCGTCGGTGCGAACTACTTCGCCGACCCTCTGCCCGCAGAACTCCCTCGGATCAAACCTCAACTTCTCAGTGAACTTCTCCTTCACCTCGGGCGTCAAGCGGAAGTTCTCCCGCCGCGGATAATAGGAACCAACTTGGTTACATAATGCCTTCAACTGCTCGCCCAAAGACTTGCCTCGCTTTGCCACCATCTCGCAGCACAACAACCCCGCCAGCAAGCCGTCTTTCTCCGGCACGTGATGACGGATCGAAAGCCCCGCGCTCTCTTCTCCACCGATCGCGATCTTGTCCTGCATGATCAACTCGCCAATGTACTTGAACCCCACCGGTGTCTCGTGCAGTTCCACGCCGCGCGCCTTGGCGATCGCATTGATCAAGTTCGTGGTTGCCACCGACTTCGCCACGCCGTTCTTCCATTCCCGGCTCTCCACTAGATAATCGAACAGCAGCGCAATTACGTAGTTCGGCTGCAGGAAGGTACCGTCTGCATCCACGATCCCGAAGCGATCCGCATCCCCATCGGTCGCAATGCCAATATGCGCACCGGTCGCCCGCATCTTTTCCCGCAGGTCTTCAAGAAGATGATCGTCCGGTTCCGGCGCGTGTCCGCCAAACAGCACGTCCCGATAATCGTGGACTGTAACAACTTTCACTCCCGCATCACGCAATAGTCCATCCGAATACCCCCGCGCGGCACCCCACATTGGATCGAAACAAACTTGCAGGTTCGCCTTCCGAATTACTCCCAGATCAACAATCTCTCCCAGTCGCTTCAAGTATCCCGCTCTTACGTCGAGTGTTTCCTTGGCGATTCCGTCCTTACTTGTTGCAACCGATGTCGAATCCGCTCCGTCTTCCGCTTCAATCTCACTTTCGATCTTCTTTGTAACTTCGGGCAGCGCCGGGCAACCATCCGGTGTCGAGAATTTGATTCCGTTATACTCCGGCGGATTGTGCGAGGCCGTAAAGTTGATCACCCCATCTGCCTTGGTTTGCACGACTGTATAAGCAAATGCCGGAGTGGGTGCAGCTTCTGTGACCATCAACGGCGTAATCCCATGTGCGGCCAGAATTCCCGCCGCCATGGAACAGAAGGTTTCGCCCAGAAATCGCGGATCGCGCCCCACAATCACGCGCGCTCCCTGCTTCTTCTGCACAGCCACATAGCGCGCGATTCCGCCCACCGCGCGCCGCACGTTGGCAAAGGTAAAGTCCTCCGCCATCACCGCCCGCCAACCCGAGGTACCAAACTTGATCTGCGTTAGCATGGTTTCTCTTTAGCTTTAGAGTGCTACTCTCTCAGCTATCGCTAGTCAGATGACAGCCAATCGGCGATAGTTGACAACCGATTTTATATGACCGACAAACGAATCGTTCTCACCACTGCGGGCTCGGAAGAAGAAGCTCAGAAGATCGCTCACCATCTCGTGGAGCACCGCCTCGCTGCCTGTGTCAATATCGTCCCGCAAGTGGCATCGATTTACCGCTGGCAGGGCAAAGTGGAAGAAGCGCGCGAGTGGCTTTTGATTGTGAAGACGACAGCTGCGGCTTTCGGCCGAGTGCGCCAAACGATTGCTGAACTCCACTCCTACGATCTCCCGGAATGCATCTGTCTCAAAATCGACGGAGGATCGCCCAGCTACCTGGAATGGATCGCCGCATCTGTCTCGGGAAAGTAGCGACTCGGCAGGGTAAAGAAGTTCTATATCGCAGCCAGCCCCATTTCCAGATCGTCAAGAATATCGTCAATATCTTCGATCCCCACCGAGATGCGCACCATGCCATCCGTGATGCCAATGGCCTTTCGTCCCTTTTCACCCAGCCCCGCATGGGTCATCGTCGCCGGATGCGAGATCAGCGTCTCCACTCCGCCCAGCGACTCTCCCACGGAGCACACCTGCAGTTTCTTCAACATCTTGTTGGCGTTCTTCAGCGATCCCGTCTCAAATGTGATCATCGACCCGAAGCCGCGCATCTGCCGCTTCGCCAGTTCATGCTGCGGATGATCGGAGAGCCCGGGATAGAAAACCTTGCTCACCTTCTTATGCTTGGCCAGAAACTGCGCCACTACGCGCCCGCTGCGGTCGTGTATCTCCATGCGCGCGGCCAGCGTCTTCACGCCGCGCAGTATCAACCAGCATTCGAATGGAGAAAGAATCGCTCCCGCCGCCTTCTGCAGAAAGGCAAGCTTCTCAGCCTGCTCCGGCCTGCTGCATACGACTACGCCGCCTAGTCCATCGCTGTGTCCGTTGAGAAATTTGGTGGTCGAGTGCAGCACCATATCCGCGCCCAGCGCCAGCGGCTGCTGAAAGTAGGGTGACATGAAGGTGTTGTCCACCACCAACTCGGCTTTCTTGCGCCGGCAAATCTGGCTGATGGCAGCCAGATCGCTCAATCGCATCAGCGGATTGGTCGGCGTTTCCACGTACACCATCCGCGTATTCTTGCGAATGGCGCGCTCCACGTTCTCCGCATCCGACGTGTCCACATACGAAAACTCCAGCCCGAAGCCGGTCAGCACCTGGTTAAACAGCCGCGGCGTTCCACCATACAAATCGTTCCCGCACACCACGTGATCGCCTGACTTCAACATGCTGGCCACAGCGTTGATGGCCGCCATGCCGCTGGCAAAAACCGGCGCCGCAACTCCGCCTTCGAGCGATGCCAGGTTCTCCTCCAGCCGCGTCCGTGTAGGGTTCGAGACCCGCGAATATTCGTAGCCCTTGTTCTCCCCGATGCCCTGCTGCACATAAGTGGAAGTCGGATAGATGGGCACGGTGACCGCGCCGGTCAAAGGATCGGGCTCCTGCCCGTGGTGTATGGCGCGCGTGGCAAAACCTGGCTGTCTATTTTTTTTCATCAAGACTTTCTGTATCGAAACTAGATTCCGCCTTCAAATATCTTCTTGGACAAATAGCGCTCCGCCGAATCCGGAATAATCGTCGCCACTCGTTTTCCCGTACCCAGACGCCGTGCCACTTGCAGAGCTGCGTACACCGCCGCTCCGCCACTCGATCCCGCCAGCACGCCTTCTTTTGCGGCCAGTTGTTTCACTGTCTCAAAGGCGTCTTCGTCGGTCACCATGATCACTTCATCGCACACCGAAACGTCAAACGTCTTTGGGATGAAGCTCACCCCGATCCCTTCCACTTTGTGCGGACCCGGTTGTCCCCCAGCCAGGATCGATCCTTGGGTCTCTACCGCAAAAGCCTGCACTCCCGGCACATGCTCCTTCATGTAGCGCGCGATACCGGTGAACGTTCCGCAGGTGCCGCAGCCCAATACCACAGCATCGACCTTCCCACTCATCTGCTCAAAGAACTCCACTGCGGTGGTTTCGTAGTGATATTCGGGATTCGCCTGGTTCTCAAACTGCCCCGCCATGAACGCACTGCGGTCTCCGGCTACCAGTTCTTTGGCGCGTCGAATCGCTCCTTGCATCCCTTCCTCGTCCGGAGTGCGCTCAACCTGCGCTCCAAGGGCGCGCATGATTGTCACTTTCTCCTCCGAGAAATTCTCCGGCACGAACAGCTTCACCTTGTAGCCACGGTTTACCCCAATCAGCGCCAAGCCGATTCCCGTGTTCCCTGCTGTGGCTTCGACGATGGTCCCACCGGGCGCGAGCTTCCCTTCCTGCTCGGCCCTGCGGATAATGCCGATAGCGGCGCGGTCTTTCACGCTGCCACCCGGATTCAGGTATTCAAGTTTGGCGAAGATATCGGCCGACCCGGCCGGAACCAGCCGTTTCAGTCGAAGGACAGGAGTCCCACCGACGAGATCCATAATGTCGTCGGCGACGCCCAGATGGGAGACTTCAGGGTTTTTCAAGTGCACGTTACAGGGTAAGGGGAGAGTGCGGAATCGTCAATGGAACCAAAGCGTAGTGTCGGTAGCACATGATATGTCCGGTTGAGATAGCAAGTGATATGTCCGCTTTGCAGGCGGTGAGGATAGGAGACCATGCGGAGCATGGAAGCTTATCCGAGGGCCGCGATGGAGCGGG